>Ga0209810_1000033_pt1 | contig 447974 bp, 422 predicted proteins | sample Coa_R1_7_FD_187159 | JGI IMG/M metagenome (GOLD analysis project Ga0209810, IMG submission 187159) | Surface soil microbial communities from Centralia Pennsylvania, which are recovering from an underground coalmine fire - Coalmine... | ecosystem: Environmental > Terrestrial > Soil >...
CTGCCACCCAGCGGATGCTCGGCGCCGCCGTCACCCGCAGCGCGGCCCAACGGGCCGATCGCGAAGCGCTTGACGACAAGCCGACATCCGCTATCTCGCTCGGGGGTTGACACACGACGTCTCATGCGGCGAGCGCGCGCTCCCCGGTCGCGTACACCTCGAGACCGAGGTACCGCGGGAACGGCATCGCTGGCACGAACCGCGCCGCGCTCGCGATCATCGCAGCGTTGTCGGTGCAGAGCTGCGGCGCGGGCACGTCCAGCTCGACGCCCAGCCCGGCGAGGCGCTGCCGGAGCGGACCGTTCGCGGCAACGCCTCCGCCCACCGCGAGCCGACCCAGGCCGGTGCTGGACAGCGCACGCTCGATGCGCAGGACGAGCGCCTCGACGATCGCTTGCTGATAGGACGCCGCGAGGTCGGCGCGACGGCGCTCAAGCTCGTCATCGTCGAGCTCGCGCACCCGGTAAAGCAGCGACGTCTTCAGCCCGGCGAACGAGAAGTCGAGCCCGCGAACCTTGCTGGCGGTCGGGAACTCGTATGCGGTCGGGTCGCCGTCCCGGGCCAGACGCTCCAGCGCCGGACCTCCGGGGTAACCGAGCCCGAGCAGCCGCGCGCCCTTGTCGAACGCCTCGCCCGCCGCATCGTCGAGCGTCTGTCCGAGCAGCTCGTAGTCGGGCCCATGATCCCTGACAGCCGCTAGCAGCGTGTGGCCGCCGCTGGCGACCATGCTCAGGAATGGCGGCTCGAACGGCTCCGGACCGAGGAAGCTGGCAGCGACATGCCCGTGCAGATGGTCGACGGCCGCCAGCGGCAGCCGCTGTGCGGCGGCCATCGCCTTTGCGCTCGATACCCCGACCAGCAGAGCTGCCACAAGTCCGGGGCCCTGGGTCACCGCGACCAGGTCGACCTCAGCGAGCGTGGTGCCGGCACCGCGCAGGGCGTCGTCGACGACATCGCCGACGAGCTCGAGGTGATGGCGCGAGGCGATCTCGGGCACGACACCGCCGTAGCGGTCGTGGACTCCCTGCGATGAGATCAGGTTCGAGCGGATCTCGCCGGTGGCGGTGACGACCGCAGCGCAGGTGTCGTCACAGCTCGTCTCGAGCGCGAGGATCAGGCGGCTATCCATCAGCCCGCGGCCGACGGCGCGCCGGCGGTCCGCCACATGATCAACGCGTCCTCGCCGGTGTCGTGGTAGTAGCGCGGCCTGGTGCCGGCCGAGCGAAATCCGAAGCGCTCGTACAGCGCGATCGCGCCGGCGTTCGAGGCGCGGACCTCAAGGGTGTACTGCGCGTCCTGGCCCGCGGCCTCGAACATCTCCGCGAGCATCGCACTGGCTACGCCCCGCCGGCGGGCGGGAGGATCGACCGCGATGTTCATCAGGTGCCAGACGCGGTCGTAGCGCGAGCAGATGAGATATCCGACCAGCTTCGAGTCGCTGGCCGCGGCCAGACACACCCCCGACGGCTTTGACAACTCCAGCACGAACATCGCCAGCGACAAGGGCGTCGGAAACGAGCGTCGTTCGAGCGCGATCACCTGTGGGAGATCGGAATAGTTCAGTCGGCGGATCGTGATCTGGCCTTTGCTCATCGTTTGCCTTTGGCCCGTCGTGCCAGCTCGGCGTCGGGAAGGCGGAGATACTCGGGCCTGACCTGGTCCAGAGCATCTGCCGGCAGTCGAGCGGCGAGTCGGCAGTGGTTGACCGCGGTGACCTTGTGAAGCTCCGACCGATCCTCAGGGACCAGCACCCCTGAGCGCTCGAGAATCACCCGGAATTCTACCGCGCCGTCCCCGAGCGCCAGCCAGCGCAGAGCGCTGCGTCCGGCGAGCCACTCGGCCAGCTCGGTTGGTGAGCTGACCCTGGCCGGCAGTAGCGCGGCGGCGCCGTCGAGCACCTCGGTGATCGGCCAGGCCGCCGCGAACACCTCCGTGCGCCGGGCGTCGATCACCGCGAGCACCGCATCGACGTCGCTGCGGAAGCCGGCATTCATCGCCAGCGACTGCAGCGTCGAGACGCCCGCGAGCGGGATCTCCCGAGCGCGTGCCAGCGCCTGGGCTGTGGCGATCCCGATCCGCAACCCGGTGAACGTGCCCGGGCCGACGCCGACCGCGAGCCGGTCCAGAGCCTCCCAGCCGATGCCGGCGCGCTCTAGGACGGTTTCGGCCAGCCCGAGCACCAGCTGACCGTGGCGCCCGCGGACGCCCGGAGGAGGATCGTCCCGAGCCTCAAGCGGCGAGTCCTCGACTCCTGCAAGCGCGACGGTGGTGGCGCTGGTCGCGGTGTCAAGTGCGAGGATCCTCATCTACTCGATCTCCACCAGCCGCCGATCACCGCCGTCGTGGGCGATCCGCACGCGTGCCGCGATCCGTCCGAGCCCCCCGATCTCCTCCTCTCCGTGCTCGGGCCACTCGACGAACGTGACCATCTCCGGGCCGATGTAATCGGCCAGCAGCTCAGGATCCTCGCCGTGGAGATCGGGGATCCGATAAAGGTCGACGTGAGCGACGGGCACCGGCCCGGGGTAGCGCTGCCCGATCGTGAACGTCGGGCTGGTGACGGTCGAGCTGACGCCCAGCGCGCGCGAGGCGCCGCGCACGAACGTCGTCTTTCCCGCCCCGAGCTCGCCCTGGACCAGCACCACGTCGCCCGCCGACAGACCACGCGCCAGCTCGGCGCCCAGTTGCTCGGTCTGCTCCGGGCTCGTCGACCGCATCCGTCTGACCACGCCTGAGATCGTGGCGGTCAAGTTCGCTACCGTCAATCGCGCAAAATGAGTCCTGGAGCGATGCAGCCGCCCCCGGGCCCCCGTGCCGCGCTCAGGCGCCGCGTGCCGGCGTCGCTTTCGAGTCTGCGCGGATCCGAGACCGCCAAGGCCGCCGGCCTTGCCGGCGCGATGATCGCCAACAACGTCGTCGCGCTCGGCTCGACGTTTGTGTTCGCTCGCCTGTTGGACGACTACGGAGCGCTGGGCGCGCTGGTCAGCTACCTGTTGATCCTGGCGGTGGTCGGCCAGGCGATGCAGGTCGCAACCGCTCGGGAGGGGGTGCTCGGCCACCTCGGGGTGGGTTCCGATCTGCTCGCCACCGTCCGGCGCTGGACGCGGACGCTGCTGCTCGTGACCGTGGGCCTCACCGCGGTCTCGATCGTGCTGCAGGATCCGATCGCAGCGGCGGTCGGCGTCAAGCGCTACAGCTGGGCGGCGGCCGCGGGCATCCCCGCAGGCTGCCTGTGGCTAGAGCTATCCCTCCTGCGCGGCGTGTTGCAGGGGATCGGCGACTACAAGGGAGTCGGGATCAGCCTGATCGCCGAGCAGACGGTGCGGCTGATCACCGGCGCGATCCTGGCGGCGGCGTGGCTCGGGGTTACCGGGGCCTACCTGGGCTCGTTGCTGTCGTACGTGGCGATGTCGCTGTGGTGCTGGCGACGCCTTCGCAGCCAGCTCGGCGAAGCCGCCGCGCCCGCACGCGGACATGCCGCGATCGATCTGTGGAGGCACGTCAAGCGCGCGGCGGCGCCGATCGCAGGTCTCAGCGTGATCGCGGTGCTGCAGAACATCGACCTGATCGCGGCCAAGCATCAGTTCACGAAGGACACCGCCAGCGCCTACGCGGCCACTGCGGTCGCGGCCAAGGTGCTGATCTGGGTTGCGATCGGCGCCGGTTTCTACCTGGTGCCCGAGGTCTCCCGGCGGCGAGCCGCCGGCGAGGACCCGCGTCCGGTGCTCGCGCGGGCGCTGGCGATCATCGCCGTTTGTGCGATCCCGTGCCTGGCGATCTTCGCCGGCGTCCCACACCTGCTGCTGAGCGTCGCATTCGGCTCCAAGCGGGCGACCGCTTCGAACTCGCTGCTGGTGCTGGGGGCGGCCTTCACCGTCCTCGCCGCGACCTACCTCGCGATCCAATACATGCTCGCGCTCAAGCGCACCTGGTTCCTACTGCCACTCGCGGTCGTGGCGCTGGCCGAGCCGTTTGTGCTCACGCAGGCGCCACGGCATCCCGCGGGCTTTGCGGCGACGGTGTTGGCTGTCCAGGCGGTCGGCGCGCTGCTGGCATTCGGGCTGGCGCTGCGCCGAAGAGCCGTCCAACCGGCGACCGCCGTCAGCCCCGAGCTTGCATAAGCGCCGGCGAGTCGCTCAGACCTGCTGGGCGACGTACTCCGCCACGCGCTCGGCGGCGGTCCGCAGCCGGCGAAAGTACGCGGCGCGGCTCAGCGACAGCTCGTAGGCGGCCGTCTCGTGGCTCGGCGCGGGATCGATGTAGCCCCTGATCAGCACCCGTTGGAGGAGTTGCTCGTTGGCGCTCTCGCCGAACGCCCGCTCGGCGGCATCGCGTAACAGTGCGCGCACCGATTCGGCGCGCGCCTCGGTGGTGTCGCCGGCGGCCAGCGGGCTGCGCGCCAGTTCGCGGGGCACCAAAAAGTTGCGCAGCGCGTCTCGCACCGCCTCGGCGCTGGAGGCCACCTCGCCGTTGGGGCGGGCTGGCGGCACAAGTCCCAGCTCCGCATAGACGACCGCCCGCTGCGCGGCGATCAGGCCACCCGGTCCGTAGTCGATGCGGTGACATTCGATCCGGCGATTCCCGAGCTCCAGATCGAGCTCGGCAAGGTGCTCGGCGCCGAGCGTCTGCGCGAACCGGACTGCATCCGGGTTTCGGGGGTTGATCGGCATGTACGCAAACCGGGGGTTGGTCTGCCCGGACCGCAGGATGCCGGCCATGCCGAGCATCGCCTGGACCCGGCCGCGCCGATCGCCAGTGAAGTCGACGGAGTCGTGCCATAGCACCGAGTCGCCGAGCCGCTCCTCGCCCCGCGCGTGCACGAGCCACGGCCCGACCAGCGGGTCGCTGTCCGCGAACGCCGGCGCCGTGGCCGGCGTCATGCACACCATGTAGCCACACAGCAGCTCGTTGCGGTCGCGCGCCACCGCGACGCGCTCCGGCGCCTCGTCGAAGAACAGCCTCGTCAACTGCCACCACTCGGGGAACTGCCGTCCTGCGAGCAGCTCCTCGACCTGCGCCGCGTCAGCGCTTTGCACGTCGTCGATCCTGTAGTCGACGCTGCCCTCCCAGCCGAAGCCCCATTTGATTGCCGGGTTCTCGATCAGGTGGGACATCTCGATCGCCAGCAGCGGGTCGCCGTGGCCAGCCCGTCCGTACAGGTAATCGACGATCCGACGGCGCAGCTCCCGCTCCCGCTCCGCGTCGCGGCGGCGAAGATCCGCACGCAGCGCCTTGCGGACGAGCTCGTGCAGCGTCAGCCCGTCACCCAGCGGCTCGCTGAAGGTCAGCGCCGCAATCCGGTCATACGCGCGATCGGCATCGCTTTCAGGCAGCACGGCCCGCAACATCTCGACGGTCGTGATGCGTGCGATCGCCGCCACCCCCAGCGCTGAGAGCCGCTCGCCGAGCAGCTCCGATTCGGCCAGCCGGCGGATCAGCGCCTGCACGATCTCGGGACGCTCCGCTCCCTCCTCCGGCGTCCAGCTGCTGTCGGCCGCGGCCGTCTGGGCGGCCAGCGCCAGCGCCAGCGGCGAGCCACCCGCCCACCCCACGACCGCGGGAGCACGCGCATCGCTCAGTCCGTAGGTTTCGAGCAGCTGCAACGCGTCCCGCACGGGCAGCGCATGCAGTGGCACATCGGTGGCAACGGCCTCCCAGCCGCCGGTGAACCATCCCGGGTCGGGCGTTCCCCGGCCGGCGATCACGACCAGTGTCCTGGCCGGAAGGGTTGGCAGCAGGCCCCGGCGCAGGTAGCCGTCAAGCGCCGACATCCGCTCGTAGGTGTCGATCAGGACGACGGGCCGCGCGCTGCGGCGCGCCCCGGCGAGCAGGGACTCCAGCGCATCGGGCATCGGTGGCAGCTCACGACCCTCGACGAAGAAGGTCTCGCGCCCGCGCGCCTGCGCGCGGCGCGCCAGCTCTCGCAGCAGCGTGCTCTTGCCGATGCCTCCCGGCCCGTGCAGCAGCACGACGCTCGCCGGCGGGTCCTCGCCGAGGCACCGCTCCAGGAACTCGAGCTCCGCGCGGCGCCCGACGAACCGATGCCGGTCGCGCTCCTCGATCCTCGATCCAAGCGTCCCAGCGCTCGGCCGCTCAGCCGCAGCCGTCGCCCCAAACCCCTTTTGCTCCACTCGCCTAGCGTACTCGCAGCTACGGCCGTCCGCAGATCTTCTGGCCATCTCGTCCGCGGACGGATAGGGTCGGCTCCTAAGCAACCCGAGGGGAGGTGAGATGGCCGTTATCAAGATCATCGAGCTCGTCGGCAGCTCGAGTAGCAGCTCCGACGACGCCGTCCAAGCCGCACTGAGGGAGGCGCAGCAGACGTTGCGCAACATCAAGGCCGTCGACGTGGTGTCGGTCGGGCTTCGAGGCGACAACCTCGACGAGTGGCGAGCGCATGTCCGCGTCGCGTTCCTGATCGAACGCGTCAGCGAGTGAGGGGCTAGAACAGCCCTAGCTGTGCGGTCGCGGCTTCGGCCGCGACCGCCACCGGCTCCTTGAGCTCAGGTAGAGCGTCCTGCTCCTCGAGCTCCGGGACCGCCTCGGCCTGCTCAGGCTGATCGGGAGCACCGAGCGCGAGCAGTTCCGGGATGCGATGGAAGTCGGACCGCAGCGCCTCGAGCGTGGCTGGCGTGTACAGCGCGGCGGCTGGGTGGTAGAGCGGATACAGGCGGACCGCGCGCGGGCCGATCACCCGCAGCTCCTCGCGCCCGTGCAGGCGCGAGATCCCGGTCGTGTCTCCGCGCAGCAGTTTGGTCGCGAAGTTCCCCAGCGTGCAGATCATGACGGGCTCGATCAGCTCGATCTGGCGATCCAGGTAGTCGCGACACGCCTCGATCTCGTTCGGGTGGGGATCGCGGTTGTCGGGAGGCCGGCACTTGAGCGTGTTCGCCACGAACACGTCCTTGCGCGCCATCCCGATCTCTTCGAGCAGCCTGTCCAGCAGCTTGCCCGCCTGCCCCACGAACGGCAGGCCCATCCGATCCTCGTTGGCGCCAGGCGCCTCCCCCACGAACATCAGGTCAGCGTTGGCGTTTCCGTTGCCGAACACGACGGTCGTCCGGGTCTGGTGCAGCGGACAGCGGACGCATTCGCGGGCCTCGTCGTAGACCGCCTTCAGCAGCTCGCGCCGTTCGGCCGCGCTCCTCACGGAAGCCGATGGTAGAGGGCTGTGAGGACGCACCCGCATATCCCCGCCCTCTCCTCTGTGATCGACTGCACACAACCGGCGTCTTGGCCCCGGCCCGCGGGGGTATCATCGCTGACGAGGCCGTCACCTTTTGCGGACGGACCTCAGCCCAAAAACTCTTTCTCTAACGGCCGACCGGTATCTCAAGATGCGAGAACTGGAACGGGATTCCTCGACGGATCCTCCTGCCTGCCGCCGCGTGGCGATCATCGGCCGCGGGCGTCTCGGCAACGCGCTCGCCGAGGCCCTGACTGGGCCTCGATTCGAGGTGATTGGCCCGCTCGGCCGCGACTGGGCGCCGTGCAACGCCGACGCCGTCTTGTTGTGCGTCCCGGACTCCGAGATCGCCTTCGCCGCGTCGGCGATCGAACCGGGTCCGCTGGTCGGCCACTGCTCCGGCGCCACTGGACTGTCGGCGCTGGCTCCCCACGAAGCCTTCTCGATGCACCCGCTGATGACCGTCACCGAGCGCGGCGCCCGCTTCGACGGAGCCGGCGCAGCGGTCGCCGGCGGCACGCCACGTGCGCTGCGCCTGGCGACCGAGCTCGCGCTTGCGGTCGGACTGCGTCCGGTGGAGATCGCCGACCACGACCGCGCCGCGTATCACGCTGCCGCCTCGATCGCGTCGAACTTCCTGGTGACGCTGGAGGCGGCGGCGGAGCGGCTCGCGGCGACGGCCGGGGTGAACCGGGAGCTGCTCGTGGCGCTCGTGCGGGCGACGATCGACAACTGGGCCTCGCTCGGTCCCGAGCAGGCGCTGACCGGACCGGTCGTGCGCGGCGACACGGCGACGGTCGCCCGGCAGCGGGCGGCGGTCGCAGAGCGGGCGCCCGAGCTGCTGAGCCTGTTCGACGCTCTGACCGACGCCACCCGGTCGCTCGCCAGCGAAAAGGTCCTCGCATGAGGACGATCCGCACGGTCGCCGAGCTACGAGAAGCGCTCGCGGCGCCCCGCCGTGCCGGCGCCACGATCGGGCTCGTCCCGACGATGGGCGCCTTCCACGATGGCCACCTGGCGCTGATGCACCGAGCGCGCAGCGAATGCGACACGGTCGTGGTGTCGCTATTCGTCAATCCCTCCCAGTTCAACGACCCGGGTGACCTCGACGCCTACCCGCGGGACGAACTGCGCGACGCCGAGCTCGCGGCGGCAGCGGGCGTCGACTACCTGTTCGCGCCGCCGGCCGACCAGGTGTATCCGCCGGATTTCGCGACGACCGTGTCGGTGCGCGGCGTCACCGAGCGGCTCGAGGGCGAGTTCCGCGGCGTCGCGCACTTTGACGGTGTGACCACCGTAGTCACCAAGCTCTTCAACATGGTCGGGGCGGACGTCGCGTACTTCGGCCAGAAGGACGCCCAGCAGGCGGTCGTGATCAGGCAGCTCGTCCGCGACCTGAACATGCCGGTCCGGATCGAGGTGTGCCCGACGGTGCGCGAGCCCGACGGCCTTGCGCTGTCTTCGCGCAACGCCCACCTGTCGCCGGCGGAGCGCCGCCGCGCGCCGGCACTGCACCGGGCGCTGAGGGCCGTCGAGCGGGCGGTCCGCCAGGGCGAGCGCGACGCCACCGCCGCCCGCGCCGCCGGCCTTGCGTCACTTGCCAACGACGGTATCGAGCCCGACTACCTCGAGCTCGTATCCCCGGACACGCTCGCACCCGTGCGCCAGCTCGACGGCGAGGTCATCGCCGTCGTCGCCGCGCACGTCGGCGCGACGCGCTTAATCGACAACCAACCGCTCTCGACCTCGCGGGCCGCCCCTCGGGACGTCGCCGGGGCGGGAAGCACGGAGAATGGGAGGGCCGTACATGCATCGCACGATGCTGAAGTCCAAGATCCACAGGGCGTCGGTCACCGACTGTGACCTGCACTATGTAGGGTCGATCACGATCGACCCGCAGCTGCTCGAGGCGGCCGACATCCTCGAGTTCGAGCAGGTCGCGGTCGTAGACGTGGACAACGGCGCCCGTTTCGAGACCTACACGATCGCCGGGGAGCGGGGCTCTGGAGACATGAAGGTCAACGGTGCGGCAGCCCGCCTGGTGCACCGAGGCGACACGATCATCGTGATCTCCTACGGCAGCTACGACCCCGACGAGCTCCAGAACTACCAGCCGCGCGTCGTCCACGTCGGCGCCGACAACGAAATCATCAACGTCGACCGCGAGGTGGCGACGCTCCTGAGCGCGCCAACCGCCGCGTAGAGGAGACACGCATGTCCGCCACTCCACGCATTCCGATCCCGCAGAACCTCGACGAGCCGGTGCCGATGACGCTCCCGCGGCTAGCGGAGAAGAAGCGGCTGGGCGAACCGATCGTGATGATCACCGCTTACGACTACCCGTCTGCCCAGGTCGCGCAGGAGGGCGGGGTCGACATCGTGCTGGTCGGCGACTCGGGCGCGATGACGGTTCTCGGCTATCCCTCGACCGTACCCGTCTCCACCGACGAGATGCTGATGCTCGCCGCCGCCGCACGCCGTGGCCTGAAGACGCCGCTGCTGATCGGCGATCTGCCGTTCGGCTCCTACGAAGCCTCCGACGAGCAGGCGATCGCCACCGCGCAGCGCTTTGTCAAGGAGGCTGGGTGCGACGCGGTGAAGCTCGAGCGCGGTGGCACCAGCGTCCAGCGGGCCCGCGCGATCGTCGAGGCGGGAATCCCGGTCATGGGCCACGTCGGACTCACGCCGCAGACGGCGACCGCGCTCGGCGGCTATCGCGCCCAGGGCCGCACGTCTGCGCGGGCGCTCCAGGTCGCGAGCGATGCGATCGCGCTTGAGGAGGCCGGCTGCTTCTCGATCGTGTTCGAGGCGATCCCGGCAGCCGTCGTCGAAGAGCTGATGCCGCGACTGCACGTCCCGGTGATCGGGATCGGCGCCGGGCCCGCCACCGACGGCCAGGTGCTCGTGTTCCACGACCTGCTCGGCATCTACGACGGCCACGCGCCCCGCTTCGCCAAGCGTTTCGCCGACGTCAAGGCGCAGATGGTCGCGGGGGTGGCGGAGTATGCGGCCGAGGTTCGCGCGGGTGCGTTCCCCACACCCGAACACACGTATTCGATCGACGAACAGGAGCTCGCAGGCTTCCGCGCCGGGCTCCAGTAGCCGAGAAACGCGCTTTCAGCGCCGAATTCAGGAGCGCCGCCCGACAGTCGACGGCGTAGGATCCGACGCATGGCTCGCCTCGCCAGCGTGTTCGCTCCCCGGGATCGGGTGTACTTCGAGCTGTTCGAGGAGGCGGGACGAAACATCCTGAACGCCGCCGACCTGCTGCAGCGGCTGCTTGCGAACTTTCCCGACAACCAGGAGCTGGCCGGCGAGATCCGCGATTGCGAGCACGAGGGCGACCGGATCACCCACGACATCATCAACCGCCTCAACCACACGTTTGTGACGCCGATCGACCGCGAGGACATCCTGGCGCTCGCATCCGCGCTCGACGACATCGTCGACTACACCGAGGAGGTGTCGGATTACCTGGGGTTGTACAAGATCGAGGCGCCGATGGATCAGGCGATCAAGCTCACCCGCGTGCTGCGCGCGGCGTGCCGACACATCTCCGAGGCGATCCCCCGGCTCCGTGGGTTCCGAGACATGTCAGACCACACCGTCGAGATCAACCGCCTCGAGAACGAGGGCGACCGGATCACGCGGGAGGCGATGGCATCGCTGTTCGGCGAGGGCATCGACCCGATGGTCGTGATCCGCTGGAAGGACCTGTTCGAGCGCCTGGAGGCCGCGATCGACGCGACCGAGCACGTCGCCTACATCCTCGAGGGGATCGTGATCAAGAACTCGTGAGGGCGGCGGGCTGCCGCGCTTCCGGGCCCCCGCGGACCACCCGCGCCGGCGCCCGGGCCTTGATCACGAGAATCTCCTCCTGATCGCCGTCGAGCAGCATTCCCTGGCGGCGCAGCCACTCGGCCCGCGCGCTGAGCACCGGTCCGAGCGGACCCCGCCTGCGCAGCGCGACGGTGGCCTCGAGCCCATGCTCGCAAAGCGCCCGCAGCGTCTGGTGCTCACCGCAGACGGTGGAATGCACGAGCAGCAGCGATCCTCCGCGGGTCAGATGACCGCCGGCCTCGCGGCAGATTCGGTCCAGGAACGCCCGGCCGTCGCGGCCACCTTCGGTCGCCCGCGCCAGACCGCGCCGCGGCAGCGCATCGACGTCGCCCGGGAGGTAGGGAGGGTTCGAAACGATCAGGTCGAACCGGCGGCCGTGCACCGGCTCGAACAGATCGCCGTGTACGGCTCTGACCCTGACGCGGTTCACGAACGCGTTCAGGGCGACCGACACCATTGCTGCCCGGGAGATATCGACCGCGACGACCTCACCCGCGCCGTGCCGCGCCGCCATCACCGCCAACATGCCGCTCCCGGTGCACAGGTCAAGGACGCTCGCGCCCGGCGTCAGCTCCCGCCGCATGACCTCGCCGAGCATGAACGTGTCGCTTGGCGGTTGAAAGACGCCAGGCAGGGGCAGAAGTCGCACCGCACGGTTCTATCCCGGCCATCTGGGGACCAAACTTGACCGCTGAGCCGCTCTCGCCAGACGACCTGCGGGCAGTCTTCGACTCGACCGACGCATACACCGTGGGGCTCGAGGAGGAGGTGATGCTGCTCGAACCCGAGACGCTCGCGCTCACGCCCGCCGCCGAGGAAGTGCTCGCGCGGGTGAACGGCGATCCGCGCTTCAAGGCCGAGCTTCCCGCGTCTCAGGTCGAGATCGTGACCGAGCCGGTGCATCGGGCGCACGACGCGGTGGGCGCTCTGATGCAGGCCCGGCGCGATCTGGCGCAGCGGACCGAGGGTCTGGTGCGCCTCGGCGTCGCAGGGACCCACCCGTTCAGTTCGGGGATCGGCGAGCTCAGCCGCCTCCCCCGATACGAGCGCACGATCCGCGAATACGGACCGGTCGCAGCTCGCGAGCTCGTGTGCGCGCTCCAGGTGCACGTCTCGCTCGGCGACGCCGACAGGGCGCTCGCGGTGCACGACGCGGCGCGCTCGTTCCTGCCTTTACTAGCGGCGCTCGCGGCCAACGCGCCGTTCTACGAGGGGCGTGACACCGGGCTCGCCTCGGTGCGTCCGAAGCTCGCCGAGCTGCTGCCGCGCCACGGCGTGCCGCCGCCGCTGCGAAGCTGGGATGAGTACGCCTCAGCGCTCAGCTGGGGGGCCGCGACGGGCGCTTTCCCGGATTCCAGCACCTGGTGGTGGGAGCTGCGACTGCACCCCGGCTTCGGCACGCTGGAGCTACGCGTCCCCGACGGGCAGACGACGGTCGCCGACGTCGAGGCGATCGTCGTGATCGCGCACGCGCTGGTGAGGTGGCTCGGCGACCGCCACGACGCCGGCGAGCGCCTCCGCGTAGATCCAGCGTGGAAGATCGCCGAGAACAGCTGGTCGGCATGCCGCTGGGGCGTGGAGGGCACGATGATCGATCTCGCCAGCGCGAGTGTCCGCAGCACGCGTGAGTGCCTCTCCGAGCTGCTCGACGAGCTCGAGCCGACCGCCGCGCTGCTGGCCGCGCCTGCCACCGCGCTAAGCCACGCCCGGCAGCTGATCGAGCGAAATGGCGCGATCAGCCAGCGGCTGGTCGCGGCCGACGGCGGCGTGAGCGCCGTTGCCGGCTGGCTGGCCGGGCGCTTTCCGGAACCGTGGGGCGGGTAATTACAGGCTGGCAATGGGACTACCTTCACCTCGCGGCCCGGTCAGCGCGTGGCTGATCGAGACGCTCCGCCGTCCGCCGCACACCGTCCGGCCGCGCACACCTCCGACGACCGGGGATCCCCTGCGCGACGACGATCTGCATCTCGCGCTGTATCTGTGCTACGAGCTTCACTATCGCGGTCTGCCGGCGGTCGACGACCGCTGGGAATGGGAGCCGTCGCTGCTCGAGGTCCGCTTCGAGCTCGAGCGGCGCTTCGAGGAAGGCCTGCTCGAGGCGGTGCCGCTCACGCCGGTGACGGTCGATGCCGACGACGTCGACCTGGCGCTGCGAGAAATCGCCGGCGAGGAGGGTCCGTCGCTGTCTTCGTACGTCCGCTCCCGGGCGGAGCTGTGGCAGGTACACGAGTTCCTGGTGCACCGTTCGGCCTACCAGCTCAAGGAGGCAGACCCCCACTCGTGGGCGATCCCGCGCCTCTCGGGGCCGCCGAAAGCAGCGCTGATCGAGGTGCAGGTCGACGAGTACGGCGGCGGGCGCCCTGAGTGGATCCACGCCGAGCTGTTCGGCAAGGCAATGGCGGCGCTCGGCCTCGACCCCGCCTACGGCGCGTATCTGGACCTGATCCCCGGTCTGACGCTGGCGACGGTCAATCTGATGTCGCTGTTCGGGCTGCACCGGCGCCTGCGCGGCGCGATCGTCGGCCACCTGGCCGTGTTCGAGATGACCTCCTCGATTCCGAACCGCCGCTACGCCGAGGGCATCCGCCGGCTGGGCTTCGACGGCGACGCGACGCTGTTCTTCGACGAGCACGTGGTCGCCGACGCCGTGCATGAGAACGTCGCGGCTGTCGACCTCGCGGGCGGGCTCGTGCGCCAGGAACCCGCGCTGTACCCGTCGGTCCTGTGGGGCGCTCGCACGCTGGTCCACCTCGGCGCGCAATGGGCCTCGCACGTGCTCGGCTGCTGGGAGCAGCAGAGGACCTCGCTGCTGCGCGAGCTACCGCGGGCAGCGAAAACCGACGAGCTTGTGGGTCCCGTCGCAGAACGGCTTCTGGGCTGAGCGGCCGCAGCGGCACAGCGCGATCGGGTCTCGCTCCAGCGCGAGCTCGCGACCATTCGCGCCGAGCAGCCTGATCGGACCGCGGACGAGCAGCGGTCCGTCGCGATACGGCGTGATCGTGACCGTGTCTTTGGGGTGCATGGCCTCTACTGCTTCCCGTCCTGAGCAACTCCGACGCGCCTAGTCCGTCGGGTATTCGATCCGCCTCAGCACCTTCGCCGGCACGCCGACCGCGATCGACCGCGGTGGGATGTCCTGCGTCACCACCGAGTTAGCACCGATCACGCACCGCTCACCGATCGTCACACCGCTCGTGATCACGACGTGCGCGCCGCACCACACGTTGTCGCCGACACGGGTCGGGCCTTTCGTCGTGAAGCCTTGCCATGGCACAGGTCGCACCGGATCGTCGAAGCGGTGGCCGGCATCGGTGACGAAGCAGCCGTTGGCGAACATGCAGTGCTCGCCGATCTCGACGAGCTCGGCCGCTGCCACCATCACGCCGATGTTCAGGAACGTCCCGCCGCCGATGCGGACCCGCGCCTCTCCCGGCGCGGTGATCCAAACGTGCGGCTCGAGCAGGACGTGGGGGCCCACCTCGAGCCGGCCCTCGCGCAGCGCCTCGAGCACGTTGCCGTGCACTGGCCAGCGCGCGAACGCCTGGCGCCGCATGAATTCCCAGTGGATCCGCGCCCGGTTCCACGGCAGCGAGTTGCGCTCGTACCAGCGCCACTTCTGGGCCCACAGCCTGAGTGACGCGGCGTCCACGGTGGGGCGGATTCTGGCGGTTGCGTTCCTGGAGCGCGTCGAAGATAATCGCGTCGATGAGGGGCGGACGTTTGAGTCGCAGGCGGCGAGCCGCTGTGCTTGTCGTGATCAGCGGGCTCGTCCTCGCGGGAGTGGCCGGACTCGCCCAGGCACTCAACTCAGGGTTCCAGTCCGTCACCTTCCAGCGCTACGTCTCAACCGGCGCTCAGCAGACGGTGGGCACAGGCTGGCAGGCGGTGCCCGGTCTGACGCTGCCAATCCCGATCACTCACGGACCGGTGACCGTGAGCGCACAGATGACGAAGGGCGCGGCGCAGTTTCGCGTGATCACGGTCGTGAAGGGCTCGCTGCACGAGGCCGATCCGGGCGCCGTGACGTACACATCCCGAGCAGCCAACGCGTTCACGTTCTATAACGCGCAGGACTGCGTACCGGTCGTCGTGCAGTGGCGCCGCGTGGGCACCTCCCAGGCGCGATTCGCCGTCGCGACCGCGCACGCGCTCTGGGGAAGCGGCTGCGGGTAGCCCCTACCCGACCGCGACGGCGGTCCCTGGGCTAGCCCCTATCCGACCGCGACGGCGGTTCTGGCGCGCCGGCGCCTGCCTCCCTGCCCGCGCGCAGCCTTCACCGGCAGCACGTCCGCCAAGAACCGCCCGGTGTAGGAGCGCTCAACCCCCGCCACCTGCTCCGGTGTTCCGGTGGCGATCACCCTCCCGCCGTCGTCGCCGCCCTCCGGCCCAAGGTCGATCACTCGGTCTGAGACCTTGATCACGTCGAGGTTGTGCTCGATCACGACCACCGAGTTGCCGGCGTCTACCAGCCGCGCCAGCACCTCGAGCAGCCGCTGGATGTCCGCGAAGTGCAGCCCGGTGGTCGGCTCGTCGAGAATGTAGATGGTGCGTCCGGTCGCGACCTTGCACAGCTCGGCCGCAAGCTTCACGCGCTGCGCCTCGCCGCCGGACAACGTCGTTGCCGGCTGACCGAGGCGCATGTAGCCGAGGCCCACGTCGTTGAGCGTCTGCACGCGCCGCCGGATCTTCGGGATGTGCGCGAAGAACTCGAGCGCCTCCTCGATCGGCATCTCCAGCACGTCCGCGATCGTCTTGCCCTTGAAGCGCACCTCGAGCGTCTCGCGGTTGTAGCGCTTGCCGTGGCACTGCTCGCAGGGCACGTACACGTCCGGGAGGAAATGCATCTCGATCTTGATCTGACCGTCGCCGCGGCATACCTCGCAGCGGCCGCCCTTGACGTTGAACGAGAAGCGACCGGGCTTGTAGCCGCGGGCCCGCGCCTCCTGGGTGCGCGAGAACAGGTCGCGGATCTGGTCGAACAGCCCGATGTAGGTTGCGGGGTTGGACCGCGGCGTGCGGCCGATCGGCGACTGGTCGACCATGATGATCTTGTCGAGCTGCTCGAGGCCGGTGATCCGGCGGTGGGTCCCAGCCCGCTGGCGGACGCGGTGCAGGCGGTTCGCGACCGCCTTGTAGAGCACCTCGTTGACCAGGGTCGACTTTCCCGAGCCCGATACGCCGGTGATGCAACACAGCACACCGAGCGGGATCTCGACGTCGATCTGCTTGAGGTTGTGCTCCGCCGCCCCCTGGATCCCGATACTCCCGGACGGCCTGCGCCGCTTCGCCGGCACCTCGATCACTCGCGTTCCCGCCAGGAACTGACCGGTCAGCGACTCCCCAACCCGGGCGACCTCGTCGGCGGTCCCCTGCGCGACCACGTACCCGCCGTGCTCGCCGGCCCCCGGACCCATGTCGACGAGATGATCCGCCGCCCGCATCGTGCCCTCGTCGTGCTCGACCACCAGCACGGTGTTGCCGAGGTCGCGCAGACGCTCGAGCGTCGCGATCAGCTTCTCGTTGTCGCGTTGGTGCAGGCCGATCGAGGGCTCGTCGAGGATGTAGAGCACGCCGACCAGCGATGACCCGATCTGTGTCGCCAGCCGGATCCGCTGCGCCTCTCCACCGGACAGCGTCGCCGCCGCGCGCTCCATCGACAGATAGCCGACACCGACGTTGTCGAGGAACTGCAGGCGCTCGGTGATCTCGCGCAGCACCAGCCGGGCGATCCGCTCCTCGTGCTCGCTCAGCTCGAGCTCGCGCACCCATTGCAGCCCGCGGTAGGCCGACATCGCCGTGAACTCGTGGATCGCGGTGCCCCCGACGAGCACCGCGCGCGACTCGGGCCGCAACCTCGCGCCCTTGCACTCAGGGCACGGGCGCAGCGTCATGTACTCCTCGATCTTCTCGCGCGAGAACTCGGACTCTGTCTCTCGATAGCGCCGCTCGAGATTCGGAACGATCCCCTCGAATGTCGTCGCGTAGCGGCGCAGGCGCCCGAAGCGATTGCGGTAGGACACCTGCACCCGTTCGCCGTTGGTGCCGTACAGGAAGAAGTCGCGCTGGTCGTCCGGCAGGTCGTGCCACGGCGTCTCTAGGTCGACCGCGTAGCGCTCCGCGATCGCCTGGGTCAGCTGTTCGTAGTAGTCAGACGCGCTGGCGGCCCAGGGCGCGATCGCCCCCTCCCCGATCGACAGCGTCGGATCCGGCACGACCAGTTCGGGATCGATCTCCATCTGCGATCCGAGCCCCGTGCAGCGGGGACAGGCGCCATGCGGCGAGTTGAAGCTGAAGATCCGCGGCTCGAGCTCGACCAGGCTCGGCCCATGGACCGGGCAGGCGAACTTCTCGGAGTACGTCTGCAGCTCGCCGCTGTCCACCAGCTCGATCTCGACGAGGCCACCCGCCAGCGCCACCGCGGTCTCGATCGAATCGGCCAGGCGCTTGCGAAGCTCGCCCTTCATCACCAGCCGGTCGACCACCACGGCGATGTCGTGCTTGTACTTCTTGTCGAGCGCGATCTCCTCGTCGAGGCGCCGGAGCTGCCCATCTACCTTCACCCGCGCGAACCCTTCGGCTCGCAGCTCCTCCAGCTGCTTTCCGTACTCGCCCTTGCGCCCGCGCACGATCGGCGCCAGCACCATGAATCGCGTGCCCTCCGGCAACTCCATCACCTGGTCGATGATCTGCTCCGCCGATTGGCCGCTGATCGGGCGGCCGCAGATGTGGCAGTGGGGATGGCCGATCCGCGCCCACAGCAGCCGCAGGTAGTCGTAGATCTCGGTGACGGTCCCGACCGTCGAGCGCGGGTTGCGCGAGGTCGTCTTCTGATCGATCGAGATCGCCGGCGAGAGCCCCTCGATTGAGTCGACATCCGGCTTGTCCATCTGCCCGAGGAACTGCCGGGCGTACGCGGAGAGCGACTCGACGTAGCGGCGCTGTCCCTCGGCGTAGATCGTGTCGAACGCGAGCGAGGACTTGCCGGACCCTGACAGGCCTGTGATCACGGTCAGCGACCCGCGCGGAATCGCGACCGTGATGTCCTTGAGATTGTGCTCTCGGGCGCCCGAGACGACGAGTTGATCCACTGATTGCGAGTCTAGTTGCCCGAACAGACGTTCCCGCGCCTGCGCTCGCGCTATTTGCGCTCTCTGCGCCTCATTGAGGATAGGCTTTGCGGGATGCGCTCGTGGGCCCGCCGGATCAGGGGAGGGCGGCCAGTGTCGCTCGCTCCTCTGATCGCCATCACCCTGCTTGGCGCGTCCGCTCCCGCGGCGGGCGCCAAACTCGGCTGGACCGTCCAGCCGACGCCCAATCCCGCGGGTACGGTCAGCGACTACTTCAGCGGGGTGAGTTGCACGTCCGTGAAGTCCTGCACGGCAGTCGGTTACGCCAGCAAGATGGCAGTGCTCGGCGTGCCGTTGGCCGAGCACTGGAACGGAAGCAAGTGGGCGATCGACAAGGCCCCCTCCCCACCGGGGGTCAGCCATGCCTACTTCAACGGCATCTCGTGTCCGGCAGCGCGGGTGTGTGTCGCGGTCGGTTACTCCGCCCTCTCCTCCGGCCAGGAGTACACGCTCGCCGAGCGCTGGAACGGAAGCAAGTGGACGATCCAGGCGACGCGTAACCCACACGGCGCCGTCGAGGACTATCTGAGTGGGGTGTCATGCACCTCGGCCAACGCGTGCATAGCGGTCGGCTACTACAGCGCGAGGGTGGCTGTCGGCACTTCGTTCGCCGAGCGCTGGGACGGTCAGCACTGGACGCTCAGACGCCTACCGAGCCCCGCGGGAGCCACCCACACATATGCGTACGGAATCGCCTGTCTCTCGTCGAAAGCCTGCACCGCCGTTGGGCAGTTCACGACGGCTTCGAACACGGAGTCCACGCTCGCCGAACACTGGGACGGGACCCGTTGGACGATCCAGCACACCCCCAACCCGCTCCACGCGACCGACAGCTACCTCGCCGGAGTCTCGTGCACGTCGAGCAGCCAGTGCCTGGCCGTAGGAGCGACGAGCACGGGCCCCAACGAGACGCCGTTGGCCGAGCGCCTGAACGGCAAGCACTGGACGATGCTCCACCCGCCGACCCCGGCCAAAGCGGCCACGAGTTACCTGAGCGGGGTGTCATGCGGTTCGGCCAAGGCGTGCACCGCCGTCGGGTACTACAGCCCCAGCAGACAGGTTGGCGCGGCGTTCGCCGACCGCTGGACCGGCACCGGCTGGACGCTTCAGCACACCGCCAGGCCCGCGACGGCGACGCACACCTATCTCGCTGGCGTGTGGTGCATCTCCGCCCGCGACTGTACGGCCGCCGGCGACTTCGACAACACCCACGGCACCGAGCTGACCCTCGCCGAGCGCTGGAGGGGCTGACCGTCGGCGCGCTGGCGTGTCGTCGGCGTCCGCGCCGCCGCTAGCTCTCGACGCTGGCGTACACCTCGTCGAGCAGCCCGTCGCGGTCCGGCAGCTCGAAGTTCTCTGCCAGGTAGCGGTCGGTCTCCTCGCGCGGCGTCCCGTTGAGTGCCATGTTGAGCGCGATCAGCCGCGCTCCCTCGGTGTCCTCGGAGGTCCCGAGCGTTTCTTCGGCCGCCTCGGCCGCGCTCGCCTCCCCGACGGTCTCCTCGTACTCCTCTTCATCGAACCCGCCGACGTCCTCCTCCTCGAGCGCCGCTCCGCCGCGGCTTGCCTCGGGCTCGAAGCGCGGACGAGGCGACACGGCCTCGCGGACCTCACCGAGGTTCCCTTCCAGCAACTGGAGGTCGGCGTTCAAGCGGTTTGCGCCCGTTCGCAGCGACTCGATCAGGGCGCTCAGCTCGCCCTCCATCCCGTCCAGCCGCTGGAGCATGACGGCGGTCGACTCGGACACCTTGCCGACGTACTCCTTGGCCTCCGCTGCGGCCTGCTCGCGCGTGGACTTTGCCTCGCTGCTGGCGTCCGCGCGGATATCGCGGGCCTCCTCCTCGGCCTGGCGCTGGATCTCCGCGGCGCTCGTCTCGGCAGCCTCGACGATCGCTCGGACCTGCTCGCTGGCCGCCGACGCCAGCGTCTCGGTGCGCCGCCTGGAGGACCGCTTGAGCTCCTCGATCTCCTCGGCCAGGGCTGCCAAGTGGGAGTCGACGGCTTCCGGGTCATATCCCCGGCGCCCGATGGGAAAGTCCTTCTTCTCGATGCTCTGCCGGTCAAGCGCCACGCAAACTACCTCCCGTATAGGGGTCTTGGGAAAGCCTGCGCAGCGTACCTAACCTGCGATGGGGTCGCGCAGGAACCGGCTGGCCGGAGATCCCCGGCGGCTGACCCCCAGGCTCACGCGATCGGCGCACGCCCCTCGGCGACGGCCTGATCCAGCTCGCGCTTGAGGTCGCGGATCTCGTCGCGCAGCTTGGCGGCATACTCGAACCGCAGCTCCTCCGCCGCCTGGAGCATCTCCTCCTCCAGCTCGACGATCGTCTTCTCGATCTCGGCCGGCGGCATCTCGGTCTTGCGCGAACGTCGCCGCCGCGACCGCGGCACCTTCGACTCCGCCTGCAGGAACTCCGCGATGTCCGAGATGCCCTTGACCACCGTCTCGGGCGTGATCCCGCGCTCCTCGTTGTACGCGCGCTGGATCGCCCGCCGCCGGCTGGTCTCCTCGATCGCCGCCCGCATCGCCGCCGTCTCCTTGTCCGCGTACATCAACACCTTGCCCTCGACGTTGCGCGCCGCGCGTCCGATCGTCTGGATCAGCGAGGTCTCGCCGCGCAGGAACCCCTCCTTGTCGGCGTCGAGGATCGCCACCAGCGATACCTCGGGCAGGTCGAGACCCTCCCGCAGCAGGTTGACGCCGACGAGCACGTCGAACTCGCCCAGCCGCAGCTCGCGGATGATCTGGATGCGCTCCAGCGTGTCGATCTCGGAGTGCAGGTAGCGCACCCGGAACCCCATCTCGAGCAGGTAGTCGGTCAGGTCCTCCGCCATCTTCTTTGTCAGGGTGGTGACCAACGTGCGCTCGTCGCGATCCGCGCGGCCGCGGATCTCGTTCATCAGGTCGTCGATCTGGTTGCGCGTCTCGCGCACCTCCACCTCCGGGTCGACGATCCCCGTCGGACGCACGATCTGCTCGACGATCCGCTTCGAACGCGAGCGCTCGTATTCCCCTGGCGTGGCCGAAACGAACACCAGCTGCGGCGTGATCGACAGGAACTCCTGGAACGTCTGGGGCCGGTTGTCGAGCGCGCTCGGCAGCCTGAACCCGTAATCGACCAGGGTCTGCTTACGCGAGCGATCTCCCTCGTGCATGCCACCGATCTGCGGCACGGTCTGGTGCGACTCGTCGATGAAGCACAGGAAGTCGTCGGGGAAGTAGTCGAGCAGGCAGTACGGCCGCTCGCCGGGCTGGCGGCCGTCGAGGATCCGCGAGTAGTTCTCGATCCCGGAGCAGAACCCGAGCTCGCGCAGCATCTCCATGTCGTACTGGGTCCGCTGGCGCAGCCGGTGCGACTCGAGCAGCTTGCCCTGCGCCTCGAGCTCAGCACACCGCTCCTCGAGCTCGCGGCCGATCTGTGCGACGGCGTCCTCGATCATGCCCTCGCGGACGTTGTAGTGGGTCGCGGGCCAGATGCCGACGTGCTCGAGGTCGTCTTCGATCAGCTCGCCGGTCAGCGGGTCGAACTGCTGCAGGCGCTCGACCTCGTCACCGAACAGCACCACGCGGTAGGCGGTCTCGGCGTACGCAGGAAATACCTCGAGGGTCTCCCCTCGGACCCTGAAGGTGCCGCGCACGAGCGCCGTGTCGTTGCGCGTGTACTGGATCGACACGAGCTTGCGCAGCAACCTGTCGCGGTCGATGAACTCGCCTTTGCTGAGCGTCTGGAGGTTCTCGTCGTAGGTCTGCGGCGAGCCCAGGCCGTAGATGCACGAGACGCTCGCCACGATCAGAACGTCGCGGCGGGCGAACAGTGCCGCGGTCGCCGAGTGCCGCAGCCGGTCGATCTCCTGGTTGATCGCCGAGTCCTTCTCGATGTAGAGGTCCTTGCTCGGGACGTAGGCCTCCGGCTGGTAGTAGTCGTAATAGGAGACGAAGTACTCCACCGCATTGCGCGGGAAGAACGTCCGGAACTCGTTGCACAGCTGCGCCGCCAGCGTCTTGTTGTGCGCGATCACCAGCGTCGGCTTCTGTACCTGCTCGACGACTCCGGCCATCGTCATCGTCTTTCCGGTCCCGGTCGCGCCCAGCAGCGTCAGGAACTGCTCGCCGGCAGTTACGCCCTCGGCCAGCGACGAGATCGCCGCCGGCTGGTCGGCGGTCGGTCGGAACGCGGAATCGAGTTCGAACTTAGGCATAGGACGGACCTTTCAGCGTAGCGTGGGCCGTGGACGGAAAACCACGGCTGTCGCGGCCTCGCGGCCGGACGTCAGGCTGACGCTCGCCCCCCGCCGCTGACGTCAGCCTGACGTTCGTGCCGCCGGCCGGACGTCAGATTCCGCAGCGGTGCCTGTGACCGAGCTCTTTGCGGTCCACCGCCGCAGGCGCTGTAAACAACGGCGGCCCGGCATCCTGACAGGCGACGAAGATCTCGTCGTGCGCCACCTGAAGGCTCTGCGCGTTGGAGCTGGCGGCGTCGCTGCGCAGGTGCTTGTCGAGGCGCTGATCACCCCACGCGACCACCAGGTAGCCGTTCTCGTCCGGGAACACGGTGGTGTTCTCGAACAGGCTGCGGTTCCCGGTGCTCGAGCCGTCGCAGTAGATCCCGAGATTGCAGATGTCGCCGTAGTGGACCACGACGCCCCGATCCGAGGCCTGTACCTGCACAAACTTCGGGTGCGCGGCGGTGGCGTTGAGGCTCTCGGACACATTCACCACCCACGCCGCCGACGGCGGTTCCGGCTTGGCCTTGCCCTGGCACGGGTTTTCGGGGGGCACGCCGCTCGGGCACGTGGCCCCCTTCGTGAACGGTGCGTCGGAGTAGGTGGTGGTGTAGTAGACGGTCGCCACCCGGCCGGCGCTCCCCGCGACGAGATTGGGGATGAAGTGGGTGCCGCTGTCGTGGGAGATCAGCACCGGTTTTCCGCTTCCGTCCTTGCGGCCGTCCCAGGTGTTGCCGCCGTCGGTCGAACGCGCGAGATACACGTCGTAGTGCTTGTGCAACGTGGAGATGTAGTCGTCGAACACCACGTACGCATTGCCCGCCCGGTCCACGGCGATAGGGGTGAACAGCTCCGAGACGTCAGCGCAGGTGTTGGTGCTCACACCCCCGACGAGCGAGGTGTCGGGACAGTTCTGGCTACTCCCGTGCGGCCCGACGTAGACGGGGACCTGGTGCCAGCTGGTCGGATCGGTCGGGGTGTCAGACCACGCGACGTAGACCGCATAGAACGGCGCCAATTGCGTGTAGTTGCACCCGCTGGTCAGGTTTGTCTGCGGATCGGCGGTGCTCCAGACCGCGTAGACGCGGCCGGGATGCTTTGAGCCCTTCGGCGAGACCGCGATCCCACCCGGGATCGAGTTGCACGCCGTCTGCACGTTCGACACCGGGATCGGCATTCCGCATTGGAGCGAGCCGCTCGACATCGTGCAGGTGACCACGTACACCGCCGAGGTGACGAAGTCGTGGTACTCCAGATACACGATTGTGTGCTTGAAGTTGTGGTCGGGGCTGTAGGCGGCGATCCACGGCCGGTCGACCAGGAACGGGCTGTTCGATCCCGCTCCCGGCGAGGGCAGCTGTGCCACGTCGTTGGCGGTGTGCCACGTCTTGCCGTCGTCGCGTGTGTAGTCGATGTCGGTCTGGAGCGCGGCGGTCAGGTGGCCAACGAATAGCGTCCCCGCGTTGTCGGAGGCCATCGTGACGTCGCCGGTCTGGCCCTCCGGCCTGCCGGACAGGTAGGCGTAGTACGCCTTGTCCTCCCGCCACTTGAGTCCGGTTGTCGAGAACGCCAGCGTCGTGTCGGGGGTCCCAGCCGTCCCTGACAGGTTGGGATTCTGCGACGCGACGAACAGCCGATCGTCCGCGACCGCGATCCCCGAGGGCTCATCCCAGCCGCCCGGTGACCGGAATGTGGCCTGCACGTTGCGCGCAAATCCCAATGTGCTCGCCCCAGCTGGTGCGGCGGTCAGCGCCGCGAATGCGAGCAAGACGGAAATCAGCCCCGTCACCCACACGAATCGCCGGATCGAATACACCCGCGACCAGTTTACCCAGAATCCGGAGCGTCAAAACGCGCGGACGGCGCTCCGCCTGGAGGGGTTCGCGGACGGCTGACGCGATTCGGACCGCGCCAGCACCCGACCCCGGGCCGCGCCATCCCCCAACTGCGGGCCGCACCCGCACGCGACCTGGAAAACGTCGACCGCGGCGGCTCGCCCGCGTCCCGATCGACATTAATCAGCTGGAGGCGGGTTTTTGTCGCTCACCCGCCTCCGCCAGCGAACCGATCGACGTTTTCCAGGGGCGCAACGAACGCGCTGGCAACCGAGGCCGCTCGCGGAGATGCTCCGCAGCTGCGGCGACCGCCCAGCTGGCTACCTATACCCCAGCTCCGTCGGATATGTGGTGCGGTAATCCCGCTGGGCCTGCAGCACCTTCGTCACGTAGTCGCGCGTCTCAGGGAACGGGATGTCACCGATCGTGAACCGCTGGCCCTGCTCGTGGGCCGCAGCGATCCATCCGTTGACGTTCGTCTCCCCGGCGTTGTATGCCGCGAGCGCCAGCACCTCGTTGCCGCCGTACTCGTCGAGCAGGTAACGGAGGTAGTAGCTCCCGTAGGCGATGTTGACGGCGGGGGTGCCCAGATCCGCGGTCGTGAACGTCGTGGCCCCGGAGCGGCGGGCCAGGAACTCGGCTGTCTGCGGCAGGATCTGCATCAGGCCTTCGGCGCCGGCGGGCGAGGTCCGCGGGTCGAACTTGGTCTCCGCGTAGATGACGGCCGCGATCAGCGCCGGGTCGAGGTGCTTGTCGGCTGCCTGCTGGCGGATGATGTCCTGATAGGCGAGCGGCAGCGTGAATTCGTTGACCGCCTTCCCGAACAGCGGGGCGCTCACCACGACCACGACCGCTGCGAGCACGAACAGCGCCACGCTCAGCAGCATCCGGCGAGCCCGAGCCCTGGCTCGCCTGCGGGTCGCCGGGCGCCGGGCCATGGTTGCGGCAGGCGGTGTCATGTTCTGACCTCGAGCATGTCAAGTACGGATGACAGCTCTGCCTCGAGCTGCTGCTCCGTCCCGTCGTTCTCCACGACATACGTCGCCCGCCCCGCCTTCTCCTGCTGGGAGAGCTGCCGGGCGGCGCGCTCCTCGAGTGCCTGATGGCCCCGACCGCTCGCCCGCTGCGCTCGCACCCGCTCGTCGGCAACGACCGCGATCGTCGCATCGAAGGCGGTCTCCATCCCCGACTCGAACAGCAACGGCACCTCGACCACCGCCGCACGTGGCGGCTTTGCGCGCTCCTCCAAAGATTCGCGCCATGTCGCGATTCTCGCGCCGACGCGCGGCCATAGCAATCCCTCTAGCCAGGCCCGATCCTCCGCCGTCGCGAACGCCCGCCGGGCCAGCTCAGCGCGGTCGATCCGCCCTTCCGGGGCGACCGACGCGCCAAACCGAGCCACGACTGCGTCGCGCACCTCGGCCGATTGATAGAGCTCGTGCACGACTTGATCCGTCGAGAGCACCGCCGCTCCCAGCCGCTCGACGGCAGCCAGTGCCGTGGACTTACCGGCGCCGATCCCGCCGGTCAGCGCCACGAACGGGACCTTCAGGCGGACTCGCCCTCCGGCTCCTTGTCGGCCGCGTCGGACTCGGCCTCCGGCTCCTTGTCGGCCGCGTCGGACTCGGCCTCCCCGGGTTCGGCCTCCGCGACCTCAGCCTCCCCAGCCGTATCGCCAGTCGAGACCGCCTCCGAGGCCTCTGCGTCCGACTCCGAAGCCTCCGACGCGCCCGGGACCTCCTCGGAAGAGGCCTCCTCGGACCCCGCCACCTCGGAAGGCGCCTCCTCGGAAACCTCCTCCTCCTCGGAAACCTCCTCCCCCTCGGAAGCCTCCTCCACCTCGGCCGGCGCGGGCTCGCTCGCAAACACATCCTCGGACAGTCCCAGCTCCGGCACATCCTCCAAATCGGTCTCGGTCGGCGGCACGATCGGCCGCACGGGCAGCACCTGACCCTCGACCCGCTTGATCGACAGCGACAGCCGGCGCCGCTCAGAATCGATCTCCAGGATCTTCACCCGCACAGGATCGTCCGGCTGGATGATCTCCCGCGGGTTCTCGACGTGGTGCTGGGCGAGCTCGGAGATGTGCACGAGTCCCTCGACGCCGTCAAGGATCTCGACGAACGCGCCGAAGGTAACGACCTTGGTGACGGTCCCCTCGAGCTCGTCGCCAATGTTGTAGGTGTCCACGACCCGCTGCCACGGATCCTCCTGCGTCTGCTTGAGCCCGAGTGAGATCCGCTGGCGGTCACGGTCGATGTCGAGCACCTTGACGCTGACCGTGTCGCCGATCGACAGGATCTCCGACGGGTGGTTGACGTGCGACCAGGAAAGCTCGGAGATGTGGATCAGCCCGTCGATCCCGTCGAGATCGACGAACGCGCCGAAGTCGACGATGTTGGAGATCGTGCCCTCGACCACCTGGCCGGGCTGGAGGCGATCGAGGATCCGCTCGCGATCCTCCTTGCGCTGCTCCTCGAGCACCGCGCGTCGCGACAGCACGACGTTGTTGCGCGAGCGGTTGAGCTCTATCACCTTCGACTCGATCGCCTGCCCCATGTACTCGTCGAGGTTCGGCACGCGCCGGATGTCGACCAGCGACGCTGGGAGGAACCCGCGCACGCCGAGGTCGACGATCAGGCCGCCCTTGACGACCTCGATCACGGTCCCCTCGACCGGCTCGCCAGACTCCGCGGCCGCCTCGATCCGCCGCCAGGCCTTCTCGAACCGAGCCCGCTTCTTCGAGAGAATCAGGCGGCCGTCCTGGTCCTCCTTCGTCAGGACGAGCGCGTCGACCTCTTCACCGAGCTGGACTTCGTCCGCCGGATCGACCGACTTGCGAATCGATAGCTCGTTCGCGGGGATAACGCCCTCGGACTTGTAGCCGATGTCGACGAGCACCTCGTCGTTGTCGATCCGCACCACGTGACCGGTGACGACGTCGCCCTCCTGGAACGGGTGAACGGTCGCGTCGTAGTTCGGGACGATCCGGCCGTCGATCTCGAGCAGCAGGCCGTCTGAACCTTCGACGACCTTTGCTTGCGGCTGGTCTTCGGCTGGCACAACAGGGGTTGTCGTTGACATGGCTTCAGCGGAGGATAGCCAGGAAACGCCACCCGTATCATCCGGCGCCTATGCCAGTTCGCGCCACCAAGCGCGGCGCTGAGCGCACCCCGCTCGATCGCGATTGCGATGTTCTGATCTGCGGCGCGAGCTTCGCAGGGCTTGCGGTTGCCCGTGAGCTCGCGGGCAGCGGGGCAAACGTGCTCGTAATCGACCGCTACGAGATCGGCGAGCGGCAGACCTCCGCCTGCGCCGCGCCCACCTCCTGGATGCAAGCGCTGTCGCTGCAGCAGTCGATGCAGCAGACGTTCGGCGAGCTCGTCATCCACACGCCGCACACCACCACCCGCTACCGGCTGCCCTGGAGCTTCTCGACGTTCGACTACCGCACGCTTTGCGCGCTGCTTGCGGAGCAGGGATCGTTCGAGTTCGAGACCGCGAAGGTCGACGGCCGCAATGGCCTCACGGTCCAAACCGATCGCGGCGAGATTCGCGCGCCGCTGATCGTCGACGCGCTCGGCTGGCGGCGCGTGCTCGGCGCGGGCGACAACATTCAGCCGCCGGACGCGCTGCTCTCGCGCGGGCTCGAGGTCCACCCCCTGAGCTCGGGCGAGGAGATGGAGATCTGGATCGACCGCTCATACGTGCCGGCCGGCTATGGCTGGAGCTTCCCGGCCTGCGACGAGGTGAGGATCGGGGTGGGGTCTTTCGATCCCCGCTTCCACGTCCGCGAGCCGACCGAGCGGCTGGCGACCGACCTCGATGCCGAGCGCGTCCGTTACCAGGGAAACTGGATTCCGCACGCGCTCAGAGCAGCGACCGAAGACCGCGTGTTCTTCGCCGGTGACTCGGCCGGTCACTGCCTGCCCCTGACCGCCGAGGGCATCCGCACCGCCTGGTACTTCGGGATCGCCTGCGGCCGCGAGCTGCGAGCGGTGATCGCGGGCGAGCAGACCCGCGAGCAGGCCCTGAGGCGCTACCACGAGTTCTCGGCCTCGCACGCGATGCCATTCCGGTGGATGCTGCGCATCCAGCGCCTGATCCCGCGTGTTCCTCCGCGCGTACTGGCAGCCTCGCTGCGGGCGATGGAGTCCCAGCGATTCGTCGACTGGGCCTTCGGCCACTACCTCGACATCGCGCCGCCGGAGTTCGTGGGCTCGCCCTCGACGGCGCCTGCGCCGCGCCTCGCTATCGCCGCCTGATCGTGACTGTCCGGGTCGCGAACGCGTAGTTGTCGGCGTAATCGGTGCTCATCAGCACGACGCGGTACGCGCCCGCGCGGTTGAAGACGTGCTGAGCGATGCGTCCGTGCACCTGGCCGGCGCCGCTTCCGAAGAACCAGTGGTAGGCCGTGATCGTCCCGTCCGGGTCGGAGGCCGAGGCGACGAACGACACCCGCCCGCCCTTGACCGTCGCGCCCGACACCCGGAACGAGATTCGATCCGACTCGTCGCGCTGCTGGCAGGAGGAATCGTTGTTGCTCCACTCCTCCTGGATGTAGTAATGGCCGCCGTGGATCACCTCGTTCCAGGCCTTCGAGGTGCCCGCGTCGCCGCGCTCGGGACCGTAGTCGGTCAGGCACAGATCCCCGTCCTCGTTGTAGGAGCTGTCGATCCAGGCCGTTCCCAGCGGGTCGGTGATGATCTCGTTGTGCTCGTGGCTCAGGGTCGAGAGCGTCGGATCGGCGGTGCTGTTGTTGGGCCGTGGGTTGTTTGACTGGCAGTGGCCAGCGACCGCGTTGTACGGGATCACCGCGTACAGGATCGTTCCGTCGGCCGACACGTTGTGGTAGCCGCAATAGCTGTTCGGCGCGCTCTGGCCGCCCAGGGCGCAGCCGTCAGCGGGATTGGAGTCGATGCAGCTGCCAAATCGGTTCGGGGTCAGCAAGAAGAAGATGTCCCGCTGGGTGTCCGGCAGGTGGTCGGCGTGCACGACATGCTCGATCTCCGCCTCCATCTGCGCGCCGTTGACGCAGTGCAGCTGCCATCCAAGCGGGGCCGTCGGCGGCTCGGTGCAGCCGTTGCTCGGCAGCCGATCGGTGTCGAGCACCGTGCGTCCGAAGGTCGAGGCGTATGCGGCGGGGCCGGCGTAGTCGTGGTACTGACCGGTCAGCCCGTAGACGTTTGTCGGCCTATGGCTGTCGGCGGCGACCCTGCGCAGGAACGTCTCGATCATCCCGATATAGCCCGGGTCGAACGTCAGCCCTGATCCTGCCGGCTGCCAGAAGATCACGTGCGTGCGGTTGGCGTGCAGCACCGGGCCGCCGTTGTACGGCAGGTTCGAGGCCTCCGCCGCGCGCGCGGTCCTGTGCGACCCGCTCGGGACATCGGCGACGAGCGCGGGGAGGCGGGCCACCGCCGCGCCGCTCACCGCCGCGCCGTGCGGCGCCGCGCCGCTCACCGCCGCGCCGTGCGGCGCCGCGCCACTCACCGCCGCGCCACTCACCGCCGCGGCGACTGCGCCGGTGGCCACGGCGGCCACAGCGACCAAAGAGACCCTTCTCATTTCGCGGCTAGCCAGTCAGGACCGATACCCGCGTCGACGGCCAGCGGTGGATCCATCTCGAACGCACCGCCCATCTCGCGGCACGCGATCTCCCTCACCGCCTCGGCCTCCTCCGCGGGGCCCTCGAACAACAGCTCGTCGTGGATCTGGAGGATCAGCCGGGTGCGCAGTCCGGCCTCGCTCAGCGCATGATCGCTGCGGACCATCGCGACCTTCATGATGTCGGCGGCGGTGCCCTGGATCACCATGTTGACCGCAAACCGCTCTCCCTGCTTTCGCATCTCCCACCTGCGGGAGCGCAGCTCGGGGACCTGACGCCTGCGGCCGAACAGCGTCGAGACGTATCCGTGCTCAGTGCCCTGCGCGATCGTCTCCTCGATGAACCGCGCCACCGCCGGGAAACCAGCCATGTACCGCTGGATGAACTCGTCCGCCTCCTCCTGCGGGATGTCGAGGCGGTCGGCCATCCCCCAGGCCGACAGCCCGTACACGATCCCGTAGTTGATCATCTTCGATTTCGAGCGCATTCCCGGATCGATCTCGTCCTCCGTCACCCCAAACACACGAGAAGCCGTGGCGTTGTGCACGTCCTCGCCCCGCCGGAAGATCTCCTTGAGCGCGTCCTCGCCGGCGATGTGAGCCAGCAGGCGCAGTTCGACCTGAGAATAGTCCGCCGACACGAGCAGGTTTCCCGGTTCGGCGATGAAGCAGGACCGGATCTCGCGCCCCAGCGGCGTCCGGATCGGGATGTTCTGGAGGTTCGGGTTGTTGGACGACAGCCGGCCGGTGGTCGCCGCCGTCTGATTGAAGGTCGTATGCAGACGCCCGTCGGCGGCGATCAGCTGCGGCAGCGCGTCGAGGTAGGTCTGGGCGAGCTTGGTCAGCTCCCGCCAGCGCTCGATCTTCGGGATCACCGGATGCTCTTCGCGGATCGCCTGCAGCACCCGGGCGTCGGTCGAATAGCCGGTCTTGCCGCGGCGCTTACGCGACAGTCCCAGCTTCCCGAACAGGATCTCCTCTAGCTGCTTGGGCGACCCCAGCGTGAACTCCTCCCCACAGAGGCCGAAGATCTCGCGCTCTAGCTCGTCGGCCTCGGCCTTGACGCGGTCCGAGATCGTCCGCAGCCGGGCGGTATCCAGCTTCAGACCGGCCTTCTCCATCTTGCGCAGCACCCGCACCAACGGCAGCTCGACGCCGTTCAGCAGGTCGGTCAGCCCGCGGCCACGGACCTGCTCCCGCTGCCACTCCGCGAGGGCGCGGGCCAGGATCGCGTCGGCCGCGACCGGGTCCTCGATGTCGGCCGCCAGTCCCCGCTCCTCGACGAGCTCGCGGAACGGATAGGCACGGCGAGCCGGCTCGAGCAGGTACGCGGCGACCTCGGTGTCGTGGGCGAGGTTCGCGGGCACCTCGCCCAGCGATTTGGCGTCGTGGGCGATCGTGGGCCGCTCGCCGATCGCACTGACGAGCTGCTCCGGTTGCTCGCACGGCCCCGCCAGCACCTCTCCCCCGCCCGCGTAGACGCCGAACCGCCACGGATCTGCGTCGGCCGCGAACAGCGCGCCCTCCGGCGCCTCCGCCGCTCTGGCCGCGATCGCGACCTCGCGATCCGGCAGGCGTTTTACGTCCTCGAGCGTGGCCTGTCGCAGCCGCGCCGTGATCGCGATCTCGGCCGCCGGGGCCGGGGCCGCAGCGTCCGCGGAGCCGAGCGCCTCCTCCAGGCGCCGCAGCGGCTCGCGCAGCTCGAACTCCCGGAACACCTCGCGCAGTCGCGAGCGGTCCGGCGCCGCCGCCACGAACGACTGCAGGTCGAAGTCGATCGGGATGTCGCGCTTGACGGTCGCCAGCTGCTTGGAGATGCGAGCGTCGTCCGCGTGCTCGATCAGGTTTTGCTTGCGCTTGGCACCGGTGATCTCCTCGACGCTGGCAAGCACCTTCTCGAGTGAGCCGAACTTCTGGAGCAGGTCGGCGGCGGTCTTGTCACCGATTCCCGGAACGCCCGGGATGTTGTCGCTGGTGTCGCCTTTGAGCCCGATGAAGTCAGGGATCAGCTCCGGTGGGATCCCGTACCGCTCCACGACGCCATCGCGGTCATACACCCGGGTGTCCGTGATCCCGCGCGAGGTGGTCATGATCCGAACGCCGTTGCCGACGAGCTGGTAGGCGTCTCGGTCACCGGTCACCACCATCACCGGGACGTGCTCGGCTTCCGCGCGGTGCACGATTGACGCGATCACATCGTCGGCCTCGTAGCCGTCGACCCGCAGGTTGCGGTACCCGAACGCCTCCACCAGCGGCTCGAGGTGCGGCCACTGCTCCTTGAGGAGGTCGGGCCGGCTCGTGCGCTGCGCCTTGTAGTCGCTGTAGAGGGCCTTACGACCTGTGTCGCCCGCGTCCCACACGACCACCGTGGCCTTCGGCCCGTAGTCGGTCAGGATCTTCACCAGCATCGACGCGAACCCGAAGATCGCGTTGGTCGGCGTCCCCGTCGAGGTCGCGATCGACTCCGGCAGCGCGAAGAACGCCCGGTACGCCAGGCTGTTGCCATCGATCAGAAATAGCTCGTCGGGCATCTCTCTGTCAGGCTATCTCGGCGACATGCCGACTACTCCGAGCGCCCAGTACAGCCTCACGCTGAGGGTTGAGATCGACCACCGTCCCGGAATGCTCGGGAAGGTCGCCAGCGCGATCGGCGAGGCCGGCGGCACGATCGGCGCCGTCGACCTGGTGCAGGTGGAGGGCACGAAGACGATCCGCGACATCACCGTCGAGACGGCCGACTCCTCTGACTGGCCGCGGCTCACCGACGCGGTCAACCAGGTTGTCGGCGCGCGCGTGCTCGACACCACCGACCGCACATTCATGATGCACGTGGGCGGCAAGATCGAGCTTCAGAACAAGTCGCCTCTGAAGACGCGCGACGATCTCTCGATGGCCTACACCCCCGGCGTCGCCCGGGTCTCGAAGGCGATCCACGACGACCCTGACAAGGCCTTCCAGTACACGATCAAGCGCAACACGGTCGCGGTCGTGTCAGACGGAACCGCGGTGCTGGGGTTGGGCGACATCGGCCCGCGCGCCGCGATGCCGGTGATGGAGGGCAAGGCGATGCTGTTCAAGGAGTTCGCGGGCGTCGATGCGTTCCCGATCTGCCTTGACACCAAGGACCCCGAGGAGATCGTGAACGTCGTCGAGGCGATCGCGCCCGGCTTCGGAGGCGTGAACCTGGAGGACATCTCGGCGCCGCGCTGCTTCGAGATCGAGTCGCGCCTGAAGGCTTCGCTCGACATCCCCGTCTTTCACGACGACCAGCACGGGACCGCGGTGGTCGTGCTGGCCGCGCTGCTGAACGCGCTGACGCTGACCGGGCAGCGGATCGAGGAGATCCGGATCGTCGTCTGCGGCCTGGGGGCCGCCGGCGTCGCGGTCACCAAGATCCTGATCGCGGCGGGCGCGCGGCACATCATCGGGCTGGACTCGCGCGGCGCCTTGTACGCCGGGCGCGCGGACTACCTCGACGGGAGCATGCATCCGGTCAAGCGTGAGCTGGCCACCGTGACGAACCTCGAGGGCCGCGCGGGCGGAGTCGAGGACGTGGTGGATGGGGCGGATTTGTTCATCGGCGTGTCCGGCGCGCGCGTGATGCCGGCCTCGGCGATTGAGCGAATGAATACGGACCCGATCGTGTTCGCGATGGCCAACCCGGACCCGGAGGTCTCGCCCGAGGAGGCGGTCAAATATGCCCGCGTGGTCGCGACCGGCCGCTCTGACTACCCGAACCAGATCAACAACGTACTGTGCTTCCCGGGTGTGTTCCGCGGCGCGCTCGATGTGCGCGCCACCCAGATCACCGAGCGCATGAAGATGGCCGCCGCGCGCGCGATCGCCGAGATCGTCTCGCCCGAGGAATTGCGCGAGGACTACATCATCCCGTCGGTCTTCAACCGCGAGGTGGTGGGTACGGTCGCCGCCGCGGTCGCCGAGGAGGCGAGGGAGTCGGGCAATGCCGAGGCCGGCGCCGAGGTCGGATTCGCCTCGACCGAGGAGTTCCGGATACTGCCGAGGTAGTTCGCACCTGTAACGCACTGTCAAGCCGCGCTTGCGGGCGTGTGGCGCGGGCGTAGAAAGTCGCCGTCCACAAGCCTCGGCACGCGCGCGGTGCGCAATCCTGGGCTGGTGGCGAAGCCGCGATCGCAAGCGGGGACAACATCACGCACCCCTCCGGCCCGGCGGGGGTCCGTGAATTCATCCTCGCCCAGCGGGGATCGAGCCACCTACCTCGTCCCGGTGCTGGGGGTGAGTGATGTTGTCCCCGTGTCCGGCGACCGCGAGCAGCGGATCGCGGCGATCGCCAATCGTCAGCGCGGACGCGTCCGCCGCGACCAGCTGCGGGCCGCCGGCCTGTCCGACGCCACCATCGACCGCCTCGTCGCCAAGTGCTACCTGCTCCGCGAGCACCGCTCCGTATACGTGGTCGGCTTCCGCGCAAACGTTCCACTCGGAGCCGAGACCTCAGCGCTTCTGGCGGCTGGGGAAGGCGCGGTCCTCAGCCATCTGACGGCCGCAAACCTTTTCAAGCTCCTCAGCTACCAGGGCCCGGTGCACGTCACGACCGCCAACCGCCAGCTAGCGAGATCCAATGGCCTCATCGCCCACCGCAGCGCCTCCCTGCAGTCCGCCGACGTCCAGACCTTCGAGCGCCTCCCGATCACCTCCCGGGCCCGCACCCTGCTCGACATCGCGGAGCTGATCTCCGAGCGCCAGCTCGAACGGGCGCTGGATGAGGCACTGCGGAGCCGCAACACGCACAAGCAGATAACCGAGCTCCTGGAGCGCACCAAGGGCCGCCGGAGGATGTCGGTGCTCGCCGCGCTCGTCCACGAGCGAGCCGGCTCGACGCGCTCACGCTCGGAGAACGAGGAACGGTTCCTGGCGCTGATCCGCAAGGCCGGTCTGCCGCATCCCGAAATGAACGTTCCGCTCCACGGGTTCACCGTCGACTTCCTGTGGCGCGAACAGCGCGTGGTGTTCGAGGTCGACGGCTACGACTATCACCGCGGCCGCTTCGAGTTCAACCGTGACAGACGCAAGGACGCCGTCCTAAAGGCCAACCAGTTCGATCCGAACCGGATCAGCGGCGACCAGGTCGAGTATGAGCCTCTCGCCGTCGTCGCCCAGCTCGCCCGCACACTCGCGAGAGCCGAAGCGCGCCGAGGACCCTCTGAAGCGCCCCGAGAAACCTAGGGGTTGCGCCGCCGGATTCGTGGAAGCGGGCCGTCCAGCCGCCACTTCGACCCGGCCCGGCTCGGCAGCAACAGCACGATCAGCAGGCCGACCGCCGACAGGATCAGCCCGCACAGCAAGCCCAACCCCTCGCCGTAACCCTTGCGGTCTGACAGCCACGACGCCACCGCGGCCGACAGGAGCCAGACGAACAGCAGGTACAGGGCCTTCGAACCGATCAGCGCGAGGACGAACATCACGCCCCCAGGTACGCCCTCTGGACCTCGGGGTCGTCCCGCAGGCTCGCCGAGTCGTTTGACAGCACCACCCGCCCGGTCTCGAGCACGTAGCCTCGCTTGGAGATGTCAAGCGCATAGTTGGCGTTCTGCTCGACCAGCAGGATCGTCACTCCCTGGCGGTTGATCTCGCCGATCGTCTCGTAGATCCGCTGCACGAGGATCGGCGCGATTCCCATCGACGGCTCGTCGAGCATCAGCAGCTTCGGCCGCGCCATCAGCGCCCGGCCGATCGCGAGCATCTGCTGCTCGCCGCCGGACATCGTCCCCGCCTTCTGCTTCTCCCGCTCGGCCAGCCGCGGGAACAGGTCAAACACCCGGTCGAGGTCCTCGTTCACCTCTGGGCCGCGCCGGCGGTGCGCGCCGAGCTCGAGATTCTCCCGCACGCTCATGCGCGGGAACACGTGCCGGCCCTCGGGCGAGAGCGCCACGCCATAGCCGACGATCTCGTGCGCCGGCACCCGGGTGATCTCATCGCCGGCGAACACGACTCGGCCTGCCGAGGCCGGGGTGAGCCCCGAGATCGAACGCAGCGTGGTCGACTTGCCCGCGCCGTTGGAGCCGATCAGGGTCACGACCTCGCCCTCGTCGACCGTCAGCGACACTCCCTTGAGCGCCTCGATCGAGCCGTAATAGGTGTGGATCTCCGTTACCTCGAGCAGCGAGGCCATCAGTCCTGCTTCCCCAAATACGCCTCGATCACCTGGCTATTTGCCCGGACCTCGCTGGGCGGGCCCTCGGCGATCTTCTCGCCGTGGTTGAGCACCGTCACTCGCTCAGAGACGTCCATCACGACCTTCATGTCATGCTCGATCAGCAGGATCGTCAGCTCGAGCTCGTCGCGGAGCTTGCGCATGAACGCGGTCAGAGCCGCCGACTCCTGCGGGTTCATGCCGGCGGTCGGCTCGTCCAATAGGAGCAGTCGCGGGTCGCTTGCCAGCGCCCGCGCGATCTCGACGCGCCGCTGGTCGCCGTATGACAGCTCGGCGGCGAACTGGTCGAACTGCGCGTCACGCAGCCCCACGTACGTGAGCAGCTCGCGGGCGCGCTCGCGGACCGAGCGCTCCTCGTTGCGGACCCACGGCGCACGGAAGATCGAGCCGAACACGCCCGCTCGCATGCGCGAGTGCCGGCCGATCATCACGTTCTCGACGGCGCTCATCGCGCCGAACAGGCGGATGTTCTGGAAGGTCCGCGCTACACCCAGGGCGGTGATCTGGTCGGGGCGCGATCGCGTCACGTCGCGCTCACCGAACACGATCCGCCCGACGGTCGGCTTGTACAGACCGGTCAGCATGTTGAACAGGGTGGTCTTGCCGGCGCCGTTGGGACCGATCAGCGACACGATCGAGTGCTGCGGCACGTCCAGCGAGACGTCGTCGACGGCGACCAGACCACCGAACTCCTTGGTCACGCGCTCCGCCCGCATCACTGCCACAGTCGCGGCCGGCGCCGCCGTTTGCACGCTCACGACGATCTCCCCGCCGGCCCGACCGCGCTCGAGGCCTCCACCAGCTGGGCGTCCTCGGCGCCGATCGCTCCGGTCATCTCCATTCGCCTGCGGCGTTCGGGCAGCAATCCCTGCGGCCGTACCAGCATCACCAGCACCAGCAGGAACCCGAAGATCCCGAACTCCACCTGGGTCAGCTGGAAGTTCAGCCCGAACTTGCTCGGCAGCGAGTTGAGGACGTCAGGGATTATGTAGTTGTTGATGTAGCCGAGCAGCATGCCGCCGACGAGCGCGCCCCAGATCGACCCCAGCCCGCCGATGATCACCATCGCCAGGATGAAGATCGAGAAGCCGAATGCGAACTGGCCGGCATTGACCGTCGTGTAGTAGGCGCCGAAGAACGCTCCTGACATCCCGCCCATCGCCGCGCCGATCGAGTACGCCAGCAGCTTCGTACGCACGAGCGGAATCCCCATCGACACGGCGGCCACCTCGTCTTCGCGCAGCGCCACCCACGCTCTGCCGAGGCGTGAGTCGCGCAGGCGCACGTTGACGAACAGGACCACCAGCAGGATGCCGAGGATCAGCCAGTACCACGGCCGCAGGTTCAGGACGTTGAAGGTCCCCAGCCCCGGGAACCAGGGCGAGTCGACAGCGCTGATCCCGAGGTTGCCGGCGGTGAGCGTCATCCCACTGCCCAGGTGGATCTGAGTGCCGTTGACGGCCACGACCCCGATGATCTCCCCGAACGCCAGCGTCACGATCGCGATGTAGTCGCCGCGCAGCCGCAGCGTCGGCAACCCGATCAGCATGCCCGCGACCGCGCAGATGATCGCCGCGGCGATCAGGATCAGGATGAAGTTCAGGTGGATCCCCACCTCCTGCGCAGCCACCCCGTGCACGAACACATGCAGGTGGGCCTTGAAGAAGAAGTCCGAGCCGAACCAGCCGAGCGAGTAGGCGCCGAGCGCATAGAACGCGACATAGCCGAGGTCGAGCAGCCCGGCGAAGCCGACGACGACGTTCAGCCCCAGCGACATGACCGCGTACGCGACCGCGATGATCGTCGCGTTCATGAACCCGCTGCTCTCGGAGAACAGGAACGGCAGCACGATCCCGACCACGATGAACGCCCCGGCGAGGATCCGCCGCCACCAACCCGCGGGGACCCTCGCGATCAGCCGCAACACCGGGCGCGGCACGCGACGGTGAAGCGCGTCCCGCCACTCCCTCAGAAGCGCTCGGAGCTCTCTCATCCGGCCTCCCTCGTCTCCTCACCGAGCAGCCCGCGCGGGCGCAGCACCATGATCGCGATCAGATAGCCGAACACGATCGCCTCCGTCCAGGTTCCGCCCTGGATGCGGTTGTCGGAGATCGACTGGATCACGCCGATGATCAGGCCGCCGAGCACGGCGCCGCGAACGTTGCCGATGCCGCCCATCACCGCCGCCGTGAACGCGATCAGCCCGGCCTTGAAGCCCTGGAAGTACCACACGTTGGTCTCGTACAGCGCGTACACGAGGCCCGCCGCACCGGCCAGCATCCCGCCCAGCAGGAACGTCAGCGAGATCGTCGTGTTGACGTTGATGCCCATCAGCCGCGCCGCCTCAGGGTCCTGTGCGGTCGCGCGCATCGCGCGGCCGGCGCGGCTGTTGGAGATGAACGCCGCGAGCCCGAAGACCAGCGGGATCATCACCGCCAGCGCGAGGATGTACCCCCGGTAGATCGGTACCCCAGAGATGTGAAAGACCGTGCTCTGCGCCCGCAGCAGGTCGGGGACGCTCAGCGGCGAGCCGCCCCGCCACAGCAGACCCACGTTCTGGAGGATGAACGAGAAGCCGACCGCCGTGATCAGCGGCGCGAGCTTCGGCGCCGAGCGCAGTGGGCGGTAGGCCACCCGCTCGATCAGGACGTTCAGCGCGCCGGTCACGATCATCGTCACGATCAGCGTCGCCAGCAGCCCGAAGATCACCCCGAACGCCCCGGTGCCCAACCCGAGTCCGAACGTCCCCCAGAGTCCCGTGGCGGTGAACGAGCCGATCATGAACACGTCGCCGTGGGCGAAGTTGATCAGCTCGATGATCCCGTAGACGAGCGTGTAGCCGATCGCGATCAGCGCCCAGATCGCGCCGTTAGAGAGCCCGTCGGCGAAGTTGAACCCCAGCCGGCTGAGGTCGTGGTGGACCACAGGGTGCCCGCCGACGAACACCTGGTAGCCGGTCGTGAGGTCGTGAATGCCGTAGAAGATCGGCAGGGCGGCCAGCGCCACGACCAGGCCCCACCGTCCCACGTACTTTCGCAGAATCGCGAGCGGACGCGGGGCGACCGCAGGCAGCCTGGGCGTGACCGTTTGAGCTTCCATTCTCCCCCGAAGACGTATGTGGAGGGCGCTAACTTAGCGCCCTCCACACCGGATCTCTAGATCAGTTCCGCGGCGACGCTCACAGCACCTTCGTCGGCGTCAGGGTCTTGTCGAAGACCGGGTTGCCGTCCGATCCGACCTTGTACAGGCCGTAGGACTTGAGCGTCGTGTCGCCATTCTTGTCGAACCCGTAGGTGCCGAGCACCGAGTTGCGGTTCGTGATCGAGAACAGCGCCTTCAGGACCGCTGACTTGCTGTTGCCCTGTGCGCCGAGGCTCGCGATCGTGTCGAGCCCCAACTTCATCGCCTCATACCCGTAGATGCCGTACGGGTCAGGCGTCGACCCGTATTTCGCCTTGTAGGCGGCGAGGAACGCCTTGCCGCCCGGGTATGCGGCCAGGTCCAGCGTGGCCACCGTGCACTCGATCAGCGGATCGATCGCCGCGGGCACGCCGCCCTTCGCCGCGGCCGTGTAGGAGTTCGTGCAGACGCCGTCGCCGCCGAAGATCTTGGCGGTCGGGATGGCCGAGTGGACGTCCTTGGTGATCTGCACTGCTCCGTTGGACACGATCCCGGCGAAGAAGAAGCAGTCCGCGCCCTGGCCCTTGATCGTGGACGCATAGGAGCGGAAGTTCGGCGCCGTCGGGTCGATGCCCGTGTTGCTGACGATCGTGTCGCCGTAGAAGCCCTTTTCGAGCTCGAGCAGGGCCGCCAGCCCCGCGCCGTATGCCTCCTTGTCGTTGGCGATCGCGATCTTCGTGCAGCCGGCCTGCTTCATCGCCATCAGGTCGGCCGCCGCCTGGATCGAGTCGCGCGGGACGATCCGCAGGTAAGTGCGCGTTCCGGTCGGGTAGTACTTCGTGGGCTCGCCCGGGGCGCTCCCCGGCTCGTTCGTGGTCAGGCCCACGTACGTGTTCGCGGGGCTGACCTGCGGGATCCCGGCCTGGTTGAGAATCGGGATCGAGACCTCGCTTGCGCCCGAGTTGAACTCGCCGATGTAGTACACGGCCTTGGGGTCGGACGCGACCTTGCGCGCATTTGCCGCGGTCTGGCCGGGATCCCACTTCCCGGCGGCTGCGGTCGAGTCATCCAGCGACTGGTAATTGACGGTCCACTGACCGGCCTTGCCGCCCGCCTGGTCGAGCGCGAGCTTGATGCCGTTCACCAGCGGATCGGTCTGCGCCGTGGAGGCGCCCTGCAGCGGCAGGCTCGAGTAGATGTCGATCACCTTGCTTCCGCCGCTTGAGCTGCCGCCGCCGCTGCTGCTGCTGCTCTTGCTGCTGCTGCCGCAGGCAGCAAGCCCGAACACGGTGCCCACCAGCAGCAGACATGCCGTCATAGCTCTACCGAGAAATCGCATGCTCCTCCTCTGTGTGTCGATGCTGGGCCCTCGGAGACGCCCTGTAGCTGCTGAGCCTAGTGCCGCGTTCGGACGGCGGCAAGGCGCCCTAACCGAACGTCAATCGCCCGTAAATTGCCGCTCACAGGCGCCGGGCGCAATCCGCAAAATCAGATGCTCGATACCGCAACGAACCGGAGCCGCCCGCCCGCCACGCGCCACAGCCCGTAGCGGCGCAGCGTGGTGTCTCCGTTGCTGTCGATGCTGTACACCCCGAGCACGCTGTCGCGATCACGGGTCGCGAACAGCGCCCGCACGACGCTCGAGCGCCGCGCCGTCTTCTTGCCCCCGTCGGTCGCGCGGGCGATCGCGTTCAGCAGCAGGCTCATCGCCTCGTAGCCATAGATCGCGTCCGGCTGCGGCGGCCCGTACAGGGCGGCGTACGAGCGCAGGAACGCGCGCCCCGCCGCTGGATACGCGGACGCCGCGAGCGTCGCGACGGTCAGCATCACGCGGTTGTCGAGTGGCGTGGGGATCCCGCCGCGGGCGGGGTTGATGTAGGCGGCCTGCGCCAGCGCGTCGGACGCGAACAGCAGCGCTCGTGGCGCCGCGGCCGCGAGCTGACGGGTGAGCAGCGCAGCGGCGGCGCCGTCGATCGCGCTGATCATGATGCAGTTCACACCGCTCTGCGCGACCGTAATTGCCAGCGCGCTGTAGTCGGTGGCGAGCGGATCGAACGCCTGCACCGCCGGCACCCGGATGCCCGCCGCCACCGCCGCGTAGCTGAAGGCGCTTGCCATGTCCTCCCCGTCGAACTCCCCGTCGTCGAGCACGTAGGTGCTCGTGCAGCCGAGGTCCTTCTGCAGCCGCGCCTGGGCGGCGGCCTGCGCCGAGTCGTTGGGGATGACCCTGGCGAACGTCCGCTTGCCGGTGGGGTAGTACTTCTGTGGCTCGCCGGGCGCAGCGCCCGGCAGCGCCGCCGTCAGCCCGACGGCGGTGCTGGCGGGGCTGATCTGCGCGATCCCGGCGCGGTTCAGCAGCGGGATCGAGATTGCGCTCGCGCCCGAGTTGAGCTCGCCCAGATAGCCGATCGCGGTGCGGTCCTGCACGGCCAGCCGCGCGTTGACCGTGGTCTGTCCTGGATCCCACTCGGCGCGCGCCGCGGTCGAGTCGTCGAGCTCACGCAGGACGATCCGGTAGCGCCCGATCCGCGCCCCGGTCTGCGCGAGCGCCATCTCCTCGCCATTGACGATCGCCTCCGCGTCGGCGCTGCCGGCGCCGTGCAGCGGCAAGCTCGAGTAGATCGTCAGCGTCTTGCCGGGGATCTTGTCGCCGGCATCCCGCGCGGCGCCGCAGCCACTCAGGGCGACCGCGACGGCCGCCGCGGCGACGATCGGTGCCCGTACAAGACAGCCTCTCAACCTTGAACGAACTTGTACGGCACCAGGGTGCCGTGGCTGAGCCTACTGAACACGAACGGCGCCACGCTGCTGTCGCCGTACTGGTCGATCGAGTAGGTGCCGAGCACCGACTGCCGGTTGCGGATCCCGAAGAACTCGCGGACGAGCGTCCCGCGGTTGTTCGCCGAGTTGCCGGCCTCGCGCAGCACGGCGAGCACCGCGGCCATCGCCTCGTAGCCGAAGATCGCCTGCGACACCGGCGCGTGCCCGTACGCCTGCTGGAACTGGCGCGGGAACGCCTGCCCCGCCGCGGGCAGGTCCTTGGCAAGGAATCCGGGCGCCGCCACGTACAGCCCGCCACCCGGGCTTCTGAGGCTAGAGGCCAGCGCCGGATCGTCGACCCCCGAGGAGCCGAACAGCTTGATGCGGCCGTTGGACTGCGTCGCCGCGCCGAACGCCGCGGCGGCCGCGGACGGGGAGATGCCGCCGTAGAAGATCGCGTCCGCGCTCGCCAGCGAGCCGGTGATCGTGATGCCGGCGGCGGCGGCGGCACTGGCGACCGCACTCCTGATCGCGCTGCCATACGCGCTGCCGTCGTCGCGGAGATAGAGGGCCCTGACGCCGAGCGACTGCATCTCGCTCACCTGCGCCCTGCCCTCCTGCGTGGTCGTCGGCACGACGCGCGCCAGCGTCCGCCCGTACGTGCTGTAGGACTCGTACGCGCTGTCCGGCTCGGGCACGGGATCCGTCGGGCTCACCTGTAGGACATCCTGGGCGTTGAGGATCCCCATCGAGCCGGCCGACGCCCCCGGCGCGACCTCCCCCAGGTACGCAACCGTGCTGGTGTCCTCGATCGCGCTGCGGGCGTTGTCGGACGGGCGCCCGCTGACCGTCACCACCTGCACGGTGAAGCGGCCGATCTGCGACCCCGTCTGCTGCAAGGCCAGGCGCTCGGCATCGATCACGTCACCGGCGATCGCCGAGCCGTTGGCGGGCGCGCTCAGGTAGATCCTGAGCGTGGTGCCCGATGCGGTGACCGACGACGTGCCCGCCGCCGTGCACCCGCCGAGCGCGGTCGCGAGCGCCGCGCACGCGCAGCCCCAGAATGCACGCACTCGCTAGTCCCGCCGGCCGGGCAGGAACGGAAGCAGGTTCCGCACCCCGATCGCGATCAGCACCATCAGCGCCGCGACCAGGATCCCGTCGAAGCCGTTGAACAGGTTGAGCGCCCACAGGATCAGCCACAAACACAGTCCGGCGGTGGCGGTGAGGACCAGACCCATCGCCATGGATGCTAACTAAAGGAGCGCGCGCCGGAAGGCCCCGAGGAGCTCCCGCACCGCCGCCGGGGGGTCCTCGGCCTCGGCGGCCGCCCGCACCAGGCGGCTGCCGATGATCACGCCGTCGGCGCCGGCGGCCGCGGCGGCCGCACCCTGCTCGGGGGTTGCGATCCCGAAGCCGACCGCGACCGGCACCTCGGTGGCGGCCCGTGCGCGGGCGAGCAGCCCCTCCAGGCGGCCGTCGACCGCGGCCCGCTCGCCGGTCGTCCCGAGCAGCGACACCGCGTACAGGAAGCCGCGCGCGCTGCTGCCGATCGCGCTCATCCGCTCGTCGCTGCTCGCCGGCGAGACCAGCGGCACCAGCGCCAACCCGTGCCGGTCGCACAGCTCGAGCATCGCCGGCGCCTCCTCGTGCGGCAGGTCCGGCACGATCAGGCCGCTCGCCCCGGCCTCGAGCAGCGCGTCCGCGAAGCGCTCAGGCCCCCGCGCCAGGATCACGTTCGCGTAGCACATGATCACGACCGGGACCTCGCCGCTCGCCGCGCGCGCGAGCTCCAGCACGCGCGCAGAGCTCACGCCGGCTCGCAGAGCCGCGGTCCCGGCGGCGTGGATCACCGGCCCGTCCGCCAGCGGGTCGGAGAACGGGACGCCCAGCTCGATCAGGTCGGCCCCGCCCTCCACGTATGCCCGCGCGATTTCGCGAGACGTATCGAGGTCGGGGAAGCCCCCCATCAGGTAGGGCATCAGCGCCGCGCGGCGGCCATCCGCCCGCGCGGATGCGAACGCCTCCGCGATCCGCTCGACCCCGCTCACCGCCGGGATAGGAGCTCGAGCGCCTCGGCCAGGTCCTTGTCGCCTCGGCCCGACAGGCACACCAGGTCAAGCTCGCTGTCGCCGCTCGCCAGCGCCCAGGCGATCGCGTGCGCGCTTTCGAGCGCCGGGATGATCCCTTCGAGCCGCGCCATCCGCGAGAACGCGTCGAGCGCCTCGGCGTCGGTGACGGCCACGTAGCGCGCCCGGCCGGAGTCGCGCAGCCAGGCGTGCTCGGGACCGCTGCCCGGGTAGTCGAGCCCGGCGGAGATCGAGTGCGCCTCGAGGATCTGGCCGTCCTCGTCCTGGATCACCGCCGAATAGGACCCGTGCAGTACGCCCGGCAGGCCGCCGGCCGTCAGCGGGGCGCCGTGGCGCCCGCTGTCGATGCCCTCTCCGGCCGCCTCGACCCCGACCAGCTCGACCAGGGGATCATCGACGAACGGGACGAACATCCCGATCGAGTTCGAGCCGCCGCCGACGCACGCGATCACCCGCTGTGGCAGCCGCCCGGCGCGCTCGAGCAGCTGCGCCCGCGCCTCGTCGCCGATCACGCGCTGCAGGTCGCGCACCAGCGCCGGGTACGGCGCCGGGCCGACGCACGAGCCGATGATGTAGTGGGTCGTCTCGACGTTCGCGACCCAGTCGCGGATCGCGGCCGAGACCGCCTCCTTCAGCGTCCGCGCGCCCGAGTCCACCGGCGCCACGGTCGCCCCCAGCAGGCCCATACGCTCGACGTTGGGCTTCTGCCGGCGCATGTCCTCGGTGCCCATGTACACGACGCACTCCAGGTCGAGCAGCGCGCATGCGGTGGCGGTCGCGACGCCGTGCTGGCCGGCGCCGGTCTCGGCGATGATCCGCCGCTTGCCCATCCGCCTCGCGAGCAGCGCCTGGCCGAGCGCGTTGTTGATCTTGTGCGCGCCGGTGTGGTTGAGGTCCTCGCGCTTGAGGTAGATCGGGTGCCCGGCCGCCTCGCTCAGCCGCGATGCGAGGTACAGCGGGCTGGGCCGCCCGACGTAGTCGCGCAGCAGCCCGTCGAGCTCGCCCCGGTAGCCCGGATCCTCGCGCAGCTCGCCCCAGGCCCGTTCGAGCTCGACCAGCGCGGGCATCAACGTCTCGGGCACGTACTGCCCCCCGTAGGGGCCGAATCGATGCTGGATTGCGGAGCTCATCTCTAGGGTGTTCGGGCCGGCACATGTGCCGGCCCGCGGCCGGGTGCATGCACCCGGCCGGGCGCGGGCGCATGCGCCCGCGCCACCGATTCCGCGAACGCCCGCAGCTTCTCCGGATCCTTGCGGCCGGGCGAGCGCTCGACGCCGCTGGCGACGTCGACCGCGAACGGGTGCACCGCCGCGATCGCCTCGCCCACGTTGTCCGCGGTCAGCCCGCCGGACAGGATCACCGGCACCCGGCCCCGGTGCGCACGCGCGATCTCCCACGAGAACGTCTCGCCGGTGCCGCCCGGCTTGCCGGGCGCGTAGCTGTCGAGCAGGTGGTAGTCGGTGGCGCACGGCGCGAGCGCCTGGATGTCGGCGCCGCTGCGCACGCGCGCCGCCTTGATGACCCTGCAGCCGGTGCGGCGCGCCGCCTCCGCGCAAAACGACGGACCCTCGTCGCCGTGCAGCTGGATCATCGTCAGCTCGATCGCATCCGCGCTACGCGCGAGCTCCTCCAGCGTCGGGTTCACGAACACGCCGACGACCTCGGCGCGGCGCTTGGTCGCGGCTGCGATCTGCGCCGCCGCATCGGGTTCGCAGCGGCGCGGCGAGCGCGGCCAGAAGATCAGCCCGATCGCCCAGGCCCCGGCAGACACAGCCAGCTGTGCGTCGTCCAGGTTTGTGATGCCGCAGAACTTGATGCGGGTGGGCACCCCCACATCGTAGGGCGCTTCAGAAGCGCGGCCGTCAGGGGGTCTCGGCGGAGGGGGCGTGCACCACCGAGCGAAGCATGCGCGCGGCCGTATTGATCGGAACCGCGAATGCGATCCCGACGGCGTTGCCGCCGTCGCCTCCGGTGGCGATCTGCGAGTTGATCCCGATCACCCTGCCGGTCGCATCGATCAGCGGCCCGCCGGAGTTGCCGGGGTTGATCGGCGCGTCGGTCTGGATCACGTTGTCGATCGCGAACCCGTCGGGCGCCTGGATCTGGCGCTGCAGCGCGGACACGATCCCGCTCGTGAGCGTGCGGTCGAGGCCGAACGGATTGCCGATCGCGAGCGTCGGGTCGCCGACGCGAACGGTGGTCGAGTCGCCCAGCTGGAGCGGCTGCACCGCCGGGACGCCCGCCATGTTGACCTTCAGCACCGCGAGGTCGTTGCTGGGATCCTGGCCGACGAGCGCGGCCTGGCGGCTGACGTTGTCCTCGAACTGCACGGTCACGCCGGTGTTGCGGTCGGCCCCCTCGATCACGTGGTAGTTGGTCAGGATGTAGCCCCGCGGGTCGACGAGGAACCCGGACCCCGTGGAGATGCTGCTCTGCTGTTCGGGGAACAGGTTGAACGGGTCCTGCACCTGCTGGATGATCTGGGCGCGGACGAACACCACGCCCGGCGCGTCGCGCTCGTAGATGTCGTGGGGGGTGAGCCCGGAGCTGGAGCTCGACGCCGGCTGGGCGGCGACCGGCCCCTCCTCGACGATCGTCTGCGTGGTGCGGTGGCCGGTGACGCCGAGGACCAGGAACGCGACGGCCACCACGAGGCCACCGATCACTGACGAGGCGATGTACTTCATCCGCTGACCGGGGAGTGTGCGCGCACCGCTGAACTTCAGCTAAAGGGAGCTCAGCCGGCGGCAGGCGGCCTCGATGTCCTCAGCGCGCATCAGCGCCTCGCCGATCAGCACCGCGTCGACGCCGGCGTCCGCCAGCTCCTGGAGCTCCTCCGGCGTACTGAACCCTGACTCCGCCACGACCGTGGTGCCGGGCGGCACCTGCGGCAGCAGCTCGTGGGTGCGACGCGGATCGACCGCCAGCGTCGTCAGGTCGCGGTTGTTGATCCCGATCACGCTCGCCCCGAGCTCCGCTGCTATCTGGAGCTCGCGTGCGTCGTGAACCTCGACCAGCGCGGAGAGCCCGAGCGCCACCGCCTGCTCGTGCAGCGTCCGCAGCTCCTCGCGGCTCAGCGCCGCGACGATCAGTAGGACCGCGTCGGCGCCGGCCGCCGCCGATTCGCGCAGCTGGTAGGGATCGACGATGAACTCCTTGCGCAGCAGCGGCAGCCGCGTGGCCGCGCGCGCCGTTCGCAGGTCCTCGAGCGAGCCGCCGAAGCTTGGGCCCTCGGTCAGGATCGACAGCGCCCTGGCGCCGCCTCGCTCATACGCGGAGATCACCTCCTGGAGCGTCCGGTCTTCACGGATCGTGCCGGCCGACGGCGAGCGGCGCTTGTGCTCGGCGATCAACGACAGGCCCGGCGAGGCCAGCGCCGCGGTGAAGCGGCGCCCATCGCCTGCGCCGCGCTCCAGCTGCTCGGCCGGCGCGGTGCGCTTTCGCCGCCCCACCTCCTCGCGGGTGGCGGCGACGATTCGCTCGAGCGCGTTCAGGGCGCCAGCTCCTGCGTGCGCGCGACGAACCGCTCGAGTGCCTGCGCCGAGGCCCCGGAGTCGATTGCCTCCTGGGCTGCGGCGACCCCGTCCTTCAGCGAGTCGGTGGCGCCGCCGGCGTAGATCGCGGCGGCCGCGTTCAGCACCGCCAGATCGCGTGCGGCGCCCTGCTCACCGCCGAAGATCCGCCGCGCGGTATCGGCGTTCTGCTGCGGGTCCCCGCCCGGCACCGCCTGCTCGGGCGCGCGCTTCAGCCCGACCTCTTCAGGCGTCACCGCGTAGCGCCGCAGTTCACCGCCGCTCACCTCGACGACCGTCGTCGGGGCCGAGATGCTGAGCTCGTCGAGGCCGTCTTCGCTCGATACCAGGAGCGCGTGCTGGGTCCCCAGCAGCGACAGGGCCCCCGCCATCGTCTCCAGATACGCCGGGTCCGAGACGCCGATCAGCTGTCGCGTCGCTCCCGCGGGATTGGTGAGCGGGCCGAGGAAGTTGAAGATCGTGCGAACGGCCAGCTCACGCCGGACCGGGACCACGTAGCGCGTCGCCTGGTGGTGGGCGGGCGCGAACATGAACCCGAAGCCCACCTCCTGGATGCAGCGGGCGACCGAGCTTGGAGCGAGGTCGATCCGCGCGCCGAGCGCCTCCAGCACGTCGGCGGAACCGGACAGCCCGGTGGCGGAGCGGTTGCCGTGCTTGGCGACCGTGCAGCCGGCGCCGGCCGCGATCAGCGCCGCGGTCGTCGAGACGTTGAACGTGCGACGGCCGCCGCCGGTGCCGGCAGTGTCGAGCAGGTTGTCGCGCTCGACCTCGACGGCGGTCGCGTGGGCGCGCATCGCCTGCGCGAGCCCGGCCAGCTCCTGGACCGTCTCGCCCTTGGTCCGCAGCGCGATCAGGAACGCCGCGATCTGAATCTCCGAGGCGTTGCCGGCCATGATCTCCGACAACACCGCCGCGGTGTCCTCCCTGGAGAGCGAGTGGCCGCTCGCGAGCGTGTCGATCGCGCGGGTCAGGAGCTCCTCCTGATCGGCCGGGCTCATCGCGTGCGCTCGAGGAAGTTCGACAGCAGCTCGCGTCCCTGCTCTGTGAGAACCGACTCCGGGTGGAACTGCACGCCCTCGGCCGGCAGCTCGCGGTGGCGGACCGCCATCACCACCTCGGCGCCCGACGCGCTGCGCTCGAGCACGTCCGGCAGCGCGGGGTCCGCGACCAGCGAGTGGTAGCGGCCGACCTCCAGGGGCTGGCGCAGGCCGCGGAACAGCGTCCTCCCGTCGTGCTCGATCTGGGTGGTCTTGCCGTGAATTGGTTCGTGGCGGATCACCCGTCCTCCCCAGGCCTGGACGAGCGCCTGGTGGCCGAGACAGACGCCGAGCGTCGGGATCTTCGCCGCCGGGAAGCGGCGAACCGCATCGAGCGAGATGCCGGCCTGGTCGGGCGTGCACGGGCCGGGCGAGACGATCACCCGGTCATAGCCGCGGATCAGCAGCTCATCGACCGTGGCGTGGTCATTGCGCACGACCTCGATGTCGGCGCCGAGCTCCCCCAGGTACTGGACGAGGTTGTAGGTGAAGCTGTCGTAGTTGTCGAGCACGAGGACCCGCACCGGCTCAGAGTAAATCTCATGCCAGGCGTCGAACGGCGGCCACGCGCGGCGCGGCCTGAAGCGGGCGCGCGCCTACGGCCAGTCCGGCTGCCCCACGGCCAGCTCGATCGCTTCGAGCAGCGCCCGGGACTTGGCCTGCGACTCACGGTATTCGTAGTCGGGCTTGGCGTCGGCAACGGTCCCGCCCCCGGCCTGGATGTGCGCGATGCCGTCCTTGATCACAACCGTGCGGATGTGGATGCAGGTGTCGAGGTCGCCGGTGTAGCTGACGTAGCCGATCGCGCCGCCGTAGCCGCCGCGCTTGACCGGCTCCAGCTCGTCGATGATCTGCATCGCGCGGACCTTCGGCGCCCCCGACAGGGTGCCGGCCGGCAGCACCGAGCGCAGCGCGTCGAGCGCGCTGACGCCGCGCCGCAGCACGCCGGTGACGCTCGAGACGATGTGCATCACATGGCTGTAGTCCTCCACGGCCATGAACTCCTCGACCTGCACGCTGCCGTAGTCGCACACCCGGCCGAGGTCGTTGCGGCCGAGGTCGACGAGCATCACGTGCTCGGCGCGCTCCTTGGGATCGGCCAGCAGCTCCTGGGCGATCTTTCGGTCCTCCTCGACGGTGGCCCCGCGCGGCCGCGTGCCCGCGATCGGGCGGGTCGAGACGCGCCTGCCGGAGACCGTAATCAGCGGCTCCGGGCTGGCGCCGGCGATCTCGAAGTCGCCGAAGTCCAGGAAGTACATGTACGGGCTGGGGTTGACCGCGCGCAATCCGCGGTAGATCGAGAACGCCTGCACCGGCACCGCCGCCGACCACCGCTGCGAGGGCACCACCTGGTAGGCGTCGCCGGCGTAGATGTACTCGATGATGCGGCTGACGATCGCCTCGAACTCGGCCTGCGACATGTTGGGCTGAAAGCTTGGGAGCGAGCGGTTGCGGGCCGGTGGATGGGCCGGCCTTGGGACCGGTCCCTCCAGCCGCCAGCGGACCTCCGCGATCGTCTCGAGCGCCTTCGCGTAGGAGCGCTCGAGCTCCTCATCGGCGTAGACGTTGGCGAGCACGGTCACGGTCCGCTTGAGGTGGTCGAACACGACCAGCGCGTCGGTCAGCATCAGCGCCATGTCCGGCAGCCCGAGCGGGTCGGGATTCGGCTCTCCGAGCGGTTCGACGGTGCGGACCAGGTCGTAGGCGAACACGCCGACGGCGCCACCGGCGAATGGCGGTCCACCCTCGATCGGCGCAGGCCGGTAGCGGTTCACTTCGGCTGCGGCGAGCGCGTACGGATCGCCGGGATCACCGAGTGACCACCGCAGGACCTTGCGCGGGCGAAAGCCGATGAACGAGTAGCGTCCGACCCGCCCCTGATCGGCCGACTCGAGCAGGAACGCCGGTCCCTGCTCGCGCAGCTTGAGAAACGCCGACACCGGCGTCTGGCAGTCGTCGATGAACGTCTCTCGCAGCGGCACCAGGTTGTGCTCGCCGGCGAGCCGTCGGACGTCCTCGAGCGACGGGCTCGCGCCGGCGCGGTCCTCAGCGCTTGCGACGGCCATCGAGCACCCGCTCGGCGTCCGCGAGGCTCAGACCCCGCGCCCACAGCAGGACCGCGAGGTGGTAGAGCACGTCGGCGGCCTCCTCGGCCACGCGGTCATCCGATTCCTCGGCGGCCGCACGGGCGACCTCGTCGGCCTCCTCGCGGACCTTGCCGCGCAGTCGTGGCGGGTCTCCGAGGAGCGCCGCCGTATAGGACCCGTCGGCGCTCGCCCGCCGTGCGCGCTCGGCGATCGTCCGCTCGAGCGTCGGCAGCGCCTCGTGCGGCGGGGCGGGCTCGAGCTGGCCGCGGTGAAAGCAGCTGCGCTCACCGGTGTGGCACGCGGGGCCGGCTGGCTCGACCAGCGCGAGCAGCGCGTCGCCGTCGCAGTCGTAGCGGATTCCCTTCAGCGCCAGCGTGTTGCCCGAGGTCGCGCCCTTGTGCCACAGCTCCTGGCGCGAGCGGCTGTAGAAGTGGACCTCGCCGCTCGCGCGCGTGCGGCGCAGCGACTCGGCGTTCATGTACGCCAGGGTCAGCACCTCCCCCGTCCGCCAGTCCTGCACGATGCAGGGGACCAGGCCACGTTCGTCATAGGCGATCTGGGAGTCGTCCATCTCGTTCGATTCTAGGTGGCGCTTCGGTTAGGCTCGCGCCGTTGCGCGTCTCCGAGGAACTGTTGTCGAGACGCCGGGGCTCCCTGGCAGCTGTATTGGAGGATGTCGCGCGCGCCCGCGGCGATGCGATCGCGCTCCAGGGCGTGTCGGTCAGCCTCAGCTACTCGCAGCTCGACGAGCGCGCGAACCGGGTGGCGAACCGGCTCCTGGCGCTGGGGCTTCGGCGCGGCGAGCCGGTCGCGCTGCTCGCCGAGCGAGGACCGGAGACGGTCACGGCCGCGCTGGGCGTGCTGAAGGCCGGCGGCGCCTACTCGCCGCTTGACCCGGACAGCCCGAGGCTGCGGCTGCTGGACCAGCTGCGGCAGTTGCGCGCCCGGTTCGTGCTCGGCGGGGAGCACTTGGCCCTGGACCTGCCGGGCGCGGGCGCCTCGCTACTCCTCTATGACCCTGACTGGGCCGCGTTCGCGGCCGATGATCCCACGCCGCCGCCAGTCGAGATCGGGCCGGGGGATCTGTACGCGGTGATCTTCACCTCTGGTTCGAGCGGCCGCCCAAAGGGCGTCGCGGTCGAGCACCGGAGCATCGTCAACCTGCTACGCGCGACGGCGAGCCTGGCGCCGCGGCCGGGCGAGGGCGCCCTCCAGGTGTGCGTGCCGCAGTTCGACGGCAGCGCCTACGAGATCTGGGCAACGCTGCTGGCCGGCGGGCGCCTGGTGTGCCATCCGCCCGGACGCCCGGAACCGCGGGCCGTCTGCAGAACGATCGTCGAGCACGACGTCGGGTGGGCCGAGATGGCCACTGGGATCTTCCATCAGCTGGTCGAGCACGGCCCCGCGCCGCTGGGCGGCATGCGGCTGTTGCTGGTCGGGGGCGAGCAGCTGCTGCCCCGCTACGTCCGCCGCTTCCTGGCCGAGTGTCCCCGCGTGCGCCTGGTCAACACCTACGGGCCGACCGAGGCGACGGTGTTCGTCTCGACGCACGAGGTCGACGCCGGCGACGGGCGGGCACCGCGGGTCCCGATCGGCCGGCCGGTCGCGAGTGCCGAGCTGCACGTGCGCCGCACGGACGGCTCCGCCGCGGCGCCCGGCGAACGCGGGGAGCTCTACATCGGCGGCCCGGTGCTGGCCCGCGGGTACCTGAACGAGCCCGAGATGACCGCCGAGCGGTTCATCGAGGATCAGGCCGCGGGCAGGCTCTACCGGACCGGCGACATCGTTCAGGCCAGACCGGACGGGGCGCTCGAGTTCGTCGGCAGGGCCGATGACCAGGTGAAGGTGCGCGGGTATCGCGTCGAGCCGGGAGAGGTGGAGGCGCAACTGGCTGCTCATCCCGAGGTTTCGCAGGCAGCGGTCGTGGCGCGCAGCGAGATTCCCGGTCATGTGCGGCTGGTCGCGTACGTGGCGCTCGACGGTGGCGGCGCGGCCGCACCCGCGCGACTGCGAGCACACCTGCGAACACGTCTGCCCGAGCACATGATCCCTTCGGCGTTCGTCGTGCTCGAACGGCTGCCGCTGACCGCTCGCAGCAAGGTCGACCGCGCTGCGCTGCCCCCGCCGCCCCGTGAGCCGCCGGCCGCGCCGGGCGCCCCCGCAACGGCGCTGGCACTGGCAATCGCCGCGACGTTCGCCGAGGTGCTCGAGCTCGACGCCGTCGACCCAGGCGAGGACTTCTTCGAGCTGGGCGGCAACTCGCTGCTGGCGATCGCGGTCCTGGCGCGGCTGCGAGCCGCCAGCGGCCTCGAGCTGCCGGTGGCGGCGGTGTTCGAAGCGCGGACGGCGCGCGCGCTCGCGGCCTTGGCGGGGACCCGGGCGGCGAGCGACACGGACCGCTTTCCGGATCTGAGCGCGGTCTCGCGCGCTCACGCCACCGCCGTCCCCGCCACCGTCGGCCAGGCGAAGGCGCTGCTGGTCTCAGAGCTCGCGCAGGAGAGCCTTCCCTACCAGAGCCAAGCGGTGCACCGGCTCCTCGGGCGGCTGGACGTCGGGGCGCTGGAGCGGGCGCTGACGGCGCTGGTCGGGCGGCACGAGATCCTGCGCACGACATTCGAGCGCAGCGGCGGGCGATGGATGCAACGCGTGCACGACCCGTTCCAGGTGCGGCTGCCGGTCCGCGATCTACTCAAGGCAGAAGATCCCGAGGCGGCGCTCGCCGAGCATGCCCGCCGGACGTTCTCGGTCAGGCTCGACCCCGGGCGGCTCCCGCTCGCGCGCTGGTCCCTGGCGCGGCTGTCGGCCGAGGATCACGCGCTGCTGTGCCTGGAGCACCATGTCGTGCACGACGGCGTGTCGAGCGCGCGCCTGCTCGAGGAGCTGGCGGCCGTGTACGCGGCCGAGCTCGAGCGCCGGCCCGCGCAGCTGCCACCGCTCGAGCTCCAGTACCGCGACTTCGCGGCCTGGCAGGCGGGGCTGGCGGACACTCCGGCCGGCCGGCGAACGCTGGCCTACTGGCGCCGGCGGCTGGCGGGCGCGCCGGCGGAGCTGGCGCTGCCGCTCGACCACCCGCGCCCGCCACGCGAGACCTACCGCGGCGCGGTGCTCCGTGTCCGGCTGCCGGGCGGGCTCGAGCGGGCGCTGGAGCGCCGGGCGCACGAGTGGGGCGCGACGGTGTTCTCGGTGATGCTCGCTGCCTACTGCGCGCTGTTGGCGCGCTACGCGGGCGTCGAGGAGGTGGTGGTCGGCTCGGGCCTGGCCAATCGCCGGACGCTCGCGAGCGAGCAGCTGCTCGGAATGATCGTCAACACGGTCGCGCTGCGGGTCGACGTGGCCGCTGCCGCAACGCTGCGCGAGCTCGTCGATGGCGTCACCGCTACGGTCCTCGAGGCACAGGCACACCAGGAGCTGCCCTTCGAGCAGGTCGTCGAGCACATCGGGCCACCGCGCAGCGGGAACGCGGCGCCCATTTATCAATCGCTGTTCTCCTTCCACGACGCCGCCGTCCGAACCCATCAGCTTCCCGGCGCCGTCCTGATCCCGCGTGACGCCATCGCCAACGGCTCGGCCAAGGCCGACCTGAACGTGGTCGTGATCCGCCGGCGGCCGGCGCGGCCGCCGGCGGTCGACCCGGCGCGCTACGAGCGCCTTGCCGAGGACGGGCTGACGATCGTCTGGGAGTACAACCGCGACCTGTTCGAGCGGCGCAGCGCCGAGCGGATGCTGGGCCAGTTCCGGCGAGCGCTCGACGAGCTCGTCAGCGCCGAGGGATCCCGGGTGCTCGCGAGCCTCGAGCTCGGCGACGCGCGCGAGGGCAGGCGGCAGCTGCCCGCGGGCTTTGGCGCTCGCACCCCGTACGAGCGCGACAGCACCATCCACGAGCTGTTCGCGGCGCGGGCGACCGAGCGGCCCGCGGCGCGGGCGCTCAGCTACGCGGGCCAGTCGCTGACCTACCGGCAGCTGGACCGCGCGACGAACCGGCTCGCCCACCGCCTGCGCGGCTGGGGCGTGACGCGCGGCGAGCGCGTCGGCGTGTGCCTCGAGCGCTCGCTGGAGCTCCCGGTCGCGATGCTCGCGGTCCTGAAGGCCGGCGCCGCCTACGTCCCGCTCGATCCCAGAGATCCGGCGGGCCGGCTGCAGGCGCTGCTCGGATCGCTCGGCGTGCGGCTGGTCCTCACCCATTCGCGCCACCGCGAGGCGTTCGCGCCGGGTGGCGCGAACGCCTCGGCGTCCGTGGCGGCCGGCCCGCGGGTCGTGTGCCTCGACGACAACCTCGACCTGGAACGCGAGCCCGACGGCCCCCCGCCCGCCGGCACCGGCGCGGGCGACGCCGCGTATGTGATGTTCACCTCGGGATCGACGGGAGCCTCGAAGGGCGTCGAGGTGCCGCACCGCGCGGTCCTGCGGCTGGTCCGAGGCGCCGACTACGTGCGGCTCGGTCCCGAGCAGACGCTGCTCGCGCTGGCTCCGCCGGCATTCGACGCATCGACGTTCGAGCTGTGGGGAGCGCTGCTGAACGGGGGCCGAGTCGCGATCGCGCCGCCGGCCACGATCTCCGCCTCCGAGCTCGAGCGGCTGATCGCCGAGGAGGGCGTGACGTCGCTGTGGCTGACCGCGGGCCTCTTCCACAGGATCGTCGACGACCGCCCCTCGGCGCTGCGACCGCTGCGCCAGCTGCTCGCCGGCGGTGACGTCCTCTCTGCGGAGCACGTGCGCCGCGCGCTGGGCGAGCTCGCGCCCGACGCTGTCCTGATCAACGGCTACGGTCCGACGGAGGGCACCACCTTCACCTGCGCGCACCGGCTGACGCCCGCTGATCGGCCCGACGGCCCGGTGCCGATCGGGCGGCCGATCGCCAACACCCGCGTGTACGTGCTCGACGGACGCCGCCGGCCGCTGCCGGCCGGCGTGCCAGGCGAGCTGTGGATCGGCGGCGACGGCGTCGCGCTCGGCTATGCCGGGGACGCGCGGCTGACCGCCGAGCGCTTCCGGCCCGACCCGTTCTGTCGCACGCCGGGGGCGCGGATGTATCGCAGCGGGGACCGGGTCCGCTGGCGCGAGGACGGCACGCTCGAGTTTCTGGGTCGCGCGGACCGGCAGCTCAAGGTCAGGGGCTTCCGGGTCGAGCCGCGCGAGGTCGAGGAGACCCTGCGCCGTCACCGGGACGTGCTCGATGTCCACGTCGCCGCGGATCGGAGTGGCACCGGGGGCACGGCGCTGGCGGCATACCTGGTCATGCGCGACGGCGCCACGGCCGGGGACGCCGAGCTGCGCGCACACGCGGCGGCGATGCTGCCGGCGTACGCGGTCCCGACCACCTGGACCCGTCTCGGGCGCCTGCCGCTGACGGCCAACGGCAAGCTGGACACGGCCGCGCTGCCACCTCCCTCGCGGGCGCGCTCCAGCCAGCCAGCGGCCGCCGGCGGCGCCGACTCCTTCGAGCGGCGGCTGATCGCGATCTGGGAGCAGGCGCTCGGCGCTGACGCGATCGACCCGAACGACGACTTCTTTGAGCTCGGCGGCCATTCGCTGCTCGCGATCGAGCTGTTCGACCGGATCGAGCGGGCATTTGGCCGCGAGCTTCCGCTGGCGGCGATCTTCGACTCGCCGACCGTCCGTCAGCTGGCGCGCGCGTTGCGGGAGGATGGCTGGCAGCAGGCGCGCTCACCGCTGCTTGTGCTGCGCGCGACCGGCACGCGGCCGCCGCTGGTGCTGATCACCGCCGGCGACGGCAACGCCGTCGGGTTCGGGGCGCTCGCCCGGCGGCTGGGCGACGACCAGCCCGTCTACGCGTTCCAGCAGCAGGGGATCAACGGCGGCAGGCCCCTGCACCGCACCGTGCAGGCGATGGCGCGCCGTTACCTGCGCGAGCTCAGGCGCGTGCAGTCGCATGGCCCCTACCTGCTGGGCGGACGCTGCCTGGGAGCCTACGTCGCCTACGAGATGGCCCGCCGCCTGCGATCCCGCGGCGAGCAGGTGGCGCTGCTCGCCGTGCTCGACTCCTCAGCGCCGCTGTGGCGCCGGCGCCGGCTGGCCGACGGCACCGAGCTCGACCCCGTGATCACGGTGGCCTTGCGGGAGGACCGCGCCGCCGCTGAGCGCGTCGGCGACTTATCTGGCGCGGAGGGCGCCGTACGGCTGCGCCGCTGGCTGGCCGAGCCGGTGCACCGCGGGGAGGACGGGACGCTCGTCAACCGTTACCTGCGCCAGGCCTACCGCATGCGCAGCGACGTTCGCGATGCGTTTCCAGACCTCTGCGGCGCGGACGCCGCCGGGCTGGTCGACTGGGCCTGGCGCCACGGCCGGTTCGACTTCGGCCTCCAGGCCGACCTGCTGCCTGCCCCGGCGGACCCGTCGCTGGCCGCGCGCGGGTTCGCCGGCGGTGCGGTGCGGTCGGGGCTCGCTGCCGTTGGTGCTCGCGCCGCCGGCACTGGCGCGGCCGCTCGCTGGCGGGCGCGCGAGCTGCTCGACCTCGTGACGCTCGAGCGCCGCGCTGGCGCGGCCGGGAGAAGGCGCGAGCGCCTCCGCGAGGCGAGTCTCGCGGCGGCCGCCGCGTACCGCGCCGGGCCCTACGACGGCGTCGTCACGCTGATCCGCTCCGCTGAGTATCAGGTGCACACGCTGCTGGACTACTGGTACGGCCTCGACACCGGCGGGATCGTCGAGGCGCAGGTGCCCGGCACGCATCGCTCGATGCTCCGCGAGCCGGACGTGGCCGGCCTCGCCGGCTGCCTGCGCGCGCTCGCCGACGAGGCTTGCGGTCGGTGATCGCGGACTGGCCCGAGGGACCTTCCCGGCCGAGACTCGAGCCCGGTGAGATCCACGTTTGGGGGGCCGGGCTTGGCGGCCCGGCCCCGAACGCGAGCGAGCTGCTGTCCGAGTCCGAGCGCCGGCGGGCGGCCCGCTTCGTGCGCGCCGAGGACGGGCGGCGATGGATGCTCGCGCGGGCGATCGTGCGAGAGCTGCTGGGGAGCTATCTCGATCTGCACCCAGCGGCGCTGCGGTTCACCGCGGGGCCGAATGGAAAACCAACGGTGGCTGACGGATCCCTGCATTTCAGCGTCTCCCATTCCGATGACGTGGCCCTGTACGCGTTTTCCTTAGACCGGGAGGTCGGGATCGACGTGGAGGTGGTGCGACGCCCGCTCGACGAGCATGCGCTGGCGCGCCGCGCGTTCGGCGAGCAGGAGGCCGAGCGGCTGCGGGTGCTCGAGCCGCCGCTGCGCCGGCGCGAGTTCCTGCGCCTGTGGGTTCGCCACGAGGCGGCGCTGAAGTGCAGCGGCGCCGGCTTGGCGGGCTCCGATCGTGCGCTTGCGGTTGCGCCGTGGATCGCCGAGCTGTACGTGACCTCCTCGCAAGCCGCCGCGGTGGCAGCGTCGGCGCCACCGCGCGCACTCGAGCGCCTCAGGTATGACGCCGATCCGCTTAGCGCCGGGTAGCCTGCGCGCTGATGTCTCGGTGGTCGCGGGCGAGCTCCGCTTCGATGCTGGCGGCCGCGCTCGTACTCGCCGTTGCGAGCGCCGCCGGCGCCGCGCCCGCGCCGTGGCCCTCGATGCGGCACGACCTGCACAACACCGGGCACGGGTCGATCGCGGCCGCCTACCACGGCGATCGCCCGTGGTCGTTTGCGACCGGCCGCGGCCTGTTTATCACGCCGGTGATCGACTCGCGCGGGGTCATCTACTTCGGCTCGGCCGACAACAACTTCTACGCGGTCAACCCCAGTGGAACACTGCGTTGGAAGTTCACCACGGGCAACATCATCGACGCCGCCGCGGCGCTCGATGCCTCACAGCGCACGGTCACGATCGGCTCCGCCGACGAGAACCTCTACCACCTCAGCACGGCCGCGCGCCCGGCGCGGCGAGTGATCTGGCGCTACCACGCGACGCTCAGGCCCGCCACCGGACAGCTGTTCGACTGGTGGGAGGACGACATCTCCTACGGGCCAGACGGCAATATCTACACCGGCAACACAGGCGGCGCGATCTACTCGTTCACGCCGCGGGGCAAGCTGCGCTGGACCTATGTGGTCGGCAACTCGGTGTGGACGATGCCCGCGTTTGCCTCGGGCGGCGCGAGCTTCTGGGGCTCGGTCGACCGCAACGTCTACTCGCTGACGGCGACGGGCCGCAAGCGCTGGAGCACGCCGACGCTGGGGTTCGTGATCTCCTCGCCTGCGATCGGACGCGACGGGACCGTGTACGTCGGCTCCTTTGACTCAAGCCTGTACGCGCTCGATCCGACCACGGGCGCTCCGAAGTGGAAGTTCGGCACCAACGACCACATCTACAGCTCGCCGGCGCTCGGCGAGGACGGCTCGATCTACATCGCCTCGACCGACGGCTCGGTCTACAAGCTGAGCCCGGCGGGCAAGCTGCTGTGGGCGTATGACACGGGCGAGGCGATCCGCTCCTCGCCGGTGCTCGGTCCCGGGCCGCGCGGCCACGGAGAGATCCTGTACGCCGGCTCCTCGGACGGCGTCCTGTACGCGCTCGACGCCGCAACCGGACGGCGCCGCTGGTCGTTCGACACGGTTTCCAGCGACCCCATCCTGCGCGACCGCCACGAGCTCAACAGCTCGCCGGCCCTCGGCCGCACCGGCGTCTACATCGGCAGCGAGGACGGACACCTGTGGTATGTCCCCTACGACTACTGCCTGCACCGCGCGGATCTGCGCTGCGACACAGATCCGGGCGAGCCGTACGCGGCCGAGCTGAACCGGACCTTCCCGGTCACGGCCGGCGGCACCACCGAACGCAGTGGCCGCGAGGGGCCGGTGCCGAGCTCCTCAGAGATCACCGGCAGGCTGATGGTGCGCCACGCCGGCAGGACCGTGTACGCGGCGATGATCCCGCTTCCCTCGACCGACGCGCTCGTTCACACCAGCCCGCCGTTCCCGTTCACCGCGCAGCTGTCCGGCGATGGGCGCTACGTGTTCATCTCGCCCGACACGTTCCTGAAACCGGCCTCGGCCTATCGCGTCCGCCTGTCGGGCGCCTGGGGGGCCAACGGCGCCCGCACCGCGAACTACACCGTGCCCGGGACCTGGACCCAGCACGGCACCTTCAACGACAGCTTCACGTTCCGGACGGCCGCCTCGCTCGGGCCGCTGCCGCTGCGCTCGGGCCGCCGCTCGGTCAGCGCATTCGAGCTGCGGCGCCTGGCGGTGCCGCTGCCCGCGTTCCTGCCGTCGGTCAACCAGATCGGGTTTGACAGCTACGTGCTGCTGGTCGGCGCGATCAGGGTCGGCCCGCCTGACGGCAGCGGAACCGGCCAGATCCTGTTGTGGGCCACGCAGGCGCGCAAGGGACCGCGGGGCGCCTACCTGGCGGACCCCCACGGCACGCTGATCTTCCCGCTGGCCGGCTCCTACAGGCGAGACACGCTGCTCTTGTCGGTCCATGGCGCCGTGCTGACGTTCAGCTTCGGCCAGGTCCCGCTGCGCCGGCTCGACATGCGCTTCCAACTCAGACGCAACCTCCAGGCGCTGCCGGGCGCGAACGTGTACGCCGAGGCGGTGTGCGCGGACATTCCCAACTACAGCGTCGCCACCTACATCACCGGCATCTGCAACGAGCAGGGGATCCTCGCCGCGGCCGGTACGTTCATCACGAACGCATACCCGGCCTCGGCGGCCGCGCGGTTGCCGGGGGGGCCCGCCAACCGCCGTCCAGCGGGCTTATCGGTGCGCTCGATCCGCTTCCAGCGCCCCACGAAGGCCACCGCGGGCTCGGTCTCGGCGGCCTTCCGGATCGCGCGCGGCAAGCGTTACCCCGCCGCCGATCATCGGATCGGGCTGCTGCTGGTCGACCAGTCGGGCCAGCCGCTTGGCCTCGACTACACCGCGCAGACCACGACCACGGACCGTCGAGGCAACGTCACGAGCGCGACGCTGCGCATCCCGAGCGGCACCTCGATGCCTCCGCATCTGCGCGTGTACGTGATCGCAGACGTGTTCCCGTTGTTTACCCGCGAGCTCTACTGAGCCGTCCGAACCCGGCTGCCATCGCCAGGTTCGCCGCCCCTGCCAGCCGCAGCCCGAGCTTCGCGCCCGGGCGCGAGAGCGCCGGCGATGCCGACCACACCGCGTCTGTCGCGATCTCGGTGGCGCGCAGCCAGGCGAGCGCCCACCAGTCCTGCGGCTCGCCTCGTGCGGCCGCGACCGCGTGTGCCGCCGCGAACGTCAGCCAGATCGGACCGCAGCGCCGGAACAGGTGCAGCGCGTCCTCGGACGGCAGCTCATGTCCGAGCAGCCACAGCGTCCGCCGCGGGGCGAGCAGCGCGCCACTGCCGAGCGCCAGGTCGAATGCGACCATCCCCCTGTTGATCGCGCGGAACATCCGCTCAGGCGACCGTCAGCCGCTCCGCGAGCGCGACCGCCTTCGCGGGCGACCACGCGGCGAGCACGCCGCGGATGCCGGCCGCGTCGAGCGGCCGCGAGAACAGGAAACCCTGTCCGAGCTCGCAACCCAGCGCTCGCAGCCGCCGGAGCTGGATCGGGTTCTCGATCCCCTCGGCGATCACGTCGAGGCCGAGGCTGTGAGCGAGGGCGACGGTGGAACGCACGATCGCGTCAGCACCGTCTTCCACGGTCATCGAGGCGACGAAGCTGCGGTCGATCTTGAGCGCATCGACCTGGAACTCGTGCAGCACCGCGAGCGACGAATAGCCGGTGCCGAAGTCGTCGAGATGCAGTCCGGCCCCCGTTGAGCAGATCTCCGACAGCGTTTCCCTGACCCGATCGGGGTCGAGCAGCAGCGTGCTCTCGGTGAGCTCGAGACGCAGCGCGTCGCCCTCGAGCCCTGCCTCCCTCAGGGCGGCGCGCACGTCGGCCGGCAGCGCGGGCTCGTCGAGCTGCGCCCCGGAGAAGTTGACGCTGATGCACACCTCCGGCGTCACGAGGCCGGAGCGTCGCCACCCCGCGAGCTCCTCGAGCGCCGTGCTGAGCACGTGCATGCCGAGGGAGCCGATCAGGCCGGCCTCCTCGGCGATCGGGACGAACTCCTGGGGCTCGACCACCGGCCAGTCCTCGGGCCACCGGACCAGCGCTTCGAGCCCCCGGATCCTTCCGGTCCCGAGATCGACGATCGGCTGGTAGTGAACGCCGAGCAGCGACTCCTCCACCGCCTGGCGGAGCTCGTGCTCGCGTGACATGCGGTCGACGACCCGCCGGTGCATGCTGTGGTCGAACAGAGCATGGCGTGTCCGGCCCTCGCGCTTGGCGTGGTACATCGCGATGTCGGCGTTGCGCAGCAGCTCCGACGGCCCGGTATGGGGGCCGCTCAGGGCGATGCCGATGCTCGCGGTTACGAACAGCGTGTGGCCGTCGACGCTGAAGGGGCGCTGCAGCTCGCTCTGAATGCGGCCGGTGATCGCGAGCGCCGCCGCGGCGCTTCTGACGCCGTCCAGCAGGATCGTGAACTCGTCGCCGCCGATCCGCGCGACCGTGTCCCCCGGCCGCAGGGCCATGGAGATGCGTCGCGCGAACGCGATCAGGAGTTGGTCCCCCACGGCGTGGCTGAGGCTGTCGTTGACGAGCTTGAAGCGGTCGATATCGACAAACAGCACCGCGCAGCCGGCCGCGGGGTCGCGGCTTGCGCGCTGCAGGATCTGCTCGGCGCGGTCGGCGAACAGGGCGCGGTTGGGTAGCCCGGTCAGGGCGTCGTGCAGGGCATCGTGCTGAAGCTGGGACTGCGCCTTGTGCTGCTCGGTGATGTCCGACAGCGAGCCGGCCATTCGCGAGGCCGTGCCGTCGACGCCGCGGATCGCCAGCCCGCGGGTCAGGACCCAGCGCCAGCTGCCGTTCGCGTGACGCATCCGATGCTGTGACTCCAGATGCCGCGTGTGGCCCTCCAGGTGCGCCTCGATCGCGCTGCGCAACCGGCCTAGATCGTCGGGGTGGACGAGGTCGAACCACACCGAGGGGTCCTCATCGTGGGGTTCGTCGGGCTGCCCCAGGATGGCTCGCCAGCGCGGCGAGAAGTAGATCCGGTTTGAGCCAAGCTCCCAGTCCCAGATGCCATCGTTCGCGGCGCGCACGGCAAGCGCGTAGCGCTCCTCGCTGCGGGCCAGATCCTCGATCGCGCGGTGATGCTGGATCGCGTAGCGGATCGAGCGCTCGAGCGAGACGGGTCCCAGCTCCTGCTTGACGAGGTAGTCGGTGACGCCGAGCGCGGTGGCCTCGAGATCGATCTCGTAGTTGGTCTCGCCGGTGAGGATCAGCACGGGCGCGAGCGGCCGGTGCGTGAAGCCGGCGCGGACGAGATCGAGGCCGGTGCGGGCCCCCAGCCGGTAGTCGATCAGGTAGACGTCGTGACGCCGCTCATGAATCGCTGCGAGCGCTTCGTCGAAGTCCGCCTGCCATTCGACCGTGAAGCGCGCACGGTCTTGGCTCGCGAGCATCTCGCGCGTGATCAGGTAGTCGTCCTCGTCGTCCTCTACGAGCAGAACCGCGATCACGTCGATGGAGTCGATCACCCCAGCGCTCCGTTCGGAAGCTCCACGACCTCGAACCAGTAGCGCGTCCAGGTTCTCATGACCTCGACCAGACCGCCGAACGTGACCGGTTTGGTGATGAACGAGTTCACCCCGAGGTCGTAGGTGCGAAAGACATCCTCCTCGTCCTTGGAGGTCGTCAGCACCACGACCGGAATCCGGCGGAGATTCGGATCCTGCTTGATCTCATGGAGTGCTTCGCGCCCGTCCTTCTTTGGCATGTTGAGGTCCAGCAGGATGATCCCCGGCCGCGGTGCGTCCTGCGGCCGCTCGGCGTACGGACCCTCGTGCCGCAGGTAGTCCATGAGGTCCTGGCCGTCGACCACGAACTTCATGTCGTTCGCCAGACGCGAATCCTCCAGCGCGTCGCGCGTGAGCTCGCGATCCTCCTCGTCATCGTCGGCCATCAGGATCGTGATCGGCGTGGTGCGCCGGAGGCCCGGCTGCCCGCTAAGCGAGGACACGTTCCGCCTCGGCCCTCTGCCCTGCGCCGTTTTCCGCGCGTTCGATGGCCGGGGCGGTCCCGTTGCGCTGGTGTAGCGGCAGCGTGACGGTGAAGCTCGCGCCATCGCTCGGACTCGATTCGGCGACGATCGTGCCGCCGTGTCGATCGGCGATCTTCCGGCACAGCGCCAGGCCGATGCCTGTGCCAGGGTACTCGCCGCGGCCGTGGAGCCGCTCGAACACGCGGAAGATCCTCCGGCTGTACTGGGGATCGAACCCGATCCCGTTGTCGCGGACGGTGATCCGCGCCATCCCATCGGCGAGCACGGCGTCGATCGAGATCTCGGGGACCACGTCGGGGCGGCGGAACTTGAGCGCGTTCGAGAGCAGGTTCTGGAATAGCTGCCGCATCTGCACCTCGTCACCGTCGATCGTCGGCAGATCGGCGACGTGCAGCTCCGCGTGGGAGCTGTCCATCTGGTACTCGAGGTCCACGATGACCTCGCGGACGATCGCGTTCAGGTCGACCGGTACGAACGGCCGGGCATGAGTGGTGACCCGCGAGAACTTGAGCAGATCTGTGATCAACCCCTGCATCCGCTCGGCGGCCGCGTTGGTCCGTCTCAGGTAATCGCGCCCCTTCTCCGAGAGACGATCGGACTCCATCTCACCTAGCTGCTGGGTGAACGTCCGGACCTTGCGCAACGGCTCCTGGAGGTCGTGCGAGGCGATCGACGCGAACTGCTCGAGCTCGCTGTTGGAGCGTTCGAGCTCGCCGGCTCGGCGCTCGAGCGCCTCGTTCGCCGTTGCCAGCTCCCGGTTCAGGTAGCCCAGCCGGGTGTTGACTCTACGAAGCTCGTCGGAGGCGCGAAGCGCCCGCCGCGCGAGCAACAGCGCAAGCGACGCCACCAGCGCGAACGCCAGGAAGATTGCCCAGGGCACCCACTTGCGCAGGCCGGTAACGCTGGCGAACAGCGGCCCATCGGGAGCCGCGAGGATGATCCGCCAGGTCGAGTTCGCGAGCGCCACCTGGTCGTAGTAGTGGCCCTGCACGTCGCCCGATAAGTGGCTGAGCGCCGCCACCTCCGACGGTTGACTGAAGACGTAATCCACCGGGCGCTGCGGGTTGGTCGTGGCCAGCACGCGGTTGTTGCCATCGATGACGTAGTTGTGGGCGCCGCGGACGCCCGGAATCTGGCGCAGGTCCGCATTCATGAACGGACTGAGCAGAGACGGCGAGAACCCGGTCAGCAGGATGCGCCTGCCATAGCGCGTCGGCAGGACCACGGCGAGATTGACTACTCCGCTGCGGCCGTACGGGAGCACATTGCCCAGCGCGTACGGGTGGCCCGCGCGGACCAGCCGGAGCGCTGCGGAGATTGGCAGATCAGCGCGTGCCTGGGCCGTGAACCCACGCGAGGCGACCAGCACTCGGCCGGACCCGTCGAGCAGCGCCACATATGTGTCCTGTCCGCGGTTGGCGTTCATCGTGCGGCGGCTGACGGTGGCCGTGCCGTACAGCTTCAGCTGGCTCGGCACCTGCTGCTCGGCTGTGTTGAACAGGCTGTCGATCAGACCAGCGGCGAGCACCGCCCGCTCGTGCACGCGCGCCTCGACGTCCCGCTTTGACTTCGCCTGCGTGTTGGCGAGCTCGATCGCGAACACCGCCAGCAGCGCCAGCACCAGCGCCGCGGCCCCGAACAACGCAAATATGGCTTCTCGCCGTTTCATCGAAGCTCCTCGCTCCCCACGGCCCCTCCCCACTTCCGCACTACATCGGCACCACGGTAGCCGCACTTGAACGGCAACTTGAAATTCGCGCCGCAAACCGGACGAATGTCGTAATCGGAGTGTTTGGACGCAAAAAGCGGTGCGAATGCGTGGTCGCCGCCGGGGGCCGGGCGCTTACTCGATCCCGAGCCGGTCGAGCAGGCGCTCGTCCGTGCGCCAATGGCGGCGCACACGCACCGACAGCCCGAGGTGGACGTGCTGTCCGAGCTCGCGCTCGATCGCACGGCGCGCCGCGACCCCGATCGACTTGATCATCCGGCCATGGGCGCCGATCAGGATGCCTTTCTGCGAATCAGTCTCGACGAGGACGGTCGCTTGGATCTTCACGAGCTGCGCCCGCGGACGCTCGATCGACTCGATCTCGACCTCGACGGCGTGCGGCACCTCCTCGCGCGTTCGCGCCAGCACCTGCTCACGCACGAGCTCCGCGAGCACGACACCCTGCGGCTGATCGGAATGCTGACGGCTCTCGAAATAGAACGGACCCGGCGGGAGCAGCGAGACCAGGTGGTCGAGCAGCGGGCGCACGCCCGCCCCGGTGCGAGCGCTGACCGGGAAGATCTCATCGGCGACCCCCAGTTCCTCGGCCGCCTGCAGCACCGACGCGGTCCGCGCCCGGTCGCTGCGGTCGATCTTGTTGACGGCGATCACCACCGGCGCCGACGCTCCCGCGATCAGGCTCGCGATGAACCGGTCGCCGGGACCGATCCCCTGCTCGGCGTTGACCACGAACATGCATCCATCGGCCTCGTCCAGCTCACGTTCGACGCGCCGCTGCATCCGCTCGGTGAGCGCGTCGCGTGGTCGCTGGACGCCGGGCAGGTCGACCAACACCAGCTGCCAGTCCGCGCCGCTCGCTACGCCGCGGATCGCGCGCCGGGTCGTCTGCGGCTTGTCTGAGACGATCGCAACCTTCGCCCCGACGATCGCGTTTGCCAGCGTCGACTTGCCCACGTTCGGCCGGCCGGCGAGCGCGACGAAGCCCGACCGGGTTTCGAAGCCACCATCGCCGTGGCTTTGCTGCTCGCCGCTCACCTCACCCAGCGCATGATCTCCGACTGGAGCACAAGCATCTCGCCCTCGTCGGCCTCGTGGTCCATGCCGGTCAGGTGCAGCACGCCGTGGATGATCGCCTCGGGAAGGTCCTCGGTGTGTGCGGGGCAGATGACGACGTCGCCGAGCTCGCGCGGGCCGGCGCTGCGTCCGTCTTCGTCGATTCCGAACGACAGCACGTCGGTCGGTCCGTCGATCCCGCGGTGCTCGCGGTTCAGCTCCCGGATCCGTTCGCCGGAGACGAACTGGACCGCCAGGTGGCCCTCCTCGATCCCCGCCGAGGCCAGCGCCAGCATGCACAGCTCCTCGACCTGCGAGGGCCGCGGCCCGTCCGGCGCGTACTCGCCGATCCCGATCACCTCGATGTCGAGCACTGCCCCGGGGTCAGGCCCGCTTACGCGGGCGCAGCTCGGGCGCCTGCCGCTGCGCGTGCTGATCGTAGGCGGCGACGATCTTGCGCACGAGCTTGTGGCGGACCACGTCCTCGTCGCTGAACCGCACGAACTCGATCCCCTCGACCTGTCCGAGGATGTCCGCGACCACCACCAGCCCCGAGTCCTGCTCACGCGGCAGGTCGATCTGCGTGTCGTCGCCGGTCACGACCATCCTCGAGTTGAACCCCAGCCGCGTCAGGAACATCTTCATCTGCTCCGGGCTCGTGTTCTGCGCCTCGTCGAGGATGATGAAGCTGTCGTTGAGTGTCCTACCCCGCATGTAGGCGAGCGGCGCGACCTCGATCACCCCTCGATCGAGATGCTGCGTCACCCGCTCGGACTCCAGCATGTCGTGCAGCGCGTCGAACAGGGGCCGCAGGTACGGGTCGACCTTGGCCATCAGGTCGCCCGGCAGGAAGCCAAGCCGCTCGCCCGCCTCGACCGCCGGCCGGGTCAGGATGATCCGGTTGACCTCGCGGCGGCTGAGCGCGGCCGCGGCCAGCGCGACCGCAAGGAACGTCTTGCCGGTGCCGGCGGGGCCGATCCCGAACGTGATCGTGTTGCGGCGGATCGAGTCGACGTAGCGCTTCTGATTGATCGTTTTCGGCGCGATCTTGGTGGTGCGGTGGCGCCACACCACGTCCTCGAGGATCCTGGCCGGGGACTGGTGCTCGTCGAGCGCGCGCGTCACCGCCTCGATCGTGCCCGGTGCGATCTCATGGCCCTGGTCGATCAGCTCGGATAGCTCGCGGACGACCGCGGCGGCGGCGTCGACCGCCTCCACTTCGCCCTCCAGCGTCAGCACGTTGCCTCGCAGATAGACCTCGCAGTCGAGGTGACCCTCGAGTGAGCGGAGCACGGCGTCCTCACTGCCCGCCAGTTCCGCGGCGATCGCGTTCTCGAGCTCGAGCTGCCTACGCACTCTGCCTCGTCAGCGCCTCGCGCACACGCGCGGAGGCGCGCTTGCCGTCGACGCGACCGTCTGCCCTCGCCATCACCAGCTTCATCACCTGTCCCATGTCCGCCGGTCCCTGGGCGCCGGACTCGGCGATCGCTGCCTGGACCAGCTCGTCCAGCTCGGCCTCGTCGAGCTCGGCGGGCAGGTAGCCCTCGATCAACCTCGCCTCGGACTCCTCCTGGTCGGCCAGCTCTCCACGGCCACCGTCCCGAAACTGGCTCGCCGCCTCGATCCGGCGCTTGCGCTCACGACGCAGCACTGCGAGCTCGTCGTCGCTTCCCTCCTTTGCGGCTTTCTGGAGCTCCGAGAGGACCATCCGCAACGCGCTTACGCGATCTTTCTGGCCGGCCTTCATCGCGGTGGTGATGTCGGCGCGCACTCGCTCGGTCACGGTCACCGCACTGAGGATAGAGCGGTCGGCTCGAGAATCCGGCATGCGATGCCGTCGGCGTGGAGCTCCTCGCAGACGACATCGACCAGCGCACCCCGCGGCGCGACGCGTGGTGGCAGGTAGCAGCGGGTGTAGTCGGCGGTGTAGCCCGAGCACTGGCTGTCGGCGACCTTGTCGATGAGGACGGTCTCGACCTGGCCGAGCCTGGCGGCGCGGTGATGGCGGGAACGCAGCTCCGAGTGGCCGCGGAGGACCTGGGAGCGGCGCTTCTTCTCCTGCGGGCTGACCCGATCGCCGAGCGCTTCTGCAGCGGTGCCGGGCCGGGGTGAATAGGAGAACGCGTGGACGCGAGTTATCCCCGCCGCATCGATCGCCGCGAGGGTTCGGTCGAAAGCCGCGGCGGTCTCGGTCGGAAAGCCCACGATCACATCCGTGGTCACGTTGACGTACGGCACCGCCTCGTGGAGCGCTGCCACATGCGCCAGGTACTCATCGATCGTGTAATGGCGCCCCATGTCGCGCAGGACGCAGTCGTCGCCCGACTGCATGGGCACATGCAGATGCGGGCAGACCCGCCGCTCGGTAGCGAGCGCGCGCAGCAGGGAGTCCTTGACGTGGATCACCTCGACGCTCGACAGCCGCACGCGCTCGACGCCGGGCACGCGCGCGACCTCCACCATCAGCTCGCCGAGCTCGAGCCCGCGATCGGGATCGCGATAGTCCCCGACGCTGATCCCGGTCAGCACCATCTCAGGCTGTCCCTGCGCGACGCGCCGCCGCACCTCGTCGAGCACCGCGCTCGCCGGTCGCGAGCGGGCCGACCCGCGGACGGTCGGGATGATGCAGTACGCACACCGGCAGTCGCAGCCATCCTGGACCTTGACGAAGCCGCGCGTCCGCGTCGCCTGCTCGATCGTCTGGCGCGCGATCACGTCGTGCTCGACGTCCGCACAGGCGCCGAGCTGCGCTGCCACGTCGTCGGCCGTTCCCGGCAGCGCAGTGACGCGGGGATCGAGCTCGGCGAACTGGCGGGCGTTGAGGTTGACCGCGCAGCCCGACACGTAGACCTGGCGCGCGCTCTTCAGCGAGCGCCGCACCGATTGACGTGACTTGCCCTCCGCCTCGCTCGTGATGCAGCAGGTGTTGATCACGTGCAGCTCCGCGTCACCTTCGGGCGCCTCGGTGTGACCGGCTGCGAGCAGCGCGCGGCGTGCCTGCATCGCGTCCGCCTGGGAGACCTTGCAGCCCAGGAACTTGACCGCGAAGCTCGTCACGCGGTCACGGTAGCGGTTGTCCCAGCTAGCGGTCGCCCCAGCGAGACGTTCGCTCAGCTGCGAGCGGCGGGCAGAGCCGCCTCGGACACACGCCGGCCCAGCTCGCGGACCTGCTCGTCGGAGAGATGGCCGACGTCGAGTCCGGCCTGCTCGAGCTCACGCCGGACGTTGATCGTCGCCTGGACGATGTCGAGCGCTCGCCCCAGCTTCGACAGAGCCGCGCTGACGAGCGGGTCGTCTAGCGAGGTCACGCCATCGGCCGCCGGCTTCAGCAGCCAGGTCCGCAGCGCCTCAGCCTCCTGGAGATCGAGGTCGAGCCTGATCCGAGCTTCGGAATCGAACTCCGCGAGCTCGTGGTCGCCCAGCTGGTCTGTAGTGCTCACCGTGTACCTGCCTTCCTCCGGGCCTCGATCCTCGAGCGCCCACGACGCGGGACTTATCGACGCGTGCGGTGGCGACTTTGAGCCATTGGCGCGACGCTCGTCAAGCGTCTGGAGGGGATTCGAGCATCCGCCGGGCCGCATCGACCGTGGGAGCGATGTCTTTGTCCCAGTCGATTCCGGCGAGGCGGAGAACGTCGTGGATGACCGACTTGTCGGGAATCACGAGCCCCAGCCTCTGGCCCCTGGCGCGCAGGTCCTCGCGCAGGTGGTGGATCAGGTGAAGGCCGGCGCTGTCGACGTAGTCGACCTCGCTCAGGTCGAGCACCAAGCCGCTGGCGTCGTTGCAGATCCCGCTCGTCAGCTCGCGCCTGAGGGCCTCGGCGTTCGAGAGGTCGATCTCGCCTCGGACGGTGGCGTATACCGCCTCGCCATTGCCCTCGAGCGTGAGCTCTCCGAGTCTCACCGCGCCTGCACCCTTCTGCGCATCAGGATCTCGGTGCCTCCGGCGCGTGGCCGTATCTCGAGGCTGTCCATTGCCGCCTCCATGATCTTCAGCCCCCGGCCGCGATGCTGTCCGCGCGCGGCGCGCCACTGGCCGCTGTCGCTGACCCTGACCTCGACCAATCCCCCGATCCGTTCGACCCGCACCCTGAACGTGCCACGGCCAGGCCCGTATGCGTGCTCGATTGCATTCGCGCCCGCTTCGCTGACCGCGATGATGATCTCGGTCGCCAGCTCCCGGTCGACCTCCTGGCCTCGCAGCCAGTGCCCCAGCATCTGACGAAGCCTCGCCAGCATCCGGGGCCGTGCCGGCAGCTCCACGTCCAGCAGGTCCGTTACCGGCTGGAGCTGGACGGCGATGACCGCGACATCGTCGCGCGCGCCGAGCCGCGGGACCAGCCGATCCATCGCCATCAGGCAGACCTCCTCTGCGCCGAGCGATCCCTGGAGCGCAAGCACCAGCTCCTCGATGCTCGCGCTGAGCGGAATCTTCGGCCGCTCGACCAGGCCGTCCGTGTACAGCAGCAGCGTGTCCCCGGGCTCGAGCGACAGCTCCTGCTCGGTGCTGGTCCTGTATCCGAACGCGCCGATCGGCGGCGCCGGCGTGGTGTCGAGGACCCGTGCCTCGCCCGCCGCGGACACGAGCACGGGCGGAGGATGGCCGGCGCTGGCAAACCGGGCGACGCCCTCGTTGGCGTCGACGACTGCGTAGGCGGCGGTCGCCATCGGTTCTTCTTCGAGGCTACTCGCGAAGCGGTCGACCAGCTCGAGTGTTCGTCCGGGTCCGTGGCCGTCCAGTGCATACGCTCGCAGTGCGGTTCGCAGCTGGCCCATCAGCGATGCAGCCATCAGGCCATGACCCACCACGTCGCCGATCGCCACCCCGATCTGGCCACCCGGAAGCTCGATCGTGTCATACCAGTCACCGCCGACCTCACCGCGCGCGGGCAGGTAGCGCGCCGCGACCGTCACGCCGCCGGTGCTCGCGAGCTGCCGCGGCAGCAGGCTGCGCTGCAGCATCACGGTGTTGCGATGCTCGCGCTCGAGCGCGTTGATCAGCCGGCCGCGCTCGATCGCGGGGGCGGCGCGCGCGGCCGCAAGCTCCAGCACCGCCAGGTCGCGCAGGTCGAACACGCGCGGTACCAGCGACCCGATGTGGAGCACTCCGATCAGCTTGCCCTCGATGATCAGCGGCACTCCCAGCAGCGAACGGATGCGCTTCTCGCGCAGGATCGGATTCATGATGTCCGCGTGGTCGACGTCGGCGATGAAGATCGCCACGCGCTCCTTCGCGATCCTGCCGGCGAACCCGCGCCCGATCGGGATCCGGACGCCCTGCTCCACCTCCTCCTCGATCCCCTTCGCCGCACGCGCCACGAGCTGGTTTTCTTGCTCGTCGAGCAGCAGGATCGCCGCCGTGTCCACGTTCAGAAGATCGCGCACCCGCACCAGCAGCTCGTCGAGCAGCTTGTCGAACTCGAGCTCTGACAGCGCGGGATCGCTCAGCCTGACCAGGTCCCGGACCTGGTCGACAGGAGCGGCAACGGAGTCGTCGAGCTCGAGGGCTACCTGCCCGAAGCCAAGCTCCCGCTGGTGAAGCTGCTTTTCGTGAAGGTCCAATTTCAACACGTCAACTCCGGCGAAACCACCGAAGTTGGGAGCGGTGCCAGTCAGCGCGGTGGCGGGAGCCCAAGCCAACTGGGGGTACCCAGTTTCGGGCGCGGCGAATCGCGGCCTGTCAGCGCACAGTCGGCGCCAACCCCACGCCAATAGCATTCTCGCTCGGAGTGGCCGCCATCGGGCAGCACGCGATGAACCTCGTCCTGGCATGCCGCGACGTCGGGCGTGGCGTTCATGGCGGGCTGCCGCGCGCGACTTGCGAGCTGGCCCAGGCGCTCGCGCAGGCGGGCCATTCGGTTCGCCTGCTGACCGAAGCTTCGTCCGAACCGGTGCCCGAGCTGCCAGGCGTCTCGCTCGCCCAGCTCCAGGTCCCGGACGCGCCGGCGCCGCTGCGGGTTGGGGCGCCGGAGTCTGCGCCGGACAACATTCGCTACGCCGCTGCTGTCTACCGCGAGGTCCGCCGCGTGCACGAGAACGTGCAACCGGTCGATGCCGTGATCGCGCCGCTCTGGCGATCGGAGGGAGCGTTGTGCATCCTCGACGGGCGCTTTCCCACGATCGTCTCCTGCGTCACGGGGCTCCGCGTCCTGACCGAGCTCGATGACTCCTATCGCCTGCTGCCGGACATCGAGCAGCGGCTGTCGCTGGAGCGCGAGTCGCTTGCGCGCGCGCGCTACCTGCACGGGCTGACGGCCGCGGCGCTGGCGAAGACGGTCCGCGATTACGAGTTGCGACCCGACCTGACGGGCGTCGTGGGGCGAGGGCTGCTGGATCGCGGCGGCGCCGCTACGACGCGAGACAGCGGCCACCGCCCGGTGAGGGTCCTGTTCGTCGGCCGGATCGAACTGCGCAAAGGCGCCGACGTCCTGCTCGACGCGGCGAGCGAGCTCGCAGAGCGGCGAGTGGACGTCTCGGTCACGCTCGCGGGACCAGAGCATGACCCGCGGATCCGCGCGACCTTCGAGCGTGCGCACGAGAGCAATCCGCGGGTGCTCGAAGCGGTGCGCTTCACGGGTGCGCTGCCGGACAGCGAGCGGGACCGCCTGCTCGCCGAGGCGGATCTGGTGTGCCTGCCGTCGCGCTACGAGTCTCATGGCATCGCCCTGATCGAGGCGATGATGTTCGGCAAGGCGATCGTGACGTGCGACTCCGGCGGAATCGCCGAGGTCGTCGACGCGGGACGGAACGCGCTGCTGACCGCGCCGGACGACCCGGTCGCGCTGGCCGACGCCATCGGCCGGCTTGCCCACGATCCGGTCGAGCGTGCGCGACTGGGAGCCGCCGCCCGCCTCACTTATGAACAGCGGTTCAGCGCGACGGCGGCCGGGCGCGGCATCGAGCAGTTCATCGAGCGGGTTCTCTGCGCGCACGAACCGTCGGCCGCGGACGTCGGCGTCCGGCTGGCAGCGCTCATGCGCGACGTGTTCGCCGACGCTCACGACGACTACGACGCACTTGCCGCGGCCCTGCTCGACCCCGCCGCGCCGACCCTGCAGCGGCTGCGCGCCGAAGCGGCGCGCTCGCAGGCACCGCGCCGCTCCCGCGGGCTCTCGCCACGAAGCGAGGTGACGGCCGTGCTCGTCACCCACGACCGCCCGCGGCTGCTGCGCCGGGCGCTCGACTCGCTCGAAGCGGGCGTGATCCGCCCGCAGGTGGTCGTGGTCGACAACGGCTCCGGGCCGCATGCGGCACGGCTCGTGGCCGCCGAATGCTCGGGTCGCGAGCGAGTGCAGCTGCACCGCCTGCCCTGGAACCGCGGTGCCGCCGGCGGCCGCACGTTCGGCGCCCGCTTCGCTAGCGGTCCGCTGGTGCTGTTCCTCGACGACGACGCGGAGCTGCTGCCCGGCGCGATCGATCATCTGGTGAGGGAGCTCGACGAACATCCGGCCGCGGGCGCGGTGACGGCCACCGTCGTCAGGCCCGACGGTCATGTACAACACTCGGGAGGCGAGCTCGAGGTCAAGGATGGCGTCGCCGCATTTGACCTGGTCGGCCTCGGCACGCCGTTCGCGCGGGACGCGCTTGCGGAGAGCGGACCCGCGGGATGGGTGCCGAGCACGGCCCTGCTCGTACGGCGTGCACTGCTCGAGGAGCACCCGTTCGACGAGCAGATGGCCGCCTATTTCGAGGACAACGAGTGGTCCTACCGAGTCGCCCGCGAGCGGCCTAGCAGCTTCCGGCGATCTCGGGACGCGCTCGCGCTGCACCGGCTCACCGAGCGCCCGGTGTTCCACACCGGCCTCGAGACGCGGCTCGCTCGCGCCGCCGCATGCGCCCGCTTCTACGAGCGGCATGGCGTGCTCCTGGGGCCATGGCTGTTCGACACGGTGCCCGAGCTACGGGCTGAGGACGGAAGCTGCGACCTCGCGGGCGCGCGGCTGCTGATGGAGCTGATCTCGCGCAACGGACCGGAGTGGACGCTGAGCGCGTGGCAGGACGGCCAGCTCTGGGGCCTGCTCGGTGCCCACCGGCTCAAAGCTCGGTTGCGGACAGCCAGCGCCGAGCTGGCGCGCGCACACGAGGCGGCGCGTTCGCGGGAGGAAACCTTTGCGTGGCTATACGAGCGCCACCTGACGCTGCGCCGTGTCGAGCAGGGTGGCTGGTGGCGCCTGCGCGGACGCGTGCTGCCGCTGATCCGGGTCGCCCAGCGGCTACGCGCGCTGACGCGCGCGCAGCCCGGCGGGCCGGCGGGCCGCGGGACCGTCGCGCCGGCCCGGGATGCCTGAACCGCTCACGGAGCGGATGCGGCCCGAAGCCCGGGGGCCACGTGCTCTTCCAGCTTCGGCGGATGACCGAGCTGCCCGAGCTCCGCGGTGTCGCGGTGAAACCAGAAGTCGACTGTCCAGTCGGCGATCAGCCGCACCTTGCGGCGCACGCCCGGCATCCACGCCAGGTGGTAGAAGCGCGCGATCGCCCACGCGGGAAAGCCGCGCACGCGCGCGCCCATCAGGTTCGCCACCGCGTTATGGCGGCCGAGATCCACGAATGCGCCAAGCGTCTTGAACCTGAACGGCTTCACCTCCCCGCGACGGCCCAGCGCGGCCGCGAGGTTGTGCGCCAGCAGCTTTCCCTGGCGAATCGCGTGCTGCGCGGTCGGCGGGCACGGAGAGCCCGGCCGGGCGGGGTCCGGAACCGCCGCGATGTCGCCCAGCGCCCAGACGTTGTCGTACCCGTTGACGCGCATCTCCTCGTTACACGCGATTCGTCCGTGGTCGAGCGGCAGCCCCAGCCCCTCGGCGACCGGCGACGCCTTCACGCCCGCCGTCCAGCACACGCTCCGGCAGGGGATCGTCTCACCGTTTGACAGGGTCACCGCCGTATCGGTGACGGCGCTCACCTGCGTCTCGAGCACCACCTCGAGCCCGCGCTTTCGCAACAGGTTCTGCGTGAAGCCCGCCAGCTGCGGCTGGATCTCGCGCATGATCCGCTCGGCCGCCTCCACCACGATCCAGCGCATCCCGGTCTCGCGGCAGCGCGGGTAGTACTTGAGTGCGTCGCGAGCGAAGTCGTGCAGCTCGGCCGCCCCCTCGAGCCCCGCGTAGCCGCCGCCGACGAACACGAAGTTCAAGAACTGCCGGCGCAGCTCGACGTCCTCGATCTCCTCGGCGGACTCGAGATGTCGAACCACCCGGTTGCGCAGAGCGATCGCCTCAGCGATCGTCTTGAACCCGATCGCGTGCTCCCGCAGGCCCGGGATCGGGAACGTACGCGACACCGATCCGAGCGCCACCACCAGCTGGTCATAGTGAAACTCAGCTGGATGTCCAGCCTGGAGCTCGACCTCGAGTACACGGCGGCCGGGATCGCCCCCGGTCACCCAGCCGAGCCGCACCTCGGCCCGCTTGAGCCGCTCGCGGAGTGGGACGACCACGTGCCGGGGTTCGAGCGTGCCGGCCGCGGCGCCCGGGAGCAACGGCGTGTAGAGCATGAAGTTGGTGTCGTTGATCAGCGTGATCCGGTCATCGTCCGGGAGCAGCCGCTCGAGCGTCTTGGCGGTGTAGTAGCCGCCGAACCCGCCGCCTGCGATCACGACGTGATTTGCCACGGATGGCCAGCCTACCCCCGCGCGCGCACGAGCAGCAGAGCCGACCACCCACCGTCGGAGCGCTGCTCCGCCAGCGCCATCCCGCGCGCCCCGAATGCCCCCGCGACGCCCGCCGCCTCCTCGACCAGCAGACCGCTCGCGATCAGCCGCGCAGGCGGCTCGCGCAACGCCCCAGCCAGGTGCACGAGCAGCGGCCCGATGAGGTTTGCGGCCGCCGTCCTGGCCGCCGGCACGGGCTGCTCGCGCAGGTCCAGCCGGCGCACCTCGAGCTCCACTCCGTTCACGCGCGCGTTCTCAGCCGACGCCGAGATCGCAGCCGGATCGTTGTCGAGCGCCAGCACCGGCGCGTAGCCGAGCCGCGCGGCCGCGATCGCCAGCACCCCGGACCCGCAACCCAGGTCCAGGAAGTCCCCGCCTGCGTCGAGCCCGAGCAGTAGCTCCAGGCACAGTCGCGTGGTGGCATGGGCGCCGGTGCCGAATGCGCGGCCGGGGTCGATCACGATCTCGATCGCCGTGCCGCCCGGTGGCTCCCAGGGCGGGCGCACCGTCAGGCGCCCGTCGAGCACGAGCGGACGGTGAAACCCCCGCCAGCGATCTGGCCAGTCGTCGGCGATCTCCTCGCTGCGCACCTCGACCAGCGCCGGTCCCGCCGCAGCCCGCAGTTCCGGTATCTCCGGCAGCTCGCCGGGGGCGCCGTACACGGCGTACTCCACAATGCCTCCGGCGACGTCCACCTCCTCCACGCCGCTTGGCGCCAGCTCGAGCAGCTCGGCTAGCACGAGCTCGGCGTGCTCGCGCAGGACGCGGACCGCGAGCCGGATCAGCGCTACCCGCCGAAGGCGCGCTTGAGCTTTGCGAACACGCCCTCGTCGGTGCGCAGGTTGTGGTTCGTCATCGACCCGGCAAGCCGCTCGAACAGCTCACGCTGCTCGCGATTCAGGTGCCGCGGCACGACCACGTTGACAACCACGCGCAGATCGCCGGTCCGGCGCGAGCGCAGCCCCGGCATGCCCCGCCCGCGCAGCACGAGCACCTCGTGCGGCTGCGTCCCTGCGGGAATCTCGAGCTCGACCGGGCCCTCGATCGATGGGACCTCGACGGTCGTGCCGAGCGCCGCCAGCGGGGCCGCCACGTCGACCACGGTCACCAGGTCATCGCCGTCGCGCAGGAACCGTGGATCCTCGCGCACACCGATCTGGACGTAGAGATCACCAGGCGGCCCGCCGCGCTCTCCGGCGTGGCCACGGCCGGCGATCCTGATCCGCTGCCCGTCGGCAATCCCGGCGGGCACGTCCACCGTCAGCTTCTGCCGCTCCACCTTGCGCCCGCGACCGCGGCACACCTTGCACGGCTCCCGCGGGACGCGGCCGTCGCCGCCGCACACGTCGCAGACCGCCGTCCGGACCATCTGCCCAAACGGCGTTCGCGACACCGCGCGTAGCTGCCCGCTGCCGTTGCACCGCGGACAGGTCTCGATCGGGGTCCCTGGCTCGGCGCCGTTGCCGTTGCAATGCTCGCAGCGCGCGATCGACTCGTAGCTGACCTGGACGGTGCTGCCCTGCGCCGCCTGGGCGAGATCGATCTCGGCATTGACCGCGATATCACCGCCCTGCATCGACGCGCCGGCGCGAGCGCCGCCGAACAGGTCGCCGAACGGGCTGGCGCCGCCGAAGAACGCCTCGAACAGGTCAGACACCGATCCGAACGCCTCGAAGTTGGGGGCGTAGCCGCCGCTGCGCAGCCCCTCGTGTCCGTAACGGTCGTAGGTGGCGCGCCGTTCAGGGTCCGACAGGACCTCGTACGCCTCCGCCGCCTCCTTGAACTTCTCCTCGGCCTGAGGGTCGTGGCTGTTGACGTCGGGATGCAGCTCGCGCGCGAGCCGTCTGAAGGCCTTCTTGATGTCAGCCTCATCCGCGGTGCGCGGCACACCGAGCACCTCGTAGTAGTCGCGTGGCAGATCCCTAGCGCTCGTCATAGATCTCGGTGATGAAGGTCGAGAGCTGGGACGCGGCATCGCGCACCGATTTGATCGCCCGCGCGTAGTCCATACGCAGCGGACCGATCACCGACACCGCGCCGAGCCGCCGCTGCGGCAGGCCGTAGCTGGCGGCGACCAGCGCCAGCGAGCGCAGTGCGGGGGCATCGTTCTCGTGACCGATCCGCACGAGCACGTCCCGCTCGGACAGCGCGGAGCGAAGCACGCCCAGCAGCGTCGCGCGCCGCTCGAGCATCCCCATCAGCGCGTTCAAATCCGTGACGTCGCTGAAGCGATCGTTGCTGAGCAGCTTGGCCGCGCCCTCCACGTATAGAGAGTGCCCAGAGGCCTCCTCGAGCTCGGTGAACACCGGCGACAGCGCCTCCAGGAAATCGCTCTCGCGCAACGAGAGCGATGGATCGTGCAGCCGCTGGTGCAGCATCCTCGCGCCGAGCCCGAGCCCGACCAGCCGCTCGTTGAAGTAGCTCGCGGCCCAATCGGCCAGGCCCGGATCGACGGGAGTCGAGAACGTGAACAGGCGCTTGGTGACACTGCCGGTGGAAGTGATCACCACCACCATCAGGACCTGGGGCTGCAGCACGAGCACCTCGACGTGGCGGATCGTCGAGGTCTCGATCGGCGGCGCGGTGACCAGCGCCAGCAGGTTTGTCACCTGCGAAAGCGCCTCGCTGGTGGCCCGCATCGCATCGTCCAGCTCGCGTCGCACCAGCGACAGCGACAGCGACGGCTCGCTGTCGTCGATCGACAGCAGCCGGTCGACGAAGTAGCGGTACCCGGCCTCGGTCGGGATGCGGCCCGCCGAGGTGTGCGGGTGCGCGAGCAGACCCAGCTCTTCGAGGCTGGCCAACTCGTGCCGGATCGTCGACGGGCCCCACTCGACGCCGGCCGACAGGGCCTTGGACCCAACCGGCGCCCCGGCCTCGCGGTACTCCTCGACGACCATGCGCAAGACCAGTTCCTGCCGCGCGGTGAGCATGGATTTGATTGTAGGTCGGGCATTCCCGGCGCCAGCGGGCAACTGCACCACCCTGGTCTTGTGTTCGCTAACTTGCGCCTAGTCGGGAGACAAGGGAGCAGGGAATGAATCGGCAGATCACGCGTCGGGAGGCGCTGCGAGCCGGCGGAACGCTAGGCGCTTCGGCGCTGCTCGGCAATCAGCTGATCGCGAGGGCACTCGCGGCAACCCCGCGAACGTGCGGGAGCCTCCAGGACATCGAGCACGTCGTCTTCCTGATCCAGGAGAACCGCTCGTTTGACCATTACTTCGGCTCCTACCGTGGTGTCACGGGCTTCGCGGACCCGCACGTCTTAGCGCTGACGGACGGCAGCGGCCTCAGCATCTTCGCCCAACCCGGCTATCCGCACGGGTACCGCGGCGATCACCTGTACCCGTTCCATTTCGACTCCGAGAGCGGCGGCGAGTGCACCAACGACATCGACCACAGCTGGGGGCCGCAGCACGCCTACTGGAACCAGGGAAGGATGGACGGGTTCGTGCGCGAGCACCTGGCGATCGACGGCGCCCAGAACGGCCCCTACACGATGGGCTACTACAACCGCAAGGACCTGGAGTTCTACTACGCGCTGGCGGACGCGTTCACGATCTGCGACCACTATCACTGTTCGGTGATCGGGCCAACAGACCCGAACCGGCTGTATACGGTGTCCGCGTGGCTTGGACAGGACGGTAAGCGGGGCGGCCCGATCCTCTCGACCAGCACCTCGCGCCTCCAGCGCATCGGAACCCTGAGCTGGACGACGATGCCCGAGCAGCTCGACGCCAGGGGCATCAGCTGGAAGGTCTACGGCAGCCCGGACGGCAACTTCGGCGACAACGTGCTGCCGTACTTCAAGAAGTTCACCAGCGACCCGGTGTTCGCGGCCAAGGCCGTCGGACCGACCTTCCCCGGCACGTTCGACACCGACGTGGCGGCAGGGCTGCTGCCGAGTGTCTCGTGGATCCTGGCGCCGCTCACCACCAGCGAGCATCCACCGGCGCCGGTCGAGCACGGTCAGGCCGTCGCCGCCCACGTGCTGAACGCGCTCGTGTCGAACCCGAGGCTGTGGGCCAAGACCGCGCTGTTCATCACCTACGACGAGAACGGCGGCTTCTTCGACCACGTCCCGCCGCCGACCCCGCCGCCGGGCACGGCGGGCGAGTTCCTGTCGGTGCGGCCGCTGCCATCCGATGCCTCGGGGATCGCCGGGCCGGTCGGGCTCGGCTTCCGGGTGCCGATGCTGGTCGTCTCACCGTTCAGCCGCGGCGGCTTCGTGTGTTCGCACACGTTCGACCACACCTCGATGCTGCGCTTCCTGGAAAGTCGCTTCGGAACGGAGGTGCCCAACCTCACCGCGTGGCGCCGGTCGGTCAGCGGCGATCTGACCTCCGCGTTCAACTTCGCCCGGGTCGACCGGTCGGTTCCCTCACTGCCGCAGCCCTCGCTCGCGGATCCGCGGGTGCTGACGGCCGATTGCCTCGTCGGGGCGCCGCTCGATGAGGCGGGCCAGTCGAACTCAGACCAGGCGCTGGTGACGCCGTATCCGGTCAAGGTCAACTCCACGCGGCCGCCGCAGGAGCCAGGCAGGCCGCGGCGTCCCAGCGGCCGAGTGGCCTGCCGGGCCTAATCCACCACTACTTCGGCGACCGCGTTTCGCACGATCCGGTTGCCGGCCTGCTCGGCCTCGGAGTCGACCACCGCGATCCCATCGGACGCCTCGCGGACTGTGCCGCGGACCACGATCTCCTCGCCCAGCAGCCCCATCCCCCTGAACTGGACGCTCAGCTTCTTGAGCTTGTCGGGCCCGCCGGCGGCCTCCGTGTGGGCGCGCGCGACCTGCGCCATCGTCCACAAGCCGTGCAGGATCCGTCCCGGCAGACCCACATTCTTCGCAAACTCCTCGTCGATGTGGATCGGGTTGAAATCGCCCGACGCGCCGGCGTAGCGCACGGTCACGTATGGGTCGGGCGTAACCCTCAACTCGATCGTCTGTCCGACCTCGAGGCTCACGATGCCCCCCGCACGATGTTCGTCCAGGTCGCGACGCACACCGTCTCGCCGCGCTGGTTGGTGGACTGCGACTCGAACACGTAGAACGCCATCCCACCGCGGTCTGAAATGTCCTTGACGGTGGTGACGGTCGTGATCTCGTCGCCGGCGATGACCAGCGGACCCCAGTCGAACTCCTGACCGCCGTGCACCATCAGTGCGAAGTTGATCCCCACCTCGGGATCGAATATCGCCGGGCCGACCGAGCGCGCCGAGTACACGACGGCGAACATCGGCGGTGCCACGAGGTCCTCGTAGCCGGCGGCGCGCGCCGCCTCGAGGTCGTGATGCAGCGGGTTCATCTCCCCCACGGCGGCGGCGTACTCGCGGACCTTCTCGCGGCCGACGGCGTATGTGACGGGCGGGTAGGACTTCCCGATCGCTTGCGTGTTCGGCGCCACGGGGGCGGCAGTCTATTCAGATGATCACGGGCACGATCCCGCCGTCCACCGACCACGCCGCGCCGGTCACGAACGAGGCCTGCTCCGAGCACAGGAAGGCGACAACCGCCGCGATCTCCTGCACGGTTCCGAACCGGCCGAGCGGGACGCCGGCGGACGTTTTGGCGAACACCTCCTCGCGGCTGCTGCCGCTGGCCCGGGCCACCTGATCTGCCAGGCCTCCCGTGGCCATCCACAGCTCGCTGGAGACGGGGCCAGGGGTGATCGAGTTGACCAGCACCCCGCTGCTCGCGTAGCGGTCGGCGAACGCGCGCGAGAGCGACAGCGCCGCCGCCTTGGTGACTGAGTAGGCGACGTTGCGCTGGCCGGGCCGCTTCCCCGACGAGGAGGAGATGTTGACGATCCTGCCCCACCCCCGCTCGGCCATCACCGGCACAGCCGCGCGCATCAGCCGCAGCGGAGCCATCACGTGGATCTCCCACTGAGCCTGCCACTCCTCGTCGCTGAGCTCCTCCAGGTCACGCGCGGCGCTGGTGCCCGCGTTGTTGACGAGCGCATCGAGTCGCCCGAATGCCTCCAGGCACGTCTCGACGGCGCGCTCACCCGCGTCGGGATCGGTCACGTCGAGCGCCATCGGGTGAGCCCGCCCGCCCGCCTGCCGGCACGCCTCCGCGACCTCGATCAGGGGCTCCTCGCGCCGCCCGATCAGCAGCAGCGACATCCCCTCGCCCGCCAGCAGCAGCGCGCTCGCGCGGCCGATGCCGCTCGACGCTCCGGTGAGGATGCAAGCGCGCTCTCCCAGGCCGAGGTCCACGGCCTGATTCTCACACGCCGGCGAGCGCGCCGGCCGCCTGCGCCAGCTGCGACACCCCGCGCTCGATTGCCGGCTCCGGCAGGTTGCCGAAGCCGAGCACGAGTGCGGAGGCGCCCGCTTCCACGCCGACGCCCCGGGCCGCGGCGGCGCGCACGAGGACGTGCTCGTCGATCTCCGCCGGCAAGTGCACCATGGTGAACACGCCGGCCGGAATCCCCGCCGGTCGGGCCGCCGGGAGCATGCGGGCGAGCGCGTCGATCAGCGCCCGTCGGCGCGACCGGTAGCGCGCGCGCATGCGCCGCAGGTGCCGGTCAAGCTCGCCACCCGAGATGAACGCGGCCAGCCCGAGCTGGTCGACCACCGGCGGCAGGCCGCCGGCAACTCCCTGCTCGTACGTCAGCGCCCCGCTGAGCCACGACGGCGACAGCATCCAGCCGAGGCTCACAGCGGGCGCGAGCCGGATGCTCAGCGACCCGATTTGGCAGACGCGCTCGGGAGCTAGGCCCTGCAGCGCGCCCACCGGGACCCGGTCGTAGCGCAGTTCGGAGTCATAGTCGTCCTCCACGATCAGCGCGTCGTTGTCCTCGGCCCACTCGAGCAGCGCCGAGCGCCGCTCGGATGCGAGCACGGCGCCGGTCGGGAACTGATGCGCCGGCGTCAGGACCACCGTCTCGCACCCGGATCGCGCGAGCTCTCCCACGTCGATGCCGCGCTCGTCGACATTTATCGGGACCGGCTCCAGGCCGGAGCTCTCCGCGGCCAGCCGGTGCGAGGACCGGCACGGCTCCTCGACCGCGATCCGGTCCAGTCCTCGTTCCCGAAGGCTGCGGCACAACAGCGTGAACGCCTGGAGGAACCCAGAGCAGACGATCGTGTGCTCGGGCTCGGGCGCGGCGCCGCGGACCCGGGTCAGGTAGGCCATCAGCTCGTCGCGCAGCTGGGGGGCGCCGCGCGGATCGCCCTCCCCCAGCGCATCCGCGGGAGCAGACCGGAGCGCGGCCCGGAGCGAGCGCAGCCACTGATGGCGCGGGAACGCCAGCAGGTCGGGAGCTTCGGGATCGAAGTGGTAGGCGTGTCGCGGGTGCAGCGAACGCGCGGCGATCGGCGGCCGCTCGGCGCTGGCGGTCGGCGCCACCCGGGTCGGGGCCCCCTGTGAGGCAACCAGATAGCCCTCCGCGATCAGCTGGCTGTAGGCCTCGAGCACAACCCCGCGGGAGATCCCGAGCTCGCGCGCGAGGCCGCGCGTCGACGGGAGCTTTGTGCCGGCCGGGAGCGCGCCGCTGCGGATCTGCTCGCGGATCCCCTGCTCGAGCTGCTCGTGCAGCGTGCCGGCCGCGGCGGAATCGAGTTCGAAGACAACTGGCCCTATTTCAGAAGCCACAACTGGACCTTAACAGCAGACCAGTTCGCCTTTACGGTGCTGCTGTGATGACTGGACGCGTGACGATCGTCGGAGGTGGATTGGCCGGGCTGACCGCGGCGATCTCCTGTGCTGAGCAGGGCGCGCAGGTGCTGCTGCTCGAAGCGCACGAGGAGCTCGGCGGCCGAGCGCGCACCACCGAGGGTCCCTACAAGGCGAACCTCGGCCCGCATGCGCTGCTCTCCAACAGCCCGTTCTGGCGCTGGCTGGGAGAACGCGAGCTGCTGCCGCCGCATGCCAGGCCGCCGCTGTCGGGGGTGCGCTTTCGCTGGCAGGACGACATCCGGCGGGTGCCGGCGGTCGGCGCCGCGGTCGCGGCGCTCCGGCTGCGCGGGCGCAGTGCGCCGGTCGAGCTCGACTTCCGCAGCTGGGCCGCGGATCACGTCGGCGCGGATGCCGCCGACGCGCTCGCGCGGAGCGCCGGCATCCTCACCTACCACCACGATCCGGGCGAGCTCTCGGCCGCGTTCGTGTGGGAGCCGCTGGTTCGGGGACTGCTGTCCGCCCCTCCGAGCGCCCGCTATCCGCTCGGCGGCTGGTCCCGGATCGTGCAGCGGATGGCGGCGCATGCCCGGCGGCTCGGGGTCGACATCCGCACCTCGGTCAGGGTCGAGCGGCTACCGCCGCCGCCGGTGATCGTCGCGACGGAGCTGGCCGACGCGCGTCGACTGCTCGGGGATAACCCGTCGCTCACGTGGCTGAGCGGGCACGCGGTATGCCTGGATCTCGCGCTCGAGCATCGGCGCGGTGACCCGTTCGTGGTCGTCGACCTCCAGGAGAGCGGCTGGGTCGAGCGCTACACCGCTGCCGACCCGAGTGTCGCGCCGCCCGGCGAGGAGCTGATCCAAGCGGCGATGCCGATCCGGCCCGGCGAGTCGGCCGCCTCCGCCGCCGGCCGGCTCGAGGCGCTGCTCGACGCGTCCTTCGCCGGCTGGCGCGAGCGCGAGCGCTGGCGCCGCCGCCAGGTGATGGACGGCCGGACCGGCGCGCTCGACCCGCCCGGGAAGACCTGGCGGGACCGGCCGGCGGTCGATCAGGGCGACGGCGTCTTCCTCGCCGGCGATATGGTCGCCGCGCCGGGATGCCTTTCGGAGATCGCGTGGGCGAGCGCGGTCGACGCAAGCCGGCTGGCGCTCGCGGCGGCCGGCGCCGGCGTAGACAGGGCGCTCGCGGGGTGACTCGCGGGGTGACTCGCAGGGTGACGAGGGCGTCCGCCGGGTGACGACCGCGACTCCCGCACTTCGCTCGGCGGCCAGGCACCGGGTGCTCGGCCGTGTCGCGCTTGCGCTGGTCGCGATCCCCCAGGCGGAGATCGGTGTCTGGGGGCTGCTCGCGCCGCATTCGTTTTTCAGGAACTTCCCTGGGGCGGGCCATCATTGGGTCGTCGAGCTCGGTGTCTACAACGAGCACCTGGTGCGTGACTACGCCGCGGCCGAGCTCGGGTTTGCGATGCTGCTCGCCGCGGCCGCCGTGTGGTTCGGGCGCCAACTGGTGCTGGCCGCAGGAGCCGCTTTCCTCGCCGCGACCCTCCCCCACCTCGCCTACCACCTCACCACCACCGGCAGCTTCTCGACGATTGACAACGAGCTCAGCCTCGGCTCGTTCGTGGTGGAGATCGTGCTCGTCGCCGCGGCGATGCTCGCCGCCTCCCGCCACGCCGAAAGGAGCGCTTGATGCCACGCCTCAGCTTTGCCCGGCCGAAGGGCCTCGACCCGATCAGGCGAGGCAGCTACGCCTCCGCCCGGCGCATGTACGGCCGCCCGCTCGAGCCGACCCAGGTCGTCGCTCACCACCGCCCGCTGCTGCTCGGCTACGGCGCGATCTCGATCGCACTCGAGCGGTTCTCGCACCGGGTGCAGTCGCGGCTCAAGGACCTGGCCATGCTCCGAACCGCCCAGCTGGTCGGTTGCGAGTGGTGTCTTGACTTCGGGTCCTGGCTTGCGCAGAAGTCCGGGATCCCGGCGGACAAGCTCCGCGAGCTGAGCACGTGGCGTGAGTCCGAGCGCTTCGATCAGCTCGAGCGGCTCGTGCTGGAGTACGCGGAGGCGATGAGCCGGACGCCCGTCGAGGTGTCCGACGAGCTGTTCGCGCGGCTGCGAGAGCAGTTCGACGAGCGTCAGATCGTCGAACTGACGATGTCGATCGGGCTCGAGAACCTGTATTCACGCACGAACTGGGCGCTGGGCATCGGCAGCGAGGGCTTCACCGAGGGGATGTACTGCGTCACGCCCGATCGATCGGTGACCGGCGCGCTTGTCGCCGGCGGGAGGTAGCGCTAGCCTCTCGTTCGTGGCGAGGCGAGCGTCACTCAGAGCTTCCGACGCGGATCGCGACAGGATCGCGGAGCAGCTGCGCCGCGCGGCAGCCGAGGGACGGCTGCTGGCCCACGAGCTCGAGGAGCGGCTCGCCACGGCGCTGCGCGCCCGCACCTACGGAGAGCTCGATGCGCTCGTCTCCGACCTGCCACACGGCGCCGTCGAGCCGCGCCGACCGACCTCGGCGCGCCGGTGGATCGTCCCCACCGTCGCGCTCGCGCTCGCGATTCCGGTCGCGCTCGCGGCCGTCGCGATGATCCTGTTCCTGGTCGCCAGCCTGGTGACGATCTGGGCGGCATGGCTGTTCATCGCCTGGTGGTTCCTCGGGCATCGCGGCCGCTTTGGCCCCGGCTACGGCCGCTTTGGCCCCGGCCGCGGGCGCTCGCGCCGGGTCGGCGTCTACGGACCGCGCCGCCCCCAGGCCCGCACGGGGTTCTGGTTGTAGGGGTTCTCGCGGGGGCTGTCGGGGTTCTCTGGGGCGGGGCGGGGCGCCCGGCCCTCCGATCGGGCCCGCCTTCTTCACCGCGCCCCGCCGACCCGCGGCCCGCGGTCGCGATCGCGCCGCGCCGCGCGACCCGCGCCCGCCTGCCGCTCCCGCCGACCCCCCTGGGGTGAAACTTCGGCAGGGACATAGTTTCATCCCACACCTCCACGGAATGTCGCGGCGTCGCAACAACCCGCCGAACCACCCCGGGCCGGGCGCCTCTCCAAAGACACAGCCCGCCCCCGCCCCCGGCAACCCACTCCACATTCAGGTGCAGCAAGCTAAGCTGAGCGAATGGTGGGGATCCGAGCCAGGCTGACCCTGTGCCTCACGGCTGCCGCGGCCGGGGCGCTCGTGTTGCTGAGCGCGACCGCCGCCGCCAGCCAGCGCCCGGTGGTTATTCAGGTGCTCTCCACGCGCGCCGACCTCGTCACCGGCGGGGTGGCGCTGACCGCGGTCACGCTCCCGCCTGGCACCAAGCCATCGAGTGTCCGCGTGACCCTCGACGGCCACAGCGTCACGAAGGAATTCGCCCGCCGGCGCAACGGACGCTACGAAGGGCTCCTGACCGGGCTGCGGCTCGGGCGCAACATCCTCACGGTGAGGCTGCCCAACGGGCACGGCGCGAGGATCGCGATCACCGACCACCCGCTGAGCGGCCCGGTGTTCGCCGGTCCCCAGCCGGAACCGTGGACCTGCGAGCCGCACGCGCTCGACCGGCGCTGCGACAAGCGCGTGCAGTACAGCTGGCTGTACCTGCCGAAGGGGAAGACCGCCCTTCAGCCCTACGACCCACGCCACCCACCGTCCAACGTCGCGATGACCACAACCGATCAGGGTGTGACGGTTCCGTTCATCGTCCGCGAGGAGCTCGGCTACGAGGACCGCGACCAGTATCGGATCGAGGTCCTCTACCAGCGCGGCAAGCCGTGGGCGCCGTGGGCGCCCCAGCGCCAGTGGGACCACAAGGTGCTGATCATGCATGGCTTTGACTGCCATGGCACCTACGGCGTCACCAGCGCGCCGTTCTCCGACGGGGCCACCTCCACGCTCGGTCTGAACTCCGGCGTCGAGGACAGCTCGGTCGAAGGCCTCGGGCTCGGGTTTGCGGTGATGTCGACAGCGCTCGACGACGCCGCCGCGGACTGCAACCCCGCGCTCGAGGCGGAGTCGATTCTGATGGCGAAAGAGCACCTGGTCGATCGTTACGGCGAAGTCGCGTACACGATCGGAACGGGCTGCTCGGGCGGGTCGCTGGCAGAGCAGTGGATGGAGAACGCCTACCCCGGCCTCTACCAGGGCCTGATCCCGCAATGCTCGTTCCCCGATGCCGGCTCCAGCGGACAGCAGATCGTCGACTACGAGGCGCTCGGCAACTACTTCCAGAACGCGACCCAGTCAAATCACCTGGCGTGGACCCAGTCGCAGGAGGCGGAGGTCGAGGGCACCGGGGTCGAGAACCTCCCGATCTCCAACTTCGACGCGACCTTCAGCGCGCAGAGCTTTTTCCCGTTCGCGGTCCCCACGAACTGCACCGACTACGCCGACGGCCACAACTACATCAGCGCGAAGCAGGTCTACAACGCCCAGAGCCACCCGGGCGGAGTTCGGTGCGGGCTGCTCGACTGGGTCAAGAACCTGCTCGGGCCCCAGACCCCGAGCGTGTGGGACAAGCAGGAGCACGAGGTTGGCCATGGCTTCGGCGCGATGCCGATCGGCAACGTCGGCGTTCAGTACGGACTGACGCCGCTCGAGAAGCACCAGATCACGCCCGCGCAGTTCGTCGACCTCAACGTGAAGGTCGGCGGCTTCGATATCGATTGGAACCCCACCGCCAAGCGGCTAAGGCCCGACGAGCCGGCGCTCGCAAACGCGTACCGAACCGGGACGATCAACGAGGCCAACAACATGAACACCGTTCCGATCATCAACCTGACCGGCCCCAACGACCCGGGCCTCGCGCACGACAGTTACAGGGCTTTCGCGATGCGGGCGCGGCTCAAGCGCGACTTCGGGACCGGCGCCAACATGGTGATCTGGGAGGGGCCGGCGGTGATCATCGGCGATCTCCACTACACCGACCAGGCGCTGCTGGCGATGAATCGCTGGATCGAGGCGATCCGCGCCGACCACCGCCGCCGTCCACTGTCGGTGAAGGTGATCGCTGACAAGCCGGCCGACATCCACGACCAGTGCTCTGACGGCAACGGCAACAAGGTCTCAAACGGCCTGTGCCCGTCGGCGGTCGTCCCGGTCTACGGCACGCCGCGGACGGTCGCGGGGGAGCCGATCACGACCGACCAGAACCAGTGTCGGCTGAAGCCGCTGGTCCGTTCAAGCTACGACGTGATCTTTACGAACGCGCAGTGGACCCAGCTGGAGCGGACCTTCCTGACCGGCGTCTGCGACTACTCCAAGCCCGGCCTCTCACAGCAGCCCACGGTCGGATGGCTCACGTATCAGACCGCTGCCGGGAAGGTGATCTACGGCGGGCGGCGGATGGGCCCGGCGCCGCGCTCCAGATCCTTCTAGCCCTTCTCGCCGAGCTCGAGCACCGCCAGGAACGCCTCCTGCGGGACCTCGATCCGCCCAACCTGCTTCATCCGCTGCTTGCCGCGCTTCTGCTGCTCGAGCAGCTTGCGCTTGCGCGTGATGTCGCCGCCATAGCACTTCGCCGTCACGTCCTTGCGATAGGCCTTGATCGTCTCGCGCGCCACGATGCGTGACCCGATGGCTGCCTGGATCGGGACGTCGTATTGCTGGCGCGGAATCGTCTGGCGGAGCTTCTCGGTCAGCGTCCGCCCCGCCTCGTAGGCCTTGCTGCGGTGCACGAGCATCGACAGCGCATCAACGGGTTCGCCCGCCAGCAGGATGTCAAGCTTGACGAGGTCCGACTCGCGCAGGCCGATCAGGTCGTAGTCGAGCGATGCGTACCCACGCGTACGCGACTTCAGCTGATCGAAGAAGTCGAGCACGATCTCCGCCAGCGGCAGGTCGTAGGTCAGCTGCACCCTTGCCTCTGACAGGAAGTGCATCCCGGCATGCTCGCCGCGGCGCTCCTGGCAGAGCTCCATGATCTGCCCGACGTACTCCTTCGGCGTCAGGATCGATGCGCGGATGTAGGGCTCGCGCACCTCGGCCACCCGCGCCGGATCCGGCATGTCGTTGGGGCTGTGGACCGGCACGACGCTCCCGTCGGTCAGCGTCACCTCGTACTCGACGCTCGGCATCGTCGCCAGCAGCTCGAGGTCGTACTCGCGCTCGAGGCGCTCGCGCACGATGTCCATGTGCAACAGCCCCAAAAAGCCGCAGCGGAACCCGAAGCCGAGCGCATCGCTGGTCTCGGGCTCCCACGACAGCGCCGCATCGTTGAGCGAGAGCTTCTCGAGCGCATCGCGAAGATCCGGGTAATCGTCGGAGTCGATCGGGAACAGGCCGCAGAACACCATCGGTTTGACCTCGCGGTAGCCCGGCAGCGGCCCGCTTGCCGGACTCGCGACCGTCGTGAGCGTGTCGCCGACCCGCAGCTTCGTAACGTCCTTGATGCCGGTGATCAGGAACCCGACCTCGCCGGCATGCAGCGCCTCGGCGGAGGTCATCTGCGGCGTGAAGAACCCGATGTCGTCGATGTCCGCGCGCGTGCCGGCCTGCATCGCGCGGATCGCCTCGCCCTTCGTGAAGATGCCGTCGACCACACGGATGTATGCGATCACCCCGCGGTACTGATCGAACTCCGAGTCGAAGATCAGCGCGCGCGGCGGCGCGTCGGGGTCCCCCGCCGGCGCTGGCACACGTGCGATCAGCTCGTCCAGCACCTCTGTGACACCGCGTCCGGTCTTGGCGCTGATCCGCCTGACGGCGTCGGGAGCCTCGCCCAGCAAGTCCGCAACCTCGAGCGCGACCCGGTCGGGCTCCGCGCCCGGCAGATCGACCTTGTTCAGGCACGGGATCAGCTCCAATCCGGATTCGATCGCCAGATAGGTGTTGGCGACGGTCTGCGCCTCCACCCCCTGTGAGGCATCGACCACCAGCAACGCCCCCTCGCACGCGGCCAGCGAACGCGATACCTCGTAGGTGAAGTCGACGTGCCCGGGCGTGTCGATCAGGTGCAGCTGGTAGGTCTCGCCGTCGCCCGCCTCGTAGAACACGCGCACTGCCTGCGCCTTGATCGTGATCCCGCGCTCGCGCTCGAGCTCCATCGAGTCGAGCACCTGGGCGCGCATCGCACGCGGGTCGACCGTGTGCGTGAGCTCGAGGATCCGGTCCGCGAGCGTCGACTTCCCATGGTCGATGTGGGCGATGATCGAGAAGTTGCGGATGTGGGCCTGGTCTGCCATCGGCTACCGACCAAGGGTATTTGGCGCGAGCGAGACGAGATCGAGACCCCGGCGCTACTGACACCGGCCGCCGTGACCCCAGTGCGCCGTCGCGCTGTCATCGAAGTCCCAGCCACCGTCCGCGTCCGCCGGTAGCGCTCCTCGCCGCGATCAGGCCTTTGTCTTGAGCCAGCGGGGCAGCAGGCCGAGCTCCTGCAGCGCGCCGCGACCGGCAGAGCCGATCGCCAGCAGCCCTCCGAACAGTGCGACCGCGTCGATCGACTTGCGGCCCTGCTTGTTCCAGTACTCGTCCTTGAGGTCGAGCCACAGCGCGAACTCGTCCAGCGTCAGGGCGGCCGCGACCCCGTATGCGGCCGAGGTGGCTCGCGAAGCCCAGCGTCCGCCCCCACCCGTGCTGACGCCCCACTCGTATGTCCACAGGTAACCGCAACCGAGCAAGCCGAGGATCCCGAACGTGGAGTGGTGGATGTGCCGCCCGCCGGGCTGGACGTTTCCGAACGGCCCCATCCCGGCCTTGATCGCGTGCGTGATCGCGCGGGCCGCGCCGAAGGTGGCGGTGAAACCGACCGAGCTCAGAAGCCCACGCTCACGGCGGGGATCGGAGAAGTGTCGCTCATAGAAACCCATTGGCTGTTTCTACCCAGTGGCACGAACTGCGCGCAGCCGGCTCATCACAAGCACCTCGATCTGCCTAGCCTCCGGAATCCTCATCAGCAGCACGGTCCTGCCGTAGAGCAGCGACGCGACCGAGATCGCGACTCCCACCGAGATCAGCTGCGCGATCAGTGAGTGGCCGAGCAGCGCGTCCAGGCCAACCCAGATGCCGCGTGCGACGGCCGCCATGAGCACGGTTGCGACCGCGATCCGTGCGGTGACCATCACCGTCTGGGCGCCCTCAAGCCGGCCGTTGAATCCGATCCGGAGCCGGTGCAGCTGCAGCCACGTCATCACCGCGTTGGCGACGGCCGTGCCGATCACCAGCCCCGCGAGCCCGAACGGCTTGTACAGCGCGAGGCTGACGAGGATGTCGACGGCGATGTTGATCGTCGCCAGGCGGGTCGGGATCCAGGGCCGCTTGAGCGCGAAGAACGTCCGGCTCAGCAGCAGGTTGACCCCGGCGAACGGAAGGCTGAACGCGAACCAGAACAGGGCCGTGGAGACGAGATGCGTCGAATGCGCGTTGAAAGCGCCCCGCTGGTAGACCAGCCGTGTGATCGGAGTGGCCAGCACCAGCAGCAGCGCAGCGCACGGGATCAGCAGCAGGTTGATCTGCCGCATTCCGTTGCCGAGCGTGCGACGCATGCCCCCGGCGTCGCGCCGCACCGCCAAGCGACTCAGCGTCGGAAACAGCACGGTCGCGACCGCCACGCTGAACACGCCCTGGGGCAGCATGTAGATCCGGAACGCGTTGTCGATCGCGCGCGGCGCCTGGTTTGACACCAGGGTCCCCAGCCCCGCGTTGAGGAAGATGTCGATGTTGATGATCCCGATGCTGAGCGTTACGGGCACGAACAGAACCATCACCTGGCGAACGCGAGGGTCGTGCCAGTCGACGTTCAGCCGCAATCGGAAGTCGATCCGCCGCAATGCCGAGCCGACCATCAGCAGCTGCACGACGGTCGCGACCAGCCACGCGATCGCGTACGCGTACAGCGCATCCCCGCCGTGGAAGTGGGAGTGCAGCACCACCAACAGCACGAGGATCACGAGGTTCCAGACCGCGGGTGCGAGCGCCGGGATCGTGAACTCGTCGTAGGACTGGAGGATGCCGACGAGCAGCCCGGTCAGGCTCAGCAGCAGCACAACGGGGAACAGCACCCTCGACAGACCGGCGGTGAGCACATTTGTCGATGCGTGAAACCCACCGGTGAACAGCGGCACCACGGCCGTGGCGACAGCCATCCACACCACCGTCAGTGCCCCCAACCCGATCAGGATTATCCAGAACAGCGTCGAGGCCAGCCGGAACGCCTCCTGCTTTCGCCCGTGGTGAAGCAGTTCGGTGAAGACCGGCACGAACGCCGCAGACAGCGCCGCCTGCGAGAACAGGTTGCTGAACAGGTTTGGCACCTGCGATGCGATCGTGAACGCGGACGCCGCTGCGGTCGTGCCGAAGAATCCCGCCGCCACAACCTCGCGACCGAGTCCCGCGACACGCGAGAACGCGGTCGCTACCGCGAAGATCGCCGTGCTGACGGCGATCCGCCGCCGCGGCGGATCCGACGGCGGCTCGGTGCCGGCGCCGGCCGCGATCGTCTCTGTCTCAGTTCCCACGCGGCGGCTATAGTACGGACGCGCCGCGGCCGAACACCGCGGCCTTTCTCATGGCCAACATCCATTCACAGAAGAAACGGATCCTCCGCGCCGAACGCGAGCGGTTGGAAAACCGCCGCTACACCTCCAGGATCAAGACGTACTTCCGGCGACTCGAGCGGGCGGTCGCCGACGGCGATCAGTCCACCGTCGCAGCGGAGCATCGCACGCTCGTGCAGACGATCGACAAGGCCGTGAAGCGCGGCGCGCTGCACCGCAACACCGGCGCGCGTAAGAAGTCGCGTGCCGCGCGCGTGCTCCGGGGAGACGCCGGCTAGGGCCGGGTTTCGCGTCGGCGTTCGCGGGTAGACCCGCGACTCGATGCCGACTGAGCTCAAGCTGACGGCGCTGGACGCGGACGCCGTCGCATTCGAGCTGGACAGCTTCGAACCGACGGACGATGGCCGGCTCGAGGTGCGGGGTCGCTGGTCCGGCGTGCGTGGTCGGCGCTTTGTACGGCCAACGCTGACGATCGCCACCTGGGACACGAGCGTCCGATTGCTGGCCGATCTCGAGCACAAGCCGTGGTTGCCGGACGAAGGCCGCAGTTGGCTGGCGGCGTTTCCGTGGGACGTACAGGACGCGGAGATCGTCGAGGCGTCGCTGGCGGTAACGCCGGACATCGAGGTCGTCCTTCCCGCGCCGGGCGCTGATGTGCCCAAGCGCTCCGCGTCACCGACCGACGGCGCGGATCTGCTGATTCGCGCGCTGCGCGAGCGCGAGGGCGAGCTCGAGCGCCTGCGAGGGCAGCTCGAGCGCACGGAGTCCGCTGTTCACAGTGCGGTCAGCGAGCGAAACGAGACGGTTGCGGCAACGGCGCGTGAGCGAGAACATTGGCAGCGCGAGCGCGACGCGCTGCTCGGCGAGCGCAGCCGGCTGGTGGTGGAACAGAAGCGGTGGACCGCGCGCTGCGATTCGCTGGCCAAGGAGGTGAGCCGCCTCAAACGTGAGCTCGCGAAGGCGGCGGCCGAGCGGGACGCCGCATTCGCCGACCGCGACGCTCTGCGCCGCCCCCGGGCGCCGGTAGTCGACACGCCCGCCCCTGCGATCGAGCCGCCCGCAACCGCAATCGAGCAACCCGCGCGGCTCCCGTCTCGGCGATCGGGGGTCGAAATCCACTGGCTGCCCCGGGCGCTCGCGCTTGCGCTGCTGGCGGCCGTGATCCTCGCGCTGGCGCTGGTCGTTCGGATCCTCTAGTTCGCGATCCGCTGAATCGTGAGTAGCGCCGCCGTGTCCTCGCTGCCGGCGCCGCTGGCGCCGCCGCGCGATGCAAGCTCGAGGTCGGCGATCTGCTCGAGCGCGACTCGCAACCGTTCGCTGCCGCTGCGCGCGGCGTCCCCGATCAGGCGGTCGGCGGCCCGGGACGGCATTCGCAACCCGCGCTTGACCGACGCCGCCGAAGCCCCAGATTCGAGCGCGACCGCGATCTCGAGCGCGCTGCGAACGCGCTGTGACATCCAGTAGAGCAGCCCGGGCACGCGTTCGCCCTGGGCTCGCAAGGACAGGTACAGCCGTATGGCCGCGCCGGCGTCGCCGCCGACGAGCGCATCAGCAAGCGTCCACGCCTTCTGCTCAGCCGATGGCGCGGTCAGCTTCTCCAGCTGGGCCGCGTCCAGCCGTTCACCAAGGGGGGTACCCAGCGCCAGCTTCTCGAGCTCACGCAGCAGGCGCTGCTGTCGCTCTCCGACGTTGCGGATGAGGGCCCGCGCGGCGTCAGGCTCCAGCTCCAGCCCGAGCTCCCCCGCCCGCGCAATCACCCATTTAGGCAGCTCCCATGGCTTCAGGGTCTGCTCCGCGCTCACATCGCCTCCCGCTTTGCGCACGGCGTCGTGCAGTCGCTTCGACACCTTCGTTCGGTTGTCCTCGCGGGCGAAGAACGCGATGGTCGTATCTGGAGGGATCGCCCCCAGCGCTGCCTCGAGCGGTCCGAGGTCGCGCTCTTTGAAGCGCTCGGCGCCCTCGACGATGATGAACCGCCGCCCGAGCGCAAACGTCAGCGTGTTCAGCGCCTCGGCCACCGCCTCCGGCGTAGCACCGTCGCCCTCGATCACCTCGACTCCGCCCGAACCGCTCTCGCCCTCCGCGAGCGCGCGTAGGCGCGCTCGGCGCTCCGTGATGCGGCCGTGGTCGTCACCGTGGATCAGGTAGGCCGGCTTGAACGTCGCCACTGGCAGACGAGTCTAAGCGCGCGGCAGGCGGTCTGAGCGCTACTGCTGCTCGATCAGCTGGAGCGCGACCTTGACTGCCTCGGCCGGTGAGCACGCGCTCCGGACCCCCTCGATCTGCCACGTGTTGATGCCGACCACGGGCACGCCCGTCTTCAGCGCCAGCGCCACCTCGGACAGCGTGCCGTACGCGCCGCCGATCGCGATCAACGCGTCTGCGCTGCGGACGACCAGTCCGTTTCGCAGCTCGCCGACGCCGGTCGGGATCGCGACCCGAACCCATTCGTTGGCCGTCGCGCGGTCGGCGGCAGGGAGGATCCCGACGGTCAGTCCGTCCACTGACGCCGCTCCCCTGCATGCAGCGGCCATCACGCCCCCGAGGCCGCCGCATACCAGGATCGCTCCGGCCACCGCCAGCGCGCGGCCGACCTCCTCGGCCAGCTGAGCCTCGGCGTGACTCGCCTCGCCGGGACCGACGACCGCGACGTACGCTGCGCCCGCCAACCGCCTACCGGACGACGACGTTGACCAGCTTGTCCGGCACGACGACGACCTTGGCCACCTCTCGTCCATCGAGATGGGCCTTCACCCCCCGCGAGTCGAGGCACAGCCGCTCCAGCTCCTCGCGAGCGGCGCCGGTGGGCGCCCGTACGCGGTCGCGGACCCTGCCGTTGACCTGGCAGACGAGCTCGAAGGTGTCGGCCACGAGCATCGCGGGATCGGAGGCCGGCCACGGTTCCTCCCACACGCGCCTGCCGGTGAGCATCTCGTACACCTCCGCCGACAAGTGGGGCGCAAACGGGAACAGCAGCGAGGCCACGGTCGCGGTCGCGAAGCGCCTGGTGGCGAGGTCGGCATCGGGGCGGTCGCGAATCTCGTTGACGAGCTCCATGATCGCCGCGATCGCGGTGTTGAACCCGAAGCGACCGCTCATGTCGCTGGTGACGCGTTCGATCGCCCAATTCGCCTTGCGAACCAGCGCGAGCCCATCCCCCTGCGGATCGGATGGCTGCTCCGCACCGCCCGGCGCACCTGCAAGCTCAGCACCGAGCTGCCACACGCGCGAGAGGAAGCGATGCTGGCCCTGCAGCGCGTTCTCCGACCACGCCGCATCCTGGTCGGGCGGACCGATGAACAGGATGTAGCAGCGACACGCGTCAGCGCCGTAGCGCTCGACGATCGGGCTCGGGCTGATGACGTTGCCACGGGACTTGGACATCTTGTGCCCGTCTGAGCCGAGGATCATCCCCTGCGTGAACAGCGCCTTGAACGGCTCCTGCACGTCGAGCACATCCATGTCCGCCAGCGCCTTGACGAAGAAGCGCGCGTACATCAGATGCAGAATTGCGTGCTCGACCCCGCCGATGTACTGGTCGACGGGCATCCACATCCGCAGCACGTCGCGGTCCCACGCGGCCTCGTCGTTGCGCGCGTCGCAATAGCGCAGGAAGTACCAGCTCGAGTCGACGAACGTGTCCATCGTGTCTGTCTCGCGCCGTGCCGGACCGTCACAACGCGGGCAGGTGGTGTTCACCCAATCCTCGGCAGCGGCCAGTGGCGAGCGTCCCTTGGGCTGGTAGTCGGCGACGTCGGGCAACTCGACCGGCAGCTGGTCCTCGGGCACAGCCACGATGCCACAGTGCTCGCAGTACACGATCGGAATCGGACATCCCCAATAGCGCTGGCGTGAGACGAGCCAGTCGCGGAGTCGATAGTTAACGGAGGCGTGGCCCTTGCCCTCGCGCTCGAGCCAGGAGACGATCGCTTGCTGGCCCGCGACGGCGTTCATGCCCGAAAATCCATCGGAGTTGATCAGTAGCTCGTTCTCGCTGTGGGCGACAAACGCCTGGCCGGTTCCGCCGCCGCTTTCGCCCTCGGCCGGCGCGACCACCTGCCTGATCGGGAGCCCGAACGCGACCGCGAAGTCGTAGTCCCGCTGGTCATGGGCGGGAACGGCCATGATCGCACCCGTGCCGTACTCCATCAGCACGTAGTCGGCGACGAACATCGGTATCTGCTCGCCGTTGACCGGGTTGGTGACGGTGCGACCGAGCGGCACACCGGTCTTCGGCTTCTCGGCGGCGCCGCGGTCCTCGGCCGATTCGGTCAGCGCACGATTGACGTACTCGTGAACCTCCCGCTCGTGATCGGTGCCTGCGGCGAGGCGGAACACGTCGGGATGCTCTGGCGCCATCACGAAGAACGTGGCGCCGAACAGCGTGTCGGAGCGCGTGGTGAAGACCGGGTAGTCGATGTCGAGCTCCTCGCACCGGAACACGACCTCGGCCCCGTCGCTTCGCCCGATCCAGTTGCGCTGCATCGCCTTGACGTGCTCGGGCCATTCGATCGTGTCGAGGTCGTCCAGCAGGCGCTGGGCGTAGTCGGTGATGCGGAAGAACCACTGCTCGAGCTGGCGCAGCTCGACGCGTGCTCCGCACCGCTCGCAATGACCGTCGATCACCTGCTCATTCGCGAGGACCGTCTGGTCGTTCGGGCACCAGTTGACCGCCGCCTCCTTGCGAAACGCCAGCCCGCGCTCGAACAGCTTCAAGAAGATCCACTGCGTCCAGCGGTAGTAGCGCGGCTCGTGGGTGCCGAATTCACGCGTCCAGTCGATCGAGATCCCCCACGAGCGGAACTGCCTCTGGAACGCCGCGATCGATTCGTCCGTCGAGACCCGCGGACGGACGCCACTCTTGATCGCGTGGTTCTCGGCCGGCAGCCCGAATGCGTCATAGCCCATCGGATGGAGCACCCTCCTGCCCGTGCGGCGATGGAAGTGGGCGATCGCGTCGCCGAGTGCGTAGTTCTTCAGATGCCCGATGTGCGGCTCGCCGCTTGGGTATGGGAGCATCTCCAGCACGTAGGACTTCTCGCGCGCGTCCTCGCTCGGAGGCGTGTTCGACACCTCCCACGTGCGCTCGCGCTCCCAGATCGCCTGCCACTTCGGCTCGATCTCAGACGGGTCGTAGCGGCGCTCGTTCATCGCGCGATGCAGGTTACTTCGCGGTGCCTTTATTGCGTGCGCCCCGTCAGCGGCCCTCTACCATGCTCCCGTGGCCGACAAGCGAGAGGAGCGGACCGGCCGCTCAACAAAGCGGCCTGCCCGGCCGGCGCACCCGCCGAGCGCGGCCAGGACCGCCGACCAAGTCTCTGGAATCCTCGCCGCCGCCGAGGCCGCTGCCGAGCGTCTTCGCAGCGAGACGGAGGAGCGCGTCCGCGAGCGGATCGCCGAAGGCGAGCGCGCGGCCCAGAACCGCGTGCAGGCTGCCGACGAGGAGGCGGCGGAGCTTCTCGCTCACGCTCGTGAGGAGGCCGCGCGACTTCGGGATCAGGCCGCGAGCGACGCTCTGACGACCGTAGCCAAGGCGCAGGAGGCGGCCGACCGGCAGGTCGCTGATGCGAAGGCGCAGGCGAGCAAGCTACGCAAGGAGGCCAAGGCCGACTCGACCAAAATGCTCGCGGAGGCTCGCGAGAGCGCCGTCGAGCTGCGCCGCGAAACCGAGGAGCGCGCCAGGAACCTGCTGCGCGACGCCCGCGAGACCGCCAGCGAGGTCCGTAGCGAGGGGCTCGAGCTGGTCAGCGACCTGCGTGAGATGTCTGACGCGCTGCGCGCCAATGCCGACCGGCTGCTGCGAGACATCCAGTCGATCCACACCCGACTGGTCGGCCGTCTCGATCGGGTCGACGGGACACGGACTCCACGTGAAAGAGACCTGCGCCCGGGCGCGGATGACGGCGAAACGCGGGTGCTGGACGACGTGGGAACATTGCCCGACGGCGAGGTGCTCGACGTGCCGGAATTCATTCCGCCCGGATAGAGACCGCGTATGTCGCTCGCGCAACGACCGACGGGCTTGCACTACCCTTGCAGACGACTTCGATTCCGAAGGGGCTATAGCTCAGCTGGGAGAGCGTTCGGCTGGCAGCCGAAAGGTCGTGGGTTCGAGTCCCACTAGCTCCATGTTGCCCGAGCGTGAAGCCTGCCTAGCAGAGCTGCGTTCGATCTCGCTGCACGGGTAGAACGGGACCAGTCCCCGAACGCAAAAGGAGCAGAGATGGCTCAGACGAAAGCCGACCGCTCGGCGGCGGCAAAGAAAGCAGCTGCGACGCGACAGCGCAACCAGCAGAAGGCGCGCTCGCAGAGCGCGGGCACCAAGGCGGCGGCCACCCGCCAGGGCAAGGCGGCCGGACAGGCAGCCGATCAGGCGCGGCGAGCCGCGGGCGGCATGTTCAACGCAGCCAAGAAAGTCGTTGGCGCAGCCGGCGAGACCACCAAGCAAGCCGGGAAGTCGGCAGCGACGAGGTCGCGCGCCTCAGGGCGCGCTGGCAAGAAGTAGCCGAGCCGAACAGATCAAACGGACAGCTCAAGGGCCGGCTCGTGCCGGTCGTGGTGACGCGCGCTATCGGGTTGGCTGGCCGCCTTCGCGCGCCCACTGATCCGGACCGCGTAACATCGTGGCTGAGCGATGAGGCTCGCTCCATAACTGCGGCGGTGCCGCTGATGGCCTCTACGACAAACCGTCTATCGACGCATCGTGGAGGTTCGTATGGAGCCGGTGCAGTTGGCAGCGATTCTTGCGGGGGCGGTGTTGCTTGCGAGCATGGTCTCGGTCGAGGTTGGGATCTCTGTCGCGCTGATCGAGTTGGCGCTCGGGGTGCTGCTGGGCAACGTTTTCAACCTTGATCCGAATGCGAGCTGGCTGTCCTTCATCGCCGGGTTCGCGTCGGTGGTGCTTACGTTTCTTGCTGGGGCGGAGGTTGACCCGGACGATTTCCGAGAACGGTTCTGGCCCGCGCTCGCGATCGGTGTGGTGTCGTTCGCGGGACCGTTCGTGGTCGCGGCCGCAATCGCGATCGGGCCGCTAGGTTGGACGACCAGGGCGTCGCTGATTGCCGGGACGGCCCTCTCGACAACGAGCTTGGCGGTGGTCTACGCGGTGCTGGTCGAGACAGGTCTGAATTCGGTTCGGGTCGGCAAGCTGATCATGAGCGCCTGCTTTGTGACTGACATGTGCACCGTGATCGCGCTCTCGACAATCTTCATCAAGCCGACCGTCTGGTTTCCGGTCTTCCTCGCTGTGTCGGTGGCGGTCGTGCTTGCGCTGCCCAAGCTCGCGCCGTGGTTCTTCGGACGCTACGGCGACCGGGTGATCGAGCCCGAGATCAAGCTCGTGTTCGTGCTCCTGCTGGGATTGATGGTGCTAGGCGATGAGGCGAAGAGCCAGGCGGTGCTTCCCGCGTTCGTACTCGGACTGGTGATGTCCCGTCACTACCAACAGCATCGGGAGGAACAACGACGACTGCGCGTTGTCGCATTCGCTTTCCTGACCCCGTTCTTCTTTCTGCGCGGCGGGCTCAACGTCTCCCTCGGCTCGGTGATCGCGAACGTCGGCGTGCTCGCCGTGCTGGTCGCCGCAAAGCTGGTGCCGAAGCTCGCGCTCGTCTACCCGCTCGCGCATCGGCACGCACGGCCTCACGCGGCATTCACCACATTGATGATGAGCACCGGGCTCACCTTCGGCACGATCAGCTCGCTCTACGGACTGAGCGCGCACATCATCAACCGCACCCAGTTCTCGCTGCTGGTGACCGTCGTGGTGCTATCGGCGATCGTGCCGACTGCGATCGCCCAACAGTGGTTCTCGCCACCAACAACCCCCGAGCATCCACACCACCGGCTGCCGCCCGACCCATCAGAAATCCTCATCCACGAGACCGGCTAGGCGCAGACGGGGAGGGCGACGGGCCCTCGCGGGAATCCCCTTCGCACTGTCGGTCAACCCGCAACTGCTGGCGCCACCAAACGGCCACATCGAAGGGCTGCGCGAGCCAACTGGCCATCCCATGTGATCAGGAGGAGCTGCGGATCCTCGACGCGCAGCGCCGTAGTGAGATGAACTGCGTCATACCCACGTAGTGCATGCTCCTCCGCGAGGCGACCGGCTTCGCGGGCGAGAGCCTCATCGACGCCGACGCGCTGGACGGAGGCGACAGCCAGCTCCAGGTCGGCGACGGCCCGCCGCAGCCCCCGTGCATCGATCCTGCCGGCTCGCGATGCTGCTGCGAGCGCGGCACGCGCTTCCGGGTAAGTCAGATGACTTGAGATCTTCAGATCCGCGGCATTCCACAGCTCGCCCGCCAGGTCGGAGCCATCCTCGGCGACGATCAGCTTGATCACCGCCGACGTGTCGAAGTACGCGTTCAGCGTCGCTGATCCGCGACGAGATCTGAGACTGCTGCCCGGGGGCGCACCCGCGCGCGGCGGTGCGGCCGCCAGACTGAACTCGGATCGGACACCAGCCCGCGGCTGCGGAGGTTCGCGAGCGGATCAGGCTGGCCGACCGGAGCGAGACGGGCAACACGTTTGCCGCGCATCGTTACGATCACCTCGCCGCCGTCAGCGACGTGCCGAACGTACCGGCTCAGATGGTCGTGGAACTCGCGCACGCCGACTTCATGCTTGAGTCCGTCTTGTGGCGTCATCGATCACAGTATAGGCACCACAACGGATGTCGCAGGCCGTACGCTGCCGTGTACCGGCCCACGCGCCGCCAGCGTTCGCTACGTTTGATCTGCCGGAAGTAGGAAAGCGTTGCAGTAGTGACTCGAACCGAGCGGCGCTCCGAGAACGGACCGCAGCCCAAGACGATGGCAGTGGGAACAACCAGGACACGCGCACTCACCGCCGCGATGATCGCGGTGGTCGCGGTGGCCTGCGGAGCGGGTGTCCCGGGCGTCGCCTCCGCCTCGCCGTTGGACCCTGGTGGGGTAATCAAGATCGTGAAGCGGGCCCGCGAAGCGTTCAACGCCAACCAGAGCGGCAACTGGTTCGGCTATGGCGAGGGCAGCCTCGAGCGTGGCGGCAAGCTGTTCACCTCGATCAGCGCGACCTGGAAGGTGCCCACGGCGCGCCAGCACCAGCGGGGCGCCGCCGCGGACTCCGCGACATGGCTCGGGATTGGCGGCGGCTGCGTCGACGCAGGATGCCTGATCACCGACTCGACGCTGATCCAGACCGGCACCGAGCAGGACGTCGCTGCCTCAGGGAAGGCGCACTACTCCGCCTGGTGGGAGATCGTGCCGCTTCCGGCGATGACGATCAGCCAGATGAGCGTCCGGGCCGGCGACAAGATGCGTGCAAGCATCGTGCAGACGCTTCCGGAGGTCTGGCGGATCACGCTTTCGGACCTCTCACGCCATCAATCGTTCAGCACGACGGTCCCGTACACCTCGTCCTACGCGACCGCCGAATGGATCGAGGAGACTCCGATCACGATCGGATCCGGAGGCGCCGGGCTGGCTTCGCTGCCGAGGCTGAGCGAGACGCCGTTTGACAACGCGACCGTCGACGGCAAGCCCGCTGCCCTCAAGCCCTCCGAGAAGATCGACCTCACCAACGGCTCGCGGGTGGTCGGGGTTCCGTCCTCACCCGATCGCACGGCGGACGGATTCGGCGCCTGTGCGTGGACCACGCGCTGCCCCGTGCCGCACAGCTGATCGCCCCCCGATCCGACCGAGTTCCGCCGCGCCGCATGCCGGCCCGCCCTCGGGCCGGCCTACTCCTCCTTCTTCGCCGCCTCCAATGCCGCCGGCGGATCGAGCGCCCGCTCGCCACTGGTCAGCAGCAGCGCGCGATCGGCCAGCTCCGCCGCCTCGGCGCCGCTGAGCGACTCGTCGCGCAGCGCCAGCGCGAGCAGCACCTGACGCATCAGCTCCGGATCCTGGGTGTCTGGAGGTGGACCGGCGGGCGGCAGACCGCGCACACTCGGCAGCAGCCGTGACGCGTTCACGCCGCCGCCGAACAGCCGGCCGCCGGCCCGGTCGGGGATCGTGACCGCGATCGCACCGGTGGCGGGATTGACGAGGTTGACCTTGCTGCGCAGTCCGTGGCGCTCGAGCGCCAGCTTGTAGCCAGACAGCCGCAGGTAGCCGATCTGAGCGGCCAGCTGCGTGAACGCGCTGACCTCCGCCTCGTCGCGGATGCGTGGTTGGTGCAGCGATATCTGGGTTCCGGCGTCAGGCAGCGTCGGATCGGGATCGGGCGCGACCAGCAGAAACGCCTGCGGACCGAGCCGACCCGCTCCGACTCCCCCGATCTCCGCCAGCAGCTGATATCCGCCGAGGCCGAGCGCTCCGACGATGCCTGCAGGCAACGGGTTGGCGGCCAGGTGGCCGGGAGGGTGCTGCATCAGTTGTCGAGCAGGCCGCCGACGATCCCACCGATCAGGTTGCTGCCCGAGCGCTGCGCGTTACCTCCGGCACCCTCCTGGACCGGCGGGTGGTAGTAGGCGCTCTGTAGGCCGACCCGGCCCGGTCCTGTGAAGCGGTTGAACACCAGGTTGCCGGCACCGCTCAGAAAACCGGTCTTGAACCCGTAGATCTCCTGGGTCATCTGCACGGAGTGGTCACGGTAGACCCATCCGCCGGGCTCGATGTCGATCGTCTCGCCGGCGTCGAGCTGCTTCTCGAACACGTTTCCGTAGCCGTGGACCCAGACAACGCCCTCCTGGTCGCCGGCGAAGAACTCGTCGACCCAGAAGCCACCGCCGTACATCATGTTGGCGAAGCCCTTGATGCGACTGTAGTCGTACTGGACGCCCCCCGTCGCCGCCAGGAACTGATGCTCGCGGACGACGATCCCCGCGCCGGGAGATAGGTGAAGCGCGGCGATGTGGCCGGGGGCGTCGCGGCTGAACGCGAGCTCCCCAGCCGACTGCGCCTCCAGCAGCAGCAGCGGCATCCCGCCGAACACGCGACGCTTGAGCCCCTTCTTCAACGGATGCAGCCCGATCTGAAGCGCTGGATATTTCCAGAGCAGCACGTGGTGCTCGAAGTAGACCGTGACCTGCCCGTCGAGTTGCATGTGCAGGACCGGAACGAGCTCGCCCTCGAGCCGGTAGCTGAGCCCGGGCGCAGCTCCTTGCGTGATCTGCGTCGGAAGGATCTGAGGGGCCGACGGCATGAGTCCTCTCTCCGTTGTCGGGTTCCAGGGGCGGCCGGGGCCCGCCCACCCCCAAGTTCACGATTGGACGGTAGCGCGCGCCGCAACCCGGCGTCGGGCGCGAATCACGACCGGCAGCCCGCCCGCCGGACTCAGCGTCGGCACCTTCGCGATCCGGAGCCGGTATTCCGGCGCGAGCTCGCAGCGAAAGCGCTGCAGCACGGTTGTGGCCACGGCCTTCACGACGAGCTGGCCGAAGCGCTTGCCGATGCAGATTCGCTGGCCACCGCCGAACGGGATGTACGCGCCGGGCGGCAGCCCGCGCCGGATTTCCGGAGCGAAACGCGCCGGCCGGAACAGCTCCGGCTGCGGGAACACACCCGGCAACCGGTGGCTCACCCACGAGGAATAGATCACGTGGGCACCCGCCGGAATCAGGTAACCGCCGAACTCGAACGCTCTCACGCTCAACCGCGGGCCCAACCACACGGGCGGGTACAGCCGCAGGGTCTCGTCGAGCACCATCGACAGGTAGGGCATCCCGTCAAGCAGATCAGCGGCCGTGGGCGCGCGCCCGTCCAGGACCCGATCCTGCTCCTCCAGGACCCCCGCGAGCACGTCCGGGTGGCGAGCGAGCTCATAGATCACAAACGACAAGGTCGAGGAGGTGGTGTCGTGACCTCCGAACAGCAGGTGCATCAGCTGATCGCGCAGCTCGCGGGGGGTGAAGCCCTCGCCGTCCTCGTCGCGCGCGTCGAGCAGCATCGACAACACGTCCTCACCGCCGGTCGGTCGCTCGCGCCGCCGCTCGATCTCATCGAAGATGATGCGATCGAGCTGCCGGCGCACCGCATGCATGCGCGACCAGGGAGTCCCCGGCCCCCGGAGGAGCATCATGAAGCTCTCGGTGTCGTAGAAGGAGAGCGCCCGCTCGAACAGCCGCGCCGCCTCGTGACCGACCCCGCCGGCCCGCGGGTCCACCCCGACGAGCGCTCGCATCGCGATGTTCATCGCAAGCTCGCGCCCCCAGGCGTAGAAGTCGAGTGCATCGCCGCGGCGCCAGGACTCGAGCGCCCGCCCGGCCTCCGCGACCATCACCCGAACCGCCGCATCCATCCGCTTGCGATGCAGCGCCGGCATCATGATTCGCCGCGCCCGATCGTGATACCCGCCGTCGGTCGTGATCAGGCCGTCGCCGATCAGCGGGGTCAGTTGCTCGCCGAACATGCCCTGGCGCCAGCTGAAGTTCTGCGCGCCCGAGACCGTTACGAAGTGGTTGGCCTCGGGCCCGATCATCGCGACGATCCGGCGATGCAACGACCGGAACGCGAACACCGGCCCGAAGCGCTCGTAGTAGCGGAGCAGCATCTGCAGCGTGTTCCGCTGGAAGCGATGCGTCCGCCACAGGCTGAACGCCATGTCCCCCGGCGGCAGCGGCGCTCCCATCGCGAGCTCGTCGCGGAGGTCCGCGACCACGCGGGCCAGCCCAGGCGGTCGCTCTGCTGAGGGTGCCTTCACCGCGTGAAACGATAAGCCTGACGGCCCGGACTCGCGACCTAAGATTCGAACGCGTGCCCCCGATCTACGTCACCGGTCACCGCAACCCGGATGCCGATTCGATCGCCTCCGCGATCGGCTATGCGGAGCTGAAGAGCAGGCTCGTTCGCGCGTGGGAGTTCGTTCCGGTCCGGCTGGGCGACTGCAACACGCAGACCCGCTGGCTGCTCGAGCGAAGCGGGACGCCCGAGCCGTCTCTTCTGCCGCACGTGATGGTGCGGACCTGCGACGTGATGCAGACGAGCTTCCCGATCGTCCAGCAAGACGCGCCGATCCGCGAGGCCGGGCTCGCGATGGCTCGCGCCGAGCTCGACCTCGTTCCGGTGGTCGACGAGGAGGGCTCGCTCAGCGGCGTCGTCACCGAACGGGCGCTCGCGCGCCGCTATATCCGCGAGTCGCGCCAGACCTCGACGCTCGAGGAGGCGCCGACGCGCATCGCGGCGGTCGTCGCCGTGCTCGAAGGCGAGCTGATCGCCGGCGACGATCAGCTGCTGGCCGGGCGGGTGTGGGTGCACTCGATGGATCCACAGTCCCCCAGCGGCATCGGCGAGGGAGACGCGGTGGTGACCGGCAACCGTGCCGACGCGCAGCAGCTTGCAATCGAGCGCGGTGCCGCGCTGCTCGTCCTCTCCAACGGAGCACGCCCGACAGACGCGGTCCTCAAACTGGCGCGGGAGCGAGGCACCGCCGTCATCTCCTCGCCGCTCGACACCTACGTGTCGGGCCGGATGATCACGCTGGCGGCGCCATGCCGGGCCCTGATGGAGAAGGATCCGCTGACGGTCACGAGCGAGTTCCTGCTGGCCGACATCTCTGAGCAGATCAAGGAGATCCACTATGGCGCGGCGCTCGTGGTCGACGCGCAGCGACGGCCGGTCGGTCTCGTCACCCGCTCGGACCTCGTCGCGCCGCCGCGCCGGCGGGTAATCCTCGTCGACCACGCCGAGCAGGGTCAGAGCGTTGCCGGAGTCGAGCACGCGGAGATCGTCGAGATCCTCGACCACCACCACATCGGGTCGATCGAGACGCGCGTCCCGGTAACCGCCACGTTCGATCCAGTCGGCTCCACCGCGACGCTCGTCACCGAGCGGTTCCGCCAGAACGGACTCGAGCCAAGCCACGCGACCGCGACGATGCTGCTCGGCGCGATCCTGTCGGACACGATCATCCTCAACTCCCCCACCACCACCGAGCGCGACCACGCCGTCGTGCAGTATCTCGAGCGAGTGCTGGGGCTCGACGCGCAGGAATTCGGTCGGGAGATGTTCGAGGCCACCTCAGACGTCTCGCAAGTGAGCGCGCAGGAGATCGTCACGCGCGATGCCAAGCAGTACGAGGTCGCCGGCGGCCAGCGGATCTGCATCGCGCAGGTGGAGGTCGTCGGCAAGGGCGTGCTCGAGCGCAAGGACGAGCTGCTGGACGCGATGCGCCATGAGCGTCAGAACAAGCAGCTTCAGCTCTATGCGCTGATGGTCACCGACATCCTCAGCAAGAGCACCGAGCTGCTCGTGGCGGGCGACGCGGCCGCTGTCGCGCGCTGCTTCGGAGCCGAGGCGCACGACAGCGTGATCGAGCTGCCGAACGTGATGAGCCGCAAGAAACAGGTCGCGCCGACGCTGCTGGGCGCGCTATAGCGCAACGCTCAGGATCAGCCGCGCGCCCAGCGCCAGCAGCCCGGCGGCGAGCAGCCGCTGAATGAACCGGCCGCTGAGCCGCGTCGAGACCGCCGCTCCGAGCTGAGCGCCGACCACCACACCGACCGACACCGCCGCCGCCCGATGCAGGCCGGCGCCGTGCGAGAAGGTGCCCGCGAGGAGGTGCGTCAGCGTCGCCACCAGCGCCATCGCGCCGAGCACAAAATGCGAAGTGGCGGTCGCGATGTGGGTCGGAAAGCCCAGGATCGCGACGAGGAGCGGCACGTGGACGACGCCACCGCCGATTCCAAGGAAGCTCGACACGAAGCCGACCCCGACGCTGAGCATCGCCCCCAAGCGGACGTTGGCGCGATAGCGGTAGGTGGTGCCGGCGCAGTCGGTGAGCTTCCGGGGCGAGCCCGTGGCCGATGCCGTCTCGTGCGACGCGGCACCAGAGCGCAGCAGCCATGCCGCCAGCCCGCTAAGCGCCACGCCCATCACGACGTCGAAGCCGGGTCGGGAGACCTTGTCCGCCAGGAACACCCCGAGGACCGAGCCCGGGAGCGTGCATGCCGCGAACACCACGCCCGAGCGGTAGTCGACGCGCCGCTGGCGCGCGTATGCGGCGGTGCCGGACGCGGCGTTGAAGAACACGACGACGAGGCTGATCGCGGTGATCAGAGCCGGCGTCGAGTGCGGGTAGAGCAGCAGCAACACGGGCGTCAGGATGAACCCGCCGCCCGCCCCGACCAGCGTGCCGAACACCCCCACCCCGAAGCCGAGGCCCGCCAGCAGGCAGGCCGTGAGCAGCGTGAAGTGGCTCATCGCTGCGCGCGGCGGCTAGCCGGTGCTGGCGCCGACGACTCGGGCCGGCGCCTCGCCCCACAGTTGCTCGAGGCGGTAGTACGCCCGCGTCTCCGGCGTGAACACGTGCACGACCACGTCGAGGTAGTCCATCAGGATCCACCGCGCCTGCGGCAGGCCTTCCACGCGGCGCGGCAGCACGCCGTGGGCGGATTTCATCCCCTGGTGGATCGAGTCGTGGATCGCCTTCGTCTGCCGGTCGCTGCGGCCCGTGCAGAGCACGAAGAAGTCTGTGAAGCCGGCGACCTCGCGCAGGTCGAGCTGCACGATCTCGAGCGCCTTTCGGTCCGCCGCGTATTCGGCGAGCGCAAGCGCGAGCTGCTCCGGGTTCATCACCTAATTGATACCCCGGTACAGATGATGGCGCTCGATGTACTCGATCACGGCGTCCGGAACGATGTAGCGGATCGGTTCGCGCGCCTGCACGCGGCGGCGGATCATGGTCGAGGACACCGCGATTCGGGGCATCCGGAAGAACGCCGCGCGCTCTGCGCCCCTGAGCGCCTGCAGCGCCGCCTCGACCGCCGCGGGCGGTGTTCCCCGCCGCTTCGCGACCGCCAGCCTGGCCATGCTCAGAACCTGCTCTGGTTGGCGCCAGTGCGGCAATCCGGCCGCCACGTCGGCGCCGACGATCAGGACCAGTTCGGTATCCGGTGCTTGGCTTCTCAGCTCCATCAGGGTATCGACGGTGTACGACGTCCCTTCTCGCTTGACCTCGAGATCGGAGACCTCGAAGCGCTCATCGTCCCTCACCGCGAGGCGACAGAGCTCGAGCCGATGCTCCGGGCCCGGCTCCTCGTCCACCGGCTTGTGTGGGGGTATTCGGGCGGGCATCAGCATCACACGATCGAGCTCGAGCTGAAGGTATGCCTCCTGCGCGCACACGAGGTGACCAAGATGTGGCGGATTGAACGTCCCGCCGAGAATGCCGAGCCGCACTGGCTTTCAGCGGCAGCGCAGCGCGCTCACGGGCGGATGTGCCCGGCGCCCTCGACGATGTACTTGGTGGTGCACAGCTCGCGCAGCCCGATCGGTCCGCGGGCGTGCAGCTTCTGGGTGGAGTTGCCGATCTCAGCGCCCATCCCGAACTCGCCTCCGTCGGTGAACCGTGTCGAAGCGTTGACGTACACACACGCCGAATCGACGCCGCGCTCGAACGCCCGCGCCGAGGTCGCGTCGCGCGTGACGATCGCGTCGGAGTGGCCGGAGCCGTACCGGTTGATGTGTTCGATCGCGGCCGCGGTCGACTCGACCACGCCGACCGCCAGCGTCAGCGCGTGGTACTCGGTCTCCCAGTCCTCCTCGGTCGCCGCGCCAACGGCGGTCCCGTTCGCGAGCGCGCGCGCCCGCTCGTCGCCGCGGAGCTCCACGCCCTTCGCCGCGAGCGCTGCCATCGCCCGCGGCAGGAACTCCGCTGCCACCGCCTCGTGCACGAGCAGCGTCTCGGCCGCGTTGCAGACGCTCGGCCGCTGCGTCTTGGCGTTGAGCGTGATCGCAAGCGCGTCGTCGAGGTCGGCGCTCGCGTCCACGTACACGTGACAGTTCCCGGAGGCCGCATAGATCACCGGCACGGTCGCCACGCCCTTCAAGGCTGCCTTGAGGCCCTCGCCACCACGCGGAATGATCAGGTCGACGACGCCCGTCTGCGTCGCGAGCTGCTCGAGCTCTTCGTGCCCACCGCCCGCAACCAGCGACAGGGCACCGCTGGGCAGGCCCGCCGACCGCGCCGCCTCGACCGCTACCGCCGCAAGCGCCGCGTTCGAATGCATGGCCATCGATGACCCGCGCAGCACGACCGCGTTGCCGGACTTCAGGCACAGCGCCGCCGCGTCGATCGTCACGTTTGGACGCGCCTCGTAGATGACCGCGATCACCCCGATGGGCACCCGCACCTTACGGACGTCGAGCCCGTTGGGCAGACGCCGGCCCTCGATCACGTCGCCGACTGGGTCCGGCAGCGCGGCGATGTCCCTCACCTGGCGCGCAACGACCGCGATCCTGCCGGCGTCGAGTGCCAGCCGATCCAGCAGCGAGGCGCCGAGACCCGCTTCGGTGCCGGCCTGCAGGTCACGCGCGTTCGCCTCGATCAGCTCATCGGTGCGCTCGAGCAGCGCCGCTGCGATCGCCTCGAGCGCGGCGTCCTTGACGGACGAGTCGAGGGCGGCCATCACCAGCGACGCACGCTTTGCGGACGCGCAGATGTCAGCTACCGAGAGGACCGTCGTCGCCATGCCGACTACAGGTTACGCGAGCACGAAGTAGTCGCGGTGGACCGCCTCTTCGGTCGCGCGCGGAAGCAGCTCCCGCACCGCGGGCGACTTCATGCCGCGTACCTGGCGCAGCTCGTCGGCCGAATAGTTGCTGATGCCCTTGCCCACCAGCTCTCCGTCGTGAGCGACCTCGACCGCGTCGCCGGCGTCGAAGGACCCTTTCACCTCGACGATCCCGACCGGCAGCAGGCTCGTCCCGTCCTCGCGCAGTGCCCGGGCCGCGCCCGCATCGATCTGAACCCGTCCGCGTGCCGGCTTGGCGTACTTGAGCCACAGCTTGAAGCTCGAGTAGGCCGCACGGCGCGCCGCAAACCGCGTGCCCACCGGCTCGCCGGATGCCGCCGCGATGATGGTGTTCTCCTGCAATCCGCTGGCGACGACGGTCGGGATCCCGGCGGCCGTCGCCATCTCCGCGGCGACGACCTTCGAGCGCATCCCGCCCGACCCGAGGGGCGAGGTGCCGTGGCCGATGTCGAGTGTGCCGAGCGCGTCGAAGTCGTGGACCTCAGGCACCAGCCTGGCGTCTGCGTGGGCCCGGGGATCCGCGGTGAACACGCCCTCCGCGTCTGTCAGCAGCACCAGCAGCTCGGCGCCGAGCAGGATCGCCACCTGGGCGGCGAGGAAGTCGTTGTTGCCGAACGAGATCTCATCGGTGGTGGTGGTGTCGTTCTCGTTGATCACTGGCACCACTCGCCAATCGAGCAGCTTGCGTAGCGTCTGACGCGCGTTCAGATAGTGGGTGCGGGCGCTCATGTCGAAGAACGTCAGCAGCACCTGCGCGGTGGGGACGCCGCGGGTCCGCAGCAGCTCGTCATAGACCTGGTAGAGCTTGCCCTGCCCGACGGCGCTCGCGGCCTGAAGCTCCTCGATCGCCCGTGGCCGCAGGGGGATCTCCATGACGCCCATCCCACGGGCGATCGCCCCGCTGGTGACGAGCAGGACCGACCGACCGGCGTGGTGCAGCTCGGCCAGCTGGTCGCAGATCCGCGCGAGCACGTCGGCGCGCACCTCGCCGCGATCGTCGGCGACGATGCTCGACCCGAGCTTGACCACGACAGAGCCCATCGAGCCGAACAGGTTAGGCGCTGGACATGGCCCGGCCCGTGCTCAGCCGGCGCCGGGCCACGGCCTCGCTCAGAGGGGCTGGGCTGCCATCAGCGCTGCCGTGTAGCTCGGGCCGATGTCCGAGGACCAGGTCAGCAGCTTCGCTGGCGCGCTGTGCTTGCGCGCGGGGCACCACGGGTTGGCCGGCACACCGCTGCATGGGTTCGGCATCGAGGTCAGCTCCCTGGCCGGCGGCAACGGGTGCATCACGACCTTAGTGCGCCGCGGGTAGTGGTCGTTGGGCCCACACGGAGCCTTGCCGACGAGCGGGAGGTAGAGCGTGGAGTCGCAGGCCACCTCCTCGGTGAACTGGGCCGATTGGGGGTTGGTGTCACTCGGCACCACCATGTTCCCCTTGCACGTCGGGTACAGCTGCTGGGCGTTCGACGGCGTGCTCGTGAGCGGGCCGGCGGTGTCCTTGTTGCCCGAGAAGCAGTCGGTTGGCTCGTCGGGTTGCGCGTTGGTCAGCGCGAAATCGCCGTTCGTCGGATTGCCATACCCGCCGTTGTGGGCGTAGCGGTTGCCGATCAGGGCGTCGCCCCACTCGTCGTACAGACAGGCCTGACCCCCTGCGTTGGTCCCGCCGGTGCACGGCGGCCCGCTGTCGGGGAACGGGACGAAGATCGTCCCCCAGGCGTCGTTGTGGGTGAACGTGTTGTCCATCACGGTGTCGAACCGCCCGCCCGACACAGACATGCCGGTGCCGACCGGGCCAGCTGCGGCGAGCCCGGCCGACGGGATGTTCGGGTCGTTGTTGTTGTAGACGCTGTTGTGGTAGAAGACCCAGCAGGTCGGGGCGCCCTTCACTGGTGGCGTCACGCCCTTCGGGCAGGAGCCGTTCTGCGGCGGCGGGTTGTCGCCGTTCTGGCTGTTTGTGTCGAAGCCGTCCTCGTTGCCGTCAAAGCGCGAGTTCTCGACCAGCAGCCACCCGCCAGAGTTGGACCCCGAATACCCGAGTGCGTTGTACTCAGACCACGCGTGGTCGACGGTCTGGTTGCACTGCTGCTGGCAGGCGCCGATATACAGCCCGGAGTCGTCCATGTTGCTGGTGTAGGTGTAGTCCCACGTGCCGCCGTCCCAGTTGCTCGAGAAGACCCCGTATGCGGCGGCGGCGCTGGAGTTCTTCGGATCGAAGTACGTGCTGGTCGCGGTCAGATACGAGCCCCAGTAGCCGTGGCCACCGATCTTGGCGCTGCCGTCGCCCCCGTTCCACCAGATCCCGTTGCCGGTGTCGCCGGAGCCCCCGAGGAAGTTGCATGTCGTGATGTTCTCGACCCACACATCGGCCGCCTTCCAGACCATGACGCCATTCAGCCCGAGTGGCGAGTGCCCGCCGCTGGGGGTCGGGCCAAAGTTCTGGTCTGACTTGCGCGCGTTGCACTTCGGGCCGCTCTTGGTCCCGTCGATCACGACAGCGTTGCGGTTCATTCCCCGCAGCCAGATGTGGGGCGTCGTGATCAGCACCGCCGCGGGCGTGGTCTTGGCGGTCCTGGGCGCGGCCGAGCTGAGCGTCTTGTAGTCGCCGGGAGCGATCAGGATCCAGTCCCCGGGCTTGGCGGCGTTGACCGCGGCCTGAATGGAGGCGTACTGCCCCTTGATCCCGTGGTAGGTGCCCACCCGCAGCACCCGGGCGCTCGCGGCGGATGTGAGGATCGCGCCCAGCAGTGCGATCACGATCGTGATTCGACCAATTCGCATTTATCTAACCCCAGCTCGTTGATTTCGACTTGTGGGCAGGACACCAAGGGTTCGCCGGGACACCAGCGCACGGGTTTCGCATCGTCGGCTGCGGCGGCGGCAGCCTCAACACGACCTTGGTGGGCTTCGGATAGTTGGCCGTGGTGCCCTTTGGACATTCGAACAACAGCCCGCTGTCACACGCGACCTGGGCGGTGAACGCAGGATCGTTTGCCGGGGCGTAGGTGGATCCGCACTTGTTACGGCTGTCGATGTTCGACGGGTCGCTGGTCAGCGCGTGCTTCGTATCCACGTTGCCGTGGAAGCAGTTGCTGTCCGGGTTGTAGTTCGGCCCAGCCGGCCCTCCCATCTGTGACAGTTCGGCGATGTCACCGTTGGAGGGGTTGCCGAAGTAGCCGTTGTTCGTGAACGTGTTGCCGGCGAACTCGCTGCCCCAGTCATCGAAGTAGCACAGCGGCGAACCCGAGCTCGGCGGGCTAAGATAGACGCCGCCCTGGCAGTGCGCCTCCGGCGGGGGCTGCTCGGTATCGGGGAACGGCACGAACACGATCCCCCAGGCGCCGTTGTGCACGAACCGGTTGTGGATGAACACGTCGTGGCGGCCGCCATAGATCGTGACGCCGGTGCCGACCGGCGCGGCACCCGCGATTCCCTGGCTCGGGACGTTCGGGTTGTTGTTGTCGTGGACGTAGTTGTTGATGAACACCCAGCACACGTCGGTCCGCTGAATCCCCTTGGGCACATCCGGGTTCCGTGCTCCGTGGGGGCACGTCCCGTTCTGGGGCGACGGCGCGTCGTCGTTGTTCAGATCGCCGGTCGCAAACCCGGTCTCGTTGTGGTCCCACTCGGAGTTCTCGACCAGAACATGGCCGCCCGAATTGGTTCCGGAATATCCCTGCGGGGCGTTCTCGCCGCGGACGTGGTTCAGCGTCACGTGGCAGTCGGGACAGGCGCCGACATAGAAGGCCGAATCGTTCATGTTCGACGCGAAGTCGTAGGCGAACTCACCATTGCCCGGCCCCTTCGTGTTCGACGAATAGATGCCATATCCCGCCGAGGGCGCGCTCTGGTCCTTGAAGAACGTGGAGGTGGCGGTCAGATAGCTGCCCCACCAGTTGCCGAGGCTCATCTGGGTGCCGGTCGACTGGCCGCCGTCCCACCAGATCTCATTTCCGGCGCCCATATCGCCGTTCAAGAAATTGCAGGCGGACAGGTTCTCGACGATCACGTTGCGGGCCCTGAACACCAGGATCCCGTTGCGCCCGCTTGGCTTGCCGTTCGAGTCGATCGGCCCGTAGACCTGGTCCTTGGCCTTCCTGCTGCACAGCGGCGAGCCCTTCTTCGTCCCGTCGATCCAGACCTTGTTGCGGTTCATCCCCCTGATCCACAGACCCGGCTTGGTGATCAGCACGGCGGCGCCAGCCCGATCGTCGCCGTGACCGCCCTTCGTCTTGTACGTGTGCGTCAGCTTGTAGTCGCCCGGACCGATCAGGATCCAATCGCCAGGCTTGGCGGCGTTGATCGCGGCCTGGATGGAGCTGTACTGACCTTTGATCCCGTGATACGTGCCTACGCGCAGAACGCGCGCCGCGGCGGCGGGCGCCAGCACGGCCAACACGATTCCTACCAGCAAGGCCGCCGTTCCCCGACGCATCCTGTGACTCTCCTCGATTCGTACTTGCTTAGCGCGGATTATGGGCGGCGCCGAACCCCTCCCTACACCGGGCAGCGCATCGATACTACAGATTCGGGTCCAGTAGAAACGTCAGTCCCGCAAGCTCGACCTCATCGCCTGGTTCGAATCCGTTCGCCTCCAGCGCGTCGATCACGCCGATGCCGCGCAGGCGCCGCTCGAGATGCGCAAGCGCCTCCTCGTTTTCCAAGTCGTAACGCGCGACCAGGCGCTCGATTCCCCGGCCGCTGACCCGGAAGCTCCGCTCGCCGACCCGCTCGACCGTGTACGACCTGCCGGCCGCCGGGCGAAAGACGCGGTGCTCGGCGACGGGGGGCTCCACCTCCGCCCCCGCACGATCCACCGGTTCCCGCGCTCGATCCACCCTGTCCCGCGCGCGATCCACCTCCGCCCCCCCCCGATCCACCGGAATCATGCGCATCATCAAGGACGCAAGCTTGTCCAGCCCCGCGCCAGTCACTGACGAGGTCACCACCACGGGCGTCTCGGCCCCCAGCCGATCCTGCCACTGCCGACGTTCGGCATCCGCGGCGGCGGTATCCACCAGGTCCGCCTTCGACAGCGCCAGCACGCGCGGGAGTCCCGTCAGCCGCGGGTTGTGAAGCGCCAGTTCGCGCTCGATGGTGGCATGGTTCGTGACCGGGTCTGATCCGTCGAGTGGCCGCAGTTCGAGCACATGAACCAGCAGCCTGGTTCGCTCGATATGGGCCAGAAAGTCGTGGCCCAGACCGGCGCCGGCGCTCGCGCCTTCGATCAGCCCCGGGATATCCGCGATCACGATCTGGCGATCGTCGCGCTCGAGCGTGCCAAGCACGGGCTCGAGGGTGGTGAACGGGTAGTCGGCGACCTTCGGGTGAGCTCGCGTGAGCCGAGCCAGCAGCGACGACTTGCCGGCGTTCGGCAAGCCCACGAGTCCGACGTCGGCGAGCAGCTTGAGCTGGAGCGTCAGCCAGCTCTCGTCTCCGGGCAGGCCACGCTCGGCGAATCGGGGCGTCTGACGGGTGGGACCGGCAAAACGCTTGTTGCCGCGCCCGCCCGGACCTCCTCGCGCGACCACTGCGCGCTGCCCCGCGCGGATCAGGTCATGGCGGCTGCCGTCCTCCTCGACCAGCACCTCTGTGCCTGGCGGAACAGCGATCTCCAAGACCGCGCCGTCAGCGCCGTGCCGCAGCGAGCCTTGCCCGTGGCGGCCTCTGTCGGCCTTGAAATGTGATCGGCGTCGAAATGTCTCCAGATCGCGCATCGAGTCGTCGCACACCAACACGACGTCGCCGCCGCGGCCGCCGTCACCGCCATCGGGCCCGCCCTTCGGGACGTGCGCCTCGCGCCGGAAGCTCAGACACCCGTTGCCGCCCGCACCGGCCTGCACGTGAATACGAGCGCGATCCTGCATGAGATGATCGTGACATGTCAGAGCCCGTATTCCTGATCACCGGCGCCTCGAGCGGGATCGGCGCGGCTACGGCGCGGCGGGCGGCCGAGACCGGATACCGCATCGTGCTAGCCGCCCGCTCCCTCGACCGGTTGCGCGAGCTGGCCAACGAGCTCGGCGGCGACGAGCGCGCGCTCGCGATCGGGTGCGATGTCACCGAATGGGAGCAGCAGCAGGCGATGGTCGCGGCCGCGCTCGAGCGCTTCGGTCGCCTCGACGTCGCCTTCGCGAACGCCGGCTTCGGCGCCGCCCGCGGCTTTCTGAACGAATCGCCCGAGCAGTGGCGCGCGATGGTGTTGACCAACGTCTACGGCGCCGCGCTCACGATCCGCGCCACGCTGCCGGCGCTCAGGGACTCGCGCGGACACCTGCTGCTGACGAGTTCGGTCGCCGGCCGGCGCGCACTGCCGGGATCGCTGTACTCGGCGACCAAGTGGGCGGTGACCGCGATGGGCGAGGCGGCGCGCCAGGAGCTCGACGGCTCAGGCGTCCGGGTCACGCTGATCGAGCCCGGACAGGTGGACACTCCGTTCTTCGACAACCCGGTGTCGAACGCGCTTGACGCGGACGATGTCGCACGAGCGGTCTTGTTCGCGGTCTCGCAGCCGCCGCACGTGGACGTGAACGAGATCCTCGTGCGCCCCACCGCTCAGAGCAACTGAGCACGGAGGCGCGGCAGACCCGCCACGGAGGCGCGGCAGACCCGCCGGCGGAGCGCGGCAGACCCGCCGGCGGTCGTAAGCCGCTGACGATGCAGGAACGATCCTCCCGATCGCGTAACCGAACAGAGCGGCCGAGCCATGACGCTTTTCAACGACTTCAAGAAGTTCCTGTTCCGCGGGAACGTGATGGATCTGGCGGTCGCGGTCGTGGTCGGCACCGCGTTCACTTCGGTGGTCAAGGCGATGGTCACCGACCTGCTGACACCGATCATCGCGTTGATCTTCGGCAAGCCCAACTTCGAGAGCCTGTCGTTCACGGTCAACTCGAGCCATTTCCTCTACGGCGACTTCATCAACAATCTCTTCACGTTCCTGAGTGTCGGAGCCGCAATGTTCTTCCTGGTGGTGCTGCCGATCAATCACCTGATGGCGCGCCGGGACAAGGAAGATCCCGACACCAAGCAGTGTCCGGAGTGCACGAGCGCGATCCCTGTGCACGCGCGTCGTTGCCCGCTGTGCACCTCGATCCTGGGCCAAGCCACCTAGCGGCCGCGGCGCCCGCGCAGGATCTCCTGTAGCCGAGTGGCCTCCCGCTCGGCGGCCTGCGCGCGTTGCCACGTGATCCGGATCGTCAAGTAGCCGGCGGCCGCGGTGGTCGCGTCCCGGTCGCGATCGGTCTCGAATGCGATCCGGTCCTTGTGGAACTCCCAGCTGTCGAGCTCCACGATCACCTTCTCCAGCGGGAACAGCGCATCGACGGCGAGACCGCAGACGGACGCGCCCATGATCGGCTGCGGCAGGCCGTTTCGCGCGCACCAGTCGGGGAACTGGTCCTCCCATTCGGATCGGCTCGGCGTGCCGGGCAGGCCGATCATCTCCGCGATCCTCGCCGCCGATCGCATCGTCGGGTGGCGCGCGAGCAGCTCGGTCAGCTGCGACTCGGTCAGCCATGGGGAATGCAGCGCTCTGCTCACGATCCGCTTCAAGCCCTTTTCGTCCAGACGCGGCGCGATATCGAGCAGGGTCCGCGCCGGTCGCGTCACGCGGACGCCCCGGTGCGTGGCCACATCCCGCCAGGAGAGGGTGCTCGACCGATGCACCGTGATCCCGCGTGGCCGGCGATCGCGACCGACGCTCACCTCGAGCGGGAATTCCCACCGGCGCCAGAACTCCCACAGCACCATTGCGGAGGCGTGGCTCAGTGCTGCCCCCCGCCCGCACGCAAGCACCGCCGCGGAGGCCCACTGCAGCGGCGTAGAAGGCGGGTGACCGACCGCGTACACGGTGCGGTAGACGTGGAACAGCCGGCCGACCTTCACGCGATAGTGAACTCCCGCTGCGGACAGCCCGACCGCGATCAGCTGCGCGTAGGTGATGTTGCCGTGCTGCCGTGCCGCTACGCCTGCGATCTGCGCGTCGAGCAGCCGCCCCCGCTGGGAAGTAACTATGCCCTGGCCGAAGTTTCGCCCCATACCCCTTAAAGCCGCGAGCGGGGTGGTTATCACCCCCCCGTGCGCCGAATGCGTGCGGCCGGGGGCGAAACCCGACGTCCGCGCCCCGTCCGTGCCGAGCCGCGCGGGACCGCTTACGACCCGCCGTCGCTCGGCACGACCGTCACGACCCGCCCGCGACGCCCGCGCGAGAACTCGACGGTGCCGGCGGCGCGCGCGTACAGCGTGTCGTCCTTGCCGATCCCGACGCCGTCGCCGGGCTTGAACCGGGTTCCACGCTGGCGCACGATGATCTCGCCGCCCGTGACGGTCTGGCCGGCGAACACCTTCACACCGAGCCGCTTGGCATTGGAGTCGCGGCCGTTGCGTGAGGAGCCGAGCCCCTTCTTATGAGCCATCCTCGTCCTCCTTCGGCTTCGCGCGCGACCGCGACGGTGGCGCGTCCTCCTTCGGCTTCGCGCGCGACCGCGACGGTGGCGCGTCCTCCCTCGGCTCCGCGCGCGACCGCGACGGTGGCGCGTCCTCCCTCGGCTCCGCGCGCGACCGCGACGGTGGCGCGTCCTCCGACTTCGATTCCGCGCGCGACCGCGACCGCGACGCTGGCACGTCCGCCGCAACCGGCTTCGGCGACTCCGCGCCCGCGGGCTCCTTGTCCGCAGCCGCTTTCCCGCGCCGCGACGAGTCCACCTTGATCGCCGTCACCTCGAGCCGCGTCAGCTCCTGGCGATGGCCGGTACGCCGCCTGTACCCGCGCTTCGGCTTGAACTTCACAACGCGTAGCTTTGGTCCGCGCTCGTGTCCCACCACCCGAGCCTGTACCCGCACACGTCCGAGCGCCGAAGCCTCATCGACCACGTCGGTCCCGTCGACCACAAGCAGTGGCTCCAGGTCCAGGGACGCGCCGTCGTCGACCGCAAGCCGCTCGACGAGCAGGGATTGTCCCTGCTCGACGCGGTACTGCTTTCCACCTGTCCTGACGATCGCGTACATGCTCACTCCGACGAAGGCGATGCCGCGGCCTTGGCGCCCTCAGCAGACGCAGCCTTAGCACCGGAACGGCGCCGCCCGCCTCTGCGGCCGCGACGCCGAGGCTTTGATTCTAGGCGATCCCCGCCAGCGTCCTCCGAATCCCTCACGTCTCCCGCGTCCCCCGCGTCCCCCGCGTCTGCCGAGCCCGGGCCGCCCGCGTCGAGCAGCACGGCGACCGCCGAGGTCCGCCCCGCCTCCTCGATCCGCACGAGCCGCTTCTCGCCGACGTAGCGCCCCGCGCCGCGCACCGAGATGATGTAGCCGTCGACCTTTGCCACGGCATCGCCGGCCGTGTACATGTGCGGCTCGACGATGTCGACGTGCACCTCCTCGCCCTCGCGGAACGGGACCGCCCGCTCGAGCACCTGCTCGCGCGTGCCCTCGAGCAGCACCGCGAAATGCTCGAGCGGCAGCCCCTCGGAACCTTCGAACACAAATACCTTGCCGGTCTCGTCCTCGATCGCCTTCAGCACGCGCGCGTCGTCACGGGTGAACTCGGCGCCGACCCGCGGGTTCATCTGGATCAGCAGCGCTTCGGCGGACGCGCCCACCGCGAGCTCGCGCATCCGCCGCTCGAACTCGATCGCGATCGTCTCCTCCGACTTGATGACTCCCTCACCGTGACACGTCGGGCACGGACGGGTCATGATCTCGCGCACGCCGTCGGTCACGTTCTGCCGGGTCATCTCGACGAGCCCGAGCGGCGAGATCTCGACCACGAACGTCTTCGTACGGTCCTCGTCGAGCGCCTTGCGCAACGTCTTCAGCACGGCATCGCGGTTGCGCGCCCGCGCCATGTCGATGAAGTCGATCACGATGATCCCGCCGATGTCCCGCAGGCGCAGCTGCCGGACAACCTCGTCGGCCGCCTCGAGGTTCGTCTTGGTGATCGTGTCCTCCAAGCGCGCCCCCTTGCCCCGTCCGATGAACGAGCCGGAGTTCACGTCGATCACCGTCAGCGCCTCGGCGTAGTCGATCATCAGGTAGCCGCCACTTGGCAGGTCCACCCTCCGCGACAGCGTCGAGGCCAGTACCTCCTCGACGCCGAACGCCTCGAACAGCGGCTGCTTCTCCTCCCACAGCTCCACCTGCTCGACCAGCTCAGGCGCCGTCCGCGAGAAGAACGACACGAGCCGGTGGTGCTGCTTGGCGTCGTCAACGATCGCCCGCTCGAACGCCGACGAGAAGATGTCGCGTACGACGCGCACCGACAGGTCGGCTTCCTGGAACACGAGCGCCGGGGCCGGGCTCTCGCGAACGCGCTTCTCGAGCACCTCACCAAGCTTGAACAGGTACACGAGCTCTCGTTCGAGGTCTGATCGCGTGGCGCCGTGCGCGGCCGTCCGGATGATTGCGCCGGCGCCCTTCAGGTCGAGCCTGGCGGCCTCCTTGCGCAGCCGCTCGCGCTCGCTGTCGTCCAGCCGGCGCGAGACGCCGATGCCCTCTCCGTATGGCGCGTAGACCATGTAGCGACCCGCGATCGTGAGGTCCATCGAGAGGCGCGCGCCCTTCGTCTTCAGCGGGTCCTTGACGACCTGGACGACGATCTCCTGGCCGGGTTTGAGGATGTCGTTGATGTTGCGGCCCTCGCGGCCCGAGCCACGGCCCCGCCGCGGCGCCTCGACCCCGGGCAGCACGATCTCGTCGACGTGCAGGAAGCCGTTCTTCTCAAGCCCGATGTCGACGAACGCCGCCTCGAGCCCCCCCAGCACGTTGTCGACGCGGCCCTTGTAGATGTTGCCGACGATCGAGCGCGAGCCGCGGCGCTCGAGGTACAGCTCGGCCACTGTGTATCCGGCGGCCGGACGGATCGACTTGCGCCTTCTGCGGCTTCTTGAGCCGACGGTTCCGGTTGTCTCCAGCAGCGCGACCCGTGTCTCACCACGGTCGACGCTGACCAGTACTTGCTTCTTCAATTGTTAGTCCTTTGGGAAAAGTTTGCGGTTGGCCGCGCCTGTCACGCGAGGCGGCGCGGCTATTAGTCAGGCCTCGGCGACCCGGAGGCCGCGGCGAGGCGCTACAGCGATGGCGTTTTTTGCACTGCCCGCCATCTATGAAATTAGCGCGCGGCTCTTTGTTATCGATGCCATCCGCGCTTGGATGTGGATCGATTGCAGCAAACCGATCGCGATGAACGTGACGAGCACCGAGGAGCCGCCATAGCTCATCAGCGGCAGCGGCACTCCGGTGATAGGCATGATCCCGATCGTCATCCCGACGTTCACGAACACCTGGAACATCAACATCGCCAAGATCCCGCCCGCGATCAACGTCCCGTACAGGTTCTTGGCCATGGTCAGGATCCGTAACCCGCGCCATATCAACAGCGCGTAAAGCGACAGCACCAGCGAGGCCCCCACGAACCCGTAGATCTCGCCCACCGCGGCAAAGATGAAGTCCGTGTCGTTCGCCGGCAGGAAGTTGAGCTTGGTCTGGGTCGCGTTCTGCACACCACGTCCGGTCTTCTCACCCGAGCCGATCGCGATCTCCGACTGCCGGATGTTGTAGGTCTGGTTGCGCGGATCGCGCGACGGGTTCAGGAAGCCCGTCAGGCGCTGGACCTGGTAGGGCTTGAGCACGTGCACGCCGAGCGCTGGCGCCCCGACCAGCACCAGGACGATCGAGGCAACGAACATCGCCACGAGTCCCGTCAGCTGCTTCCACGAGGTGCCCGCGATGAACAGCATCGTGAAGCCGACGACGACATAGACCATGCCCGTGCCGAGGTCCGGCTGCGGGATCACGATCAGCGCCGGCAGCAGCGACAGCAGCATGATCCTGGCGGTTGTGCGCCGCTCGTGCAGCCGCCGCGAGCGGTCGACCGCGAACGCCGCCAGCGAGGCGATCAGCAGCACCTTCCCGAACTCCGAGGACTGCACCTGGAAGAACGGCAGCGGGATCCAGCGGTGCGCGCCCCGGACCGTCGGCATCCCGAACACGACCAGGTTGAGCCCGATGATCACTCCGTAGAGACCGAACTTGTATTCGCGGAGCCGCGAGTAGTCGATCCGCGCGAGCAGCATCGCGAGCACGACGCCGATTCCCGCGTAGATCGCCTGCCGCTGAACGTAGAAGGAGGGGTGGCCCGGGACGGCGTTGGCGGTCGCGGCGCGCAGCGTGATCAGCGAGCACGCGACCAGCCCGAGGGCGCCCATGATCAGCAGCGGGTCGAACAGCAGGAGCGTCCGCGACCTCGCCTCGACCGTCTCCTCGACCGGGTGGATCGGCATGACGTTCATCGCGGTCCGCCCCTCATAGCGTTTTCGAGGATCCGGCCACGAACTGGCCCCGCTTGCCAAAGAACCATTGCGACAGGATCTCGCGCGCCGCCGGCGCCGCCGCCTGGGCGCCGAACCCGCCCTGCTCGACCCACACGACGACCACAATCGGCGTGCTCGTCGCCCACGAGGGCACGAAGCACGCATACCAGGAGTAGTCCTGCTGTCCGTTGTACTGGGCGGTGCCGGTCTTTCCGTACACCTGCTCGGGGAAGTTCCCAAACACGTCGGCCGAGGTGCCGCCCGGCTGCGAGGCGGCGTCGCGGAGCCCCTGACGGATCGCGTCGAGGTAGGCGGGATCGATGTTCACGTGCCGGGCCGGCGGGGGGTCGATCCGCTGCAGCACGGTGCCGTCCGGCTCCTCGACGTCCAGGCCGATGTGCGGGCGCACCACCGTGCCGCCGTTCGCGATCGCCGAATACACGGTCGCCAGCTGCAGTGGCGTGACCTGGACGTCGCCCTGCCCGACCGCCAGGTTGATGTTGTCGCCGACCGCCCACGGCCGCCCGTCGGCGATCCCGCAGCTCGGGACGTGGTGCTTGTGCTCGCACTCGAGCTCGACCCGATCGATCGCCGCCCGCCAGCGGGGCGAGGGAAGGTTGCCGCTGGACTCGCCGCGCAGGTCGATCCCGGTGCGCCGCCCGACTCCGAGCGCCCGGGCCCACTGCTGTAGAGCGCCGCCGTTAGGGTGCGCCACGGGGTCGGCATTGGTGAGCGCGCCGAGGTTGTAGAAGAAGTCGTCGGAGGACACCCGGATCGCGTTGACCAGATCGAGCACGCCGTCGACCGCGCCGCCCGCGTTGTGGCGGCACTGGCCGCTGATGCAGAACTGGCCCGTGTCGTCGAACGTGTCGGCCAGGCTCCAGACGCCGCTCTCCAGCGCAGCCGTGGCGGTGATCGGCTTGAACGTCGATCCGGTCGGGCCGGCGCTCTGAATCGCGCGGTTGATCAGCGGGAAGTTGCTGGCGGGATTGTTCAGCTGCTCATAGGTGGCTTGCGAGAGCGTCTTGGTGAAGATGTTGGGGTCGAACGTCGGCAGCGACCCCATCCCATAGACCTCGCCGTTGTCGGGGTTGAGCGCGACGAACGCCCCCCCGTTGGCGGGAGGGTTGTTGTCGATCGCCTGCTGCAGAGCCTGCTCGCCCGCCCGCTGGAGGTTGACGTCGAGCGACAGCCTGAGGTTGTGGCCGGCGATCGGGCTGCGTCGCGAGAGGAACCCGGTGAACCGGCCCAGCGAGTCGACCTGGATGCGGTCGGCCCCGTCCTCCCCGCGCAGGTAGCGGTCGTAGTACCACTCGAGGCCGGTTTTGCCGATGATCGCGTTCTCGGAGACGCCGCGGTAACGGCCCTGGTGCAGCTCCGCCGAATCGATCGGACCAACGGTGCCGAACAGCTGTGCCGCGACCGTGTGCAGCGGGTAATCGCGCAGGTAGACCTGCTCGACCTGGACGCCCGGGAACTCGTTCTGGCGCTCGGCCAGGTAGTACTGCACGAACTTGGAGACGTCCCCCTTGATTGTCACGTTGGCGTACGGCAGCGCCGCCTGCTTCTGGGAGACCTCGCAGCCGATCGGCGAAAGGTGCGCGACGCCGTAGCCGGGTACCGGGCAGCGCGCGCGCTTGGTCGGGATACCGAGCACCCGCGCGAGCCGGTCATACAGCTTCAGGTCCTTGCGCGGAGGCTTGACCAGCATCGTCGTCTGCAGCCGCACCGGCAGGTCCGGCGGCGAGATCTGGACGGCGATCGAGCGTCGCGAGTCGACCAGGACGTTGCCGTCGCGGTCGATGATCTGGCCACGGGGCGCCGGGATCGCGATGTCGCGCGTGCGGTTCACCTGCGCCTGGGCCAGGTACTGCTGGCCGGAGAGGACCTGCAGGAACCACAGGCGGAAGAAGATGATCGCGAACATGGCCAGCGCGAAGCTCCCCAGCGCAGCGACGCGGAGGGCGAGCTGCGGAGTCAGTGGCGGGCGTCGATCCTCGGGCAGCTGGATCATCGCGGCCGGTCGTCGCGCGCACGCGCGAGGTGGAATGCCGTGAGCCTCATCGCGGAGCCGAGCGGGGAAGGGGGCCGAGTCGCTCCGACGGCCGTTGCAGCGGGCTGAGGCCGCCGGTCGTGTAGGCGCGCCGGCGCCGGCGCCGCGGGTCCTCCGGAAGCACCGGCTGGATGATCCGACGGACCACCGCGTAGACCGGAAGCGCAATCAGCGTGTTGACCAGCACCGTGATGAAGATCTGCTGGAGCAACAGCATGCTGACCGGGGAGTCGACGCCCAACAGGAACTGGATGACGGCCATGCCCAGGCCCGCGAGTGCGGTCGCGGCGGCGCCCAGTGCCAACGGCACCAGGCCGTGCGCAGGATCGCGCAGCTCTCGCAGCCGGCCCGACCAGTACCCGATTGCGATGTACAGAAGCGAGGTCACACCGAGCGTCTGGACCAGCACCAGGTCGACGAACAGTCCCGTCCCAAAGCCCATCACCGCGCCGGGCAGCGAGCCGCAGAGCAAGCCGACCGACATCACGACCAGCGGGGTCAGATCGGCGCTCACGCCGAAGATCGAGATCTGCGAGACCGCCGCCTCCTGGATCACGACCGTCGCGAACGCAACAAGCGCGAGACGTAGTGGAAGCCGCAGCGCGTCGCTCACGGCAGCTGCGCCCGCTCGGTGCCGGCCTGCGGCGTGGTCAGAATCTGAACGACGTCGAGGTGGCGGAGATCGGCGGCTGGAGACACCTGCACCTGGCCGTTGTTGAGCAGCTCGTCCTGGTTGGCGTTCGACACGACCCCGATCGGGATGCCCGGCGGGTAGAGCGAGTCCAGCGAGCCGTACTTGAAGCCGGCCGTCACGACCTGCTGCCCGACCTGAATCGGCGCGTGCTGCGGCAGGTCCTGGAGCAGAAGCTGGTTGGGGTTGCCGACCGCCGGGACGAGCACTCCGGTGTCGCCGGCCGCATCCTGGACCTGTGCCGACACCGCGTAGGAATGGTCGGTTATCAGCGTGACGATCGAGACGGTCGGCGCGGTCGTCGTGACCTTGCCGACAAGGCCGCCATCGCCGATCACGGGATCGTTGACGCGGACCCCGTCGTCCGAGCCCTTATCGACCTCCACGGTCGCGTACCACAGCGTGGGGTCTCGGGAGATCACCTGTCCGGCCACCTCGCGGTTGGAGGTGATCCCCAGGCTGTTGTCGAGCCCGACCTCCTTGGTCAGCTGCTGGTTCTCGATCCAGGCGCCCCGATACTGCGCGACCTCCGCCTCGAGCGTCTGCACCTCCTTGCGCAACTGGTCGCGCTGGGACTTCGCGTGCAGCGTGTCGGAGAACCAGCCGGCGATGTCGCGCACCGGCTTGAGCACCGTGCTGGCGCCCTCCTGGATCGGCGAGAGCACCTCGACGATCCCGCGCTGCACGGTGTGCAGGGGGCTGCTGGGCGATTCGCCGAAGTAGGCGGTCAGCAGGATCAGGGAGACGACGACGAGCCCTGCCAGGACTGCCCGGCGTCGTCGAACTTGTTTGTCGTACACGGGTGACGTGTCTCCAAAGCCTGGGTGGGTACCGGCGCGACTGCGGCCAGGTCGCTGCGCTTCTGCAACCTATTACCGGCGACGCCGATTCCGTGAATTCTTGCTCGAACGGTGGATCGCTTCGAATTCCTCCAACGAGCGCCCCGATCCGACCGCCACGCAGGTTAGCGGCGACTCGGCCAGATGCGCGGGCATCTGCGTCTCGTGACGCAGCCGCTCTTCCAAACCCTGCAGCAGCGAACCGCCTCCGGCCAGCATGATGCCACGATCCATGATGTCCGAGGCCAGCTCGGGCGGCGTGCGGTCGAGGGTCTCCTTGACCGCGTCGATGATCTGGGATACCGGCTCCTCCAGCGCGCCGCGGATCTCCTCGCTGGTCAGAACCACGGTCTTCGGCAGTCCCGAGACCATGTCGCGGCCGCGGATCTCCGCCTGGACCTCCTCCCCCATCCGGAAGGCCGAGCCGATCTCGAGCTTGACCTCCTCAGCGGTCTGCTGCCCGATCAGCAGCTTGTACTCCCGCTTGACGTAGGTGATGATCGCCTCGTCGAGCTCGTCGCCCCCGACTCGGATCGACTGCGAGACGACGATCCCGCCGAGTGAGATCACGGCGACCTCGCTCGTGCCGCCGCCGATGTCGACGACCATCGATCCGGTCGGCTCACCGACCGGCAGGCCGGCCCCGATCGCAGCCGCCATCGGCTCCTCGATCAGGTACGCCTGGCGCGCGCCGGCGCTGAGGCAGGCCTCCTCAACGGCCCGCTTCTCGACCCCGGTCACACCGCTGGGCACGCACACCACCACCCGGGGGTGCGCCCACCGGTTCTGGTGGACCTTCTGGATGAAGTGCCGGAGCATCTCCTCGGTGACCTCGAAATCGGCGATCACGCCGTCCTTGAGCGGCCGGATCGCGGAGATCGTTCCGGGGGTGCGACCGAGCATCCGCTTGGCCTCGATCCCGACCGCGTGAACCTCGCCGGTGCGGGAGTCGACGGCCACGACGCTTGGCTCGGACAGCACAATTCCTCTCCCCCGTACATACACCAGCGTATTGGCGGTGCCAAGGTCGACCGCCATGTCGCGGCCACCGAAGCCGGTCAGGTAGGTGAAGAAACCCATCTTTGTCTGGAGGTAGGGGGAAGCGACGGACAGAGCGGCGAATACCGGGGGGAAGCCACGCCATGCAGCCGGCTCCGTCCGCGGCGCAGTGTAACGGAGAGCTCTTCGGCGCCACCCCACGCCGGCAGGCCGTGGTTGCGAAAAAACGCTGGAAAACAGCTAAGCAGGAGGTAAAGGCGGCTCAGCCCAGCAGCGCCGGCTGGAGCTCGAGCAGGGCCGCCACTGGGAGCCCCACCACGTTGAGGTAGTCGCCCTCGATCCGGGCCACCAGCGCCGCCCCCCGCCCCTGGATCGCGTAACCGCCGGCGCGCTCGCGCCACTCGCCGCTCGCCACGTACCAGCCGATCAGCCACTCGTCGAGCGTGCGGAACTCCACGACCGAAGTCACGGCGACGGTCCGCGTTTGCCCGCCGTCTGCCAGGCACAGTCCGCTGATCACGCGATGGCGCCGTCCAGAGAGCGCGGAAAGCGTCGCGCGGGCAGCGTGCGCGTCCCCAGGCTTGCCGTAAATCCTGGCGCCGATGCACACGATCGTGTCGACCCCGAGCACGAGCTCATCCGGGGCGCTCTCCTTCGCCACCGCGGCCGCCTTGCGAGAGGCATTCTGAAGCGCGACCTCCTCGGGCGGGCCGGACTCGAGCTCCTCCACTCCATCGGGCACCCGCACCTGGAACGAAATCCCCACCTGCTCCAGAATCGCGCGCCGCTGCGGCGAGCGCGAGGCAAGGATCAGATGTGCGCTCAGCCCAGGTCCGGGAAGAACAGCGACACCTCACGCGCGGCAGACTCGGCGGAGTCCGAGCCATGCACCATGTTCTGCCCGACCTCGATCGCGTAGTCGCCGCGGATCGAGCCCGGACTGGCAGCGAGCGGGTCGGTCGCGCCGATTACCTGGCGGGCGGCCTCCACGGCGCGCTCTCCCTCGAGCGCCATCGCCACCAGCGGTCCCGAGGTGATGAAGTCGACGAGCTCCGCGTAGAAGCCCTTCCCGGCGTGCTCGGCATAGTGGCGCTCGGCGAGCTCGCGGCTCATCGTCATCTGCTGCAGGGCCACGAGCCGCAGCCCCTTGCGCTCGAAGCGCGCGATGATCTCTCCCGTCAGCCCTCGCGCGAACGCATCGGGCTTGACGAGGATGAGCGTTCGCTCCGGCAACGTGGCTCCCCTTTCGCCGGGGTCTCAGGTCGCGGACGGACCGCTGCGCTCGGCAAGGCTGCTGCGCTCGGCCATGCCGGCACTGCTGCGCTCGGCCATGCCGCCACTGCTGCGCTCGGCCATGCCGGCCGCGGTGCTTGGCTCGACGAAGCCCGCGGTACCCGCGACCGGCTGCTCGCCGCCCGCGTCGCGCCGTCGCCGAGCACGTCTCGGCGCGGGCGCCGCGCCGATCTCCGACTCGCAGTAAGGACAGATCTTCCAGCCCGGATCGAGCGGCTTGCCGCACGTCGGGCAGGGATCCTTGAGCTTGCGCATGCAGCTCGGGCAGCGCAGGAAGTCCCTCTCGACCTCGTAGTCGCAGTGCGGGCAGAGGTGGTAGCCGAGCTCCGCGAGCCGCGCCTCGGCAGCCTGCATCTCGAGCTCGCGCTCGCGGACATCGTCGAGGAACTCGGGAGGCCGCACGATCATGTACACGAGCGTCCCCACGAACGGGAACAGAGACGCGGCGGTCGCGCAGCCGATCAGCATCGGGTCGGCGATCCGGCGGCGCGCGTCAGCGTACGTCCAGTAGACGAGCGCCAGCCACATCACCACCAGGAACAAGATCAGCAGCTCGACCACGAGGCTGACCGTGCTGTTGTTTATTCCGAAGACTCCGGCCCGTGCAAGCATGATGAGTGGGCGAGTTTAGTGATCGCGGGCGGTCGTGCGCCCCGGTACGGCCCGTACGCATGGAGACACGACGCTCATAGGAACACTCGTCCGAAGAGATACCCGATTCCGAAGAAGACCAAGATCACGATTGCGACGACCAGCGCCACGAGCCCCACCATCGTGAGGAAGTTCGGCTGATCATCGCGGTCGTTCATCGGGTTGTTTCGTCGTTTCCGTCGGCGATCCTGCGCGAAATCCCGGTGGGCTACAGCATCGAAGCCCGCGCGGTGCTGGTCCCGCGCAGCAGATCCGCGACGAGGTAGATCGAACCGGTTGCGAACACGACGCCATCGGGTCCCGCCAGGTCGCGGGCACGGAGGAGCGCTGCGCGCGGTTGACCGACGACCTCCGACGGCGGCCCGCCGAGCTGGCGTGCTAGCGACTGGAGCGTGGGCGGCGGCAAGGCCCTCGGATTCTGACTGCTCGTGAGCACGATCGCATCACACATCGGCAGGAGCTTGGCCAGCATCCCCGCGGCGTCTTTGTCATCGAGGATCGAGATCACGGCCACGATTCGCTCGGCCCCCGCCGCGATCTCCGGCGCCGATTCCGCGAGCGCCTCCATTCCGTCCGGATTGTGCGCGCCGTCGAGCACAGTGAGCGGGCGCGAGTCCACGATCTGGAGCCGGCCCGGAACCTGCACCTGCGCTGCCGCTCGCGCCACCGCGCCTTCGTCGAGCCGTCCCAGGTAGGCCAGCGCCGCCGCCCGCGCGAGCGCAAAGTTGCGCCGCTGAAAGCCCCCGAGCGCGTTGACCACGACGCCGGGATCGCCGGCGGCCCGCACAATCACCGCGCCGCGCTCGCTCGCCACCGTCTCGGCCACCCGCTCGGCGTCGGGGTGAAGCCCGTGGCCGAGGACGAGGATCGCCCCCGGCTGCACGACGTCGAGCTTCTCGGCCGCGATGTCGGCGATCGTCGGGCCGAGCCAGCGCGTGTGCTCGAGGCCCACGCTGGTCAGCACCTGCACCTTCGAGGGGATCACGTTGGTCGCGTCGTAGCGGCCACCGAGCCCGGCCTCGATCGCGGCGACCTCGACCTCTCGCTGCGCCAGCTCCGAGTACGCCGCGGCCGACAGCGCCTCGAACTGGGTCACGCAATCATCGCCCTCGAGCGAGCGGTTGACCAGCTCGGCGGCACGGGCGGCGCGCTGCACCGCCGCCGCGAACGCCGCGGGCTCGAGGTCGGCATCGTCGATCCGGATCCGCTCGTTGAACGAAACAAGGTGCGGGGAGAGAAACGCGCCTGTACGTAGACCGTGCAGGCGCAGGATCGCGCTGATCATCCGCGTCGTGGAGGACTTCCCGTTGGTGCCGACGACGTGGATCGAGTCAAACCGCCGCTCGGGACGGCCCAGCGCGGTCATCAGACGTCGCATGCGGTCGAGCCCGAACCGCATCCCGAACAGCTCGAGCGAGAGCAGGTAGCGCTCCGCGTCCTCGGGAGTCCAGACGCTCATCACAGCGCCTCGAGCTCGGCCCGCAACCGTGAGAGCTTGTCGCGTTCGGCCTGCACCACGTCGGCGGGCGCCTTCGCGACGAACCCCTGGTTGGCGAGTTTGCGCTCCGCCCGCTCGATCTCCTGCTGGAGCTTTTCGCGCCTCGCGGCGAGCCGCCGTTCCGCGTGGCCGAGGTCGAGCTCCTCGCTCGGAAGGATCTCGACCGCTCCGCCCGGCACCGGAATCTGCATCACCGGTTCGGCCCCATCCTCGGTCAGCGCGAGCCGCGCGAGCCGGGCGATGTGCTCCGCGGTCTCGTCGTAGCCGTCGGCGACGAGCCGCGCGGGCAGCGTGGCGCTGATCTTGACTCCGGCCAGGTCGCGCCAGCCGCGAAGCGCCTGGACGGTCCCGATCGTCCGCTCGAGCGTCCGCTCGGCGGCCTCGTCGATCTCGCCGTCCCGCCGCGTGTCGGTTCGTCCCGCGAGCAGCCCCTCGCTGCCTGGCACGTGAGCCCAGATCTCCTCGCTCACGAACGGGATGATCGGGTGCGCGAGCGCCAGCGTCTCGACCAGCACGTGGAGCAGCGTGGCCGCGACCTCGGGTTCGGCCGCGTACAGGCGCGGCTTGACCAGCTCGAGGTACCAGTCGCACAGCTCGCTGTAGACGAAGTCGTAGAGCTCCAGTGCCGCATGGGAGAAGTCGAATGTCTCGATGCGCGTCGAGATCGAGCGCTTGGCGCGAGCCAGGCGCGACAGGATCCAGCGATCCTCGACCCGGCTCGGCCGCGCCACCGGGCGAGCATCCGCGGCCACCCCCAACAACACGAGACGTGACGCATTCCACAGCTTGTTGGTCAGCTGCTGGCCCTGCGCGATCTTCTCTTCGCTGAAGCGCACGTCCTGGCCAGATGACATCGCCAGCAGCCCCCAGCGCACGGCGTCCGCGCCATACGCGGGGAACTCGCCTCCCTGCGCGAACACCGGTGGCCGCGGGCCACCGTCGAACAGGTCCATCGGGTCGATCCCGGTCCCCAGCGACTTCGACATCCGGCGGCCGTCGGGCGCCTGGATGATCGAGTGGACGTAGACGTCGGAGAACGGGAGCTGCCCGGTGAACTCGATCCCCATCATGATCATCCGGGCCACCCACAGGAAGATGATGTCGCGCGCGGTCACGAGCGCCGCAGTCGGATAGAAGGCGCGCAGCTCGGCGGTCTCGCGCGGCCAGCCGAGCGTCGCGAACGGCCACAGCGCGCTCGAGAACCAAGTGTCGAGCACGTCGGGATCGCGCTTCCAGCCCTCGCCGTCGGGCGGGGACACGTCCACGTGCGTCTTCTCGCCCCGGTACCAGACGGGGATCTGGTGGCCCCACCACAGCTGGCGGGAGATGCACCACGGGCGGATGTTCTCCATCCACTCCAGATACACCCGCTCGTAGTTCGCCGGCCGCACGCGAATGCTGCCGCTCCTCACCGCCTCGATGGCGGGCTTGGCCAGCTCGTCCATCCGCATGAACCACTGCAGCGAGATCAGCGGCTCGATCCGCTCGCCCGAGCGATGCGAGAACGGCACCAGGTGCGTGTACGGCTCCTCCCGCGCGATCAGGCCCTGATCGCGCAGCTCCGCGACTACGGCCGCCTGCGCCTCAGCGACGCTCAGCCCGACGAACCGCTCCGGCGCCTCGTCGGTGATCCGCCCGTCCTCGCCGATCACGCTGACCTGCGCCAGCCCATGGCGGCGCCCGATCTCGAAGTCGTTGGGGTCGTGGCCTGGAGTGATCTTCAGCGCCCCGGTGCCGAACTCGGGCTTGACGTAGTCGTCGGCGATGATCTTCAGCCGGCGCCCGACGAGCGGCAGGATCGCGGTCTCGCCAATCAGTCGCCGGTAGCGCTCGTCGTCGGGATGGACCGCGATCGCGGTATCCGCCAGCATCGTCTCCGGCCGCACCGTCGCCACCGTGATCGAGCCCGTCCCTGACGCCAGCGGATAGTCGATGAAGTACAGGGTGTCGGTCACCTCGCGATCGTGGACCTCGAGGTCCGAGATCGCCGACCGGGTGCCCGGATCCCAGTTGACCATGTAGCGGTCGCGATAGATGTAGCCCTTGCGGTGCAGCGCGACGAACACCCGCAGCACCGCCGCGGCGTACGCGTCGTCGAGCGTGAACCGCTCCTCCTGGTAGTCGCACGACGCTCCGAGCCGCTTCAGCTGCTCGATGATCGTGCCGCCGTACTGCTCGCGCCAGCGCCAGACGCGCTCGATGAACGCCTCCCGGCCCAGCTCCACGCGGCTCGTGCCCTCCTGCTCGAGCGCCCGCTCGACCTGGGTCTGCGTGGCGATCCCGGCGTGGTCGGTACCGAGGATCCACTTGGTACGCCGGCCCTGCATCCGCGCGTGTCGGATCAGACAGTCCTGAATCGAGTTGTTGAGCGCATGGCCCATGTGCAGCGTGCCCGTCACGTTCGGCGGCGGGATCGCGATCGAGTAGTTGTCCTTCGCCTCGCCGACCGGCTCCGGGTGAAACAGCCCGGAGTCGAGCCAGCGCTTGAGGATCCGGGGCTCCACCTCGGAGGGCTCATAGTGCTTCTTCGATTCCAGAACGGCGCGATCGGGCATGCGCGGCCAAGTCTAGGGACGGCCCGGCAGCAGCCGGAGGTGAGTCCAGGGCCACGGTCTCGGGCCCTCGCGACGCTGAATGTTTACGGCGGACCCGGACCCGGGTACCCGTTCGCGTCGACCTCGTCCGCCGGCGCTCGCATGATGTGTCAAGCGCCGATCCGGTGGCCAAAGACGTGCCGGGGAGGACTCCAAGCCGCCCCGACCGAAGTCCAAAGGGTCTCGGCACCGCCGGGGCCCTTCGGGCGCTCTACCACCCAGGGAGGTGATAGATGTCGAGCACCCCGCTGGTCCGGTGGGCGTTCGCGTCGCCTTCGGGCAGGATGATCCGCCCGCCGACCACGATCGGGCTGTTCCAGTGGCCGTGGCCCGCGGGCAGCGTGACCAGGACCTTGCCCGTCAGGGGCGCCATCACCCGCAGTACGCCCCGGACGCACCCATACGCGTACAGGAGACCATCGACGATCAGCGGCGAGGTCGACGCGATGTTCTTGTCCCAGACGAGCCGCAGGCGCGGGTGGCCTCCCCCGACCAGCTCGTACGCCGCGGTCGCGTCGAAGTCGCCCACGAACACGTAGATTCGGCCCGCGCTGCTCCAAACCGCGGGGGCGCCGTAGACCGGCTGACGGGCAGGAGCTCTGATGTCCTGGAGCTCGCCGCCCATGCGCGCCCCGGCGCCCGCGCTGGTGCCGTTCAGACGGTCGACGTTCAACAGGCTCAGGACGCCCTGCTTGCCACCCTGCACGGCAAGGTGGTAGCCGTGGTAGGGCGGCAGCAGCGCCGGCGCCGTGCTGCCGAGATCCTGATCCGCCCGCTCCAGCTGCGCAGCGTCAGCCGGGGTCCAGTTGTGCAGCACGGTCAGCTGCGTGGAGAGCTCGAGCACGCTGTCGCCCCAGTCCGAGGACCCGTTGAACGGGCCGTTGGCGGTGGCCACGAGGAGCCTTCCGGTGCGCGGCTCGACCACTGCTCCAGCCCTCGCCCAGATCGAGCTGCCACCACCGGTCTGGGTGCTCGTCTCCGGGCATGCTTCGGGAGCGATCAGCACATGCATGTTCGAGCACAGCGCGTTGAACACGTGCGTGACGCGCCCGCTTGCGCGGTCGACCGTCACCACGTGGCCGATGTAGGGCTCGTGGTCGAAGTAGCCGCTGACCGTGACGATCACCGAGCTGCCGCTGAGGTTCAGCGCGCTCGAGATCTTCTCCGACGAGGGACTGAGGGTGACCCGCGCGGACCACAGCTCATGGCCGGTGCGCACGTCCAGCTTGTGGATCAGACCGTCCGGGCTCGCGCTGTAGACGTACTGCCGATCCGGATCGGCCACGGGACTGGCCTCCGTTATCTGGCTGGTGCCCGCGTAGGCGGAGATACCGGGCGGGACGAACTCCCACAGCTTGGTCCCGGTCAGCGGGTCAAGCGCGATCGTCTTCCCGTAGCTCGTCGTCACCACCACCACGTCGCGCCGACGTCCGGAGATCGTGATCGCGCGCAGCTGGATCGGCGAGGAGTCGACCGTACCGTCGAGATTCACCGTGCGGCGGCGCAGCCGGTGAAGGTTCCCCGAGTTGATCGCGGTGCCGCCGACCGCGACCCCGCTGCGCGAGACGTCGTGGTCGAAGGTCGGCCAGTCGGCATCGGTCCCGCCGGCCGCCGCGGCCGGACCGGCGCGGGCGAACACCAGCAACAGCGCCAACAGCAGCCCCCAGACCGGCATCCACAGACGCCGGACCAAGACGATTACGCCGCCGCCTCGCCCTCTTCTTCGGGCGTCGCGACGGTCACCAGGGTGGGCGCGACACCCTTGTCGATCGTCTCCTTGGTGACGACACACTTGCGGACATCACGGCGCGAGGGCAGCTCGAACTGCACCTCGAGCAGCACCTCCTCGATGATCGACCGCAGACCGCGGGCCCCGGTTTCGCGCTCGAGTGCCTTGTCCGCGACCGAAGACAGCGATTCGTCGGCGAACACGAGCTCGATCCCGTCGAACTGGAAGAAGCGCTGGAACTGCTTGACGAGGGCGTTTCGGGGCTCGGTCAGGATCTGCATCAGCTCGTTGCGCGAGAGCTGATGGATCGCGGACATGACCGGCAGGCGCCCGACGAATTCGGGGATCAGCCCGTACTGGATCAGGTCCTCGGGCAGGCAGTGCTGGAAGATCTCGCCGGTGTCGCGCTGCTCCTTTGACTGAATCGCGGCACCGAAACCGACGCCCTGGTGGCCGATCCGCCGCTCGATCACCTTGTCGAGGTTCGCGAACGCGCCCCCGCAGATGAACAGCACGTTGGTGGTGTCGATCGACAGGAACTCCTGGTGGGGGTGCTTGCGGCCCCCCTGGGGAGGCACGCTCGCGGTCGTGCCCTCGAGGATCTTCAGCAGCGCCTGCTGGACTCCCTCACCGGACACGTCACGCGTGATCGAGGGGTTGTCCGCCTTGCGCGCGATCTTGTCGACTTCGTCGATGTAGATGATGCCGGTCTCTGCCTTCTTGACGTCGTAGTCGGCGGCCTGGATCAGCTTCAGCAGGATGTTCTCGACGTCCTCACCGACGTACCCGGCCTCGGTCAGCGCGGTTGCGTCGGCGATCGCGAACGGCACGTTGAGGATCTTGGCGAGCGTCTGCGCCAGCAGCGTCTTGCCGCAGCCCGTGGGCCCCAGCAGCAGGATGTTGGACTTCTGCAGCTCGATGTCGTTCTCATCGGACTGCATCATCTGCACGCGCTTGTAGTGGTTGTAGACGGCCACGCTCAACGAGCGCTTCGCCTGCTCCTGCCCGACGACGTACTCGTTGAGCACGTCGTAGATCTCCCGCGGCTTCGGGAGGTTCTCGATGTCGAAGCTCGGCGGTGCGGTGAGCTCCTCGTCGATGATCTCGTTACAGAGATCGATGCACTCGTCGCAGATGTAGACGCCCGGTCCGGCGATCAGCTTCTTGACCTGGCGCTGGGACTTGCCGCAGAAGCTGCAGAGAAGCTGTTCGTTGGAGTCCGTCGGACGTGCCATGGAAATTCTCTCTCCCGGAGTACGGCCAAACCGCCCGAACCCGAAGCGCTAAGGGTAGCCGCTTAGTGCTGCGAGATCACGCGGTCGATGATTCCGTATTCCTTCGCCTCCTCGGAGCTCATGAAGTAGTCGCGTTCGGTATCGGTGCGCACTTTCTCGAGGTCCTGCCCAGTGTGGTGCGCGATGATCTCATCCAATCGTCGGCGGACATCGATGATCTCCTTAGCGTGAATCTCGATGTCTGTAGCTTGGCCCTGGAAACTTGACGACACCTGGTGGATCAGGATCTTGGCGTTGGGCAGCGCCATCCGCTTGCCCTTCGCGCCTCCGGCGAGCAGCAACGCCCCCATCGACATTGCGATCCCGACGCAGATCGTTTGCACGTCGGGCTTGATGAACTGCATCGTGTCGTAGATCGCGAGACCGGCGTAGACGGAGCCGCCCGGCGAGTTGATGTAAACCGAGATGTCCTTGTCCGGGTCCTCTGATTCCAGGTGCAGAAGCTGCGCCACGATCAGGTTCGCGATCTGATCGTCGACCGGCGTGCCGAGGAAGATGATCCGCTCGTTGAGCAGACGGCTATAGATGTCGAACGCGCGCTCCCCGCGCGAGGTCTGCTCAACGACCATCGGTACGAGTGGGCTCATAGTCCTCGCTTCTTTCGCTTCCTCGGCCGGATTCCTGCCGAATGTAGCAACCGCCGGGTGCCGGACCCTCCGGGTGAACTACGGCAATTTGCGCTGGTCTGGGGCGTCCGCGCGAGCCGGCCGCGCACCGCGTGTCAGCTACCGGGCGTCCACAGCTGCCCGGCCGGCTGGTCGGACCCGGGCGTCCACAACTTCTGGCGGGCCTTCGCCTGCTCGACCGTGATCGGACTGGCCTCGCGCACGAGCAACTCGAGCGCCTTGCTTGCCGCGACGTCGCGCCGCAGCTCCTCGAGCCGGCGGCTCTTGCGCGCGCTTTCGAACAGCTGTTCGGCGGTTCGGCCTGACCGCTCCGCCGCCGGTGCCAGCGCCTCCAGGAGCTCATCGTCGCTGGGCTCGATCTGCTCGGCGGCGACCACCGCGGCGAGCACCGCCTCGCGCTTCAGCGCCGCGGCCGCCTCGGGCTCGGCCTCGTGCGCGAGCGTCTCCTCGTCCTTGCCGGAGATCCGCAGGTACGCCTCCTTGGAGATCCCCTGCCGCGCGAGCGCGGACAGCGTCTGCTCGAGCAGCTCGTGCGCGCGCGCGTGAACCAGCTTGTCTGGGACCTCGACCGTCGCCTCCGCAACGGTGGCGTCGAGCACCGCCTCCTCGAACTCTCGCTCGATCGCGCGCTCGTCGAGCTCGCGCAGCCGCGCCGCGATGTCGTCTCGCAGCTCGGCCAGCGTGTCGAAGCCCGCCGCCTCGGCGGCAAACTCGTCGTCAAGCTCCGGGAGACGTTTGGCCTTCACCTCGGTGACCGTCACATCGAAGCTCGCCGTCTTGCCTCCCAGCCCACCCGGGTAATCCTCGGGAAACTTCACCTCAACGCTGCGGTGGTCGCCTGCCTGGGCGCCGGCGAGCTGTTCCTCGAATCCCGGCAGCAGCCGGCCCGAGCCGAGCTCGAGCAGCTGGTCGCGCCCCTCCCCTCCCTGGAACGGCTCGCCGTCGATCGTGCCCACGTAGTCGATCACGACGTGATCGCCCTCGCCGGCCGCGCGCTCGGCCGTCTCGAGCGTTGCAAACCGCTCTCGCAGCCGCTCCAGCTCGCCGTCGATTGCGGAGTCCTCGACGTGCGGTTCCCGGCGCCCCACCTCGAGGCCCTTGTATTGGCCGAGCGTCGCCGTCGGCCGCACCCCGATCTCGATCGAGAACGACAGCGCCTGCCCGGCCGCCGGCAGCTCACCGACATCGAGCTCGGGCTCGCCCACGGGCGTGATGCCGGCGCCGTCGAGCGCATCGATGTACCAGCTCGACAGCGAGCTGCGCAGCGCCTCGTCGAGCACTGCCTCGCGTCCCAGACGACGGATGACGACCGGGGGCGGGACCTTGCCGCGGCGAAAACCCGGGATCCGCATCTGCCGGCCGAGCTCCTTCGCCGCCTGCTGCACCCGCCGCTCGACCTCCTCGGCCGGCACCTCCGCTTGGACGCGGACGCGCGATTCGGGCAGTTCGGTCACCGTTGTCTTGACGGCGGGTGCCATCGCTCCCGGCACGATAGCTTGCGAGCCGTGCTCAACCGCCTCCTCGCACGGCTTCTAACAGGGCCGCTGGCGTTCTTCGTCGCGGGCGTGATCGACGTCCTCGCCTTCGTGCTGGGATCGCTGGCACGGCGCGCAGCCGGCACCCTCCGGCGGCTCGGCAACGGCGCGTAGAGCCACGCTTGGCTCTACCATCTGCGGCGATGGCCTCCCGGCAGAGGATCCTGGCGGTGGCTTCGGTCGCCGTTGCGTTGGTCTGCGCGCTGCCCGCGCGCGCCCTCGCTAACCACACGCAGGAGTCGATCCTGATGGACGACAACCACCTGATCTACGACACGCCTGCCCACGTCGAGCAGACACTGCAGATGCTCGCCTCGCTGGGGGTCGACCGGGTCAAGGTCTCGGTCGTGTGGGGCATCATTGCGCCGGACACGAACTCTTCGCATAAGCCGAACTTCGACGCGACCAACCCCGCGGCCTATCCGGCGGGGGCCTGGAGCCGGTATGACCTGATCGTGCGGGTCGCCAAAGCGCTCGGCCTGAAGGTGTACTTCCAGCTCACCCCCGGCGTCCCGCAGTGGGCGACGTACCTTCCCCAACAGGGCGACTCCCTCGGGAGGGCGCCTCGGCCCAGCTACTTCAAGGACTTCGTCGAAGCGGTCGGCAAGCGCTACAGCGGTGGCTACGTCGATCCGTCGGGCGGCGCGTTCGAGGGTCTCAAGCTGCCGATCTCGGTGCCCGGGATCGGCACCCCGACGTCCTCACCGCTGCCGCGCGTGAGCTTCTGGGGCGTCTGGAACGAGCCCAACTACCGTTCGTGGCTGAACCCGTGGTACAAGCGGCTCTCCGGCGGCAAGACCGAGTATCTGCAGCCGAGCTTGTACCGCGGGCTGGTGGACGCCGCCTGGAGCGCGCTCGGCGCGACCGGCCACGGCGGCGACACGATCCTGATCGGGGAGCTGGCGAACTCGGGCCTCGCGCCAGCCACGTTCCTGGAGGCGCTGTACTGCGTCAACGGCCACAACCACCGCCTCTCCGGCAACTCCGCGCGCGAGTACGGCTGCCCCACCAAGCCGCGCGACGGCGACTTCCTGAAGAACCACCCCGGGCTGTTTCACGCCACCGGCCTGGCCCACCATCCCTACCAGTACAACATCCCTCCGGACCGTCCCTACCCGGTCAAGACATGGTTCACGATCTACAACCTCGGCGCGCTCGAGCGGTTGGAGAATGGCATCCTGGGCTCGTTCGGCGTGCACCGCTCGGTGCCGATCTACAACACCGAGTGGGGTTACAAGACCAACCCGCCCAACCCGTACTCGCAGACGACCTGGACCGACCAGGCGGAGTGGCTCGACGAGGGCGACTACATGAGCTGGCGTGACTCCTATGTCCGCTCGGTCACCCAGTTCCTCCTCTATGACTCTGCGCCGGACTACAGCCAGCCGGCCGGCAGCCGCCACTACTGGGGCACGTTCCAGACCGGCCTGATCGAGCTCAACAACAAGCGCAAGCCGGCTTTCTACGACTACCGCGTGCCGATCTGGCTGCCGAGCCAACACCACGGCCACCGGGTGACGGTGTGGGGTCAGCTACGAGTCGCCCCGAACAATACGGTCCAGTACGCCGCGCTCGAGTTCAAGCGCAAGGGCACCAAGAAGTGGAAGACGCTGACCGAGCTTCAGACCAATAACTCCGAGGGTTACCTCCTCAACCATGTGTCGATTCCATCGGCCGGTGCTGTCAAGCTCGCCTGGCTTGACTCCTCCAACAACAAGACGTACTACAGCCGCACCGTGTCGGTCTCCTGACGCGGGCCGTCCCGCTCGCCCGCGGTCGAGGGCCGGATCAGGTTGCGCACCTCCCGCAACGCGACCGGCAGCGTTGTCGTGTCGTAGCTGTGCGAGGCCTTGATGTCACTGATCATTTCGACGCAGCGCTCGACGGCGGAACGGTGACGCTGCATCCACGCCTCGATCGCGTCCTCGGCTCCCGCTTCGGCGCCCGCAGCCTCGAGCACCTCCTGCGTGAGCGCGTGATGCAGGCTGTACAGGTCATCGCGCAGCGCCGCGCGCGCGAGCGCCTCCCACCGGTTTGCGCGCGGTAGCTCGAGGATCCGATCGCGCAGCCAGTTCAGATCGAGCCGGCAGCCGATTTTGAAGTAGGCGCCGGCTACGGCCTCTTGCTCACGGCCGGTGGCGTCTGCCACCTCGACGATGTCGAACACCGCCGGTGACGGTGGCATCCCGGCCACCCGCCTCGCCAGCTCCTCCGGGACACCCGCCTCGCGCAGCTCGGTGGCCCGCGCGTCGAACGCCTCCCGATCGGCCCCTTCCAACAGGCCCGGCAGCCCCGCCGCGAGCATCTTTGCGCCAGCCTGGAAGCGACCGATCGCCTCTGCGATGTCGATCCCACCGCTGCCCCAGTGGACCAGCCAGCGGGTGGACCGCTCAACCAGCCGCCGTGCCTCGATCAGCATGTCGAGCTGCGCGCCAGCCTCGATCTTGTTGTCGAGCGCCTCTACCTCCGACCACAGTGAGCGCATCTCGAACACCTCGCGCGCCACGGCGTAGCCGCGCCCGAGGAGCGATACCGGAGCACCAGTCTCCTCCCCCAGACGGAACGCGAATGTCGTTCCGGCGCGGTCGACCATCTGGTTTGCGAACGTCGTCGCGATGATCTCCCGCCGCAGGCGATGGCTTCGCATCCGCTCCGCGTAGCGTTCGGGAAGCGGCGCCGGGAAATAGCGCTCGAGGTCGTGCCCGAGGTGCTCGTCGTCGGGGAGATCGGACTCCAGCAGCTCCGCGTACAGGTGGATCTTGCAGTACGCCATCAGCACCGCAAGCTCCGGCGAGAGGAGCCCTTCGTCATCCACCTTGCGCTGGGCGATCACCTCATCCGCAGGCAGGAATTCGAGATCGCGGTCGAGGCTCGCGACCTGCTCCAGGTGATGGATCAGCCGGCCGTGGACGTCGATCATCGGCGCTGCCTGAGCGAGCGCGAGGCTCAGCGCCTGGGTCTGCGTGTAACTGCCGTACAGCACCTGATGAGCCACCGCGTCGGTCATCTCGACCAGCAGCTCGTTTCGCTGCTTCACGGTCAGGTCGCCGTCGGCAACCATCGCATCGAGCAGGATCTTGATGTTGACCTCGTGGTCTGAGGTGTTGACGCCGGCAACGTTGTCGATCGCGTCGGTGCTGATGCGGCCGCCGCCGAGCGCGTACTCGATCCGCGCTCGCTGGGTGAAACCGAGGTTTCCGCCTTCGCCGACCACCCTGCAGCGCAACTCATGGGCGTCGACCCGAAGCGGGTCGTTGGCCTTGTCGCCGGCGTCGGCGTGCGACTCGGAGCGTGCCTTGACGTAGGTTCCGATGCCACCGTTGAACAGCAGGTCGACCGGCGCGCGCAGGATCGCCTGGATCAGCTCGACGGGCGAGCACTCCTCCGCCTCGATTCCGAGTACCTCGCGGACCTGCTCGGAGATCGGGATCGACTTGGCGGTTCGCTCGAAGACACCGCCGCCCTCGGAGATCAACTCCTCGTCGTAGTCGCTCCAGGCGGAGCGCCCGAGCTCGAACAGCCGCTTGCGCTCGGCGAAGCTCCGCTCGGGGTCGGGGTTCGGATCCAGGAACACGTGCATGTGGTTGAACGCCGCCACCAACTTGATGTGGGGCGAAAGCAGCATCCCGTTGCCGAACACGTCGCCCGACATGTCACCGATTCCGACGACCGTGAAGTCGGTTGTCTGGATGTCGGTGCCGAGTTCGCGGAAATGGCGCTTGACCGACTCCCACGCACCCCGCGCGGTGATCCCCATCTGCTTGTGGTCGTATCCGTGCGAGCCGCCGGACGCGAACGCGTCGCCCAGCCAGAACCGGTAGGTGGCCGACACCGAGTTGGCGATGTCGGAGAAGCTGGCGGTGCCCTTGTCGGCCGCGACCACCAGGTACGGATCGTCGTCGTCGTAGCGGACGGTCCTCTCTGGCGCGGTCACCTGCCCGCCCACGATGTTGTCGGTGACGTCGAGCATCCCGCTCAGGAAGGAGCGGTAGCACGCGACCGCCTCCTCCTGCAGCGCCTCGCGGCCCCCCTCGAGCGGCGCGCGCTTGAGCACGAACCCGCCCTTGGAGCCGACCGGCACGATCAGCGCGTTCTTGACCATCTGCGCCTTCATCAGCCCGAGCACCTCGGTGCGGAAGTCCTCGGGCCGGTCAGACCAGCGCAGCCCGCCACGCGCGACCTTGCCGCCGCGCAGGTGCACGCCTTCGAACCGCGGCGAGTACACGAAGATCTCAAACCGCGGTCGGGGCAGCGGCAGCAACGAGATCTCCGCCGGGTTGAGCTTGAACGACAGGAACGGGCGTGGTCGCCCGTGCTCGTCCAAACGGAAGAAGTTCGTCCGCAGGATCGCCCGCACCACCGAAAGGAAGGCGCGCAGGATCCGGTCCTCGTCGAGGCTCCGTACCGCATCGATCGCCTCCTCGACCTGGCCGCTCAGCTGCTCGGCAGCCTGCTCGTCGCGCCCGTCGGGATCGAACCGCGTGATGAACAGCCTGACCAGCAGCGCCGCGATCTCGGGATGACCGGCCATGGTGCGCTCCATGTATGCATCGGAGAACGCGATCCCCGCCTGGCGCAGGTATTTCGCGATTGCGCGGACGATCGTGATCTCGCGGCCGGTCAGGCCGGCTTGCAGCACGAGCCCGTTGAACCCGTCGTCGTCGAGCTCGCCGCGCCACACCGCCAGGAACGCGTCCTGGAAGAGGTCGCGCACGCGCTGGACGTTTTCGGCGACGCACCGCAGGCCGAACTCGTAGATCCACAGAGGGTCGCCGTCGATCGGGGTGATCTCGTAGGGCCGCTCCTCGACCACCTTCGTGCCCATGTGCTCGAACGTCGGGAGCACCTCGGACAACGTCACGCCGCCACTCGAGAACAGCTTGCACCGGAGCATTCCCTCCTGCTCCTCGAGCGGCCGGTAGAGCGTGATGATCGGACCTGGCTGGCTGCGGAGCTCTTCGAGCCGCGAGATGTCGGCGACCGCTGAGCGCGCCACCCAATCGGCGCGGTACGCCGGCGGGAACGCCCGCTCGTAGCGCTTGTAGAGCTTCAGGCCCTGCTCCTCGCCGTGCTCCTCCAGCAGCGCATCACGCAGGTCGTCGCTCCAGGCACGCGTCGCCTGGACCAGCCGTGCCTCGAGTTCGCGGATGTCGTAGTGGTCGGGGGTCCCGTGGGGTGTGTGCACGATGTAGTGCACGCGCACGAGCAGCGACTCGGTCAGGTGCAGCGTCCAGTCGAGATGGCTGCCGCCGAACGCCTCGACGAGGATCCCTCCGACCTTTTCGCGGTTCTCGGTGTTGAAGCGGTCGCGGGGGATCGTGACCAGGCACGCCACGAATCGGTCGAGCGGGTCCCGCCGGACGAACAGCCGGACGCGTTGGCGCTCTCCCAGTCCCAGGATCCCCATCGCGATCTCGAACAGCTCGTCGGCCTGGATCTGGAACAGCGAGTCGCGCGGGAAGGCCTCGAGGATCTCGATCAACCCCTTCGCGTCATGGCTGTCGGATGGGAACCCGGCGCGCTTCAGGACCGTGTCGACCTTGTTTCGAAGGAGCGGGATCTGCCGGGGGCTGGCCTTGTAGGCGGCCGTCGTGTACAGGCCGAGGAACCGGCGCTCGCCGATCACCTCGCCCTCGGGTGAGAACCGCTTGACGCCGATGTAATCGAGGTACGCCGGCCGGTGTACGGTCGCGCGCGAATTCGCCTTCGTCAGCACCAGCAGATGCGGAGCACGCGCCAGCTCGACCGCCTTCGGGCGCAGCTTCGTCATGCGGTTCTTCGGCTGCCCTCGCAGGATGCCCAGCCCGGAGTCGGCCACCGCCTTCAGCCCGACCTCGCCGTCCTTTGAGATCAGCTCGTACTCGCGATAGCCCAGGAACGTGAAGTTGTCCCTGGCCATCCACGCGAGGAACTCCTTGACCTCTGCTACTTCGTCGGCCTCGATGGGGGGCGGGCTGTCGTTCAGCTCCTCGATCAGCGTCTGCGTGCGCTCGCGCATCGGTGTCCAGTCCTCAACCGCGTTGCGCACCTCGTCGAGCACGCGCTCGATGTGTTCCCGCAGCTTCCCCAGCGCCTCGCGATCCGGCTCGCGCACGACCTCCACGTGCATGATCGATTCGGCGAGCGACCCGGACGCGTCCCCGCTCGACTCGACCACTTGGGTCAGCTTCCCATCGTCATCGCGGCGGACCCTGATCACCGGATGAATCACGAGGTCGATGCCGTGGCCCCGCCTGCTCAGCTCCATCGTCACCGAGTCCACCAGGAACGGCATGTCGTCGCTCACGAGCTCGATCACGGTATGCGGGGACTGCCAACCGTGCTGCTCGAAGTCCGGGTTGTACACGCGGACCTTGGCCTGGCCCGGGGAGCGCTGAGAGGCGAGCTTCCAGTGTGCGACCGCCGCGCCGTACAGGTCGAGCGGGCTGCGATCTGCCAGATCCTCCGGCGGCACCCAGTGGTAGTACTGGCGCACGAACGCCTCGCACACCGGCGCTTCCTCATCGGGCAGGCGGTCGCGAATGCGCTCGCAGATGGTGTCGATCAGCTCCGCCTCGAGCTCCGATGTCTTCAGCGCCATCTCGACACCGCCTCTCCTCCGAGTTCTCCTCGCGTGACAAACCCTATCTGCCCGTTGATCGATCCGGTGACGCCAGGGTTGCAATCGCGCGGACTTCTTCGTGCGAGCTGCTCGTTAGGCTGATGCCATGCAGGCGGGCGCCGGCGCCGACCAGCTGACAGCTCCGTCCGATTCGGTCCCGCGTCGTGATCCGAGCGTGCTGACGCTCGGCGACTGCTGGCGCGACTTTGTGCGCCGGCGCACCCCGCCCCTCCTCGCCGCCGCGATCGCAGGAGCGCTGGCGCTGCGGATCGCGCTCGGTCACTACGACTGGCGCGATGTCGTTGTCGTCGTCGGCGTGATCGCGCTGACGCCGCTGGCGGAGTGGGCGATCCACGTGTACCTGCTGCACGCCAAACCGATCCGCCTGGCGGGGCGTCGCTACGACCTGGTGGCCGCGCGCGAGCACCGCGCGCACCACCGCGCGCCGGCCGAGCTCGACGGCGTGCTGATTCCCCGCTATGCGGTGCTGATCTTTATCCCCCAGATCGCGCTGACGGTGTGGGCGCTGTCATTTCCGATCCACCTGCTGCTCGGAGGTGAGCGGCTGGCGCACGCCGCCACGGGCCTGCTTACCAGCTACGTGGTGCTGGGGTCGTATGAGTGGTGCCACTACCTGATCCACACCCCGTACCGCCCGCGGGGGCGCTACTACCGCACGATCTGGCGTGGCCACCGGCTGCACCACTACAAGAACGAGCACTACTGGTTCGGCGTCACATCCACGCTCGGCGACCACATCCTCGGCACCGCCCCCGAGCAGTCGATGGTGCCGAAGTCTCCGACGGCGCGAACGCTGGGCGTCGAGATGGAATAGGGGCCGCGGGCGAGTCCGATTCCGTCCGTCCGTTCATCGAACATGTGTTCGTATGACCAGTGACGGCAACGCGTACGCACGGTTTCGCAGAGCCCTCCAGACCGGCAACGAGGCACTCGTCCTGGCGGCGGCGCGCGAGCTGCCGCAGATCGCGCTCGATGACGCGCTCCAGATCTGCCTCGTGCTCCGCGGCGGCGATCCGGACCGCTATGAGCGCGCCGCGGTCCGCTGGCTCGGCCGGTTCGCGCTCGAGGCGCGCGGCGTCACGATCGACGATCTCCGCCACGCTGCCGACGCCCTCGACGCCCTCCCGGACCGGGCGGCCGAGGCGATGGAAAAGCTCCAGCGGCTGTGTATTGCCGGCGGCGTGGCATGAGCCACCCCGACCAGGAGACCCCTCCCTACGGGCGCGGACTGCACAACCTCAGAAACACGTCGAGCTCTCCGAACCGGGCACCGGTGCTGATCTCGTTCTGGAGCTGACGGGTGGCTGCGATCAGCGCCGCCCGGTTCGATGTGGACGCCGCCACCCCGACCAGCCGGACCCCGCGCGCCAGCCGAGCGGCGGCATGGCGCGCGGTGCCAGCGAGCTGAGTGCAGGCCGCCGACGGCCGCGACTGAGCCAATGTCAGCTTCGCTTCGAGTCGGCTCGCGACTCGCTCAAACGCGGCCACGACCGCTCTGAAGCAGGCGGGCGCCGAGGCCGAGCCGGCGAACCACCGCCCGTAGCACGGAACGAGCCGCAGGTAGTCGGAGTCAAACGCGCCGATCAACCCTGACAGCTGGCCGGCGAGGACCGTCGAGATCGGCGCCAGCACCCCGTTCCCCGGCGCCTGGCCCGGCGGGGCGCGGCGGGCTGCGAGCCAACCGTTCTCGTAGTAGACCGGAGTCATCTGCTGAAGGTCCTGACCAAGCGATCGCGCAAGCGCTGCGGCGGTGCCGTCGAGCCCCGTGCCACAGCACCCGATGAAGCGCACGTTTGCCACCACGTACTCGGTCGCGCCGATCGTGAACCGGTCGAGTTCGTGGATCTGGGAGCGCTCGCTCGCGTGCGGCAGCAGCCCGTCGGGCACCGTCAGCGACGCGTTCGTGGGAACGTGCGCCAGCGCCCGGTACGCAGCCCCAGCATCAAACTGGGGCGTGTAGAGCGTGCCCTGGCCGAGCTCATACAGCGCCGATGAGGACGTCGTCAGCGAAACGCCGAGGCTGGCCACAAGCATCGCCGCGCACACGCCCTCGGCCGCACGCGCGCGCGCCGATACCGGCAGCAGCCGGCTGAGGTTGGCCACGCCGTCGGCCGCTCCCATCGCGAGCACCGGAGCGATCGCCATCGAGTAGTGGAAGTAGACGTTCCAGAACATCGGGTCGACCGACAGGAAGCGCTCGGCCAGCAGCGCCAGCACCACGATCATGAGCGGCGAGGCGAGCGTCAGGAACAGGAACGAGACGAACAGCAGGAAGATCGTGTGAGCCTTGAGCGACGTCGAGAAGCCGATCGTGAACACCCGCCAGGGCGCCTTGATCAGCGACCAGACAGCGCCCGGCAGGCTCTTGCCGAGCTCGCCGTAGGTCCAGTGGGCGAACGTCTTGGTCGTCGCGAAGTGCGGGATCACGAGCTGCGTGATCAACTCGTAGGCGCCAACTCCGACCGCGATCAGCGCCAGGCCGTGCGCGGTCTTGCGTCGCACAACCAGGTACAGCCCGAGGGCCACCACCACGATCGACATGTCCTCCTTGACACCGAGCAGCAGCACGACCACAAGCCATAGCCACGCCCAGTTGGCCCGTGCGCCAGTGCGGATCGCGCCGTCTGCCAGCACGATGGCGAGCGCGATCAGCAGCGGCGCGAATGCCACCTCGTGAAAGTCGAACAGCACCCCGCCTTGCAGCCCCCAGAAGACCGCATATGCGCTGGCGACGAGATACGCCGGGCGACGACCGAGCCGGCGACGGGCGAACACGAACACCGGCACGATCGAGATCGCCACCAACAGCGCCTGAGCGATCAGGAGCGTCCGCGGATCCGACCAGATCCAGTACAGCGGCGCGAGCACCGCGACCAGCGGATGGAAGTGATCTCCGAGAATGTTCTCGCCGCGAATCGAGCTGAACGGCGTCTCGAAGCGGCTGTAATGCCACACCGCCTGGTCGAAGATCGCGAGGTCGATCCCGCTTTGCAAATCGACGTGGCGGAGGATCGACGCGAGCGAGTCGACCGCCGCGATCGCGGAAACCATCCCCAGCAGCGCCGGCTCCTCGCGGACGGCCGCCCGGACCCTGCCGCGAACGGACTGAGGGGCTCCGGCGGGCAGCGCGGAACCGCGCTCGAGCTCCTCGATCACTTCGGCTGCCGGCATGCACCGCGGGTGATACCGCAGTTCTCGACCGCCCGGGCGGCCGAAGGCCAAGATGCCGCTCGCTGTACCGGCGGCAGCACCGCGCCGCCGCAGGGTCTGTGAGGCTCACGCCCCGGCGATCACCCGCCGCCTCGCAAGTCGCTGGCCCAGCTTGACCGGCTCGAGCAGCCCGAGCCGATTCAGCCGCCGCATCCCGCCGGCGAGCGTGCTCAGCGACGAGCGGTGGCTGTCGGCGAACGCGTTGCGCTCGATCAGATCGCGGTAGTAGGCGATCGTGGAGCGCAGCGTGTTCTCGAGCGGACGCGCGCGGAACCCGAGCTCACGCCGGGCCTTGTCGCTGGAAACCCGCCAGTCCTGCGCCATCAGCTGGTAACCCTCGGCTGAGAGCAAGCCGGGAAGGCCGACCGCGTCGCGGACGCGTGCCACCGCAGCCACCTCACGCGGGAGCACCGCGACCGGCAGATGAACCCCCGACAGCTCGGCCACGCGGTCGATCAGCGCCGGCCAGGTGCTGTTGTGGCCGCCGAGGATGTAGCGCTCTCCAGCTCGTCCGAGCTCCGCTGCCAACAGGTGACCGGCGGCGACGTCCTCGACGTCGACGAAGTTCATCGGCGCCGCGATCACCGCCGGCAACCGGCCTCTGAGGTAGTTGCCGATGATGCGCGTCGAGTTCTGGGGCCGCGAGCGATCGAGCGGGCCGCCGAGCACATAGCCGGGGTTGACGATCACCAGCTCTATCCCGTGGCGTGCCGCCGCCTCGAGCGCGACCCGCTCGCCCTCGTGCTTTGAGTCGGGATAAGTCAGGCCCATCCAGTCGCGCGGATAGGCGGTGCGCTCGTCGGCGGGCCGCCCGTCGGCGGGAGGGCCGAGCGCGGAGATCGAGGAGGTCAACACCACCCGGCGGCAGCCTGCCGCGGCTGCCGCTTCGACCGCCACGAGCGGCCCCTCCGCGTTGACACGCCACGCCCAGTCGACCGGGCGCGAACCGACATATCCGGCCGTATGAAAGACGACGTCGGCGCCTCGGAACGCGCGCCGAAGCGCACGGAAGTCGCCGATCTCGGCGCGAGCCCGCCCGCACGGCAGATCCGCCAGCGCGCCCAGCCGCCCCGGATCGCGGCAGATCAGCTCCACCTCGTGCCCGCGTTCGCTCAACAGGCACACGAGGTGCGCGCCCAAGAACCCGCTCGCACCCGTCACACAAACTCGCACCGGCGATCACCGCCTTTCGTTGGCTCTCTCTCCGTCGGTCGGCTGGCTCGCAGCCGCCCTCCCCAGGGCACGGTTTGCGGACGACTCAGACCAGAACCGCGTCATCGCCGCCCGCGTCTAGCGTTCCCCATCACGGGGGCGGCAAACCGCAAGCTGCTCGGTCAGCCGCCGGACTCGTCTCCGAGGCTCAGGCCTCGGTCCGCCACGGGGGAGGATTGGACGATCGATGTGGTCGTTTGGCCGTAGGCGGCGAGACGGTCGATCACCTCTTCGAGATGCTCGACCGAGCGCACGTGCGCGGTCATGATGTAGCAGTCGTCGCCAGTGATCCGCCGGCAGTCCACCACCTCCGGCGTGCGCTTTGCGAGCTCGCCGACCTGATGCAGCTGCCGGCCCGCCGGCCGGACGCGGATCACCGCGGTCAGGTTCAGCCCGAGCTTGCGCGGATCGAGTCGCGCGTGATAACCGAGGATCACCTGCTCCTGCTCGAGGCGTTGCAGGCGCTCCGCCACAGCCGGCGAGGAGAGTCCGACCCGCCGGCCCAGTTCGGCGACGCTCAGCCGGGCGTCCGCCTGCAGTTCGGAGAGCAGCCGCAGGTTGACATCGTCCAGCAGCTTTCGTTCGCCGTTAGGCGTGTTTCGCCTACGAACTCCAGGCATCAACCGCAATATACCTAGCTTTGCCCATGTACATCGCCGTGAATGGCAGGCATCCTGTCCGGCATGGAGCAGGAAGCGACCGCCACCGCCCCCGGGACTCGGGGTCTGCGTGCGCAGAGCACCGTGGCGCAAGCGCCGCCGCACCTCTACTTCGTCGTCAGCGCGATCTTCCACTACCTCGGTCCGTCGTTCGCGGTGCTGCTGTTCGCGCGCGTGCAGGTGCTCGGAGTCGCTTGGCTGCGGATCGCGAGCGCCGCCGCCATCCTCGCCCTTTGGCGCCGTCCCTGGCGGACGTTCGCCACGCTCGACCGGGGCGCCCGGCGGCTGCTGCTGGCGTGGGGAACGTGTCTGGCGATCATGAACTGCTGCTTCTACATCGCGATCAGCCGACTGCCGCTGGGGACCGTCGCGGCGATCGAGTTCTTGCCGGTGATCGCGCTCGCCGCGCTCGGCGCTCACTCGGCGCGCAACGTCCTGGCGCTCCTCATCGCGGTCCCGGGCGTCTACCTGCTGACCGACGTTCGCCTAGCCGGTGCGGTCATCGGGTTCTTGTTCGCATTCGGCAACGCGGGGCTGTTCGCCCTCTACATCGTGCTCGCCGACCGGGTTGCCAAACGTCCGCAGCTGAGCGGCATCGACGGCCTCGCGTGCGCGATGCTGGTGGCGGCGGTCGCGGTCACCCCGATGGGTGGCTGGCAGGCCGCGCGCGCCTTCACCGACCCGCTGGCTCTGCTCGCCGGGATCGGCGTCGGCCTCTCCTCATCCGTGATCCCCTACGTCACGGATCAGCTGGCGATGGCGCGCCTGCCACGCGCGACCTACGCCACGATGGTTGCGCTGCTGCCGGCGTGCGCGACGATCATCGGGATCATCGTCCTGACCCAGATCCCGTCCTGGGCCGAGGTCGCCGGGATCACGCTCGTGATTGCGGGTGTCGCCGTGCACCGCCCGCCCGGCACCCCAGGCGCTGGGCGAACCGAAGCGTCTCGTGGTGGCTGAGCCGCCATTTGCCGTCACGGTTCGCGGTTAACGGCGCCAACCCGCCCAGGGTGATCCGGGTTAGCCCCATCAGGTGGACGATCGCGCCGTAGGCGCCGGGCTCGAGTCGTCCTTCAGTGACTCTGTCATCGACCCGTCCGACGTACTCGATGCCGCTGACGCCGATCCGTCCTGAAGTTGCCAGGCGGTATGTGTCGGAGGCCACGACCACGCGCCGCTCCTCCTCAGCACTCAGCAGGGGCATCGACTTGGGGTCCGCTCTTACGGTGACACGAAACGCGCCGTCGCTGTGAATGTTGATCGGCACGAGGTGACCCGCCTGGATGTGCCCTCAATGTCCGCATCGGTTTCGAGCCCGCAGGATAGGGCCGACTCCGACACGTGGTTTGGACTCGATTGCGACGTATGGTCATGCCGCGCCTGCTGCTGTAGCCTTCGCGCTGCTCGGGCTATGGGGAGGCGCGGACAGTTGGGGGCGAGCAATCTCCAGCAGAGGAGCTGTTCAGGGAAGCAGCGGCGTCTCGCGCGCGTGCGGTGATGATAGGCGGCCCTGGTTAGTGGCTGTTGCCGTGCGGCTTGGGGCGGTGAGCGGACGCGCGCGGCGCCTGCTGGTGGTTCTGATCACGGGCTTTCTCGCGCTGGTAGGGGTCTTTGGGCTTCGGTGGGATGGTGGGGTGGGTGTCGTTGCTGGGATGCACTCGGGCGGGTCGAGTCTTGCGGCGCTTGGGCGGTTGCCGTTGCAGGCGCAAGGGCTGATCTCGACCACCTTGGGCGCAACGCGATCGGCGTTTGCTGCCCGCTGGCGCGGCGGCACTTATCGAGTTGCGGGCGGCGGCGTGGCGGCGACCGTGCGCAGCGGTGCCGTGCGGTTCGTCGGCGGGGGTGGATCGTTCTCGCTGGCGCTGACGATGGTGGGACATGGTCGGCGGGTCCGGGAGGTTCATTTGGCCCACACCGCGGCGGTCGGGAATCGCGTGCTCGTGGGCGGCGCGGGGATTATGGAATCTCTCGATGCGGGTCCGTTGGGGGTTGAACAGGCCTTTGTGTTCAACCAGCGGCCGGTGGGCGCTCGCGGGCCGCTGTCGCTCGCGTTGCAGTCGCATGGTTCGCTGGTTCCCCGGGTTTCCGGGTCGGGTGTGGTGTTTGTCTCGCGCTCGGGCGCTGTGGTGTTGCGGTACGGCGGTCTGTCGGCGCTGGATGCAGCTGGCCGAAGCTTGCCCGCGCGAATGACGGTTAGGGCCGGGATCCTCGAGCTGCAGATTGATGATCGCGGCGCGCGCTATCCCCTCACGGTCGACCCGTTCACCGAGCAGCAGAAGATCGTCCCGACCGATGAGGCGAGCGCCACCAGTGACCCGGGGTCTGCCGTTGCCGTGTCATCGGATGGCAGCACGGTGCTGATCGGGGCGCCGTGTGACGGTGGCTGTACGGGGGCCGTGTGGGTGTTCACCCGGTCTGGAACCACATGGAAGGAGCAAACGAAAATCGTCCCCACCGACGTCGGGCAGTATGGCGGCGCCGAGTTCGGCTCGAGCGTGGCGGTCTCGGCGGACGGCAACACGGCGGTGATCGGGGGACCTAGCGACAACACGCTTGGTGCGTACCCCGCCGGCGCGATGTGGGTCTACGTGCGCTCCGGCAGCACCTGGAGCGAGCAGCAGAAGATCGTTCCCTCGGACGCGGTGGCGACGGATGGCTGGGGCGTCGGCTATGCCGTGGCGGTGTCGGCGGACGGCAACACCGCGTTGACCGCATCGGCGGGCAACGATGCGGCCTGGGTGTACACGCGCTCCGGGGGCACCTGGACAAAGCAGCAGGAGCTCGGCGTCGGCGGCACGAACTACAGCGTCGCGCTTTCCGGAGATGGGGACACCGCGATCATCGGGCTGCCGAACGACCCGTCTCCCGGCGCGGCGTTCGTGTACACGCGTTCGGGCAGCACCTGGACCCAACAGAAAGAGATCGTCCCCACCGACGCGACGCCCCCTCCGCCTCCGCCACCGCCCGTGACGTGTGGAGGCGTGTGTAACTCGCTGTTCGGCTGGAGCGTCTCGCTGTCATCTAATGGCAACGCGGCGCTGATCGGTGGCATTCACGATGGCACCACGGGCGCAGCGTGGGTCTACACCCGATCGGGCACGAGCTGGACGGAGCAGAAGAAGATCGTGCCCACTGACGAGGGCTCAACCAGCGACGAGTTCGGGTTCAGTGCATCAATGTCGTCCGCCGGCGGCACGCTGCTGATCGGCGGTACCGATCGGACCGGCAAGGTGCAGGGAGCGGCGTGGGCGTACAAGAACTCTGCGGGCAGCTGGACAGAGCAGAAGATCTCACCTGCCGACGCCGGGACGACCACGCAGATCGGCTTCAGCGTCGCGCTGTCTTCCAACGCCACGACTGCGATCATCGGCGCTCCCGACGACGAGCTCGGAAACGCCGCCACCTGGGTGTACACCGCGCCACAACTTGTCGTCACCAGCACCGGCGATCAGGACGACACCGCGACCGATCTGTCGAACGGGGTCTGCAACGTCAACCTGACCGGGCCGCAAGCGTGCACACTCCGCGCCGCGATCGAGGTTGCCGACCAGATCGGCGGCGGGACGATCACGTTCGACATCCCGAACGATGGCGCGAACAGGTTCGACGGGACCACCGGCGTGCCGCAGATCGAGCCAGCGTCGACCCTGCCGGACCTCAAAGCGCCGATCACGATCGACGGGAAGAGTCAGCCAGGCGCGGGAAAGGTCGAGATCACAGATACGTCCACGACCGGGATACAGGAACCTCTCATCTTGTCTCCCGGGGCGGATGGGTCGCTCATCCGGGGCCTCGTGCTCAACCGGTGGCAAATCGGCATCTTTGATGAAGCTCCTGCCACATTCCAAGGCAACCTGATCGGCACGGATCCCAGCGGGAGGAGGCCGATGCCGGCGGATCTCAGCCAGCCGATTCACGGCAGCCTGGCCGGCATCTTCGTCGCCGGGGATGGCACCCAGATTGGCGGCACACGGCCAGGAGAGGGGAATCTGATTTCCGGTAACGCCACTACCGGCATCGATATCTTCGGAGCCTCCGGCGTGGTGATCCAAGGGAATACGATCGGGCCGCCGCTCGGCGGCCGCACCCTTCTCCTACCGCCTCATCCACAGCAGATCGACGGTGACCACAACTGGCAAACGGCCGCAATCACAGACGAGGTGCACAACGGACAAAGCGGCAGTCGCGACACGATCGGTGGCCGATCCATGGGCGAGGGCAACACGATTGCAGGAGAAGTCCTGCTAAACGCCGCCCACGACGTCCTTCAGGGCAACACGCTCACCGACGGTGCGACGTTGGTCTCGGCTGACAACGTCACGGTCGGGGGACCAACAAGATCGGCGGGCACCGCGCCCGGCAACACGTTTGACCGAGCCGAGCTGATTCTTCAGACGTTCGACCAGACGACACGCGGCCCCAAGGGGACCGTCATCCAGGGCAACGACTTCCACGGCGGACTGGGACAATCCTCGCACGTGAGCGGGGCGATTGAGCTACACGACGCGACCCATACCACGATCGGCGGAACGGGCCCGGCCTTCGGCAACCTGATCGACGGGGGCGCCACGACGCAATCCGTTCCGTGGCCCGACGGAATCGACGTTTACGACTACCAGGTGTCCTCCCCCGGGGACAACGTGATCGAGAACAACACGATCCGCAACAGCGAAGACGCCGGAGTTCAGATCGAGAACGGCGACGGTAACCACATCACCGCCAACCACATGAGTGGCAACGGCGACCAGCTCGGAATCGAGCTCGGCGACAAGGGGTACCTATTCGCCTCGCTCAGCCCGTTTACCCCGAGCGGACCCAACGACGATCAGCCCTACCCGCAGCTGCTGAGCGCGACCGAGAATGGCATGACCAACGTCACGCTGCGGCTGACCGCTCCCGCCGGGGCTGGACGCTTCACGGTCGAGCTCTATTCGCAACCGAGCTGCGCAGGCGACTCGATCACCCCAGGCCAAGGTGAACATTCGCTGGGAACGAGATCGGTCGCCGTCTCGCTCACGCAAACCACGACAACGCTTACATTCGGCCACGCCACGGGAGCGGTGACCGCAACTGCAACATCCTCCAACGGCAGCACGTCTGAGTTCAGCCCGTGTGTGACGATCGGGCAACCCGTCGCCAGCTACACCAAAAACGGGGTGACACCGACCGGCAGCACCATCGCTGTTTCCACATCGGGTACCCAGAGCGGGAGCCTCGACATAGCGGCGGCTACCGACGTCGCCAAACATGCCCACGGCACTCTCAGACTTTTCTGCCCACCAATCACCACCCGCTACTGCCAGGGCAGCTTCACGCTCAAGACCGCCGGCAAGAACACCAGCCTTGTGGGCAAAGCCAGCTTCAAGCTCGCACCAGGCCAGGTCAAATCCTTCGTCCTCACGATCACGGGCAAACTCCTCACCCAGCTCAAGGTCCACCGCCACCTCAGCGCCGTGATCACCATCACCTCCCACGACGGCGCCAAGCACCCCCATCACAAGACCGCGACCCGCAAGGTGATGCTGGTCTACAAGTAAACCCCAGGAAACACGGACGCCCTCCGGCGGCCACCGCGATCGGTTTTGATCCTAAATCGGCTCGCGTCGAGTTCCGAACCCGCCGCGCTAGTCGAGAGCCGGGAGGGGACCGTGGAACATATTTTGCGCCCGTCGACCAGCGTCGTCCGCCTCACACCTCGCTGCCTCCATTCCGAGCAGCCACGCTCCCCGCTTTCCAGCGCCTTCCTCAGGGTGAGCGATGGGACTCGAACCCACGACCGCCTGGACCACAACCAGGAGCTCTACCAGCTGAGCTACGCCCACCGTGGAACACTCCAATCTAGCGGGTAGTGAGCGGCGTTAAGTTCCACCACGACCACAAACCAGATCATGACGATTGGAGCATGAGCCCAGATGAGCCTTCCACCCCCCGCCCCTGATTCGATCGCGCTCGTCACGGGGGCGTCCTCCGGAATCGGCGAGCAGTTCGCTCGCCAGCTATCGCAGAAGGGATACCGCGTGGTACTGACCGCGCGGCGCGAGGAGCGGCTGCAGCAGCTCGCGGACCAGCTCGGTGGTGGCGACCGCGCGATGCCAATCGCCGCGGATCTGTCAGTGGCCGACGAGCGCGACCGGCTTGCCGCTCGCATCGAGCAGCTCGGCGCGAAGGTCGAGGTGCTGGTCAACAACGCCGGCTTCGGCGTGTACGCACCGTTCGGCGAGGCGGGGCGCGAGCGCGAGCTGCAACAGGTCCGGCTCCTGGTCGAGGCTGTCGTCGATCTGATGGCGCGCTACCTGCCGGGAATGATCGAGCGTCGCCGTGGCGCGATCATCAACATGTCCTCGACGGCCGGCTTCCAGGCTCTCCCGTACAACGCCGGCTATTCCGCCGCGAAGGCGCACGCGTTGGTGCTCTCCGAAGGCGTGCACGCGGAGGTCAAGGACAAGGGCGTCACGGTCACCGCGGTTTGCCCCGGCCCGGTCCCGACCGGCTTTCAGGACGCCAGCGATGCCGGCTACTTCGCCGAGCGCCTGCCGAAGTTCACGTTCGTCACGCCCGAACGCGTCGCCAGCGACGCGCTCCAGGCCGCGGACAAAGGCAAGATCTCTGTGATCCCCGGCGGGCCGCAGGTGCGGATCGCGTTCGGCCCCAACCGCAAACTGCCGCGGTTCCTGTCGCTGCCGGTCAGCAAGCGGATGATGACGCGCAGCTAACGGCGCCGGCCGCCGCTCCGTTGCGGCGCCGGCCGACCCCAGCGCGCGCCGCGTCGGCGCGCTCGCCGCGCACTGATGATCCAGCTCGCACCGCATATGAGCAGGACGATGATCGCCAGGATCCCGACCACCGCCAACCCCGGCGACAGGATCAACACGAGCGCGGCGATCACGACCGCGATTGCGACATCCATCAGCAGGGTCCTGCGCATCGTCATACCGGCAGCCTTCGGTACACGGGCCGTGGCAAGTGACGCAGCATCGAAAAAATCGGACGCAGAGGCGGCGGCACCCAAACCGTGTGACTGCGCCCGTCCATCGCGCGCACGGTCGCATCTGCAACGGCATCCGCACTGGTCGCAAACGGCGCCGCCTTGAGTCCCTCCGTCATCCGCGTGCGAACGAATCCTGGGCGCACGACCAGGACCTTGACGCCCGTGCCGGCAGTTGCGTCTGCCAGCCCTTGGGCCAACGCGTCGAGCCCAGCCTTGGCGGCGCCATAGATCGCATTCGACGCGCGCGCCCGCTCCGCGGCGACGCTGGAGAGCACGACGAGGGTGCCGGCACCCTGCGCACGCAACCGCCGCAGCGTGTGGAGCAGCAGCGACCCGCAGCCGAGAAAGTTGACCCGCATCACGTCGAGTGCCTCCCCGGTGTCGGCGTCGAGCCCCGCCTGCGCGCCAAGCACGCCGACCGCGAGCACGACGACCTCGAAACCGCCGAAGCGCTCAAACGCGCGGCCGATGACCGCCTCATGCGACGCGAGGTCGTCGGCATCGAGCAGGTCGATCTCTGCGCCGTCCGCTCCGGCACGCTCGAGCGTCGCCTGCGCCGCGGTCAGGCGATCGCGATCGCGGCCAAGCAGGTACGGCCGGACGGGCCCGTCGGCGGCGAGCCGGCGCGCGATCGCGAGTCCGATCTCGGAGCTGCCACCGAGGAGCAGCACTCGCTTCTCGGGTGCCGTACTCATCGCGTCTCGCCCGCTACCAGCCCGGTCCTCAGCGCCAGATCCGAGCGCCACAGCTGCTCCGGGTCCACCTGGTCACGAATACCTCGCCACTCCTCGAGCCGCGGGTACATCGCGCGTACCGTGTCGGCGCGCAGCCGCGAGTCCTTCGTCAGGTAGACCCGGCCGCCGGACTCGACCACCACCCGGTCGCACTCCTCGAGCGCGGCCTGCAGCCGATCGGCGGCGCGCGGCAGGTCCAGCGCGAGCGTCCACCCTGCAATCGGGAACGACAGTGGCGCCTCGTTAGCCGGCCCGAAGTCCTTCAGCACGGCCAGGAAGCACGGCACGCGGAAACGCCGGAGAATCGAGATCACCGACTCGAGCGCCCGCTCCGCTCCGTACGGGATCACCAGCTGATACTGCACGAACCCCGGGCGACCGTACAGACGCGGCCACGCCTCCAGTCCGTCGAGCGGGAACATGTGGCTGCCGATCGACTCGACGCGGCCGCGCTCGCGCCGTGGCGTGCGGCGGAACCGCAGCGCGTTGTAGACACGGATGGTGCTCTCGCGCAGCAGCCCCTGCGGCCAGCTCTCGGGTACCCGCGCGCGGGCCGCAACGGTCGCTGTGCCACGCGGACCTCCGTCCCCGACCGGCGCGTCGAGGTGCTCGGCGCGCGTGACCACACCGCGCCCACGTCGCGACCCGAGCAGATCGAGCCAGGCCACGCGGTGAGGCCCGCCCGGCGCCCTGAGCGCGTCAAGCGCCTCGTCGAGCCCCTGGACGCGATCGGTGTCGACCGACAGCAGCGGGCCCGCAACCAAGCGCAGCGCGAACCGTGCCCACACGATCACGCCCGTCAGCCCCATACCGCCGAGGGTCGCCTGGAACAGTGGGTCGTGCGGCTCCAGCTCGAGCAGCTCCCCGGCGCCCGTCACCAGGCCCATGGCGCGCACGTGACTGCCGAACGTCCCGGCGCCGCCGTGGTTCTTGCCGTGGATGTCGCTGGCGATCGCCCCGCCCACGGTCACGTGCTGGGTGCCGGGCACGACCGGCACCATCCATCCGACCGGCACGAGCTGCCCTAGCAGCTCGCGGAGCGTGACTCCCGCCTGCGCGGTGACATCGCCGCGCTCGCGGTCGAGCTCGAACGCCTTCATACGCCTCATATCGAGCGCGCGGCCGCCGCGCAGCTGCGCCGCGTCGCCGTAGCTGCGGCCCATACCGCGCGCGATCAGGCCGCGACGCGCTTCCCCATTCCCGATCACGGTCGCGAGGACCTCCTCCACGCTCGCCGGGCGCAGCGCCGACATCGCCACGGGCTCGCCCCCGCCCCAGCCGTGCACGAGCACATGTTCCGGCGTCGGCGGGAGCGACGCGGCCGGCAGCCTCAGCTCAACTGGCGGCATTGACAGCCAGCGCGAACAGCACGAGCCATGCGAGCCCGGCGAGCTGGAGCGGGCGGTCGCCCAGCACCAGCTCCTCGGGCGCCTCGCCGGCGCCTGCACGCACGAGCATCCCGTAGCGCAGCAGACACGCCGCGAACGGCGCGATCGTGAGCGGCCGCCAGGGAACACCGTGCGCCACATGCAGCTGGAACGCCCACACGCAGTAGGCGAGCATCGCGACAGCCGCGCTCCCCGCCAGGATCAGTCGGAGCAGCCAGGGGTCGTAGCTGTGGAGCACGCGGCGTCGGGCGGCGGCCTCGCCGACCGCGCGCTGGAGTTCCGCGTAGCGTTTCCCGGCAGCGACCAGCACAGCCGCGGCGCTGACGACCAGCAGGAACCACCGCGACAGCACCACCGGTGCGGCGACGCCGCCGGCGACAGCGCGGAGCACGAACCCGCCCGCGACGGCCAGCACGTCGAGGATCACGATGTGCCGCCAGATCAGCGTGTAGCTCAGCGTCAGGCCCAGGTATCCGGTGCCGACCAGGAGCAGCAGCGGCCGCACGAGCACGCACAGCGCGAGCCCGGCTGCCATCAGCGCGACGCCGAGACCGACCGCGGCGGCCGGAGCAAGCTCGCCCGCGGCCACCGGGCGGTAGCGCTTGCGTGGGTGCAGCCGGTCCTCCTCCGCGTCGCGCACGTCGTTGATCGCGTAGATGCCCGACGCCAGCAGACAGAAGGCAGCGCACGCGAGCGTCACGCGCACCGGCACGTCGTCGTGACCGAGCGCCCCGGCGGCGCCCGCGGCGGCGATCACAAGCCCGTTCTTGATCCACTGACGCGGACGGATCGTCGCGATCAGCGCCGGGATCAGGCTGCGGCGGCGCGGCAGGGTTATTTCGAGCAGCTTCGTTCCTCCGCCAAGCGAAGACATCTGGGGCACCGTATGGTGACTGATTGAACCCAGGCTGTACGGTCCATGAGAGGGCTTTCACGATCCGTTTAGCCTGCTCTGCAACCAGGAATTCAACCTACCCGGCAATGCTCGCCCCTCCGAAGGCCCCTCGATCGCAGCCGCCGCTGGCGTTCACCGGCTGGCACGCGCCAGCGCGCGAGACGCGCAGCCGCTGGCGGCGCGGACGCAGGGTCGCGGCGCTGGCGGCGGCGATTGCGCTGATCCCCGCGCTCGTCTCCTGGGCCTCGGCGATGCTGCAACCGTCGGACACGAGCCTCGGCGTGCGCACGGTGGAATGGCTGCGCGACAACGGCGCCCGCGGGCTGGTCAACGACGTCGAGAACATCTACTACTCGATGAACGCGCCGGCCACTGGCGGTCCAGCTCTACGGGCGCTGCCGCGCCAGGCGGGAATCGCTCCCGCGCTGCTGGCCGTGATCCACCACAAGCACTACTACCGGCCGCCGCGGATCGTGCCGGTGATCCACCCGGCGCTTCCGGGCGAGGGTGTGTGGCGGGCGACGTTCGCCGGCGCCGGCCACCGGCCGCCCGTGCTGATCACGAGCTACCGACCCGATCCCAACTACCCGCAGCTGGTCGCCGGCGTCGCGTGGATCGACCACACCCGCACGACGGTGTGGCTGTACCCGGGTCGTGTCGAGCCGGCCGTCACGATGCCCTCACGCGGACCGATGGAGGTCCCGGTGAGCCGGCGCTCACGACTGGTCGCGACCTTCAACAGCGCCTTCAAGCTCGCGGACTCGGGCGGTGGCTTCGCCTACGACGGCCACACCTACGCGACGATGCAGAACGGCATCGCGACGGTCGTGCGCTACAGGAGCGGCAGGGTCAACGTCATCGCCTGGACCGGCGGGCCGCAGGTGGGGCCGAACATCGTCTATGCGCGCCAGGACCTGCCGCTGATTGTCAACCACGGTCGTCCGAATCCCAACCTCTCCGACGGGCCCGAGTGGGGCGCGACGCTCGGGAACAGCGTCCGCGTGTGGCGGACGGGGCTTGGGATCGACCGCCGCGGCAACCTCATCTACGCCGCGGCCAACGACCAGACCGTCGGCTCGCTCGCGCAGATCCTGATCCACGCCGGCGCGGTCCGCGCGATGGAGCTCGACATCAATGCCTACTGGCCGAGCTTCATCACCTACCGCGGTCCCGGCGCGCGGGCCCCGGCGAACCTGCTCCCGGACATGGAGCGCTCCCCCTACCGGTACCTCACTCCTGAGGATCGCGACTTCTTCGCGGTATACCTGCGCTGAGCATCCGGGCGCGCGCGTGGTACTCGCCGCGGCTGCGTGCCTGCTGACGGCAGGCGGCTGTGGCGGCGGCGGTCCTCGCAGCGCGCCCGCCACGGCGCCGAGCTCACCGGTGGTCTCGCAGCCTGTCAGAGCACCGGTGCGCCCGGTGCATCACCGGCGCAAGCCCAAGCCGCACCCGCCGTTCGCCGTAGGTCTCATCACGCTCACGTTCGTCGACCACAGCCGGCGGATCGTCGTCGGCGGGGTGCCGCAGCCACGCACGCTGACGACGCTGATCCGCTATCCGGCGGCCGGCCCGAGCTCGCGGAACGACGCCCTGCGAGCCTCGCCAGATCGCGCCGGCGGCCCCTTCCCGCTGGTCGTGTTCGGCCACGGTTTCGCGGTTACGCCCGCGCCGTATTCCCCATTGCTGCAGGCGTGGACGCGGGCCGGGTACGTCGTGGCGGCCCCGGTGTTCCCGCTCGGGAACGCCGACGCGCCCGGCGGGCCGAATGAGGCCGACCTTGTCAACCAGCCCCGAGACATGAGCTTTGTGATCACGAGCCTGCTGCGGCTGAGCGCGGCGCCGGGCGGGATCCTGAGTGGCCTGATCGACGCGCGGCGGATCGCCGTCGCCGGCCAATCCGACGGCGGCGATACGGCGCTGGCCGCCGCCTACAACAGCAGCTTTCGCGATCGCCGGATCGACGCCGCGGTGATCCTGTCGGGCGCCGAGATCCCTGGCGTGCCCGGCTTCGACTTCCCGCCGCCGAGCCCGCCGCTGCTCGCGACGCAGGGCACCGCCGACACGATCAACCCTCCGAGCCTCACCACCACGTTCTTCGATGCTGCGCCCGCACCGAAGTACCTGCTGACGATGTTCGGCGCTTCGCACCTGGGGCCGTACACCGGCCAAGAGCCCCAGCTGCGCATCGTCGAGCGCGTGACGACCGCGTTCCTCGATCGATACCTGAAGGGGATCCACGGCGCCGAGCACACGATCACCGCCGCCGGTGACGTCCCCGGGGTTGCAGGCGTGACGGCTCAGCCGTGATGGTGATGATGCGGGAACGCCGAGTGCGAGAGCCACGGCGCGAACTGCGGGATCAACACGATCGCCAGCACAAGCCCCGCGACCAGCGCGCCGGCGAGCGCGAGCCAGCGTCCGGCGCTGCCCGCTATCTCGTGCTCGGGCCTGCCCTCGCCTGTGGGCAGCAAACCTGCCATCGCCGGCAGATGGCCGAGCACGTGCACGCCGAACATGCCCAGCCACACGATGAAGCTGACCTTGTGTAACGCGAGGTACTGGTCGCGGCCGCCGGGTCCCGCGACCAGCAGCAGGATGCCGCTGACGAACACGACCACCGTTGACGCGACGAGCGCCGGCGCGGTCCATCGCAGGATCGCCTCCGGTGGGCCCTTCGTGCGGTACGCGTCGTTTCGCGTGTAGTAGCGGATGAACCGGTAGCCGGTGCTCGCCATCTTCAGCACCACTGGTCCGAGCAGCAGCAGTCCCAGGAACAGGTGCAACCAGATCAACTGGCGGATCTGGATGATCGTGATGCCGAGCACCGCGAGCACGACCAGCAGGACCGCTCCCACGATCGTCGTCAGCCGCTCGTTTCCATCCGTGCCGCCGCCGGTCAGCGTGTCGCCGAGCTCGCGCCGGCGAAAGCGCGGCAGTGGCTCGTGAAGCCGCTCGGCCAACTGGCCGGTGGACTGCTCCCCCGCTTGCATGCGTGCAGTGTCGACCACGGCGTTCAACTGCCGTTCATCGCTCGATGAGAATGCTCTAAAGAGCCTGCGTACCTGCTCGCGATAGGACCCGCTCATGCGCCGCTGCGGGCGTACACCGCGAAGAAGTCGCGGTCGTCGGGCGTGAGGTACCTCGTCGCGTCGCGGGTCATGTCCGGCAGCAGCTTCTGTGGTGCGCCTGCGTCCCATGACCCGTAGAAGTTGAACGTCACCCACTCGGAGTTGATGTCGAGCTCCATCGCGCGGACCGCCCCCGCGCGCAGCATGATCTGCGCGATGCTCTGCGCGGTCTGACCATCCGCCGCCGCGTACAGGACGTTACCGCGTGCGTCGACGCCCACGGCCGAGCGCCAGACCCTGACCGCGTTGCCGAGCGTCGCGCCCCACTGTGGTCCGTCGGAAAGGTTGGGGTTCAACTGCCCGCCGTCGACGATCAGCGGCAGGTTCTGGCGCGCAAACTCGACGTTGGGTCCCGGGTCGGGACCGCCGGTCCAGGTGCGGACGTCGGCGCTTCCGTCGCGGTAGCGCAGGAATGTCGCCTGGCCGCTGCGCAGTGGCGCATACACGTGGCCGAAGGCGTCAAACCCACCGCCGTCATCCTCCAGCTTGAAGCCGCTGTTGAACGTCGCCAGCAGCCGTGCCTGGAGCTGCGCGGGCACTTCGGCGAGGGGCGTGCCGTCAGCGGGTGGCTCGTACCGACCCGGATACAGCTGCACCCACGCTCTGGAAGAATCGATCCACGCCACCCCGGCGACCATCTGTGGGTAGTTGGGATCTGGCCTGAACGTCGTCACGAGCACCGGCGGAGCGCCCGCCACGACCGGTCCGGTGCCGTGCCAGACGCCCTCACCCGGGAGTGGCGGGTCGACGACGGGTGCGATCGGCGGCGGCCGATACGCGCCGCCGTCGACGGCGGCAACTCCGACTGTCGGCAGCGCGTGCAGCGACGGCCCGCCGGTCGGCGGCGCGTTCCACGTGTAGTAGATCCGCTCGACATCGGAGACAAGCCATGCCGCGCCGTTGTCGCGCAGCCACTCGACGGCGCGCACTCCGAACGGGCTGTTTGACGGAGCGGTCATCGCGGCGGTGAACGAGATACAGACATCGCCCAGAAGCAGCGTGAGCGTGATCGCGAAGATCCGGCGGATCCGGGCGCGCAGGGGCGATCGGCGGACAGCTTTGCGCCGGCGGGCGGGGCGCCCGGCCGTCCGCGGCCGCGGGCTGTTCGCCACACGGACCGGCCGAGCGCGCTCGTACGCGAGGATTCGCTGCTCGTAGTGCGCGATCGCCGACCGGCTAGCCCGCGCCATAGACGCCACCAACCACCAGAAGCACCCAGACACCGGCGAGCGCGACCAGCACCCGATCACGCAACACCAGCTCCTCCGGCGCCTCGCCGGCACCACGGGCGACCATCGCGCCGTAACGGCCAAGCCACATCGCAAACGGCAGCACCGAGAGCTCGAGTCCGACGGCCGGCAGCGGGCGCGTGAACGCCCAGTGGGCGTAGGCGAGCCATCCGACCGCGGCGCTCGATGCAAGTACGCGCCGGAGGAACCGGCGTGAGTAGCGCCGCAACGTGCGCCGGGTGACCTCGCGACCCTCGCCGGCTAGCAGCTCCGCGTAGCGCCTCCCGACGACCAGGAACAGCGCACACGCAGTGGTCACGGTCAGGAACGCCGGCGACAGAGTGACGCCCGCCGCCACCCCTCCGGCGACCGCTCGCAGCACGAAGCCGCCGGCCACCGCCACGATGTCGATCACCGCAACCTGACGCCACCACAGCGAATAGCTGAAGGTCAGCGCCAGGTAGCCCAGCGCGACCGCGCCAAGCAGCGGCCGGATGAAGATCGACAGGATCAGCCCGGCGGCGGCCAGCCTCCTGGCGGCATGCAGCGCCCGTCCCGGTGTCAGCTCGCCGGCGGCGATCGGCCGCCGGCGCTTGCGGGGATGGCGGCGATCCTGGTGGCGGTCGCGCACGTCGTTGACCAGATAGGTCGCGCTCGCCAGTAGGCAGAACGCCACGAGCGCACAGGCGACGCGCGCCGCGACGGCCGGCCGGGTCAGCGCGCCGGCCGCCGCCGGCGCGATCACCACCAACAGGTTCTTCAGCCATTGCCGCGGCCGGCAGGCGCGCAGCAGAGGCGCCGCCGCGCTCGATCTTCCCGAGCGCTTCCCAGTCCGCCCTCGCGGACCGCCGGGGGGCGGCGGGTGAAGCTCTTCGGTCGCTCGTAACGCAGACATGGGACGAGGGCGCCGGGCCTCGGAATTGCAATCCGGCGGCCTACGGTCCCTTCAACGGGCCGTCGCGCGGTCCTGCCGGCAGTCGCGGGGAGGTGATGAGAAAGCTCTAACGGCCGGCGGGCGGCCGTGTCCGTCGACCTACCGCGCCGTCCACCCCTGATCCATCGTCACCGCGGCGCCGGTGAACGCGCGGCCGCCGGGCCCGGCAAGGAACGCGACGAGCTCCGCCACCTCGGCCGGCTCGATCAGCTCCTTGACCGCATGCGGGGCGAGGATCACCTCTTCGAGCACCCGCTCCTCGGGCAGGCCGTGCGCCCGGGCCTGATCGCCGATCTGCTTCTCGACCAGCGGCGTGCGGACGTAACCGGGACATACGGCGCTCGCACGGATACCGTGCTCGGCGCCCTCCAGCGCGAGCGTCTTGACGAGCCCGAGGACGCCGTGCTTGGCAGAAACGTATGCGGCCTTGAACGGAGAAGCGACGAGGCCATGAACCGAGGCGATAGCAATGAACCGACCCGCGCCTGACTCGCGCAACGCCGGCCAGGCGTGCTTGGCGAGCAGGAAAGGACTGGTCAGCATCAACGCGATGAGCATCTCCCAGCGGTCGAGCGGAAATTCCTCGATCGGTGCGACGTGCTGGATGCCCGCGTTCGGTACGACGATGTCGAGCCGGCCAAACCGCTCGAGCGCGGCCGCAACGGCCGCAACGTTCTGCTCCGCTTCGGTGAGGTCAGCCTCGTAGGGGACACCCGGACCGTGCGGATCGGGCTCGCGGTCGACGGCCAGCACCTCCAGCCCCGCGTCAGCGAGCCGTGCGGCGACGGCGCGGCCGATGCCGCTGGCCGCTCCGGTGACGAGCGCGGCGCCGCTCACGTGCTCGTTCTTCGGCGTGGCTTCGGGCCGGAGCGCGGCGACGCCGCGACGAACGCGTCGTACACCTCGCGCATCGCGGACCGCTGCCGTGCGGTCAGGCGCGGGTCGGCGGCGATCGCCTGGAGTACGGCGTTGTCGTGCACCTCCTCACCGGGTGGTGTCATGCCGGCCTGCTCGTACAACGCGTCGGCCGAGACCTTCAGGGTCTTCGCGATGGCCTCCAGTACCTGCTCGGAGGGGGCGCGCAGGCCACGTTCGATCTGCGAGAGGTATGGGTTCGAGATTCCGGCCAGCTCTGCGAACTGGCGCATCGACAGCTCGGCGAGCTCGCGCTGGTTGCGAATGATCTCCCCAAGCGAGGTCGGTGCCCGACTCACGCCCGCGAGCGTACATCGCCGGCGCAGGAGCGCCTCTCAAGCCCGCTGCGGTTCCGGCTCCGCGCCGCGCCTCGGCAGCCCCGCGGCGGCGTAGGCGTCCGGCCCGTCGAGCGTCTCCGCGGCGAGCAGCGCGTGCGTCAGGCTGTCGAGCTGATCGCGGTGACCGGACAGCAGGTGCGTGACTTCCTCGTGTGCGTCGTCGACGATCCGCCGGACCTCTTCGTCCACCAGCCACTGGGTCTGCGGCGAGGTCTCACTGGCGCCCGGTAGGAACAGGCCCTGGCCGTCGCTCGGCAGCAGCGTGATCGGACCAAGCTTGTCGCTCATCCCCCACCGGCCCACCATCTGGCGCGCGATCTGTGTCAGCTGCTGGATGTCGGACTCGGCGCCGGTGGTGATGTTGCCGAACACGATCTCCTCGGCCACGCGGCCTCCCAGCGACACCCTGATCTTGGCGTCGAGCTCTTCGCGGGAGTAGGACACACGGTCTGTGTCCGGCGTCGAAAGCGTTACGCCCAGCGCCATCCCCCGCGGGATGATCGACACCTTGCGCACCGGGTCCGCGCCGGTGGTGAGCATCCCGACCAGCGCGTGGCCGGACTCGTGGTAGGCGGTGCGCTCGCGATCGGCCGCGCTCAGGAGGATCCCGCGGGGCGCGCCGAGCATGATCTTCTCGAGCGAGTCGGTGAAGTCCGCCATCTGGACCCGGTCGTGGCCCCGGCGCGCGGCCAGCAGCGCGGCTTCGTTGGCGAGGTTGGCCAGGTCGGCGCCAACCATCCCGGGCGTGGTCGAGGCAAGCGCGGTCAGATCGACGTCCTCTGCCAAAGGCATCGACCGTGTGTGCACCTGGAGGATCTTCATCCGGCCGTCGCGGTCGGGCGGCTGCACCGCGACGCGGCGATCGAACCGTCCCGGCCGCAGCAGCGCGGGATCCAGGATCTCGGGGCGGTTGGTCGCGCCGAGCACGACGACCGTTTCCGTCGGATCGAAGCCATCCATCTCGGTCAGGATCTGATCGAGGGTCTGCTCACGCTCGTCGTTGGCGCCGGTGATCCCCGCCGAGCCCTGGCGTGAGCGCCCGACTGCGTCGAGCTCATCGATGAAGATGATCGATGGCGCCGCCTCCTTGGCCTTGGCGAACATGTCACGCACGCGCGCGGCGCCCACGCCGACGATCGCCTCGATGAACTCTGAGGCGGCGATCGAGAAGAACGCCGCGTGCGCCTCGCCGGCCACGGCACGCGCCAACAGCGTCTTGCCGGTGCCGGGCGGACCGAACAGCAATACGCCATGAGGCATACGGCCGCCGAGGCGCACGTACTTCTCAGGAGTGCGCAGAAACTCCACGATCTCGGTCAGCTCCGCCCTTGCTTCGTCGATCCCGGCGACGTCATCGAACGTGACGCGGATCTGTTCGGGGTCCACCCGCCGAGCCTGCGAGCGTCCGAAGTTCCCGAGCCCACCCATGCCGCCGCTGCCCGCCGCACGCCGGATCAGGAAATAGAACAGGCCGATGAACAGCAGTGTCGGACCGAAGCCGAGCAGGATCTCGGTCAGGACCGAAGTTCCCGAGCTCGTGCTCTGTGCGTTGACCTGCACCCCCTTCGCCTGAAGCAGGCTCGTCAAGGAGGCGCTGTTCCAGAACGACGGCACCTCGGTCGAGAACAGCGTGGTCGGCGTGGCTTTGGCGTCATTCGGCGGGTAGCGGACCTTGATCGCGAACGTCCCCTGGATCGTGTTGCCCTTCGAAGAGATCGACTTCACCTCACCTGCCTGCACCTGCTGCAGGAAGTAAGGGCTGAACGGCACCTTCACGCGGGGCTGCCCGGACGGCTGCGCAAGCAGCACCGATATCCAGTTCACCGCCAGCAGCGCCAGCAGCACGATCCAGAAGACTGGGAGTCGATGGGGCGGCGGCGGCTTGTGCTCCTCTGGCATTCCCCGTCCGTCGGGGGCCGGCGCCACCCTCCACCCCCTCTTGTCCTGGGGCATCTGGCCGGGGGGACGAGTGCGATTGGCGGTAGATCCCCCGCTGGTGGACTTCGGTTCGTTATCGGCCACTGCGCTTCACCCCCGGGATGCTGGTCGGCTGCAGGCTGGAATATCCCATCTCCGGGCCATCGGCGCCTAGGCTCGCCACGACCAATCCCACCCCGCCACCCCCGGCGCCCGTGCACGGTGGTCGGCCGATCTCGCAGCAGGTTGAGTCGTGTCGCTGCTCGTCGATTTCAAGAAGTTCTTGCTTCGGGGCAATGTCGTCGACCTCGCGGTGGCGGTCGTGATCGGCACCGCGTTCGCTGCTGTGGTGAAGGCGCTGGTCGCCGACCTGCTGACGCCGATCGTCGCGCTGATCTTTGGTAAGCCGAGCTTCTAGCGCCTCTCGTTCACGGTCAACTCCAGCCACTTCCTCTACGGCGACTTCATCAACAACGTGATCACGTTTGTCTCGATCACGGCCGCCGTTTTCTTCTTCGTGATCCCCCGGTCAATCATCTGATGGCGCGCCGCAGCAAGGAGGACCCCGACACGAAGGAATGCCCGGAGTGCACGAGCGCGATCCCGGTCGCCGCGCGCCGCTGCCCTCAGTGCACCGCGCAGATCGGCGCCGCGAGCGTGGCCACCGGCTGAGCCGCCGCGAACCGCTCGGTTCGCCCCGTCCACCAGCCCCCGCGCCCCCGCCCCCACCGCACTGCTTGCAAATTTGCCTTATCTTTGCTAACCTGCAAGCACCGTCTCACTCCGTCTGGGCGGTGTCTGGCTTGGTGGCGGTTGCGGACATGCGATCTCCTTGTGTTTTTGGGGGTCTCTCGATCCTCCGTAAAGCGCCTTGCTTCAGCGAGCCGCGGCGCGGTAGTAATCGCGCCAGATCAGCTTGTAGATCGGGAGCCAGCGCGGGATGTCACGGACACCCGGAATGAACGGGATCAGGATCAGCGCGAGGCTCAGCACGCCCATCACCGCCATCACCAGGATGTCGGCGTTGGCGGAGGTCGAGAACGGCTTGATCTGGTACCAGAACGTGTACAGCCAGAGCCACACCTGACCGGGATAGCTGCCGGTCTCGTTCATCATTCCCCACTGGTTACCGAGCAGATGCTCGGCCTGCGCGCGGTTGCTGAGCACCGCGCCGTCAGCCATGAACAGCAGCGGCCTGGTGTAGTCGGTCTGGTAGAACTGCCTGCTGGTCAGCAGCGCCCCGTCGAGCCCACCGGACTGCGCGAACGAGAGCAGCCCCGACATCATCGTCGGCAGCGGTCCGTAGTCTCCGGCCGGCACGGTGATCGAGCCGCTGGCGGTTGCGCTCGCCTTCGTCAGCCCCTTCTCGTAGGCGCTCGTCCACCCTGTCTGCGCGTTGGCGGGCGCGCTCTCGTACCGCGTCACCGCCGCCTGCAGCGCGGGCTGGCCCGATATCGCACGCAACGGTGCGAGCACGAAGTCCTCCGCGGTGTCCACGGGATGGCTAACGCCTAGCCACTTCTGCAGGTGGATGAACCACAGGTGCTGCCCGCTCGAGGCGTGGTTGTAAGGCGGCCCGTAGCCGCCCGTCCCGCTGGATCCGTCGAGCTCGGTGGTTGCGGTCGTGACGAAATCCACTGGGTCGGTTCGGGCCCAGCTCTGAACGGTGCTTGGCTTCTCATCAGGCGAGGAGAACAGAATCGTCAGCACCAGCGCGATCAGTGCGACGACTCCGAGCGCGATCGACGCTTCCTTGACCAGGTCGTAGGAGCGGTACTCGCCCCTCCACTCCCGGTAGCGTTCTGCGTCGAGCTGCCGGCGGCCCCTCACGAGCGCCCCTTGATCTCAAACGGCGGCACCACGCCGTGCTTGCGCACGAGCAGGATGTGCGCGACCACGATCGCGACCACCGCCAGCGGCAGCAGCAGCACGTGGTAGCTGTACATCTGGCCGAAGTTCAGGAGGTTGAAGAACGCGCCGATCCCGGCTGAGTTCATCGCGTCCTTGGCCTGTGTCGAGATCCACTGGGCGTCGAAGTTCTGCTGGGAGACGTAGCCGGTGAGCGCGCATGGAATCGCGACCAGGAAGATCACCGCGCCGGTCATCCACACCCGAGCGCGTCCACCCCGCCACGCCGCCATCCAGTACTTGCCCCAGAGGTGCACCACCATGAAGAAGAAGAACAGCTCGACTGCCCACAGGTGGATCGAGTTGAAGAAGTGACCAACGCCCGTGAAGTGCCACCACCCCGGCCCCTTCAACGCCAGGATCGAGCCCGATGCGATGATCACCACAAGCGAGGCGAGCGACAGCACGCCAAACAGGTAGATCGCCGACGTCACATACGCGGGCTGCGTGTCCGGTAGCAGCTTCTCAGGCGGCAGCGCACCGACGGCGCGCTCACGAACTCGCCCGGTCCAGGACTTCGGGGCGGCCGTACTCACGGGTTCGGGCCGGGCTTCGGCGCCCCCGGCAGGCGCAGCGCGATCGCCAGGCCGAAGACGGCCAACATCAGCACGATCACGATGATGTTCGACACCGACATCTGAAAGAAGTGCCAGTGGGCATACGAAGCGTGGTGGTTGAGGTTGAAGATCGCGGCCATGGCGGCACGATAGGTGTGGGCTTGGGAGCCGCCATCGGTGCTAGCGCGCGGGCCGATTGCGGAAAAACACGTAGTGCGGCCGCCGCGCCTGGCTCACGGCGCGACAGGTAACCTGCCTCGTGACGAACAAGGGGCACTCGTGAACAGCAGTTCCGCGGAAAACCGGCTTCGCCGCCTGCTCGACGTCGGCCGCGCGCTGGTCGCCGAGCTCGATCCTGAATCGGTGCTCGAGCGGATCCTGGAGGAGGCACGCGCGATCACCGGCGCCCAGTACGCGGCGCTCGGAGTCCTCGACGAGCAGCGCGGCGAACTCGAGCGCTTCATTACCGCCGGGCTCGATCACGAGGCGTTGCGCCGAGAGGTCGGCGGCCTCCCGCACGGTCGCGGCGTGCTGGGAGTGCTGATCGACGATCCCCGACCTCTGCGGCTGGCCGACGTTGGCGACCATCCTCAGAGCTACGGGTTCCCCCCGGGTCATCCAACGATGCGGTCCTTTCTTGGCGTGCCGATCATGATCCGGGGCCAGGCCTGGGGCAACCTGTACCTGACCGAGAAGCAGGGGGGTCGAGAATTCACCGAAGAGGACGAAGATGCGGCCGTCGTGCTCGCGCAGTGGGCGGCGACCGCGATCGAAAACGCCCGTCTCTATGAGTCCAGCGAGCGCCGGCGCGATGAGGCCGAGCAAGCCGTCCAGTCGCTTCGCGCTGCTCGCGACATCGGCGAGGCGATCGGTAGCGAGATCGACCTCGACCGGGTGCTCGAGCTGATCGTCAAGCGCGGCCGGGCGCTGGTGTCCGCGCGCAGCGTGCTGATCATGCTGCGCGAGGGAAACGAGCTCGTGGTGGCGGCGAGCGCCGGACACGCCGTGGACACCAGGGGGCTTCGCATGCCGATCGATGGCTCGACCTCCGGACAGGTGCTGCTGCATGGCCGCCCGGAGCGGATCGGCGATGTCGCCTCACATCTGCGGATCGCCCGCGAGCAGCTCGGTGTCCCAGACGCGCGCACCGCACTGCTAGTTCCGATGCTGCACCGCGGAACCGGGGTCGGGGTGCTGGCGGCGTTCGACCACGGCGCCGACCGCGCCGCATTCACCCAGCAGGACGAGCAGCTGCTCCGCGCCTTCGCTTCATCGGCGGCGAACGCAGTCACCATCCGGCGCAGCGTCGAGGCGGACCGTTTGCGCGCGGCGATCGCGGCCTCCGACGCCGAGCGAGGGCGCTGGGCACGCGAACTGCACGACGAGACCCTGCAGGCGCTTGGCGGGCTGCGCGTGCTGCTCGCGTCTGCGCTGCGGCGAGGTGATCCGGACGGGAACGTCGAGGCGATCCGGCAGGCGATCGAGGACATCGAGCTCGAGACCGACAACCTGCGCGCGATCATCAGCGACCTGCGGCCGGCGCTGCTCGACGATCTGGGCCTGCTGCCGGCGATCGAGGCGCTGCTCGAGCGCCGACGCATCACCGGACTTGAGATCCACAGCGAGGTCGTGCTACCGGAAGAGCTCGAGCTGGGGCCAGAGCTCGAAACCACCGTGTACCGGCTGCTTCAGGAGGCGCTCACCAACGTCTCCAAGCATGCCGCCGCGACAAACGTGCACGTCTCGGTTGCGACCAACGACGGACAGCTGCTCGTCGAAGTCGCGGATGATGGCAGGGGGTTCGACGCAGGGGCGCAGACCTCGGGCTTTGGTCTGGCGGGTATGCGGGAGCGGGTGTATCTCGCCGGTGGCGAGCTCGAGGTGCAGTCAGGCGACGCGGGCACGTCGGTCCGGGCACGAATTCCGGTTCCAAGCGCGACGGGGCTGCGCGACTCAGTCGCCGATCAGCCGGCGTCGCAGCGCGAACTGCACTAGCTCGGCTCGAGTCTCGAGTCCGAGCTTCCGATGCAGCCTCGCCCTGTGCGAGTCGACGGTCCGGCTTGAGAGATGCAGCTGGCCCGCGACCTCGGCACTCGTATAACCGAGCGCGACCAATCGCAGAATCTCGGTCTCGCGCGGGCTCAGTCCGTCGTCGGCCACGCCTTGCTGGAGCCGGCTGACGCCGGCGGCGACGTGGGGGCTGACGTACCGCCGGCCCTGGACAGCGTGGCGGACCGCCACGGGCAGCTCGGTGTCGGCGTTGTCCTTGAGAACGAAGCCGATCGCGCCGGCATCGAGCGCATGCTTCGCGAAGGCAGGACTCCGCTGCATAGTCAGCACGACAATCTCCGTGCCGGGCACCTCAGCGCGCAAGCGTCGAATCGCGTCGATGCTCGATCCGCTGGGCATCTGCAGATCGAGCACCAGCACATGCGGACGATGTCCGTGCACGTGTCGCATGACCTGCGAGATCTCGGCTGCCTCGGCGATCACATCCATGTCGTCCTCCCCATCCAGAAGGCGCTTGAGGCTCCGGCGCACGAGTGCGTGGTCATCGCCGAGCACCACCCGGATCGGGAGATCAGCTTGCGCTCGACCCTCAGCGTCGGGCACCGGCGCCAGATGCAGATGCGTTGACACACGTCAAACGTAGACCCCGGCGGTGCCGCTGACCTCCCGGGAAACACGTGAGCTGCCTGCGGGAAACCCGCGCTCCGCTAAGGGCCTGCCGGATCGCGGAAAAATACGGATGGTCTGCGCCGAGAAACCGGGATCATCGGGTCACGTTCGATGGCCCCGCCCCCACGCTCGCCCCGGTTCCGGGCGTCGAGGTCGCCAGCAGCAACGGCAGTTCTCTACGCCTCGAGGTCTCGCCGGGAAGCGTCAGGGCGCTGATCGCCGAGCTAGCGCGGCAGCCGGTCGTGACCCTCGTCAGCCGCGAGCCATCACTGGAGGAGATCTTCCTGCGCCACTACGACTCCTCCGATGGGCAGCTCGCCGGTTAGCGCGATCGCGCAGGATCCCCTGAGCCCAGCCCGGCAGGCGGGGACAAGACGAACAACCCCTCGCCAAGCGCGGGGGTGAGTGACGTAGTCCCCGCGAAGCGGGGACAGAACGGACAACCCCCCGCCACACGCGGGGGTGAGTGACGTTCTCCCCGCCCCCGCCTCCCCGCCCCCGCCACCCCGCCCGCCACCCCGCCCGCCACGCCGCCCGGCGCAGCTTTCTACGTAGCGCTGGATGACTCGCCGCTGCCGCCGACCAGGCCGTGGTCGAGCGCGTATCGCACGAGCTCTGATCTGGATGCGAGCCTCAGCTTCTGCTGGATGTGGGCGCGGTGCGTCTCGACCGTGCGCACCGAGAGGTAGAGCTCATCGGCGATCTCGGTGTTCGTGTGCCCGAGCGCGACCATCCGCAAGACCTCGAGCTCGCGCTCGGAGAGACCGTCCGGCGGCCCGACCGGAGGCTCTGCCGCGACACGCGCCCCCAGCCGGGGATTCAGATAGCTGTCGCCGACGGCAGCGCGCCGAACGGCCTCAACCAGCTCGGCATCGGCAGCATCCTTCAGCACGTATCCGAGAACCCCGGCGCTGAGCGCCTGGCGAGCGTAGGCGGGCTCGGCCTGCATCGTCAGCACCACGATCTGGGTGTTCGGAGCCTCGCTGCGGATCTCCGGCACCGCGTCCAGGCTCGACCCTTCCGGCATGTTGAGGTCGAGCACCAGCACGTCGGGATGATGCCCGCGCACATACCGGCGAGCGCTCTCGATGTTGCCCGCCTCCGCCACCACCTCGAACTCGCCGTCCGCCTCTAGCACCTGCCGCAGCCCGCGGCGGACAACCGAATGGTCGTCGGCGATCACAACGCGGATCGGCACGCTGCCACTCACGGTCGATCCGCGGTCACGTGGCCGCGCGACGCGAGATAGGGCCCAAGGTATTTGGCGGCGATCTTGCCGGGGGGTGACCACGTCGGGGTCTCGCTGACCTGCGAGGTCGAGCCATGCCCCCCGGTTATGTGCGCGCTCAGGTACAGCGGCTTGGGGCCACCGAACAGGACGCCCTGGATGGCGGGGTGAAACGGCTGGGGCTCGATCGCGACGCCGGCCAGTGCCGCGATCTCGGCGGCTGCCGCGTCGGCCTGCTGTGCTGCCACCCCACCGTGCTTGACGGGAAAGTCGGTGGCGTCGCCGGCGGCGTAAACGTGCTCCAGACCGCGAACCCGGCAGTGGACGTCGATCGGGATGAATCCCCCCTCGCCGCTTGGCACGCCCGGTGTAGCGGGGCCGGACAGCTGCGGCAACGCCACGATGCGGTCAACATGCAGGGTGCGCTCGCCGGGGTGGATCGACACTCGCCCCGGTTCGAGGACGCCGGCGTGCGCCGAGGTGATCGTGAGGATGTCGCGCTCCTCCAGAAGTTGGCGCACGGCGTCGCTCACCGTCGTGCCGAACAGTGCCAGAGGGGCATCCTCGGGGGTGACGATCGTGATCGAGAGTCGCGCGCCCATGTCGAAGGCGCGCGTGGCGGTCATCAACGCAAGCTCGTAGATCGGCAACGGCCATGCCATCGGCGTCGGCGCCACGAACGCGAGTGACGCCACGAACCCGCCTTCGATGTCCTGGATGAGGCCGTGCAGCTGCTCGTCCAGGCGACGGTCATCGATCGTTGTGCAGTGCCCGAACGCAGGATGGAGCTGGGCGCCGAGCGCGAGCAGCAGCGCATCGTAAGGAAGCGCTCGCCCCGACGCGGTATGTGCGGTCGAGCGCGGCGCGTCGAGCCGCGCGAACTGATCCTGCAGCAGTTCGGCGCCGGCGTCTCGCACGATCTCGTCGAGCGGGTGGCGCTCCGCGGTGCTGTACCCGAACGGCTCGCGCACGCGCATCGGCCGGTAGACGAAGTCCTCGTCAGGCGCCAGCACCGTGATGCCCACGCGCTCTCCGGCGAGCTCGCGCAACGCGAGCATGCATTCGAGCCCGGCGACGCCGGCTCCGGCGATCAGAACCTCAAATGGGACTGTCGACGAGTTCTCAAGAGCCACCACGGTGAAGCTTACGTCGCCGCGCAGGACGGCCAGCGGGGTGAGGCCGAAGACTTGTTGCAGAAAACTACGTACCAACCACGATCCGGCGGCCGCTCACCGTCCACGCGCGGATCTGCACCCAGTGATCCTTTTGCCCGGGCGCCCACGTCTGCAGCTCGTGGGCGTTCAGGCGGCGGAGCTCCGCGGGATCGATGACCTCGTCGGTCACCCCGTGAACGATCACGCTCCACCCGGTGCGTGACTGCTGATCGATGCCGTCGATCTCAAAGGCCGCCTGTGCCGCGTGCAGCAGCGCGTGGAACTTCGAGCCGGTGGCGGTCCGGAACACGACCGACTGCGAGGGCTCGTCGAACACGTAGTTGACCGGCCGGATCACCGGCGGTCCGTGGCCGGTATTCACCGCCAGGCGGCCGAAGCCCCCGGACGCGAGCAACCGCAGGCACTCCTCCCGCGGCAGCTCGAGCAGCTCGCTCTCATGAGCCGACCTTACCGCGTGCGTCCGCAGCGAACCGCGCCAGAGCGAATCTCGGGCGGCGCTGTCCTATACCGCCTCGGTCGCGAGCGCAGCTGGTGGCCAGGTCGATCTCCTGGTGAGCGGGTCGCGTCGCTGCGGCGCTGCGGCACGCGCGCTGCCCGGCACGACCGGCGAGGCGCTGATGCACGGCGCCGCCTGTCCGGTCCTGGTCGTGCCGCGGCCCGAGTCGATTGGCGGCGCAAGCGTCAGCTTCTCAAGCCCTTAGCGGCCTGACGCCATAGCCTTCGCACGATGTTCAGGAACATTCTTGTCGCGATCGACGGGTCCGCCCACGCCGAGCGGGCGCTGTCGGAAGCGGCCGACCTGGCGCAGCGCAACAACGCGACGCTCACGGTGATGACGGCTGTACCCGACCCCACGACATGGCTCGTCTCCGGCCCTGGCTACATCGGAGAGATCGACTTTGAGGCCCTCGCCAAGGAGGCGGACCGGGAATACACGAAGCTGCTCGACGACGCCGTGGACGCCCTGCCGAACGACGTGTCGGTCACGAAGGTGGTCTCACACGGACGCCCGGCGGAGTGCATCCTCCGGCAGCTCGAGACCGGGCGGCACGACCTCGCGGTTCTTGGCTCCCGGGGCCGCGGGGAAGTGCGGTCGCTGCTGCTCGGAAGCGTTAGCCACCAGGTGCTCAACGCGAGCCCAGCCGCGGTGCTGATCGTCCACGCCTGACGGCAAGGCGCGCGCGGGGGGATGCTCGGCCATCCTGCATCCGGGGAATCCTCGGCAGCGGTCGGGGGAAACTACCGATGGCGCGAGGCGCTCCAGCTGCGAGGCTGCGCATATGGAGCGGGTCGGGGCCAATACTGATGCCACAGCAGCGGATCCGCCTGAAGATCATGCGGAGGCGACGCGCGAGGCCCGCCCTGGCCAGCCGATCATCGTCGGCCTTGACGGGCTCCGGCACGACGCGGACGCGCTGGCTCTGGGCCAACAGCTGCGGCGCGCCCTGGGCGCGAGGCTGCTGCTAGCGCATGTGATCGCACCGGCTCCGCTGGGCCGCGGGATGGCGGAATACGAGCGGCTCGAGCGTAAGGACGGGCAGGACATGCTCGCGCTGACGGCGGCCGAGCTCGGGGGCGATGTCGAGGTCCAGCTGCTCGATCCAGGCCGGCCCGCGACCGCCCTCTCGAGGCTGGTGGCCTCGTGCGGAGGAATGCTGGTTCTGGGGTCCGGACACCGGGGCCCGATCGGGCGAGTCGTCCCCGGCGGGGTGGCTTCCCACCTCCTGACTCGCGCCCACTGCCCGATCGCCGTCGCACCGGTCGGCTATGGGAAGCTGGCCAAGGCGGGCGTCTCGCGGGTCGGAGTGGCTTACGACGGCACGAGCGAGGCGCGTGTGGCGCTCGAGCAGGCGGCGGACGCGGCGGGCAGGCTCAGCGTTCCGCTTCGCCTTTACATCGCGATTCACGAGATCTCGGACGATCCCGCGTGGGACGCGTTTCGAGCGCATATCACAGATTTCGCTCAGCACATACTGGGCGCCGGACTGCAACGGCTCCCGGCGGAGATCGACGCGAGCGGCGTGGTGCTCGAGGGGCCGGTGCCGAAGGTGATCGCGCATCAGGCGTTTGACGACCGCGTCGACCTGCTGTACGTCGGCTCGCGCGGGTACGGCCCGTTGCGCGAGGCGCTGCTCGGCGGTGTCGCGGGCGGACTGTTGCTGACCGCCCGCTGCCCGCTGGTGATCATTCCACGAGCGTTTACACGGCGCTCGTCAGACGGCGAGTCCGCCGCTGAGTGACCCGCCCGCCGCAGCTCTACGCTCTCACCCGGTCTCTCGCGAGGACCAGTACGCCTCCGCTTCGGCTTCCATCTTGGCCAGCCGGGTGTAGTAGTCCGGGTACTCGTTCAGGTGCGCCCGGGCGATCTTGCCGGTCCTCTGCGCATCGTCGTCGGTGACGTTGGTGGCCGGATCGTGCGCGCCGTGCTCGAGTTCGACCTCCAGCCCCATCCGGAACTGCTCGACGTCGAAACGGGAAGCGCTCCAGTCGATCCCGATTGCCTCGCCGATCGCCCGCGCCTGGTCAGTTGTGAAGCTGCGTTGTCCTGTCATGGGCGCAGTCTGACCTCACCGGCTGTGAAGCGCTCGATCAGTAGTTTCGCGCATAGGTCTGCATAAAGGCGCGGATACCCGAAAAAGCTCGCGCGACGATCATCGCAGCATATAAATCTTCACGTATTTATAAGGAGAGCGCAATGTCGCGCAAAATCTTTGACATCATCACGAGCACGGGGGGCGCCGTGGTTGTCGTCGTGCTGGTGATCGCCGGCGGCCTGTTGACGTGGGGACATCACTTCGTCAACTCGAACGTTCGCAGCCAGCTGGCCCAGCAGCAGATCTACTTCCCGCCGAAGGCCGCGTTCGCGCATCCAAAGGCCGGTGGCGAGATCACACCGTCGATGATCCCATCGGTTTCCCAGTACGCCGGGCAGCAGCTGCTGACCGGACACCAGGCCGAGGTGTGGGCCAACGACTTCATGGCCGTGCACCTGTACAACATGCCCTACCACGGCGTCTACGCGAAGATCAGCGCCGCCGCAAGAGCGAACCCAAACAGCAAGGCGCTGGCGGCGCTCGAGCAGACCTCCTTCCAGGGGACCACCCTCAGGGGACTGCTGCTTGAGGCGTACGCGTTCTCCAAGACCGGCCAGGTCATGCTCTGGGGTGCGATCGCCTCGTTCGCCCTGGCGGTCGTCATGGGGATCCTGGTGGCACTGGGGTTCTGGCACGCCGCTCGCACGCCCCGCGAGGCGCGGATGCTGAGCCCGAAGGTGGTTGCAACCTCCTGAGCAAGCACAAGCCTGCGCAACACCGCAACGCCCGCGCCGGAATCGCACCCGGCGCGGGCGTAGGCTTTCTTGCGTTCCGTGAGCTCAGGCGATGCCATGCCCAACCGCCACAAGCGCGGCGCGGCGCTATCCGTTCACGATTTGGGCAAGCGCTTCGGCGACCGGCTGGCGTTCGACCGCGTCTCATTTGAGATCGACTACGGCGAGGTGTTCGGGTTTCTCGGCCCGAACGGCGCCGGGAAGACGACCACAGTCCGTACGCTCGGGACGCTGATCGCGCCGAGCTCGGGGTCGGCGTCGGTCGCCGGAATCCCGCTCACCGCCGAGAACGGAGTGGAGATCCGCCGGCGGATTTCGATCATGCCCGAGTCGCCCGGCCTGTACCTCCGCCTGACCGTCGCCGAGAACCTCGAATGCTTCGCGAACCTGTACGAGGTCGCCAACCCCGGCCAGCGAATCGAGCGGGCCCTGCGGGCGGTCAATCTGCTCGAGCGCGCGGACGATCCCTGCGGTGCGCTCTCGAAGGGCCTGCGTCAGCGGGTTGCGCTGGCCCGGGCCTTGCTCTCCGAGCCGGAGGTGCTGTTTCTCGATGAGCCGACCTCCGGCTTGGACCCGGTTGCCACCCGCGACGTGCACGACCTGATCGCCGAGCTCGGCCGCAGCGGCGTGACGATCTTCCTGACCACGCACCGGCTCGAGGAGGCCGAGCGTCTGTGCGACCGCGTGGCGATCCTCAACACCACGCTGCGCACGCTCGGCCGACCCGACGAGCTGCGCGATCGGCTGTTCGCCAAGACGCTGACGGTGCGAACCCTCACCCCGCTTGCCGACCCGGGGCTGGTGTTCGCCGAGCTGCCCGGGGTCGAAGGTTGGCGCCAGGACCAAGGCGGCGGGTACGTCGTCGCGGTATCCGATCCCACGGTCGCCGCCCCTGCGGTGACGCGGTCGCTGGTGTCGGCCGGCGCCGACGTGCTGTCGATCAGCGAGTCACGCCACTCGCTGGAGGACGTTTACCTGGAGCTGATCGATGAGCCCAAGCCCGCGATCAAGGAGCCGGCATGAGCCGCAGGCGGGTGATGGCAATCGTGCGCAAGGAGTTCCGGGAGTACCGGCGCAACCGCTACGTGCTGGTGACGATGGCCGTCATCCCGGTCATCTTCCTGCTTCAGCCGCTCGTCTACACCCTCGCCCTGCCGGCGGCGGCGGCGGTCCCGCTCAGCCACCGCCACGAGCTTCTGTACATGCTTGGGATCCCAGCGCTGGTCCCGTCGATGCTCGCCGCCGCGTCGGTCGTGACCGAGCGCCAGCAGGGAACGCTCGAGCCGGTCCTCACAACACCGATCCGCGGGAAGGAATTCCTGCTTGCCAAGGCGCTCGCCCCGCTCGTCCCGGCGATCGCGGTCTCCTACGCGGTCTACGGGCTGTTCGTGATCATCATCGAGCTGTTCGCACATGCCGGCGTGGCTTCGGCGCTTGTGCAAGGCCCTCTGATCCTCGCGCAGGTGATCTTCACGCCGCTGTTGGCCCTGTGGTCGATTTGGGTGGGGATTGCGATCTCAACCCGGTCCAGCGACGTCCGCGCCGCGCAGCAGCTGAGCGTGGTGGGCAACCTCCCGATGGTCGCGCTCAGTACGCTGGTCGCCTTCAACACGATCCAGGCGACGCTCGGACTCGCCGTCGGCCTCGCCGTCGCGCTGATCGTCATCGACCGGGTGGGCTGGCGGGTCGTCTCCGCGATGTTCGATCGTGAACGGCTCATCACCGGCACGCGATAACCGCTCACACCCGGACCCGCCTGGCATGCAGCGCCTCGTAGATCGGTCGGCACGCCTCGGCCACGGCCGCGTCATGGTCAGCGAGCGTGATCTGGCGCGGGCGCCACGGCGCAAATCCGGTGGAGGCCCAGACCGCCGCGTACCAGTGCGGCGCCCACACGCCATCGGATGGCCGCGGCCCCGCGGGCCAGGACAGCATCCGACCGGTGAAGGGGATCCCGAGCCACTCACAGAGCCAGCGCAGATGCGCATCCGGCGAGCGAAGCAGGTCCGTCGCGTCGAGGATCGGCACCTCGATCCCGTGCCCGTCCCACAGCTCCAGCAGCCACTTCTGCTGGCGAAGCCCGATGTCGTCCGGCTCGCACGTTTCCCGCGCACGCACGTAGGAGGCCACCACCTCCGCGGGGTCGCGAATCAGCAGCACGTTGCGCACGCGCAGAGTCCACCGCAGGTCCATCTCAGCGCAGATGTGGTGGGCCATGTGCTTGGCGTAATGGACGCGGCGCCCCTCCGGAAGGGGCGCGAACAGCTCTTCGACGACCGTCGCGAGCTCGGTGGGCTGCGAGCCAATGACCGCCTCCCGCGCCGGATGGTCGATGCCGGTGCGGGCGAGATAGGCGGCGTACAGCGGCTCGTCGACGACGACCGCATCGGGCCTGTTCTCGAACGCCCTCATCAGGGCGGTGGAGATGTTCCGCGGGCCGGACCACATCGCGACCCGGACGACGTCGCTCATGGCGCGACGCGTATAGCCACGTCCCCGGCGACGAGCTCGCGGTACAGCCCCTGGAGGCGCTCGACGACCGGGCCACGGCGGCCGTCGCCAATCGTGCGGCCGTCGACCGAGCGGACCGGCACCACACCGGCGAAGGTGCCGGTCACGAATGCCTCGCGCGCGGAGTAGACGTCGGTCAGGCTGAACACGGCCTCGCGCGCGCGGATTCGGTTGGCGGCGCAGATCTCCAGCACGTTGGCGCGGGTGATGCCCGGCAGGCAGTAGCGGCCGTCGGAGGTCAGCACCTCTGGCACATCCTCATCGCCGGTCACGATGAAGAAGTTCGTCGAGTTGCAGGTGGCGACGAATCCGTGCGGGTCGAGCATCAGGGCCTCATCAGCGCCGGCGGTGTAGGCCTGGATGCAGGCGATGACGTCGACCAGCTTGGAGTGCGCGTTGAGCTTCGGGTCAAGCGTGTCGGGCGAGGCGCGCCGTACGTGCGCCGTGAACAGCGTGATGCCGTCCGTCAGCGTTGCCGGCAGCGGCTCCTTGTGCTCGGCGATGATTACGATCGTCGCGGGGCCCACGGTCAGCCGCGGATCCTGATAGGGAGTGCGTTTAACGCCCCGCGTGACCATCAGCCGCACGTGCACCCCGTCGATCATGCCGTTGGCCTTGAGCGTGGCGTAGATCGCCTCTGTCAGCTCGCGCCGGCTGCGGCCGACATCGAGCATGATCGCGTTTGCGCCTGCGAACAGCCGGTCGAGATGGCGCTCCAGAAACGCGGGGTGGCCCGAGCTGACGCGCAGACCTTCCCATACGCCATCGCCGAGCACGAAGCCCGAATCGAACACCGACACGACGGCCCGCTCGCGCGGCACGAGCTCCCCGTTGACCCAGACGACGATCTGCTCGTTGCGCCGGTCCTCGTCGAAGTCGTGCGTGCCGTGCGCCACGCGCGAAAGCTTAGGTTGCTACTCGCCGCGCCAGACGGGTTCGCGCTTCTGGAGAAACGCGCTCATCCCCTCCTGCGCGTCATGCGCGAGCGCGTTCTCGGTCATGACCACCTCGCAATGCTCGTAGGCCTCGTCCTCGGGGCGATCGATCTGGGAGTAGAAAGCGTGCTTCCCGGTGGCGACGGTGTACGCGCTGGACCGGGCAATCGCATCAACCAGCTCAGCGACCGCGGGTTCGAGTTGCTCGGGCGCGACCACTCGGTTGATCAGCCCCCAGTCCAGGGCGGTCGCCGCATCGATCGGCTCGCCGCTCAGCAGCATCTGCATCGCGCGCTTGCGACCGACCGCTCGCGACACCGGGACCATCGGGGTCGAGCAGAACAGGCCGATCTTGACGCCGGGCGTCGCGAACCGGGTGCCCTCCGCCGCAACCGCCAGATCACACGCCGCCACCAGCTGGCAGCCGGCGGCGGTAGCGATGCCGTGGACCTTCGCGATCACCGGCTGAGGAACCTCGTGGAGCGTCCGCATCATCGCGCTGCAGCGATCGAACAGGCGTGCCAAGAACCCTTCGTCCCGGCCGATCATCTCCGACAGGTCGTGGCCGGCTGAGAAAACCGGGCCCGCGCCCTCGATCACGATCGCTCGAGCGTCGCGCCAGGCCGAGAGCTCGCGCACGGCGGCGGTCAGCTCCTCCATCAGCTCCATCGAGAGCGCATTGCGTTTCTCGGGGCGGTTGAGCACGATCCGCGCGGCGGATCCTTCGCTGGTGACGAGCAGGTTGCGGTAGTCGGTGTCTGGTAGCGAGCTCATCAGGACAACGTACTCCCGTGCTTTGGGAGGCACAAGCACGCGGTTGGGCGTGCCGTAGCGTCTAACCTGATTTTCGATTGCCACCACGTGCTCGTCGCACCGGTGCGCTCGTCATGGGCAGTCCGTCATCGCAATCCCAGCTCTCGGCCACCGCGCCGTTCTCGACGGCTCCACCGCCGGAGGTGATACCGGGTGCGACGCCGGTTTCCGGCATCCGCCAACGCTGGAAGCGGCTGTCCCTGCTGTGGCGCGTGTTCGCGGCCAACGTGGCCGTGTTTGCCGTGGCTTTTGCGGTGCTGGCGTGGGCACCGGTGACGGTGCACCGGGTTGCCACGCCGAGCGAGCTGCTCGTGCTGTCGATCGGTCTGATTCTGATGTTGGCGTTCGACCTCGCGATGCTGCGCCGCACATTCGCGCCGCTGCGCCGGCTGGCGGCGACGATGCAGGCAGTTGATCCGGCGCAGCCAGGTCGCCGCGCCGAGGCCTTCGACGGGGCGGGGGCGGAGGTGACGGCGCTGGCGGGCGCGTTGAACTCGATGCTCGACCGCTTGGAGGGCGAGCGGCGGGAGAGCGGCAGACAGGTTCTGGCTGCGCAGGAGCGCGAACGCACCCGCATCGCGCGCGAGCTGCACGACGAGGTGGGCCAGACGCTGACCGCGATCGCCCTGCGGGCCGAGCGCGCTGCCGCCGAGCCGGGTCCACAGCATGAGGCGTTGGTCGATATCACCGAGACGGCGCTGCGCAGTCTCGAAGACGTGCGCCGGATCGGCCGGGAGCTGAGGCCCGAGGCGCTTGACGACCTGGGCCTGGTCAACGCGCTGATCGCGCTCTGCGCGCGGGCCGATCGGCAGCGGGGGCTGCGGGTCCGACGCGACCTCGACTGGGGGCTCCCCCAGCTGTCGCCCGAGGTCGAGCTGGTGATCTACCGAGCGGCCCAGGAGGCGCTCACGAACGTGCTTCGCCATGCCCAGGCGACCGACGTGTTCGTCGCGCTCAAGCGAGACGGGTCGGACGTGGTGCTGACCGTCAGCGACAACGGTCGAGGATTGCCGGCCGCGGTCACCGAGCGCGGCTTGCGCGGGATGCGCGAGCGGGCGATGGTGATCGGCGCCCGGCTTGAGCTCGGCCGGGCCACGCGGCGCGGAACCGAGATCGTGCTGCGAGTCTCGGTGTAGGCCGTGGCGACGCCATTGAAGACCCGGGTGCTGCTGGCGGACGATCACGCGGTCGTCCGCAGTGGCCTGCGCGCGGTGCTGGATGGTGAGCCTGATATCGAGGTCGTCGCCGAGGCCGAGGACGGGATCGAGGCGGTCGAGAAGATCTTGGCGCGTGACGTGGACCTGGCAATCCTGGACGTCTCGATGCCGAAGCTGACCGGGCTGCAGGCCACCGCCGAGCTGCGCCGACACCGCCGCCACGTTCGCGTCCTGATCTTGTCGGTGCATGACAACGAGCAGTACTTCTTCGAGGCACTGCGGGCAGGCGCCTCAGGGTATGTGCTGAAGTCGGCCGCCAACCACGACCTGGTCGACGCCTGCCGCGCGGCGATGCGCGGCGAGCCGTTTCTGTATCCGAAAGCGGTTACCGCTCTGGTCAGGGAGTACCTCGAGCAGGCCAGGAAGGGCGAAGCGGCGCCTGATGACCCCCTCACCCCTCGGGAGCTCCAGGTGGTGAAGCTGATCGCCGAAGGCCGAAGCAGCGACGAGATCGCCACGGAGCTCGTGATCAGCCGCAAGACGGTCGACCATCACCGCGCCAATCTGCTCGGCAAGCTTGGGATGCGCAACGTCGCCGAGTTGACGCGGTACGCGATCCGTCGCGGGCTGATCGAGCCCTAGCGCAAGATAGGCACTTGCACCTATGGAGGGCGGCCACGGCGAATGCCAGCCTGATGGCGTGGCAGAGGTACTCATCTTGCTCGAACGGCCCGCGTCGTTGACGCCCGAGCTGCGCGCGTGGATCAACCAGCGAGCCGGTTCCGGGCGTGCGGTTCTCACGCGCGGTCGCGTAAACGGGTCCGATCGTCCCAGCGTCATGCTGCGTGTCGAGATCGAGTCCGACTCTGAAGACGAGGCTGAGGACGAGGTGGCAGACCTGATCACCGACCTGCGGTTGCTCGGGTTGCGTCCAACGCTGGTCACCGGGCAGCCCGTCGAAGGGCGACGCGATGGACTCGCCGCGCGCGCGACGTAGCCTGCACGAGGCGGCCCACAAGAGCGACGCGCCGGCGGAGCAGGCCGTCGCAAGCGGCGTCAGGCGGACCTTCAACGAGGCGGCCCACAAGCTCGGCTACTGGCCGGTGTCGCCGGCGCCGCCACGGCCGCTCAACGGCCGCGCGACGGTCACGCCCGTGGACGAGGAGCGCGACGTCATCGCCGGTGCCAGCCGGATCGTGCTCGGGCTTGGAGCGCTCGGCGTCGTCTATGGCGATATCGGCACGAGTCCCCTGTACGCGGAGCAGGTGATCTTCAACCAGCACGCGGACGCGGCGCGAGCCACGACCGCCGGCGTCTACGGGGTCGTGTCGCTGATCTTCTGGGCGCTGGCAATCGTCGTGTCTGCCAAGTACGCGGGGATCCTGATGCGGGTCCACAACCGGGGAGACGGCGGCGGCATGGCGCTCGCCGCGCTGATCAAACGTCGCCGCGTGGGCCGCACGGCGCTGCTGATCACCCTTGGCATCTTCGGAGCCGGCCTGTTCTTCGGCGACGGGATGATCACTCCCGCGATCTCGGTCACCTCCGCGGTGGAAGGCCTGAAGGTCGACACGCCCGGGCTCGCGCACCTCGTCGTTCCGGTCGCGCTGGCGATCCTCGTTGCCCTGTTCGCGTTCCAGAGCCGGGGCACTCGCGCCGTCGGATGGCTGTTCGGCCCCCTGATCCTGGTGTGGTTCGCGGTGATCGGGATCCTGGGTGCGCGGGAGGTCATCGCTCATCCAGGCGTGCTCCAGGGGCTATCCCCGACCTGGGCGGCTCGCTTCATGATCGATCACCGGGTGGCCGGCTTCCTGACGCTCGGCGGCGTGGTGCTCGCGGTCACCGGTGCGGAGGCGCTGTACGCGGATCGCGGGCACTTCGGGGCTCAGCCGATCCGCCGGACCTGGTTCGGCATCGTGCTGCCGGCCGTCCTGCTCTCCTACCTCGGCCAGAGTGCGCTGATCCTCGCTCACCCGCACGCAATCAGAAACCCGTTCTACCTGTTGGTTCCGAGCGGCCTGCGGCTGCCGATGGTGTTTCTGGCGACGATCGCAACGATCATCGCCTCCCAGGCCGCGATCACCGGGTCGTTCTCGATCGCCCGCCAGGCGGTGCAGCTTGGATTCCTGCCTCGTCTGAAGATCGCGCACACCTCCGAGCTCGAAGGGCAGATCTACGTGCCGGTGATCAGCTGGACGCTGGCCCTCGGGGTCATCGCGCTGGTGCTGGCGTTCCAGCACTCGGGCGCCCTCGCCGACATCTACGGGGTCGCCGTCACCGGCACGTTCGTGCTCGACACGATCCTGTTCCTGGCCGTCGCGCGCTCCCTGTGGCGCCTGGCCAAATGGAAGATCTGCGCGCTCGGCGCCCTGTTCCTGACCGTCGAGCTCTCGTTCTTCTCCTCGAATGTGAGCAAGGTCAGCCACGGCGCATGGATCCCGCTATGCGTGGGACTGCTGACCGCAAGCGTGATGGTCACCTGGCGACGTGGGCAGGAAATCGTGACTCGCAACCGCACCGAGGAGGAGGGCCCGCTCAACGACTTCCTCTACCGGATCAGGATGAGCGATCCCCCGATCCACCGCGCTCGCAGCGTCGCGGTCTACCTGAGCCCGAGCAAGGACACGACCCCGCTCGCACTGAAGGCGGACGTCGAACATCACGGGATCTTCCACGAGAAGGTTCTGATCGTCTCGGTCGAGCCGGTCAGCGTGCCGCACGTCGACCAGGACGAGCGGCTGATCGTCGAGACGCTCGGCAGCGGCCTGTTCAAGGTCAGGCATGTCACGCTGCGCGCCGGCTACCACGACGTCACCGACGTTCCGGCCGCGCTCGCCCTGGCCCGAAAGCGCGGGCTGCTTGAGCGCAATCTCGACCTGGAGCACGCCTCCTACTTCTTGTCACGGATCACGATCACCCCGACCAACGACCCGGGGTTGAGCAGGTGGCGCAAGCTCCTGTTCGTCGCGATGGCCCGCAACGCGGCCAGCCCGATCGACACCTTCCGGCTGCCGGTCGACCGGACCGCGACCGTTGGCGCGTTGATCGGCGTCTGAGCTCCGCGCCGGCGACCTTGAAAACCGGCGGCGGCGGCGCCGGACCCGAGCGAACCAAAGCGTTTCGTGGTGGCTGAGCCGCCATTTGCCGCTTCGGTTCCCCGAATCGCCCCTCGGCGCCTCGCCCTCGCGTTCGCCGAGGACCCCTCCCCCGGCGTCGCCCTCGCGGTCGCCGATCGCCCCACGGCCGAAACCCACGACCCCCCCTGTTAGCAGGTCTTTTCGCGGCAGCGCCCCCGGCAGGACTCGAACCTGCGGCCCACAGCTTAGAAGGCTGTCGCTCTATCCAGCTGAGCTACGGGGGCTTTGGCACGCCGGCCGGCACGCGACCGTCGCATCATGGAGAATGTAGACGTGTTCAAGGGCGGCGTCCGGGTCGGGCTGGTCGCTGTCGCCGTGCTGGGGCTCGCCGCGCTGCCGGTATCCAGCGGCGCCGGCGCCGTCATCGCCCGCGCGAGCGCCGGCAGGACGTCCGCGTGCACCGTCCCCGGCTACAACAAGCCGCTCAACCAGCTCTGGAAGCCCGACATGAAGGCGGCGCTCCGCTGGGCGGACACGCGGGCGGGAGACATCGAGTTCGCCGTGCGGGAGGATGGCCACTACTGGGGCCACCGCTCAAACCACCAGGAGTGGTCGGCGAGCGTGGTGAAGGCGATGCTGCTCGCCGCGTACGTGGATCAGCCTTCGGTCGCGGACCGCGCGCTCGACTCCTACGACAAGTCGCTGCTGTACCCGATGATCATCTACTCGGACAACAACGCGGCGCAGCAGGTGTTCAACATCGTCGGCCAGAGCGGCCTCCAGGCGCTCGCCAACCGCGTCGGGATGACGAACTTCTCGACGAACTCGGTCTGGGGCGAGACCGGGATCACCGCCCACGACCAGACGAAGTTCTTCCTCCACATCGACCGCTACATCGCTCGCAGGCACCGCTGGTACTCGCTGTGGCTGCTCCAGCACATCACCCCCTCGCAGCGCTGGGGCATCGGCCAGGTGCAACTCCCCGGCTGGAAGCTGTACTTCAAAGGCGGCTGGGGGTACGGCACCGGCCTGATCGACAGCCAGGTCGCGCTGCTGGTCCGCGGCTGCGCCCGCGTCTCCCTCGCGGTGCTGACGATGCACGACGGCAACCCCTGCTGCTCGCATGCGTACGGCAAGGCGACGCTGCACGGGATCTTCTGGCGGCTGCTGTTCGGGTTCCCGCGGGTGAGGAAGCGCTAACGCCGCCGGGTCCCGAGCGAGGGCCCGCACGAAATCAATCGGGGCGCCGGGATTCGAACCCGGGACCTCGGCCACCCAAAGGCCGCGCGCTTCCAGGCTGCGCCACGCCCCGCACGGGCCTCTGAGTCTATTGCCAATCGCCGCGCTCGCCACACATCCTCCAACCACCGACCCCGCCCACTGGAGTACCCTCCGCCGCCGCAATGGCCGAGATACAACCGCTGAGGGCACTGCACTACGACCTCGACAGGACCGGCGGCCTGCAACCGGTCATCGCTCCGCCCTATGACGTGATCGACGCCGAGCAGCGCGCTGCGCTCGCCGCGCGCTCGCCGTACAACGTCGTCCACGTCGACCTCCCCGAGGGCGACGGCGACCCCTACGAGCACGCCAGGGCGCTGTTCGGCGCCTGGCAGGCCGAAGGCGTCGTCAAACCGGATCCCGAGCCCGCGCTGTGGGTGCTCAGCCAGGATTACACCGGACCCGATCACAGGCGCCGCGCGCGCCAGGGCTTCCTCGCGCGCGCGCGTGTAGAGGAGTACGGGCCGGGCCGGATCCGCCCGCACGAGCGCACGCATCCCGGCCCCAAGGAGGACCGGCTCAAGCTCACCCGCGCGACCAGGGCAAATCTCTCCCCGATCTTCTCGCTCTACTCCGATCCCGACGGGACGGCGCGCAGCGCCCTGCGAGCAGCAACCGACAAGCGTCCATGGGCCGAGGCGACCGACGAGGACGGGACCGTCAACCGCCTCTGGCGAATGGCAGACCCCGAGGCGCTCGCAACTGTCCGGCAGGCCCTCCAAAGCCAGGAGTTGCTGATCGCCGACGGCCACCACCGCTACGAGACCGCCCGCGTCTACGCCGAGGAGCTCGGCGGCGAGGGGCCGCACAGATACGTGCTGATGTGCCTGGTCGCGCTCGAGGACCCCGGCCTGACGATCTTCCCCACGCACCGCCTGCTCAGGGGGCTCAGACCCGATCAGCACGAGGCCCTCGCGAACGCGCTTGCCGAGAACTTCGAGATCGAGCCACTCGATGACACCAGCGGGCTCGCCCCGCAACCCGGCAACCAGATCCGGCTCGGCTACATCGACTCGCACTTCCGAAAGCCGTTCATGCTGACGCTCAAGGACCAGGCGATCGCCGATGCCGCGCTGCCGGATCACTCGGCCGCCTATCGGCGACTCGACACCGCCGTGCTCGAGGAGCTGATCCTCAAGCGCACGCTCGGGATGAGCGACGAGGACATCGACCATCTCGCCGGCCTCGGCTACGCGCGCGATTTTGAGCACGCGCTACAGCTCGTCCTCTCCGCCCAATACGACGCCGCGTTCTTCATGGCGCCGATCCCCGTCGAGCAGGTGCAGGCAGTCGCCGACGAGGGCGAGAGCATGCCCCCGAAGTCGACCTACTTCTTCCCGAAGGTGCCAACGGGCCTCGTGTTCAATCCCCTCGGGCAGTAGCGGGTAGGGTCAGCGCACCGATGAAAGCGCTCGCGCGACAAGCCAAGTCGACCGGCTATACGCACCAGCTGGAGATCCGCCAGCACAGCCTGACGGCCGACGAGCCGACCGAGCACGGCGGCGATGACCACGGGCCGAGCCCGCAGGAGCTGCTCGCCGCGAGCCTCGCGTCCTGCACCGCGATCACGATCGAGATGTACGCGGAGCGCAAGGGGTGGGAGATCGGGCCGGTGGAGGTCGAATGCGAGTACTCGCCGGCCGAGCGCGGCGCCCCCACCGAGTTCAGGATCTTCATCCGCCTCGCTGACACCTGTAGCGAGGAGCAGGTCGCGCGGTTGCGTCAGATCGCGGCCAAGTGCCCGGTGCACCGCACGCTGGAGGGCGAGGTCGTGTTCGACGAGCAGATCGAGCTCACGACCCGCCCAGCCTCGTAGGAATTCCCGGCCATTCCTCGATCGGATCGGTCGAGCGCACCACGTGCATCCCGGCCGCGGCGTAGCGCTCGAACGCGGCCTCGGCCTCGTCGGTGTAGTCGACGACCCCCGGCACGACCACCGGCGAGGTGCAGTCCTCAAGCAGATACGTCTTGGGCGCAAGCCGCTCGCGCACCAGCTCGTCAGCCAGCAGGTCGTCGACGGTCCACGCCAGGCAGTGGCTCTTCGCCTGTCCCGCCACGAGCACCGCGTCAAACCCCAGCAGCTTCTCGATCAGCACGCGGTTCTTGGCGCCGAGCTGCTCACCGTCGGGGCCCACCAGCACCTCGGGGCCGAGCATCGAGTAGTGCTCGGTCAGCGGGTTCTCGCCCTTCACCTGGAAATCGGGCTGGCTGCTGCGGGCGATCGTGTGAAAGAAGATCGCCTCCTCGACCGCGGACACCAGCGCATGCCCGATGCTCCCGAGCATCGCGTGGTAGGGCCAGATCGTGAGCTCGTACTTGCCGCCCTCGGCCAGCCTGCGCGTGTAGTACTCGAGGTGGCGCCGCAGATAGTCGCGCCCGAGCCCCAGCGCCGGCGCGACCGCCGGATCCACCCGGAATCTGCCCGAAGCCACGTCGTCGGCCGACACGAGCGTGTAGGGATCGGGATGGCGCCCCTGTTCGTCGATCAGCCAGACCGCGTGGAACACCTGCATCGCGTGGTGGGTGTCGAGGCTCGGCAGGATCTGCGTGATCACCGCGAGGTTGCGGTACACGAACTCGACAAGTCGCCTGCCGTCGTCGACCGCGCCCCGCCCGGAGCGACCGGCCACGAACAGCTCGAAGCCGGGCGCGCAGAACGTGTTCTGCACGTCGACCACGAGCAGCGCCACGCGAAAAGGGTCCTCCGCGGAGCTTGCGATGCCGTGCTCGCGCGCCCACATCCGCGCGTCCCTGGCCCGCTCCTCGTAGTCGACCTTCCAGACCTCGCCCACGCGGTCCGGATCGAAGTGCGCCGGAAGCGGAAGGACGCGCATTCGCCGGCCAAGTCTATATTCGCGCCAATGCCCTCCCGGACCGCGTCCCTCAAAGACGAGCTGCGACGCGTGCTGCTCGCGGCCGAGGAGGCGATGGCGCTCGAGGTCCGGGGTCGCACCGACGCCGCCGTGCTGGTGCCGCTGTATCTGCGCAAGGGCCAGCTGCACGCCGTCTTCACCAAGCGGCGCGAGGATCTGCGCCGGCACCCGGGCGAGATCTCGTTCCCGGGGGGGCGCTTCGACGAGGGCGAGCGCGACCTGCTCGCGACCGCGCTGCGCGAGGCCGAGGAGGAGATCGGGCTGCCGGCGGACGCTGTGGAGATCCTCGGGGCTCTGCAGCCGACGCCGACGATCGCGACCGGCTACGCGGTCTACCCGTTCGTCGGGCTGATCGAGGCGGGCCGGGCGTGGACGCCGAGCGCGCGCGAGGTCGCCCAGGTGATCGAGCTGCCGCTGCGCTCGCTGCTCGACGGCTACGCGCGTCGCCGGCTGGTCCGCCGCGGTCTACCGATCCGGACCGACACCTACCAGGTCGGCGAGCATCTCATCTGGGGCGCGACCGCCCGGATCCTCGCCGACCTGTTCGACCGAATCGCGCCGCTGCTCAGCCCTTCTCGATCGGGACGTTGACGAGGTTCCCCCACTCCGTCCACGACCCGTCGTAGTTCTTGACGTCCTGCTCGCCGAGCAGCTCGTGGAGCACGAACCAGGTGTGCGCCGAGCGCTCGCCGATCCGGCAGTAGGCGATGATCGGATCGCCGCTGAGCACGCCCTTGCCGCCGTACAGCTCCCGCAGCTCGTCGGCGGACTTGAACGTGCCGTCCTCGCGGACCGCCTGCGCCCACGGGATCGACGCGGCGCCGGGGATGTGGCCGGCGCGCTGCGCGCCCTCGTTCTCGTAGCCCGGCATCGCGATCAGCTCCCCGGAGAACTCCTGCGGCGAGCGAACGTCGACGAGCTTGTGCGAATCGTCGAGCGCGCTCAGCACCTCGTCCCGGCGCGCGCGGATCGACTCGTCGCCCTCCCGCGCGTTGAAGGTCGCGGGCGAGAAGCTCGGCAGCTCGCTGGTGGTCGGCCGCCCCTCGGAGATCCAGCGCTCGCGCGGCCCGTTGAGCAGCTTGACGTTGTCGTGCCCGTAATAGAGCAGGTACCAGTAGGTGTACGCCGCGAACCAGTTGTTGCGGTCCCCGTAGAGCACGATCTGGTGGTCGTTTGAGATGCCGCGGCTGCCGAGCAGCTCGCCGAACTCCTGCGGCCCGAGGAAGTCGCGCTTGACCTGGTCCTGGAGGTCGTTGCGCCAGTCGAAGCCGATCGCACCGGGGATGTGCGCCTCCTGGTAGAGCGCGGGGTTCTCGTCGACCTCGACGATCCTGATCGAATCGTCGTTCAGGTGCTCCTCGAGCCACTCGGGCTCGACGAGGACATCCTTCGCATATTCAGCCATGTGCAGCTCCTAAAGTCGGTTGATACATATTTTCAGGTCGCCTTTTAGGTATTTGCTCCGGTCGCCGTCAGTCTAACCGCCGCCCAGCACGCGCTCCACTGCCTCGGCGGTCAAACTCGACCAGGCGCCCACGGCATCGCGCTCCGCCTCGAGCACCGCGTACGGGATCCGCGAGCCCTCGCAGAAAGCCCGCACGATTCCCGCTCCGCCCGCCAGGATCTCCGCCGGCACCGAACCGCGGGCCTCGTAGACGATTCCGCGCGCCGGCGAGTCGAGCACGCGCGCCAGCAGCATCTCCAGCCGAGTGCCGTGCAGCGCCGCGAGCGCGTCGCGCGACCCTCGCGCCGAGCCCAGCAGGATGCAGATCACGCTGACGCGCTCAAGCGCGGGCGCGATCGTCGCAACGCGATCGGGGTCGCCCACGAACGCCTCGGCCCCCGCCTGCTCGATCACCGCGGCCCGCTCGACAGACCGCGTGGTCCCGCGCACCGCGTGACCGCGCGCCACAAGCTCGCCGGCGAGCACTGCGCCGCAGCACCCGCAGCCGACGATCAGGCACCGGGCCACCGCGCCGCGGGCGGCTGGGGATCAGGCGGGGGCCGGCGGCTCGCCGCCGAACTCGCGCCGGACCTCGGCCTTGGTCCGCTCCGGGAGGCCCCGGGCGCGGCGGCGCGCGTTGGTCGCCTCGAGCAACTGGTCGAGCTCCCGATCGGCCAGGTACGCGTCGCGGCGCCGGCGCTGATCGGCGAGGTCCGCGGCGACCCGCATCTCCATCTCGCTGACCGTGACCTCCTTCTCACCGCGCGCCCGCCGCCGCGCGTTGTGCGCGGCCATCATCTGCTCCAGATCCTCGGCCTCGAGCGCCTCACGCGTCTCGACGATCTGGCGGGCCGAGCGCATGCCGAGCTGCTCGAGTCCCGACCCCGGATAGAACCTGCCAAGCAACAGGATGCAGATCACCAACGCCAGCAGGAGGCCCAGCAGCACCAGCGCGAATGGGTCCACGCAGCGAGTCTACCCCGCCGGCCCGCCACATTCGAGACCAATGTGAGACCCCCGCGCGATTGTCAGCAGCGGGCACTGGCCCTAGCGTTGGGAGCGTGGGCTTCAAGGATCTGAGCGAGCTCGACGCGATCGTCGGCCAGGCGCGGATCGATCAGGTGACGGCGACCGGCGAGGCGATCAACGACAACCCGCAGATGCAGTTTGACCTGACCGTCACGCTGCCGGGCCGGGAGCCGTACGCCGCGACCCTCACCCAGGTCGTCAGCCGGCTGGTGATGGGCAACTTCCAGCCGGGCGCCACGGTGCCGGTGCGGGTCAGCCCGGAGGACCCGCACACGCTGATGATCTCCTAACCCCCGGGCCGCCTGCGCAACTTCGTCCGCCCCTCAGTGTTTGGAGGGGCGTCCAAGAGCCACCGCAGGTAGGGAGCCGGCAAGCCGGCGTTGGCTAGAGCACATGAACCCTGGGAAGGAGGCCTTGTGCGCCTACGCCTTGCAGTGTCTGTATCAGCGCTTGCTGCGCTGAGCGCCATCGCCGTGAGCGGCGTCGCCGGTGCCGCGCCACGCCACAACAACGGGCTCACGATCAACGCGACGCCCAACCCGATCGACGCGGGCGACGCGGTGATGATCTACGGCCAGCTGAACAACCAGCCGATCGGAAACCAGACGATCGTGCTGTACCACCGCCTGGCCGGACATCGGCAGTTCACGGAGGTGGGGACGACGAGCACCGACTCGACTGGCTTCTACAAGTTCACGCGAGCCGAGAACGTCGTCTACACGAACCGCGCGTGGTTCGTGCGCGAGGCCGGCAAGCCGAGCGTCCACAGCCGCACGATCCACGAGTACGTCCGCGCGCTGGTGAGCATGACGCCGAGCACGACGAGCACCGACACGAGCACGCCGGTGACCTTCACCGGCTCGGTCATCCCCAACCACGCCCGCGACACCGTCAAGCTCCAGGAGCAGAATGACGCCAACGGCGACTGGTACACGCTCAAGACCGGGAAGCTCAACTCGTCCTCGGCCTACTCGATCACATACCGGTGGGTGCGGCCTGGCGATCACGACGTGCGGGTCCTGTTCCCGGGCGACGCCCGGAACATCGCCGGGGCGTCCGACGGCGCCACGATCGCTGTCCAGCAGGCGCAGAACCCGGAGTTCACGATCACGAGCTCTCAGCCGATCATCAGCGAGGGCTCTCAGGTCACGATCTCCGGCGTGCTGTACATGCCTGGCAGCACGACCACGCCTGACCCGGGCGTCAGCGTCACGCTGTGGGCAAAGGGCCCCGATCAGAAGAAGTTCCACTCGATCGGCGTGCCGGTGCTGACGGGCAACGACGGGAGCTACAGCTTCACCGAGATGCCCGTGTCGAACACCGTCTACCAGGTGCGCACGACGTTCAAGCCGCACCGCTCGACCGCGCTGCTGTACGAGGGCGTTCGCGACGTCGTCCAGATGAGCTCCAGCTCGACGACCTCGACCGTCGGCGGTCAGGTCACGTTCAGCGGCAGCGTCAGCCCGGACAAGGCGGGCCACCGGATCTACCTCCAGCGGCTCGGCGCCGACAACGAGTGGCACTCGGTCGAGGTCACACGGGTGCGGCACGACTCGACCTTCGAGTTCCACTGGACCTTCGTCAAGACCGGCAGCCCGCAGTTCCGGGCCCGGATCTTCAGCGATGAGTTCAACGTCGGAGCGGCGTCATCGCCGCCGGTCACGATCACCGTCTCGTAAACGCGAGGGCTCGTCCGGATGGGGTTGGCCCGGGCGCATGCGCCCGGGCCCGCCCCGGCGCATGCGCCGGGGCGCGGGGCGGCACATGTGCCGCCCCGAACTGCTTAACGTGCAACTGCGTAGAGCCGCCAGCTCCCGGGCACACCCTTCAGCTCCCGCTCGCCGCGGTCCTCAAACGCGATGCCCGAGCCGACGACCAGGTCCTTGACGGTGCCCGACACCAGCACCTCGCCCGGCGCCGCGCAGGCGCTGACGCGGGCGCCGATGTGCACCGCGATCCCGCCGACGTCGTTGCCGATCACCTCGATCTCGCCGGTGTGCAGACCGGTGCGCACCTGCAGCCCGAACTGCGAGCCGGCCATATCGCGGATCGCCGTCGCGCAGCGGATCGCGCGGGCCGGCCCGTCGAACGTCGCCAGGAAGCCGTCCCCCATCGTCTTGACCGCGCGGCCGCGGAATGAGCGCAGCTCACGCCCGACGCTCGTCGCGACGGACTCGATCACCTCGCGCCAGCGCCGGTCGCCGAGCTCGGCCACCCGCGCGGTCGAGCCGACGATGTCGGAGAACATCACGGTCGCGAGGACCCGCTCGGGATCGGGCGCGTGGCGCGCGCCGGTCAGGAACTCCTCGAGCTCGTCGAGCACCGCCTCGCTGTCCGAGCTGAACGCGATCGCCTCGTCGCCCGGCAGCTCGACGTACTTCGCCGCGGGGATGTGCTCGGCCAGGTAGCGCGAGTGCCGGATGTCGATGAACTTGTCCCCGGCCCGGTGCAGCACGAGCGTCGGCGCCTGGATCGAGCCGAGCACGGCGCGGACGTCGACGTCGGCGTTCATCTGCATCAGCCGCGCCGCCGTCCCCGGGCTGGCCGCGAGCCTCTCCAGCCGCGCGAACCAGTCCCGCAGCCGCGGGTCGCTCGACGACCGCGGCGCCAGCCCGACGATCCGCGAGCCGTCGCCCCAGTTCTCCCAGGTGTGCGCAAGTCGCTCCTCGCGCTTGATCGCCCAGTCGTAGTCCGGTGCCCACGACATCCGCGGCATCGCCTCGTACAGGACCAGCGCCGTCACGCGTTCGGGATGCGTGGCGGCGAACAGCGCGGCCATCGCGCCGCCCTCGAGCTGCGCGAACAGCGCCGCCTGCTCGGAGCCGGCCGCGTCCATCACGGCCCGGACGTCCTCCATCTGCTCCTCGAGCGTGGGGGCGCGCGGCACCGGGTCAGACAGCCCCGAGCCGCGCCGGTCGAACAGGATCAGCCGCGAGAACGACGCGAGCCGGTTGAAGTAGCGCGCAACCATCGGCTCGGCCCAGTAGTGCTCGACCTGCGAGATCCAGCTCGGCACGTAGACCAGGTCGATCGGCCCCTCCCCCACCACCTGATAGGCGATGTGCAGATCGCCGCTGCGGGCATAGCGGGTTTCCGGAGCCATCGCGAGGCTGAGCGTACAGTCCGCGTTCGCTAGGGTCCGGGCGGCATGGACTTCTCCCTGACCGACGAGCAGCGGCTGATCCGCGAGACCGCCCGGGACTTCGCCGACAACGAGATCTTCGAGCGCGCGCGCGAGAACGACCGCAACGAGCACTTCGACCTCGAGCTCGTCGCGAAGATCGCCGGGCAGGGCTATCTCGGCGCGATCGTCCCGCGCGACTACGGCGGCGCCGGGCTCGACTACCTGACCTACGGCCTGATCGTCGAGGAGATCGGGCGCGTCGATTCCGCGATGCGGACCGTGATCTCGGTGCAGACCTCGCTCGTGTGCTCGGCGATCCTGCGCTGGGGGACCGAGGAGCAGAAGCAGCACTACCTGCCGAGGCTGTGCTCGGGCGAGTGGCTCGGGTGCTTTGCGCTGACCGAGCCCGACACCGGCTCAGACGCGGCCAACCAGCGCACCCGCGCGCGCCGGACCGACGACGGCTGGGTGATCAACGGCGCCAAGATGTTCATCTCGATGGCGAATCACGCCAAGGTCGCGCTGGTGTTCGCGCAGACCGACCCCGAGAAGGCGCATCGGGGCCTGGCGTGCTTCCTCGTGGATACCGACCAGGGCGGGTTCCAGCCGCAGCCGATCCACCACAAGATGGGCCTGCGCGGCTCCGACACCGCCGCGATCTCGCTCGACGACGTGCACGCCGAGGACGCACAGATCCTCGGAGAAGTCGGCGACGGCTTCAAGGTCGCGATGGGCGCCCTTGACTCCGGCCGCTACAGCGTCGCCGCGGGGTGCGTGGGGATCTGCCAGGGGTGCCTCGACGCGTCGGTGCGCTACTCCAAGGAGCGCCAGCAGTTCGGCCGCCCGATCGCGAGCTTCCAGCTGGTGCAGGAGATGCTGACCGACATCGCGCTGCGCACGGACGCGGCGCGGATGCTGGTCTGGCGCGCGGGCTACCTGAAGGACACCGGCCAGCCGAACACGACCGAGACCTCGATCGCCAAGCTGTACGCGACCGAGGCCGCCGTGCACTGCGCCAACACGGCGATCCAGGTGCACGGCGGGTCGGGGTATGTCGACGACTATCCGGTCGAGCGCTACTTCCGCGACGTGCGCGTCACGACCCTGTACGAGGGCACCTCGCAGATCCAGAAGCTGATCATCGGGCGCGCGCTGACGGGGATCAACGCGCTCGTTCCTTCGTGAAGCCCTCGGTCATCGGGGTGGTCGGGGCCGGAACGATGGGCTCCGGGATCGCGCAGCTGGCATGCGCGAGCGGGGCGCGAACGTTGCTGCACGACCCGCTTGCCGAGGCTCTGGACCGCGGGATCGCGGCAGTCCGCAGGCGCGTCGACGACGAGGCGTTCGCGCGGCTGAAGCCCGTCGACCTGGGCGGGCTCGCCGAGTGCGAGCTGGTGATCGAAGCGGCACCCGAGCGCCTCGAGCTCAAGCAGGAGCTGTTCCGGCGGCTCTCCTCGGAGGTGGTCTCGGAGCAGTGCGTCCTGGCGACCAACACCTCGTCGCTGCTCGTGACCGCGGTCGCAAGCGCGGCGGCGGGTCCCGAGCGCGTGGTCGGCATGCACTTCTTCAACCCCGCGCCGGTCATGCGCCTGCTCGAGGTCGTGGCCGGCGCACAGTCCTCCGACGCAGCGCTGGCGCTGGCACGAGCGGCAGGCGAGGCGATGGGCAAGCACGTGATCGAGGCGCGCGACGGCCCCGGGTTTCTCGTCAACCGCTGTAACCGCCCGTTCGGTGCGGAGGCGCTGAAGCTGCTGGCCGAGCGGATCGCGTCCGTCGAGGAGATCGACCTGGTGTGCCGGATGGGCGGCGGCTACAGGATGGGCCCGTTCGAGCTGATGGACCTGGTCGGCGTGGACACGGGGCTCGACGTCCAGCGCTCCTTCTACGAGCAGAGTTTCGGCGAGCCTCGCTGGCGTCCCTCCCCGATCACCGTGCAGACGGTCGCGGCCGGACGGTTCGGCCGCAAGTCCGGGCGCGGCTACTACGACTACTCCGCCGGCCTCGACGCCTACAGGCCGGCCGACCCCTCGGCTCCGCCGGTTGGCGGCGGCGACGGCGTGGTCGTGATCGCCGGCGAGACGCCGGTCGCGATGCAGCTGCGCGATGCGGCGGGATCGGCCGGCTGGGACGTGCTGACGCCCGATGAGGCGGGCGACCGCCAGCCGCCCGCGCTGATCCTCGACGTCACGCTCGGCGAGGAGCCCGAGGCGCCGCTTCAGGGAGGCCCGCAGGCGATCTGCCTCGCGGGCGGCTCACTCGCGGCCCTCGATCCCGGCGGCGCAGCCGTCGGCTTTCACGCGCTGCCGCCGCTGCCGGAGTGCGGCGTCGTAGAGCTGACGCGCGGCGAGGACAGCTCCGCGTCCGCGTGCGAGGCCGCCGAGCGCTTCTTCGCGACGCTCGGCAAGCATTGCGTGTGGGTCGGGGACGCGCCGGGACTGGTGCTGGGGCGGATCGTCTGCCAGGTCGTCAACGAGTCGGCGTTCGCCCTGCAGGAGGGCGTCGGCAGCGCCGAGGACATCGATGCGGGCATCGTGCATGGGCTGAACTACCCGCGGGGGATCCTGAGCTGGGCCGACGAGATCGGGCTCGACCACGTGCTCGCCGTGCTCGACGCGCTGTTCGAGGAGCATCGCGACCCGCGCTACCGGGCGGCGCCGCTGCTGCGCCGGCTGGTCTGGTCGGGCAGGCTCGGATCCCAGACCGGCCAGGGCTTCTTCACGTATTAGTCTGGATCGATGCGCGCCGTCACCTTTCAGGCCCCCCGCTCGGTGCGCGTCGAGGAGCGAGCCGAGCCCGAGCTTGTGGCCCGCGACGACGCGGTCGTGGCCGTCGAGGCCAGCGGCATCTGTGGCTCGGACCTGCACATCTTCCATGGCCGGGTGAAGATCGAGCCGGGCTTCACGATCGGCCACGAGTTCGTGGGCACGGTGCTGGCGGCCGGCGACAACGTGACCCGCGTGAAGACCGGCGACCGGGTGCTGGGCTGCTTTCACTCAGCCTGCGGCAGCTGCTTCTTCTGCCTGCGGGGCGCCTACCACAAGTGCGACCGGATGCGGGTGTTCGGCCACGGCGAGCTGCTCGGCGGCCTTCAGGGAACGCAGGCTGAGCAGGCACTGGTGCCGATGGCGAACCTGACGCTGCGGGCGGTGCCGCCGGGTCTGTCCGACGAGGTCGCGCTGTTCGCGGGCGATGTGATGGGAACCGGATACCACGCCGTGGTCTCCAGCGACATCGCGCCCGGCGACAGCGTCGCGGTGCTCGGGCTCGGGCCGGTGGGGCTGTGCGCCGTCCAGGCGGCGCTCGCGGCCGGCGCCGGTCCTGTGCTTGCGATCGACACCGTGCCGGCGCGGCTCGAGGTCGCGGCTTCGTTTGGCGCTGTTGCGGTCCATCTGACCGAGGAGAGCCCGCGCGAGGTCGTCAAGCGGCTGACCGACGGCCGCGGCGTCGACGCCGCGATCGACGCCGTCGGCCATCCCGACGCGCTTGACCTCGCGATCCGGCTGGCACGCAAGGCGGGGACGGTGGTCGCGATCGGCGTCTACGCCGAGCGCTGCGAGGTGCACATGGGGCTCGTGTGGATCAAGGCGCTGACGCTGAAGAGCGGGCACGCGAACGTGATCGCGCACGTCGATCGCGTGCTGGGGTTGCTCGAGTCGGGCGCGCTTGACCCAAGCCCGCTGGTGACCCACCACATGGCGCTCGACGACGCCTCCGAGGCGTATGAGCTCTACGATCGGCGGGAAGCTTTGAAGATCGTGCTGAGGCCATGACCACGTTCGCGCTACCCGACCAGCTGTCTGAGGCCGCCCGCGCCTTCGCCGGGCGCGAGCATCAGCTGCTGATCGACGGCTCGTGGGTCGCGGCGGCCGACGGCCGGACGTTCGAGACGCTCGACCCCGCCACCGGCCAGGCGATCGCGTCGGTGGCGCTGGCGGGCGCGGAAGACGTCGACCGGGCAGCGGGCGCCGCTCGGCGGGCGTTCGAGGACCGCGCGTGGGCCGGTGCCCCCGCCGCGCAGCGAGCGTTGCTGCTCAACCGGCTGGCGGACCTGGTCGAGGCCAACGCGGACGAGCTCGCGCAGCTCGAGTCGCTCGACAACGGCAAGCCGGTCAAGCTGGCACGGATCGTGGACGTCGCCGCCACGGTCGCCCACTTGCGCCACTTCGCGGGCTGGCCGGAGCGGATCGCGGGCGACACGCTGCCCGTGCACCAGTCGAACATGCTCTGCTACACGCGCAAGGAGCCCGTCGGCGTGTGCGGGCAGATCATCCCGTGGAACTTCCCGATGCTGATGGCCTCGTGGAAGCTGGCGCCGGCGCTGGCAGCCGGCTGCACGGTCGTTCTGAAGCCCGCCGAGCAGACGCCGCTCACGGCTTTGCGGATCGGGGAGCTCGCGCTGGAGGCCGGTTTCCCGCCGGGCGTCCTCAACGTGCTGACCGGCGACGGTTCGACGGGCGCGGCGCTGGTCGATCATCCGGGGGTCGACAAGCTCGCGTTCACGGGTTCGACCGAGGTCGGCCGGGAGATCGGGGCCAAAGCGGGGCGGGCGCTCAAGCGCCTGACGCTGGAGCTGGGCGGCAAGTCCCCGAACATCATCCTGCCGGACGCCGATCTGGACGCCGCCGTCGCCGGCTCGTTCAACGCGATCTACTTCAACACCGGCCAGGCCTGCAACGCCGGCAGCCGGCTGTTCGTGCACCGTGAGCAGTTCGACCAGGTCGTCTCGGCGCTGGCCTCGGCCGCCCAGTCCGCGCGCGTCGGCCCTGGGCTCGACCCGGGCACGCAGCTCGGCCCGGTGGTCTCCCGCGAGCAGTACGAGCGCGTGCTCGGGTACATCGAGTCGGGCCGCGCGGAAGGCGCGGAGCTGGTGACGGGGGGCTCGCCGTCGACCGGCGGCGCGGCCGGCGATGGCGGCTATTTCGTCGAGCCGACGCTGTTCACGGCCTCGGCCGATGATCTGCGAATCGCGCGCGAGGAGATCTTCGGACCGGTGCTGGTCGCGCTGCCCTACGAGTCGCTGGAGGAGGTTGCGGCACGCGCCAACGACACCTCCTACGGGCTCGCGGCCGGGGTCTGGACGCGCGACATCTCAAACGCCCACCGGCTGGCGGCGCTGCTGAAGGCGGGCTCTGTGTACATCAACTGCTGGGGCGAGGTCGACGCGGGGGCGCCGTTCGGCGGCTTCAAGGCCTCCGGTGTGGGGCGCGAGCACGGTCGCGAGGGGCTCGAGGCGTACCTCGAGACCAAGGCGGTTTGGACGAAGCTGTAGTTCCGGGCGCGGCGTGCCGATCCCTTTCTACGTGGTGTTTCGGACGGTCGCAGTCTCGCTTCTGCTGGGCGCCGGGGCTTCGGCGTTGGCGTCAGCGGCCGGCCCCGGCGCGCAGTCGCGGATCGCCGCCTGCCCCCATGTCCGCGCGTCGGCGACGCACGCTTCGGCAAAGACGATGCGGGCGGCGATCCTGTGCCTGGTAAACCAGGAGCGCAAGCGCTTTCACCTGCCGCTCCTGCACGAGAACGCCAAGCTCGACCACTCGGCGCAGGCTCACACCGACGACATGGTCAAACGCAACTACTTCAGCCACTACTCGCCGAACGGGGCCGCGCCCTGGGACCGGATGTCGGCCGCCGGATACAACTGGTCGTGGGCGGGCGAGAACATCGCGACCGGGTACCCCACGCCCGCGTCGGTGATCGACGCGTGGATGTCAGACGTCGGCCACTGCCAGAACATCCTCACGCCCCAGTTCCACGACATCGGCATCGGGGTCAATCCGCACGGCATCCGGAAGGTCGGCAGCGGTCCCGCGACCTGGACCCAGGACTTCGGCCTGCGGCGCGGCCAGAACCCCCCGTCCAACAACCAGAGGCCGATGAACGGCTGCCCGCACGGGATCTGATCAGCGCTATGCCTCGCCTAGGCCGGGGCCGCCCCCGCCAGGCCCTCCTCGATCGGGAACGGCGTGTCCCGCAGGTACCACTCCGCGTCGAGCGCCGCCTGGCAACCCGAGCCGGCGGCGGTGACCGCCTGACGGTACGTGTGATCGACCAGGTCGCCCGCCGCGAACACGCCGGGAAGGTTCGTCAAGGTCGAGCGCCCCTTCGTGACCACGTAGCCCGCGTCGTCGGTCTCGACCTGCCCCTGCACCAGCTGTGACTGCGGCTCGTGCCCGATCGCGATGAACGCGCCGCCGATCTCGAGCTCGCGGATGGAGTCATCGCCGGTGTTGCGCAGCCGGGCGAGCGCCAGCGACCCGTCGCTACCCGGGGCGAACTCGGCCACCGCGTAGGGCGTCAGCCACTCGATGTTGGGAATCGCGCGGGCCCGCTCGAACATGATCTTCGAGGCGCGGAACTCGTCGCGACGGTGGACGACCACGACCTTCGAGGCGAACTTGGAGAGGAACATCGCCTCCTCCATCGCGGAGTCGCCGCCGCCAACGATGATCGTCGGCTGCTGGCGGAAGAACGCGGCGTCGCATGTGGCGCAGTAACTCACGCCCCTCCCGGACAGCTGCTCCTCACCGGGCACACCGAGCTTGCGGTGCTGGGCACCCATCGCGAGGATCACAGAGCGCGCGGTGTGCTGCTCATCGCCCGTCCAGAGCTTGTGCAGGCCGCCGTCTGAGGACAGCTCGAGCTTGGTGACGTCGTCGGTCTCCAGGCGTGCGCCGAAACGCTCGGCCTGATCGCGGAACTTCTGCATGATGTCCGGCCCCATGATCCCGTCGGGAAAGCCGGGGTAGTTCTCGACATCGGTCGTCTGCTGGAGCAGCCCGCCCCAGGCGAACCCCTCGATCACGAGCGGCTCGAGGTTCGCCCGGGCCGTGTACAGCGCCGCCGTATAGCCGGCAGGCCCACTGCCGACGATGATCACATTCTCGACTCGCTCGTTCATCACTTCATTAAGTATAGCTTTGGCTTCCAACGCCCCGAGGTCCGCCCCCGCGGCCCCTCACGATGCGCCCGCCCGCGCCGGCTCCGCCCGCCAGTGCCGCACGGTCCGGCGCAGCTGCAGGTAGGCGACCCCCCCCGGCAGCGTTGGCAGCCAGAATGCAAACGCACGATAGGCCAGCACCGACACGATCGACACCTCGACGTCGATCCCGAAGGCCGTGAACGCGCCGATCATCCCGCCGTCCACGCCGCCGATCCCGCCCGGCAGCGGCAGCGTGTTGCCGAGCATCCCGATGAAGTAGGCCATCACGATCACGCCCTTCGGCGGCGAGGCGCCGAACGCGTGGAAGCACGCCCACAGCACCGAGATATCGAAGCCCCACCACGCCAGCGCCCCGAGCAGGTAGGGGTTGCGTGCGCGCACCAGCGCGATCGCGGTGCGGACGCCGCTGGCGGCCGTGGCCGGAGCGGCCGCCACGCGCTGCGCCAGCCGCGCCAGCCGGCCTCCACCCGACGTCCAACGCTGCACGAGCCCCTCAAAGTTGACCGGCAGCAGCGACACCGACAGAAACAGCAGGATCACGAATGCGCCGAACGCCGCCGGAATGATCGTGATCGCGAACGGGGCGCGGCCGGGGATTATCCCCAGGTACAGGCCGAGCCCGTCGATCACGAGCGTCGCCATGTAGACCGCGTACAGGAGCACCATGAACGCGATCAGCCGGCATGCGGCGACGCGCGCGTCCATCCCGGAGCGCCGCAGCGCCCACGCGGTGAGCGCGATCCCGCCCGCGCCGGCAGACGCGAACAGACGCGTCGCCGCGAGACCCGCCATCGTGATCTGGTAGCTCTCGCGCCAGTCGATCCGGCCCTCGCCGCGGACGAACACCGCGCGGAACAACGCTATGTATCCGGCGAACGAGCAGATCTCGAGCACCGCGGCAAGCCCGAACCACCACACGTTGCCGCGCTGGATCCGGTTCCACGTCTCCTGGAGTCCGACCAGCTTCGGCAGCACGAAGTACAGGAACGCGATCGCGGACACGATGAACAGCACGAACACGAACAGCCGTCGCCGCGTGAAGCGCACGCGCGGCATCTCCTCGTGCGGGTGATCGGCGGCGCGCGGCGACCGACTCGCTCGCTGGTCGATGGGCGCGTGGCTGCTCACCGGCGCCTACGCGGTTGCGGCCGCCCGAGCTTCGAGCGCGTCTGCCAGCCGTGAGACGAGGCGCACCAGCGGCGCCGCGCGCGGGGCGGCGACCCGCACTCCCTCGGCGAGGGCTGCTCCGGCGATCAGGTCGATCGCGTAATGCTCGCCGAGGTACACGAGCGCGAGCCCGAGCATCACGAGGTACGTCCAGCCGGCGGCGCCCGCCACGGGATCCACCTCGGACAGCAGGTGGGCGCCCATCAGCGAGGTTGCGAAATGAAGCGACGGCATGGCAGCGACCGGATTTCCTCCAAGAAAAGAGTAAAGGGCGGTCCAGCGATCACCCCAGAACTCTTCCCCGTATTCGATCATCATCCGCCGCACGTGGATCGGCTCGGCCCGCTCCAGCCGGCCCCGCGCGGCCGCCCACCACGGCGGCGCGGTCGGTACCGCCCAATAGAACACGGCGCCCAGGTCGAACACCGCGTACATCCGGGCGGCCGCGCTTACGAACCGCTTGCGGTCTCGCAGCAGCACGTAGGCCATGCTCACGTGCGGCACGAGGAACCACAGCCAGTGACACCAGACGAGCACGCGCTCGAAGCGGCTGATCGTGCCGGGCGACGCGAACGTCCGCTGCAGCCGGAGTGTCGGGATGACCCCGAGGCCGAGTATCCGGTCCGCGACGATCGGGTAGTCGATCCGCACTCGCGCGTCGAGTCGCTCGGGATCGTCATGCGGCATCTCGTAGGCCGCGATGTAGGCCCACATGTTGAGCGCAACCACGGCCACGTCCCGAGCCCGCCCCGACTTCATCAGCACCCGAGCCGCCAGCGGCGCGCTTCCCGCGCTGCCGAGCACGACCGCCGGCGGCAGCCTCACGCGACGGCGCACGACAGGCGCGGCGACCCCGGCCACGAGCAGGGTCCAGGCAGTCGCTCGAATCCCCCTCGAGAGGCGCAAGGACGGCAAGTATATGGGCGGCCCGACGCGGCCTCGCTCGCGCTCGGGCCCCGCCCGCAACCCCCCTGAGCTCGCCCTCGGGCCCCGACGGCAACCCCCCTGAGCTCGCCCTCGGGCCCCGACGGCAACTCCCGTCGCCTGGATAGAATGCCGCGCCTTGCGACGTGCGGTCACAAGCATCAGATGTCGCGTGCTCGCGGCCGTGGCGCTCGCGATTGCCGGCTTGCTGCTGGTTGCGCCGGCCGCGTTCGCGAACTTCTTCACGCCGAAGTCGGGCGGGTCGCCGAACGCCAACGAGATCGACAGCCTCTACAAGATCATCCTGTATATCGCCGCGTTCGTGTTCGTGGTGGTGGAGGGGGCGCTGCTGTACTCGGTGCTGCGCTTCCGTGCAAAGCGCGGCGCGATCGCGGCGCAGATCCACGGCAACACGCGTCTGGAGATCGGCTGGACCCTGGCGGCGGCCCTGATCCTCGTGGTGCTGACCGTTGTCACGTTCGTAAAGCTGCCGGGCATCATCGACCCACCGAACTCCAACGCCAACGGCCTGATCCTGTCGGCCTCCGTCACCCAGCCGACGCCGCCGAACGGCAAGAAGCTGACGATCTGCGTGCAAGGGCGCCAGTTCATCTGGCGCTACGTGTACGGCGAGGGCTGCTTGGAGAATTTCTTCGGCTCCAAGCTGCCCTACTCCTACCAGGAGATGGTGGTCCCGACCAACACGACCGTCGTGCTCGACATCCAGTCCACCGACGTGATCCACTCGTGGTGGGTGCCGTCACTGGGAGGCAAAGTCGATGCGGTGCCCGGGTACACCACCTACACCTGGTTCAAGATCCCCCACCCGGGGCTGTTTCACGGCCAGTGCGCGCAGCTCTGCGGGCGAGAGCACTACGCGATGACGGCCCTCGTCAAGGCGGTCCCGCCTGACCAGTACCAGGCGTGGTTGCAGCAGCAGGGCGCCGCCATCCAGCGGGCCAACGCGCAGGTCACCCAGCTGCGCCAGATCCTCACGTCGACCGGCAACCTCTAGGGAGACCACGATGTCCGCGATCACCACCGAATACGCCGTCCGCCCGGTCCCCCAGGTGATCGCTCAGGAGGTGACCCGTCCGCGCCAGACCAAGCGGTGGGTCGACTGGATCCTGACCACCGACCACAAGCGGATCGGGATCATGTACCTGGTCACGACGTTCGTGTTCTTCATGCTCGGCGGCGTCGAGGCGCTGTTGATGCGATCGCAGCTGGCGATCCCGAACAACACGCTGCTGACCTCAGAGCACTACAACGAGCTGCTCACTCTGCACGGGACCACGATGGTGTTCCTGTTCGTCGTCCCGGTGATGGCGGGCTTCGGCAACTACTTCGTGCCTCTGATGATCGGCGCGCGCGACATGGCGTTCCCACGGCTGAACGCGCTCTCCTTCTGGCTGCTGCTGCTCGGCGGGATCGTCTTCTACGCGACGATCTTCTTCCATCCGCCGGAGGCCGGCTGGTGGAGCTACCCGCCGCTGTCGAGCATCCAGTACTCGCCGAGCGGCGGTCAGGACGCATGGATCTTCCTGATCCACATCACCGGCATCTCCTCACTGGTCGGCGCGATCAATTTCTACGCGACGATCGTCAACATGCGGGCGCCCGGGATGAGCTGGGGCCGGCTGCCGCTGTTCATCTGGGCGATCCTCGTCTACGCGGTGCTGCTGATCATCGCGCTGCCGCCGGTCGCCGCCGCGGTGACGATGCTGCTGACCGACCGTCACTTCGGCACCCACTGGTTCGATCCCACCGCGCACGGCTCGCCCGTCCTGTGGCAGCACCTGTTCTGGTTCTTCGGCCACCCCGAGGTGTACATCATGATCCTGCCGGGGTTCGGGATCATCTCCGAGGTCATCCCGGTGTTCTCGCGCAAGCCGATCTTCGGCTACAAGGCGGTCGCCGCCTCGACCGCGGTGATCGCGTTCCTGGCGACGCTGGTGTGGGCGCACCACATGTTCGCCTCGCCGGTGCCGATCGTCGTGCTCGGGTTCTTCATGCTGAGCTCGTTCCTGATCGGGGTGCCCACCGGGGTCAAGATCTTCAACTGGATCGCGACGCTGTGGCGCGGCTCGATCGTGATGACCACCTCGCTGTACTTCGCGGTCGGCTTCATCGCGATCTTCCTCGTCGGCGGGATCACGGGCATCTTCCTCGCCACGTTCCCGGTCGATTGGCAGCTGACCGACACCTACTTCGTTGTCGCGCACTTCCACTACGTGCTGATGGGCGGCGCGGTGTTCTCGATCTTCTCCGGGATCTACTACTGGTTCCCCAAGATCACCGGCCGGCTGCTCAACGAGACGCTCGGCAAGACCTCGTTCTGGCTGATGTTCGTGGGCTTCAACGTCGCGTTCTTCGTCCAGCATGCGCTGGGGCTCTCAGGCATGCCGCGGCGGGTCTACACCTACGCCCCGTCGACCGGCTGGGGCACCTACAACATGATTTCGACGATCGGTTCCTATATCTTCGCGCTGGGAATCCTCGTGACAATCGCCAACATCGCGCGCAACTACAAGTACGGGAAGATCGCGGGGCCGGACCCATGGAAGGCAAACACGCTGGAGTGGTTCACCACCTCGCCGCCGCCCGCGAACAACTTCGACGTGATCCCCCGCGTCCGCTCCGTGGAGCCGATGCGCGACATCCGGCGGCAGGTCGAGCGCTCCACCGGCGTGACCCAGAAGACTGGCGGAAGCGAACGGTTCGCGCGGGTATGAGGTCGTGAGCTCCTCGAGCGTCAGCACCGTCGTCCGCACGGGTGCGTTTCCGGCGCTGCGCGGGGTGCTCGCCGACTACTTCGAGCTGACCAAGCCCAAGGTCCAGACGCTGCTGCTGTTCACGACGGTCGCCACGATGGAGATCGCGGGCAACCCTCCGGTCTCGCGGATCGCGCTGACGTGCCTGGGTGGCTATCTGTCGGCGGGCGGCGCCGGGGCGGTCAACCACTGGTTCGACCGTGACATCGACGGCCGGATGAAGCGCACCGCCTCGCGGCCGGTGCCGGCCGGCCGCATCGCGCCACGCAATGCGCTCGTGTTCGGATGCGTGCTGGCGGCGCTGTCCTACGTGCTGCTGACGCTGACCGTCAACGTGCTGGCGGCGTCGCTGGCGTTTGGCGGTTTCGCCGGCTACGTCGGCATCTACACGGTGTGGCTCAAGCGCCGGACCCCTCAGAACATCGTGATCGGCGGCGCCGCGGGCGCGGTCCCGCCGCTGGTGGGCTGGGTCGCCGCGCGCGGATCGTTGTCGTGGACGGCGGTGTACCTGTTCGCGATCGTCTTCTACTGGACACCGCCGCATTTCTGGGCGCTCAGCCTGCTGATGAAGGACGAGTACGCGAAGGTCGGGGTTCCGATGATGCCGGTCGTCCGGGGCGAGCGGGAGACGCGCAGGCAGATCCTGCTCTACACGCTGCTGCTCTACGCGATCTCGCAGCTGCCGTTCTGCGCCGGCGCCTTCGGCGGCATCTATCTCGCCACGTCGATGGCCCTCGGAGGCGCGTTCATCGCCGGCGCGGTGCTGCTCTACCGCCGTGCCGACCGCCGCAGCGCGCTGCGCCTGTACCTGTTCTCGCTTGCCTACCTCGCACTGCTGTTCGGCGCGATGGTGGTCGATGTGAAGCTGTAGGATCCCCGCCCGGACCAGTCATGGATCGAAAGCTCGCACGCAAGAACATCCGCTCGGGTCTGATCGCCGGCGCCGCCTGCCTGTTCATGTTCGGCATGACGTTCCTGGCAGCCGCGATCTACGTCCATCCGTGAGCAGCCGCCTGAGGATCGAGGCGCGCGCGTGAACGACCTCGAACCTGGCGCGCCTCCGGCGGGAGAGGAGATCCACCTCCCCGCCCCGACGTTCATCCCCTTGGCGACCGCGATCGGGATCACGCTGATCGTGGTCGGCACCACGATCGGCTGGATCCTCTCGATCATCGGCGGGATCATCACGATCGTCTGCCTGGTGGCCTGGATCCGCGACACGCGCCGCGACGTGGCGGCGCTGCCCGAAGAGCACATCTAGCCAGGACCGCCCGCTACGTCCCGGCGCCCGCCTCCGCCGGCACCTCGCTGGTCGCTCCGTCCTGAGTCCAGCAGCGCACGATGTCGCGCATCGAGAGGATCCCGACAAGGTCGCCGCCGTTGACCACCACGAGGTGCCGGAAGCCGCCGCGGACCATCGCGGCGGCGGCCTGCTCGAGCGACCATTCGGGCGACGCGAACGTGAGCTCCTTGGTCAGGTGGTCCCCGACGATCTCCACGTTCGGATCCTCGCCTCTACCGACCGACTTCAGGACGTCCCGCTCGGTGATCACCCCGGGGCCGGGAGCCTCGGGGTCGATCACGACCGCCGCTCCTACATTGCGGCGGAGCATCGCTGCAGCTGCCTCACGGAGCGTATGCCCCGGCCCGACGGTCAGTAGGACCTCGGACATGCCATCTCGGACGTACATCGCGTCTCCCAGGTAGTTTGCAACGATTGACGCAATCATAACGGCCGCGCTATCCGGGTCGCGCGCCGGCTGGCGTCCCGGTCGCCGCTCCCGCGCGCCGTCCATCGCGCGGAATCCTTAGGATCCCGGCCGCAGTGATTCCAGAGGGCCGACAGCACGATGCGTAACCGCCCGGGGTTGCAGATGCTGGCAATCGGCGCGATTGCGACGGCAATCGGGATCCCGATCGCGCTGATCATCCCCTGGTTCCCGGCGACGGGGTCGCGGCAAGCGCAGAACGTCCACACGCTGTACCACGTCCTGTTGATCGCCTCGGTACCGATGTTCGTGCTGGTCGAGACGGTCGTGCTGTTCTCCGTGTGGAAGTTCCGGATGCGGCCGGGAGAGGAGACCAAGGACGGCCCCCCGATCCACGGCAACACGCGGCTCGAGGTCGTGTGGACGGCGCTCCCGGCGATCCTGCTCGTCTCGCTCTGCACATACGCCTACACGGTCCTGCGCTCCAACGAGGCGAGCAAGAAGGGCGAGATGGTCGTCAACGTGACCGCCCGGCAGTTCGCGTTCGAGTTCTCATACCCCGGGGCAAACGGCAAGACCGTCGTCTCCCCCGTTCTCTACTTGTCAAAGGGCCAGCCGGTCGTGTTCAAGCTGCGCTCGCTCGACGTGATCCACAGCTTCTTCGTCCCGAACTTCTCCGAGAAGCTCGACGCGGTGCCCGGGATCACGACGACGCTGCGGGTCACGCCCACGCGGCTTGGCACCTATCCCGTCGAGTGCACCGAGCTGTGCGGCGCGGGCCACTCGTTCATGCGGTCGACCGCGTACGTGGTGACGCCCTCGAGGTTCCAGTCGTGGCTGGCTTCACAGCCCGCCAACGCAGCGCCGCCGATCGGCGTCCCGCCACCGTCCGCTGCCCAACCCGGTGTTCCCGGCGCGGGAGCCGCGCCGAGCGGCACCGGCTCGACTTCGACACCGACGCCGACACCCACGCTCAGCCCTGCCGCAGCGGCCGGCAAGGCCGTGTTCACCGGCAGCTCCGGGTGCACGGGCTGCCACACGCTGGCGGCCGCCGGGTCCACGGGCACGATCGGCCCCAATCTCGATGTCAGGCTTCGGACAGACTGTGCGAGCCCGGCCTCCAAGCGGATCCGAGGCGCAACACTTCAGCAGTGCATCCACACCGCGATCGTCGATCCGTACGCCTACCTTCCGCCTGGTTTCCAGGCCGGGATCATGCCGTCGACCTTCGCTCACACGCTGAGCAGCACGCAGATCCAGGATCTCGTGGCCTTCCTTTCGAGCGTGACCAAATGAGCGGTATCGTGCTTGCGATGCGTGAGCTCTGGCGTGCGTGGCGAGCGTGTGACCTTCGGCCGCTTCCGGGGGCGGCCTGCTGATGGCGACCACCACGATCGCCCACGAGCCCGTCACCGAGCGTCCACGCACGCGGGTGCCGCTGCCGCCCAGGCTCCGCGCGCCGGGCTGGTATCGGGCTGCGCTGTTCGACGTCCTGGGGCTCGGCTTCGCGATCGGGCTAACGGCTCTGATCCGCTGGCTGCAGCACCAGCACCCGGTGATCGACGGGCAGGCGATCACGATCGTCAGCCTGATCGCGGTCCCGATCTTCTTCCTGGTCGGGATTGGGACCTGCGACTACTGGCTGTACTGGGCCGCCGGGCGCCCCACCCGGCCCGAGGATCACTCCTCGCACGGCGCCCGCACCTGGCGCGACTACTTCCGCGTGAACACCGACCACAAGGTGATCGGGATCCAGTACACGGTCACCTCGTTCTTCTTCCTGTTCGTCGGCGGGATGCTCGCGATGCTGATGCGCGTCCAGCTCGCCAAGCCTGGCATGCAGTTCCTGACACCCGAGCAGTTCAACGGCGTGTTCTCGGTCCACGCCTCGCTGCTGATCTTCGTGTTCGTCATCCCGGTGTTCGCGGGTCTCGCGAACTTCGTGCTGCCGCTGATGATCGGCGCGCCCGACATGGCTTTCCCCCGGTTGAACGCGCTGTCCTACTGGCTGCTGCCGCTCGGCGGGCTGATGATGCTGATGAGCTTCCTGGCGCCGGGCGGATCGTTTGCCTCAGGCTGGACCGCGTACGCGCCGCTGTCGACGACGATGCCGGTCGGGCAGCTGTTCTTCACGATCGGCGTGCAGTTCGCGGGCTTCTCGTCGATCTTCACGGCGCTCAACTTCCTGGTCACGATCATCACCATGCGGGCGCCCGGGATGAGCTTCTTCCGCATGCCGCTGCTGGTCTGGGCGAACTTCTCGACCTCGCTGCTGGTCGTGATCGCCACCCCGTTCATCGCCTCCTCGCAGTTTTTCGTCCTGCTCGACAAGGGCCTCGGCTTCCACTTCTTTGACGCGTTCGTGGGCGCCGGCAAGGACGGCAACGTGCTCATGTACCAGCACGTGTTCTGGTTCTACTCCCACCCCGCGGTGTACATCATGATGCTGCCCGGGTTCGGGATCATCTCGGAGATCATCGCGGTCAAGTCGCGCAAGCCGATCTTCGGCTACCGGATGATGGCCTTCTCGCTGCTGGCGATCGTCGTGCTCGGCTTCACCGTCTGGGCGCATCACATGTTCGTCTCCGGCATGCAGCCGTGGATCCGGATCCCGATGATGATCACGACCGCCATCATCGCGGTGCCGACGGGGATCAAGATCTTCTCGTGGCTGGCGACCCTGTGGCGCGGTGTCCTTCACCTCGACACGCCGATGCTGTTCGCACTCGGGTTCCTGACGATGTTCACGCTCGGCGGAATCAGCGGCGTGATGCTGGCGATGATCCCGTTCGACATCCACGTCAGCCAGACCTACTTCATCGTTGCCCACATCCACTACGTGCTGTTCGGCGGCTCGTTGTTCACGATCTTCGCCGGCGTCTACTACTGGTTCCCGAAGATGACCGGGCGCATGTTCGACGACCGGCTCGGCAAGCTCCACTTCTGGCTGACCTTCATCTTCTTCAACCTGACGTTCGGCCCCATGCACCTGCTGGGGCTCCAGGGAATGCCGCGGCGCGTCGCGGAGTACGCGTCGAAGTTCGCGGCGTGGAACCTGTTCATCTCGCTGTCGGCGTTCGTGCTCGGCTTCAGCACGCTGGTCTTCCTCTACAACATGGTCGCCAGCTGGCGCTTCGGTCCACGCGCGAGCGCCAACCCGTGGCGGGGGCTGACGCTCGAATGGCAGGTCTCCTCGCCGCCGCCGATCTTCAACTTCGACGCGGTCCCAACGGTTGTCGGCGGGCCCTATGAGTACGGGGTGCCCGGCGCGATCCACGGAATCTTCAAATCGCCCGCCGAAGCCAAGCAAGTGGCGGCGGGCACGTTCACCGGGCCGCCCAGCCAGGAGCGCCACGAGTGAGAGGCCCAGACCCGGCCACCAAGACGATCCTGGTGGTGGCCAACGAGACGCTCGGAGGACGCGAGCTGCTGGAGGCCGTGCGCGAGCGAGCGGCCGAGGACGTCCGCTTCGTCCTGTGCGTGCCGCAGAACAAGCCGCGGGCCGGACTCGTGATCTACGACGACGCTGTGTTCGACGCCGCCCAGGTGCGGGTCGACCTGGCGCTCGAGGTGATCCGGGACATGGGCATCCGCGCGATCGGCGAGGTCGCCGACCCGGATCCGTACACGGCTACGCTCGACGCGGTTGGCGAGTACGTGCCTCAGGAGATCATCATCTCCACCTATCCGGCGACCCGCTCCGGCTGGCTTCGCCGCGATCTGATCGACCGGGTGACGGACGCCACCGGGCTGCCGGTGACCCACATCGTCAACGACATCGACAGCGAGGGCCTGCCGTTCCACGTCACGCTCGCCGTCGCCAACCGCACCGCCAGCGGTGATGAGCTGCTCGAGGCGTTGCGCAAGCGCGTCGAGGAGTACACCGCCAAGGATCGCCGGCAGGCGTTCATCGTGCTGGTGCCGCAGGAGGGCGGCGACGGTCAGGCGGCGAGGCGTGCGCGGACCAGGCTCAAGCTGGTGGTCGACCGTCTGCGCGTGCGGGGCATGTACGCGGCCGGCATGATCGGCGATCCGGACCCCTACACGGCGATCATGAACGCCCTTCAGTACTTCCGCGTGGACGACATCGTGATCTCGACCTTCGAGGAGACCAAATCCGGGTGGCTGCGGGCGGACCTGATCGACCGGGTCCAGCGCTCTACCGGCAAGCCTGTCGAGCACGTCATCCATCACGAGCCCACCGCGAGCGCCGCCTGACATGGAAGCCGCTGCCGTCGCGCACGAGCATCACGGGCCGCCGCCGGCGCACCGCTCGAGCCGGGTCGAGGCGCCGACGCTCGGGATGCTGCTGTTCATCATGTCCGAGGTGATGATCTTCGGGGCGTTCTTCACCGCGTACTTCTTCATCCGGATCGTCACGCACAACCCCTGGCCGGCACACGGTACGCGGGTTCCCGAGGACGTTGCCGGCGTCAACACCGCGATCCTGCTGTCCTCGTCGCTCACGATCCACTGGGCGCTGACCTCGATCAAGCGGGGCAACCGCTTCGGGCTGAAGGCCGGGATGGTCGCGACCTTCCTGCTCGGCCTGACGTTCCTCACGGTGCAGGTGAACGAGTACATCCACGTCGGCTTCGCGCCGCACGACTCCGCCCAGGGCACGATCTTCTACTCGCTCACCGGCCTGCACGGCGCCCACGTGTTCATCGGGCTGTGCGCGCTGCTGATCGTCACGATCCGCTCGTTCCGCGGCCACTATTCCCCGGAGCACCACCAGGGCATGGAAGTCCCCGGGATCTACTGGCACTTCGTCGACGCGATGTGGATCGTCGTGTACACGACGATCTACGTCCTCTGAGGGCACCCGTGCTCAGACCGTGGCGCTCCGAGGCGGAGGCGTTCCGCACGCTTCTGTACTTCGTCGTGGCAGTCGCGATCGTTGTTGCGATCGTGCTGATCGTACGGGCGTTGACGTAGCCGCTTTTCCGCCACCTCACCACGCCGGCTCCGTTTGCGTGTACCGTCCCTACCAGGGAATTAGTGATGGGGACGACGTTTGGAAGGATTCAACGGGGGCTGCGCTTCGTGATCTGCGCGCTGGCGGGTGCAGCCGCGCTCGGCGGCTGGATCCTGGTGGGTGGCGGCGCATCGGCCGCGAGCCCCCCGAAGATCGAGCGCGGTGCGGTCCTGCCCGACCTCGCCGAGCAGGTTCCCAGCCATCTCGAGGTGCTGCGCATGACCGAGGCGAATCGGTCCTTCTACGTGCTGGCCTTCCAGACGATCGCCGAGAACCTCGCGACAAACTATGACGGCGAGCTGTACGTGGTCGGGCATCGCGCGACCACGAGCACGCAGACTATGACCGCCGATCAGTACATCAACGTCGACGATCCCAAGACCGGCAACACCACCTCGCAGCAGGTGATCCATGGCGTCGGAACGCTGGTCTACGAGCGCCTGCTGGCCGGTCACGACCACTGGCACCTGGTCGGCTTTGAGACCTACACGCTCGAGCGCGCGTCGGACTACAAGGTCATCAGCCGCGATCACAAGATCGGCTTCTGCCTGTCCGACGATGTCGCTGTTCCCGATCCCGGCCTTCGGCATCCTCACCCTGCGCGGGACGCCTCAGCTCAGCAGGCGGCGCTGATCAGCTACAAGCAGGACACCCCCGGCTGCGGCAAGCACAAGCCAAACCTCAGGCGCGTGATCGAGTCGCTGAACGCGGGCGTCGGGGACATCTACGAGCGCACGCTCGGTGGCCAGAACGTTGACATCACCAGCGTGCCGAACGGACGCTACGTGCTGGTCCTGCGCGTCAACCCCGGTGACCAGGTGGTCGAGAGCAACTACGGCAACGACTATGCCTCGGTGCTGCTCTCGATCCAGCGCGCCGGCCCCAGCGCCGTGCCGACCTTCAAGGTCCTGCGCCGCTGCGCGTTCAGCGCCCGCTGCCCGGCGTCATAGACGAGCCTGAGCGGCCGCCCATCGCAGCACCCTCCGCGAGCGCCCCGGCGCGGCGTGACACCATTGGCACGGTGATCTCGCTCGCGTCCGCCGGTCCCACCACGTTCGCGCTCCCGGTGGTCGCGCTGCTGCCGTGGCTTCCCTACCAGGCGCGCGCGCGGACGCTGGCGCGCGCGCAGCGGCCAGTGCCGGCGTGGCGGCAGGCGTGCTTCGCGAGCGGGCTGATCGTGCTGGCGGCGGCGCTGAGCCCGCCGGTCGACAATCTCGCCGACCAGTTGCTCGTCGTGCACATGGCCGAGCATTTGCTGATCGGCGACGTCGCCGCGCTCCTGATCGTGCTCGGGTGCACCGGCCCACTGCTCGCACGGCTACTGCGCAACCCAGTGATCGCGCGGTTGCGGGTCCTCACCCACCCGGTGGTGGCCGTGCTCGCGTGGGCGATCAACTTCTACCTCTGGCACCTCCCGGTCCTCTACCAGGCGGCGCTCAGGCACGACTCGCTGCACGCGCTACAGCACGCGAGCTTCCTGGCGTTCGGAGTGGCGATGTGGATGGCGCTGCTCGGTCCGCTGCCGAAGCCCGGGTGGTTCACCAACGCCTGGCGGCTGGTCTACATCATCGTGGTCCGCTTGGCGGGAACGATCCTCGCGAACGTGATGATCTTCTCGGGCACGGTCCTCTACACCTACTACCGCCCCGGCGACGCCCTGTGGCACATCAGCCCGATGGGCGACCAGGTCGCGGCGGCGGGCGTGATGATGGTCGAGGAGAGCCTGCTGACGATCGGGCTGTTCTGCTGGCTGTTCCTGAAGGTGGCGCGCGAGGGCGAGGAGCGCCAGCGACTGCTCGACTACGCCAGCTCGCACGGGATCGATCTCGACGAGCGGCGGGCCGCGCGCGCGGTGGCCGCCGGTCGCGAGGACGAGTTGTGGGAGCGCCTGCGCCAGCGCATACCCGAGGAGAGCCCCGTCGGCTGACCCTACTTGACCGTCAGCGTCCCCTTCATGCCGGCGGCGGCGTGCCCGTCGACCGAGCAGTAGAACGTGTAGGTCCCGGGCTTCAGCGTCACGGAGACGGTTGACACCCCGCCGTTTGAGACGATCGGCCCGATCTGGTTGAGGCCACCACCCTGGACCGCGATGTCGTGCGGCGTCGAGGACATGTTCTTCATTCGCAACGTGACCTTGCCGGCGGTGGCGCTCGCGCTCGAGGCGAGGAACCTGAGCTGCCCGGTTGGGTCGGCGTCGATCTCCAGCGTGCCGTTCTGCTCGGTGGCGGGCTTCTGTGCGGCCGTCGCGACTGCCGTCGCCAGCGCACCGGTGTCCTGCCCCGGAATCGCCGCCACGTGCGCGACGTACGCGGCCACGTCCTGGGCCTGCTGGCCGGTGTAGAGCCGCGCCGGCATCGCCCCCTGAGTGTTGGGGTACTGGATCCAATAGGACACGAGCCCCTCGATCGAGGTGCTCTTCACGCCGTCGGCCCGATCCTGCCTGAACGCGTCGTCGAGATTGGGGCCGACGGTGCCGCTGGCGTTGGCATGGCTGAGCGTGTGGCAGGCAGCGCACTTGGCCACGAACAGCTGCTTGCCGCGCACCAAATCGCCGGTCGGATGTTTGAGCGCGCAGCCGCCGAGGACTCCCAGCGCGAGCGCGCCGGAAACCAGCGCGACGCCATTCCGTAGCGCCACGGAGAGCGGGTGAGTCCAAGCGCTGACCATTCGCTGAGCGCCGCACTCTATAAAAGGCCACCGCGTCAGGCGCTTCCGCCGGGGGCGTCGGGTAGCATGGCGGCCGATGAGGACCCGCCAGAAGTACCGGATGCGGACTCCCTCAACCGGCCGAGAGGTGATCATCGAGGCCGAGCCTGGGCACGAGTACGTCGACCGGGACACGGGAGAGCCGCTGGAGGTGGTCGCGCAGCTGCTGCCGCTCGCACCGACGCCGTCTGAGCTTCCCTGGTCGGTCGAGAACCTGCGCTTCTGCAATTGGTGTGACCAGCTGGCCCAGAAGGACCTCAACGACTGCCCCACATGCGGGCGGCGCATGGAACCGCTCGGTTCCTGAGGGTTCAGTTGCTCCCGTTCGCCGGCAAACGACTCTACGGGCTGATCGCTACCGCGGCCGTGATCTGCGGCGGCCTGAGCGCCTGCGGAGGCGGCGGCTCGACCACCGAGAACACCTCGGGCGCGCCTCCGTTCACGGTGCCGACAGCGGGCGCGCCCAGCTCCGCCGTACCGGCAACCACGTCCACGGCCGGCAGCTCCACGACCTCCACGACTTCAACGACGGCGAGCGTCACGGGCAGTGGCGGCGGCTCCTCCTCTTCCTCGAGCGGCGGGGCCACCGGGTCCGCTGGCACGGGCTCTTCGGGGGGCTCGGGCTCCTCCGGCGGCGGCTCCTCCTCCTCGAGCGGCGGCGCCAGTCCCAGCGGCGGCGGCGCTCCGACCGGCACCAACTCATCGGGCGGAACGTCGACCAGCGGCGGCGCGGGCCTCTCCTCGGCGTTCTGTCAGCAGAACCCCGGCGCCTGCTGATCAGCCCTTCTCAGCAGAACCCCGGCCCCTGCGGATCAGCCGCGATCGCCGGCGTGCACGTAGTTCTTCGGCGGCACCGGCGAGAGCACCTCGGTCGCGGTGTATTCGGGTCGAGTCCCGTCGTATAGGCACTTGTAGGAGGTGACGGATCCGGGCGTCGTCTGCGCCTGCTGGGTCGCCGGGGGGTTGCCACAGTTTGCGCTGCGGCTCTGGCGATACGCGAAGCTCTTGGGGCTGACGTCGATCGTCAGGATCGGTGCCCACGTCGGGGTCGTGATCGCGACCACCTCGCCGCGCGCGATCGGCAGGTTGGTCTGCAGCGGGAACTGGACGACCTGGCCCAGGTACGGTTCGAGGTGGATGTACGGGCTCTCCGCGACCACCTCCCAGCGCAGGTTGCTTGCGGATCCAACCTGTTTGAGCACCGTGACGGCGGCAAGCGTCACACCGCCGTAAGCCTGGTCGAGGTTATGGATGTACTGCTTGCGGGTCTTGCGGTTGCTCGAGAGCGCCGAGATCCCCAGCGTGAACGCGACGATCTCGCCCGCGTGCGTCGCCTTCGTCGGAAACGCGATGCCGTCGCGCATCGTCTCGAGCGCGGTGCTCCGCGTGAGGATGATCGTGCACTGCTGCGGGTGCTTGACCGTGCTCGGCGGGCACACCGGTGCGGTCACCCCCGTCTTCGTAGCTCCGAGCTCGACGATCTTTGCGATCGCGACCGCCGGCAAGGCTAATGCCGCCAGCACCAGTACAAGTGCCGCCGGCGAGATGAAGCGTTTCATTACTGGCAATTCAACACGAGTCTCCGTGCGAGCCTCGGCCCGCGGAGCCCGAAACCCCTACAACTTTGTGACGTTTATGGCTTTCGGTCCCTTCGGGCCGGCCTCCTCTTCGTAGGACACCTTAGCCCCTTCCGCGAGCGAGCGGTAACCATCCCCCGCGATGCCCGTGAAATGCACGAACAGGTCACGACCGCCGTCGTCGGGCGTGATGAAGCCGAAGCCCTTGTCGTCGCTGAACCACTTGACGGTACCCGTTGCCATTTACTCCCCTCGGTGCAACTCGATTGCATGAACTCGGGCACCCTCTGGTCCCGACGGCGGGGAAACTACCAAGGACCGCCGAGCCATGTCTGCCCACGAAGCCTGCTAACGCGGCTGCTCTGTGCCGAGCAGCTGCCGCGCGTGCTCGATCGCTTCCTCCCGTGTTCGCAGCTCGCCGGCGAAGCTCGCCTCCTCCAGCTCCGCGAGCATCCGGCCGAGCTGCGGTCCCGGCTGGATCCCCAGCTCGAGCGCCAGCTCGTTGCCGCGCAGCGGCGGGCGCGGCGGGTCGCTGACCCAGCGCAGCGCTTCGCCCAGCATCATCTGCGCCAGCCGCACGTGCTTCTCGATCGCGACCTCCGCCCCGGAGCCGCGGGTGGCGAGCCGATCGGCGACGCTCAGCACGGTGACGTCGACCTGTACCGGCTCGCAGGCGCGCAGGTAGCGATAGATCGACCGCCGCGAGAGCGGCTGCTCGTGCACCAGGAACCCCAGCCGCAGGTGATGACGGGTGAGCGCGGAGACGTGCTCCGACAGCCGCTCGCTCGTGCGCAGCCGGGCCATCACGGCGCTCACGACGTCGCCCCCCACCTCGTCGTGGCCGATGAACGTCACCCGGCCTTCGGGCGTGATCCCGCGCGTCAGCGGCTTGGCGATGTCGTGCAACAGCGCGCCGAACCGCAGCGCCTGTCCACGCGAGAGCTCGTTTGCCAGCGGCGCTGCGAGCAGCCGGGCCACCGCCGGCCCGTGCTCCCCGAGCCACCGGTGCGGATCGCGCTCCAGCTCGATCGTCTCCGCCAGAACGGCGCGCGTGTGCGCGTACACGTCCAGGTGGTGGAAGCGACTCTGCTCGATTCCGCGCAGCGCCGCGAGCTCGGGCAGCAACACGTCGGTCGCGCCGAGGCGGTCCATCAGCGCGAGCCCCTCCAGCACACCGTCCGCGACCACGATCCGCTTCAGCTCGGCGAACACCCGCTCGGGCGCGATGTCGGCAAGGCCCGCCGCGCTGTCGCCGGCCGCCTGCATAGTCCTAGGCTCGATCGTGAACCCCAGCTCGCACGACATCCTCGCCAGCCGCAATGTCCGCAGCGGGTCCTCGACGAACGCGCGGCGCGAGACCATCCGCAACGTGCGCCGGCGCAAATCGTCCAAGCCGCCGAACGGATCGACGAACTCGCCGCCGCCGATCGGCTCCGCGATCGCGTTGATCGTCACGTCGCGCATCGCGAGGTCGGCCTCGATCGAGCCGCCGAGCAGAGGCAGCAGGTCGACCTGCCAGCGCCGGTCGCGGGCGATCACCCGCCATCCGCCGAAGCCCTCGGAGAGCTTGAACGTGTGCGCGCTTGTCGCCCGCGCCAGCGCACGCGCGGCGCGCCCCGGATCGCCGTGGACGGCGACGTCGAAGTCCTCGGTCGGTCGATCGAGCAGGCGGTCGCGCACGGCTCCACCGACGAGCCAGCCGTCCGGAACGATCCGCTCAAGGGCCTCCATCGGCTCGGTCATACAGGTTCCTCGTCGCGGTGATACGAGCGAGGCACGCGCGCCGAGATCCCGCAGACGACCTCGTAGTTGATCGTGCCGATGCGTTTGGCCAGCTGCTCTGCGGTCTGGCGCTCGGAACCGTCGGCGCCGATCACCGTCGCGCGCTCGCCCGGGCGGACGGACTCCGCAGCCGGCCCGATGTCGACGGTGATGTTGTCCATGCTCACGGTTCCGACCAGCGGGTAGCGGCGGCCCGCGATCAGCACGTCGCAGTTGTTCGAAAGCGCGCGGCGGATGCCATCGCCGTAGCCGATCGGAAGCGTCGCGATCCACGTCTCCCGCTCGGCGACCCAGCGTCTGCCGTACCCCGCGCTGTCGCCGGGTCGCGCGAGCTTGACCGCGGCGACGTACGAGCTCAGCTCGAGCGCGGGCTCGAGCCCCCGGTGACCCGGGTCCTCGTGCAGCGGGTCGCAGCCGTAGATCGCGATCCCGCAGCGGACCATGTCGAGGTGGCTACGGGGCTCGCGGATCGTCGCGGCGCTGTTGGCGGCGTGCGCGACCACGCCGGGAGTCACGCCGCGCAGCTCTTGCAGAAACCGATCGAACCGCTCGAGCTGGGCGGTCATGAACTCGAGGTCATCGTCGGCCGTCGCGAAGTGGGTCATGGCGCCCGCCAGCTCCAGGTTCGGACGCGCACCGATCACCCGCTCGGCGACCGCCAGCGCCTCGGCGGCCTCGCGGGTTCCGAGCCGCCCCATCCCGGTGTCGAGCTTCACGTGCACACGGATCGGCTTCCCCCGCGCCGCAGCTTCCCGGCGCGCGGCGGCCACGAGCTCGGGGGTCCAAGCGACGAGCTCGGCATCGGCCTCGACCGCGACCGGCAGCTCGTCGGAGATGCTCAGCGCGCCCATCACCAGAATCCGCTCCCGCAGACCCGCGCGCCGCAGATCGCGGGCCTCCTGCGCGCTCGCGACGGCCAGCTTCGAGGCGCCGCCCGCGAGCGCCGCCCGCGCAACCCACGCCGCGCCGTGGCCGTACCCGTCGGCCTTGACGACCGCGCACAGCTGTGTCTGCCCGCTCAGCGATGCGCGCAGTGTCGCCACGTTGCGCTCGATCGCGGCGAGGTTCACCCGTGCCAGCGCGCGCACCGGCACCGGTCAGGCTCCAAGCCGGGTCACGATCGCTCAGCGCACGAGCGCGTCGAGCACGTCGACCCGCGTCACGATCCCGACGAGCTTGCCGTCGGCGTCCACCACCGGCAGACGGTTGTGCTTGCGTTCGGCGATCAGATGGCCGGCACGGCGGATCGGGTCCTCGGGACTGACGGTCACCGGATCCGGCGTCATCATGTCGCCGACGGTCGCCGCGAAAGCTCGCCGCAGGCGCTCCTCGTAGTGCTTCATCGGCTCTAGAAAGATCACCCCGCCCCACAGGTCGATGTGGTGCGGAAGGTGGAGATCCGCGTCCTCGTCGCGTAGCACCAGGTCAGCTTCGGTCACGATCCCGACGACGCGCCCGTCCTCGTCGACGACCGGGACGCCCTGCAGCTCGTGCTCGCGCATCAGCCGCAGCAGTGTCTCGACGTCCGTGTCCGGCCGCACACTGACGACGTTTCGCTGCATGATCTCGCCGACGGTATCGATGGTTCTCAGACTATTGCGCCCGGGCGCCGGCTGCATCGCCGCGTGCATCGCTCGCCTCTTCCAACGCCCATGGAAGCGCCGCGATCACATCGCGCGCGATCACCCCCTCGGCGCCGGTCTGCCTTGCCGCCAGCTGCCCGGCGCGGACGTGCACGAACACGCCCGCGCACGCCGCATGGAACGGGTCCATCCGCTTCCCCAGGTAGGCGCCGATCACGCCCGAAAGGACATCGCCGGTGCCGGCCGTGGCGAGCGCGGGCGCGCCGCCGGGGCTGACCGCCACCTGGCCGCCGGGCTCGGCCACGATCGTGTCGTCGCCCTTGAGCACGACGATCGCGCCGCTTGACGAGGCCGCATCTCTCGCCGACGCCAGCCGTGCTGCGCCGACGGCCGCGCTCTGGATGCCCAGCAGACGGCCGAGCTCGCCGGCGTGCGGCGTCAGCACCGTCGGTGCATTACGTCGCGTCAGCGACTCCAGCTGCCCGGCGTGAGCGTTGAGGCCGTCGGCGTCCAGCAGCAGCGGCGCCATGACGCGGGCGGCGACCACTCGCGCGAAGTTCACGCTCGCAGGTTCGCGGCCAAGGCCGGGGCCGAGCACCACCGCGTCCACCCGCTCGGCGTGGCGTATCGCCTCGTCCGCGCCGCCTCCGCGTACGTCCAGCGCTCCTTGACTGTCGGGCAGCGACACGGTCATCACCTCCAGCAGTCGCAGCTCGAAGATCACGCTGAGCGAAGCTGGAATGCATGCCGTCACGTACCCGGCTCCCGCGCGCATCGCGGCCTCCGAGGCCATGCACGGCGCGCCCGTCAGCCCGGGCGAGCCGCCGATCACGAGCACGCTGCCGGCCGCAAACTTCGTCGAGGAGCGCCCGCGCCTCGGGATTCCGTCGGTCACCCGGTCGGTGATCAGGCCGATCGATGGCTCGCCCGGGCCGCCCGCCGGGATCCCGATATCGACCACGCGCACCGCGCCGGCGTGCGACTTGCCCGGATCGATCCACAATCCCGGCTTGCCCGCATGAAAGGTGACGGTCGCATCCGCCCGCACCGCCACGCCGGCCACTTCGCCTGTGGAGGCGTCGACACCACTTGGGACGTCGACCGCCACGACGGTGGCGCGGTCCGTCGCGTTGATCGCCTCGATCGCGCCTGCCGCCGGTTCGCGCGGCGCGCCAGAGGAGCCGGTGCCGAGGATCGCGTCGACGACCACCGCTGCCTCGGCGAGCGCCGCGGGCTCGAAGGGCCGCGCGGGCGCGCCTGCCAGCCGCTCGAAATTCGTGCGGGCGTCGCCGCGCAGCTCGCTGGGATCGCCGAGCGTCAGGACGTCCACATCCACGCCGCGCTCCCGCAGGACCCGCGCCGCGACGAATCCATCGCCGGCGTTGTTGCCCTTTCCGCAGACGACCGCGACCCGTCCCGTGGGCGCACGCTCCGTGACCACCGAGACGACGCCGTTCCCAGCGCGTTCCATGAGGTCGAGTCCGCTGACGCCGACGGTGCCGATCGCCCACTCGTCCAGCGCGCGTTGCTCGCTCGCGTCCGGCAGCGGCTCGAGCCAGTCCGCAAGCGTCACGCGGTCACCCCCGGGGCGCTCTCACTCGACGGTGACGGTCTTCGCCAGGTTTCGTGGCTGATCGACGTTCAGTCCCCGCATCCGTGCGATGTTGTAGGCGAGCAGCTGCAGGGGCACCACCGCCAGCAGCGGCCCGAGCATCCAGTGGGTCTGCGGCACCCAGATCAGTGAGTCGGCGTGCTGCGCGACTTCCTCGTCCCCCTCGCTGGCGAGCGCGATCACCTTGGCGCCGCGCGCGCGCACCTCCTGCATGTTCGAGATCAGCTTCTCGAGCACCGCCGAGCGCGTCGCGATCGCGACGACCGGCGTGTCCTCGTCCAGCAGCGCGATCGGCCCGTGCTTCATCTCGCCGGCGGCGTAGGAGTCGGTTGCGATGTATGAGATCTCCTTGAGCTTCAGCGCCCCCTCCAGCGCCGCGGGGAGACCGATATGTCGCCCGATGTACAGGAAGAACTCGGACCTGTGGTTCTGCTTGGCGATCCGCTCGACCTCGGCCGCGCTGTGCTCCAGCACGTCGCTGATCCGTCGCGGCAGCCGCTTTACCTCGGAGATCGTCTCGGTCAGCTCGCCGGGCGGAAGCGTCTCGCGCAGTTCCGCGAGTCGGAGCGCCAATAGCAGCATCACGACCACCTGGCTCACGAACGTCTTCGTGGCGGCGACGCCGATCTCGAGACCCGCGCGTGTGTAGAGCACGGCGTCGGCATCACGCGTCGCCTGTGAGCCCATGATGTTCGTGACCGCGAGCACCTTGGCGCCGCGCTCGCGTGCGGTTCGCATCGCCGCCAGCGTGTCGGCGGTCTCGCCCGATTGCGAGATCCCGATCACCAGCGTGTCCTCCCCGACCACCGGGTTGCGGTAGCGGTACTCGGACGCGATCTCGCACTCCACCGGAACGCGAGCCCACTCCTCGATCGCGTAGCGCCCCATCAGGCCCGCGTGGTAGGAGGTGCCGCAGGCGACGATCACGATCCGACGGAGCTTGCGAAGCAGCTGGTCGTCGACCGCGCCGAGGTCGCCGAAGTCGATGCCGACGCCGCGCGCCGCGCGCTCGCCGATCGTCTCGGCGACCGCGTCGGCCTGCTCGTGGATCTCCTTGAGCATGAACGTCTCGTAGCCCTGCTTCTCGGCTGTGTCGGCGTCCCAGTCGATCTCTGTGATCTCGCGCCCGAGCGGCTGTCCCTCGGCGGTGTAGAACTCGACATCGTCCGGCGTCAGCATGACCAGCTCGTCGTCGTTGATGTACTGCACGTGCCGGGTCTCGCGCAGGAAGGCGGGGATCGCCGAGGCGATGAACTGCTCGCCGTTGCCCCGGCCCACGATCAGCGGGCACTCCTTGCGCGCTCCGACCAGCACGCCGGGCTCGTCGAGGCTGATCGCCACGAACGCGTAATGGCCACGCAGCTCCGCATACGCCGCGCGCACCGCCTCGAGCAGGCTCCCCTGCGCATAGTGGTGGGCGACCAGGTGCGCGATCACCTCGGCGTCGGTCTCAGAGGTGAACTCCGCGCCCATGTCCTCGAGCCGCCGCTTCAGCGCGACATAGTTCTCGACGATCCCGTTGACGACCACGTGCACGCGATCGCTCGTGTCGTAATGCGGATGCGCGTTCTCCTCGCTGACCCGTCCATGCGTGGCCCATCGGGTGTGACCGATCCCGGTCTGCGGCTGGGTGGTGCGGGTCGCGGTGGCCACCGCGGCGCCGTCCTCCCGCCCCTCCACCGCCTTGCGCAGGTTGCTCAGGTTCCCGACGGCGCGAACCGCGTCGATCCGGTCCTCGTCGAGCACCGAGATCCCCGCGCTGTCATAGCCGCGGTATTCGAGCTTCTCGAGTCCTGCCAGCAGCAGCGGGCGCGCTTCCCGCGGGCCCGTGTACCCGACGATCCCACACATTCTGCGATGGTACCTGCGTCGGGGCGATCGCAGATGGGCGTCGGGGCGATCGTCCCCTAAAACACCATCGCCCGGGCCGGGAACGGCTTCTTGTAGCCCTCATGCTCCGCGACCGGGAACTCCGGGATCTCGAGCTCCCCGCACCACTGCGCCGCCAGCTCCTCAACGCCAGGCGTCGATACCGCCGCCGCCAGCGTGCCGAACGCGTCCCGCATACGCTCCCACTCCGCCTGGATCGGCTCTAGCCGCGTCAGCTCCCGATCCAACCGCAGCCGCGTGCGCTGCGACTGATCCTGGAGCGCCAGCATGATCGAGCGGACCTCGTCGGCGACCAGCGCCTCGCGCCGCTTCCCCACTCGCACCCGCCGGGCCTCCCAGCGCTTCAGCGCCCGGCCACAGCGGACCCGGCGCAGGCGCCCCGGCGACCCGTCGATCACGGCACGCAGCTCCCGCACCCGCTCCCCGGCATGCTGCTCGCGCTCGAGCAACTTCGCCGCCCGGTCGCGCAGCTTCTCGATCCGGCCCTCGATCCGGTCAATCTGGTCGCTGCGGGGAAGCAGGAGCGCCATGGGTAACCGCCCACACCTTCGACGGGGGTGGACCGATTCCTTCTCGGTGGCCGTGGGCCGGCGGGGCGGGTGGCGGGGCGGGTGGGCGGCGTGGTGGGCACGGTGGGCGGCACCCCGGCTTCGCGACTTTCCCGGCTTCGCGACCCCACGCCGTGCGACCCCGCCGCGGCCTGCGACGAACCAAAGCGTTTCGTGGTGGCTGAGCCGCCATTTCCCGCTTCGGTTCCACGAATTCTCACCTTCGGTCACCGACCAGCGCCTCCGCTCCCCCCACCGGCCAGCGCCTCCTCCCCCCGCCGGCCATCACCTCCCCTCGCGTACAGTTCCGCGCGTGCCCACGTGGGAGGACGTCGTCGAGATCGGTACCCGGTTCCCCGGGGTGGCGGTCAGCACCTGGTGGGGAACGCCCGGGCTGCGCGTGAAGGGCACCGGGTTCTGCCGGATGCGCACCAATCCTGACGCGCTCGTGATCCGCGTGCTCGACATGAGCGACCGCGAGGCGCTGCTGCGCGGTGATCCGGACACGTTCTTCATCACGCCGCACTATGAGGGGGCTCCGTATGTGCTCGTGCGACTCGAGAACATCGACCGCGGGATGCTGGAGGAGCTGATCGAGGACGCCTGGCGGATCCGCGCCCCAGACGAGCTGGTCCGCGACCGTTCGGCGCGCTGACGCGGCCCCATGCCGCGCGTCCCTCGCCTGCCGCTTGTCCCCGATCCGTTTCGGCGGATCCATGTTCCGCGCGACCTGAAAGCGATCACGACGGTCGGGCCCGAGGAGGAGCCCGAATCGGTGGGACTGAGCCGCGCGAAGGTCGAGCGGATTTGGGGCTCCGCGCGCGAGCTGTATCGCACCGGCGTCCACCCTGCCGTCCAGCTGTGCCTGCGCCGGAACGGACGGGTCGTGCTCAATCGCGCCATTGGCCATGCTCGAGGCAACGGCCCGAGCGATCCCCGTGACGCTCCCAAGGTGCTCGCGACGCCGGACACGCCGTTCTGCGTGTACTCCACTTCCAAGGGCATCACCGCGATGGTGGTGCATCTCCTTCAGGAGCGCGGTCTGTTGGACATCAACGACCGCGTCGCCGACTACATCCCCGAATACGCCTCCAACGGCAAGGACGAGACCACGATCGCCCACGTACTGGCGCATCGGGCCGGGGTCCCGGGCCTCCCGAAGGCTGCGCTCGACCTCGATCGCGTCGACGACCGCGAGTTCCTGACGAAGCTCATTTGCGAAGCCAAGCCGTTCGTCAAGCCCGGGACGCTGCTCGCTTATCACGCCGTCTCCGGCGGCTTGATCCTCGGCGAGATCATCCAGCGGGTCACCGGCAAGAGCCCACGTGACGTGCTGGCCGAGCAGATCCTCAACCCGCTCGGCTTCCGCTTTGGCAACTACGGCGTGGCGCCCGAGGACGTCGAGAAGGTCGGGCTCAGCTATCTCACGGGCCCGCCCGTGCTGCCGCCGCTCTCGACGCTGGTCAACCGGGTGCTCGGACAGCCGATCGACAGGGTCGTCGAGCTGTCGAACGACCCGCGGTTCCTCACGGCGGTGATCCCGAGCGCGAACACCATCATCAGTGCCAACGAGCTCGGTCGGTTCTTCGAGATCTTCAGGGCCGGCGGCAAGCTCGACGGCGTGCGGATCATGGAGCCCGAGACGATCCACCGGGCGCTTACCGAGCAGTCACGGCTCGAGATCGACCTCTCGCTCGGCTTCCCTACCCGCTTCAGCTACGGGCTGATGCTGGGAGCCAAGGTGCTGAGCCTCTATGGGCTCGACACCGACCTCGCGTTCGGCCACCTCGGCCTGATCAACATCATGGGCTGGGCCGACCCCGAACGCGGCATCTCGGGCGGCCTGATCACCAGCGGCAAGGCAATCGTCTACCCCGAGCTGCCGCGCTTCTACGGCCTCATGCAGCGGATCGCGTCGGAGGTCCCGAAGGTGCCGGAGGACGAGCGGCTGATCTGAGGCCGTCGGCCAGTGCAACCGGCCTAGGGCGGGAACTCGAACTTGCCGCCGACGATCAGTGCGTCCTCGGCGTCGGTCTGCAAACTGACGCCACTGGCCTGCACGTTCGATATCACCCAGATGGAACCGATGCCACGGATCGTGCCGGTCACGTTCAGGCTGCCGTTGATGAACACGACGCTGTTGTTGAGCACGAGGTCGCCGTTGATCGTCACCGAACCGCTCGACCTACAGAACCCGCCGGGGCAGGTGTAGCTGCCGCTGTTGGTACTGGGCAAGTCGACCGGGTGCACGCCCTCCTCGAGACCGTGGACCTTCTCGACGATCGCATCCTTCGAGAAGCCCTGCTCGCTGTTGCCCTCGACGGCGACGGTGCCGCTGGGGTTGGCCATCACGATCTCGCCCGACTTCGCGGACTGGATCTCGAGCAGGTGCGAGCCGAGGTTCTGGGCGATCGCGCTCACGTCCTTCGCGGTGATCTGCCCTGCGTCGATGTCAAACGCCGCGCTTCCAACCTCGCTGTCGCACAGGATGTCACCCGGGAACAGCGCGTCGCCGTGCGTGTCGATTGCGGGATCGGCGAGCAGGATGACCGCCGGCACCGGCTTGCCGTTGACGTAGCCCTTGTCGAGCCGGCGGCCGGACGGCTGCTCGGCGACGAAGTTCGCGCCGCAGATGCGCGTCCCGTGGAGGGTGAGGATCTGCTTGAAGTCGTTCGTGTGGTAGACGGCGATCGGCTTCACCAGGGGTTGCTCCTTGGCGGTCGGAAGCACCGCCGTCAGCGTGACCGGTCCGCAGCCCTCCACGTCCCAGTTCTTCCCCTCGATTCCGATCGTCGTGTCGTGGTTCGCCCTGACGTGGATGACCGTGAGGCTCGGCTCGCCGAGACAGCCTGTCTTGAAGTCGACGCCGGTGGTGGGATTGTGTGTGAGAGAGACGTGTCGCTCGGAGGGCTCCGCTACGCGATGCGGAAGCGAGACGGTGAACTCGCCCTTGTGGAGCACGAAGAGGTACTTGCCCTGCGCGTTTGTCGTGGTCGTGTGCGTCCCGTGCGCGCCAACGGCTTTAACCTCGATGTCGGCAGCTGGCTTCTCCTTGCCGGTGCCGGTCGAGAACAGCACCTTCCCGCTCAGCTCGTACAGGTCGTTGTCGACGATGAAGTAGTCGGTTGAGACGGCGCCCGCGAAGGTGTTGAAGCTCGGCACCGAGGCGTCCATGCCGTAGATCGTCCAGGTGGTGCTGGCGACGTCAGCGCTCACCTTGACAGTGCAGGTGGGAGCGTTCGCCCCGCAGCCGGAGACCGGTTTAGCGTGGGGCCCTCCGAGCTCCTTTACAAAACAGCTCCCCGGATTGCTGACGCCGACCTGGTATTGCGCGCAATTCCACGTCCAGCTGTCCTTGCCCGTCGTATTCACCGCGGTCCCCTCGATGTCCTGGCCCACGTGGAGGACCCGCGGTCCAATCGAGAATCCGAACTCTCCCGACTGGATCAGGCATGAACTCTGGTACGCGTCAAACTGCACGCCGCCTGGCGGCACGCCCCCGGCGACGGGGCCGGGACATTGCTGCGGCACGGGACCCGGAGAGGCCGAGGCCAGCGCGGTGCCGGCGGGCAGCATAATCGCAAGCAGGAACGCGGCGGGCAGGATCGCGAGCTTTTTCATGAGACCCCTCTCGTGCATCACTCCGGCATCCCGGAGATCACGGTGCTGGTGAATACACCCGCCTGGGCCTCGAGCGCGACCCAGGTCCCGAGCGACGGCCGAGCGACGGCGCTGAAGCTCGGTCCGAACGCGCTGCCGAAGTCCTCTTCCTTGCCAGGCTTGCCCTTCCAAAATGACTGTACGGCGGGGATCGCCCCGTCACCCGAGCCGGCCCCGGTACAGAAGCGCAGCGTGTCGCACGAGATGTATTCGGCCAGCACCGTCGGCTTCGAGACCAGCTTCAGCTGCGCGCCGCTGATCGAAACCGACAACAGCAGGGACCCAGTGCTGTCGCTGCCGCCCACGTAACAGGTGGCCTGACTGTGTGGACAGGAGATCCCGTTGCCGAGCGAGATTCCGTTCTTTGCCGGCGGCGACGGGATGATGTGTACCTTGCCGATGCTCGCGCCCTTGCCAAGTCCGGCGTAGAAGCTGTCGATCCCCCCGCTGGCCCCTGAGGTGGTGACGTCCCCCACCATCTCGCAAGCTTTGCTCGACGCACAGGAGATGCCGTAGACGGTCACGGTCTCCACTGGCTTGTGCATGACCCGGGTGTTCGGCTTGCCGACCTTCCCATGCGTCACCACCGCTGTCTCGAGCGTGGGCGTGAACCCATCGCCAAACCCGGCGATCACGCAATATGAACTGCTCGAGCAGGAAACCTGCCACGCCGAGAAGCTGGTCTTGACGACCTTCCCGAACTTTCCGACGGAGTACGTCTGCACCGCGCTTCCGCCGCTTGTGTCGCCGGTCATCTGGCAGAAGCTCGTGCTCGGGCAGCTCACCCCGATGAAATCCTCCATCCCGGCCGCCTTCTGGGACCTGACCTGCTTGCCGTTCTTCAGCGTGTCGAGCACCGCGGTGTGGCCGTCGGTCCCGACCGCGTAGCAGAGCGTCGCGGACGGGCAGCTGAGCGCCCCAAGGTTGCCCGTCGCCGGATGGCTGACCGGTCCGGGCGCCGCTTGCGCCGCCGCAGGCAGCAGCCATGGCAGCATCGCCGCGGTCAACAGCACACGGATGCGGCGTCGCCCCGCAGCCCAGCACTGCGCATCACGACCTGCCCACATGCCATCCGCGCCCATCTGAGCCATAGCTTGGACCATAATCCTGACCTTCGCCCCAGGGACCCACCCTAGGTTTTTCCGGTTCCACGTCCTGAGACGAAGCAGAACACGAATCGCCGTTGAGCGGTATACGCAAAACTGCGTATGCTTTCCGCGACGATCGATCGGATCGCATGAGCCAGCTGGGGGCAAAAGACCTGGAAGCCGCGTTGCAGTTTGCGCTGCATGCGCAGGCCACAGACGAGCTCCACTCCTTCCGCCATCACCTGGTTCCGGGCCTGCGCCAGCTGGTCGCCTGCGACAGCCTCGGCTACAACGAGATCGATCTCGACCGCCGGACCGCTTTCGTCCTGTCCGACGCGCCCGTGTTCGAGGGGATCAGCGAGCGCTTCCTGGCGCTTGCCCACCAGCATCCGATGGTCCCCTACCAGCGCAGAGGCGACCTTCGCACCCGGCTCATGTCCGACTTCCTGTCTGTCCGCGCGTTCCATCGCCTGGAGCTGTACCAGGACATCTACCGGCCGCTCGGGATCGAGGATCAGCTGGCGCTCGGAATCGGGCGCGATGGGATCGTCGCGATCAATCTGGCCCGTGGCAGACGCACTTTCACCGAGCGTGACCGCCAGCTGATGGAGCTGGTGCGCCCGCACCTTGCCGCGGCGTGGCATCGCGGGCGCGAGCGAGAGCGGCTGAACGTGCTGATCGAAGCACTCGACTCGGGTCTGGCCGAGCGCGACGCGGCCGTGATCCAGCTCGACACGGGCGGCCGCATCGCACGCGCGACGGGACCGGTGCGGGAGCTGCTTGCCGCTTACTTCGTCGCCCTCCCGCGCGACGGCGACCAGCTCCCGCCCAACCTCTCACCCGGCGACGACTCAATGCCCCAGCTGGCTCTCACCGGTCCGCGCGGGAGCCTGCGAATCCGCGAACACCGCTCCCGAGGCGGCTGGCGCACGCTGGTGCTGTCCGAGCAACGGGCGAGGCCTCCAGACATTGACTCGTTGCGCTCGCTCGGGCTGACGCATCGCCAGGCGCAGGTCCTGCGGCTGCTCATCTGCGGAAAGCCGAGCCGCCAGATCGGTCTTGAGCTTGGGATCTCGACCTCTACCGTCTCAAAGCACCTCGAGCACATCTACGAGAGGCTTGGGGTCAGGACGCGTGCCCAGGCGATTGCCCACGTGCACTAGGCGGCTAGGAAAGCGCCCCCTCCACCGCCTCCCGCAGCCGCTCGCACGCCTCGTCAGTCTCCTGCTGGCTCGGCGCCTCGACCATCACGCGGATCAGCGGCTCGGTGCCCGACGGGCGCACCAACACCCGGCCGCGGCCCTCGAGCGCCGTCCGCTCGCGCTCGATCGCGTCCTCGACAGCGCTGGACTCCAGTGCGGTATGCAGCGCCTTCCGGTCCGCCACCCGCACGTTGACCAGCCGCTGCGGCAGCTTCTCCATCGCGTCGCGCTCCGCCAGCTCGCGGGGCCCGAGCGCCTCGAGCACCAGCAGCGCGCTCGCGATCCCATCACCACTCGGCCCGAAGCCAAGGTCGATGATATGCCCGGACTGCTCGCCCCCCAAGGCCCATCCGCGGCGCCGCAGCTCGTCGAGCACGTAGCGGTCCCCGACGGCCGTCGTCGCGACCTGGATGCCGGCATTGCGCATCGCCGTGTGGAAGCCATAGTTGGTCATCACGGTCACCGCGACGCCGTTGTCCGGCAGCCGGCCCTGGTCGCGGAGGTGCAGCGCCGCCAGCGCGATCAGCTCGTCGCCGTCGACGACCACGCCGTTGCGGTCCACCGCCAGCACCCGGTCGCCGTCGCCGTCAAACGCGAACGCGGCGTCGTGGCCATCGCGGGTGATCGCCTCGATCAGCGACTCCAGGTACGTTGAGCCGCAGGCGTCGTTGATGTTGCGCCCATCGGGCTCGTCAGCCAGGACATCGACCTCCGCGCCCAGCCGGCGGAAGATCTCAGGCGCGGCGCGGTAGGTGGCGCCGTTGGCGCAATCAAGGAGGATCCGGCGGCCAGTTAGGTCGAGCTGCTCAAATCGGACGTGCAGCTCGCGCAGGTAGTCCTCGAGCGCGCCGTGCAGGGCGCGGACCCGCCCGATTCGATCGGGCCTTCCGGCCGCCTTGTCGAGTTCCTGCTCGATCGCGTGCTCGGTGTCGTCATCGAGCTTGAACGCATCGGCGCCAAACAGCTTGATGCCGTTGTCCTCGTAGGGGTTGTGCGACGCTGAGATGACCGCCGCAAGGTCGAAGCCGTGGCGGCGCAGCAGCATCGGCGCCGCAGGCGTCGGCAGTACGCCGCCGAGCAGAGCGTCGCCTCCCGCGGCGGTGACGCCGGCCGCGATCGCGGACTCGAGCATCTCCCCCGACTCCCGCGTATCCCGGATGATCAGCACCCGCGGCCGCTCGCGGCCAGTCCGAGCGACCGCCGCGCGTGCCAGCTTCAGCGCCAGCTCGGCCGTCAGGAATTCGCCCGCGCGACCGCGGACGCCGTCGGTGCCGAACAGCTGGCGCGCCAAGGCGGCTAGCGCTTGGAGAACTGGGGCCGCTTGCGCGCTTTCTTCAGGCCCGCCTTCTTGCGCTCCTTGACCCTCGGGTCACGAGTCAGGAAGCCGCGCCGCTTGAGCTCCCCGCGCAAGTTCGGGTCGGCGACGATCAGCGCGCGCGAAATGCCGTGCCGCAGCGCACCTGCCTGCGAGGCAACGCCACCACCGTGCATCCTCGCGACCACGTCCATCCGCGAGTCGTAGCCCACGGTCTCGAGCGGCTGCCGGATGATCCGCTGTAGCGTCTCCCGCGGGAAGTAGGTTTCGAGCGGCTTGCCGTTGATCGCGTACGTACCGGTACCCGGCTTGAGGATCACCCGGGCAACCGACGTCTTGCGCTTACCGGTGGCGGTGTAGCGGGCGCCCGCGGCGAGGTCGATGGCGGCGTCCGCGATGGGCGCCGCCTCGAGCTCCTCCTCGGGCTCCTGGAGTGCTGCCGCCTCCGCTTCGGCCTCGGCGGCGGCGCGCGCCTCCGCGTCCAGGTACTCGTCGGCCTCGGGCACGATGTCCGGCACCAGGTCGGCGCCGGGAATCTCGGGCTTCACCCGCGGCGCGACCTCGATCTCCTCGACCTCCTGCTCCTCGACGGGCTCCTGGACCGCCGCAGGCGGCGGGGGCTCCTCCGCGGGCGCTTCAGCGACCGGCTCCTCCTCGACCTCGGACGTCTCCTCCGCGGGAGCTTCAGCGACGGGCTCCTCCGCCGCGGGAGCTTCAGCGACGGGCTCCTCCTCGACCTCGGACGCCTCCTCCGCGGGAGCTTCAGCGACGGGCTCCTCCGCCTCAGCCTCCGCGTCCGGCTCCTCGCTCGCGACATCCGCGGGCTCCGCCGCCTCCTCGGGCGCCTCCTCCGAGGCCTCCTCCGGGCGCTCCTCGTCCTCAGGCCGTTCGATCACGTGTCTCAATCTCCATCGGTTTGGGCTGCTGGGCCGCGTGCGGATGCTCGGGCCCGGCGTACACCTTGAGCTTGGTCAGCTGCTTGCGCGCCAACCTGTTGCGGGGCAGCATGCCTTTGACGGCCAGACGGATCACCTCTTCAGGCCGGCGATCGAGCATCTCCGCGAGCGAGCGCGACCGCAGCCCTCCTGGATAGCCAGAGTGCCGGTAATAGCGCTTGTCGGCGCGTTTGTTGCCGGTCACAGAGATCTTCTCGGCGTTGACCACGATCACGAAGTCGCCGGTGTCGACATGAGGGGTATACGTGGGCTTGCGCTTGCCCCGGAGCGCGTCCGCGATCTGGGTCGCGAGCCGGCCGAGAGTCTGCCCGGTGGCGTCGACGACGAGCCAGTTGCGCTCGCGATCTGCGGGTGTTGCGACGTATGTCTTCATGGCATGCAAGGAGCCGCGCGTCACGTGCGCGGCTCGCGGCAATGATAGCCGCGGGTGCCCGTACGCTGCCGTGATGCATCGCCTCCCCGTTCCGCTTAGGCGCCTCGGCTACCGCACCGCCTACGCGATGCTGCGCGTCTACTGGTTCGTCCGCCGCCCCCACCTGATCGGGGTCAAGTGCGTGCTGACCTTCCGCGACCAGCTTCTGCTGGTGCGTCACACCTACGGACATTCGACCTGGGATCTACCCGGTGGCTCTGTTCGCCGCGGCGAGCCTCCCGCCGAGACCGCGCAGCGCGAGATGGAGGAGGAGCTGGGCGTGCAGGTGACGGACTGGCGAGCGCTAGGCGAAATCCGGACCCGCATGTACCACAAACTCGACACGCTTTACTGCTTCCAGGCCGAGCTTCCAAGCCGGTCGGTGACGGTCGAGCCGGCCGAGCTGGCCGACGCCCAGTGGTTCCCGCTCGGCGAGCTGCCGCCCGACCTCAGCCGATATGTGCGACCGATTCTGCGCCGCCTGCAGCCGGGCCGCCAGAATTCAGCCTGAAGGCGAGCTTGACCCCCATACCGCCAGATGGCCGCTCCCAGAGGGTGAATCCGTCGCTCGAGAGCGCCATCAGCGCGAGCCCCAGACCCAACCCCTGCCGGTGCCAGGGCTGCAGCCCGCAACCGTCATCGTCGACCTCGACGCGCAGTTCCTCGTCCTCGATCTCGGCGCGCACCTCTATCTCGCCGTCGCCGCCGCCATACGCGTGCACGACCGCGTTGGTCACCGCCTCCGATACCGCCAGTCGGACTCGATCCAAGCGCTCGTCGGTAGCACCGGCCGAGGCGGCTACCGCGGCCACCGCCTCCCGAGCTCTCGGGACCGAATCCGCAACAGCCGGGTAACAATCGCGCAGATCGTCGTCGACTCTCATGGCGCACGAATCAGCTACCCCCCTTTGTTGGGGACCAACCCGGATTCAGGTCTTTGGAGAAGGAGGTGGGGCCTGCTGGCGGCCCTACTCCCACTCGATCGTGCCGGGGGGCTTGCTTGTGATATCCAGCACAACACGGCCCACCTGCCGGATTTCGCTGATCATCCGCGACGCGATCTGCTCGAGCAGGTCGTAGGGAAGCCGCGCCCAGTCCGCGGTCATCGCATCATCTGAAGTGACCGCGCGGATCACGATCACGCTGCCGTACGTCCGCGAGTCGCCCTGCACGCCGACCGTCCGGATGTCCGGCAGCACGCAGAAGGACTGCCACAGCTCCCGGTACAGCCCGGCCTTGCGGATCTCGTCCTGGAGGATCGCGTCGGCCTCGCGGAGGATCTCGAGGCGCTCACGCGTGGCCTCCCCGCCGACGATCCGGATCGCCAGGCCCGGGCCCGGGAACGGCTGGCGCCACACCAGCCGCTCGGGCAGCCCGAGCTCGAGCCCCACGGCCCGCACCTCGTCCTTGAACAGCGTCCGCAGCGGCTCGACGAGCTCGAATTGCAAATCCTCAGGCAGCCCGCCGACGTTGTGGTGGGACTTGATCGTCGCGGCGCCCGTGCCGCCCCCGGACTCGATCACGTCTGAGTACAGCGTCCCCTGTACGAGGAACCGGACACCCTCCAGCTGCCGCGCCTCCTCCTCGAACACGCGGATGAACTCTGCGCCGATTCGCTTGCGCTTCTCCTCCGGGTCGCTGACGCCTTGCAGTCGCGCCAGGAAGCGGTCCGAGGCGTCTACCGCGACGAGCGGCACATGGAAGTGGTCGCGGAATGCGGCGATCACCTGCGCGCCCTCGTTCTTACGCATCAGACCGTGGTCTACGAACACGCAGGTCAACCTCTCGCCGATGGCGCGGTGCACGAGCAGCGCGGCGACGCTCGAGTCGACGCCGCCCGACAGGCCGCAGATCGCTCGCCCGTCGCCGACCTGGGCCCGGATCGCCTCGATTTGATCCTCGATCACCGAGCTCGGGCTCCAGTTGCGCTCGCAGTCGCAGATCTGCTCCAGGAAGTTGATCAGCACCTGCTTGCCGTAGGGCGTGTGCACGACCTCGGGGTGGAATTGGATCCCGTACACCGCCCGCTCAGCGGACTCGAACGCCGCCACCGGTGACGCGGTCGACGAGGCCAGCGCGGAGAAACCCGGTGGCGGCGAGAACACCGTGTCCCGGTGGGACATCCAGCATGTCTGCTCCTGGGGTGTCCCGGCCAGCAGCTGTCCCGTCTGGCGCACCGTCAGCTGCGAGCGACCGAACTCGCCGACCTCGGCGCCCTCGACCCTCCCGCCCAGCTCGCGCGCCAGCAGCTGCATCCCGTAGCAAATGCCGAGCACGGGCACGCCAAGCTCCAGCAGCTCGGGGTCCAGCGGCGGCGCCCCGTCGCCATACACCGACGCCGGGCCGCCCGACAGGATCACGCCCTTCGGCCGCCGCCGGGCGACCTCCGCCGCGCCCACGTGATGCGGCAGCAGCTCGGAGAACACGCCGCACTCGCGCACTCGACGGGCTATCAGCTGGGAGTACTGGCCCCCGAAGTCGAGCACGACGACCTCGTCGACCCACTGCACGCCCCCGGATGGACCCTCCGCTACCGGAGCTTTCGCCTCAGTCGGCAACGCCAACCGTGGCCGCCCCGCCCCTGGCGCCCATCCCGACCCCCTGCTCGCGCTGGAGGTGCTTGCCCTCGGTCTGAAGCGCCGGCGCAACCAGCAGCTCCGCCCGATTGAACTCGGCGATATCTCGATATCCGGTGGTCGCCATCGATGTCCGCAGCGCGCCCATCAGGTTGAACGTGCCGTCGTTCTCGCGCGCAGGTCCCTTGATGATCTCCTCGAGCGTCCCGTTCGTGGTGGTCGCGACGCGTGTCCCCCGCGGCAGTGTCGGATGGAACGTCGCCATCCCCCAGTTGTAGCCGCGGCCGGGCGCCTCGTAGGCCCGTGCCAGCGCCGATCCGAGCATCACGGCGTCCGCGCCGCACGCGATCGCCTTCGCCACGTCGCCGCCGTTGCGCATCCCGCCGTCGGCGATCACCTTCACATAGTCACCGGTCTCGAGCATGTGCTGCGAGCGCGCCGCGGCGACGTCTGCGATCGCGGTCGCCTGCGGCACCCCGATCCCGAGCACGCCGCGGGTCGTGCAGATCGCGCCCGGGCCGACTCCGACGAGCACACCGGCGGCACCGGTGCGCATCAGGTGAAGGCCGGTGTGGTAGGAGGCGCAGCCACCCACCACGACGGGCGTCGGCTCGAGGTCTCGGATGAACTCCTTGAGGTTCAGCGGAGGCCGAGACTCGTCCTTGGAGACGTGCTCGGCTGACACGACCGTGCCCTGGATCACGAGGATGTCGAGGCCCGCGTCCAGCGCGACCTCGTAGTACTTGCGCACCTTCTGCGGCGTCAGCGACGCAGCAGCGACGACGCCCTGCTGCTTGATCTCCTTGATCCGCTGGGCGATCAGCTCTGTTTTGACGGGCTCGGAGTAGATGTCCTGCATTTCGCGGGTGGCGATGTCCTTGGAGAAGGTCGAGATCCGCTCGAGCTGCGCGTCGGCGTCCTCGTAGCGGCAGTAGATCCCCTCGAGGTTCAGGACAGCCAGCCCCCCGAGCTTGCCGATGATGCCGGCCGTCTCAGGCGAGACCACCCCGTCGAGCGCGGCGGCCAGCAGCGGCAGCTCAAAGCGGTACGGGCCGAGCGTCCAAGAGATGTCGACATCGTCTGGATCGCGCGTGCGGCGCGAGGGCACGATCGCGATGTCGTCAAAGCCGTACGCCCGCCGCGCCTTCTTGCCGCGGCCGATCTCTACTTCCATGTCACTAGCGTAGCCGACACAACGGACGCCTCAGGCGGCATCCCCGGTGTTTGCGCGAACCCGTCACTGGCCGATCTCGGCGCCGACATCGAGCCGCTCGGCCTCGACCTCCGCCAGCAGCCGCTCGACCCTCCCGGGGTCGATGATCCCCGCGCCGAAGTGCTGCGTCGATTCTGCTCCGCAGGCGACGCCGAACCGCAGGCATTCCACCGGCGCTCGCCCGGAATAACGGGCTGCCACGTAGCCGGCCAGGAACGCGTCGCCGGACCCGACCGCAGAGCGCGGCTCCTGTTCCTCGACCCGGATCCGATACAGGGCCGGACCGCCGTCCTCGATCACGCGCGCGTAGCAGCCGTCGGAGACCGTCATGATCGCCTCGGTCGCACCCAGCCGCGTCATCTCGACCACGGCCTCGCTGCGGTCCGCATCGTCGTTGAACTCGTGCCCCACCAGCTCCTCGGCCTCGAGCTCGTTGGGCGAGACCAGCGCCGGCTCCGCGCGGACGGCCTGGCGCAGCGGCTCGCCGTCCGTGTCGATGATCGTCATCGGGCCGAGCTTCTTGACCTCGCGGATCAGGCCGGCATACGCATCGGGCTCGATCCCACGCGGCAGGCTGCCCGCGAACACGCAGATGTTCGCGCCCTTCGCGAGGTACAGCAGCTTCTCGCGGAACAGCTCGAACTCCTGCGCGCTGACGGCCGGGCCCCGTTCGTTGATCTCGGTCTGCAGGCCGGTCGTCGGGTCGAGCACCGCGGTGTTGGTGCGCGATTCCTGCGCAATCCGGGTGAATCCGTTGAGAATTCCCTCGCCGCTCAGCGCGTCGACAATCCGCGTGCCGGTCGAGCCGCCGGTCAGCCCGGTCGCGATCACCGGCTGGCCCAGCCGCTTCAAAGCCCGCGCCACGTTGACGCCCTTGCCGCCCGGCATCGTCGTCTGGTCGACCGAGCGGTGCCTGCGCCCTGGGGTGAAGTTCGGTACCTCGAGCGTCTTGTCGAGCGCGGCGTTGAGCGTGACGGTGATGATCATGCGACAGGCTCTGGACGGGCTGCGCTTCGCGTCCGGGCGCGCCCCCGCCGAACCAGGGCAAGTCCGATCACGAGGACGAGTAGGACGCCAACCGAGACAAGCGTAGTTGGTCGCCGCAGGAACCGCGGACCGGCCGGTGCCGGCGGGCGATGCAGAGCGTCCGCGAGCACCAGCGGCACGCGCGCGACCGCGCGGCCGTCCACGACAACGAGCGCGGAGCCAAGCACCGCCCCACGCGGCAGCGGCGCAGCCAGACGGCGGGTCAGCTCAATCTTGACCGCGACGGACGCCCTACGAGGGATCACCCGGCTGACGCCGGCCCCCGCCACCAGCACCGCGCGCACCCGCGGCTGAGCGCGCACCGGCAATCGCGCCAGCACGGCGCCGCGCCTGATCGGCCGCACGAGCCGGAAGTTCGCGAACCCATAGTCGAGCAGCGCCAGCGTTCCGGCGTCGCGCGTCTGCACCGAATCGGTGCCGAGCACGACGCTCAAAAGCGTCATCCCGTCGCGCGTGCCCGAACCGACCAGCACGTAGCCGGCATCGAGCGTGTGCCCGGTCTTGACGCCGTTGACCCATCGGATCCGGCCGACGAGATCGTTGCGATTCTGGACGCGGCGGACGTGGTTGCCGGTGCGCAGCACCGCGCTCGGCATCGCCACCGCCCGGGCGATGAACGGGTGGTGCAGCAGCAGATAGCGAGCGAGCCTCGCCAGATCCGAGGCGCTCGAGTAGTTGCCGGGGGTGTCGAGTCCGCTCGGCGTTGCGTAGTGCGTATGGGTCAGGCGCAGCCGCCTCGCCTGCGCGTTCATCATCGCCACGAACCGCGCGACCGAGCGGTGACCGACGTTGTAGGCGAGATCCTCGGCCGCATCGTCGGCGCTTGGCACCAGTAGCGCCAGCAGCAGGTCGCGAACGCTCATCCGCTCACCGGGCACCAGTCCGATCTGCGAGTCGGCGCTCGCGAGGTAGTAGGTGTTTTGGCTGAACATCGTGTCGAGGCGGCGGACGTGGTCGAGCGTGACCAGTGCGGTCATCAGCTTCGTGGTACTGGCGATCGGGAGCCGCTCGCTCGCGTTCAGGCCGTACAGCTGGCGGCCGGTGCTGGCCTCGATCAGCACCGCAGCCCTCGCCTCGGTCGCCGGCCCACCGGCGGCGGCCGCCGCCTGAGCGCAGGCAGCCGCGAGCATCGCCCCAGACAGCAGGGCCACCAGCGCACCGCGCGGTCTCACCGACGCAACCTCAACCGCTGTCCGGTCTGGAGCGCGTTGGGATTGACCGACGGGTTCAGCGCCTCGAGCACCGGCACCGGAACGCCCGTCTTCTGAGAGATGGTCGAAAGCGTGTCGCCCGGCTGCACGACGTAGAACTTCGCCTTCGCGAACTTGCCGTGCCGGCGTGTGACCGTGTGCACCTGGGGCGCCTTGTGCTTGGTCGTCAGACCGTGGTGCACCACTACGTACGTCGCCACGATCGCCGCGGCCAGCGCGATCGGAGCCAGGAAGCGCACAGGACTCCGGCGCATCGGCGGGCGACTATACACGCGCGCGCGGCCACCTCAACCCACCAGCGCCGGCCGCCTTATATGGCCGGCCCAGGCGCGGCTAACCGGCGAGCGCCCAAGCCTGCTCGCGCAGGCGCGCCGCCTCCCGCTTCGCCGCGCTCTCGGGCTCGCCGCCGAGTCGTTCGTGCGCACGTACGATCCCGCGCGAGACCGCGATCAGCCCACCCGCGGGGCCGGGTGCGAATGCCGGCGCGAGATCCTCCACCCGCCCACCCTGCGCCCCCACCCCCGGCAGCAGGAACACGCTGTGCGGCATCGCCCCGCGCAGCTGCGCCAGTCGTTCGGGCGCGGTCGCGCCGACGACCGCCCCCACGTCGCTGAGCCCACTCGCGCCGACCGCTCCGAGGTCCGCCACGAGCGCCGCCAGCCGCTGACTAACGGTCCCACCGGCGGCAAGCTGGAGCTCCTGCACGTCGGCAGCGCCGGGGTTCGAGGTGCGCACGAGCACGAACAGACCGGCGCCGTTAGAGCGCGCGATCTCGACCAGCGGCACCAGCGAGTCGGCGCCGAGCAGCGGGTTGACGGTCATCGCATCCGCACCGAGCCCGCGCACCGGGCCGAACACGGTCGGCGTCTCGCCGAGGAATGCCTGTCCGTACGCGGTTGCGGTCACGTCGACGTCGCCGCGCTTGGCATCCGCGATCACCAGCAGATCGTGCTCGCGGGCGCGTTCGACGACCTCCCGCAGCGCAGCCCAGCCCGGCGCCCCCAGTCGCTCGAAGCATGCGACCTGGAGCTTCGCCGCCACGCAATGCTCGGCCACCGCGTCGAGCAGCAGCGCGCACTGCATCGCGATGCCGATCGCCGCGCGCGCGACGATCGGGTTACCGACCCCGCCCGCCAGCTCAACCGCGCGCGGCCACAGACGGGCGGGATCGGGATCCAGTCCCAGGACCAGCTGCGAGGTGCGCGTCGCCACCCGCTCGGCGAGCAGATCGCCGAAGTGACGAGACGCGGCGCGTCCCGAATGTGAGGCGGACGCTGCTACGCGAGCGCCTACTTGACCGCCTTCTTCAGGCCTGCCCCGGCCGAGAACTTCGGCACCCGCGACGCCGCTATCTGGATTCGCTCTCCGGTGGCCGGATTGCGGCCCTCGCGCGCGGAGCGCTGGGAGACGCTGAACTTCCCGAAGCCCGAGAACACGACCTCGCTTCCACGCTTGAGTGTGTCTTCGATCGTCTCCAGCACCGCGTCGACCGCATCCGCGGCATCCTTCTTGCTCAACCCGGCGCGATCCGCAACCTGGTCGACGAACTCTGACTTCGTCACTTGCTCCCTCCTTCGAGGTGGTAGGTGTCTACGACGCTAACAGGGCCCTCGGACGGCTCCACCTAAGCGTCCGGGCCGAGAGCCATTCTCCCCAGTGATAGTCCCCATGCGCGGATTTACGGGACCCGAATTCCGCATTTTGCGCATTTTCGCGTCGATGATCCACCACCTAACACGGGAGATTCACGCCGTTCAGCTGGACCGATGCGTCCGGTTCTACGGCCTGTTGGGTTTCGCACAGGTCCCGGCGCCGCCAGGGATAGCCGGCCGCGCGGTCTGGTTGGAGCACCGCGGTACGCAGATCCATCTGATGCCGACGGAGGACGCGGGGCCCCAGAGCGGCCATGTCGGCGTGGTCCTCGACCGCTACGACGAGATCGTCACGCAGCTGCGCGACGAAGGCTTCGAAGTCGAGCCGAGGCGTGAGCACTGGGGCGCGCCACGCTCCTATGTCCGCGATCCGGCGGGCAACCTTGTCGAGCTGATGGCGTGGCCACCCGATGCACAGACAGAATAGGACCGTGGACCTCGCCCGGATCGGCTGGCTCGTCACCGTGCTCGCGTGCCTGCTCGCCGTCGCGATCCTGCTAATCCAGGGCTATTACGGCTACGCGGGCGTGACGTTCGCGGTCGCGGTCTCGGCGGCGATCAACCTGCGCTAGCGACGGCCGAGGCGGGCGCGGTGCCCGGCGCGGCCCCGTGGCGCCCCGCGGGAGCCCGGCGATCCAGCACCCCGCGAGCCACGATCGACCCCCGGCTTTACCCCCGCGCCCGCGCCCGCGCCTCCGTCCGCAGCTCCTCCCCTGGGCGCACCCGGTCCTCGGGCTCGAGGTGGATGAGCACGTCGCTGCCCTTCAGCCGCGCCGCGATCAGGTCCTGGAGCTCGTGGGCGGTCCGGTGGGCGTCCTCGAGCGAGGTGCCCGCGCGGAACTGCACATGCAGGTCGACGTAGCGGCGCGCGCCCGCGCGGCGCGTGCGCAGCTCGTGGTAGCCGACGACGCCGCGCCGCGCGAACCCCTCGACTGCATCACGGATCGCCGTCACCTCCTCCGGGGGCAGCGACTGGTCCACCAGCACGCGCGAGGAACCCGTAAGTAGCCGGGTTCCGGTCACGACGATCGCCGCCGCGACCGAAAGTGCCACGACGGGATCGAGCCACTGCGCGCCCGTCAGCTTGACGAGCGCGAGCCCGAGCAGCACCGCGCACGAGGTCAGCGCGTCGGTGCGCAGATGGGCGGCATCGCCCCCCAGCGCCGGTGACTCCGTTTCCCGCGCCTTCCGCGCGATCACCATCGACACGAACAGGTTGACCACGATCGAGAACGCGATCACCGCGATCCCGAGCCCGACGGTCTTGAGGTGTCCCCCGGACGCCAAGCGCCGGATCGCCGCGAACGCGATCGCCGCCGACCCCACGAGGATCAGGATCCCCTCGATCGCCGCCGCCAGGTTCTCGATCTTCTCGTGCCCGTAGCGGTGGCTCTCATCCGCCGGCTCGCCTGCCTTGCGCACCGAGAAGAACGCGACGATCGACGCGACCAGGTCGATGCTCGAGTGGACCGCCTCGGTGAGGATCGCGACCGAGCCCGTCAGTGTCCCCGCGACCACCTTCAGCAGGATCAGCGCCGAGTTGGACACGACCGACAGCGCGGCGGCGCGTTGCTTGTCTGCCGGCGGGGGGCCGTTCAGCTGCGAAGCCATCCGATCAGCTGCATGATCGCACGGCCGCGGTGGCTGATCGCGTCCTTCTCCGCGTCGCTCATCTCGGCCATCGTCCTGCCTCGCTCGTCCTCGTCGGGGATGAACGCCGGGTCGTATCCAAAGCCGCCATCGCCACGCGGCGCCGCGGCCAAGCTGCCCGCGCAATAGCCGTGGAACAGTTGCTCGACGTCCGCCGCCTGGTCGACGTATGCCAGCGCGCAGACGTACCGAAGGGCACTCCCGGGCGGCGCCTCGCGCATCAGCTTCGCCAGGTTCTGCTCGTCGGTCGCATGCGGGCCCGCGTAGCGCGCCGAGCGCACGCCCGGTGCCCCGCCGAGCGCCTCCGACTCGATCCCGGAGTCATCTGCGATCGCGCGCAGGCCGGTCGCCGCCGCAGCCGCGCGGGCCTTCGGCAGCGCGTTCGCGTCGAACGTCAACCCGTCCTCCGGCGGCAGCTCTACGTCCTCGGGCAGCGGCTCGACGAGGATCCCCGCCGGCTCGAGCAGCCGCGTGAACTCCTTCAGCTTGTGCGGGTTGCGGGTCGCGAGCACGAGGCTCGGCGGCCCGCTCATCGCGCCGCCGGGGAGGCCGCCTCCTCCTGCAAGGCCCGCAACGCCTCGATCCCGCCGGCCGCGAGCGCCAGCAGCTCGTCGAGGTGGGCACGCGACAGCGGCGTGCGCTCGGCCGTGGCCTGCACCTCCACGAGCCCACCGTCGCCGGTCATGACCACGTTCGCGTCGACTTCGGCGGCCGAGTCCTCCGGGTAATCGAGATCGAGGAGCGGTACGCCTCCGACGATCCCGCAGGAGATCGCGGCGACCGTGCCCGTCAGCGGCGAGCGCTCGAGCAGGCCCCGCTCGATCAGCCGCTCGCACGCCAGCGACAGCGCGACCATCCCGCCCGTGATCGAGGCGCAGCGCGTGCCGCCGTCCGCCTGGAGGACGTCACAGTCGACGTAGATCGTGCGCTCGCCGAGCGCGGCGAAATCGACGACCCCGCGCAGCGAGCGGCCGATCAGCCGCTGGATCTCGACGGTCCGCCCATCCGGTCTGCCCTTGTTCACGTCGCGCTGTTTGCGCTCGCCGGTGGAGGCGGGAAGCATCCCGTACTCCGCGGTGACCCAGCCGCGACCCGAGCCGACCAGGAAGCGCGGCACGCTCTCCTGCACCGACGCCGTGCAGATCACCCGGGTCTCCCCCATCGAGATCAGCGCCGAACCGGTCGCGGTGCGCACGAATCCCGGCTCGATCTCCGTCGGCCTGACCTCGTTCGCCGCGCGATCGTAGGAGCGCTGGCCCGGCGTCTCGCCGGTCATGCGCCCACCCGCGCGGGAAGCTCGACGTGGACAACTTCGCCTAGCGGCATCTGCAGGAAGCGGGTCCCGAGCGACTTGAACGATTCGACATCGGCTGTGCATCGGAAGCGGTACGAGCCCTCGCTCTGCTGTGGGTTCAGCAGCCCGCGCGCCGCGAGCGCGCGCTCGACGCTGCGCGCAACGCCCGCGCCCGAGGTCACGAGCGTCACGCCGCGGCCGAGAATCCGCTGGAGCAGCGGCGCGACCAGCGGATAGTGGGTGCAGCCGAGGATCACGGTGTCGACCTGCGCCTCCCTCAGTGGCGCGCAGTACTCCCGCACCATATCGACCACGTGCTCGTCGAACGGGAAGCCACCCTGGATCACCGGGGCGAGGTCAGGGCACGCAACGCTCTCCAGGTGCACGTGTGGATCCGCGCCGCTGACGGCCCGCTCGTACGCGCCGCTGGCGACGGTCGCCGGCGTGGCCAGCAGCCCGATCCGGCCGGTGCGGCTGCCCGCCACGGCCAGCTGCGTCGCCGGCGCGACCACCCCGATCACGTCGATCCCGCGGCCGGCGTCCGCGAGGTGCTCCTCGAGCGTCCCGAGCGCCGCTGCGCTCGCGGCATTGCACGCGACGACGAGCAGCTTCGCGCCGGACTCGAGCAAGTGCTCGGCGATTTCGACCGCGAACCGCTTGAGCTCCTCCTGGCTGCGGCTGCCGTAGGGAAACCGCGCGGTGTCACCCAGGTATAGGTAGTCCTCGGTCGGAAGCGACACCAGCAGCTCGTGCAGGACCGTCAGCCCCCCGACTCCCGAGTCAAACACGGCGACGGCCTGATCAGGGGCGGGCGGCATTTGACGGCGGATGGTGTCAGACGCCCCGCCGGTTAGGCTCGGGCGCCGAACATGCGCGCCCTGATCGTGACCAGCATGTATCCGAGTCCGCCGCGCCCGGCGCTGGGCAGCTTCGTCCGCGACCAGGTCGAGGCTCTCCGGCTTTTGCCTGGCGTCGAGGTCGAAGTGTTCGCGATCGAGCCCGGCGCCGCGGCGAATTATGTCCGCGCGCCGGCGGCCCTGCGACGAGCGCACCGCGATGACTCCTACGACATCGTCCACGCCCACTTCGGGCTGAGCGGTTGGCCCGCGCTCGCGGCGCGCGGCCGCAGACGTGCGATCACGCTGCACGGCACGGACCTCGCTCACCCGCGCTCGCGCCTGATAACCGCGTCCGCGCTCCGCTTCTACGACCTCGTTGCGGCGGTGTCGGAGCCGCTGGCGCGCGCGGTTCCAGGCTGGGCCCGCAGGCGCGAAGTTGCGGTCCTGCCGTGCGGCGTCGATCTCAACAGGTTCCACCCGATCCCCCGCGCTGAGGCGCGCTCCTCCCTAGGTCTCGACCCCGCCGGTCGGTACCTGCTGTTCCCGTCGGACCCGCGGCGGCCGGAGAAGCGTCACGACCGGGCGCTGGCGGTCGCCGGTGACACGCCGCTGCTCACGCTATGCGACGTCGACCCGGCGCAGGTCCCGCTGTGGGTCAACGCCGCCAACGCGGTGCTGATCCCGTCTGAGCGCGAGGGCTTCGGCCTCGCGGTGCTCGAGGCGCTGGCGTGCGACGTACCGGTGCTGACGACGCCGGTCGGAATCGCACCGGCTGTGCTCAATGGCCTCGACGGCGCACTCTGCGCACCCTTCGACACCACGGCCTGGTCCACGGCCCTGACGCCATACCTGAGCGCCGCCGAGCCGCGGATCGCGGGCCGCGCGCGCGCCGAGCCGTACTCGGCGGACCGGATGGCCGCGCGGGTGCTTGCGGCCTGGCAGGCCCTTGGATGAGCGTGCGAACACGCGCGAGGCGGGTACACCGGACCCTATACTCGGGACGCCCTGAGGAGATCATGAGCGGCTTGTTAGAACGCATTGCCCGCCGCCGCCGCGCGACGGCGAGCAGCAGGCTCGGGCCTCCCTCCCTGAACGGCGCGCTGGACCGGCTGCGTGGCGTCGCCAGCCCGCCCGCGCACGCGAACGGAGGGCCGCCCCCGCTCGCCCCCGCGCCCGCGGCCGCCCCACCTCCCACGGCCACCCCACCTCCCACGGCCACCCCCGCGCCCATGGCCGCCCCACCGCCCGCGCCGGAGCCCGAGCCGCCGTCCTCACCGCAGCCCGAACCCCCACCCAGAACGCAACCGGCCGACCCACCCGAGCCCGCCCCGAGCCCCCGAACGTTCCGCGAGCGCGCCCGCATACGCCGCCGCATCCGCTACCTGCGCCGGCTGCGCGAGCTCCAGCTGCGCGACCTTGGCGGCTTCATGGTCGAACTCGACCGCTTCGGCCGCGAGCGCCCCGATCTCGTGCAGAGCAAGCTGTCCGGAGCCGCGCGCGTCGATCACGAGCTGCGCGCGCTCGAGCGGCTGCTGGGCGACGGGCAGCCGGTCCGCGAGCTGCGCGAGCCCGGCATCGGCGGGTCCTGCGCGCACTGCGGCGCGATCCATGGGAGCGCCGATCGCTTCTGCGCGGCCTGCGGCCAGTCGCTCGCCACCCGATGACAGAGACCGCTGCGCCCCCCGCGCCAAACGAGGTCGCCTGCCAGAGCTGCGGAGCGGCGATGCGCGATGACCAGGAGTGGTGCCTTGAGTGCGGGACGGCGCGCACGACCGTCCACAGGCCGCCCGACTGGCGCGTCGCGGTCGCGATCGTCGGCACGGTCGTCGCGCTCGCGCTCGCCGGGTTCGCGATCGCGCTGATCAACCTCTCATCGAACGCCAACCGGGCAGCAGCGGCGCTGAACCCCACCACACCCTCCGCGACAACGACGCCCGCGCGCCGCACCACACACAGCACACGTCCCGCACCACCCCGCCACCCGTCCTTGACGCTCGCGACATGGCCAGCCGGGCAGGCCGGCTGGACGGTCGTCCTCGCCTCGAAGAAGCACCGGCCGAAGGCGACGGCCCTCGCGACCAAGCTGCTGGCAGCCGGATTGGCGGTCGGGATCCTCGACTCGAATGCGTATCCCGCGTTCACGCCAGGGCACTGGATCGTGTTCTTCGGCCGTTACTCGAGCTTCGCCGCCGCCCGCACCGAGGCGCTCGCACTGATCGCCAAGGGCTACAAGAACGCCCACGCCCACCTGGTGGGTTGATTCCGCGTGCCCGGCGCCCTGCCGAGACAACCTGGTGCCCGTCCCCTGCGGGACGATGACGATCCGGTAGCCGTAGTGACTAGTTCTCGGCCAGAGCGGGCCACCATTCGCGCAGCCGCAGCGCCGCCTCGCGCGCGAGCGAGCTGACCGGAGCGGGCGCCGGCTCCCCTCCGGCGGATAGCGCCTCGATCGTCGCCGCGACCGAGCGCGCGAGTGCGCCGAGCGCGTACCCGCCCTCCAGCACGCACCCGAACGGGATCCCGAGCCCGGCGCAGGTCCGCTTCATCGTCCGCGCCATCGCGGCGAAGCCCTCCTCGGTCAGCAGGCAGTCCGCCAAGGGGTCCTCGCGGTGCGCGTCGTAGCCCGCGGAGATCAGCACGAGCTGTGGCGCGAACTGGTGCGCGATCGGCACGACCACGTGCTCGACAAGCGACACGAACGCGCCGTCGTCCGAGCCCGGCGGCACCGGCAGGTTGACCGTGTAGCCCCGTCCCTCGCCCTCGCCGACGTCCGATGCGGGGCCGGTGCCCGGGTACAGCGGCGACTGATGGATCGACGCGAACAGCACGCGGTTGCTCGCGTGGAAGATGTCGTTGGTGCCGTTGCCGTGATGGACGTCCCAGTCGAAGATCAGCACCCGCTCGACGCCCCGCCGCTCGAGCGCGTATAGCGCCGCGACCGCGATGTTGTTGAACAGGCAGAACCCCATCGCGCGCGCCCGCTCGGCGTGATGGCCCGGTGGGCGGTGCGCGCTGAAGCCCCACGGAGCCTCGCCGTCGAGCAGCGCGTCGACGAGCGCGACCGCTCCGCCGGCTGAGTGCAGCGCCGCCTCGAACGAGCCCTGGCTGGCGAGTGTGTCGAGGTCAAGATGACCCCCGCCGGAGGCCGCCAGCCGCTCGATCGCCGCCACGTACTCGGGCGGATGCACCGCCTCCAGCACATCGCGCTCAACCTCGGGCGAGCTCACGCGCTCGAGCCCCAGCCACGCTCGCGACTCCAGCTCCTGCTCGATCGCGACCATCCGGGCCGCCTGCTCGGGATGCCCACCGGTGTCGTGCTCGAGCGAGGATCGATGCTCCACGAACAGGGGCGCGAAAGCCATCGCGGGTACGGTATCCGCGGATGAGGTCCGCCACCGTCACCGTCGTCGGCGCGGGGGCCGCGGGGCTGTACACGGCGCTGTGCGCGGCTCGCGCCGAGCGCGCCGGCGCACGCGTGATCCTGGTTTCGGCGACGCCGTTGGCTGAGACCTCGAGCTACTGGGCGCAGGGCGGGCTCGCGGCGGCGCTCGCCGAGGACGACAGCTCCGAGCGGCACCTGCAGGACACGATCCGCGCCGGTAGGGGGGCGGTCAAGGAATCGGCCGCAAGGATCCTGTGCGAGGAGGCGCCGCGCGCGGTCGAGGATCTCATGCGGCTGGGGGTCACCTTCGACGCCGACCGCCACGGGCGGCTCGCGCTCGGGCTCGAGGGCGGCCACTCGGCGCGGCGAATCGTCCACGCGGGTGGCGCGGCCACGGGGCGGCGGCTGATCCGGCAGCTGTCGGCGCTGGTCGCCGAGCACCCAGGCATCGAGGTGCTCGAGGCACGCCGCGCGACCGAGATCCTGACCACGTCGCAGAGGGCCTGGGGAATCCGGATCGACGACGGGACCACGATCGCCAGCGGCGCGACCGTGATCGCGACCGGGGGAGCCGCGGCGCTGTGGTCGCGCACCACGAACCCGCCCGGCGCGGTCGGCGCGGGGCTGTCGCTCGCCCACCACGCCGGCGCCGCACTTGCCGACCTCGAGTTGATGCAGTTCCACCCCACCGCGGTGGTCGCATCGGACGGTGCCAACGGCTTTCTGGTGACCGAGGCGGTGCGCGGCGAAGGCGCACGGCTGCTCGACGCAAGCGGCAACCGCTTCGTCGACGAGCTCGCGCCCCGCGACGAGGTCGCCCGCGCGGTCCAGCAGCAGATGGCGCTGACCGGCGCCGGCTCGGTCGCGCTCGATATGCGCGACGTCGACCCGGCGCTGTTCCCGAACGTCGTCAGCGCCCTGCGTCGCGCCGGCATCGACCCCGAGCGCGAGCTCGTGCCGGTCGCCCCCGCCGCGCACTACATGATGGGCGGCGTCGCGACCGACCTCGACGGACGCACCACGCTCGCCGGCCTCTACGCGGTCGGAGAGTGCTCGTGCACAGGGCTGCACGGCGCGAACCGGCTGGCGTCCAACTCGCTGACCGAGTGCTTCGTGTTCGGAGCGCGCGTGGCCCGCGCGGCGCTTCAGGAGCCGGCGCCGACCGCCGAGCCGGACAGGGCCGACATCGATCCGGCCCCGCTCGCGCCGCCGCCGCCCTCGAGCCGCAGGGCGCTGTGGGAGTGCGCTGGACTCGAGCGCGACGCCGACGGGCTGCGACGGCTGGCGGGCGACCCGCACGTGCTGGTCCGGTTGATCGCGTCGGCCGCGCTCGCGCGCACCGAGAGTCGGGGCGCACACCAGCGCCGCGACTTCCCAGCGCGCGACCCGGCGCTCGACGGTCGGCACGTGGTGCTCGGCCCCGCTTCGGAGGCCCGGCTCGAGCGCTGGGAGTGACGCGGCTGGACGGCTGTGATCGAGGCCCCAAAACCGTCCAAAAGCACCATCTTCTTGCTTAACGTGCGGTTAACACCTACCGCATAACGGCCTTCACACGTGGTGGGAATACTCGCGCCCGCTAAGGGATGGCGCCCGGCAGGGAGCCCGAAAGGAGTTGAGAGTCTGCATGTACCGGTTTAGCCGTGCGATTTACCGGGAGCTGGCGGGAGACATCATCGAGGACCGGCACAGCCCCTGCCCGTACGCGAACCACGAGCGCGTGCTGCGCGCCTGTGAGGCGGCGATCGAGCGACTGGCGACCGACCGCCACTACTTCGCGCACCCGTCGCGGACGCTGTTCAGCGATGTCCGCGCGTACTTTCCGATGACCCAGCAGCTGCGGGTGCTCCGCGTGATCGAGCGCTACCTCGCGTTCGCGGACGACTTCCTCCGCAGCCAGCCGCAGAACGGCTACGACATACACGGCAACCCGCTGCAGTGCCGCGCGCACACGCGCAAGGGCACACCTTGCCAGCGGATGCCGCTAGCCCACAACGGCTACTGCCCCTCGCATCAGCACCTCGCGGAGACCGAGGAGATCGAGGCGGCCCCGCTGGCTGCGTAGAGGCGTTGGTTGGGGGCGGCGCACGCGCCGCCCCAATAACGTTGCGCCCATGCTCCTCGGGGTCGATGTGGGCGGAACGTTCACCGACGCCGTGCTCGCGTTCGACGGCCGCGTCGTCACCGCCAAGGCGCCGAGCACCCCGCGCGACCAGTCGCGCGGGGTGATGGCGGCCGTGGCCGCCGCGCTCGAGCGCGCGGGCCGCTCCGCCGACGAGGTGCGCACGTTCGCGCACGGGATGACGGTCGCGACCAACGCGCTGCTCGAGGGCCACAGCGCGCGCACCGCGTTGATCGCGACCGAGGGGTTCACCGACCTGGTCGCGCTGGGACGCCAGGACCGCGCGCAGCTGTACCGGCTGTGCGCGCAGCGGCCGGCGCCGCTGGTCCCGGCTGAGCTGCGGTTCGGCGCACCCGAGCGGATGACGCCCGAGGGAGCGTTGCGACCCCTCACCCCGGCCGCGGCTGGCTCGCTAGCCGGCCGGCTCGCTGCCGCGGGCGGGATCGAGGCCGTTGCGGTCGTGCTGCTGCACTCCTACCGGCACCCCGAGCACGAACTGATGGTCCGGGACGCTCTCCCCGACGTGCACGTCTCGCTGTCGCACGAGGTCGTCGGGACTTTCCGCGAGTTCGAGCGCGCGGCCACGACCGAGGTCGACGCCGCGCTCTCGCCGCTGCTCGGGCGCTACCTGCGCCGGCTGACCGAGCAGGCGCGCAAGGGGGGACTGCCCGAGCCGGCCGTGATGCAGTCAAACGGCGGGCTGATCGACGCCGCCGCAGCTGCCGGCCACGCCGCGTGGACGGTGTTATCGGGGCCCGCGGCGGGCGCCGCGGGAGCGGCCTACATCGCGCGCGCCGCCGGCACGCCCGACGCGCTGTGCCTCGACATGGGCGGCACCTCGTGCGACGTGTGCGTGGTCGAGGCCGGCGAGGTGCACGAGCAGAGCGCGGGCGAGGTGGCGGGCCGGCCGCTGGCGCTGCCGATGCTGGCGGTGCACACCGTGGGCGCCGGCGGCGGCTCGATCGCATGGCGAGACCCTGGCGGGGCGCTGCGCGTCGGCCCCCGCTCCGCGGGTGCCGACCCGGGTCCCGCGTGCTACGCCCGTGGCGGCAGCGAGCCGACGGTCACCGATGCGAACCTCGTGCTCGGTCATCTCGACGCCGCCGCGCCGCTGGCCGGCGGTGTCGAGCTCGACGCCGCCGCCGCCGAGGACGCTGTCGGGCGGCTCGCGCGGCAGCTCGGGCTCCGGCTGCGCGAGTGCGCCGACGGGATCCGGCGCGTCGCCAACGCCGAGATGGTCCGCGCGCTGCGCGTCGTGACGGTGCAGCGCGGGGTCGATCCGCGGCGCTACGCGCTGCTCGCGTTCGGGGGGGCGGGGCCGCTGCACGCGGCCGCGATCGCCGACGAGCTCGGGATCGACACGATCGTGGTTCCGCGGGCGTCGGGTGTGCTGGCCGCGCTCGGACTGGTGGTCTCCCCCCGCCGCCGCGACCTCCAGCGCAGCGTGTTCCTGAGCGGCGGCGAGCTGACGGCTTCCGCGGTCGAGGCTCACGTGGAGCAGCTCGCTTCGCAGGCGCGCGGCGCGCTGCACGAGCCCGAGGCGGAGCTGCGCGCGGTCTATGAGCTGCGCTACCAGGGCCAGGCCTTCGAGCTGCCGATCTCAGCGTCCACGGCGCCGGAGCCCGCACAGCTGCGCGAGGCGTTTGAGTCAGAGCACCAGGAGCGCTACGGCTACCGCGATCCTGAGCAGGTGCTGGAACTGGTCTCGATCCGGGTCAGCGCCAGCGTCCCCGGCGCCGACGTCGCCCTGGCGGCGCCCGCGGACGCAGAGCCCTCGCCGGGCACTGCGGTCGCCGGGCCGTGCGTGGTGCGGCTCCCCGAGTCGACGCTGCTGGTCCCGGACGGATGGTCCGGCGAGGCGCAGGACAGCGGCACGATCGTCCTCGCGCGATGATCGATCCCGTCGAGCTACAGGTGCTGACCGGCGCATTACGGGCGGCTTGCGAGGAGATGGGGGCGGTGCTGATCCGTGCCGCGCACTCGGCGAACATCAAGGAGCGACGGGACGCCTCGACGGCGCTGTTCGATCCCGCCGGGGAGATGGTGATGCAGGCCGAGCACATCCCGGTGCACCTCGGGGCGATGCCGGCGGCGGTCGCGGCGGTGCTCGGTGAGCAGCACGCGCCCGACCGAGCGTGGGTGCTCAACGATCCTTATCGTGGGGGCACCCACCTGCCCGACATCACCGTGATCACGCCGGTGTTCGCGGGCGATGAGCTGATCGCGTTCGCCGCCAACCGCGCGCACCACGCCGACGTCGGGGGTCCGACGCCCGGCTCGATGCCGGCCGACAGCCATACGCTCGCCGAGGAAGGGGTCGTGATCGAGCCGCGGGTGCTCGATGCGCGCGCGATCGAGGAGCTGTGCGCGCAGATGCGCCGGCCAGAGCAGCGGCGCGCGGACCTGCGTGCGCAGCTCGCCGCGGGGCGCGTGGGTGCCCGGCGGGTGGCGGAGCTGTATTCGCGAGTTGGCGGCGCCACCCTGCGCGAGGCGTTCGCCGCGGTCCTCGACTACGCCGAGCGACGCACGCGAGCATGCATCGCGGCGCTGGCGGACGGCGCCTACGAAGCGCGCGACGTGCTCGAGGCCGCCGGCGGTGACCTCGAGATCGTGCTCAGAGCCGGGGTCGAGGGCGACGCGATCACGCTCGATTTCGCCGGCAGCGCGCCGCAGCACGACGGCAACCTCAACTGCCCGCTGGCGGTGACGCGCTCGGCGTGCTACTTCGCGATCCGGGTGCTGACCGATCCGGACATCCCGCCGAGCGCGGGTGCCTACCGGCCCGTCAAGGTGGTGGCGCCGGAGGGCTCGCTGCTGAACGCGCGCTCGCCCGCGGCGGTCGTCGGCGGCAACGTCGAGACCTCCTCGCGCGTGGCCGACGTCGTCCTGGGCGCGTTCGGCTGGGCGCTCGGCCAGGGGACGATGAACAACGTCACGCTCGGCAACGATGACGTCGTCTACTACGAGACGATCGGTGGTGGCCAGGGCGCCTGTCGCGATGCGCCGGGACCGAGCGGCGTGCATGTCGCGATGAGCAACACGCTCAACACGCCGATCGAGGCGCTCGAGCTCGAGTTCCCGCTGCGGATGGTCGAGTACGCGCTGCGGCGCGGGTCGGGCGGCGCGGGCCGGTTTCGCGGCGGCGACGGCGTCGCGCGCGAGCTCGAGGCGCTGGCGCCGCTTCGCTACTCGCTGATCACCGAGCGGCGGCGACACGCGCCGCCGGGGGCTTGCGGCGGGGAGGCGGGTGCGCCGGGTCGCAACCTCCTCGACGGTGCCGAGCTGCCGCCGAAGGCGAGCGGGCGGCTCGAGCCGGGCCAGCGGCTGCGCCTCGAAACGCCGGGCGGCGGCGGATATGGTGCGCCGGCATGAGAGTCGCGTTCCTGGGTCTCGGGATCATGGGCTCGCGGATGGCCGCGAACGTGTCTCGTGCCGGGTTCGAGCTGACCGTGTGGAACCGGACGCGGTCGCGGGCGGAGGAGTTCGCACAGCGCGTCGCCGGCGTCAACGTGGCGGCGACGCCCGCGCAGGCCGCGGCGGACGCCGAGCTCGTGGTGACGATGGTGGTCGACGGCGACCAGGTCGAGCACGTGCTGCTGGGCCCCGATGGGGCGGCGACGCTGCAGGAAGCCGAGCCTCTGTTCGTCGACTGCTCGACGATCGGCCGCACGGCGACGGTCAGGATTGCGGAGGAGCTTGGCAGGCGCGGCCTGCGGATCGTCGATGCACCGGTGACCGGCTCGGCCCCGCGGGCCGAGGACGGCACGCTGACGATCATGGCGGGCGGCTCCGAGGAGGATTTCGAACGCGCCCGCCCGGTGCTCGAGACGATGGGCAAGCTCGTGATCCACGCGGGGCCCGTCGGCCACGGCCAGCTCGTGAAGCTGATCAACAACGCGGTCGCCGCCACCAACACCGCCGTCGTTGGCCAGGCGCTGCTGGTCGGCGCCCGCGCGGGCGTCGACCTCGACGCGCTGACGGCGGTGATGGGCGCCGGCTCCGGCGGCTCCGTGATGCTCGAGCTGAAGGCCGAACCGATGCGGACCCACGACTACACCACGCTGTTTAAGATCGGGCGTTTGGGTCGTGAGGAGACTGTCCCGTTCTTCAAGCTCGACCACATGCTGAAGGACGTGCGTCTCTGTTTGGAGGAGGCCGAACGGTTAGGTGTGCCCTTCCCGGCCGCCGAGGCTGTGGAGCGGGTGCTGGCGTCGGCGGCGGCAATGGGTCACGGCGAGGATGATTTCGCCGCGCTCATCGACGCACTCGAGCGCGAGGCAGGCGTCAAGCTCGACGGTTAGGGCTCGCGGATCGTCCAGACGGTGCCGGGATGGCGCTCGCGCAGCCCGGTGAGCAGCGCGTTTGCAAGCCGCTGGCGTTGAGCATCCTCGGCGTCTGGGACTTGTGAGGTTGTGGAAGGGCGCTCGGTTTCGAGGGTGATCTTCGACATGCATGGCTAGCTCCTGTTGCGCCCGAGGGCCGAAGATCGTGACTCAGAGTCTAGGGGCCGAGTAGTACATGACCCCCACCGCGCCCACGTTGCTCAGCGAGCGACCGCACCGGGCCGGATCGCGTCAGTGTTCGCCAGCTCGAACTGCCTCCCGGATCGCTAGCTCTCCCCTGACGACTCCGGCGAGGTCGCGGAGCCGGTGAGGGTCGAGCTGTTCGTCCTTTTACTGCACAGATTCTGCAGTATTTGTCCACCGTTGGACACCGCAGCGGTTGTGAAGTTGGCCAACGTGACGACTGCATGTTGTGGCCAAGTTCCTTCTGTACACACACATCAGGTACTTACAGCTCGTATTTCACTTCCCGGACAAGCAGATTCGAGCACGGCGAAGCCTGGGGTACTGGCTCCTCGCGAACCAAGAAGCCAGCACCCCAGGAGGCAGAAACCTTCCCGTCCAAGCGAGTTCTCGCGGACGCATGCCTCCCAACCAGCCCTACCTGCGCCATCGCACTTCAGCGCGCCCGCCTACAAGCTCCGCAGATCAACGGGTGGTCGAGTGAGGGTCCGCCCCAAGACCGTGGGGCGACCGATGGTGTCCCTTATTGGTGGCCCGGCTGACGGGACTAGGGCCGGGATCGACCCGCGCTACCCGGCACATCACCCCCAGCCCGCCCTTGCGGGCCGCAACCAGGCGCAAGCGATCTCGTAGGCGGCCCCGTCGAGGCTCGACCCTACCTGGCGCTCAGGCGTCCCTTTCCGCGCCGCGCGCATTGTGGTTGTAAGCGTTGTAACTGTCGGTCTCACAGCGCTGAGATTAGAGGCGCTCGCGGTCGGACTATTGAAAAGCCCCGGACAACCACGAACCGGGGCTTTTCAGGAGGCTCCAAAAGTTGTGAGACCGACGGAGCCCGTCACGTATAACCAAGAAACAGCTTACGGACGGTCACGGACGCGTCGGATATGGGATCGCGTTGCCCCCGGAGCGTGTCGCTTGTGATACCCCCGCGCCCCGAGCCACCCGAACGCCAGGCCAATGCCGACGCCGATCAGTCCCGCGATAATCGGTGGCCAATCGGTGCTGTTGGCATAGCTGGGCGTGACCCCCGCCGCGTGGAGGATCAGTTGAAGCCCCTCGCCGACGAGCAGGCCGAGGATGGCCCCCCAGACGCCCATGCCGAGGGCCGAGAGCAGCGCGAATCCGTACCCGGAGCTGTTATATCCGGCCGTTCCGCTCCCGTCAGCGCTCATCGCCGCGAGAGCGTACCCACACGGCCGCCGTCTGCGGGTTTTTGCCGGTTTCGCCGGGGCGCAGACTCGATGCGCGAGTCGTGTGGCGGATGCCCCTCTCGAGGAAACCTAGGGTGAATCCCTGGGGCGAACCCCTAGGGGCACCGCTATGGTCCGCGCGTCACGTTCGAGGGCACGACTGGAGCGAACGGACGAGCCGTTCTTGAGATCGAGATGAGGATCGCGATGCGTAGCCAAACCTTTTGGCGGCGACTGGTTGCAGCCGTCGGCGTTTCTTGTGCGATTGCGGCGCTCCTTGCAGGTGCGGCACAAGCGCACGACACGACGTTCACCGCCTGGTACAAGGGGACCGAGCCGAGCTGGCTCATTCCGGCAATGAACGCGAGCGTGGCGGAGTCGTACCAGCTCATCAAACGCTGGAGCAACACGAACACCGCCTATTGGGACGTATACGGCGTCCGGGTCTTCATGGGAACACGTAGTCAGCTCGACGCGATGGGGCAGAAGAAGGTCGAGCACGAGCTGTGGGCGAACTGCGATGACGGCATTCACCTATACACACCAGGAGCCGTCAGCTGGTCCGGTCCATATCCCTCGCGTATCCCTACACGATCGTGATACTGACCTCGGGTCCGTCCAGGTGCTCAGAGCACGGCAAGTGGACTGCTAAGGACCATCAGATCGCGCTGATCCATGAAGTGCTGGAGCTGCTGGTAGATCCCAAGAACGTCCCGCACCACTACCGGCGCGTCAATGGCCACATCGCGGAGGTGTGCGACTGGGTTGGCAGCTACTCCCGCTATGACAACGCGGACCACTCGTGGATACCGGACTTCGTCTATCCATCCTTCTTCAAGGACGCCTCACGCCCGTATGACTTCTTCGGTAGACAGAAGACTCCGGTCCTCAAAGGCGCGCCGAGCCCCGATCGCGGATGACTGTGGTCGGGGTGCCGACACGACGCCACGGGTCAGGTTCCTCGATATTGAGGAGGCGACAGATGTACTCCTGGCTAGCGGCAGTGACCACTTTCTCCGTGCTGCTGCTCGGGAGTGTCGGCGCGGCCTTCGCCCACCGATCGACACGCAACGGAGAACTCCCAGCGATGGTGTACGACGCGAGCGGCCGCTACTACGGCGGTCTTACAGTCAGCGAGCCCCGTTCAGTTCCGCAACGATGCTTCGTGGGCGATATCGCGACGGTGGTGAAGGGCTCGCGCTGGGGAGCGTGGACGTTCAGCAGCTACGCATATCAACCACGCCACGAGCTGAAGTGTCGAGCCGGGAACGGGATCGTTATTGAGCACAAGATCGGCAAGCGCTGGTATGTCTTCTGGGAAGGCAGCACCGGCTACCCACCGACCCAGACCACGCGGTACGGCTCGCTGACGCTACAAGGCGTTCCGCGCTCGATCGCCAAGGACCTGTACGCAGGACTATCCGACGGATTCTGAATCGCCACGGTGCGGTCCGCGTTCCTAGCCACTGGTGGCCAGGAACAGTGTGAGCACATCGCGCAATCCGCGCCCGCGCCCCCTGTGGGCAAAACAGCATGATTTTCGCGAAGTTGTGCGGGGGGGCTGAGGACGGTGTTGGCGTCTACCGGCGCGCGGGGGGTGGTGGGGGGTGATTAGCGTGCGCTACGTAGGGTAGGCGCGGCGGGGTCGCTGCTCGGGAGGTTATCTCTCTCTCCGCGCCGGCATAGAGATAGCTTTCTCGCCGAGGGGGCAAGGTGTCGGCGCACACCGGGTCCTGTAGCTCCCTGTCGCTGGGGAGTGTGTCCTTGCTCGGCAGATGATCCGCCGCGCCCCCCGGTCCGAGATGGCTGCCGGTGGCGCCAGCGGCGCCGAAGGGCTAGATTCGCGCCTCGGGATGCGCCTTGTCTCCTTGGTCGGCGGGCTCTGCGTGGTCGGTGCGCTCGCGAGCTGCGGCACGAGCGTGTCGATCACGACCGCGCCTGCCCCGCGCGCTCATTCGGTGCAAGTCGGCCACGGTGTCACTGTCACCGCGCAGGCCGGCGGTTGGCAGGAGACGGTGGTGGTGCATTCGATCACCCGAAACGTCCAGGGAATCGGCCAGTTCGGCTCCAGCCCTGAGTTCGGCGAGTTCCTCGTGGTCGATGCGTCGATCACCGACCGCACCGGATCGGTGCTCGCAGGCCCGGCGTCCTTCTCCTACCAGGCGCAGGACGGGACGGTGTACACGTTCTCCGGCGGCCATTCAATGACGGCGGGGATCGAGCCGCAAATGCAGACGATCGCGCTTCACCCCGGACAGACCGACCGTGGGCTTGTCGTGCTCGACGTGCCCGTCGGACACGGAAAGCTCATCCTCTCCGACCCGCTCAACCAGATCGTCGCCACCTGGCCTGTGTGAAGCCGTGACCCCACAGCCAGCTCTCTGGGCTTAGGTCGCTCTGGGCGTGCTTGCCAGCCGCTCCGGAACGTTGTCTGGGCCTCCTTCGCGCCCAGCAGGAATGGTGTTATCTTGGGGCTATCGCTGGCCGCCGCTCAAGAGCGACTGGGCGGCAGGCGACTCGCCGATGGCCGCCGATCCTGATCCCCGCACCGCCCGATGACCCTCCTGGTGGCCCTGCGTGGGACCGACGGGCTGACGCTTGCGGCCGACAGCCGAGGGACGTTCGGTGATCCTCGGGGTGTGACTGCACAGAACGACGCGCAGCAGAAGGCGCACATCCTTTCTCCCCACGTGGCTGTGCTCGCAGCGGGGTCCGGGGAACTCGGTTCGCTGGTCATCAAGCAGGTCAAGGAGAAGGTCAGCGCCGGGAGCATTGATGGCGTGTCAGCGGTGATGGGCGTTTTGAGAGACACGGTGCGGGCGAACTACCAGGACTGGTTTCAGGCGGTTCCGGCAATGGCAGCGCCCGCCCTCGCGCAGACGGGTCAGGTCGCAACGCGGCCGGAGCTCGGGTTCCTCGTTGCCGGCTTTGAGCCTGACAGCGAGCTGGCACTTATGTACTCGCTTCCAAGCCAGGCCGACTTCCCCCCGCTGCTGCACAACTATGGCTTTGCGGTGCAGGGGGTGGCTCAGTACGCTCTATATCTACTCAATCGGCTCTACGAACCGGACCGTAGCGTTGAGGAATTGACCGCCCTCGCCGTGTACGTCATCACGGAGACCGCGAGCCAGGATGGCAAGGTGGGAGGTCCCGTCAATGTGATCACTATCAGCCCGGCCGAGGGCTGCAAGGCGCTCGCGGCCGAGGCGGTGGCGCAAATCCAGGCGGGCAACGAATCCAGGTCGCGCGCGCTGAGGGATAGCTTCTACAAGCGCGAGAGCGAGACTGAAAACACACACACAGAGGAGAACCAGCGACCCAACGATGGGGCCAAACGAGAACCAGAAGGGGCAGCAGTCGAGACTGCGCCCCAAGATCATTGAGGGACCGATAGATCCCACAGTGGGCGGGATCATCTACCAGGTGACCCTTGCCTCGGGTGCCATCTTGACGAACCCCGGTGCGTTTCCCGAGGGCTGCCCGGCGGCACAGGAGGTCAATCCGTACATCGCCCAGGACGGGCGCTTCCTCACCAAATCGGACGCCTTCGATGTAGTCAGCGGACCCGGCAGCTAGTCGTCGTCCTCGTACACGTCGCTCGTGGTTTGGAGCGTCCGGCGCCGTCGCTTCCATCGGCTCCCCCGCGCCATCTCGGCTTCCAGCTCCCGAGCCAACATCCAGTAGACCGCCGTGTGCTCGTCGCACACCCAGCGGCCCGCCATTCGCGGTCGGCGGCACCCTGGCCGTCCGCATCGGCCAGGCAGCCACCGCGCGACGCTGACCGATCCGGGTCGCTCAAGCTGTCAGAGGCACTGGCGACCGAGCACCCGCGCGGGTCCCCCCAGCTAGCGGAACTTGACCTCCCCACTCTTGACTGAGTATTCGAGGCCGTCATCATCGGCTCGTACGCGCACTTTGAACTCTCCCCAGCGGTAGTCAACGATACGCCCGGTCCGCGTCCGTCCGGTCTGCGGGTCAACGAATGAGATGGGCCGGTCCTTCTTCATGCGGATGCGCCCAAATGTCATTAATACGAGGTAGGTGAGAGCGATGGCAGATGGAATGCCCCCGATCGCGAAGAAGCTCCCGTCGGCCAATATCCGCACGGTGCTGAGCATATCCGAGCACCAACGGACGACCCACCACCTAAGGTTTGACAGTTCCCCAACCAGCGGGCGACAAATCGCGGCTTGCTACCGCTGCGGCCGTGGAGCCGACACACCAGGACAGGCTCGGACACCCCTTGCCAGAGCGCGGCACGCCGAGCCGTAGGTGCCCGTGCACGACGTTCCGCTTCGTCGGGTCGGGGTCGTTCCGCTCGACTGGCATCAGTCGTCAGCCTCGGTCTTGCCGTTGGGCACCACAACGAGCGCGCCGTCAACGATGGACGTGTCCGGCTGGGGCATCCGCCTGACCGCCCTCGGCGTGGGGCGCTCCTCCTCGGGCGCCGGGCTCACGAGCGGCGGGCGATGCTGAGCGGCCTGGCCGACCTCATCGTTCAGCGGACCGCCGAGCGCGCGCAGCTCTGCGAAAACGTGCTCGACGTTGAGGATCGTCGGCGGCGCACCCGGCGTGCGCTCGCTACCAGGCGTGATCGCGATCAACTCCACCGACGCGGGGTAGGAACGATCGCGGACCTTCCCGGTGTTCAGGTCGAACTCACGGTCGGTGTTGAGCACCCGAACGGTGCGGCTCATTTCGCCGTGGACCGTGGCGACCTTGTCGAGCGCCCTACTCAGCTCCTCACGCTGAGCTGACAGCCTCGCCTTCAGCGCCGCCACGACCTCTTGGCCGTCCTCGCGCCACGCCGCGTTGACCGCGTGCATGGCCCGGTCAGCAGCGATCTGTGCGGCTCTCATGCGCCGCTGGGCGTCCTCGGCCTGTTTGCGCGCGGCGATTATGTACTTGGGGCCGGGATCCTTCTGCCCGGCCTCCAGCGCGTTCGCCAGCGCCTCAGCATCGCGCGCCTCGGCCGACTCGATGCTCCGGGCGGCCGTTTGGACTTCGAGCCGAGTCTCGTTCTCGAGCTCCCGCGCCCGGTGGTAGCGCTCCAGCGCATCGTGGAGCGGCGGGAACTCCGCAAAGTCGGCCGGGTCCGGCGCGACGGGCAGCTTGCCGGCGTAGGTCGGTTGCAAGAACAGCCTCATCGGACCACCCCCGCAGGAATCACGCCCTCGGCCTCGCTATCGAACTGGATCGCGCTCCGATCACGATTCAGGTCGGCGACGTCGGCCGCCTGAGCCGGCCCAGCGGCCAGCGCTCGGGCTCGAGCCGGGGCCAGCGCAAACAGGCGGCTCCAGCCCCCTTCTCGATCCCCGACTGCCAGCTCGACGCCGCGTCCACCGGCCCTCGCGCTGGCGCTGAGAACCTCGCCAGTCTTCGTGCTCACGGTTGTCTCGGTATGGGTCATGTCGCCTCCCGGCGGCCCTGCTGTCGTTGTGTCTTCAATCAGTCGCGCTCAACGCCGCGAATGTGACCGTCGCCGAACACTCGCTCGCGCTGCTCGGCCTGCGACTGGCGCAAGGCCATGCGAAACAGCTCACCGGCCGTCGCCGGTCCGTATCGGCTGTCGTAGCCGCCCCGTCTCGGGATCGGCCCACGCGCTGCCCCTCCGTCAAAGCCGATGGGCGCCGCATCGGGATCCCTGTGTCCAACGTTGGACTGCCGCCCGAGCTGGTCGAGGATCATGCGGTTGACGGTCACGTCCGCTCCCTCCTGGCTTGTTCGAGCAGGGCGTCGATGCGGGCATCGGCCTCGGCGCGAGCCTGAGCGTCGCCGCGCTTCGCTGCCCTCTCTGCGTCCACGAGGGCCGCCCCCAGGCGCTCCCGTTCGAGCTGATGCAGTCTCACGCCGGCCATCCGACGGAACAGGCCCTCCTGGCGCGTCCGGGAGCGCTGAAGGGCCTGGGCGAAGGTCGGAGCTGCGCCATTACTCACGCCCTCAAGACTGCCATCACGGCCGGACGAAAGTTCGATGCCTGTCGTACCAACACGGGCCGCCCCGACACCGCCACAGACTGGACGAACGTCGGGCGCCCCCGGATGCCACGGGACCTACTAGGGGCCCCGCCCAAATCGTCCCCCAGGCCCGCGCGCCCGAAAGCCGACGGGACTGGGCCATTTCTTACTCCAGAAACGGTGACCTTGTGTCGATGCCACTCGCAGAGTGTTTCGCTTGCTATACGAACCCTGGACGCTTCACGGTGTCATAGGGTGGCTCTCGCCCACGATCCCGCTGAGCGTGCTGGCCTCGCTCAAGGCGTGGCGGGCGATCCTGAACTACATGCGCCGACACAACATCCTGGGCCTCGACCGACGCCATGGCGATCGTCGCTCCAGGGACATCGCCGTTGACCGCGAGCGCCGCTCTGGACTCGACCGCAGACGGCCGGCTGCGATCTGGGCAGCGCCCTCGCCCTGAGCCCTTCGGGCATCTCCGGCTTGAGGACTTGGCCAGAAAGCCGAATACGCGGGTTTTGGACAGGTTCTCGTCCGCTGGCGACTCGCCTAGCTGCCAGGACGAGTCGCGCTCTTGCTTTCGTCGATCAAACCAGCGCGCGTAGGGTTCGCTGGCAGGCTGGGTGGCCGTGCTTCGTTAGCTTGGCACGGCCCCGGCCCAACGTTATCCCGCAAGGCGAGCGACGTGCTTGCGCCGGAGGATCCTGGCCTTGAGCTGCGCCGACGCCTCCTCCTCAGGCGTGCACCCGTTGGCCACGGTCTTGGCCTCGAGCGCTGCGATCTTTTCGAGGATCCTCTGGTCGCCAAGGCGACCCTGGACGGCACCGAGGGCCCGCTCCTGCCACTCCTGCAGAGCGAGCAGGTTGTCGAGCAGGTCGTCGATGATGTCCTGCCCTTCCTGGTCCAGCCCCACGCGGTCGATGTCGAACATGATCAGCGAGCTGGTCAGCTTGGTGATCTCGTAGGACATGTCCCACGCGGCAGTCGGGTCCTTGTCACGCCGGGCTGCCGCTCGCCGCTGCCCGACCTGGAACACGCGCTGACCGGCTCGCTTCTTCTCCTGCCCGAGGTAGTCGGCCGCACGCTTCTGCTCGAGGTAGTCGGCCGCGCCGTTCGAGCTGATCGGCCACACGCCTGCCTGCTCGAGGTGATAGATCGCCGCGAAGGCCGCGGCGAGGCTACCGTCGCTGAGCGGTTTGCCAGGCTTCGGGTAGTCCTCGGCCGTATGCGACAGCGCGACGATCTCCTTGCTCGAGTGACCTGCCATGCGCTGCGTCCGCACCCAGCTGAGGACGTTGACGCTGTGCGCAGCCGCCTTGGAGTTCTGGCGCACGGTCGGGTCGTCCTTGCGCCTGCGTCGGGAACGGCGGGGGCGGCGCGAAGCCGCCCCCTGGTTGCCGTCACTCATCCGACTCGCCCTCGTCGAAGTCAGGCTCGTCGGCGTCGTCGGTCGTCTCGAGCACTCCCAGTGCGTTCGCAGAGATCTGCTTGGCGCTGTTCAGTGCCACCCTTAGACCGCCGACTAGCTCGCGGTCGAATCGCTTGCCATGCTCAGGGATCCGCTCGATGAGCATCGCCGTGAGGGCGGCCTCGCGATCCGCGCGAGCCTTCTGGTCAGCCTTCTGCTTCTTATAGAGGTCGGCCATGATGCAGGACATGCTCCGGGTGACGTAGACCGCGTCCAACTTGTCCGGGTTGGTCTTTGTCCGAAGCATGACCACACTCAGCTCGGAGTTGAACCGCGACTGCAGCGGCCCGTCCGGGTGGATGTTGGTCTGCCGCCAGCAGAGCGAGTCGACGCGCTTGTAGAGCGCCTCCGCCAGCTCTGGATCCTCCTCGGCGTCCCAGGCTTCTGGCCCGGGCACATCATCGAAGGCGATCTCGACCAGCTTGCGCCGTGTAAGGCCCACGCGGCGCTCAATCAGCTTGTCCGCCCGGGCCTTGCTGACGGGCTCGAACAGCTTGTCGGCGACCCTCGTAGGATCAATCACGCCCTCCTCGGTGATGTAGCCGTGACGGCCGCATGCCTCGTGGTAGGCGGTAGCAGCCCTCTCCTCGAGGGTCTGCTCAGGTACTTCTTGCTCGGCTGACATGCCGGGCCTCCTATCCGTTAGACCAGCGGGAAGGGCCGGAAGGCCGTGCCCTGTGGTCGGGTAGCTATATCGCCCCGGCGGTACATCGGCCGGGACAACTTTCACGATACGCCCGCTGTCAAGCGCAGGCGTGGGCGCTGTGCACCGACTCGCCGCGGCGCGCCGTCCGGCGCTTCTCCTGCCGCCTCGCTCGTGCTCGCGCTCACGGAGCTCGTCGCAGACCTGAAGCCAGGCTAAGCGGGGCGCGGCGATGGTGGAGAGCGGCTGCTACTGAGCGTCGTGCCGAATGATTCGCACCCGGTCGTCGAGTTGGCCGCGTCCACGCATGACTTCGACGCGCTCGATCACGGCTCCCACCGCCCTCTCGAACTGATCCGGCCGATCAAGCTCCTCAGCGAGCGGCAGTTCGATGTGCACGCTCCGCGCAGCAGCCTTCCGATACTCGGCCTCCAGCCGATCAACGCGCTCGGCACGCGCACGACAACCAGCGCGGTAGGCCTCCGCCCCGATCACCCGCTTGATCTCGGTGTCCGTCGCAAACTCAATCAGGTCGCCACGTCCCTCCTCCAGCTCGCGCTCCAGCTCGGACAGCTTGTCGTCGCCGGCCGTGCCGTTCGCGATCAATCCGCCGAGCATGGTCCGCAGCTCGTCGCGCACAAAATTCTCCAGTGGCTCTGCCAGACACGATGCTGGAGCGTCGCACTGCTCCCCTGCGTTCCATTTGTGGCCGCACCTGTAACGCCGTGGTGCGGTCCCGTCCTTGCGGACGTGGCCGATCTGGCCGACGAGTGGTCCGCCGCAGCTCGCACAGCGCGCTACCCCTGACAGCGGGTAGTCGAGTCCACGCAGACGTCGCTGGACCCCATCCACCTGTGCGGCGGTCCAGGTTCCGAGCGACACCAGCGGTTCGTGTGCGCTGGGGTTGACCAGCTTGTCGCCGTGTCGCGATTCCCCAAGGTAGACCCGGTTGACCAGCAAGCGGCGCGTCTGGAATGCGCTCCACCGACCAGGCAGCTGCTCACGCAGATAGCGCGTGGCGGCATGGAGGTTGTCGCTGGTGGCGGCGAGCCGATATGCCTCCTGCACGATGTGCTTCTTGGCCGGGTCCGGCACGAGCCCGCCGACCCTGGGATCGTTCTTGTCGCGGACCCTCCCGTAGCCGAGCGGAGCCATTCCGATGAATGCACCACGCTCGACGGCTCGCTCGCGGGAGTCTGCCCATGACTCCTTGCTCTGATCGAGGAACAACTCAGCCAGGCTGAGCATCAGGCGATAGAAGAACTTGCCCATGGTCTTGCCGGTGTCGATGTCCTCTTGCACAAATGCGAGACGAGCCCCGGCTTGCTGAAGCCTCCGAAGGTCGCGCAACCCGTTCTCCGTATTCCGGTGGAAGCGGTCGATCTTCGCGGCGACGATGCCGCCTGTCTGCCCATTGAGGGCGCGACGGATCGCCAGGTCGAGCCCAGGGCGACTCGCCTTGCCGCCTGACCAGTCCTCGTCCTCATGCCACGCGGCAATCGAGACTGCGTGGTAGCTCGCCCACCGCTCGATGGCCTCGCGCTGCTGCTTCTTGGTGATGTAGCCCTCGCCCTCGCGGCCGTTCTTCCGGGAAACCCGGACGTAGCCGTCCATCACATCCATGCGGTTCGCCTCTTCTGAGGTCATTGAGGAATCGTAGCATGTTTAGAGCACAAGATTGTTCAAGCTCGAGCACATGCTCAAGGACGTGCGGCTGTGCCTCGAGGAGGGCCAGGCCGTCGGCGCTCCGTTCCCGCTAGCCGCGCTGACCCGCGAGATCCTCAGCACCGCCAACGGGATGGGGTACGGCGAGGCGGACTTCGCGGCGCTGATCGAGGCGCTGGAGGCGGCGGCGGGGATCAGGCTGTAGGGGCGCGTGGGCGCGCCCGCGGGCCCGGGCACGGCCCGCGACCGACCCCCTGGGATCAAACTTCGGCCCTGACATAGTTTCATCCCACCGGGTCGGCTCGCAGCGGAAACGGACCGCCGACACAACCCCAAAACGCCGAAGCTACACCACCGTCGCCTGCCTAAAACCGCCAATTTGCAGCAACATTTGGTGATTTCTCGGATGTCGCCTACAATCCCCGCTTCCTGTTGCTGCCGTGGCGGAAGCCGCACGCACGGGACTTGTTCGTAAATCCCTTCGTCGTCTTTCACTTACTACATGCCGATTGCTTTCAAAGAATGGGCCGTGACCGTGCGGGCTCTCGCCGAGGGCGAGCAGCTCCTGACCCTTCGCAAGGGCGGTATTCGCGAGCCTAACAAGCACTTCAAACTCGATTACGACCGTTTCTTCCTCTACCCCACCTTCGACCATCAGCGCTCGGACCTCGTTCGTGAGTCCCACCGGCCTGAGCTCGTGCGGGCGCTCGAGGAGGGCGTCTGGAGCGATGGCGACCCGCACCCGCACACGCTTCTGCGTGGCGCCGAGGTGAACCAGCCCGACCGCGTCCGGATCCGGGCGTGGGCCGAGGTCGCCGCCCACTACACAATCACGGACCGCCGCGCCGTGGACGCGCTCGCGCCGTTCTACGTGTGGACGACCGACTACGCCGAGAAGCGGCTGGCATGGAAGCGCCGCCATCCGTTGCACGTGATCCTGCTGCGCACCTATCGGATCCCCCGGCCGGTGACGGTCAAGGTCCGTGACGAGTACGGCGGATGCCGCTCGTGGCTCGAGCTCACACGTGAGCTGCCGTTCGAGGGCACGCCCGTGCTCTCCGACGACGAGTTCGAGCGGGCCTCGGAGGAGATCGCGGCGATCGCCTCCGACCGCCAGCCGGTCCTCGTCTAGCCCGGCCGTCGGCGCGGCCCGGGACGCGGCGCCCGAGAAATGGCATGGGTCGAGTCTGCCTCGCCTTCGTTCCTCGCGAGGCATGACTCGACCGACGCCGACGACGCCGAGCGCCTGCTCGAATCGCTCGAGCGCACGCGCGAGAGGCTCGAGGACGTCTTCCCCCGCACCGTCGGCGGGATGACCGTCGTCCTTCATCGAAGCTCGATCTCGCTTGCCTTCGCCAACCCGGCTTTCCCGCTGGCCTGGCTCACGACCGCGCCCGCGGCACGTCGGTACGTCGCAGGGTTCGCCGCGCGCAGCGAGATCCACGTGCTCACGCCCGCCCTGCTGCTCGCCCGCGCCTCGAAGGTGGCGGGCTCGCGCGAGATGCTGTCGCTGACGGCGAGCGCGCTGTTCGCGCGGCGCGTGATCGCGGAGAACAACCACGACCTGCACGGTGCGCACACCGCCGGCCGCATGCTCCGCGAGCTGCGCTGGGCGTGGCTGGTGGAGGGCGCCGCGCGCTGGTTCTCCGGGCAGACCGACCACGCTCGCCCAGCGATCGCACGACGGCTTCACGAGGGGCATGCGCCGGACTTCCCGCCCGGCCTGCGCGACGCGGCGCTGCTCGGAGGCACCGTCATCGACCTGCTCGTCCGCGAGGAGGGCGAGCTTGCCGCCGCGCAGCTGGCCTGCCGCCTGCACCCGCAGGGGTCGCGGGCGGCAATCACCAAGGCGTTCGGGGGCCGCTCGTTCGCCCGCACCGAACAGGCCTGGCGCTCGCACCTCTCGCGCCTGGCGCAGGCGAGTCGGCTAGCGCAGCGCGAGGCTGATCAGCCAGATCACCAGCGCTACCAGCGCGACCGCCGCGATCAGCCCGGCGAGCAGCCGTAGCGGCGCGACCGTCGCGCGCGCCGGCGGCCCGGAAGGGATCAGCTCGGCCTCGAGCAGCACCTGACGGGCGGTCGTCACGCCCGACTCCGGAACCAGCACGTCGCGCGGCCCGGCCGCCAGGAAGTCCGGCACGTCGAAGCCCGCGGTGCGTTTCAGCAGGCTCGGGACGCCCTCCTCGAGCAGCAGCCCCTGGATGAACTCGGCCTCCGCCTGGTTGCGAGCGCCGGTGACCCGCACCAGTTGCCCCTCCGCCAGCTGCGGCTTGATCTTCCGCGCGCGCTCGTGGCGCGTGCTGACGCCCTCGCGCTCCTGCTCGGCGTATACCAGCGGCAGCCGGCAGCTGGGGCAGAACCGCTCATCGCCGCTGAACGTGGAGCCGCAGCCCGGGCACAAGAGCGGTGCGGTCATGGTCACTCCACGAGGAGCTCGGCCTCCGACACCCGGCCGTTCTCGATCCGCCACGTCTTGACCGCCACATCCTCGCCCGCGATTCCGACGATGATCCACAGCACGCCCGGCCACCAGTGCGCGAAGTTGATGTCGGTTTGCGAGGGCTCGGGCGCCGTGCGCGTGTGCGAGTGGTAGATCGCGCCGAGCTCCAGGCCGGAGTTCTCGATCTCGTTGTGCAGCTGAAGCTGCTCCTCGCCGTCAATTCGGAAGCGCAGCGGGCTGGCCTCCGCGTTGGTGGCGCGGTGGATAACGACCGCCTCGCCGTCACGCACCCCGACCATCCCGACGCACTCGTTGGGAGCCTCCTCGCGGGCGTGGGCGATCATCTGCTCGTAGAGGTCGCGCGCGATTCGCATGCCTGCGGCGAGGCTATCTGACGGCCGGCAGCGTGATCGCCTCGCCCCACGTGCCGCGGTTCTCCCACTGAGGGCGGCGCGCGCTACGTGCTGGCGCCCTGGACGAACGGGTCGGGGACGGCTCTGCCGATCTTGCCGGGGTACAGCTGCTCCCCGAGCAGCGCGGCGTGCTGTGCTTCGTTGCCCATGACCTGTGCGGCGAGCCGCAGCAACGTGGCGCCGGCGAGCTCGCCGACCGCTCGAAAATAGGCTCCCTCGGCGGCGCGCTCCAGCGCGAGCAGCAGATGCAGGGCATCGTGCTCGCTCTGGACGCGGGCGATCGTGCCCGACACGTGGATCGCAGCCAGCTGGCGGTCGGCTCCCGCGACATTCGCCGGCCCCTGGACCGTCGCGCGTCCAGCAAGCACGCCGCTGAGCACGCGCGCGTGCGCGCGCTCGTGGCCGAGCAGCTCGGCGATCAGCCGGTGGGAACCGGGCGAGAGGCCTTTGAAGCTCGCGAGCGCCGCGTACGTGAAGGACATCAGCAGCTCGAGCTGCAAGAGGTTCACCAGCACGCCGACGTCCGCGCGCGAGGGCTTGCGCGCACCCCCCAGAAGCTCGCGGCGGGTGGTGGAGGGGCTGCTCATTGCCCGCCGCCGACAAGCGGCCCCGCGAGCGGCTGCTCGCCGCTCACGCCGCGGATGATCGCCAGGTGCTGCGCATCGTTGGCGAGGATCGACGCGATCGCGGCGCGCACCGGTCCGGGTGTGAGCTCCGGGATCCATCCGAGATAAGCCGCGATCTGTGCCCGCTCGAGCTCGTGCAGTAACGCCAGCACTTCGCCGGCGTTGCGCGGGTGATCGATCGGATAGCTCTGCTGCTGGTCGTGGGGCTTGCCGTGGGCCTCCTTGACCAGCCCGTACAGCTCGCCGGCGTGCGACAGCTCCTGTCCGAGGAACTGCTCGGCGGCGTGGGCCGCGGATCCGCTCAGCAGCGGGATCCCGGCGGTGTAGGCGGCGACCGTCCGGTACTCGAGGTCGAGCGCGCGGTTGAGGATCTCGACGTCAGCCCGCCGGGCTGGTGCCGCCAGCCGGCGCAGCGGGCCCTTGGTCGAGTCAGCGCCGCCGCAGCCGCCCAGCGCGATCGCCGCGGCGGCGGCTCCGCCCGCCTGCAGCAGCGCCCTGCGAGAGGTCGCGCGGTCGGTACGAGCGGACGTGGCGACGGCCGCCCCGGGCGCGTTCACCACCAGACGGTGGCGTCCAGGTTCTCGATCTCGTCGACTGGCCGCGTATAGATGCCGGACGACAGGTATTTCCAGCCGTCGTCGGCGACGATGAACACGACGTTGCCCTCGTCCAGCTCGTTCGCGATCCGGACCGCCACGCGCGCGATCGCGCCCGAGGAGACCCCCGCGAACAGGCGCTCTTCGTCGAGCAGCTTGCGCGTGAACACGATCGCGTCATGGTTGGTCACGAAAATCTTGCGGTCAAGCAGCGACAGGTCGATGATCGGCGGGATGAAGCCATCATCCAGCGACCGCAGCCCCTGGACCGGCTCACCCTGGAACGGCTCAGCCGCGACGATCTTCACCTCGTCGCCGAGCTCCTCCTTGAGCCGGCGGCCGTTGCCCATCAGCGTGCCGCCCGTGCCCAGGCCCGCGACGAACGCCGCGACCTCGTCGAGCTCCTCGAGGATCTCGAGCGCGGTGCCGTTGTAGTGCGCGAACGGATTGGACTGGTTGCCGTACTGATACGGCATGTAGTACGAAGCGTCCTTCTCCGCCATGTCGAGCGCGAGCTCGACTGCGCCGTTGGATCCCTTTGAGCCCTCCGAGTAGACGATCTCGGCCCCGTACATCCGCAGCAGATCGGTCCGCTCCGGCGTCACGTTCTCGGGCATCACGACCTTCAGCGGGTAGCCCTTGCGCCCGCAGATCATCGCCAGCGAAATGCCCGTGTTGCCGGAGGTCGGCTCGAGGATCGTCTGCCCGGGCCGGATCAGCCCCTTCTCCTCGGCATCCTCGATCATCGCCCGCGCAACCCGGTCCTTGACCGAGCCGGTTGGGTTACGTGACTCGAGCTTGGCCCAGATCCTCACGCCCGGCTTCGGGCTGAGCCGCTTGAGCTCGACCAGCGGCGTGTGCCCGATCGCCTGGACGATGTCGCCGTACCGGCCCCCGCAGGGCTTGTTCTGGAGCCACTCGCCGGCCATGCTTCACGAAGTGTAGCGATGGCCGCCTGGCCGTTTGGGGCCTAGCAGTACGGCGGGTAGAGGCAGACCGTCGGCGTGCTTTTCGTGGTCGTCGTCGATGGCGTATCGGTCGAGCTGCGCTTGCGCGAAGCCCGAATCACGTGCCACGTGCCGCCGCCGGGCCCGTTGACGCCGTCGCCGTTGGCGACACCCTTCTTGTTCCGATCTAACCCATAGCGGTACAGCGGCCGCCCGCCCAGCGTGACCTGGTAGGTCTTGCCCCGCCGAAACTCGCCGAGCTTCCCGGGCACACCCGACGCCTTGGTCAGCTTCGCGTGCGCGGAGGCGACGGTCACCGGCGGCCAGATCTGAAGGCAAACGCCGGTGCACAGCAGATGGTGCGTGGTCTCCGGGATGAGCTCGTAGACGGTGACCCCGCTCGAGTTCGAGACCAGGTTCTCGCGCTTGCCGTGAACGCTTACGTTCTTCGTCACCTCCAGCGTGAAGCTCCGCGCGACGGCGATCGCGGCAAGCGCCGCCACCCCGACTCCGCCGATACCGACGAGGACCATCACCGCCAGCCGCGCGATGCGGCCGCGGCCCCTGCCAAACCCACCACTCATGTGACTCCTTCCCGCTGTTTTTGGCCCACGAGCTAGAAGACGCCTGGGGGCCGGGTTCCTTCCCGGGAGTGGTGGTCGCGCTCGCGCTACGTGCTACGCGAGGCCGCCCGCCATCGCGGGCAGGATCACCAGCGTGTCGTCCTGCCCCACGCTGGTGTCGAGGCCGTCGAGCACCCGCACGTCCTCGTCGTTCAGATAGACGTTGACGTAGCGGTTCAGCTCGCCGTCGGCTGAGAACAGCTGGGTGGCCGTGTCCGGATGGCTGTCGGCGACGCGGCGGAGCACCTCGCCGACCGACGAGCCGTCGGCCCGGAGCTCCTTATCCCCGCCGACGGACGGACGCAGGACCGGTGGGATACGGACGATCGCCATCGTGCCGGGGAAACCCTAGTGGGCGCCCGCGCAGAACGCTTCGTAGTCCGGGAACACGCCCATCTCCTCGTCGCTGATCGCCTCCGGATCGCGCGAGCAGATCGGGCATTCGGGATCGCGGCGGACCCTCACCTCGGTGACGCGCGCGGCGAGCGCGTCGTACATCAGCAACCGCCCGATCAGCGGCTCGCCCTCGTCGAGGACCAGCTTGATGACCTCGGTCGCCTGGAGCAGGCCCATCGTCCCGGGCAGCACGCCCAGCACGCCGTTGGCGCCGCATGACGGCGCGAGCTCCGCCGGCGGCGGCACCGGGAACAGACAGCGATAGCACGGCCCCTCGTAGGGCTTGAACACCGACAGCTGCCCCTCGAACCCGAGAATCGCCGCCGACACCACCGGGATCTTCAGACGCACCGACGCGTCGTTGAGCAGGTAGCGGGTCGGGAAGTTGTCGAGACCGTCGACGACGATGTCGTAGCCCGGCAGGATCTCCATGATGTTCTCCGGGCCGAGCCTCAGCCCGTGCTTGACCACGTTCACGTCGGGGTTGAGCGCGGCGATCGTCTGCTCGGCGGAGTCGACCTTGGGAACGCCGATGCGCTCGCTGGAGTGGATCACCTGGCGCTGGAGGTTCGACAGGTCGACGGCGTCGTTGTCGAGGATCCCGAGCGTGCCGACGCCCGCGGCCGCCAGGTACAGGGCGGCCGGCGAGCCCAGGCCGCCGGCCCCGAGCAGCAGCACCTTGGCGTCGAGCAGCTTGAGCTGGCCCTCGAGCCCGACCTCCGGCAGCAGCAGGTGGCGCGAGTAGCGCTCCCGCTGCTCGGCTGTGAGCGTGCGCGGCGTCTGGACCTCATAGCCCCGGTCCTTCCAGAGCGTGAAGCCGCCGGTCATCGACTCCACGTGCTCGTAGCCGAGATCCTCGATCAGCGTCCGCGCGGCCCATGCGGAGCGGTTGCCCGACTGGCAGTAGAGGATCACATGCTGTGAGCGGTCGGGCACCGCGCCCTCGATCCGCGACTCCAGGTAGCTCTTCGGCACGTGCTTGGCGCCGGTGATGTGGCCCGTCCCCCACTCCTCCGCCTCGCGCACGTCGACCACTACCGCGCCGTTTGAGATCTGCTCGCGCACCGCAACGGGATCGACCTCGTCGATCCGGCTCTTGATCTGGCTCAGCACCTCGGCTCCGGACGGGCTCATCGAGCGAAACTCCTCAAAAGCGGTAGGGATTCAATACTTCAATGAGTATAGCGGTGCGAACGGGGCATCGAAAGCGCCATTTCCGGGCCGCTGGAACGAACCAAAGCGCCAAATGGCGGCTCAGCCACCACGAAACGTTTCAGTTCGCCCCCCGCCCCCGCGACAGCCCGTCACCCCCCGCGCCCCCCGCCCCGCGACAGCGCGTCGACAGCGCCCCTTAAAGCCTGCGGGGCGCTCCCTGGTCCGGAGGGGGCGCCCCGTGAAGCTAGACCCAATCAATTTGCCGTCGTCGCAGCCCTGCCCATGCTGTCGTGGGGAGAGAAGGGCTTGCAATGGGGGGTATCGGCGCGGCTGAATTTGGCCGATATCGGGTTAAGACCCCATTCTTGCCCGACCGGGAAAGACCGACAATTACCTCAGCTCGAGCCATCCTGCGCTCGCGGTGCACCCGTGATGAAGGCAATCGGTCCGCATGAAGTCGCGTTCGCTCCTCGCCCAGGTCCTTGCCGTCAACCTCCTGCTCGTCGCCAGCACGATGCTGGTCGCGACGATTGTGGTGCACGCTCATATCGGCACCCTGGCCAGGGGCCGCGAGCTGCTGGTGCTCGGTCTGGCGATCGTTGCGACGCTGCTCGGCAACTGGCTGCTGCTGCGCCGGCGGTTCGAGCCGCTCGACCAGCTGATCTCAGCGATGGAGGGCGCGGACCTCGCGGCCTCCCGTCCAGTCGCCCCGACCGCCACGCGCGTGGACAGCGCCGAGGTGCAGCGACTTGATGCGGCGTTCCGGCGGATGATCGAGCGCCTCGAGACCGAGCGCAAGGAGGCTGGTCGCGCCGCGATCCAGGCGCAGGAACGCGAGCGCCGCAGGATCGCACAGGACCTCCACGACGAGGTCAACCAGGCGCTGACCGCGGTCTCGCTGCGGCTCCAGGCGTCGATCGAGCAGGCCCCGCCCGAGCTTCGGCGCGAGCTGACCGAGACCAAGCGCCTCTCCAGCCAGGCGATGGAGGAGCTGCTGGCGCTGGCCCGTCAGCTGCGCCCCGCGATCCTCGACGATCACGGGTTGATCCCGGCGCTCCACAGCCAGGTGCGCGACTTCGCCGATCAGACCGGGATCCGCGCGTCGTTCAACGCCCGCGGGACGATCCCGAAGCTCAGCCCCGAGCAGCAGCTCGTGATCTACCGGGTCACGCAGGAGAGCCTCTCGAACATCGCCCAGCACGCCAAGGCGCAGAGGGTCGACGTCGAGCTGTCGTTCATCGGGCGGACGGTGCTGCGGATCAGCGACGACGGCGAGGGGTTCGTGGGCGCTCGCAACGGCGGGCTCGGGCTGTCCGGGATGCGCGAGCGGGCCCTCCTGGCGGGTGGTCATCTGTCGATCTGGTCCGCCAAGGAACAGGGAACCCGCGTCGAGCTGACGATCTCCTGAGCGAGCATGCGAATCCTCGTTGCAGATGACCACGGAATCGTCCGTTCGGGCATCCGGCTCCTGCTCGAGCGCCAGCCGGGCCTGGAGGTGGTCGCCGAGGCGGCCGACGGCATCGAGGCCGTCGAGCGGGCGCTGTCGGCGCGGCCCAACCTCTGCATCCTCGACGTCGGGATGCCGCGCATGACCGGGCTTCAGGCGGCCCGCGAGATCCGCTCCCACGTCCCCGACGCCCGCGTGCTGATGCTCTCGATGCACGACGACGAGCGCTACCTGTTCGAAGCGCTCAAAGCGGGCGCCTCGGGCTACGTGCTCAAGCGCGAGGCCGACCAGGACCTGGTTGAGGCGGTGCGCGCCGTCGCCCGCGGCGAGGCGTTCCTCACGAACGCCGCCGAGCGCTCGATCATCAGGCAGTGGATGGAGGAGGGCCGCGAGGGCCCGACCGAGCCGCTCACCCCGCGCGAGGAGGAGGTCGTCAAGCTGATCGCGGAGGCGCACACGAACGCGCAGATCGCGGAGATCCTCCACCTCGCGGAGAAGACCGTCGAGTCACACCGCGCGAACGTGCTGCGCAAGCTGGGAATGCGCGACCGCGTGGAGCTCGTTCGCTACGCGATCCGGCGCGGGCTCGTCGAGCCGTAGCGTCCGAGGCCGCCCTCGGCGCGCCGTAGGATCGGCGCCATGCGTCCGCCGGTCGACCACATCGCGGCACCGGAGTTCCCGCCGCGGCTGACGTGGGTCAACGTCGCGATGCTGCGGATGGACCAGCAGCGCGGCCGGCCCGTCCTGATCGAGTTCTGGGACTTCTGCCGGCCCAACTCGATCCGCACGCTCCCCTACCTGAAGGCCTGGCATCAGCGCTACGAAGGACACGGACTGCGGGTGATCGGGGTTCACACATCCGGGTTCGAGCCCTCGAGCGACCCGCAGGCGGTCGAGCAGGCGGTCGCCCGGCTCGCCATCCCGTATCCGGTCGTGATCGACACCGAGCGCGAGATCTGGAGCCTGTACGGAAACCTCGGCTGGCCCGCGCGGTATCTGTTCAACCAGGGGGGACTGCTGTCCTACTACCACTACGGCGAGGGCGGCTACGAGGAGACCGAGCTCGCAATCCAGGAGCTGCTCGGAGTGCAGCAGCCGCCGCTTGAGCCGCTCAAGCCCGAGGACGCGGCGGGCGCCCGCCTGACACCGCAGAGCGAGGACCTCGAGGGCCCTTACTCGGGCCCGTATGAGGCCGGCGCCGTGTGGGCCGTGCTCGACGGCACCGGGACCGTCACCGCCAACGGGCATCGCTTTCAGGTCGAGCACCCCGGCGCGTACGAGCTGATCGTCCATCCTCACAGCACCACGGGCGAGCTGTCGCTCCAGATGGACCCCGGAGTCCGGTGCTACGCGGTGTGCTTCACACCCGGGGTCACGGCGGCTAGCGCCGGGCGTTAGCGCACAGTGATCGCGCGCGCATTCGTGTTGCCGTAGCGGTCGCGCGCCGCATGCGCCGGGATCGTGACGCTCGCGCCGGCCGGGATCGGGAAGCGCTCCGATCCGCGTTCGCGGACGACCACGCGGCGGCGGCCGCCCACCACGAACACGACGGTGCCGCCCGCGGCGAACAGCGGCCGGTAGGTCCAGTCGTTCAGCAGGAACGGCTGCGGATATCCGAGCCGCACGGCGTTGCCGGACACCTCAGGCACGAGCACCGCGCCGGCCGCCACGCGGAAACGGTGCGAGGCGAGCCGGTAGCGCTTTGCCGTGATCAGGAAGCGATAGGCCCCCGCCGGGGCGCTTAGCGGCACCTCCCAGTGGGCGCTGTAGCGGCCGTGGGAGTCGCTGGCCCAGATGATCTGCATGCCGAGGTCGTCGCTAACCGGGCGCCACCGCCCGGCGACCAGCCGCTGGATCGTCACGAACGCGCGGTCGACCGGCCGGTCCACACCGTCGCCGCCGCCGCTCCAGGTGAACACGCTGTGGCCCAGACGGCTGGCCGAGCCGGGCTGTGCCACTGCCCGGCCGCGCGCCGCGCCCGAGCCCCAGTGCGCGCTCGAGACATGCACGCCCGCGTTGGGGTCATACGGGTACGGCGCGGGCGCGGGCTTTCCTCTCACGAGCCGCTGCGCCAGGAGCACGAGCACATCCCGTAGCGCGAGCGCGGTGTAGTGGCCGTAGAGCGTGAAACCGCCCTCGTAGGCCTGCTGCTCGTACTCCGGCGGGGTCGTGAAGTAGCTCAGGTAGTCCCCGGCGTACCCGACGATCACAACGTGCTTCATTCCGGCGTGCGCGACGACGCCCTGCACCGCGTCGCGCACGAGCTTGCCGGTGCCGACGGTTGGCTCGCCGGGGAGCGTCGCGATCAGCCGGTCGCCGATCCGGAGCACCGTGAACGGGACGGCCTGCGGCACGCTTCCCTTTTCGTCGAGCGCCAGAATTTTGTCGCCCTGCGGTCCCGCGTCGGCCGGCAGCCTGTCGCCCTCGTTGGCGAGGTGGTCGTAGTAGAAGATCGTCCGGCCCTCCTCCGATCCGGCGCCGGCGGCCTTGCCGATCCAGGGCGTCGAATCGATTGGCCCGCCGCGCGTCTGCTGCCCGCACATGCAGATCCGCGTGAAGCGCAGCGCCAGCTGGGGACGGCTCGTCATCGCGCGCCCGGCCGCGCGCCACGCGGCGAGCATCGCGCCCGCCTCGCGGCGTCCGATGTACTCCGCGTCCGCGGGCCCCGAGTATCGGATCCCCGAGGTCATGTCGCCGGCGTCGCTGTTGGCGAACGCGTTGATCACCTCCTGCGAGCCGGGGACGTGGCCGGCCTGGCGGATCGCTGCCTCGACCACCCGCTCGGCCGCGCCCTGATGGTCCCCGCTGTAGTACCAGAAGTTCTCGTGGTCGACGGTGCCGTGGTTGGCGAATGTCGAGTAGATGCCGACCGGCTCGCGACCGCGGCGTGTGTACTGGTCGATCCGCAGCACGTTGACCGTCGGGTCGATCGTGTCCGGGTACCCGCCCGGATCCTGGCTTGGGCTGCCGCCGTTGGCGCCCTCGTTGGTGATCCCATAGTCGGCGAGATGTGCGCCGAGGCTCCGGTTCTGGGTCACGCCGAGCAGCCGCGTCTGCCCCCACCCCACCGCCCCGGGCCGCAGATCGCGGTACGCGCGGCGGATCGCGAGCGCCAGCTGCCGGGTCATGAAGCTGTACATCGCGGGATCCGCCTGCGTCTTGGTCAGCTGGATCACGCTCGGGTTGCTGTTACTCGGCAGGATCCCGTTGTAGGTCGAGAAGTTCATGTAGCCCGATTGCGAGCTGTGCGTGTGGGTCGCGGAGTCGATGATGTTGGCCTCGGAAAAGCCAAGACCCTTCAGGAGCCCGGCGGCGTCCCGCACCATCCCCCCGCTCAGCGCGAACAGGTCCTCGGTGACGAGCGCGACCTCGAAGCGTCCAGAGCGGATCACGATCGCGCGCGCATACAGCCGCTCCTGCTGCCCCACGGCCCGCGCGCACGTGCAGGACCACCCACCCTTGTACACGCCTGTCAGCGGCGTGATGTCGGCCCGCCCGACGCCAACCAGCAGCCGCGGGGTCGCGCCCGCTGCCACCGGCGTGCTCAGCAGCAGCGCGAGCGACGTGAGAACCACGAGCGACCGGCGCATCCCGCTCACAGGGTAGGGGACGCGTGAGCGCCCGGAGGCGCCAGCGCCTGGTGCGAGAAGTCGCGCAGCAGCAAGCCCAGCGTGGGCTCCCCCGCGTCGTCGACCACGACATAGCCACCTGGCCAGTAAGTGCTCGCGCCCGCGGGGCCGCGCAGGTACCGGCGCTCGTACACCCAGTTGCCGCAGTTGATCAGCGAACCTTCGCCGGCCCGCCACTCGGAGCGCTGATCTCCGGGAAGCGGCCCGGCGCGGTGGGTGTGGCCGAAGATCAGGTGCCGCGCCTCGATTCCCAGCCGCCGGCCCACCTCCGCCATCGCCTGGAGCGACCCGCGGCGCAGCGCACCTCCGGAGATGTCAGCGTGCAGCGGCCCGAGCCCCGCCCGGTTCAGCAACCCGACGACGGCCGGAAAGCCAGCCACCAGCGCGCGCTGGCGGACGCTGCGCCGCGCCCCGTCGGCACGGGCCAGCACCCGCCACGCACCGTGCGAGCTCGCGCCGATCGCCGGACCGCCGGTTTCCGCAACCGCGTGGATCCACGCGTAGAGGGGAGCGAGCACCGCCTCGTAGTCCTCCGCGCACGCCGGCCCGAGCGCGCCTTCGCCCACCACCCGCGCCATCACGCCGGCCCCGATCCGCTCGAACACCGGCACGGTCGTGTGTCGATCCAGGTAGTGGCCATGTGTCGCGTACACGTCGTCGCGCAGCCATACGCCGGGATAGCAGGCACGCACAGAGGCGGGCCGCAGGGCACGGGCGATCGTCGCGAGCGCCTCACCCGCGCGCCACTGCACCTCGGAGCAGAGCCCCAGCGGCGGCGGCGCCGCGCGTCGCGCCCGCCGCTCGAGCCACCCGCTCAGCAACCAATGGTCGTGGTTGCCGGGCACGATCAAGACCTCGCCTGAGCCCGAGCCGCCGACCGCGTCGCCGAGCGCCCTGAGCACGGGGTCCGCGGCCGCAAGCGCCTCGCGCGCCGGACCCTGGCGCAGCTCCACCACGTCGCCCAGCAGAACGAGCCGATCGCAACCGCGCACGCGCTCGAGCAGCTCGTCCAGGACCCCCTCCCGCCGGAGCACGTCGATGCCGCTCGCCGCACCCAGGTGCAGGTCCGAGACGACGACCGTCCGCAACTGGCCCCCCGCTCGCCGTGTCGGCGCTAGGCCGAGGCCGCCGAGAGCGCCTGCCGGATCGACTTGGGCAGCATGAAGCGGACGTCCTCGTGCACGACCTCGAGCTCGCGGACGTCGTTGGTCCCGCGCGCCTCGAACCATTCCACGAGCTGCTGCACGAGCGCATCCGGCGCGCTCGCGCCAGACGTGATGCCCACGACTTGAGCCCCGTCGACCCACTCCTCGCGGACCTGCTCGGCGTTGTCGACCAAGTGCGCCTCGGCCCCGTGCTCGCGCGCCACCTCGACCAGCCGGTTGGAGTTCGATGAGTTGCGTGAGCCGATCACCAGCACCACCTCGCAGCGGCGCGCCAGCTGCTTGACCGCGGCCTGGCGGTTGGTGGTCGCGTAGCAGATGTCATCGGTGCGCGGACCGACGATCGCCGGGAAGCGGTCTCGCAGGCGGTTGATGATCGCGCGGGTCTCGTCGACTGACAGCGTCGTCTGCGAGATGTAGGCGACCTTCTCGGGGTCGTCCACCTCCAGCACCTCCACCGCCTCCTCGCTCTCCACCAGCACGATGCGATCGGGCGCCTCGCCCATCGTCCCCTCCACCTCCTCGTGCCCGGCGTGCCCGATCAGCACGATCGTGTAGCCCTCGGCAGCGAACTTCCTGGCCTCGACGTGCACCTTCGTCACAAGCGGGCACGTCGCGTCGATCGTGTGAAGCTCCCGCTCAGCGGCCCGGGCATGAACGGCCGGGGCGACACCGTGGGCGGAGAACACGAGCGTCGCGCCCTCGGGGACCTCGGTCTCGGAGTCCACGAACACTGCCCCGCGCTCGCGCAGCTGCTCGACCACGTGCTTGTTGTGGACGATCTCCTTGCGCACATAGACGGGCGCGCCGTACAGCTCGAGCGCACGCTCGACCGTCTGCACCGCACGATCGACACCCGCGCAGTAGCCGCGCGGGGAAGCGAGCAGCAGCTTCTCGGGGAAGGCGGCCATTCCGATCTAGTGTAGGCGGGGCGTTTTCAGTCGTTGGCGGTAACCGTCTCGAGCAGCTCCGCGAACTGCCGTCTGGCGGCCTCGCGCCGGGTCGGGACGTGCTCGCTCGGGACGCCGTCGGAGGGGGCCTCGTACCCCCGCAACACCTGGCGCGCGACCGACGCGCGATGGACCTCGTCGGGCCCGTCGTAGATCCGGGCGGCGCGGGCGTACCGGTACATCGCCTCGAGCGGCAGGTCGGTCGAATAGCCGAGCGCGCCGTGGGCCTGGAGCGCCCGGTCGATCACGTCGTGCAGCACCTGCGCCCCGAAGTACTTGATCATCGCGATGTCGGTGCGCGCCGCCAGCACCCCCTGCGTGTCCATCTTCCACGCCGCGTGCAGCGTCATCAGCCGCGCCGCCTGCATCTGCGCGGCCGAATCCGCGATCCAGTTCTGGACGCTCTGATGCCGCGACAGCGTCGAGCCGTGCGCGACCCGGTAAAGCGAACGCTCGCAGAGCATGTCGAACGCCCGGCGCGCGACGCCCAGCCAGCGCATGCAGTGATGGATGCGGCCCGGGTACAGCCGCTGCTGGGCGATCAGGAAGCCGGCGCCCGCCGCGCCGAGCAGCGCCGCCGCCGGAACCCGCACATCCTCGTATAGGACCTCGGCGTGGTTGCCATAGCGGCCGAAGCTGTCGTAGGGATGCTCCATCGTCGCGACGTCGCGCAGGATCCGGACACCGGGGGTGTCGGCGTCGACGATGAACATCGAGGCCCGCTGATGCGCGCGCGCCTCGGGGTCGGTCACCGCCATCACGATCAGGAAGTCCGCGATCGAGCCGTTGGAGGTGAACCACTTATGTCCGTTGATCACCCACTCGTCGCCGTCCCGCACCGCACGGGTCTCGAGCAGGGTCGGATCCGACCCGGCAGTGTGCGGCTCGGTCATGCTGAACGCGGACTTCAGATCGCCGGCGAGCAGCGGGTGCAGGTAGCGCTCCTTCTGCTCCGGGGAGCCTGCCAGTGCCAGGATCTCCGAGTTGCCCGAGTCGGGCGCGGAGTTGCCGAACACCAACGGCGCGATCGGGCACGTGCCGAGGATCTCGTGCATCAGCCCGAGCTTGACCTGGCCGAACCCCTGGCCGCCCAGCTCGGGTTCGAGATGAGCGGCCCACAACCCCTCGCGCTTGACCTGCTCCTGCAGCGGCTTGATCGCGCGCGTCACGCCCTCCCAGCCGAGCTCCTCGATCAGCGTCTCCAGCGGCCAGACCTGTTCGCGTACGAAGCTCGCCATCCAGTCGAGCTTGCGCTGGAACTCGGGCTCGGTCGAGAAGTCCCACGCCACGACCGGGAAGGGTACCCTTCGGTTGACCGCGTGCGGGAGATCACTTTTGCCTCAGCAGCACCTTGACCGGCTGACCTCGATCGACGCTTCCTTCCTCCACCAGGAAGGACCGGCGTCGCACATGCACATCGGCGGCGTGCTGGTGTTCGAAGGGCCGCCGCCGAAGTTCGAGGACTACCTCGACCACGTCCGCGGCCGGCTGCACCTGGTCCCCCGCTACCGGCAGAAGCTCGCCACTCCTCCGCTTGAGAGCGGCCGCCCGCTGTGGGTGGACGATCCGTCCTTCAACCTCGAGTACCACATCCGGCACGCGGCGCTGCCGGCGCCGGGGACCGAGCAGCAGCTGTTCCAGCTGGCGGCGCGGATCGCCTCCCAGCAGCTCGACCGCTCAAAGCCCCTGTGGGAGAGCTGGCTGGTCGAGGGGCTTGATGACGGCAGCGACGGTCCTGGGCGCTTCGCGCTGATCTTCAAGACCCATCACTCGCTGGTCGACGGCGTGTCGGGGGTCGATCTCGCGACCGTGCTGCTCGACCTGAGCCAGACTCCGGCGAAGCCCGCTGCCGACCTTGAGCCGTGGCAGCCCAAGCCCGAACCGACGGCCGCGGAGTTGGTCCTGTCCGGTGTTCGCGGCGCGGTCAACACCGCAGCCGAGCTCGTCGCGCGCGCGCTCGCGGCGGCGCGCCGGCCGGCGAGCTCGCTGGAGGTCATCCGCGAGGCGGCCGAGGGGCTCGGGGAGATCATCTGGGCCGGGCTCAATCCCGCCCCGCAGACGCCGCTCAACGTCGAGATCGGACCGCATCGCCGCTACACGGTCGTGCGCCAGCAGCTGGCGGACTACAAGGAGGTCAAGGACGCGCTCGGCGGGACCGTCAACGACGTCGTGCTGACGGTCGTCTCCGGCGCGCTGGCGCGATGGCTGCGCTCGCGGGGGATCCGGACCGAGGGCCTCGAGATGCGCGCGCTGGTCCCGGTTTCGGTCCGCAGCGTCGACGAGCGCAACACCCTCGGCAACAGGCTGACGGTGATGCGCGGCCCGCTGCCCGTCTACATCAAGGACCCGGTGGCGCGGCTGCGGTTCGTCAAGCAGGCGATGGACGGGCTCAAGGAGTCAAAGCAGGCGGTCGGCGCGGCAACGCTGGCGGCGGTTAACAACCTGGCGCCGCCCACGATCCTCGCCCAGGCCTCGCGGCTGAACTTCTCGACGCGGCTGTTCAACCTGATCGTGACCAACATCCCTGGCCCGCAGCTGCCTCTCTACGTGCTCGGCCGCCAGCTCAAGGACCTGTTCCCGGTGGCGTTCCTGCCACAGAACCACGCGCTGGCGATCGCGATCATGTCCTACAACGGAGGCATCGACTACGGGCTGCTCGCCGACTACGACGCGCTTCCGGACATCGACGTGGTGGCTGACGGGATCGAGCAGTCGCTGGCCGAACTGCTCGACGCGGCCCGCGGCAGGCCCCGCCGAAGCGCCCGCGCTGGCGCGGGCGGGCGTAGCTCGAGCTCCGGCGACCGCGCCGCGGGCAACGGAGGGCGCAGCTCAAACGGCGGACCGGTGCCGATCGTGCCCGCGAGCGGGGCGCGTCCCAAGCGAGGTCCAGCCGCCGACATGCGCGCCAAGCGGACCCGGCGGAGCCAGTCGTCGCGCAAGCCTCGCGAGGACTGAGCACGATGGCGGACGAGCTGATCCGGCCGGGCCAGATCGCGTTCCGCCTCGAGCTGACGGCCGCCCAGCTGAAGATCGTCCACACCGCGCTGAAGTCGCTGTTCGACGATCTCGGCCACGAGGAGCACGAGGTCAAGGACGTCGTCGCGTCGGTGCTCGCAAAGCTCCCGGGGGAGCACGACATCCGCGCGATCGACCTGCGCCGCGAGCTCGACCCGCCGCCGGGCTGAGCGCGTCGGAAATCGCAAAACCCCGAGCGCGTCGCAAATCGCCAACCTCAGGGAGCGAGGCGAGTTGTACTGACGGCGGGGATCTCGGCATCACCTGGTCCCCAAGCCATCTCCGCCCATGTCTCGGCCGGTGGGACCGCTACCCCCTGAGCGGACTGCTGGCGGGCGGGATGAGGTCGGGCGGGCCCGATGGACCGGGTCCGCCCGGCTGTGATGCGCAGCGGGCGGAATTTTTCCTCGCGAGCCAGGGCTCGGGGTATAGAGTCGGCGGACCGGCGGCAATATGCACGCTACTGAGGGCAAGATCAAGGTCAGCGCGGGCATCCTCGCGATCGTCGGCGTCATCGCCGCGCTCGCAGCCCTCGTCTCCAGCGCGGTCGCGGCCGCCCATCCGCCGGCGCCGACGGCGCGTGACGCGGCGCTGAAGGACGGCTGCCAGCGATCCGATTTCGGGCTCGGCTTCGACACCTCGCCCGAGTGGGTGTACGTCTACCGCAGCCCCGCAATCCGGATGGCCCAGGGCGTCGTGCGCGTCTCGCACGCATCGCTGCAGGACAGCATCCTTCAGCACCGCTCCTATGACTACAACGGCAACCTCGTCCCCGACGCTCCGTACCGGTACCTGATCGCCGGCTCGCGGTCCAAGCACATCAACAACTACGCCCCCGGCGGTGCCGGCGACCGCGAGGAGTTCGGCCGCCTGCATTTCGAATGGGAGAGCGCGACGATGCCGCTGTTCGTGTGGCCCACGGACGGGGACCGCGCGACGCTGTGGGGATCGTGGATCTGGGACTGCGGCCATTGGACTTCGGTCGAGAACAACACCTCTGGCGTGGTCACAGGCGAGCACTCGGAGCTGCACCCGCTGAACGCGATCGCGGTCAGCCGTCGCACCCCCTACCTGGCCTCGCGGGGTGAGAGCGAGACCGACGTCTTCATCTCAAACCAGGGCGACGCCGCCCACGCGGTCGAGCACTGCGCGCTCACCCACCACCCCCAGCCAAACGCGAGCTATCCGCAGTACGACAGCGGCTACGAGCCATGTGCCACGTCCCCGGCCAACATGCTCCAGCCGCTCCAGCCCTCCTACAGCTTCTTCGTCGCTGCCCCTCCGAAGCCGTCGACGAGCGCCCAGCTCCAGTACCGGATCGTCAATCGGATCAGCGGTGAGTCGGGGAGCGAGCTGGTCCGCATTCGTGCAGGCGGAATCGAGGTCACGGTCACGCTCAAGCAGACGACCCACCAGGTCAGCTACGGCAAGAGCTTCTTCGTCTCATGGTCTGTACCGGCCAAGCAGCCGCCGGCCGCGCTCCAGGTGACGCTCAAATCGATCCTGATCAAGCAGGCAGATCCAAATCCGGCCGTGGCGGACCCGAGCGGCGCCCATTGGGCCCTGTACCTGGACGTCAACGGCTACTGGCAGCTGCTGAACAAGTGGGCGCCGAAGCTCACAACCCATGTGACCAACGGCGAGCTGATCAAGCTGGGCCGGACGGTGAAGATCTACGTCCCGCATGGAGCCGGCGTCTGGTTCCAGGTCCAGGGACGCGAGTGCGATGAACCGGCGGGCAAGACCGTGCTCGGGGTCTACGCCCATCTGCTTTACCCGTGCCCGGCCAACACCGACGAGCAGAACCCGAACATCTTCGACATCTTCAACAACGACGACACGGGCACGATCCTCGACACCTACGGGTCGGCGAGCGCGGCGATCGGCTCGCACACGTCAACCTCGCAGGCGACGACCAGCAAGTTCCCGGGGTCGGGAACGATCACGTTCGGCGACGGCAAGCAAGGGACCGGGGATTACCGGATCACCTACGTGATCAAGGCGGGGTGAAAGGGCCGGTCGCCGGCGGCGGCGACGCGGGGTCGGTGCTGACTCAGAACCCGAGCGCGAACTTCGCGTCTTCGCTCATCAGCTCAGGGGTCCACGGCGGCGAGAAGGTCATTGTCGATTCGACGTGCTCGACGCCGTCGAGCTCGCCGACGAACTCCTCGATCTGCTCGGAGACCTGCGGCCCGATCGGGCAACCGGGGCTGGTGAGCGTGTACGTGACGCGGACGGTGCCGTCGTCGATCTCGACCTCATAGATCAGGCCGAGCTCGACGAAATCCAGGCCGAGCTCGGGGTCGATCACGTCGCGCAGCGCGTCGGTGACCTCGTCGACGGAAACCATTACCGCTCAGTGTAGGAAAAGAATTCGCTCATAAGCGCTCTGGAGGTTGCGAGCAAAGGTCCAGTTTGGATAGGTTTCAGTGCATCGTCGAGTTCGATGAAAATCCCGCGAAGCTGCGCTGCTGCGGCGACGAGGATCGGTCGACACAGGGGTCTCGACGACGTGCCCTTGCCCGCGCGATCCGTGCCCAGACGGACGTGATCGTCGATCTCAGCGAGCTCTCGTTCGCGGACCCGTCGCTGATGCTCGACCTGGCGATGCTCGCGCGCCGGCTGCGAGCCCGCGGACGCGCGGTCCGGCTGTGCGGCGCCCAGCCCCAGATCAGGACCCTGATCGAGCTGGTCGGCCTGCATCGCGTGGCGGGGGTGCGGGTCGAGGGACCCTCGCCGGCGCTCGCGTAGCAGCCCCGGCGGCGCGCGCGCAAACCCGCGCGCCCGCGCTCGCGGAAAGCTCGCGCGCGCCACAGTAGCCTTGATCGGAATGCCGGCGCTACTCCTTCTCATCCTCTGGCCGGTCGCCGAGCTGTTCGTGGCGATCGTGGTCGCACACGCGATCGGGGTGCTGCCGATGATCCTGCTGCTGATCGCTGGCTGGCCGCTTGGCGCATGGGCGCTTCGTTCGCGAGGACGCGCGGCATGGCAGCGGCTGGGTGATGCCGTCGCCGCCGGAGGCGCCGCTGTGAGCGGGCGGCCGATGCGCCAGGTGCTGAACGGCGCGTTCGTCTTGCTCGGCGGGCTGCTGCTGATCATTCCGGGGTTCATCACCGACGTCCTCGGTCTGGTGCTGCTGCTCCCCCCGACGCGAGCGCTGGTGCGCGCGCCGCTGGAGCGAGACCTCAGGCGGCGCTGGCTCCTCAGCGCGCTGCGATTCACCCGCGGGCCCGGCTCCAACACCCGCGGGCCCGTCTCCTACGACGTCGACTCGACAGCGGTCGACGTGGACCAGCCGCGGCTGCGGCCGTGAACAGATGAACAGCGTTGCGTTCGGAGACCTCGAGCAGGGGATCTGGGGCCTCGCGTGGGGAGCCGCGGTCGCGATCGGGACGCCGGACCGCACGGCCACAGCCGACGCCATCCTGCACGCCGACGGAGCGAGCGGCGATTGGGCTCTGTCCGGGAGCGCGCTGGAGCTCACGCTCGCCCCGCACGGCGACGCGTTCCAGGATGAACGGGGCTTCGCGCAGCTGTGCCGGGTGCGCGGCCGGGTGACGCTACCCGACGGCGAGCGCTCGATCGACTGCCTGGGCGCCCGCACGGCCGAGCCGCTTCCCGATCCGGCTCAGCTCGGCTCGCTGCGGCAGGTACTGGCCTGGTTCGAGCCCGATCTGGGCCTGGCGCTGAGCGCCGCGCGACCGCGGCGCGCCCGCGGCCAAGAATCCGATCAGGTCCGCGCCGGCGTCCTCGAGGGCGGCGGCGCGACGAGTGTCATCGACCCCCGGCTCTCCACCACCTACGCGGCCGACGGCACGCCCCTGCGGGCGGGGCTCGAGCTGTGGCTCGGCGAGGAGGAGGGCGAGCAGTATCCGCGCCGTGCGGCTGGCGAGGCGATCGGTCCGGCGGTGAGCGCCGACGCGGGCGAGGGTCTGACGATCGATGCGCGTCTGTTCCGGTGGCACAGTCGCGGGCTCGACGGTGCCGGCGTGTACGTGCTGGCACGACCCCGATGACACGGATCGAGGCGGTGATCAGCGACTTCGGCGGGGTGCTGACCTCGCCGCTGCTCGATTCGTTTGCGGCCTTTCAGGACTCATCGGGCATCTCGCTCGAGGCGCTCGGGATGGCGATGGCGGCCGTCGCCGCGCGCGACGGCGCCAACCCGCTGTTCGAGCTCGAGAAGGGCAGGATGACCGAGGCGGCGTTCCTCGGCCGTCTTGGCAGGCAGCTGACCGAACAGCTGGGCCGGCCGATCGAGCTACACGGCTTCGGCGAGCGTTACTTCGAGCACCTGCATCCCAACGAGCCGCTGATCGCGTACATGCGCACGCTGCGCGACCGCGGCTACAGGCTCGCGATCTGCACCAACAACGTCCGTGAGTGGGAGCCGCTGTGGCGGGCCAAGCTGCCGGTGGATGAGATCTTCGACGTGGTCGTCGACTCGGCGTTCGTCGGCAGTCGCAAGCCCGAGCGCGAGATCTACGAGATCACGCTCGAGCGGCTCGGCGCGCAGCCGGCACAGGCGCTTTTCATCGACGACATTGCGATCAATTGCGACGCCGCACGCGCGCTCGGGATGTCGGCGATCGTGTTCGAAAGCGCCGAGCAGACGATCGAGCAGATCGAGGCGGCGCTGGCTTAGTTCTCGATCCCGAGCCGATCCCAGCAATACAGCTCGAGGCACTCGGTCGCAAGCTCGACGCACCGCTTCTCCGACAGCCAGGGAAGCACCGTGTCGAACGCCTGCTCCTCCCCCACGCCCGCCTCGAACGCCTCTTCGCCCCGGAAACCGGCGGCGATCTTCAGCGCCTCCCGCCGGTTCTCTCCGAGCGACGGAAAGACATTCACGAGGAACTCCTTGTTGGGCAGCGGATGCCCAACCTCGAGCGACGCGTGCCACGCCGCCAGCAGCGACAGGTCGTGCTCGTCGAGGTCCGCGACGGCCTTCGCGTAATGGGACTCCAGCTCGGACTCCGGGATCTCGTCGACCCAGGCGCGGATCACCTCTCCGAGGATCTGGCGCCGTGCCTCACGGCCGACCGATTCGGCGATGACGCGGATGGCGTTCTGCGGCTCGATGAAGCAGAGTGACATTGCAGCTCCGGCTCGTGGACTCGAACGCCGCAGAAGGTAAGCGGTCCCCCGGACGGAGCCGGGTCATACGCTCGAGGCGGGCGGCAGCGACGGCGGTCCCGGGAGCGGGTGGACCGGCAGGATCAACGGCTGCCGCGGCTGCTGATCGAAGTCGAAGTCCAACCGAAGATCCCCCAGCAGCGGCTCGTTCTCGCGTATGTCCGGCCGCGGATCGGGCCGTCCGTCGATCGAAAGTCACAGACCGAGCGCGCCGCGGGCACGCTCGAGTGCGTCGGGATCGACCGGGGCGCCGGGTCCGAGCCCGACCGTCGCGCGCTCCCCGCGCTCCCAGTTGTAGAGCGCGAGGTCGATCGCCGCCAGCGGCACTTCGCACGCAGCTGCCAGCGCGGCCGCACGGCGCTCGAGCAGCAGCGGATCGCCGATCCCGAGCGCGCGCTTGGCGGCGACGGTCACCTGGTCAGAGCCACCGAGCACGAGTGCACCGGCACTCAGCTCAAACAGCCTCAGGCCCCCCAGCGTCACCAGCAGGTCAAACCGGGCATCGCGGTGCAGACCGGGAAGCGCGAGCCGCTCGAACACCCTTGCGAACCGCCGCTGCGGATTCCATCCCGGTTCTGCTGCGAACGCTGCGCCCTGCGAGCCCGACCGGGCGGCCCACGAGCGATACGCGTCGAGCGTCTGCGCTCCTCGCGACGGGTCGTATGCCGCTCGCGGCCCGGTCCGGACGCCGTCGAGCACCGGCTGCTCGCCCGAGGCCCAGGACGTGCGTCGCGCGGCGATCTCCGTGAACGGGTCGGGCTCGTCGAGCGGGCAAAGGTACGCGATCAGAAACGCCGTCCAGATGCGCTCCTCCAGCTCGCGGGTTGGGTCAGCGACCTCGGCATACAGGCCAGGCGGCTCGCTCGCGAGCCTGCTCAGCCGCGTCGTGGCGAATGCCAGCTCCTCGGCGAGGCGCTCGGCTTCCTCGCTCGACTTGAGGCCGGGCACCAGCCCGGACCGGTAGCCGTCGTCGGCGCCGCGCTCGAGCCGCCGGACCCGAACTCCCGAGGAATCTCGTGACTGCGGCCCACGGCGGGGGGATGGCGGGCGGCTGGGCCGGGGTAGCGTCGAGCGGGGCGCGCTCGAGGAGATCAGGGGCCGCTGCTCGATCGCCTGCTCGCGCGAACAGATCGGGCAGTTCTGGATCAGGCGGTTGTGTCGGCAGAAGGTCGGCACCGCTGCCGGCGACAGTAGCGTGCGCGCACGCGGGTGCGCTAATGCCGCGGCGTCGTGAAGCTGTCGATCGCGCCGTCGCGCGCCGGCGCCCTCACTCGTGGGCCGTGGCGCGGCGCTCGCGGTACGCGCGCGCCTTGGCCCGATTGCCGCACACCTCCATCTTGCACCACGTCCCCGAGCGGTTCTTGGTGTGGTCGTAGAAGGCCCACTCGCACGAGTGCTCGCGGCACGCCTTCAGCCGTTGCCACGTGCCGTCGGCGAGCGCCGCGTGCATGATCGCCAGCAGCCGCCCGAGCGCGCCCTCGACGCCGTCCGCCTCCGGCTCGAGCACGGCATCGCCGTCCTCGCTGAACCGCAGGCGCACGCCGGCCCGGCAGGCCGCGTCGTCGAGCGTCGCAACTGCGCTCGCCGGAACCGGGCGGCCGTCGGTGTGCGAGAGCAGGATCGCCCGCAGCGCCTCGCGCAGCTCGATCGCCCGTCGCAGGTCGCTGTCGGCCACCTCCAGGTGCCGGTCCGCCAATCCATGTTCGGCCAGCCACTTCCCCAGCGCGTCGGGACCCGCGAACTCCTCGGCCTCCTCGCCGAAGTCCGCGGAATTCACAAACGCACGTACCTGCTCCAGGGCGCCCGGGGCCGCCTGCTGCTTGCTCATCACCAGCAATCGTACTTGACTAGTGACGTCACTGTCTATATTCTTTAAGTGGTTATCCGCTCGAAACGACAGGAGGACCCGTGTTTGCAGGACCGCTTAACTTCCTCGTCGCCAAGGAGCATGCGCGAGAGCTCCGGGCGGCCTCAGAACGCTCGCGCAAGGGCTACAGCGGGATGACGCCCGTCACGCGCGTGACACTCAGATATGCAGCCGCCGCCGATGCGGACGGACTGGATGTGCTCGCGCAGCTCGATTCCGCGCTTGCGCCGGCCGGTCCCGCGCTGGTCGCGGAGGTGGACGGGCGTCTGCGGGCAGCGCTGCCGCTCGACGGCGGCGCCCCGATCGCCGACCCGTTCCACCGCGGCGCGGAGCTGATCGAGCTGCTGCGGCTGAGGGCGGCGCAGCTCGGCTACGCCGGCTGACCGCGCTCCCCGAGCCGCGCGATCCCGCCGAGGAACAGCTCGGTCGCAAACCGCGCCGCCCCCGCGACGTCTGCCGGTGATCGTTCGGCCATGCGGACGCCGAGCTCCAGTGCGACGCCCGCCATCGCGCCCGCCATGTAGCCGGCGTCGAGCGGCGGGACGTCGCCCCGCGCGATCGCGGCTCGCAGGTCCTCGAGCAGCTCCTCGACCCCGGCGCCAAGGATCGGGTCACCAAACAGCGCCCTGATCGGCCCGGCATTGCGCTTCATCAGCTCGAACATCAGCTGGTCCTCGACGAGGAACTCAAACCACGCGCGGTATGCGTCGCCGACGAACTGCTCGAGCGTCGTGGCCGACGCGCGCACGCTGCGAAGGCGCGCGCGTACTTCCTGAGCGCTCTCGTCGACGACCGCCCGGAACACCGACTCCTTGTCCGCGAAGTAGTTGTAGAAGGTGCCGGCGGCCAGGTCGGTCCGGCGGATCACGTCGCGCACGCCGGCGGCGTCGTAGCCGAGCTCGGCGAACACCATCCTCGCGGCTGCGACGATCGCCGCCCGGTTCTGAGCCTTGTTGCGCTCGCGCTTGCCCGCGACCGGCCGTGGCCGGGTGCGCTGCATCTTGGCGCCGCGAAGCGCGGTCACGCCGCCGCTGCCGCCAGCGGTTCGCCGGCGCGCGCCCGCGGCGGCACCGGGAGGCTGAAGCCGGCTGCTCGCGCTCGGGCTGCGCCGACCCTCAGCTCCTTCTGGAGGTCGTACAGGTAGTTGTCGAAGTCGACCTGCATCGTGTGGCGCTTGGACGCGACGTAGCGCTTGAACATCTTCGAACGCTCCCGCCGCATGTCTGCCTCCATCTCGTGGCGCGGCGGCAGGTGATACTCGCCGCGCAGGTACGACGCGACCCACGTTCCCTGGGCTGCCGCCAGCGGCATGATCGCTCCGAGCGGCTGCAGCAGGCCGATGAAGAAGACGTTGTCGATGTCCGGCTTGAACACCCGGCGGAACAGCGGCAGGTCGTTGTCCGGCGCGGCGATCAGGTCCTCGTCGAAGAACGGGAACGTCACCTTGTAGCCCGTGCACCAGACGATCACGTCGATCTGTTCGCGGCTGCCGTCCTCGAAGCGCACGTGGTCGCCCTCGAGCGCCTCGACGTTCGGCTTCCAGGTCATCTCGCCGTGCGCGATGCGGTTCAGGAAGTCGGCGGAGATCGTCGGGTGCGCCTCGCCCAGCTTGTGGTCGGGTTCGGGAAGACCGTAGTCCTGGACCCGGCCAACCCCGATCCTGTACATCGCCATCAGGATTGCGCGGCGGAAGGTGAACGGCAGGATCGGCGTGAGCGAGTTGACGCCGATTTGGTCGAGCGGCCTGCCGAACAGGTACTTCGGGAGGATGTAGGCGCCGCGACGGCTCGAAAGGAACGTCTTGCGCGCGATGAAACTCGACTCGACCGCGATGTCCATGGCGCTGTTTCCGATCCCGACGACCAGCACGTTCTTGTCGCGGAAGTCGGTGTTCTCGACGTAGTGGTGGGCGTGCATCTGGACGCCGTCGAACGTGCCCGGGTAGGCCGGCTCGGGCCAGCGCGGATCCCAGTGATGACCGTTTGCGACCAGCAGCGCGTCGTAGCGCCTGCTCTCCCCCGTGTCGAGGGTGACCGTCCAGACGCCGTCCGCGCCGCGGCCCGCGTGCTGGACGCCCGTTCCGAACGTGATCTTGTTCCGGAACCCGAAATGGTCCACGTAGTCGTCGAAGTACTCGGCGATGTGGGTGTGGTGAGGGAAGTCCGGATACGACTTCGGCATCGGGAAGTCCGGGTACTCCATCCGCTCGCGGGAGGTGTTGATGTGCAGCGATCGGTATGCCGAGGACATCCCGTTGGAGTTCCCGAACACCCAGTTGCCGCCGACGCGATCGGACTTCTCGAAGCAGTCGAACGGTAGCCCGCGCTCGTGGAGCGCTTTCGCCGCGGCGATGCCCGACGAGCCGGCCCCGATCACGCAGGCAATCGGTAGCTGGGTCATTTCGCCAGCGTACGAAAAAATGACAGGGGCGTCAAGTTTGCGCGAGCTGCCCTTGCTCCTCCGGGGTCGCCGCCGCCTCGGCCTCCCGCCCGGCCGCCGCCTCGGCCCGCCGGTGCGCCTTGCCGTGGGCGATGACCTCGCGGAAGCTCTTGAAGCGGAAGATCAGCACGAGCGCGGCGAAGCCGAGCGCGCTCGACAGCACCGCGGTCGAGATCTGCTGCCCGACCGCGAACGACGCCTTATCGGCACTGTGCGCGAAGATCGTCAGCAGGAACGCCTGCTGCACGCCAACGCCGCCGGGCGTGAATGGGAATACCGAGGCGATCACCTGCACCCCGAGCACCAGCAGCGCGTTGCGGACCGAGCCGCCGATGTGGAAGGCGTCGAGCAGCGCCCAGTAGGAAGCGAACCGGGCGATCCAGCTCGCGAACTGCCAGCTTGCCATCTCGCGCCGCCAGCGCCGGCGGTCGCCCAGGATCTTCACGCCCTGACGAATCCGCAACCAGAACGTCCGCACGCGCGCCGACAGCAGCGCGAACGCCACCAGGAAGCCGACGCCCAGCACCGTCAGCAGGAACAGCGTGAAGCGCATGTGCGAGGCGAAGAAGCTGATGTCGAACGCCGGCAGCTTGGAGAAATCCGGCGGTTTCGGGAACACGCCCTGCGTGAACGCGAAGCACATCACGAGGACGCCGATCAGCCAGTCGAACACGACCCCGGTTGACAGCCCGGCCGCGACGGTCGGATAGGTGCTCGTCGGGATCGCGACCCGGGTCAGGAACAGCTGGGCGATGTTGCCCCCGCCGAGCGGGAACACGTTGTTGACCGCGTAGCCGACCATGTACGCGCCCCAGACGTCTCGCCAGCGCATCTGACCGTCGGGATAGGCCGCACGAAGGGCGTTGAACAGAGCGCGCGAGCGCAGCAGCAGGTACAGCGCGTACAGCGCCATCCCGATCGCCAGCGCGATCCAGTCGAGGCTCGCCAGCTGGGAGAAGAAATTGCCCGCGTTGTCGAAGAACCGCGAGATCGTGCCGCCGACCGACGCATGATGGTGCGCTACGTGATGCGCGGGGACAGCCAGAGCGGCGACCACGGCCAACACGGTACTCACCGGCCCGACCGACCCAGAAATGGACCCGGCCAGAAATAGACCCGGGGGACCCAGATCCATCTGGGCCCCCCGGAGAGTCAGGGAAGTGGGGGCGCAGTTCCCTGACCGACAGGGGCGAGTTTCCCCGTCCCAAGCTTTGACTAAACCTCCGAAGGCTTTGTGTTACCCGTTCGCGGTAAGCGGCATTCCCCCTCGAACGGGTCAAAGGTTAGCAGATACGAACAACTGCAGACGCACGTTCTGGACGAACCGGCGCCTGCGCGCGCCCGGGCTGGCCTCAGATCCCCGGGCGGCCTCAAACCCGCCCGGGCCGGCCTCAGATCCCCCGCGTGCCGGGCCCGCTGAAGAATTCCTCCCCCGGGCGCACCGTCCCCGCCGCCTCGGCCTCGTGCCGCAGGGTGCGATCCGACTCGCCGCTCCAAGCGCCCACTGCGAGCATCTCGCGGTCGGCGTCCATCGGGCTGCCGCCGAGGTCCTTGTTGACGATCCGCGCGCACTTGCGCCCTTCGGCGATCGCGGTGACCACCAACGACTGCCCGATCCGCGCGTCGCCGCAGGCGTACACGCCATCGACAGAAGTCCGGTAGGTCTGCTGCGTGCGGATGTTGCCGCGGTGGTCCAGGCGCAGGTCGAGCTGCTCGACCAGCCCCTCGTGCTCTGGGTGCGAGAACCCGATCGCGACCAGCACGAGGTCGGCCTCCAGCACGAACTCGCTGCCGGGCACCGGCGTCAGGTCGCGCGACGAGGTGCCTGTCACCTGTCGCGCGTAGACGAAGCCGACCTGGCCGTCGCTGCCGCCGAAACCGGTCACCTCGGTTCCCCACCGTCGCTTCCCGCCTTCCTCGAGTGCGTAGGTGGTGAGCGTGCGCTTCGGGGGAAGTGGCCAGGGGTGGCGGGCGTCACGCCCGCTTTCGGGAAGCTGCTGGTAGACGTCGAGCATCACCACGGTCCGCGCGCCCTCACGGTGGGAGTTTGAGATGCAATCCATGCCGGTATCGCCACCGCCCACCACGATCACGCGCTTGCCCCGGGCGGTGATCTCCGTGCCGGGCTCGGGCGGGCGGCTGCGGCGGCCCTCCTGCGCGGCGACCCACCGGTTGCGCTGGTACAGGTAGTCCATCGCGAAATGGATCCCGTTCAGCTCGCGGCCGGGCGCCTCGAGGTCGCGCTGGACGCGCGAGCCGATCGAGACCACCAGCGCGTCGTAGCGCGCCATCAGCTCGGCGGCGTCGACGTCACGACCAACGTCCGTGTCGTATACGAACTCGATTCCCTCCTGCTCCAGGATCTCGGCGCGGCGGTCGATGATCCGCTTCTCGAGCTTCGCGTCCGGGACGCCGAAGCGCATCAGCCCGCCCGGGCCCTCGTCGCGCTCGTACACGGTCACCGAGTGTCCGCAATGGTTGAGCTCGGCGGCCGCAGCCAGTCCCGCCGGGCCGGAACCGATGACCGCCACGGTCTTGCCAGTGCGCCGATCGGGCGGCTCAGGCACGATCCAGCCCTCATCGAAGGCGCGCTCGGCGATCGCCATCTCGATCTGCTCGATCGTCACCGGTTCGTCGTTGATCGCAAGCACGCACGCGGACTCGCACGGCGCCGGGCAGATCCTCCCGGTGAACTCCGGGAAGTTGTTGGTCATGTGCAGCTGTTCGATCGCCTCGCGCCACTTGCCGCGGTAGACCAGATCGTTCCACTCGGGGATCAGGTTCCCCAGCGGACAGCCCTCGTGGCAGAACGGGATCCCGCAGTCCATGCAGCGCGCGCCCTGCCGCGCCAGCTCCTCCTCGGGCTGAAGCGCGAAGTACTGCCTGTAGTCGTGTACGCGCTGACGGGGGTCGCGCTTGTCGAACCCGACCCGGTGGATCTTCAGGAACGCGCCGAGCTCACCCATGGGAGCACGGGAGGGTAGCGGTTGGCACCCCGGTGATAGTCGTCCTGCGCACGCCCCCTCCCACGCCCTGCGGACGCCCCCTCCGCGCGCGGCGGACGACCCCTCCGCGCGCGACCGCCGGAGTGCATAGAGTCCGCATATGGGCATCCTCAAGAAGGGGCTGGCAGGAGCAGTCGGCGTGTTGCTATCGGTCGTGATCGCAGTGGCCGCGCCGGCGCAGCCGCGCCACACCCACTCCAACATCAAGGCCGGCACGACCCTGCCGCTGCCGACCGGGACGACGACCACGACGACCGGGCCCCCGCCGCCGGCGACGATCACGGTCAAAGCCTCCTCGACCCACATCTTCAGCTCCCACCAGGTGATCATCTCCGGCCGGACGACCGGAGTGCCGCCCGGCACCCAGGTCGACCTGATCCGCCACCGCTACCCGTACCACACGGGCAAGCTGGTCCGGACCGCCAAGACGCAGTCCGACGGCTCGTTCACGTTCGCCGCGGTGTTCCCCGACCGCGACACGGTCTACCAGGCCGAGGTGCCCGGCACGGCCACCCAGGCGTCCGTCCTGATCCACGTGCTCGGTGCGGTGAGAGCCCGCATCACCGCGTTCCCCGTGAGCGAGGTCAGGGTGCACCTGGTCATCTACCACCCGTCCGATCTGAGGTGGAACGGCGTCAAGGTGAAGTGGTCGTTCGCGAAGGGCTACCACGGCCGCTGGTTCAGCGGCCCGAAGGACCGCACCCGGCGGGTCAGCCCATACGCCACGGAGCTCGAGGCGACGGTCGTGCTTCCGCCAGGCCACTACCGCTGGCGGGCCTGCTTCCACGCACCCGACGATCACGCGCTCGATGACCCCCGCACCCCCCCGGGCTGCACCGGCCGCGGCTACCGCGGCAACGGCTCGGCGCCTTTCGGGTTCCCGTCGCTGAAGGCGATCCAGCGGGCGGAGGCATATCTGAACTCCCGCGGCGGCCACACGGCGCTCGCGGTCGTGACCAGCGAGGGGCGCCAGTACGGGGTGCGGATCCACGACCAGTTCATCACCGGCAGCGTCGTCAAGGCGATGCTGCTGGTCGCCTACCTTCGCCGACTGCACGACCAGGGCCAGCACACGGTCGACTCGTACAGCAACTCGTTCCTGTACCCGATGATCCACTACTCGGATAACAACGCCGCCACTCAATGCTGGTCGATCGTCGGCAACTCGGGGCTGTACGCGGTCGCGCACGTCGCCCACATGACCGACTTCTCGATCGACACCAGCGCGTCCTGGGGTAGCGAGTGGGGCGCCGCCCTGCTCAGCACCGCCGATCAGTCGAAGTTCTTCTTCGAGATGCCGAAGATCATCCCGCACGAGTTCGTGGGCTATGCCGACTACCTGCTCTCAACGATCGTCGACTACGAGAGCTGGGGGATCCCCGCAATCGCCCGGCCACAGGGCTGGACCGTGTACTTCAAGGGCGGCTGGCGGCCCAGCCCGGACGTCTACCTGGTGCACCAGATCGCGCGTCTGCACCGGCACAAGGTGACGTTCTCGATGGCGGTGATGACCGACGGCGACCCCGACATGGGATACGGGATCGACTCGATCCAGGGAACGACGAGCGCGCTGCTGCAGTGAGCCGCTGGGGGGCCGAGCGCCTTGCGCTCGGCCCCCCGCGGTCGGTCGAGACCCTTAGGGCGCTCAGCTCTCCAGCGTCACCCGCACGGACTTCGTCACGACCCGGCCAGACTTGGGTGTGACGGTGACCTTCGCCAACAGCGACAGGTGGTGCTGCTTGGCCAGCACCTGCTTCCAGTGAGCCGTCAGCGTGAACACCAGGTGGTGCGTGCCAGCGCCGAGGTTGAACAGCGTGGAGCTCGAGATCAGCTGCGGCGGCTTGTTCGTACGGAGGTGGTAGAGCGCCTGGTGCACCTTCGCCGCGGCGCGCCCGAGCACGAGCTTCGCGTGTACCGATTTCCCGTGCTGCGGCGACGCCGCCGTAAACGACTTGACGAGCGGCGGCGGCGGTGGCGGCGAGGGCAGCGTGTAGCGGACCTTGTACGTCGGAGTTCCCGACGTGCTGCCATCGCTCTCGAGCAGCATGTAGTAGGTGCCCGGCTGTGCAAACGTCCAGCTGAAGCTCTCAGCCGGGTCTGAGGATGTGGTGATGGTCCCGGCGCCGCTGTTATCGCCGCCGACCTGCTGGTTGCTGCTGTTCATCAGCGTCAGGTAGACGGGGCACCCGTCCTGATAGATGTCCGCCGCCTTGGTGCAGTCCGTGGTGTTCAGGAGCGAGAACCCAACCGTCTCGCCGGCCTTGGCGACCGGAAACTTGAGGTAGTCAAAGTCGTCGTTGCCCGTCTTCGAGGTCGACTCGAAGACGCCGTAGTACCAGTGGCCGGACTGAGCCGGACATGCCCCCGCCACGCTGTCGTCGGAGGCGCAACCCTGCACGTCGCCGCTGGCGACGGGCGCGAGCGCCGCAGCGCACGCTAGTAAAGCTGAGATGAGGAGAACACGTTTCATGGCTGGTAGGACACGCTCGCAGGGACGAAGTTGCTGTTGTCCGCGCTCTAATACCCAGGTCCCCTACGCCTCCACACTCTCGATCGCCTCCACCCCCGCCGCCGCGCGCTCGGCCAGCACGCGCTTGTAGTCGCGCGGCATCACCTTGACGAAGCGCTCGCGGGCACCGCGCTCCCAGGATGCCAGCACGTTGCGCCCGACCAGCGAGCCGGTCCGCGCGATGTGCTCTGAGATCAGCGCCTTGACCTCGGCTTCGTCGTCGGGCTCGAGCTGCTCGAGCTCGACCAGGTCGAGGTTGCAGCGGCCCTCGAAGCGACGGTCCTTGTCGTACACGTACGCGATCCCGCCGCTCATCCCGGCCGCGAAGTTGCGCCCGGTCGGCCCCAGCACCACAACCCGTCCACCGGTCATGTACTCACAGCCATGGTCGCCGACGCCCTCCACGACCGCGCAGGCGCCGGAGTTGCGGACGGCGAAGCGCTCGCCCGCAAGACCGCGGAAGAACGCCCGGCCCGCGATCGCGCCGTACAGCACGGTGTTGCCGACGATCATGTTCTCCTCGGCCAGGAACCGGGCGCGGTCGGGCGGGCGCACCGAGACGATGCCGCCGGATAGCCCCTTGCCGGCGTAGTCGTTGGTCTCGCCGCGCAGCGAGAAGGTCAGGCCCGGCGCCAGCCACGCGCCGAAGCTCTGCCCCGCCGATCCGGAGAACGAGATCTCGATCGTTCCCTCCGGAAGCCCTGACGCCCCGTGGCGGCGCGCGATCTCGCCCGACAGGATGCCGCCCACCGTCCGGTTGACGTTGCGGATCAGCACCGGTCCGAGCTTGACCGACTCGCCGTGGTCGAGCGCAGGGCCACACATTCGCACGAGCTCCCAGTCGAGCGCGTCGTCGAGCACCGGGTTCTGCGGCCGGGTCCGCGAACGCGGCGTGCCGGCCGGCAGCTCGGGCATCGTCAGCACCATCTCAAGATCGACACGCCTCGCCTTCCAGTGGTCGATCGCGGGACGCATGTCGAGCAGGTCCGTGCGGCCGATCATCTCCTGCACGGTGCGGACGCCCAGCGAGGCCATGATCTGGCGAACCTCCTCGGCGACCATCATCAGGTAGCCGGTCACGTGCTCTGGGGTGCCGCGGAAGCGCTTGCGCAGCTCGGGGTCTTGCGTCGCGACCCCCACCGGGCAGGTGTTCAGGTGGCAGACGCGCATCATGATGCAGCCCATCGCGATCAGCGGGGCGGTCGAGAAGCCGAACTCGTCGGCGCCGAGCAGCGCCCCGACCACGACGTCCCGACCCGTCCGCATGCCGCCGTCGACCTCGACCGTGATCCGCGAGCGCAGGTCGTTTAGAAGCAGCGTCTGCTGTGTCTCCGCCAGCCCGATCTCCCAGGGCACCCCCGCGGACTGGATCGATGACTGCGGTGAGGCGCCGGTGCCGCCGTCAAAGCCGGCGATCGTCACGTGGTCGGCGTTCGCCTTGGCGACGCCCGCCGCGACCGTCCCGACCCCGACCTCGGACACCAGCTTGACCGACACCGAGCCGGACGGGTTCGCGCAGCGCAGGTCGTAGATCAGCTGCTTTAGATCCTCGATCGAGTAGATGTCGTGGTGCGGCGGCGGGCTGATCAGCCCCACGCCCGGCGTCGAGTTGCGGATCCGCGCGATGTACTCGTCGACCTTGTGCCCGGGCAGCTGGCCGCCCTCGCCGGGCTTCGCGCCCTGCGCCATCTTGATCTGCAGCTGGTCGGCGTTGACCAGGTAGTGGATCGTGACGCCGAAGCGACCGGAGGCGACCTGCTTGATCGCGGAGCGACGCAGGTCGCCGTTGGCATCGGGCACGTAGCGCGACGGGTCCTCCCCGCCCTCGCCGGTGTTCGAGCGCGCGCCGATCCGGTTCATCGCGATCGCGAGCGTCTCGTGCGCTTCGCGGCTGAGCGCGCCGAGGCTCATCGCGCCGGTCGTGAAGCGCTTGACGATCTCGGTGGCCGGCTCGACCTCCTCCAGCGCGATCGGCTCGGGCAGCGTGCGGAGCTTCATCAGCCCCCGCAGCAGGCCATGGCGCACGGCCTCCTCGTTGACCAGGCGCGAGTACTCCGCGTAGGTCTCGCGCGGGTCGCCGTTGCGGCCCTGCACCGCGTGCTGGAGCTTGGCGATCGTGTCGGGATTCCAGACGTGGAGCTCGCCGTCGCGGCGCCACTGCAGCACGCCGCCGACCGGCAGCAGTTCGCGGCGGGTTCGCGGATAGGCGCGGAAGTGGCGCTCCATCGCCTCGGTCGAGAGCTCGTCGAGCCCGACCCCGCCGATCCGCGACGCCGTGCCCGTGAAGTACTTGTCGATCAGCTCCTGCTCAAGCCCGACCGCCTCGAAGATCTGCGCGCCGCAGTAGGACTGGATGGTCGAGATCCCCATCTTCGAGATCGTCTTCATCAGGCCCTTGCCGATCGCCTTGACGATGTTCGCCTCGGCCTCGTCGATCGACAGCTCGACCAGCAGCGAGCGGTCGGCGAGCTCGTCGAGGGACTCGAACATCACATACGGGTTGATCGCGGCGGCGCCGTAGCCGATCAGCGTCGCCATGTGGTGGATCTCGCGTGGCTCGCCCGACTCGATCACGAGCCCCGTCCGCAGCCGGGTCCCGCGCCGCACCAGGTGGTGGTGAACGGCCGCGACCGCCAGCAGCGACGGCATCGCCACGCGCTCGGGCCCGAGGTTGCGGTCAGACAGGATCAGGATGTTCGCGCCGTGGTCGACGTACCGAGCGGCCTCCTCGCACAGCGCCTCCAGCCGCGGCTCCATTCCCTCCGGCCCCTGCTCGATCGGCCAGGTGATGTCGAGCGTCGCCGCGTCGAACACGTCGTGGGAGACCTGGCGGAGCTTCTCGAGCTCGTGGTTGCGGAGGATCGGCTGGTCCATCACCAGCTGGTGCGCCTGCTCGGTTGTCTCAGCAAGGAGGTTGACCTCGGCGCCCACACCCGCCTGAAGCGACATCACGACCGACTCGCGAATCGGGTCGATCGGCGGGTTGGTGACCTGCGCGAACAGCTGCTTGAAGTACGAGAACAGCGGCGGCTGGCGGTCGGACAGCACCGCGAGCGCGGCGTCGTTGCCCATCGACGCGACGGGTTCCTCGCCGTTGGTCGCCATCGGCGCGATGATCAGCCGCAGGTCCTCCTGCGAGTAGCCGAACGCCAGCTGCTTGGAGCGCAGCGGCTCGATCCGCGGCGCCCGCGGCTCTCGATCGGGCAGGTCGTCGATGTGCACCACCGAGCGCTCGTACCACTCCGCGTAGGGCTTGCGGCGCGCAACCTGGCGCTTGGCGGCCTCGTCGTCGACGACCCGTCCCTCCTCGAGGTCGACCAGGAACAGCTTGCCCGGCGCCAGCCGGCCCTTGCGCTGGATGTGCTCGGGCGCGACGGTCATCACGCCGGTCTCCGAGGCGAGCACGACGTAGCCCTCGGTGTCCTGGATCCAGCGCCCCGGGCGCAGCCCGTTGCGGTCGAGCACCGCCCCGGCGACCCGCCCGTCGGTGAACACCACCGCGGCCGGCCCGTCCCACGGCTCCATCAGACACGAATGAAAGTCGTAGAAGCCCTTGACGTCGGGGTCGAGGTCCCTGCGGGTCCGGTAGGCCTCGGGCACCATCATCATCACCGCGTGGGGGATCGAGCGACCGCTCATCACGAGCAGCTCGAGCACGTTGTCGAAGATCGCCGAGTCCGAGCCGCCCTCGCGCACCACCGGGATCACCTTGCGCAGGTCCTCGTCAAACAGCTCGGATGCGAGCTGCGACTCGCGCGCGCGCATCCAGTTGACGTTGCCGCGCAGCGTATTGACCTCGCCGTTGTGCGCGATCATCCGGTAGGGGTGCGCGAGCTCCCAGCTCGGGAACGTGTTGGTCGAGAAACGCGCGTGCGCGAGCGCCAGGCGCGAGGCCACCCGCGGGTCACGCAGATCGGGGAAGTAGCGCGGCAGCTGCGGCGCCGTCAGCATCCCCTTGTAGACGATCGTGCGGCTCGAGAAGCTCGGCAGCGCCAGCCCCGCCCCGGCCGCCTGCTCGATCACCCGCCGGATCACGTACAGCTTGCGCTCGAACGCGTCCTGGTCGGGAATCTCCTCCGAGGCCTCGATCAGCACCTGCCGGATAACCGGCGCCGACAGGCGCGCGGTCTCCCCGACGTGCCGCTCGTCGACCGGCACGTCGCGCCACCAGATCGCTCGCTGTCCCTCGGCCTGGATCGTCTCCTCGATCAGCTGCTCGAGCACGATCCGCCGGTCCGCGTCGGTCGGCAGATAGCACACGCCGACGCCGTAGCGCCCCGGCGGCGGCAGCTCGACGCCCGCGGCCGCTGCCCGCAGGAACGCGTCCGGGATCTGGAGCAGGATCCCGGCGCCGTCGCCGGTGCCCGGGTCGGCGCCCTCCGCCCCGCGGTGCTCGAGGTTCCCCAGCGCGTCGAGCGCCTTCTCGACGACCGCGTGCGAGGCCTCGCCCCACAGCTTCGCGACCAGCGCGATGCCGCACGCGTCGTGTTCGTTCGCGGGATCGTAGAGGCCGGTGGCCCCGGGAGGAGCGGTACGTTTGGGCATAGGGGCACGTCCCGTTCGCCCGGGGACAGGGGCAGTGGGAGCGGACCGCGAAGAGTACCAGCGAGTGTTAGGGAATCGTTAGCGCCGGGTGGAGGCGGCGGCGGGCTTGCGGGCCTTCGCCGGCTTCTTCGCGGGCTTCTTCTTCCCGCGCCCGGCCCCGCCCTCGGCGTCCCCGCCGCCGTCGCTCTGCACCGCCGCCAGGCTCGCCTCGAGCGCTGCCATCAGGTCAGGAGCCGCGGCCGGCTCCTCCACCTGCGGCTGCACCGCGATCTCCTCGCCGGCCGCCTTGCGCTCGATCAGGTCGAGCACCCGCTCGCGGTACTCGTCGTGGAACTTGGCCGGGTCCCACTCGGCTGACAGCGAGTCGATCAGCTGCTGCGCCATCGTCAGCTCGCGCTGGGAGGCCTCGGCCTGCTCGACGCCGTCGAGCTCGTCGATCCGCTCGGGTGAGAGGACCTCGTCGCCGAACAGCATCGTCGTCAGCGTCAACACCTCGCCGGTCGGTCGCAGCGCGCACAGCTGCTGCTTTGAGCGCAGCACCACGCGGCCGATCCCGATCTTCCCCGCCTCGCGCATCGCGTCGAGCAGCAGCCGGTAGGCCTTGGCGCCACCGCCGGTCGGCGCCAGGTAGTAGCTGTGGTCGTAGTAGATCGGGTCGATCTCGGCCAGGTCGACGAACTCCTCGATGTCGACGGTCTTCGTCGCCTTCGGGTCGAGCGCGTCGAGCTCCTCGGGCTCGATCCTCACGTACCGGTCGGGGGTGATCTCATACCCCTTGACGATGTCCTCGTATGCCACCTCTTCGTCGGTCGTCGGGTCGACCCGCTTCTGCTTGATCCGAGCGCCGGTCTTGCCGGACAGCTGGTGGAAGCGGACCGTCTTCGGCGACGTTGCGCTGTAGAGCTTGACGGGCACATTGACCAGCCCGAAGCTGATCGCACCTGACCAGATTGCGCGAGCCATAGAAGCTTTGTATAGCGAATGAACAGGGTCGGCAAGTCGTGAGCGAGGTCTTGCTTGGAGGTCCCGCGCGGGCCAACCCGTACACGCCGCTTGACTCGTTGCGAGCGCTCCTCGCCCAGCGCCGCAGCCTGCGCGAGACCGCGCACCGCCCGTGGAGCCTCCCGGCGGGGCGCTGGCTCGTCGGGCAGAGTTGGCTCGACCTGCTGTTCGCCCACTGGACGGTGGCACACGACGACCTGCGCCGGCTGATCCCACCCGAGCTCTCCCTCGACACGTACGACGGTCACTGCTGGCTCGGGCTGGTGCCGTTTCGCATGCGCACCGTGCGGTTCATAGACTGCCCACCGGTGCTCGGGACCTCGAGCTTTCCCGAGGTCAACGTGCGCACCTACGTCGTGCGCGACGGCCGGCCCGGGGTGTTCTTTCTGAGCCTCGACGCCGGAAACCCGATCGCGGTCCTCCTTGGGCGGCGCCTCTACGACCTGCCCTACCTGCGCGCCGAGGTCTCGATGAAAACCGACGCGGCCGGGGTGGCGGTCAGCTCGAAGCGGCTCGCGACCGTCCGGCCGGCCGCGGTCTTCGCGGCTAGCTACCGCCCGGCGGGGCAGCCTGCACTCGCGCCGCCGGGCAGCCTCGAGCACTGGCTCACCGAGCGCTACTGCTTCTACACCGCGACCGCGGCCCACGGCATCCGCCGCACGGAGGTGCACCACCTGCCCTGGCGGTTGCAGCCCGCGGCGCTCGAACTCGAGGCCAACTCGCTGCTCGCGCCATTCGCGATCACGGTGGACGGGGCGCCGCTGCTGCACTACTCACGCGCTCAGCACGTGGTGGCGTGGCCGCCGGTCCGCTGCGCCTGAGAACGGCCCCGGACGCCGGCGACAAACCTCACACTTCGCCGCCGCGTCGCGTTCAATCCACACCAGTGAGCCTCCCTCCCTTCCAGCAGCTCCTCGACGCCCACGGCCGCGACGTCCACCGCTTCCTGATCGCCACGGTCGGCCGCGGCGACGCGGACGACTGCTATCAGGAGACGTGGCTGGCGGCGCTGCGCGCCTACCCGCGCCTCACAGACGCCTCCAACCTGCGCAGCTGGCTGTTCACGATCGCGCACCGCAAGGCGATCGACCACGTCCGGGGGCGCAGGCGGCACGCCGTCCCAGTCGCCGACGTTCCCGAACAGCCTGAGCCGGTCCCACCCAATGGGACCCCCGACATCTGGCCGCACGTGCGCACGCTTCCCCCCAAGCAGCGCACGGCGCTCGCGCTTCGCTACCTGATCGACGCGGGCTATCCCGAGATCTCAAGCGTGATGGGCACCAGCGAAGAGGCCGCCCGCCGCAACGTCCACGAGGCCCTCAAGCGACTGCGAACGGAGTACCAGCGATGACGACCACGATCGAGCAGGCCCTGCGCAACATCCCCGAACAACCGCTACCCGACCTCGAGGCGGCGGCCGCAGCCGGCGGCCGGGTCGACGTCGCCTACGCGACGCTCGACTCGCCCGTCGGCACGCTGCTCTTGGCGAGCACGCCACGGGGCCTCGTGCGGCTGGCGTACCTGGACCACGCCGATGAGGCCGCGATCCTCCAGGACCTGGCGACCCGGATCTCCCCGCGCGTCCTCAGCGCTCCGCGCAGGCTCGAGGAGGCCCGCCGCGAGCTCGACGAATACTTCTCCCACGCGCGGCGCCGCTTCGAGCTCCCGCTCGACTGGCGCCTCACCGGCCCCGGCTTCGGCCGCCGCGTGCTCCAGGTCACCTCCAAGATCCCGTTCGGCCAGGTCTCCACCTACAAGGAGGTCGCGGGCAGGGCGGGAAGCCCGCGCGGCTACCGCGCCGCCGGCAACGCCCTCGGCGCCAACCCCCTGCCGATCGTCGTGCCTTGCCACCGCGTACTGCACGCCGGCGGCGGGCTCGGCGGCTACACCGGCGGTCTGGAGCGCAAGCAGCTGCTGCTCGCGCTCGAAGACGTCAGTGCTTGACGACGACGATCGTCACTGACGCCGTCGCGATGTAGCCGTCGAGGTCACGCGCGGTCACCGTGGCTCGGTGATGCCCGGCGTGCTTCCAGGCGTGCTTCACGCGAGCGCCGCTCGCAGTCGCCCCATCGTCAAACCTCCACCGGAACGTCAGCCGGTCGCCAGGCGACGCGTCTGATCCGGCGGCGTGGAACGTGTCCGAAGCATCGACCCGCACCCGCCGCGAAGCGGCCGACGCGTGCACCACCGGCCTGTGCGGCACGAACTCGTACGCGCCCATGTCGCCAATCGCGCGATCGCCGCGCCGGCCCGCGAGCACCCGCGGATGGCCGGCCAGATCGGTGTGCGACTCGCCGCTCGCCAGCGGCGCCGGGTCGCCCGCGTCGATCGCCCGCGACCCGGCCCGCAGCGCGTAGTCGCCCACCGAGGGCCGCACGAACAGCGGGTCGAAATTCCGGCAGTGCGAGGGGGTGATCGTTGCGGACGCGCCTCCGGTTGACGAGGTGCGTGCGCGCGCTGGGTCATAGTCGCTGTACTTGACCGCCACGTCTGTGCTGGCGGTGCCGAAGCCGGACTGCGATGCGCTCGCCTGGATCGACGTGGCGTACCCGCGGACGATCGCGCTGTCGATCGTGGCCGTAGTGATCGATGTCGGCGGAAAGGCGTTGGACACGGCCGAGATCCCGGTCGATCCCGTGGCGCCGCTGCCGACGAGCGTCACGTGCCGCACTGTGAGCGTGCCGAACAACGTATTCGAGGGCATCCCGATCCCGAGCTCCGGCGCGGCGCCCGGCTCGGTCCGGATCAGCGAGTCGTCGATCCCCACGACGCTTCCGAGGACCCCCTGGTTGGCGAGGATCCGAACCCGGTGGACGGTCGGCATGCCCTCGCTCGAGTCGTACGTCACCCCCACCGCCGCCGCGATCGCCGAGTCGCTGACCGTGCCCGAGCCCTCCACCCCTCCGTAGAACTGCGCGTCCCCGCCGCTGACCGGCAACGCCACGACACCTTGCCTGAAGGTGCCGCCCGCCAGGTCGACGCCGATGTTGTTGCTGGTGCTCTTCGGAAGGGTGGCGGTGACTTCGACGCCGCTCGCAACCCCTGCGAGCATCAGCCCCGTGTTGCCCGTCCCGTTCCACAGGTTGACGCGCAGGTTCGAGACGCTCGACCCGGCGGACACGTTGAACGCGGGCGAGCCCTGTCCCTGGACGATCGTCTTGCTGGGGCCCTCGCCGGTGAACGTCAGGCTCTTGCCGCCGTCGCTCACGGACTCCGGGAAGCTCCCCGGCCCGATCACGATGTGATCGCCGTTGGTGCTCGCGCTCACCGCGGCCCCGATCGAGGCCTCGGCCACACCCGCTGAAGGGCAGCCCGCAATCGAGGTGTTCGGAACGCAGTAGGTCGTGGAGCCAGATGCGAACGCGGAGCCCGGCGACAGACCGGCGACGGCGGTCACAGCGACAAGCAGAAGCCCCCGGCGCATCGCCGCCAATCCTAACGCTGCACGTTCACGCTGACGGTCGCGCTCGCGGTGAAGCCGTCCAGATCGCGGGCGGTCACGGTCGCCCGATGCATCCCCGGCGAAGCGAACGCATGCTTCACCGACGCGCCGGTCGCGAATGCCCCGTCGTCGAAGCGCCACTGGAATGTCAGCCGGTCACCGGGAGACGCGTCCGATCCGGCAGCGTGGAACGTGTCCGCAACGCCGACCGGCACCTGCTGCGAGCTCGCCGACGCGTGTACCACCGGCTTGTGCGGCACGAACTCGTACGCGCCCATGTCGCCCCTCGGGCGATCGCCGCGCCGCCCCGCGACCACCCGCGGGTTACCGGCCAGGTCCGTTCGGGACTCGCCGCTCGCCAGCGGCCCCGGATCGCCCGCGTCGATCGCCCGCGATCCCGCCCGCAGCGCATAGTCACCCGCCGAGGGCGCCGCGAACAGCGGATCGAAGTAGCTCGAGTGCGACGACTCGATCCGGGCGTTCGAGCCCGGGCCGATGTTCGAAGTCTGCGATGTTCCCGCGTCGTAGTTGCTGTACTCGACGTGCACGGTCGCGCTACCGGGCCCGATCACCGGCGTCGAGAAGGCAGTCGCGTCCACCGGCGTCGCGTAGCCCCGGATGATCGAGCTGTCGATCGTCACCACGGTCGGCCCCGAGCCGACCGTCCCGGCTCCCAGCGCGAACACGCCGACCGAACCCGTGGCGCCGCTGCCGACCAGCGTCACGTGCCGGGCGGTGATCCGGCCCCACAGCGCGGCGTTCGGATCCATCCCGATCCCGATCTGGGACGCCGCTCCCGGCACCGTGCGGATCAGCGAGTCGTCGATCGTCGCGTCGGCGCCCGCCTGCAGCAGCCCGCGGTTGGCGAGGATCCGCACGCGGTGCACGATCGGGATGTCCTCGTTGCCGCTCGACGCGCTCGTCACCCCGACCGCCGCGGCGATGCTCGAGTCGCTGACCGTCCCCGACCCGATCACGCCACCGGAATGGGAGGCGTCGCTGGCCTTGACCGGCAGCACGACGCTGCCGTGCACGAACTGGCCGCCGTTCACGAGGTCGACCCCGATGTCGTTGCTGGCGCTGCCGCGCAGCGTGGCCGTGACCGCGACCCGCACGGCCACACCCGCGAGCTGCAGCCCGGTGTTGCCGTTACCGCTCGGAAGGTTGACGCTCAGCGCGCTCACCCGCGACCCGTGGGAGAGCGTCATCGACGGCGAGCTCTGCCCCTGGATGATCGTCTTGCCGATCCCCTCGCCCAGGAGCGTCAGCGACTTGCCGCCGTCGTTCACGCTCTCAGAAAAGGTCCCGGGGCCGATGAGCACCCGGTCGCCGTTCGCGCTGGCGCTGACGGCGGCCGCGATCGTCCGCTTGGGCTTGCCCGAAGTGGGGCAGCCCGCGATCGCCTTGCTGGGCACACAGAACGTCGCTCCCGAGGCGCGCGCGCCCGCCGGCGCAAGCGCGCCCGCGACGACCAGCAGCACCGACGCGATCCCCCTTCGCATCGCGACCATGTTAGACACCGTGACCCATCGCACACAAATGCGTGCCGCAACAGGTATCAGTACCTCAGCGCAACTTCGAGGGAGGTTCAGATGAGCAGGCGCGCGATCAGGAAGGCCCTACCGCCGGGACCGCGGCTCCCCGGGATCTTGCAGTTGATCCCGTTCTGGACCAGGCCCGCCGCGTCGACCCTGCGGCTCCGGCAGCGCTACGGCCCACGGGTGACGGTCAAGCTGCCGTTCCAGCCGCCGCTGGTGATGCTGTCCGATCCAGACGAGGTCAAGGCGCTGCTGACCGCCCCGCCGGACGTGCTTCACCCGGGGGAGGGGGCGCGGATCCTCGAGCCGATCGTCGGGCGCAACTCTCTGATCCTGCTCGACGAGGACCCCCATCTCGAGCAACGCAAGCTGATGCTGCCGGCCTTCCACGGTGAGCAGATGAAGCGCCTGGCCGGCCTGATGACCGAGCTCACCGAGCGTGAGCTCGACGGCTGGCCGCGCGATCAGCCGGTGGCGCTTCACCCCCGCCTTCAGCGCCTCACGCTCGAGATCATCCTGCGGGCTGTCTTCGGGCTCGACCGGGGGGCCCGCCTCGACCAGCTGCGCGACCTGCTGACCGAGCTGCTGGCGTTCTCGGAGAACCCGCTGTCGGTGATGCCGAGCCTGCGCCGCTATACGCAGTGGTTCGGGCCGGTCAAGCGCTTCGAGCAGCTGATCGCGCGCGTCGACGGGCTGATCTTCGAGCTGATCGACGAGCGGCGCGCGCAGGGCGAGCAGGAGCGCCGCGACGACGTCCTCGCGATGCTGCTCCAGGCCCGCCACGAGGACGACTCGCCGATGTCGGCGCAGGAGCTGCGCGACGAGCTCATGACCGCGCTGGTCGCCGGCCACGAGACCACCGCCTCCCAGCTTGCGTGGGCGTTCGAGCGGCTCGCCCGCGAGCCGGCCGTCCAGAAGCGGCTCGCCGCCGAGATCGACGACGGCGAGAGCGAGGAGTACCTCGCCGCCACCCTCAACGAGATCCTGCGGCTGAGACCCGTGCTGCCCAACGCGGAGCCCCGCCTTGTCTGCAAGCCGGTGCGGATCGGCGACTGGGAGTATCCGCCGGGGGTCGCGCTGCTCCCGAGCATCTACCTAGTGCACCACGACCCGGAGCTGTACCCGGAGCCGTACGCCTTCCGCCCGGAGCGCTTCCTTGAGAACCAGCCCGGGACCTACACGTTGATCCCGTTCGGCGGCGGCCGGCGCCGCTGCCTCGGCGCGAGCTTCGCAACACAGGAGATGAAGATCGTGCTGCGCGCCGCGATTGAGCGCTTCTCGCTGTCGCCCGCCGGCGACGCACCCGAGCACAGCAGGCGGCGCTCGATCACGCTCAGCCCCGATCGCGGCGCGACGGTCGTGCTGCGGGAGCGCTCCCGCACATACGCCGCACCGGCGCGCGAGCTCGCCACGGCCGCCTGAGCCGGCATGGCCCGCGCCCTGCGCGGGTAGCAGAGCGCACGTGGATCTACTACGTCCCGTCCGGGCGTTCGACCGCACTCAGCAGCGCCACAAATGGCTTGCGATTCCGATGGCGGTCCTCAAGAAGTTCGGCGACGATCAGGCCGGCAACCTCGCCGCGCTGGTCGCGTACTACGCGTTCTTCTCGCTGTTCCCGCTGCTGCTGGTGTTCGTCACGATCCTCGGGTTCGTCCTCCAAGGCGACCCGAGCGCGCAGCGGTCGGTCGAGAACTCGGTGCTCGGCCAGTTCCCGATCATCGGCCAGCAGCTGCACGTGCACGCGCTGCGCGGCCGCGCGAGCGCGCTCGTGATCGGGATCGTGACCTCGCTGTGGGCGGGGCTGGGCATCACCCAGGCGGCCCAGAACGCGTTTGACCGCGTGTGGGCGGTGCCGTTCAAGGAGCGGCCCGATTTCCTGCACGCCCGCCTGCGCGGCCTCGCGCTGCTGGCCTGCCTCGGCGTCATGTTCATCGCCAGCACCGCGGTGTCGGGGCTCGTGACCGGCGGTCTCGGCGGCCCGGCCGCGAAAGTCGCCGGGATCGCGATCTCATTGGTGCTGAACCTGGGGCTGTTCCTCGCGGCCTTCCGGTTCATGACCGCCAAGACGATCGCGACAAGCTGCCTGTGGATCGGCGTGGTGGCGGCCGCGATCTTCTGGGAGATCCTCCAGGTGCTCGGCGGCTACTACATCGGCCACGTGCTCAAACACTCCACCAGCACCTACGGCCTGTTCGGGCTGGTGATCGCGCTGCTGGTGTTCCTGCACCTCGGCGCGCAGCTGACGCTGTACGCCGCCGAGATCAACGTCGTGATTGCGCGCAGGCTGTGGCCGCGCAGCCTGTTCGGTCCGGTCAGCCGCGCCGACGAGCAGACGCTCGAGGCGCTCGCCAAGGTCGAGGAGCGCCACGAGCGCGAGCGGATCGAGGTGCAGTTCGAGCCTGTCAAAACAGACGATCCGGCGCATCGCGCCTCGTAAGCGCGAGCGGCCACGAGCACAGCCCGCCCTCCGCCGGGCAGCCCGCGCACAGCGCCCGGTGCGGCACCTCCGCGACCTCGAATCGCCGCGCGCGGACGCGCTCTGTCAGCGTCCGCAGCCGGTCTTCAAGCTCGCCGGCGTCGGATGCGGCAAACCGCGCGCTCACCGGCTCGTGAGGCCGCTCCAGGAACACGTGCACGACCTCCACCTCCGGCGCGCCGGCCCGCAGCACCGCCAGCGCATACACCATCCGCTGTAGCGCATACCCCGCCGACTCCACCGCCGCCGCCGGGTCCGCGCCCTCGAGCCGGTCGCTCTTGTAGTCGACCACGAGCATCCGCCCCCCGCGCTCGCGCGCGAGCACGTCGAACGCCCCGGTGATCAGCGGTCCCTCCCCGCACACGAACGAGAAGCGCTCCTCACGCCGGACGCTCGAGGCCTCCCCGAGCCGCCGGCACAGCTCGCTGTCGGCAAACCCGCGCACCAGCGCGGCCACCTCGGACGCCTCGCTCTCCCCCAGCGCGAACGCGGCCGCCTCGATCACGGCCTCGGCGCCGGGCGCCACCGGCCGGCGGAAGTCGAGCTTCTCGAGCAACGCGTGGACGAGGATGCCGCGATCGATCGCGCTCAGCCCGGCGCCCGCGCCCCCGCCCGCGCCCCGCTCCTCGATCGCCGGCAGCCCCAGCACCCGCTCCATGTAGAAGCGGTAGCCGCAGCGCTCGAGCTCGCTCAGCGAGGAGTAGCTGAGCTGCGAGACCGTCGTCCCCGGCGGCTCCGGGCGCCTCGCCGGATCAAGTCCACCACCCGGACGCGCCGGGGTCCTGACCGTGACGGCGCGCTCGCCGACGTCCGCCTCCACCACCACCTCCGAGAGCCCCGCCTCGCGGAACGCGGGCAGGATCCAGCCCATCGCCGAGCCCTCGCGGTCCAGGCTCTCAACGCGCGCCGCCCCGCTCAGCACGAGCCGCTCGCGCGCCCGCGTCATCGCGACGTAGTAGATCCGCCGTTCCTCGGCCTCCTCCAAGACCCGCTGCTCGTCCCCCAGCGCAACCCAGTCGAGCGCGGGCAGCGCCCTGCCGGTCCCCGGCTCGCTCAGACGCAGCCCCAGCCGCCCGTCGCGTCCGATCCGCAGCAGCTCGCCGCCCCATCGCGGTCCGCGTCCGAGGTCCGCCACGCACACGATCTCGAACTCGAGCCCCTTGGCGCGGTGGATCGTCATCAGCCGCACCGCGTCGAGCCCCTCGCCCTCCACGGGCGCTTCGTTCTCGCGCAGCGCGCGTCCCCCGAGCCCCCGCGCCCGCGCCTGGATCAGCTCGAGGAACCCGCGCAGCTGCGCACCGTTGGCCGCCTCGTGCTCGCGCGCGAGCCGCATCAGCTTGCGCACGTTCGCCAGCCGCCGCTCGCCGCCGGGCATCGCGAGCATCGCCAGGTCGTAGTCGGTCTGCTCGAGCACCCGCTCGATCAGCTCCGCGAGCGACGCCCGCGCCGCCCCCTCGCGCTCGCGCGCAAACCACGTGGTGAAGTCCGCCAGCCGCTCGCGGTCCAGATCCGCCACGTCCAACTCCACCCCCGACTGCAGCACCCACCACGGATCCCGCTCCTCTGAACGCGCACGGGCCGCCAGCAGCACCAGCGCGTCGAGCGAGACCCCGACCAGCGGGCACGCGAGCACCGTGTACAGCGCCTCCTCGTCGCGCGGGTTGGCGAGCGCCCGCAGATAAGCGACGAGGTCGACGACCTGCGGGTGGGCCCAGTAGCCGCGTCCCCCGATCACATACGTGGGGATGCCACGGTCCTCCAGCGCGCGCTCATAGGCCCGCAGATCGGTGGAGGCGCGTGTCAGCACCACGATCTGGCCGGCGCGGGCACCGCCCATCACGAGCTCCTCGACGCGCGCGGCCAGCGCCCGCGCCTCCGCCACCCGCCACGGCGACGCGATTCCCTCGGCGGCGTAGTCGGCGCCCTTGTCGGCGACCAGCAGCTCAACCAGCGGCTCCGGCGCGCCTGCCGGCTCCCGCCCTGGCTCGAGCGCCACGAACCGCTCCCCGATCGCCGACGCGAACGCGCGACCCAGCACCTCCAGGATCTCCGGCCGCGAGCGGAAGTTCCTGCGCAGCGTGAGGCGCGCCCCCATCTGCGCGAGCCGCGCCCCCCGCTGCTCGAACAGCTCGACGTCCGCGTGCCGAAAGCCGTAGATCGACTGCTGCGCGTCGCCGACCGTGAACAGGTTTCCCCGCCCGATCAGCTCGATCAGCTCGAGCTGCACCGCGTTGGTGTCCTGCAGCTCGTCGACCATGATCGCCTCGAACCGGCGGGCGTAGCGCTCGCGCAGCTCCGGCTGGGCCCGCAGCAGCTCCAGGCATTCGAGCTCGAGGTCCTCGAAGTCAAGGCCCGACGCCTCCCGCTTCAGCGCCCCGTAGCGGGCGCCGAAGTCCGCGAGCAGGCGATTCAGCAGCGCGTGGATCCCCCCCGCCCGCCCGTGCTCGAGCGCTCCGCGCAGCCGCGCCAGCGCGTCGCTGTACTGCACGCACGCCGGCGTCGACAGGGCGGCGCCGTTGCCGCCCGGCAGCGCCAGCGCCTCGAGCGCCCCCGGCCACGGGTCCTCCCCGGCCAGCAGCTCCTCGCAGCGCCCGAGCCGCTCCAGCGCGAGCACCACCCGCGCGCCGGGATCGCTCAGCGCGCCAAGCTCGCCGGCCACCCGCTGCGCGGCCGCCAGCACCTCGGCGCGCAGCGGCTCGAGCGCCGGGGGCGGGCCCAGCGGCGGCAGCGACGGCTCCCGCTCCCCGCGCGAGCGAAGCTCGCCGTAGGTTCCGATGATCGCGCCGCGCAGCGCACCCGGGCCGTAGGACGCGATCAGCTCGACCCCGCCCGGCTCTCGCGCCAGCGCCTCGAGCGCCGCCTCGAACGCCGCGCCCGCAAGCCGCTCTGAGTCCTGCTCGTCGAGCACCTTGAACCCCGGGTCGATCCCGGCGCTGAGCGCGTGCGTGCGCAGCGCCCGCGCGCAGAAGCCGTGGATCGTCGAGATGAACGCGCGCTCGGTATCGCGCGCCTCACTCAAGGCACCGAGTTCGCGCAGCCGCGCGCGGATCCGGTCGCGCAGCTCCGCGGCGGCCTTGTCGGTGAACGTGATCGTGAGGATCGCGCCGACCGCGACGCCGTCCTCGAGCACCGTCCGCACGAACCGCTCGACCAGCACCGAGGTCTTGCCGCTGCCGGCGCCCGCGTCCACCAGCAGATCGCCGCTGCGCCGCTCGATCGCCTCCAGCTGCTCGCCGGTGGGGTGCGCTACGAGCTCACTGAGCACGGCAGATCCCCGGGTACCTGCAGCCCTCGCGCGAGCACGTCTGCGGGCACGGCTCGAGCTCGCCTGAGCGCAGCCGCCGCGCGAGCGCCACCGCCCGCGCCTCGGCGTCGGCCAGGACCGCCTCGAGCTCCGCCGGCTCACGGCTGTCGGCCGCGAACACGCAATCGCCGAGCGCCGCCCCCTCCAGGAACACCCCCCGCGCGCGCAGATCGTTGCCCCCGAGCGGCTGGTAGAAGCCGGCCACCGGCTCGAGCCCCAGCAGCCGGCGCGCCGCGAGCATGTACAGCGCCACCTGGAGCTGGCGCTCTGAGGCCCACTTGCCGCCCTGGTGCTCGGGCTTCGCGGGCCCGCTCTTGTAGTCGCGCACGACCGCGTGGCCGGCGCCGTCGACGTCGAGCCGGTCGATCACGCCGCGCAGCCGCACCCCGTCGCCCAGCTCGAGCGCCGGCAGCTCGGATTCCTCGAACCCGAACCGCAGCTCGAGCTGTTCGGGCCGCCATCCGTTCGCGGTGCGCGCCTCGTGGGCGAGGTAGCGGCGCAGGTCGGCCTCGATCGCGCGAAGCGCGCCCGCCCTGACCCCCTCTGGCCGCCACGGCGCCAGCAGCGGGCCGCGCTCTGCCAGCAGCTCGCCGAGGATCCGCTGAGCGTCGGGCAGGTTCTGCGGCGTGACGGCGCCGCCCAGCCGGCTCAGCAGCTCCTCGAGCAGCGAGTGCACGAAGCTGCCGCGCACGAGCGGGTCGGCCTCGGGCTCGAGCTGCGCGGGCGCAAGCTCGCGCTCCACCAGCCACTTGACCGGGCAGTCGGCGTAGCACTCGAGCGCACCGGCCGACAGCAGCTCGGCGTGCCGGACCTGGGCCAGGGCGCCGGCGCCGAGCCCGAGCGGCTGCGCCTGAGCGATCGTCTGGGTGCTCCGCGCCGCCTCGGCGGCCGCGGTCCGGGCCGCCTCGCGCGCGGTCGGCGCGGTCGCGCTTCCCCATACCACGTCGGCCAGCAGCCGCCGGCGCCGCCTGTTTGGCCACTCCTCGTCGAGCAGCTCCGCGACGTCCGCGATGAACGGCGAGGGCAGCGCCAGGTTCCCCTCCTCGTCGGAGCTGCGGTAGCTGAGCACCACCCTTTCGGTGGCCCGTGACACGCACGCGTAGAACAGGTAGCGCTCGCGCTCGAGCGAGTCCTCGCTGCCCGCCAGCCGCAGCCCGGAGCTCGCCGCCAGCTCGAAGCGCCGCTCGTCTGAGAGGAACGGCTCGGGCGCCCCCGGCAGCGGAAACTCGCCCTCCTGCAGCCCGCACACGAACACCGCGCGGAAGCGGCGCGCCCTGATCGCGAGCGGCTCGGCCAGCAGCACCGCGCTGTCCTGCGAAGGGGGGGCCGAGCGGACCTCGAGCTCCGAGAGCAGCTCGATCAGCTCGGGCCCCGCCGGCCGCTCGCCGAGCTCGGCGAGCTGCTCGCAGGCCGCGAGCAGCGCCGCCAGCGCCGCCGCGTCGCGCTCCTCGCGCGCCGACAGGACCGGCGCCTGGGCGCGGTGTGGCTGTGCGAACAGCCGCCGCGCCCGGCGGCTCAGCTCCGCCAGCGGGTCGGCGGCGTCGCGCAGCTCGTCGATCTCGTTGAGCTCGAAGCCGAGCCGCTCGCGCGCCTGGGCGAGCGTTCGGAGCCCCTCCCGCCGGACGTCTGCTTCGAGCCCGTCCGCGAGCTCGCGCCGGCGCAGCACGCCGGGCGCGCGCAGATACTCGATCAGATCGCCGGCGCTCGCTCGCTCACCGAGCCACGCGCAGCGCGCGAGCGCCAGCAGCCCGCGGCCGAGCGGCGTGTGCCCGAGCTTCTGTTGCCGCGCGTACGCCAGGGGCACGCCGTACTCGGCGAACACCGAGGCGACGAGCGGCGCGACCCCGGCCGGGGAGCGGTAGACGACCACGATCTCGCCGGGCGGCACGCCGGCGCCCAGCAGCTCCAGGATCTCGGCCGCGACGAGCTCCGCCTCGGCCCGCTCTCCGCCCGCCTCCAGCAGGCGGATCGCGTCGCCGGGGTCGATGCGCTCCCGCGGACCTGGCTCAAACAGCGACCGTTCGGCGTGATGCAGCGCGTGGCGGGCGCCCGGCGCGTAGTGCTCGTCGAGCGCCGGCAGCTCCAGCACGCGCTCCGCCAGCGGCCTCAGCTCCTCCACGGTCGGGGCGCGCGCCGCAAGCGCCGCGCGCCCCGGCTCGTAGGTCAGCGACACCGTCACTTCGGCCCCCACCACCCGCGCCAGCGTCTCGACCGCGTCGCGCTCCAGTCCCGTCAGATCGTCGAAGCCGTAGAAGAACACGGCGTCCGAGCCCCACCGCCCGGGCGCGGCGCGCAGCCCATCGAGCGCGCGCCACGCGAACAGATCGCCGTCGACGCGGCCGCGCCGGTCGAGCTCGCGCACGTACCCCGAGTACAGCGCCGCCAGCTCCCCGGCGTAGGCCGCGCGCCGCTCGTCCTGCGCCGCCCACGCGCGCAGCGCCTGGGCGAAGCGCTGCGGCGTGACCAGGTCCCGCTGCAGCTCGGCGATAAGCGCCCCGAGCGCGGGCGCGAACCCGGGGGCGCTCGCGGACGGGGCGAGCGTCTGAAGCGACGCGCGCGCGACCGTGTGCTGCAGCACACGGTCGCGCTGGAGCGCCGACAGCCGGCGCCCCGTGTAGCCCGCCCGCCGCGCGATCTCCTGCGCCAGCCCTCCGAACGTCAGCACCGTGCCGAGCGCGGCGCGCTCGCTTGCCAGCTCGCGCGCGTAGTGCTCGGCGTCGGCCCACGTCGGCACGACGAGCAGCGCTCCACGCTGCGCGGCGTCGGCGTAGGCGCCGAGCACCTCGCCGGCCTTGGCCGAGTTTGCGGCTCCGAGCACGAGCGTCAGCGGCATGCAGCCGATGATGGCGCTCGGGGATGACGTCTATGCGGCTTCGGCCGGCGCCTCGCCGGCAGCACCGGCGTCCTCGGAGACCTCGGGCGGCCTGGCCCCCTCCTTCGCCCACGGCTCGTCGAACTCCACCCGCCACTTGCCGTCCTCGGCCTGCTGGAGCGCCAGCCGGGCGCGGAAGCTGCGGCCAGAGCGGCCCTTGAAGCCGCTGACGGGCTTCTGCGTTCGCCCGGTCTTGATCAGCTCGCGCGCGACCGACACCGGCAGCTGCTTGCCGGCCTTCGACTTCCAGATCACGAACCCGCATCCTGGGTCCTCACGCGACCAGCACGAGTAGCCCTTGCGGTTCTCGACGATGTCGTGGCCGCAGATCGGGCACGGCCCGAGGTTCGCGCGCGGGATCCGAACGTCCTTGAGCTTGGCGTCGAGCTCGGAGACGGTGTCCGCGGTGAACTTGACGATGTCGCCCATGAACGCCTCGCGCGAGTCCGCGCCGCTCTCGATCCGGGCCAGGCGGTGCTCCCACTCGCCGGTCAGCCCCGGCGAGGTCAGCGCATGCTCGCCGAGCAGCCTGATCACGTTCAGCCCCTTCTCGGTGACGACCAGCGCCCGGGCGTCGCGCTCCACGTAGCCCACCTGGATCAACCGCTCGATGATCGCGGCGCGCGTCGCGGGCGTCCCGATCCCCGACTCCTTCATCGCCTCGCGCAGCTCGTCGTCGTCGACCAGCTTGCCCGCGGTCTCCATCGCTCGCAGCAGCGAGCCGTCGGTGTAGCGCCGCGGCGGCTTGGTCTCCTTCTGCTCGCTTTCGAGTTCCCGCACAGCCGCCGCCTCGCCCTGCTCCAGGCGCGGCAGCCGCTGCTCACGGCCCTGGTCGTCCTCGTCGCGATCTGATTCCGGCAGCTCCCCGTACACCCCGCGCCAGCCGGGCACCAGCATCAGCTTGCCGCGCGTGCGGAACACGTGCTCGCCGACGGTCGTCTCGACGCGCGTGTTCTCGAACACCGCGTCGGGATGGAAGATCGCGAGGAAACGGCGCACCACCAGGTCGTAGATCCGGCGGTCGTCGTCGGACATCTTCTCGACGGGGTGGCGCTCGGCGCGCGTCGGGATGATCGCGTGGTGATCGCTGACGCGCTCGTTGTTGATGACCCGGCCGAGCGGCAGCACGTCCAGCCCGAGCACGTACCGCGAGGCCTCCGCGTACTCCTGCTGGCCGCCGACCAGCCGCGCGATCGGCTTGATGTCGCCGATCATGTCGCTGGTCAGATAGCGCGAGTTCGTACGGGGATAGGTCAGCGCCTTGTGCTCTTCGTAGAGCCGCTGCGCCCCCGCGAGCGTGCGCCGGGCGGTGAACCCGAAGCGGCTCGAGGCGTCGCTCTGCAGCGAGGTCAGGTCGTACAGCAGCGGGGCGCGCTGCTTCTGCTCTGACTTCTCGAGCTTGGTGATCGTGCCGGTCTGGCCGCGGCACCCCTCGACCACCGCGGCGGCGGCCTCGACGGAGGCGACCCGCGGGTTCGCCCCGTCGTGGTAGCGGCCCTCGTACAGCCGCTCGGCAGGCTCGGAGACAGGATCGAAGGTCGCATCCACAACCCAGTAGGGCTCCGGCTCAAAGGCGCGGATCTCCTGCTCGCGGCGGGCCAGGATCGCCAGCGTCGGCGTCTGCACGCGCCCCAGCGACACCGCGCCGTCGAAGCTCGACCGCAGCCGGATCGTCGCCGCGCGCGTCGCGTTCATCCCGACGATCCAATCGGCCTCCGAGCGCGACCGGGCCGCCGCCTCCAGCGATGCCAGCTCGCCCCCGGGGCGCAGCGACCCGAACGCCGCCTCGATCGCCTGCCGCGTCATCGAGTTCAGCCACAGCCGCTTGACCGGCTTCTTGGAGCCCGACTTCTCGTAGATGTACGCAAAGATCAGCTCGCCCTCGCGACCGGCGTCGCAGGCGTTGACGACCGTCTCGACCTCGTTGGAGGCGAGCAGCCGCTTGACGACGTTCATCTGCTTGCGCGAGCGCTCGTCGCGCACGACCAGCTTGAAACGGTCGGGCACGATCGGCAGATCGGCCATCCGCCACTTCTTGAAGCGATCGTCGTACTCGTCGGGGTCGGCCAGCTGCACGAGGTGGCCGACGGCCCACGTGACGACGTGCTCGTCGCCCTCGAGGTAGCCCTCGTGCTTGGTGAATGCCCCCGGCAGCACCGCGACCAGATCGCGACCGACCGACGGCTTCTCGGCGATTACCAGTGTCTTGCCCATCGGGTCCGCGGAGGGTAGCGCCCGCGGCAAGCGCCACCTGAACGATTCAGTGCGCGCGCAGCTGCAGAGCGCGCTCCGCGACCCAGGGAAGGTCGAGCATCTGCGCGGTATTTGCGGCGGCTTCGATCAGCTCTGTACGGCGCCTGCCATTGCCGAGCGCGAGCGCGTAGTCAAGCTGCGTATGCGCCAGCAGGACGGGCGCGTTCAGGCGGCCGTTGGCCTCGAGCGCCAGCTCGAAGTGCGCCGCGGCCTGCTCTTCGCGCCCCGTCGTGGCCGCGAGCTTGCCGAGGTACCTGGCGGCCGACCCGAGGCAGGCCGCCGCCAGCCCGATCACGACGTTCATCTCGCGGTAGGCCGCCAGCCGGTCGTGCAGCAGGGCCGCGCGCTCGGCATCGCCCAGGCCCGCGCAGACATCGCTCAGCAGCGTCATCGCGATCATCCAGTCGCCGTCCTGTGGGATGTCCTCGAGGCCGCCCGCCGCGAGCCGCTCAAATTCCTGGCGGGCCTCATCGCGACGGCCACTTTCGAGCAGCAGCGTCGCCAGCGCCGCCCGCCAGGCGGGCCGTGCGGGGTTCGCTGCCACGAGTTCTCGCGCCGCCTGCTCGAGCTCGCCGATCCGCAGCTGCTCTCGCCTGATCGCCAGCAGCTGGACCGCGTAGTACTGCCCGGCGGTCAGCGCTTCGGCGCTGGCGCCGGTCGCGAGCGCCTGCGCCGAGAGCTCGTCGGCGTGCGCGAGCGACCCCGCCAGCAGCGCCCGCATCGCCCGCCACACCGTCGCGTTCCACAGGTACAGGGGCTGGCCCAGCCGCTGCGCGCCGGCGGTGAACGCGTCGATCTGGGCCTCGACGCCGCCACGATCGCCCAGCTCCAGCAGATCCACCACCAGCCACGCGTGTCCCTGCAGCTCGAGCTCGGGGTTGCCCGCGCGCCGAGCCTCGGTGAGCAGCTCGGTCGAGGCCTCCAGGCGCTGCTTGAGATGAACCGGGTCCCACAGCGCCCGGCGCCGCGCGGCGGCGGCGTACGCGAGCGCCTCGGCGTCGTCCAGCGCGGCGGCGAGCTCGGTCGCCTCCGCGCTCAGCGCCCGCATCCGGTCGCGCTGCGGCGAGTAGTAGAGCGCGCCGCACAGCCGCGCCAGCAGCTGGACCCGGCGCAGCGTGTGCTCGCCGGCGGTCAGCTCGAGCGCCCGCTGCAACAGCTCGATCAGCTCCTCGTCGACCACCCCGGGCTGCTGGATGTAGCGCTGCGAGGCGCCGATCGCCGCCCGCGCGAGCGACGCCCCATCCCCCAGCTCCGACGCGATCGCCGCCGCCTCGCGCAGCGCCTCCAGGGCCGGCTGGCGCTCGCCGGCCAGGGTCCGGGCCTCGCCCAGCGCGAGCAGCAGCTCGCACCGGCGCTGGCGGTCGCCCGGAGCGAAGCGCCGCTGGACCTCGAGCGCCCGGGCGTAGTGCTCGGCGGCCTCCTCGTGGGCGAGCATCTCGCTCGCCTGCGCGCCGGCGTCGACCGCGTAGCGGATCGCCTTCTCGGCATCCTGGGGACCGGCGGCCCTGGTGAAGTGCCTTGCGAGCGCGGTCAGGTGGTGCCCGTCGCCCGCCTGCTCGAGCGCCTCGCCGACGCGCCGGTGAATCCGCGTCCGTCGCGGGCTCGACATCCCCTCGTACAGGGTCTCCCGGATCAGGGCGTGGGCGAAGCTGTAGCGGCCCGGCATCGCGGGCGACTCGGTGATCAGGCCGGCTTCGAGCGCCGCGTCGAGCGCGCTCAGGAACTCCTCCTCGTCGAGCGAGGTGATCCGCTCCAGCAGCGTCGCGTCGAAGTCCCGCCCGATCACCGCGGCCACACGCAGGCACGCCAGTGCCTGCGAATCGAGCCGCGCCAGCCGCCGCGCGATCACGTCGCGCACGCCCTCTGGCACCGCGACCCGCTGGAGCACGCTCGCCCCGGCGCCTTCGATCGCGATCCCGGCCTCGGCGAGGTGGCGGACGATCTCCTCGATGAAGAATGGATTGCCCTCGGTCTCCTGGTAGAGCGCGCGACGCAGGGCCGCCGACGGGACGGTTCCCGTGCGCAGCTCGACGAGCCGCCCGGTGTCGGGCTCGGACAGGCCGTGGAGGTCGAGCTGCGTCACGAGCCGCTCGCGCCGAAGGTCGAGCAGTGCCTCGGTGAACGACTCGGCCTCGGTCGAGCGGTAGGTGCCGAGGATCAGCATTCGCGCCGGCTCGGGCGCCCGCGCCAGATGACGAAGCAGCAGCAGCGTCGGCTTGTCGGCCCATTGCAGGTCGTCGAGCACGAGCAGCACCGGTGCCCCCACGGAGATCTCCGACAGCAGCCCGACGACCGCCTCGAACAGGCGGTAGCGCTCGGTCTCGGGGTCGGTGAGCGCCGCGGGCGCGAGCTCCGGTGCGCGGCGCCGCAGCTCCGGGATCAGCCGCGCCAGCTCGGCGCCGTATTCGCGTGCGGTCGCGCGCAGCTGCGCGAACGGGATCCTCGTCACGTAGTGGCGCAGGGCCTCGAGGAACGGCTGGTAGGGGACCACGTTCTCCTGCGGCGAGCGGCCCGCCAGCACCACGGCCCCATGCTCGTGGGCCATATGCGCGAGGTGCGCCATCAGGCTGGTCTTGCCGATCCCCGGGTCACCGGCGATCAGGACCAGGCGCTCACCGCCGGCGCGGCGCGCGGCCGCCTGCGCGGCCGCCGACCACAGCGATCCGAGCTGCTCGAGCTCCGGGCCGCGGCCCACCAGCGGCTGCGCCGCGCGCGCCTGGAGCTCGGGCGGCAGCTCAAGCTGCGGTCCCGCGGGCGCGTGCGCGCCGTCGCCCGGCTCCTCGCGCCCGCGCGGTCGCAGCAGTCGCTCGTGCACGGCGATCGCATCGGGCGAGGGCGCCGTGCCGAGCTCGTCGCGCAGCAGCGTGCGCAGCTGCTCGAACACCCGCAGCGCCTCGGCCACGTTGCCCTCGGCGGCGAGCGCCTCCATCAGCAGCACGTATCCCGACTCCCTGTAGGGCTCGCTCTCGATCAGGCTGCGCGCCGCCCGCTGCGCGGACGCGAGCTGGCTGCCGCCGAGCTCGAGCCCGGCACGGCCGACCACCTCGAGTGCCGCGAGGCGGACCTCCTCCAGCTCGCGCCGGCGCGGCTCGAGCCACGGCGCCGCCGACCCGGGCAAGAGCCCCCGGCGGGCGATGTTCAGCGGCACCTGCGCCAGCGCCCAGGCGGTGCGTGGGTCGCGGCCGGCCAGCGCCTGCTGTGCCCGCTCGATCTCGACGCCCGCGGCCTCGACGTCGACCCACACCGGCTCGGGCAGGCTCAGGATCAGCTCGTCGCGGCCGCTCAGCGCGTTGCCATCCCCGAGGCCGCTGCGAAGCCTCGAGAGGAGCGTTCGCAGCGCCCCGTCCTGCGACTGCGGCGCGCGCTGGGGCCACAGCGCACCGATCAGCTCTTCGCGCCCGACGTGGCGCGCACGGTTCAGGACCAGGTACGCGAGCAGCAGCGGCACCTGCTTGCCCCGCAACCCGTCCGCCAGCTGCGCGCCGTCGACCTCGACAGACAACCGCCCGCAGAGCTGGATGCGGGTCCGGTCTGCGACGCCGCGATCAGCTGAAACGTTCTGGAAACGCGTCGACAACGGCAGCGGAGCATCGTACCGCCGTGGAATCGGGGGCAGACAACACACACGACGCGCTCGGCGGGGCGCAAGAGGTAACCGGTAAACGCACGATGAGTTCTATCGACGAGGGGCAGCTGCGAATCGCATACTGCGAGTGTGGGGCGAGACTCGCCGGCGGATCGGAGCAGGAGCTCTTCGAGGCGACGCAGCGGCACCTCGCGCACCATCATCCACAGCTCCTTGGGGCGCTGGGGCTAGACCTGGTGCAACAAATGGCCGAGAACGTAGGGGGGCTGTGATGACGCCTAACGGCATCCCGGGGGCGCATAACGCCTAGCGGGCGGGCGGTGTTGCAGACCACCGCCCGCCCCACGGCGCTTCGCCGCGCCCTCACCCTCCGCAGGGCCCGGTGCTGAGCGTCCCCGTTCGGGCGCGCGCCTTGGCGAGCTGCGCGCGCACGAGCGCGTTCGGCACCGCGAAGCCGCCCGGATGGCCGGCGCCGGTGATCGCCGCGAACACCGTCGCCACGACCTGGCCCGCGGCGTCGACCATCGGCCCACCCGAGTTCCCCGGCCGCACGCGTCCGCGCAGCGAGGTGATGCTCCGCAGGACCGGCCCGTTGCCGTACGCGTCCTCGGTGCTGACGGTCTGCGTCTGCCCGATCCGGCCCGGCTCGGCGTCGAACGGACCGTCCAGCGGATAGCCGAGGATCGCCGCGGCGGTGCCCGCCTTGGGCGAGGACACGATCCCCAGCGGCGGCTCGGACAGCCCCGTCACGCGCAGGATCGCGATGTCGTCGTGCGGGTCGAAGTCGACCGCCTGCGCGGGCAGGCCGGGCGACCCGCCGTGCACCTGAACGACCGTGTCGGTCTCGCCGGCGACGACGTGCGCGTTGGTGACGACCAGCCCCGGCGCCGCGACCCAGCCGCTGCCCTCGACGCCGAGCCCGCAGGCGGTGCCGACCACGCGCAGCACGCTCGGGGCCGCCGCGCGGACGCCCGGCGTGCGCAGGATCGCGCGGTTGGGGGCGGGCACGTCCGCCGCCGGCCCGCGGACCGACGGCAGCGGATCGAACCGCGCCAGCGCGTTCAGGATCGGTCCCGACGGCGGCAGCAGCTGGTTCAGCCCCCGCAGGATCGCCGAACGCTGGATGTCGCGGCGCAGTTGGAGCGATCCGCTCGACTGCACCGCGACCGCCCCGACGATCCACGCGATCCCGAGCCCCACGCATCCGGTCAGAACGGCGCCCATCAGCCCGTCGACGGTCCGCAGGCCCGGCACCCGCAGCCGCGCTCGCGCCTGGATCCCGAGGCCCTCGAATCCGCTTGCGAGCACGCCGCCGGCCAGCAGCGCGCCGAGCAGCCCGAACAGCGGGGCGTATTGCGAGTGCGAGCCACCCGGCAGCAGCAGCGGCCCGATGCGCGTCCCGACGAACGCACCCAGCGCGAAGCCGATCAGTGACAGCACGCCGACGATGAAGCCCTGCGCATAGCCGTAGAACGCGAGCGCCGCCGTGAACGCCACGATCAGCCAGTCGATCCCGGTCATGGGTACCTGAGCTTAGGGAGCGGGCGGCAGCGGTTCTCGCCGGTTCGGCCCACCACCCGGCTTCGGGTCGCCACCGCGTGCTCTACCGTTCCGCACAAGTTGGCACAAGCAGGCCTTTTGGTGCACGATGCGCGGCGGTCCGCGCCGCGGGGCAGGCGGCGGCGGCGCCGGATTGCGCGCGCGGTGGCGCTCGTGGTCCTCGCCGGCGTGGCGTTCGCCGTCGGGATCGTCGTCGCGACCGGCCCCGGACGGGCCGAGCGCCAGCTCGTGACGCGCTACGTGCGGGCCTGGGCCCACGGCGACTACGCGCAGATGTACTCGCTGCTCGACCCCCGCTCGCGCGCCGGCCTCTCGCTCGCGCAGTTCACCGCGGCCTACCAGAACGCCGCGACGACGGCCACGCTCCAGTCGCTCATCCCCCGGCGGGTCGGCAGCCGCTCGGGGAGCGTGATCCCGGTCCGGATGATCGTCACCACCAGGCTGTTCGGGACCCTGCGCGAGATCCTCGACGTGCCGCTTAGCGGCAGCGGCTCGAGCGCCAGCGTCCACTACTCCTCGACGCTGCTGTTCCCCGGGCTGCGGGCCGGCGAGCAGCTCTCAAGAGCCACCCAGCTGCCGCCGCGCGCCACGCTGCTCGCCGCGGACGGCACCCCGCTCGCCCAGGGGCCCGACCGCACCTCGCCGATCCCCGACGTCGCGGGCCAGATCGCCGGCGTGCTCGGGCCGATCCCGCCCGCCGAGGCACAGGCATACGCCGCGAAGGGTTATCCCCCGGACGCGAAGGTCGGGCTCGACGGGCTCGAGCGGATCTTCCAGGACCGCTTGGCGGGCACGATCGGGGGCACGCTGCTGGCCGGGCACCGCGTGCTCGCTCACGTGGCGCCGGTTCCCGCGGGGCCGGTGAAGACCACGATCGACCCGCGGATCGAGCGGGCCGCGATCGCGGCGATCGCGGGGCGCTACGCCGGGATCGCCGCGATGGACCCGCGCACGGGGGCCGTCCTGGCGCTTGCGGGCGTCGCCTTCTCCGCGCTTCAGCCGCCCGGTTCGACGATGAAGATCATCACGGTCACCGGCGCCCTGCAGGCCGGAATCGTGAAGCTCACCGACACCTTCCCGATCGCCACCGGCGCGACGCTCGACGGCTACTTCCTCAGCAACGCCAACGGCGAGGCCTGCGGCGGCACCCTGCTGAACGCGTTCGCGGTGTCGTGCAACTCGGTGTTCGCCCCACTCGGCGCGAGGCTCGGCGGAGCGCGCCTTGTCGCGACCGCCGAACGGTTCGGCTTCAACCACCCGTCCTCGATCCCGGGCGCTCCGGAGAGCACGATCCCGCCGGCCAGCAAGATCGGCGACAGCCTGGCGGTCGGCTCCTCGGCGATCGGACAGGGGATGGTGCAGACCAACGCGCTCGAGATGACCGACGTCGCGGCGACGATCGCGATGGGCGGCAGGCGCCCGGTGCCGACGCTGCTCACCGGCCAGCGCCCGCGGTTCGTGCACGTCACGAGCCGCCGCGTCGCGCACCTCGTGCAGCGGATGATGGTCGCGGTCGTGGAGTTCGGAACTGGCGTGGCCGCCCAGATCCCGGGCGTCACGGTCGCCGGCAAGACCGGCACCGCCGAGCTGACCAACACCTCGAGCCCTGGCGCCAGCTCCGCCCAGAACACCGACGCGTGGTTCGTCGGCTACGCCCCGGTCGGGCACCCGAAGATCGTGGCGGGCGCGCTCTTCCCAAATGCCGGCGCGGGCGGCCAGACCGCCGCTCCCGCGATCCGCCAGGTGCTGATCGCCGGCCTGTCCTGACGGGGTGACGGGAGCCTACGGACGGTAGGCCGCGCCGACCAGCGCCGGGGCGTACGTTCCCTGCGTCCAGACCGCCAGGCCCCGGTCCTTCGGTCCGAGGGCGAGCGTCAGATCGGCGGCGTAGTCCGTGCTCGACACCTCCCTGACCGAGCCGAACTGGCTGCTGCGCGGCTTGCTCACCGCCGCGTACACGTGACCGGAGCGGATCCACCCGAGCAGCGCCAGCCCTCCGGGTCCGATCGCCACCGCCGGGGCCTGGGATCCGTCGATCGCGCCCAGCTGCCGCGCGCTCGTGAAGTGGCCGCCCTTGCGGCGGACTGCCGCGCTGACCGCGCACACCCCGCTGCGATCGCACGCCTTCCAGGCCAGCACCTCGTCGCCGGCGCCGTCGCCCGCGATCGACACGTCGGCGGCGAGGCCGCCGCCGAACGCGCGCACTCGCGGCGAGCGGCTCAGGTCGGCCACCTCCACCTCAGAGTGGTAGGCGTTGCGCGCGTCGAACCACCCGTCGACCCACGCGAACGTCGGCGCGCTGGTCGTGGAGGCCGCGGCCAGCTCGTCGATCTGGTGCCCTTTGGGCAGCGTGATCGCGGTGCGCCGGCCGGTGGGGGCTTTCGAGCTGCTGCCCTCGGCAACGAGGATCGAGCGGGGGCCGGGCGCACCGGTCTGGCCCGACGCGGCCGTCCACGCGATGAAGCTGTGGCCGTCGGGCATCGCGCTTACCGCCAGCGCCTGCGGGTCCGAGCCGCGCGCGGCGAGCTGGTGCGTCGCGCCGAGGTGCCCGGGCTGGCCCTGCGCGCTCCAAACGCCGTGGGAGGTCGCGACCGCGGCCAGCAGCTGCCCGCCCCCGAGCGGCACGAGCGAGCCCAGCGTGAACCCCGACAGGTTGCGCACGAGCGTCTGCCAGCTGAAGCGAACGCGCGAGAGCGAACCCACCTCCGCGACGCTGCAGCAGTCATAGCCCTTCGGGCTGTTGCCGGTCAGGATCTCCAGCGAGGGGCCGGTCACGGCGAGCCCAAGGATCTGCTGCGAGTGAGGCACGGAGTAGGGGGTCCCCACCCGACCGCTTGCCGATCGCGCGGTCAGCCACGCGGTTGAGTTCGCGGGGTTGTCCTCGTCCCACACGCGAAAGCCGACATCGGCCGCGCCGGTCGGTCCGAACGCGATCCGCGCGGGCGTGACGTCCAGGTGCTCGGGTGGCGAGAAGCGCTGCGGCGGGCTCCACGCCGCGAGCGCCGGGGACGCGCACAGCGCCGCGAGCGCGAGTCCTACATATGCGGCCCGCGCCAAACCTCGCCGTGGCGGTGCTCGACCCAGATCCCGGCCAGCGCTCCGGCCACGATCCCGATCGCGATTCCGAGCACGATGATCGTCGTGTTGGCCCCGGCCGGCCTCGTGTAGCCGACGACCACGATCGGGATCGCGATCGCGGCGAACACGCCGATCGCCGTCGCCAGCGGGTTGAAGCGCACACTGGGCGGCGTGGATGGCCCGCGCGGCGGAGGCTCGGGTACTCGCCACCGATCGTCGTCCTGGTTCAAAGGTCGAGCGAGATCGTCGTCGGCTTCGACTGCCCCGCGGCGTAGATCTCAAGCGTCAGCGGTCGGTTGGAGTAGACGGACGTGTTGAGCTTGAACAGCAGCAGGCGGCCCTGCGTGGGACCGTAGCTGGCGGTCGTGTCGAGCGCCGGCTCGGTGCCGTTCGGCGCGAGCGTCTGCGCGGTCCAGGCATACGGGTTGGCCGACGCGCTGAGCGGGACCGGGTAGTACCTGATCCCCTGGGTGTCGACGATGTCGAACGAGCTCGTGGTCGTCTTCGGCGCGCTGGTCTCGTTTCTGGCCCACAGGAACACGCCGTACCAGAGCTCGTCGGGCTTCAGTGAGCGGTCGGCGGGCGGCACGCCTGCCAGGTATTGGCTGTCCTCGGTGTCGTACTGGTTCAGCTCGCGTGAGACCTCGAGCTGGTAGGTGATGTTCCCCGCCGAAGCGTAGGAGCCGTTGTTGTTGGCGCCGACGTCGGTGCCGTTACCGCCGCCCGTGCCGGCGCCGCTCGCCGCGTTGCCGACGTGATGCGTTGCGCTTCCGCCGCACGACGCGAGACCGAGCGCCAGCACGAGCGCGATCAGGGCCTGCCGTGCTTTCACAGACCAGCAGTCTAATCAGCGACCCGCGACGGTCGCGCGCTTCCCCCGGCCGCGCCCATCCTCGAGGATCGTCCGCAGCCTGCGCATCGCCTTGGCGGCCTGGCGGCGCGTCCAGCTGCGCGCGCCCAGGCCCTCCATCAGCCGGTCCGACAGCAGCGCCGGCTCGGTCTCGAACGTGTACTCGACCTTGGTCGTCCCGGACGCGCCCGGCGAGAGCGTGTAGGTCCCCAGCATCCGCGTGCGGTTGAACTTGCCGCCACGCCCTCGCTCCACGATCCGGTAGGGCGGCCGTACCTCCGAGAACGTCATGTCCGCCCAGGAGAAGCGGCTGAGCGGCGCCCCGACCCTGAAGCGCGCCCCGGCCCCGGCGCCGACCGAGTCCTCGCGGGTCAGGTGCCAGTCGGTCAGGTAGTGGTCGCTGAACTCAGCGTGGTTGGCGATATCCGCCAGGTAGGCGAACACCTCCTCACGCGGCCGCGCGATCGTGGTGGAGACGGTGAACGGGTCCACGGTCGCGGGATTCTATTTGCGCGTATCTACGCGGCGGTCCGGCGATCGGTGATCCGAAGCGTGGCGCCGAACTCCGGGCCGTGCACCAGTCGCGAGCTCACCGGCGGGCGGCGCTCGAGCGCACGGCACAGCTCGCACACGAGCACGCCCGAGTCGTACGCGTAGACGCGCTCGCCGATCAGCGGCGTGCGCCGGCAGCGGGCGCAGCGTTCCGATTGCGCCGCCATCTGATCGACGCCGCGGCGCAGCAGCGCCCGCTCCAGCGCGGATATCGCATCTTGGACGGAGTCCATGGCATCGACTTTTCGTCGAGCCGGACCCGGTTCCTGCACCCGCTTGCAACGTCAAAACGCACGGAACAGCCGGGCAAATCGGTTTCTTTTGGCTTTATCTCGCCTTTGCAGGGCCTTTGACGTGCAGGCTATGATGGTGTCGCTGAGTTAGACGGCTCGGCGAGTCTGCTTGCCCCCCAACCAGGAGATGTGCCCTCGATGAAAGCTTGGACGTCGGGCAACGTTGCGGGGACCGGAACCTTTCGTTGCACGGATTGCGATTACCCAATCTCGCTCGAGGCGGTGGATGAGCTCCCCACCTGCCCGAACTGCGGGGGGACGGAGTTCGTAAGAGCGTCGCTGTTCACAACGGCCCAGACGAGCGTGGTCGAAATGCCCACCGATACCGAGGACCAGACCTGGCTCGAGGAGCTTCGCGAGGGTCTTCAGGAGCCCGGCCAGTACCTGGCATATCGCACTCCAGCCGACGATCTGGTGGTGTTCGAGCTACAGCGTGAGTGGACGCGGATCGGGCGCAGCCTGGCCGCCGACATCCGCTTTGACGACCCCACCGTCTCGCGCCGCCACGCGCTGATCGTCCGCCAGCCGGATGGCCTGCGCGTGCTCGACGACCGCAGCCTCAACGGCGTGTTCGTCAACGGCGAACGGGTCGAGTGGAGCACGCTCGCCGACGGCGACGAGGTCGTGATCGGGCGCCACCACCTGCACTTCCTCGACGTGCCGGTGATCTCCGGGATGCGGTACAGCCACACCGCGGAGGTTTCGGAGCCCAGCTCGACCACGCCGGCCAGCTGAGCACGGCACGTTCGAACTGCGAACCGGGCGCCGCGCCCGGCGCTTTATAGTGGCGCCGGGATGCCGACGATCGCCGTCCTCTCGCAAAAAGGTGGCACCGGGAAGACCACCGCGGTCCGCACGCTGACCGACGTCCTGCGCAGAATCGACCTGCGCGTGCTGGCCGTCGACCTCGATCCGCAGGGCAACCTGTCCGACTACCTCGACGTCGATCCGGACGCCTCCCCCACGATCGGCGACGTGCTCGCGGGCCGCGCCGGCGCCGCCGATGCCGTGCACGACGGGATCATCCCGGCAAACCTCGGTCTGGCGGAGTCCGAGCTGCTGCTGGGCGGCAAGATGGGGCGCGAGCTGACGCTGAAGAAGGCGCTGCGCTCCGTCCAGGGCGACTACGACGTGGTCCTGATCGACTGCCCGCCCTCGCTCGGTCTGCTGACGGTCAACGCCCTGGTGGCGGCCGACTACGCGCTGCTGTCGGCCGAGGCTCAGTACTTCGCGCTCCAGGGGGTCGAGCAGGCGCTCGAGGTGATCGAGCTCGCGCGGGATTCGCTGAACCCGGGCCTCGAGTGGCTTGGGGTGATCCTCAACATCGCCGACATGCGCACGCGTCACTCGCGCGAGGCCTTCGACTCGCTGCGCCAGCACTTCGGCGAGAAGCTGTTTGAGACGACGATCCGGGCGTCGATCGCGTACGCAGAGTCGGCCGAGCGCGCGGTCTCGATCCTCGACTACCGCCCCGACCTCGCGGTCGACTACCTCGACGCCGCCGCCGAGCTGTTGCGGCGGCTGGAGATGCCCGACGCACGGCGGCGTGTCAGCGGCGTGCTCCAGGCCGCGCGGGTCCCTTAGAGCACCAGCGTTCGCCAGCGGATCGAGCTGCGAATCGCGCCGGCGAGGATCGAGGAGTCGAGCGCGAGGCCCTCGGCGAAGTCGTGTGCGGCGTTGAGCTGGAGGCGATGCGGGACGCCCATGTACAGGTATGGCAGCGTCATCAACCAGGCCGCTCTCGTCCGGCCCGTCAGCGCGGCGCCGAGGAGCGCCAGCACGTAGGCGGCGTCTCGCTTGCGCAGGAAATAGCGTCCCCACAGAATCCGGTGGCGGGCCTCCGGGAAGCGCTTGAACACCGCGGCGGCCTCGCCGTACTGACTGGCCCGGCGGATGTACCAAGCGCGGCCGGGATACGTGATGTCGTGCAGAACGAGCGCTTCGGGCACGAACCGAGCCTGCCAGCCGGCGCGCAGCATCGCCCACCCGGCTGTCGTGTCCTCTCCCCAGTTCAGCTCGGCGAAGCCCCCGGCGCTGAGCAACGGCTCGCGCCGGAAGAAGACGTTGCAGGCCTCGAACCTCCACGTCTGCTCGGTCACCTCCTGGCTCACGGCCCAGCGCTCGTAGGGAGGCGGCTGTTCAGGGAGCGTCATTCCCGTCACCACGCCGACGCGCTCGTCGTCGAACGCTCGTGCAGCCGCTTCGAGCCAGCCCGGGGTCGGCATGCAGTCCGAATCCGTGAACGCGATGAGCTCCCCCTCCGCGAGCTGCGCGGCGGCGTTGCGCAGCCGCCCGATCGTTCCGTCGATGACCTCCACCCGCACGGGCGTGTCGCTGCCGCGGCCCCGCTCGGCGCACGCCTCCGCGGTCCCGTCGAGCGAGCCGTTGTCGATCACCAGCACCTCGTAGTCGGGATGCGTCTGCGCCAGGAGCGCATCGAGGCAGCGCAGCATCCGCTCGCGCCGATCCTTTACGACCACGGCGACGCTCACCAGCGGCGCCACGACTACATCCCGCGCACGTCCGCCCCGCGCGACTCGAATGGCGCCCGCAGCACCCGGGCCCATCCATCTGTATCGCGCTCGAGCGCCGCGACCACTCCGCCGGTCTGCTCGAAGTGGGTCCACACGAGCACAGCCGGCCCGGCCCCGGAGATCGTGGCGCCGAGCGCGCCGACCTGCGGCGCACGCTCAAGCACTGCCATGGACCGGGGATATAACGCCGCACGGTGCGGCTGGTGAAGGCGATCGCGCAGACCGGCGGCGATCAGCTCCCAGTCGGCTTCGCACAACCCCCGGATCAGCATCGCCGCGTGCGCGACGTTGAACACCGCGTCGCCAAGCGCCACGCTCTGCGGCAGCGCGGCCCGCGCCTGCGATGTGCTGACGGCCTCGTGCGGAACGACCAGCACCGCCTCGAGCCCCATCGGCGGCTCGAAGCGGTGTGTGCGCTTCCCGTCGCAGATCACGAACCCGCCGTGGATCGCGGCGGCGACGTTGTCGGGGTGTCCCTCGAGCTCGCTCGCCAGCGCCGCCACATCGGCGTCGAGCTCGAACAGGTGGTCGGCCGCCAGCAAACCCGCCACCACGGCGGCTGCGCTCGAGCCCAGGCCGCCCGACAGCGGGATGTTGGAGGAGATACGGAACTCGAACGCGTCGGCTGGATGCAGCCGCTCGAACGCGCGCACGACCAGGTTCGTCCGGTCGGTCGGAACCTCAAGGTCCGTCACCACCGCGAAGCTTCCGGTCTCGAGCACCTCCACGTCGAGGTGCAGCGCGAGCGCAGCCGCCAGCACGTCGAACCCCGGCCCGAGATTCGCGCTCGAAGCGGCCACGCGCACGACCCGCCGACGCGCCAGCGTCAATCGAGCACCGCCTGCTCGATCGCCTCGAGCTTCGGCTCGCACGGCACGACCGCGCCGGCCTGCGACAGCGCCGTCTGCGGGTCCTTGAGCCCGTGCCCGGTCAGGACGCAAACCACCCGCTGGGCGTCGCCGGCGCCGTGCGCGAGCAGCCCGGCCACGCTCGCCGCCGACGCCGGCTCGCAGAAAATCCCCTCGGCACTGGCCAGGAAGCGGTACGCGTCGAGGATCTGCTCGTCGGTGACCGCGCGAACGGCGCCACCCGAGGAGGTCATCGCGTCCATCGCCTCCTCCCAGCGGGCCGGATTGCCGATCCTGATCGCGCTCGCGACCGTTTCCGGATGCTCGACCGGCGCGCCGTGCACGAGCGGCGCCGCCCCCGCGGCCTGAAAACCCAGCATCCGCGGGCGGCAGCCGACCTCCACGAAGCCGCGCCAGTACGCGGTGATGTTGCCCGCGTTGCCGACCGGGATGCAGAGCGCGTCGAGCTCGCCCTCCACCGCCTCCACGATCTCAAACGCCGCGGTCTTCTGCCCCTCCAGACGGAACTCGTTGACGGAGTTGACAAGCGAGATCGGGTGCCGGCTCGCCAACTCGCGCACCAGCGCGAGCGCCTGGTCGAAGTTGCCCTGCAGCGAGATCACGCGGGCACCATGCATCAGCGCCTGGGCAAGCTTCCCGGTGGCGATCTTCCCCTCCGGCACGATCACCGCCCCGCGCAGGCCGGCCCGCGCGGCGTACGCGGCGGCCGAGGCGGCGGTGTTGCCGGTCGAGGCGCACACGATCGCGCGCGCGCCCTCGCGCACTGCGGCCGACACCGCACAGGTCATGCCCCGGTCCTTGAACGAGCCGGTGGGGTTCGCCCCCTCGAGCTTCAGCCAAACCTCGCGGCCGGCGCGCTCCGACAGGCGCGGCGCCGGGATCAGCGGCGTCGACCCCTCGCCCAGCGAGACGATCGGATCCCCGGGCGCGAACGGAAGCCGCTCGCGGTAGCGCTCGATCAGCCCGGGCATGGGCGCAGCATGTCAGAGGCCACCGCCAGCCCGTCGGCGCAGAACACTCAGCGCAAGCTACCGGGACCGACCCTTCCCGTCGCGACGAACACCTCGGCACAGTGGTCGATCAGCTGCGAGCGCGTCAGGTGAAGCGTTCCGTCAAGCCACGCCAGCAGCGACTCGGCAAGCCCGCCCACGAGCATCAGCGCTGCGACGTCGGTCAGCGCATCGGGCTGGTTCTGCCGGCCATAGAACTCCCGGGCCTGCTCGGCGACCAGCTGCGCGAACATCCGCACCGTCTCGAACCGGCGGCGCGCCAGCACCTCGGACCCCATCGCCTCGATGAACAGCACGCGTGCCTTGCGGGGGTCGTCACTGATCATCTGCACGAACGCGCCGATTGCCGCACGCGCCTTCGCCCTTGCGCTGTGCGGCGCCTGGCGTACCGCGTCGAGCGTGACGGCGGCGCTCTCCTGGACGATCGCGTCGAACACCGCCAGCAGCAGGGCGTCAAGATCGGCGAAGCTCTCGTAGAAGTAGCGCGGGGTGAGCCGCGCCGTGTTGCAGATCGCGCGCACCGTCGTCCCCTGCCACCCCTCGGTGCCGAGCAGCTCGAGGGCCGTCTCGATCAGCTGCGCGCGGCGGGCGGCGCGGCGCTCGTCGGCGCCGACCCCGCCGTAAACCCCGGTCGCGGCTCTGGACATATTCACAACCATAGCGCCATCTGATAACGTGCGTTGGCAGATTGCAGGACGACGGGTACTTCCCCAAGGGCAGGTCGATCCTCCGCCGCGTCCACGAGGAGCGGCTCGTGGGGCTCCTGTACGGCCAGCGGGCGCTCTGCATCGGCGCGCTCGCGCCGCTCAACTACGTGGGCACGAGCGAGCATTCGGCTGCCAAGCTCACGCCGTTCAAGCGCCTCGCCCACACCGGCAACGCGTTCGAGTCGATCTACTTCGGCTCCCGCGCAGAAGCCGACCGCGTGCTCGCGTACGTCCACAAGCTGCACGAGCGGGTCAAGGGTTCGCTGGCCGAGACCGTCGGCATCACCCCCGCCGGCACGGCCTACTCGGCCCTCGACCCGGAGCTGATGCTGTGGACGGTGGCGGTGATCGCCGACTCCGCGCACTGCTTCTATGAGATGTTCATCCGCAGGCTCTCCGACGGCGAGCGCGAGGCGCTGTGGCAGGACTACCTGCGGTTCGGTGAGCTGTTCGGGATGCCGCGTGACTCCGTCCCCCAGACCTACTCCGCCTTCCGCTCCTACTACGAGCGCAAGCTCGCGAGCGAGGAGATGTTCCTCACCGAGGAGGCGCGCTACGTCGGCTACGCCACGGCGTTCGAGATCCCGCTGCCCGCTCTGCACCAGCCGGGCAAGCGCATCCATGACCTGATCATGCTGGGCAGCCTGCCCGCGCGGGTGCGCGAGCTGTATGGCCTGTCGTACACGCCCGCACATGCCGTGGCTTTCAGCGCAGCCGTGCAATTCGCCAGGAACGCTCGACGGGTGCTCCCCGCCCCGGTCGCTAAGGGCTGGAATCGCCGCTCATTCGATCTCGTCGCCCGCACCGAGCGCTGGCGGATCGAGCACGGTAAGCCCACGCCGCAGGTGCGCCCGGAGGGGCCGGCGGGGGTTCGGGGAGTGGCTGAGCGCAGCCGCGAAAGCCGGGCGGCGTAGCCGCCGCGCCCAGTCAGCGCATCCGCGCGGTCACCGCCATCCGGTCGCGGAAGTCGGGGGCCCACATGCGCTCGGCAAGGTTTGCGGCGCGGGCCGCGCCAACGAGTCCCCGCCCAAGCGGTCGCGAGTAACCCTCGATCCGGCCGAGGTAGTAGGCGACCGTGAACGCCTTTGGGGCCGTGCTGATCTGCAGCACCTGAAAGCCCTCCCGCCCGAGCAGCGTCGTGATCGAGCGCCGGGTGAAGTACTGGACGTGGGTGGGGATCACCGACCACCATCGCCGGCCGAGCACCCGGGCGACGCGGCTGCCGGCGTCGGGAAGCGCCAGCCACAGCACTCCGTCCGGAACCATCACCTCGCGGATCCGCTGCAGCGCGCGCGCCGGCTCCGTCAGATGCTCGATCACGTCGCCCATCGTGACCGCATCGAACGCCCGCTCCGGCAACGGGACCGAGAACAGGTCAGCCCGCAGCACCTCCAGCCCGAGCCGTTCGCGCGCATAGGTGGAAGCGAACTCGCTGGGTTCGACGCCGAGCGTCTGCCAGCCGCGCTCGCGCGCCTCCGCCAGGAGGAAGCCGACCCAGCATCCCAGGTCAAGGAGCTGCCCTCGACCGGGGAGGTGACGTTCGACCTCCTCGAGCGCCAGGCGCGCGGTGGCGCGCTGCCCGGCCTCCTCCTCAACGTAGTCCGCCGAAGCCGCTTCGGCATAGGCATGCTCCAGCACGTCCTCGTCCGGCATCGGGTCCAGCTGCATGTGACCGCAGCGCCCGCACCTCGCGATGTCACCAAGAGCTGTGCCGAATCTATCGGTGCTTGGTATCAGTCCCTCCGGACCGAGCTCGCCGCGAACCGAGAGATGCGGCTCGAGTGCCGCCGCGCCGCAGGCCGCGCAGGTTCGCGACGAGACGAGCGTCAACTAACCGCCGACTTCCAGCACGACCTTCCCGAGGGCGCCCCGCCCATCGATCAGGTTGAGCGCGTCGGCCGCCTGCTCGAGTGGAAAGCGCGCGCCGACGATCGGCCGCACGAATCCCTGCTCGATCATCTTGGCGATCTCCTGCCCGATCTGGGTCGTGACCTGGGGCTTCGACATCACATACGCTCCCCAGCCCGCGCCGACGATCTCGGTGTTGCCGAGCAGCAGGCGGTTGACCCTCACCTCCGGAATCGAGCCGCCGGTGAAGCCGACGACCACCACGCGCCCGCCTTCTCGCAGCGAGCGGATGCTGTCGGTGAAACGATCCCCGCCCACAGGGTCGACCACGACGTCGACGCCGCCGCCCGAAACCTCCTTCGCCTGGTCCTTCCAGGGGCCGTCGGAGCGCACCACCTCATCGGCGCCGGCCTCGCGCGCGACGCGCTCCTTCTCCTCGCCCGAGACGACACCGATCGTGCGCGCGCCGAGGCCCTTTGCCACCTGCAGGGTCGCTGTGCCAACGCCGCCGGCCGCCCCTTGGACCAGCACCCAATCCCCCTCCGCCAGCCGGCCCCGCAGCTTCAGCGCGAAATACGCCGTGTGGTAGTTGAGGACCAGCGCCGCTCCCTGCGCGAAGTCGAGCGATTCCGGCAGTCGAAAGCACATGTACGCGGGCGCGACCGCGACCTCCGCGAACCCGCCGAGCATGCAGAACGCGGCCACCCGATCCCCAGGCTCGATGGCCGCGTCCCCCGTCACCGAGCGGACGATTCCACCGACCTCGCTTCCCGGCACGAACGGCAACGGCGGTCGGAACTGGTACTGGCCGCGCGTCTGGAGCACCTCTGGAAACGACACTCCGGCGGCCTTCACGTCGACCACAACGCCGCTGCCCGGCGTCATCATGTGCGACGGCTCGGGAACAGGCACATCGACGAGCTTCAGGGCGCTGTCTGGCCCGCTCTCCTCCACGATCTGAATCGCCCGCACGGCGCCGGACCCTATCCGAACTCCTCCTCCAGCACCCTGATCGCGCGCGGCCGCGCGCGCAGGATCTGCAGCGAGGCGATCTCCTCCATCGCCCCGGCGAACTTCGATTCGAGCACGGGATGCACGACCATCACGAGCCGCGCCTGGTCATGGAGTCCCTTCTGGACCACCGACTTGACCGACACCTCGTGGGCGGCCAGCACCTGCGCGACCTGCGCCAGCACGCCGGGCTCGTCGGCCACCTCCAGGTGCAGATAGAAAGCGGAGACGACGTCCTGCACGATCTCGAGCGCCCGCCTCGTCGGGGGGGTCGAAGCGGGCGGGATCATCGCGCTGATTACGTCTCCCAGGACGGCGCTGGCCGTCTGCGGCCCGCCGGCGCCGGGTCCGGACATCGTGACCTCGGTGATCGCCTCGGACTCGACCGTGACCGCGTTGAACGGGCCGCTGACCGATGCGAGCGGGTGACCGGGATATAGGAAGGCCGGGTGCACGCGGACCGAGAGGCCGGAGTCGATCAGCTCGGCGGTCCCGATCAGCTTCAGCTCGAGCCCGAGCTCGCGCGCGTACTCGAGATCGTCGGGCTGGATGTGCTCGATTCCCTCGTAGCGAACCTGGTCGAGGTGGACCGGCGTGTCGAACGCGAGCCGCGCCAGGATCGCCATCTTCGCCGCGGCGTCGCGCCCGTCGACGTCCTCGGCTGGGTCTGCCTCGGCATAGCCGAGCTCCTGCGCCTCGCGGAGCGCCTCCTGGAACGTCATCCCGGTACGAGCCATCTCCGTGAGGATGAAGTTCGTGGTCCCGTTGACGATTCCGTGGACGCGGTCGATCGTCGCGCCCGCCAGCGATTCCTGAAGCACCCGGATCACAGGCACGACGCCGGCGACCGCACCCTCGAAACGCAGCTGCACCCCCTGCTCGCGGGCGGTCTCCCACAGCTCCTCGCCGTACTGCGAGAGCAGCTGCTTATTCGCTGTCACCACGTGCCGGTGGGCCTGCATCGCGCGCAGCACGTAGTCGCGTGCAGGGTCGATTCCGCCGATCAGCTCAACCAGCAGGTCAGAGCCGTCGAGGATCTCTTCGAAGGAGCCGCTGCGCCGGGTCAACACGCCTGAAAGCACCGGGCGCAGCCCGGTGATTAGCTCGATCCGATCGGCGCGCTGCGGAAGCAGCTCGGTGAACGCCGCGCCCACGGTTCCCTGACCGAGGACGCCAACGCGGAACACCCGCTCAGACGTCACGGAACGCCAGGTCCTCGTAGGTCTCGCGCCGGATCACCACGCGCGCCTGTCCGCCGCGGCAGAAGATCACCGGCGGGCGCGGCACGCCGTTGTAGTTGTTGGCGAGCGAGTAGCCGTAGGCGCCGGTCGCCGGCGTGACGACCACATCGCCGGGACACGGATCGGGCAGCGGCACGTCGCGGACGATCACGTCGCCGGACTCGCAGTGCTTGCCCGCGATGTGGCAGCGCTCGGTCGGGCTCGCCAGCAGCCGGTCGGCGATCGCCGCCTCGTACTCAGCCCCGTACAGCATCGGCCGCAGGTTGTCCGACATGCCGCCGTCGACGGCCACCCAACTCGACACGTTGCGCTTGACGGTCTCGACCGTATAGAGCGTCACGGTCGAGTTGGCGACAAGCGCGCGCCCGGGCTCGATCAGCAGCCGCTTGTCGGCCCCGAGCGACTCGTGCGCGGCCGACACGAGCATCTCGACGTACTCCTCGACCGACGGCGGCTGCTGCGCAGCCGTGTATGCCACGCCGAGACCCCCGCCGAAGTTGTAGACGGGGAAATCCCCCAGCTCGGCGATCGCCGCGACGGCCTCGCGGAACGGCTCCAGCTCGAGCAGCTGTGAGCCGATGTGGAAGTGGAGCCCGACGAGCCGCAGGTGCCGCATTGCCGCCAGCCGCTCGATCGCCGCGCGGGCATCTGCGACCGAGAAGCCAAACTTGGAGTCGGCCTGGCCGGTCGACATGGCGTCGTGGGTATCGCCGGCGACACCGGGAGTGACACGGAGAAGCATCTCCTGCCTCACCCCGGCATGAGCCGCAATTCGCTCGAGCCGATCCAGCTCGTCGGATGAGTCGAGCACGATGTGACCAACGCCGGCGGCGAGGGCCTCGCCCAGCTCGGCGTCGGACTTGGCGTTGCCATGGAAGTAGATGCGCGCAGGGTCGAAGCCCCCGCGAAGCGCCAGGAACAGCTCGCCGCCGGAGGCGACGTCGCAGGCGAGACCCTCCTGCGCCAGCAGCCGGTAGACCGCCGTGCATGGGAACGCCTTGGACGCGAACAGCACGTCGAAATCGCGATGCCGCGTCGCCATCGCTCCCAAGAACTCACGGGCCCGCGCCCGCAGGTCATCCTCGGAAACCACGTACGCCGGCGTCCCGAACTCCTTCGCCAGTTCGACTACGTCGCAGCCGCCGATCTCCAGGTGGCCGGCCTCGTTGATCCGGCTGCCCCTGGGATACACGTGGGAAAGCGTCGAAGCTGCCGCCGTCATCGGCGCCGATCATGCCATGATCGCGCCATGCGCCGGCTGCGCCGCGCGCCCGAAGCGCTTGCGAACGAAGTGGCCACCCACGAGGGCCTCGCCTACGCGCTGTGGCTGCCAGACCCGGCCGGCCGCCACGACCGTCCCCTCCGAGGTGGGATCGTGATCCTGCACGGCGCAGGCTCGAGCAAGGAGAGCCACTACGACTTTGCGCGGGTCGCGGTCGCGGCCGGGTTCGCCGCGATCGCCTTCGACCAGCGCGGGCACGGCGACAGCGCCGGGCCGATGGACGGCCGGGTGCTCGCCGATGTCGCGAGCATCGCGGCACTCCTCCGACACCGTGCCGGTATGAGCGAGATCCCGATCGCGTTGCGGGGCTCGAGCATGGGCGGCTACCTCGCGATCCTCGCCGCGCCGCTCGCCGGAGCCGGTGCAGTGATCGCGATCTGCCCCGCCAGCGCCGAGGGCCTCAGGCGCGGGTTGCTGTCAGGGGCATTCGACTTCGACGCCGACCGCCAGTCGCTCGACGCGTTCCTCGCCGAGCACGACCTGCACGCGGCTGTGCAAGCGCTCGACGTGCCGCTGCTTCTGCTCCACGCCGAGGGCGACGAGCAGGTTCCGGTCGAACATTCACGGGAGTTGGCGGCGTACGCGAGGCACCCGACCAGCCGCCTGATCGCGCTGCCGGGCGGCCACCACCGCTCGATCCAGCACGATGAAGAGCTTCAGGCGGTCAGCGTGAGGTTCCTCGAGCGGGCGCTCACGGCGTCCGCTAGTGCCCCTTGAGGAGCTTCCCGACCGTGCCGCCGACCTTCTTCACGGTCGAGCTGGCGCCCGAGGTCGCGCCGCTGACCACGCGCCCGACGCCACCGGCACCAGCGCTGGTGGCGACTCCCGCCACGGTGCTGCCCGCCCCAGTCACTACCGAGGCGGCAGTCGAAGTGATCGACGAGACGGCGCCCGAAAGCGGACCGCCCGGCGAGGACCCGCATCCGCACCCCGAGGACGGGTTCCCTCCGCCTCCTCCGCTGGAGCCACCACCTTGATTCGGGAGCGAGCCAACCCCGTTGCCCGAACCGGAGACGCCCGGGCCTGAGAAGAACGACTGCGGACCGCTGCCGGGTCCACCGGCGCCAGCCGCCAGCAGCGTCGGATTGCTCGCCGCGGCCGCGAGTGTCAGCGCCAGTCGACGCGACGCGGGTGTCGCGGCCTGACCGGACCGGCCTGCGCCCGATTGCCGTATGACCACCGCCGTCGGCGATGCGCTGTTGCCTACCTGCGGCCAGCCGCGGAACGCGACGAACGCGCTCGCAAGCACGAACAGCATCGCGGCACCGGCCAACAGGGACCCTGCCGTGCCGAAGCTAGCGATGTATGCGCGAGTGGCACGCACCTCAAGCCTTAATCGGCTGCTGCGCTCCAAACCTTTAGCCCTCCTGCAAGAAAAATCTCATGCCGTCGCGACGGCTGGGCTCGATCCTGAACGCCTTGATCGTAGCCCGCCTCGGCGCTCGAGCCAAATCAGCCAGGCCGACCCCACGATCATCAGTCCGATGCTCTCGTACTGCGGCACCGTCATCCCGAGCGCGACCCGATGGTTGCGGCGGATGAACTCGATCAGCAGCCGTTCGATTCCTGACAGCACTAGATAGAAGGCGAACAGCGCACCGGGCCGGAACCGGTCTCGCATCCGCCACAGCCACCACGCCACGAGCCCCATCGCCACCGTCTCGTAGATCGGGGTCGGAAGCACCGTCACCCCGGGCGGAGTCGGGACGGTGCCGTGTGGATAGCTCATCGAGGTGGGGAGCGTCGAGCGGATTCCATAGTCGCCATCGCCCGATACCTGGCAGCCAATCCGACCGATCGCGTAGCCCATCGCCAGCGGGATCGCGGCCAGGTCCAGCAGCCCCAGCGACAGGAAGCCCCGCCAGTAGGCCCAGCCCAGCACGGCGATCGCACCGCCGATCACGCCTCCGTACCAGACCAATCCGGATCCCGAGAACAGGCTGCCGAGCAGGTCGTGCTTGACCAGGCTGTAGTTCTGGATCACGTAGTAGAGCCGTGACCCGACGAGCCCCCCCACGAGCGCGGCAAACGCGAGCTCGTAGGACCAGTCGACCGGCTTGCCGAGCTCGCGAAGCCGCCGGGCGATCATCGCGCCGGCCGCTATGAACCCGCACGCGAACACGATCCCGAAGCTCTTCAGGGAGATTCCGAGGATGTGGATCGTGGGCTGCACTGGGCGGAGGTTACGAAACCGAGGCTCGGGGGTTCCGTCTTGTCCGTCTGCCGCAACGTCAGCCGCTTGCGCGGGTGCTGCCAGTTTTTAACTGAACGCCGATCGGCTGAACGCCGTAAGGCTGCAGCGGTCTTCGGATCTCAGGTTTCAGTGGTTCCTAGCCGTTCCAACCAGACGGCGCTCGGCTGCATGCCCTCGCGTAGGACAGGGAACAGACGCAGCACTTTCGAACGGCGCAGTCGCCAGAGCGCGTGATTGGCACAGATGACGCGGAAGTTCGGGTTGTATGCCAGGAACGCCTCGAGCAGGTACTGCTCCTGCCAGTGTACGTTGAAGCGCTCGTACAGAACCCGTGGATAGGGAAACGGTCTGAAGAAATCATGAAAGTGAACGATTACGCCTGCTGCCAACGTTGGAAGAACCTCGAGAATCACTCTCACGACTTCTCCACCCGGCTTAACTGTGTGTGAGGTGTCGACGAACAGAATGTCGCCTGAGCTCAGGCGGTCGAACAGCGCCGCATTCGCAGTCGCAGCGGATTCTTGGCGGACCTGTAGACCCTCCACGTCGGCAACCAGCGTGGACGGGGTCGGATCCACCACCTCGTGACTCGCGCTCTCACCGTTGGCCCTCAATGCCTCGGCAACGATCAAAGTCGAAAATCCGGAGCCGAGCTCCAATACTCGGCGAGGCTTGTGGCGCCTGATCATCGCGTAGAGAACGTGAGCATCCATCGGCCCGTACCACGGATTGTCGAGATAGAACCCCGTTGTGCTTTCACCGGAGAGAGGCGGGCGAAACTCGGTGATGTATGAACCGAGATCCCGTTCGATCATGGCGAGCTGGGAATCGAAATCCAACTCCAACCCGTACATGGGATCCTCGCGATCCCAGATGTCGTCTGGCAGAAGATTCACATCGATGAGTGGGCTGTTGAATCCTCCCCGGACAATGTGGTAACCGGCCACGCGTAGCGCCATGTGCCGAAGACGCCTTCGCGCGGCGTACATCGCCGGCGCCTGACGCACCCTGCGCGGTAGTAACCGAGCTAACACAGCCTCAGTATCGCAGCGAGAAACCCTGCGCCCACACGCGCGGGAGAGAGACGATGGTCCGATGCAGGAGGCTGGGCTACCATCCGCCGCCCGTGAGCATCGATTCCTCGACGAAGCCATCAGCAGCTGTCGCGATCCCCGCGTACAACGAGGCAGACGGCATTGCGGGCTTTCTTCAGGAAATCGACCGTGCGCTCTCGCCGCACGTCAGCGAGCTTCGCCTGGTCGTCGTTGACGACGCCTCGACCGACCACACGCAGGCGGCCCTCGAGCAGGTGCGATCGTCTCTCGCGGGAACGCTCGAGGTCGTTACAAACTCATCCAATCGGGGGCATGGACCGAGTTTGCTGGAGGCGTACGGCAGAGCACTCGCCACTAACCCTGACTTCGTCCTACAGGTCGACGGCGACGGACAGTTCCACGGAAGCGACCTCCGGCGGTTGCTGGTCCTCCTGATCGACGAAGCCCATGCCGTCTCGGGCGTACGACGCTTCCGCCAGGATCCCTGGTTCCGGATGATCATGACGCGGCTCGTGCGCCTGTACGTCGCTCGGAGCTTCGGTGTGCGCGCTCGCGACCCGAACTGCCCCTTGCGAGGCTACGATTCGGCACTGCTCGGGGACCTGCTGTCCGTGATCCCGGCTGGTTGCCTCATTCCAAACCTGTATCTAACGGTGCTCGCCTCCAGGCGCGGTGTTGCGCTGCTTGAGGTCGACGTCAGCCACAGAGTTCGCCGCGGTCGCTCAGCCGCGGGAAGCACCTGGCAGCGCGGCGCCCGGACGCCGATCCCCTGGCGCCTGGTCAAGTTCTCGCTTGATGCGCTGATAGAGTCTAGATCGTTCCGTGCGCGAATGGACACGCCGGGCTGGGCAAGGGATACTCCCGAATGGGCACAGGAGCACAGGGCATGACGGACGACACAGCGACCGCGCCGGCACTAGCTCTTTCGCGGGAGCAGCGACGCCTCGCGCTCGGTCGCTGCGGGGCTACCGTGTGGCTCACCGGCCTGCCCGCGGCCGGAAAGACAACGCTGTCGGCCGCACTCGAGCGCGCATTGCTCTCGGGCGGCTACCCCGCTTACCGGCTCGATGGCGACGAGGTGCGACGACACCTTTGCGGCGACTTGGGGTTCGATCGCATCTCCCGCGCGGAAAACGTCCGGCGCGTCGCGGAGGTGGCGCGCCTGCTCGCCGACGCCGGCGTGGTCGTTCTGGTTGCCTTGGTCAGCCCGTATGCGGCGGACCGTGAGCTCGCCCGGCGCTTGCACTCAGAGCTCGGGCTGCCGTTCATCGAGGTGTTCGTGGACACGCCGATCGAGCTGTGTCAGAAGCGCGATCCCAAGGGCCTGTACGACCGCGCGCGGCGTGGTGAGCTGCATGGGTTTACCGGGGTCGACGATCCGTACGAGCCGCCCGAGCATCCGGACGTTCACCTCACTCCCGGCCCGATTGAGCGGTCTCTCCAAGCCGTCATTGAAGCGCTGCACGGCGCGAGCGGAGTCATGCCCGCTCACGCGAAGCTGCGGTCGCGGCTCAGCGAGCCGAAGGCTTCTCGGTAAGCAGCGGCTCAGCCGCCACGTGGCGTCGCGTCTCGGTCACGCGGCGAGGCTCTGGGACCGGCCGGCCGGCAATCACACTCCTCGACGCGTGATGGATGACATGACGGATCGAGTAGCCGCGCGTCGAGGGCATCTTAAAGTAGGCATGTTCGCTCACGTCGTCGAAGCCCGCCGTCCACAGCATCCTCCGCCAGGCACGCCGATTCGGACGCCAGAACACGACGCTCTGGTCCCTGTCCGGGGTGTAGCGCAGAGCCGCAAACGGCAGCCACCCGGTCGTCGGCTCCGGGTACTCGGCCGATATGAACAGACCGCGGCACAGGCGGGCGATCCGCTCGAGGGCAAGCAGCTGGTCGCGTAGGTGGATCAGCACCATCCCGCAGAAGATCAGATCGAAGGTCCCCAGCTCGGCCGGATCGGCGTCGTAAACGCTGCAGACGACTCGATTGACTCGCGATCCGAGGACCTCGCTGGCGAGCCGAAACCCGGCGCCGCGCGGTTTGCCGGAGAACTCTTCCGGACGTCGACGAGGCGGCCAGTCGAGCTCCCGCTCGTCATCGACGTCGAGCGCGACGACCTCTGCGGCCCCGCGGCGCTCCATCTCAAACGCCCAGAATCCATCCCAGGTGCCGACGTCGAGGACCCGCATGCCGTCGAGCCGCTCCGGTAGCCCGTACCGGCTCACATAGGGGCGTAGGTCGAATACTCCGGGGGTCGTGATCCCAGGAGCAAGCTCGATCGTGTGATACCAGCTGAGCTGGCTGACGCGTTCGGGAAGATCGGTCACCCTGCCCACAGCTCCTCGCTCGAGCCGGCCACGAGCCTGCGAGCCACGTCGACTCCCATCTTCACCGCGTGGTCCATGTTGCCGATCTCGTAGCGCCAGGAGCCGAAGCGGCCGCGGGAGAAGATCTGACGTTGCGCGAGCCACGGCTGGATCACCTCGAGGGCGCTGTCGCGCCCGAGCGTCGGCACTGGGTATGCGTACTCGATGTCCTCGACGTGGATCGAAGCCACCGGTGGACGACCCGTAATCACGTCGCTGGCACGCAGCCCCTCCTCCACGCGTTCCTCGATTCCGCTCCTCGGTTCCGGCTTCTGGTCCGAGTACGAGGTCTCGGTCATGTATGAGCAGTACCGTGAGGTATCCGCATCCGGGACGTTCGCGGCGGCGTACTTGGCGAAGTTCGTAGCGCGATAGAACGGCGCAGCGGTCTGCGGGAAGTACATCCATGACTTCGTGTCGGCGAGCGGCGCCTCGTACCCGACCCCGACCATGTACACGCCGTTGTGTCTCAGCTTTCCCGACGCGGTGAGGAGCGCCTCGGGTGCATCACGGACCGACGCCACAAGCAGATCCAACGGCATCGTCGATACGAGCGCGTCGTAGCTCTGCTGAGTGCCATCGGCGAGCCGAAGCTGCTGCGTCGCGGGATCGACCTCCACCACCGTCGCGCCGTAGCGGATCCGATCTGCGAACTGCTCAGCGAGGCGGCGGTAGATCTCGCCGGTACCGCCCATCGCGGGGAACACGAACGTGTTGTTGGGCCCCCATGCCACGTCGTCTCGGCCGTTGCGCACATTGGCCAGCACGCGCTCGTAATCGATCACCGAAACTCTCTCCGCGATCCACGTCGAGGACATCTCAGCGGGTCGCGTGGCCCAGACCTTGAAGTTGTAGGGACCCATGAAGTGACGCGTGATCCCGTCGCCGAAGACGGCATGCATCCACGTCGCAAAATCCATGCTCGCCGACCCTCCGGGGGCGACCTGCAGCCCGTCGAGGCACTCGGCGATCACCTGGTCTGGCAGGTGGCGGAGGTTGTTCTGAAACGGATACGGGACCCAACGATCGCCAAAGCGGATGTAGGACGAGCGATCGTGTTGCCAAATGTCACCGTTCATCACCTCGGTAAGCAAGGCGTCGAACTCGCCGAAGTGGCTGAACACGACGTGTCCGCCGAGATCCCAGGTGAATCCGGCGGCGTCCACCACGGAGGACGCAAGACCGCCAGGATGATCGAGGCGCTCGAGGATCACCCAGTTCCGGTGACCGAGCCGATTCAGCTCGCGCGCGCAGGCCAGGCCACACGGGCCTGCGCCGATGATAACGATCCTGTTTTCAGCGACTAGCGGCATCTCATGCGGCCGGCGCGGGCTCCGTCGCCGCCTCGGCACGCCACCGCTCAACGTTCCGATCGTGGATCTCGCGCAAGGTCGAGTCGAGATCGCGGGTCAGTTGCCAGCTTGGATAGTCGGTTTGGAACTCGCCGAGATCCGAGATCCACCAGCGATGGTCACCAATCCGTGGCTCCTCGGAGAGGACCCAATGCAGCTGACGGCCCGCGATCTGCTCGCAGTTGGCGATCGCCTCGAGCATCGAGCAGTTGGCGGCGCGTCCGCCGCCAAGGTTGTAGACAGCGCCCGGGCGCGGCGCCGCGTGGAACGCAGCGAACGCCGACACGACGTCCGCCGCGTGGATGTTATCCCTGACCTGTTTTCCGCCATAGCCGATAACCGTGTAGGGCTCGCCGGTGACAGTGCAGCGCATCAGGAACGCCAGGAAGCCGTGCAGCTGCGCGCCGGCATGATTGGGCCCGGTCAGGCATCCTCCTCGAAAGCAGACCGTCGGCATCCCGAAGTAGCGGCCGTACTCCTGCACCATCAAGTCGGCGGCGGCCTTCGAGACCCCGAACAGGGAGTGGGTGCACCGGTCGATCGGCATCGTCGTATCGATACCTCGATACCACTGATGATCAGCTGGAAGCTCGAGCCGGGTCTCGGTCTCGATCAGAGGTAGGTCGTTGGGACGGTCGCCGTACACCTTGTTGGTCGAGGTAAAGACGAACGTCGCGTCCGGTGCATGTCGCCGGGCCGATTCGAGCAGGTTGAGCGTCGCAGTCGCGTTGACACCGAAGTCCACATGCGGATCGCGAGCAGCCCAATCGTGCGAGGGCTGCGCGGCCGTGTGGATGACGAGCTCGAGCGCGCTCGCGCTCCGCGCAAAAACTGCGTCGACGGCGTCCGCATCGCGAACGTCCACGGCATGCGCTCGGAAGGTCGGATACGCCTTCGAGAGCTCATCGGTCACGCGCTGCGTCGAGGCCTCGGCCCCGAAGAAATGCGCGCGCATATCGTTGTCGAGCCCGATCACGTCGAAGCCGGCCTCGGCGAAATGCCGTACCGCCTCGGAACCGATCAGGCCCCCTGAGCCCGTGACAATAGCCGTCGGCATCCAGGGCGAAGGTTAGTGCGGACGCGCCAGATCTGAGCCATGATGCGCGTGGAGCTCGACCGGGAGGGACCGCCCAAACTCGTAATGAGTTATCCCACAGCGGCTCCAGCAACGCCCGGGTCAGCTGGTGGCGATCACGCGACGGGATCGCGCGGACGCCGCCGCGCGGACGGCGAAGCGAAGCCCCCAGCAGATCGGGCCGGGACGGCCCCGGACGGGGATCGCGGGGCGGGGTAATTACGGCTGAACCCGTCCCCGCCGCTGAGTGGACGCCGCCTGCTTGATAATCCACCCCGATGCTTCCGACTGTCGTCATCTTGTGCGGGGGCCGCGGAACGCGGCTGCAGGAGCACACCCGGTCGATCCCTAAGCCACTGGTCGAGATCGGCGGACGGCCCATTTTGTGGCACGTCATCCAGATCTACCTCGCACAACGGTTCCGTCGGTTCATCCTGCTGACCGGCTACAAGGCGGCGATGATCGAAAAGTTCGTGCGTAGCGAGCAGTGGCCGGATCGCACGGACATCCGGTGCCTGGAGACCGGCCCCGATACCCCTACCGGCGGACGGCTACGAAGAGCCGCAGGGGTGATCGATGGGGAGCCGTTCTGCCTGACTTATGCTGATGGTGTCGCCGATGTCGACCTCCACGCGCTGCTCGCCCAGCATGGGGCGCATGGCAAGCAGGCCACGATGACGGTCGTCAGGCCCGAGCTCCAGTTCGGGATCGCGGAGCTGAATGGGGACGGCCAGGTGCGCGGCTTCGTCGAGAAGCCCCGCAGCGAGCATTGGATCAACGGAGGCTTCTTCTGCTTTGAGCCATCGGTGCTGAAGCTGCTCCGAGACGACGACGTGCTCGAGCGCCGACCGTTGTCAGAGCTTGCGGCGGGGGGCCAGCTTCGGGCGTTTCGCCACGAGGGTTTCTGGGACTGCATGGACACCTACAAGGACGCAGTCCTGTTAAACGATCTCTGGGCTTCCGGTCAGGCGCCGTGGAAGCTGTGGGACTGAGCGATCGCTCGGTCCTCGTGACCGGCGCATACGGGCTGCTGGGCAGCTGGCTTGTCAGAGCGCTCCTCGATAGAGGCGCGCACGTCACGGTCCTGCGACGGGACGCCGCCGCCCGGTCGGCTCTGCATGTGATGGGACTTGATCACGCAGTGAATGTCGTTCACGGCGACATCTTGGCCGACGGGCTGATCGAGCGCACGCTCGCGGACTATGAGGTCGACACTGTCTTCCATCTGGCGGCGCAAACGCTCGTCCCGACGGCTAACCGCTCCCCGCTCTCGACGTTCGATACGAACATCCGCGGAACGTGGGTCGTGCTGGAGGCATGCCGCCGCCACGGTGTCGACCGGGTGATCGTCGCTGCGTCGGACAAGGCCTACGGCCCGCACGACTTGCTCCCCTATCAGGAGAACTACCCGCTCAACCCGCTTTATCCGTATGACGTCTCTAAGGCCGCTGCGGACATGCTTGCCCGCTGCTACTGGCATACGTGGCAGGTTCCGGTAGCCGTAACTCGGTTTGCCAATCTTTACGGCGGAGGCGACATCAACGCCTCTCGGCTTGTGCCAGAGGCAGTCACTGCGGCGCTGGCGGAGCGCCCGCCGGTTGTTCGGTCAGACGGGTCTCCGGAGCGAGACTTTCTCTACGTCGAGGATGCAGTCGCGGCATATCTGGCGATTGCCGAGATGCTCGGCCGGGGCGAGGGGCTGGGAGAGGCGTTCAACGCGGGCAGCGGTCGGTCTCACCGGGTGATTGATGTCGTGAAGCTCGTCTGCCGACTGGCGGGCACCGGCGTGGAGCCCGAGATCCGGGGTCGGGGCACTCCGAGTGGTGAGATCGATCGGCAGTGGGTGAGCTTCTCAAAGCTCCACGATCTGACGGGGTGGCAACCGCGGATCGGGCTGGAGGAAGGTCTTCGCCGCACGATCGACTGGTACCGGACTTACCCCGGTTGGTAGTGCTCGGTGCGCGCGTCGCTGGCGCTTGACATTCACGAGAGGATTTGACCAGGGCATGACCTTTGGGCCGAGTGCAAGGGGGCCGCGTCTGACGAGGCGGCACGTGTTGAAGGGTGCTGGCGGCGCGGCCATTTATCTTGCGGTCGGTGGGACCGAGATCGGCGGGTCGGTCTCTCAGGCGGTTGCCGCCGGCTTCGCCGGTGACGGCGTTCATCGCTTCAGCAGCGAACCCAACTTGCGACCGCCGACCGTCCACGTGTCCGGTCATGGTGTGGCGCCGGGTTACCAGCTTCTGGGCGTCAAGAGCAGGTCGGGATCGCAGCCGGGGGCGTTGATCCTCGACGACCGCGGGCAGCCAGTTTGGTTCCGGCCGCTCGAGGGGGCGAAGATGTGGGCGACGAATCTGGTGGCGGAGGAATACAAGGGCGCGCCCGTACTGGTCCGGTGGGAGGGTCCCGTGGTCGACCCGGGATTCGGCCGCGGCGAAGGGGTGATCGTCGACACCTCGTATCGTGAGATCGCGCGGATCCGCGCCGGCAACGGCCGCAAGATCGACCTTCACGAGCTGATACTGACGCAGCAGGGGACTGCGCTGTTCACGTGCTATCCGGAGGTCGTGCCGGCCGACCTCTCCTCGATCGGCGGACCAAGAAACGGCCGCGTGCAGGAATCGATCATCCAGGAGGTGGACGTGGCGACGGGCCGGCTGCTGTGGGAGTGGCGCGGTCTCGACCACATCCCGGTGTCCGAGTCGTATCAGCCGATGGAGGATCCCTACGAGTATCTCCACGCAAATTCGATTCAGGTGGCTCCGGACGGCAATCTGCTGGTTTCCTTCCGCCACGCCTGGGCTGTCCACAAGATCCACCGGAGGACGGGTCAGATCATGTGGCGCCTCGGGGGCAAACGCAGCGACTTTCAAATGGGGCCGGGAGCGCGGTTCGCTTGGCAACACCACGCGCGCCTGATCGGCAGTGGCCTCATGACCGTATTCGACAACGGATCGGATGGCTACATCAGGACCGAGCCCCAATCGCGAGGGCTCGTGCTCGCAATCGACGAGGCCAACCGAACCGTGAGCCTTGTCCGCTCCTACCGACACCCGCAGCCGCTGCTCGCGGCGGCGATGGGAAGCGTCCAGGTGCTGCCGGCGGACCACACGATCGTCGAGTGGGGTCTTACGGGCTGGACGAGCGAGTTCGACGCAAACGGCAAACTGATCTGGGACATGAGCCTTGATGCGCCCAAGTCCTCCTACCGCGTTCTTCGACTGCCTTGGTCGGCGACTCCATACTGGCCGCCGGCGATCGCCACCTCGCGCAACCGGCGCACCGGCAACTTCGCGCTGCATGTCAGCTGGAACGGCGCTACCGAGGTCGCGTACTGGCAGCTGCTGCTCGGCTCCAGCGCCAGCCACCTTCGGGCGGCCCACATTGTCAAGCGGACCGGCTTCGAAACCACGATCGAGGTAGGACGAGGCGGCGGCTATGCGGCTGCCCGCGCACTCGACGCAAACGGTCGCCGGCTGGCAACGACGCGCGCGGTCAGACTTTGAGAGGCCCGTTAGCCCGCGCAACCACTGGGTAGCAGCGGAACGGTCCCTGCCTAGCCGCGTATGGCCGTCTGCCAACATTACCGGGGCGATGCCACGCAAGACCTCATTCGGCCGCGACCCAGGCCTCCAGTTCCGGATGCTGCTGACCCTGTTCCTACTGGGACTGGTGTATGCCGTTCTGATCGGCGTGCTGTTCGCGGCCGGCGTCGGCGCCGTGACGATCGCGATCATCGCCGCGGTCCTGTTCCTGGTCCAGTTCTTCACCTCGGACAAGATCGCCTTGCTCTCGATGGGCGCAAAGGAGGTGAGTCCCCACGAGGCACCGCAGCTTCACGCGATCGTCGAACGGTTGTGCGTCACCGCGAACCTGCCAAAGCCGCGGGTCGCGATCGCGCAGATTGCGATGCCAAACGCGTTCGCGGTCGGCCGATCGCCGAAAACAGCGACCGTCTGTGCGACCACCGGCATCCTCGATCTCCTGTCCCCGGCCGAGCTCGAGGCGGTGCTCGGTCACGAGCTGACGCACGTCCAGAATCGCGACGTGATGGTGATGACGATCGCCAGCTTCTTCGCATCAATCGCGGCGTTCATCGTGCAGATGGGTTTCTGGTTCGGGGGCTGGGGCGGAGATGACAACGACAACGGCCCCAGCTGGCTCGCGGTGATCGCGGTTTCCGCGATTGTCTATGTCGTCTCCTGGCTGTTGCTCCAGGCGCTTTCGCGCTACCGCGAATTCGCAGCCGATCGCGGCTCGGCGATCATCACGGGCCGTCCGAGCGCCCTGATCTCGGCGCTGCTCAAAATCAGCGGCACGATGCAGCAGATTCCCCAGCGCGATCTCCGCGCAGTGAACGGGGAGCTTGCGGCGTTCTACATCGTCCCGCCGAAGGCCAAGCAGACCGTTGCCAGCCTGTTCTCGACGCACCCACCGCTCGAGGCCCGTATCAAAGCGCTGCAGCGGCTCGAGGCGCAGCTTCAGGGCACCGCCTGATGGGCTTCCTCAACGCGATCACCGGCAGGCGCAAGCTCGCCGGGCCGGCACCCGACCGCCTGTTTGCAATCAGTACCGCGTACGTCATGCTGCAGACCGAGCTCGGGATCCAGTCGCGCGGGACGTCAGCGATCGTCTTTCAGCCGCTCGTGACCGTCGACTTCGAGTCGATCGTCAAGGACATGGAGGAGGTCGTCCGCGGGACAGCCGCCGATAGCGGCACAAGTGTTGAGAGCTCCGATGACCCCTACGGTTATCGCTGGCTGGTGCTCCGCGGCAAGGACTTCGATGACCTCGTAGTCGGTATCAACGCGGTCAGCGGAGCGCTCGAGACCGGCGGTTACGGTGATCGCGTCCTGTGCGCGGTATTCGCGTTCGAGGGCCAGCACAAACAGCCCCTCTACTGGATTTACAACTACAAGCGCGGTTTCTTCTATCCGTTTGTTCCCGCCCCCGGCGACGAGCAGCGGGACACAGAGGGCGAGCTGCGGCTCAAGGCCCAGATCGGCAACGAGCTTCCGGTGGAGCCCGAGCTGGCGCGCTGGTTCCCGCTTTGGGGTATTCCGATCTGAGCAGCTGCGGACGCATCCGCGGCCGATTGCGTTAGGCCGGGAGCCCCGGCTGCGATAGAGGGGCTGCAACCGGCGGAATTTCCACGACCCGCTGCTATCCTCGGGCCACCAAGCGGCGAGGGCAAGAGCGGCACGAACGCCTCCTGGATCGCTCTCGCCGGTGCTACGCCCGAGGTATAGGACCAGCTGATGACATCCCCAGGGGACGATGGACCTCGCTACCTGACGTTGCGGGACTACCTTTGGGTTCTGCGCACGCGCTGGTACGTGATCTTGGCGCTGACCGTACTGTTCGGCGCCGCGGCGCTGGGCATCGCGCTTCGTCAGAGCACCACATACGAGGGCAGTGCCTCGATCTTATTCTCCGACCCGACCCAGGGCGAGGCGGAGCTGCTCGGCATCGCCCCCACCAATCCCCAGCTTCCCTCGCAGCTGGCTTCGAACGCCGAAGCGACGCTGGCCCAACCGCCGACCGTCGACGCGGCACGACGGATCCTCGGGATCCGGACGGGCGGCAGAATCCCGGGTTCGGTTAGCGCGTTCATCGCCCCGACCACCGGGTACCTCGTGATTCAGGGCAGTGCGTCTTCACCGGGCGGCGCCGCGGATCTAACAAATGCATTCGCTCGGGCTGTGGTGTCGCTCACCACGAGCGCCTCCCGAGCGCAGTTCCAGCAGCTCGCGAAGCTATCGCTCCGCGAGCTCCACGCCCTATCGGTCAACGACAACATTACGCGTGAGGTCTACGAGGACCGGTATGTCCGGCTCAGCTACCTCGCGCAAAGCGCCGCGCCCGCGACCCTGATCGCGCCGGCGCTGCCACCAAGCTCCCCCAGCTCTCCTCACACCGTCACCGACACGGCGCTCGGCCTCGTCGTAGGGCTCACGTTGGGCATCTTGGGAGCGTTCTTGGTCGATGCGCTGGATCGTCGACTGCGGAAGAGCAACGAGATAACCGACGAGCTGGGACTCCCCATCATTGGCCACATACGCGAAGGAGCGCTCGGGACAGTCCCCTTTGCGAGCGAAAGGGACACCGAGCACGGGGGGCTCGATCGAGAGGCATTCCACATCCTCAGACGGAATATCCAGCTGATGAGCATCGAGCGCGACCTCCGCTCGGTCGCGGTCACGAGCGCTCTCCCCGAAGAGGGCAAGTCAACGGTCGCGGCGTCGCTTGCCTTCGCCAATGCGCTCGCGGGTAAGCTCACACTCCTTGTCGAGTGTGACCTCCGGCGCCCCGCTTTCGCTTCCCGGCTCGGCCTGAAACGCTCTCCTGGCCTGGTCGAATTTCTCCAGGGCGAGGCCACGCCGAGCGAGATCGTACAGGTCATCGGTCTACCGACGACATCCTCCAACAACGGAGCCGCCTCCAACGGAGTGTCGGCGCCGCAAGCAGCGCCCCAACCGCGGCCAGCACAGTCGCTGCTTGCCTACATCGCCGCCGGCAAGACCTCGGTCCATCCCGCCGAGCTCCTCGCCTCGGAGCGCTTTCACAACTTCCTGGCGGACGTATCGGCCGCATACGAGATGGTGGTTATCGACACCGCTCCGCTCCTGCCTGTCGCCGATACGCTCGAGCTGCTGCCCGACGTCGACGCGACGCTCGTATGCCTTCGAGCCACGCGGACGACGCGTGATGAGGCTCAAGCACTCAAGGATGCAATCGGGCGTCTGCCCCGGCGGCAGATCGGCGTTGTAATCACCGGCGTCCCACACGGCGCGGCGCGCGGCTTCGGCTACTACGCGTACTCGTACGGCTACACCTCGGAGTGAGGACGCCGAACGCGCTGCCCCGCAACCGGGACAAATGACGCGACTTCGCTGCGCGTTGCCCGGTTCGTGAAGGGCGCCAGGCCGAGCCCCAGGATGATGCACGGCGTCAACAACCGCGGGCCCTGCCCGGGAACGACCGCGATCGACGAGATCAGCAGCGACACGAGCAATCCGGCCGCGCCGATCCCTAGCGTCGCGCTGAACCGCTCCTGTGCGGCCAAGGCCCCGCGGCCGAGCTCGTACAGCAACGCCAGCAGGCCCGCGATGAAAAGCCCCATGACCGCGAGCCCCTGCTCGAGAGCGACATATAGATAGCCGTTGTCGATCGCCTCGGAGCCGACATTGGTGGCGGGATGTCCCGAGACCGTACTCAGGTAGAACGCGGAGCCCATTCCGTAGCCGAATGGGTGTCCGCGCAGCTCTCGGAACGCCTCTGCCCACTTTGCCTTACGCGCTATCACCGAGGGGTCGCGGCCGGGGTGCAGCAGCGCCGTGTAGCCGTGTGCCGGAGTCGTGGAGTGGACCACCGAGAACAGCACGGCTCCGGTCCCGACCCCGAGCAACAACGCGCCCAGCGTGATGCCGAGTCGCAGCCCTGGGAAGCCTCTTGCAAACTGGTAGAGGATCAGCGCGGCGAGTAGACCCGCAGCCCCGGCGACCAGCGCCACGCGGACGCCGGAGCCGTAGATCGAGATCGCAAGCAGCAACGTGGCGAGCACGCCGCCCAGCCGCCACCATCGCCTCCCGCCGACGGCGAACGCGAATGTGAACGGGAGAATCGTTGACGCCCAGAAACCGAGGTCCTGCGGCGCATGGAACGAGCCGATTGCGCGGTAATTGCCGCTCACATAGTCGAACGGGTTCTGGTTGCCAACGAACTCGGTATGCGACGGACCGATCACGATGCGAAGCGTCGCGTAGGCGCCCACAAGCAGTCCCGCGGCCAACGCGATTCCAGCCATCCGCCGATAGGTGGAGCCGGCCCAGCCGGCGTGCGCGATCACCAGCGCGATCAAGAAGTACAGGCCGGAGGTCGCGAAGTCATGGACGGCGATACTGCGGTCATCGGCGAGTGGGACCATCACTGCGGTGATGAACAGGTACGCCGCGAGCACCAGCACGAGCGGACGGGGGACCACGGCGAGCCGCCGGCGCGTGAGCCCCACGGTCGCGACGCTCAGCAGCAACGCGATCAGCACACCGTCGATCACCTTCTGGGTCGGGAAATGCCAGTACACCTCGAGGTCTCCAAAGGCGCTGCTAACCGCGACGGCGATCAGCACCATCAGCGCGGGCCAACGAGCTGCGACGCCAAGCGCGAGCGCGAGCACAGGAATTGCAATCGCATCCTTGGGCGAGGCGAGCAGCTTCGGTGTGAGGACGAACGCCAAGACAACGGCAGCGCACCAGCCCGCCGCCCACCGAATGCTCGGCGAGGAGCGACGTCCGCTCAGAACCCACAGGACGAGGGCGGCGGGCCACGCGTACATCGCGGCCTGGGCCAAGTGGCGCGAGCCGGGTGGAACGATGACCTGGAGCTTGTAGAGCGCAAAACCTGCGCTCCACAGCGACGTGACCACGGCAGCCGCAAGCTCCCATGGCAGCGCGGAAGCCGTTCGGCGAAGCGAGCTCCGGACGGTTATCTGAGTGGTGCTCACGCGTTGACTCGCCCCTGCGATGGCTGCCGGCATGTGAAGCGTGAAACCGGCGACCAAGATGCTAGCGCCGGCGGTCCATCCTGCGAGCCGGTTGCTGCGACTGCTCCCTGACGAGGGACTAGCCGCTTCTGGGAGAACGCGTAATACATCGCTCCGGGAAGCATCGCCATCCACAAGGCCGCTGCGAGCAACGCCGCGTGAGCGGCGCGTGGCGGCCCCGGACGCCGGACGCGAATCGGCACCAAATCAGCGAGCGAGAGATACGGCACACAAAGAACCGCGCCAAGGACGATCGCGATCGAAACCCGCCCGATTGAGGTATAGGAGCCCCACACCGCGCCGCTCGCAAAGACCACGATCACCGCGGCGTTGACGATCACGCATAGCCGCTCGAGCCTTCCCTCCGAGGCGCGGAGGCCGCCGGTCATTGCGACCGCGAACAGAAGCGCAGGAAGCCCGACGAACGCGAGCTCGAGCGGCTGTCGGGTCAGCGCGAAAGGATCGGCAAACAACCCGCGAAACGGAACCGGGTCGAGGATTGAGACAGAGGACGTGGGCACACCGAGCCACGAGTAGTCCACGGCAATCCATGCCGCAAAGGGAACGATCGCAAGGGCAAGAAAGGCGACCGCTCCGCGGAGCGGAGCTCTTGCTCCCTCTGGCCAACTTGCATTTGGCCGCCCGGCGAGCATCGAGAGCCCGAACAGCACGGTGAACACAAGCGTCATCTCGCGGGTGAGCGCCGCGAGCGCGAAGGCGACACCCGACTTGAGCACTCCATGCCTACCGCCGAAGTCGAACAGATAGATCGCCAGCGCGACGAGCCCGTACGCAAGTGGCTCGGTCAGGTCGAACTGAAGCGCGATCAGCATGCCGGGATAGACGCCGTACAGCGCCCCCACCCACGGCGACGCGCCCCGACGGCCAAGCCAGGCGGCCAGCGCAAGCACGCCCCCGACACAGGCGAGGACGTTAATCGCCAAGAGCGTCCACGGCACAGCCGCCGGCTGCTCGAGCGCGGCGAACCGCGCGAGCACTGGATAGAGGATCCGCTCGTAGCGGTATGGCGCCGAGTCCGGACTGTGGATGTAGTCGTGTGCGCGCGCGGGGTCGAGCGCGATGTAATAGCTGAACTGGCCGTCGTAGCCGTCGCCGCTGGATTGATCCCGCGGAACGATGTACCGGTACGTGGGGTCGTAGCGGATGACACTGCTCGCGTGGCTCGACCGCACCGTTGAGGGCCCGATCTTGATGAAGTCACGAATGTCGTGGCCCGGAGTCGCTAGGTATATGACGATCCACGCCAGCTGGAACGCGAGGACCGTCAGCGCGACTCGCCAGGGAGCCCCGGCGGCACGACCGCTACGGCTGCCCATCGACGCAGCGCAGGCGTGGGCCGCAGAGCGCAGGTGGGTACTCCATAAACAGAACGAGCTCTGGATCCGAGCCGAGGTCCGCACGCGTCCAGCCCTTCCAGTTGCCCGGGATGAGTTCGCGAGCCACCACCGACTTGGGCGTGCGGGCCGTGAACCGCAGCAGCGTGAACCGCTGCTCGACGCGCCGACCTGCCAATGAGAATCCCGACACGGGCGCGGAGAGCTGCGACAGCGACGGTGCTTGCGCAGAGCTGCCAGCTGGCAGTGCGACCACGTCGATCTCGCCGACCCGAGCCACCGGCTGAATCGGGAGCGCGTCGGCGACATAGTCGGCGACGAGCAGGTCCGGGCCGCCGGTGAAGAGCACCATGCGGGGAGTCTGTGGGCGGCCCAGCGCCGCCAGCGCGTCGCGCGCATCCGGGCGCTGGTAGGCCGGATCGGTGGCGACGGCGAGCACCATCGCCATCGAGACGGCGACGAACACCGCAGCGGGCACCATGCCTCTGCGGGCGACGGCGAGGCCCCCGGCGACCAGGACTAGGACCGGCACCCATCCTCCGAGCAGGTTACGGGTGTCGACGAAATCGAACTTCGGCCCGAGCAAGGCCGCCGCGATCGGGACCAGGAAGGCCGTAGCTGCCACGGAAGCAATCACGACCGCGATGGCACGCAGGCGTCGGTCTCGGTCGCGCGCAAGGGCGGTCAATCCGTACAGCGACAGCACCACCAGCATCCCGGCCGCGACCTTGCCGGTAGGCTCCTTGAATCCAAGGAGGAGCTCGCGCGGCAATCGAATGAGCCGCGAGCCGAGCGAGGATTCGAGCGCTGCCCTGAATTTCGTGAACCACCCGATGCCGGGATTGCGCTGCGCGTAGGCCAGCGGGGCAAGCGCGATCGCCACCGCGGTCGGCAGAAGACACGCGAGGATCGCCGGCCGACGCGGGTGAGTGCGCCACACCAGCCACGCTGCCTCCGGGACGACCACGAACACGGCAAAGTAGTGCGACACGAGCGCCAGCCCCGCGCACACCGCCCAGCCGAGCAGCAGGCGCGGGCTCGGCTGCTCCCGTGCGCGCAGGAAGTAGTAGAGGGACGCGGCCGAGAACAGGAGCAACAGCGCGTATGGCCGCGCCTCCTGCGAGTACCAGACGAGGATCGGATTGACCGTCGCGATCGCAGCCGCGATCAACCCCGCGCGGCGTGAGAACGCAACGCGGGCAGCCGCGTAGATGATGGGAACCGTGAGCGTTCCGCACAGCGCCGAAAGCGAGCGGATTCCAATCTCGCCGCTCCCCACGACTCGAGTCCAGGCCCATGCCAGCACATAGTGCAGCGGTGGCATCGACTCCGTCTTGGGGATCTGGGACAGCATGTCGCCGAGCGGGAGCCGCGCCAGATGCACGGTGAATGCCTCGTCGGCGTCGAAGCTCTGGAGCCCGAGCGTCGCGAACCGCAGCGCCGCCGCGATCGCCACGATCGCCGGCAACACGAATCGCTCGAGTCCCGCCGCAGCACCACGAGCGCGAGCCTGTCGCGGACTGGGCTCGTGGACGCCCAGACCATCTCTCGCCGGGGCGACCTCCACCGTTGTCTCGCGCACCGAGCCCGAGTTTACCTGCGTACCATCCGCGGCGATCCATGTGTCCTGCGGAGCAGTTGTCGGTCCTGTTCGTGTGCCAACACGACTTTGACGGCCCGACCGAGAAGCAGGCGCTCGGCTTCGCCCAGCAGCTCGTGCGGCGCGGGCATCGTGTTGCGTTCAGCCTAGGGGGCAACGGGTCGAGCTCTGACGCTTGCGGTGTTGCCGAGCTCGGTCGTATGTCGTTGTTCGAGCATCGGCTGGAGGGACGGGTCCCGCGCGAGAGTGACATCCGGGCAGCACGGTCGTTTAACCCCGACATCATTCACTGCATGAACCCGCGTGCACCAACGGTCGCTGTTGCTCGGACCTACACGACGGCGACCGGCGCGCCGTTGCTCGTTCACTTCGAGGACGACGACTGGCGTTTTGGCGCTCGGCTCGCCGGCGAGCCGCTGAAGACGCACATCGGTCACGCGGCGCGCCGGGTTATCTCACCTTGGCGACCGGAGTTGTGGCCTCATGCCTCCTCGTCCACGCTGAGGTGGTTGGGTCGGAGCGCACGCTTGCTGGACGCGCTGACGCCTGCGCTTGCGGCGGAGGTCGCCCTCCGGTCGCGTCGCGCGTGCGCGGTGTTGCTTCCCGTAACGCCTCAGCTGACGGGTGATGCGATCGCGGCGCCGACGCTTCCCCCGGCGCTCGACGGGAAGCCGATCGCGCTGTTCACCGGCACCCTGTATCCGGTGTACCGCAGCGACGTCGAGCTCGGGCTAAGGGCAGTGGCGGAGGTTCAGCGCCGAGGACACGAGCTTGTGTATGCCCATGCCGGCCGCGTCCATGAGCGGATTGACCCGGTGCAACTCGCGCGAGCAGCAGGTCTGAAGGATGGAACGGGGCTTTTTCTGGGCTTGCTCCCGTACGCGGCAATCCCACCCCTGCTGGAGCGGGCATCGGTACTGCTTCAGCCTGGGGCCCCGACCGAGTTCAATCGGCTGCGCCTCCCGGCGAAGATCCAGGCGTACCTGGCGTCGGGGACCCCCACGATCACGTTCGCGGTCGGCTTCGGTGAGTTGCTGGAGGATCGCCGCGAAGTGCTCAAGACCTACACGGCCGAGCCGGGCGAACTGGCTCACAGGATCGTCGAAGTTCTCGAGGACGCCCAGCTTCGGGCAACACTTGCGGCGGGAGGGCGGGCGGCAGCGCGGCGGCTGTTCGATCCCGTCGCCAACACTGAGAAACTTGAGGAGCACTATCGGGCAGCGTTGTCCGATAGACGCCGGTGAGCGTACCCCTTCCACTCAGGGTGCTCCTCGTCGGCGGTTCGAACCTACACTCGCCGGATGAGAAGCAGTTCTTGGAGTTCGCTCGCCAGCTGGCAGGGCGCGGACACCGGATCCTGTTCGCCCTGCGTGATGGCGCTCCGAAATACGGCCGCGAGGAGCACGTCGAGCTGCCCGCGGGAATGTCGCTCTGCTCCTACAGGCTGCGCGGACGGCGGGCGCGCCAAGCGAACGTCGATGCGGTCCGTCGCTTCGCTCCGACCCTGATCCACGCCCTGTACCCGCGTGGAACCGTGCTCGCAGCGTCGTCTCATTTCTCGCGTGTCACCGGCGCGCCGCTACTGGTCCACGTGGGCGACGACGAGTGGGGACTGATGTCAGGCCCTCCCAGCTCGGGGGCGGCAGAGGGGATCGAGCTGCTCGCCCGGCGTGTCGTTGGCCGCCTGCATCCGTGGGTTTGGCCGTACTCCACGCCCGGATGGCTGCGGTTCGCGGCGCGCCGAGCGGCGGCGTTCGATGTCCTCACCCCGGCGCTGCGGGAAGCGGTCAAGGAGCGCCTTGGACGAGACTCAACGGTGATCCTGCCAGCATTCGACTCCGCGGCGCCGACTGACGCCGAGTCAAGGCAACTGATTCCGAGCGACGGCGACGGCCCCGTTGCAATCTACACCGGTGCGGTCGGAGCCGTCCACGAAGCGGACTTCCGGCTTGGTCTCCGCGCGCTCGCCGAGGTCCAGCGACGAGGCCGGACTATCCTGTTCGTCCATGCCGGCCCCGTCGACGAGCGGCGCCATCCGCTGACGCTGGCCGCCCAGGAGGGAATGGCGCCGGGGACCGCCACCGCACTTGGATACGTCCCGATGGCGGAGCTGCCGGGGCTCCTGAAGCAGGCAGCGGTACTGCTTCAGCCGGGAGCTCCGTCCGAGTTCAATCGCCTTCGCCTGCCGTCGAAACTTCAGGCGTACCTGGCGTCGGGCACGCCGACGATCACGTTCGCGGTCGGCTTCGGTGAGTTGCTGCAAGATCGTCGCGAAGTGCTCAAGACCTATACCGGCGATGCCGGGGAGCTGGCCGACAGGATCATTGAAGTGCTAGAGGACGCGGAGCTTCGCGCGACACTCGCGGAGGGAGGACCGGCCGCCGCGAGGCGTCTGTTCGACCCGGAGGCGAACGCGGCTAGGCTGGAGACCCACTACCTCACCGTCTTGGAGACAGCACACTGCCTTGATGACCGTGGATCTCGGCTCGGCTGATATTCCCGCCGAGCGATCGAACCTCCCGTCTCGGACCCAGACGCATTCCGCTCACACCCATCGGCTACGCGCTGATCGAGGCTTCGTTCCTACACCAAGGCGGCGGTGGTTGAGCGCAGCTCCGCCCGAGGGTTCGGCCCGAGGGGTGCGGACGACGATGGCGGAGGGCAGCCGAGGCAGCTGTCAGGCTAGACTGCCGCGCCGTACCCGGGGCTGCTCGGGGCCCGGATCGCGCCACGCTGATCACATCGTCCCGCAGTGCATCACCCCACACCCCTGCTTGTTCTCGGCTCCGGTCACCGGTGCGGCAGCACGCTGATCCAGCGCCTCCTGAACTCGCATCCCGAGGTTCTGATCTGGGGCGAGCACTATGGTGCCCTGAATGCTGTGTTCCAGGCGATGGAGGATCTTGGGCACTGGGACCGGGAGTTCGGTGAGGTCGGGCGTGAAGAGTTCGAGCAGCACGGCCACCAGGGCTGGATAGCGATCATGATGCCCGGCATCGGCGCGGTGGAGCGCGCGAGCCGCGCATACGTCGTCTCGATGTTCGCGGAGCCCGCACAGGCGCTGGGGCGGCCACGGTGGGGATTCAAGGAAGTCCGTTATGGCGCTGAATTCGCGACCAGGTTCCGTGTGCTATTTCCAAACACCCGGGTGGTCCACATCACACGCGACCCTCGAGACGTTCTGCGCTCGCTTGACTCATGGGAGAAGGCCGGCTTATGGAAGCGACCACAGATCGAGCAGTCCCTCGGATTCTGGCTGAGCGTCAACCAGGAGTTCGCTCGTCTCGGCACGGCGCCATGGCTGCTGAGCGTCCGTTACGAGAACGTTGTCGCCGATCCAGCAGCCTTCACAGAACAGCTGGCAGAGTTCACAGGGCTCGAGCCGGCCGCGCTTGACCAGAGCGTGTTCGCGGAGAAGGTCCACGGGCCAGGGCCGGCAGGCCACGCGCCGCGAGAGGTCACCCCGGTCGGCGAGCTTGAACCAAGGCTTCGCGAGTTGATCGCCAAACCGCGGTTCATCGAGACCGCTGCGGAGTTCGGCTACGAGCTCGATCAGGCGTTAGCGGCAGGCCTTCGCCGGCGCGGGCGTTGGGCAGCGGGGCGGGTGCTGAGGCGCAGCGCCTCCCAGCGTCATCTCTAGCGCGCCGTGGCCACTCGATGCGCCGGGTAGCGTCGGACGATCTGACGACCGGTCAGCCACGTCCAGACGGCGAGCGCGATCCAGATCACAATCATCGGGACCGTATACAAGCTCCATACCTCCCAGGTACGCGCGCCAGTGGTGTACGTGTAGGTGACGATCGTCGGAGGTAGCAGTGCGATCTGAAGAATCAGGACCTCACGCAGATAGCCGGCCATGATCAGGAACGGCAGCCCCCACACCATGTATTGAAGGAAGAAGGTCACGCCGTACGTCCAAACCGTGAGGAAGATGATTACGGCGGCTGTCACCGGTGGCGGCCTGTGCCGCACGAGCAGCGCGGTCGCCGCGACCAATGCGGCCCCGGTGATCCATCTGGCGTTGTCATAGACAACCTTCGTCAGTCCGGCAATCGTGGCGTGACCGAGCCCGAACGCGCTCAGCGGTAGAGAGGGATTCGTGAGCAGGCTGATGCCGCCGAGCCCTGGCCCACCGCGATATGTCCACACAAGCGACTTCCCCGGGCCGTCGAGGATCAGCCAGGGCACAAACACGGCGAGCGGGATGACGATCGCCGTTATACAAAGCTTCAGCGCCTCGCGCCATGATGTTGCAAGCGGCGCGAGCACGAGCAGAGCTACGAGCGGGACGGTCTTGATCGCGGCGCCGATTCCGATCAAGGCGCCGGCGGCATATGGACGCCACTCGGCATCGGTGCGCGTCCAAAGGATCACGGCCGTGACCACGGGCAGGAAGGCGATCGAATCGATCTGACCGTGGTAGCCGGAGATCGCGATGAACGACGGTCCCAGCGCAACGAGCGCCACCGCCGCCAGCCGCGTCGGTTCATCGGCCCCTCGCCACCCCAGGAAGTCCTGCACAAGCCAGGCGATCGCGGCGTCGCCGACGATCGCCGGGACTCGAATCAGGTGGGTGAACCCGATGCCGGTGTGGTGCGCGATCCAACCGATTGCGACGATCACCGGGAATAGCCCTGGTGGGTACGGCCAGCGCCCGTAGGGCGGGACGGAATAGTCGTCGAGTTGGTGGTAGACGCCAAACACGTGGGCGTGGAGCGCGTTGTCCACGAGCGCGAACGACTGCAGGTCGTAGGCCTGACCGGTGGTCGTGAACGCGAGGATCAGCCGTACGAGAAGTCCAACGCCAATCACCACCCAGACCCGGAGCGCGAAGCCTGACTCCGATACGCCCGCCCAACCTCGTCGTACCCCTATGCTCCGCACGTTTGCCTCCTCGGCGGCCACGATACCAGCGGACCCTGGACACAATCGCCGCGTGTCGGTGTTTCTGCACCAGGTGGCTCTGGTCGGAGCTGTCGCACTGGTCCTGGACGCGGGGGCCGGGGTCGCAGCAAGCCTTTCCCTCGCTCCGCGAGAGCGGCCCGTGTCAGCCTCGGCATTCGCGGCTAGCGTGGTGGTGGTGGTGAAGGACGTCGGGGTGACACTGATCGAACTCCGGGGGACGATGCCGGCGGCGCGCGTGCCGACGGCGCTTACGCTGCTGGCAGTGCCGCGCCGGGGGAACGGCAGCGATCGTTTTTGGACGCAGGCCTTGGCGGGCTCGCGCAGAGATGTCCAAGCGCTGCCGCGAACCACATTGTGCCGGGCAGTCGCAGTCCGTGTCGCGCAGGGTCCGCCCGTGGCCTGGAGCTCCCGACCCAGGAGCTGCTCGGCCGTTGACGACCAGCGGGTGCGTCGCGACGTGGCGTCCGGTAAACGCCGACCGCTTCGACCTGGTCCATGACGTCCGATCGTTCAATGCGATCACGCAGGCCGCACCTCGTACAGAGACGACCTCTGATCCTCAGCGGTTGTTTCCGCGCGTGTGTGACATTCCTTGCCGGACACCATTGGCAAGGACAGCTTCTTCGTCGGGCATTCGCAGCGTGCCGGGGCGCGTGCCAGCTTCGCTATGAAACTGTAGGTGATCATGCGATCTGCCGAGCAGTTCGCAAGTTACTTGAGGGACCACGTCCGATGGCACCATCTCCGTCAGCTCGTGCACGTCGTCCCAGAGCGGCGTAGTGTCTTCTTTATCGCGGCGTATTCCTTAACTCAAGAACTGCCGCGTCGACGCTTCGATTACAGGTCGAAGCACCGCTTGCCGCACACCTCCGGCCAGGGCAGCCGGTCCACAATCCTGAGCAGATCGAACTACCCCGGCGTCACCACCCCACCCGGCACCTCGAGGTTGCGATTCCAAAGCGGGGCCTCGATCAACGACAATACGGCATCCGAGCCCAGATTTTGTCCCGCCCGCGAAGATATCATTCGGGTACGCTCGTTCTCGTCGCCCGACGCGCCAGCCTTCGGAAAGCTTCCCGACGACCCTGACATCACTCACGTCGAGAACCGATCCTGAGCTGGTTGCTCCGCTCGATTCCCGTCGGCGTGGCTTCCGGATGGAGGCCGCGATCTTCGTAGCACTTGTGTTGTGGACGCTCGTGCCACTCTTCATATTGCTGGGAGGCAGAGGGGTATTCAACGGCGTCTACGGGATCGACGTCGCCGATCTGATGCAGTACATGGGGTTTATCCGCGAGGCGGGCGAACACGTCCTGATCGCGAACCCATTCAACGTCGCCCCTGACCCACACTTGTTCCTGCAACCAACGTTCGCGCTGTCCGGGTTTGCGTGGTCGCTGGGGGCAAGCATTCAGGCTTCGCTGCTGCTGTGGGTCCCGATCACGCTGGTGGCGCTGTTCTTGGGGTTCACGGCGTATGTTCGCCGACAGCTCGGTCGCGACACGCTCGCTTGCGCGATGGCCCTGCTCATCGCCTTCTTCTACGTGACCCCGGCCATGCCGCTTGCTTCCTGGCTGCACGCGAGCCAATACCTCCAGTTCGGCACGAAGGTCGTGGGCCTTGAGATGTTCCCTGGAGGCTACCTCTCGGGCGGCGGGTCGGCGATCGGGGTGGCGATGATGCCACTATTCCTGCTCTCGATCGAGCGTCTGTTGACAGCAGATTCCCGGATGGACCGCACAACACGACGCTGGTATGTAGCCGGCGCCGGAGCTGCGGGCATGCTCGCAATGTGGATCCACCCCTGGCAAGGGCTCACGCTGCTGGTGATCGTTGCGGCGCTGGTCGCGTGGGGACGCTTCGACCGCAGATACCTACGGCTCGCGGTGCCGTTTGCCCTGACCGCCGCACCCCTCGCCTACTACTTCGCACTGTCACACACGCACTCTTCCTGGATGGTGATCTCGCGGCCAAACAACTACTCCCACTTTGGCCTGTGGTTGTTCCTGGGCATGATCCCTCTCGCGGCCGCCCTGCCGGGATTTCCGGGTCGGAACCTCGATCTGCAACAGCGAATCGTGCGGATCTGGCCGATCGCTGCGCTGATCGTCTATTTGACGATGAACCGCACCTGGTTCTACCACGCGTTCGACGGCCTCAGTCTGCCTCTGGCAATTCTGGCTGTCATCGGATGGCGCAGGCTCCGAATACCCAGGGTGGTCGGGGCCGGGGCGGCTTTGGCGGTGACCATTCCTGGCATGGTGTGGTTCGTCCAGCAACTTGTCCAGACCCAGCCAAGCCACTTCTTCCGGCCAGGCGAGGCGCAGGCCCTTGCCTTCATAGACGCCTTCCCCCGCAGCGGTCCGGTTCTTGCCCCGCTGCAGCCGCTCGGCCAGGCGGTGCCCGGATTCACCGGCCGCCAGACTTTCGTCGGCCACTACTACTGGACGCCCGATTATTACCGACGCGTTCCCCTCGCTGAAGCGCTGTTCGACGGAAAGCTCTCCCGCTCCGCTGCGATCAGCCTGGTCCGCTCGAGCAGAGCGGCTTTTCTCGCTTCTGACTGCCAGCCCCGCCGTGCGAACCTTACGCCGCTCCTGGGCAAGCTCATAACCCACGTGTGGCACTTTGGGTGTGCGACGGTGTATGAGGTGGCGCCCAGCTCAGCGTCCGCTGCGACGTAGCCAGGACACCGTCTTCCCGTACAACCTATTCGACCTCCTTCCGGCGGTCGGCGTGCCGCAGCCCTGACGTCCCGCCGTCCGACCCGTTACGGCGACGCTCATAGCTACCTCCCCGGGGCCGTGGCGAATCTGGGATCGACAGTGCAGCCGCACGCACACGCGCTTCGGCCAGCGAAGTAGCAAGATGGACAAGGTCTACGATCCCGGATCCACGCGCAGGGACCATTTCGAGCTCAGCAAGCAGCGTGTCGAGGTCGTAGCCCATTGTCCTCAGTTGCGCAACGCCGATTCCTCGTAGCCAGCGCCTGCACCACGCCTGGCGGACCCGCCCTCTCACTGACAGCTTCCACTTGTCGCGATTCTCCGACGTGATCTTCCTCAGGTGCCACGAACTCATATCCCCATATCTTCCTTGGAATTCAACGTCGACGTAACCGCGTAACAGGTCCGCGTCGAACGTCAAGTCGAGGTAAGCAAACAGAGCGCGCCAGTGGTCCTCGCCGCTGGGCCCAACGAGATCCTCGTACCGTACAGCGTGAGCCCGCCCTTCGGAGTGCTCGGCAAACGCAGTCAGATTTGCAACCCCGCTGGCGAGGTCAAAGTCGAACAGGTACGGTTCGAAGCGCGAATCACGGAAAGTCGTCAGCAGGGACGCGAGGACTGACAGTGGGTTGCGCCAAAGGATGACGAAGCGCGCGTCGGGGAACAGCTCAGCGAGGTCGTCGGCAATCGCATGGTAGTGAGGAGTCTTGTCAAGAAAATACGTCGGTTCGCTCTCGCCAGCCGCTCGATACAAGGTCAGCGCAAACTCACGCAGCGCTTGACGGTAGGTGTCTGGTCCTCCAGCCAACGTTAGCTGAAAGTCGCCGATCGCTTCGCACGCGCTCTCCTGCCAATATTCCGCCCGGATGCCGTGATGTCGCGTCGCGTAGACGTGCGGTAGCAACAGCCACGGTTCGGAAACCGTGTGTATCTCGGGGTGGGCGCCGAGCACTCGTTGTACCAGGGTCGAGCCTGCCCTGGGCAGCGAGAGTAAGAACAGCGGTCGCATGATGCCGAGCTCTAGTGCCTTCGACCGTTGTGGTGGCGGATCACTCCGCCCGACACAGCGCCCACGCGCAAGGAGCCCCGCGCGGGAGAAGGAGCAGATTGAACGCGATACGACCAATCGTGATGCCTTGCAACGCCCAGTTTGGCCGACTCTGGCCCGGACCGAAGGGCATGAAATAGGGCCGCCCGGCCGAGAGGATCACAAATCCAGCCGCCCGCAGCATGCGTCGGAAAGCCATGAGGTTCGGCGTCCACCACCTCGGATAGCCATCGGCGTGCAGACTGCCGGCGGCGATCCGAGGATGTGTCAGTGTCGTTGAGAGGGAGATGTTCTCGTTGGACAGAAACTCACCACCTACTAGCCCGCGGACGCGGGACAACGCCAAGACAGGATCGCGAAGGTGCAGCATCAAGCTGCCCATGAACACAAAGTCGAACGTCCCCAACTCGTCGGGAACCACGTCGTAGACCCGTGTCGCGATGCGCTGCACCTGTGACCCCAAGGCCTTGTGCGCCAGGGCGAAGTTACTGTTGACGCCCAGCTCCTGGTTAGCCAGGACTCCCGTACCAGGAGCCGGCGCCGGTTCGGGCCAGTCATACTCGAGCGGATCATCGATGTCGAGCGCGATGACCTCTCTTGCACCCCGTCTTTCCATCTCGAACGCCCAGAACCCATCCGACGTGCCCACATCGAGACAGCGCTTACCTGCTAGGGACGCTGGAAACGGGATACGAGCGCACGCCGTACGGGTGTCGAAATGACCGGGTGTGACGATCCCGCCGGGCAGCTCTATGGTGTGATACCAAGTCCGAGCTGCAACGGCCTCCATTAGCGAGGCAGTGTCAGCCACTGGCCGGGACTATAGCTGGGCCGTATAGGCCACGACAGCCCGACATAGCAGCGGAGCGTCTCGGTGCATCGAGTGGGGCCCGTGATTGATCGATGAGCATTGTGACCAGCTGAGCGGGTCGGCCCAGTGGCTTCCACGCGCGGTGGGTCATCGACGTGATGCCATACAACATCCGGACGGTACGAGCGGGAGGGATGGGCGGCATAAGGGGGGCGCCGAGATCGGGTTCGTGGCCAAGCCCCACCCGATCCATTACGTCCCTATCAATATTTCCAGTCGGGCTTCTGCGAGCAGCTCGCCTCGGAGGAGCGGGTGCAGTTGCTCGTCGCAGCGAGATTTGGCTACCACGAGCGGATTACCCTCGACCGCGGGGAGGCGGACACCTACCTAGGCGAGTCCGTGACCGGCAGCTCGCCGCGCGCCCATCGTTCGCCCCGCCACCCGTAGGCGATCGAAAACGCGGGGTGCGTCGCCAGCCGCGGCGCCTCTAGGGACGCGGACGGTAGCTCTAGAACGGCAGAGGCTCCAGCAGTGCGTCCCTTGCTTCCTAACCTGGAGAGCCGGACCCTGACCGTCGTTGCTGACCGTCCCGACTCCCGCGGCGCCACGTCAGCGGCGCACGAACAGGAGCATGTGCTGGTTTCGCGGCTGCCCCCAGTCGCCGATGTAGCGCAGCTCAAGGTCGCTTCCTTCTATAAGCCACTCGAACAGGTCCAGCCCGTAGTGGAAGGGATCCTGGTCCGGGTAGGTTCGCGTCGGCTGCGGTTCAGGTGCCGGGTGCTCGACCTCGCCGAGTGTGCGAGTGCCAGCTGGGTTCTCGAAGAAGGTGGCATAGAACCGGCCGCCCGGCTTGAGCACCTGGGCGATCTGCAACAGGCAGACGTTAATCGCGTTGATTGGGATGTGGGAGAAGACCGACTGCGCTAAAGCGTAGTCGAACATCCGCCCCAGTCGGTGGGCCTCGAAGTGGTACGTGTGCAGCAGCGTGGGCTGCTGATCCTGCACTCCCGCCTTGCGCAGCTCGGCACGGGCACCCGCGAGGATCACCTCACTCGCATCAAGGCCGCAGTACCGACCCGGCTCGAGGTAGCGCATGATCGGGATTCCCGCGCGCAAGAGACCGCACCCAACGTCGAGGAAGTCGTGGCCGGGCTGAAGGCCCTCGCCCTTGAGGAACTCGAGTTGCAGCTGACCCATCTCGTCCCACAAACCGCCGACTGAGTAACGCAGCTCCTCGGGGTAGCGCGCGTGGTAGCGCTCGGGTCCGAGAAGACGCTTGAGCACTCTGCGTCTGGTTGTATCGACCCAGACATCATTAGTCACGGCGTCCGTCAGTATCGCAACCAACGCCTCGCGCCGCGGTGGCGCTCGCACTAACTGCTGGACGCTATCTTCCGAGCGGTGAACAAGCCGTCGGTTGCCGAGAAGACCGCCAGCGCGAGCGCGACAGCGCGCTCCAGCAAGTGGTCGCCAAGCAACCTGCGCACGTACGCGGCGAAGCCGACCACCCGTGCCACGACGGAGATCGGTACCGACAGAAGCGGGCCCAGCTGAATGCTCGCTCCTAGCCTCCAGGTAAGCCAGGAGACCGCGAGCGTCGAGCGATGAACAGGTGCGGATCCGGCGCGACGTCCAACGGGTCGCGATCATTAGGTGCAGACCCGCGTCGCGGATAAAGCCCATGTAAGGCATGAGGCCCGGGACGTCGATCCCGTAGCCATCGATCACGCCGCTGCGGCCCGACAGCACCAACCCTGGGACCAATTGCATATAAAACACATGGCGGCGATGACCGCCGTCCCGCTGAGGAGGGGGCATCGCCTCGCTGGCACCGACCGCACGGTGGGGCGGCAGGATAGAGACGCGGGCTCAGCCGCTCAAACTGCAGGTGCCGATGTCCAGCCCGGTTGCGGGTCGATGTCCCGACCGCCATCATCCGTAGCGGGCAACTGGCAAGCTCACTCATGAAGATGTCCGAGAAACCGGGACCAGCGGTTGACCCATCAGCGCCCATCGGGTCGAGCTCTGCGATGAGCGACGCCGGCGCCCCGTTGGCGACGACCGTTTCCACGAAGAGCCTGATCGCCCGCCGCGGCGTACGTCTGCGCGGTCGCTCGATCCGTCAGCACGCAGCCCGCGGCGTGATCGTCAACGCGATGTTTTCGATCCTCCTGCTGGTGATCTCTCTTGTGCGGAATCTCGTCATCGTGCGATTCCTCACGCGGGGGGACTACGGCATCTGGGGAATCGTCATGACTTCGGCGAGCACGGTGCTCTGGCTCAAGCAGGTGGGAATCGGCGACAAGTACGTCCAGCAAGATGCCGAGGACCAAGAGCTCGCCTTTCAGAAGGCGTTCACGATCGAGTGCATCGTCAACGGGATCGTGATGCTGCTACTAATCGGGGCTGCGCCCGTGGTCGCGGCCGTCTATGGCCGTAGTGAGCTACTCGTCCCAATCCTGATCCTTTCGCTGGCCGTTCCCGCCAATGTCCTGGGGGCGGCGTCCTGGGTGTTCATTCGGCGGATGCAATGGGGCAAGCAGCGCCTGATCGGAGCCATCGACCCGATGATCGGCACGGTCACGGCGATCGCGCTCGCCGTCGCGGGTGCCGGGTACTGGTCGCTTCTGGTCGGGGTTCTCGCCGGCGCATATGCCGGGTCCCTGGTCACCGTGATCGTCTCGCCCTACCGCCTGCGGTGGCAACTTGACCGCGAAGCCCTGCGAGCCTATGTGGGGTTCTCCTGGCCGCTTTTCGTGGTCACCGGTTCGGCGCTTTTGATTGCCCAGTCGGCCCTGTTCTTCGGCAACGCCGCCCTAGGCTTGGCGGGAGCGGGAGCGATCGCCCTGGCCGCCACGATCTCGCAGTTCGCTCAGACCGTGGACGACATCGTGAGCGGCACGATGTACCCCGTCGTGTGTGCAGTGCAGCAGCGACTCGATCTCCTCTACGAGTCGTTCGTGAAGTCAAACCGCGTGGCGCTGATTTGGGCGTTGCCGTTCGGCTTCGGACTTGCGCTGTTCGCTCCAGATCTCGTGCACTACGGAATCGGTGACCGCTGGCGGCCGGCTATCCCGCTTCTGGAGGTGTTCGGAGTGTTCGCCGCAATCGGACACTTCGGCTTCAACTGGGACGACTACTTCCGGGCCAGGGGTGATACGCGGCCGATGGCGTGGGCCGCGGCGGTGACGATGGTGAGCTTCCTCGCTACTGCGATCCCGCTTCTTTACATCTGGGGGATCAAAGGCTTCGCCATAGGGGTGGCGGTCCAAACCGTGGTCAACGTCGGTTGCCGCATCTTCTTCCTCAGACTTCTGTTCAACACCTTCGACATGCTGCGACATGCCGCCCGAGCGTGTGCGCCCGTGATCCCCGGTGTCGTCGCCGTGCTGCTGTTGCGCGTTGCTGAGCCTCGGCAGCGCCGCCTGCTCGACGTCGCAATCGAACTCCTCGCCTACACCGTGATCACCGTCGCTGCGACGTGGGCGCTGGAACGGCGGCTCCTCGTCGAAATGGTCAGCTACTTGCGGCGATCGGCGAGCCCTGGGCTACCCGCGGAGGCGCTGGGACAGCCGGCGAAGTAGCGCTAAGAATCTTACGGCGCAACCGGAGTATCTGGCGGCGGACATCCGCGATCGACTACTGGGTTGCTTCCCCTCGCGCGGCCAAGCTTCTCGCGAGGACGGACGCGAGGCGTTCCTGGAACACTTCTGGCGAGAAGCGACGGGCAGCGGCGGCAAGGTCAGCTGGCTCCGCACTCAATGCATCCGCCCGCCGGACCGCGTCCAACACAGCGTCGACCGTGCGCTCGCGAAAGAATGCCGCAGTAACGCCGTCGCGGAGGGTCTCGAGCACTCCGCCCGCCGCGTAGGCAACCACCGGTTTGCCAGCGGCGAGCGCCTCGAGCGGCGCGATGCCGAAGTCCTCGGTTGCTGCTACGCATAATGCCCTGCACCCCTCAATCAGCTGCTGCAGCGCGACGTCGTCGACCCGGCCGTGGAAGACGACGCCCGAGCCGGCAGCAGCGTGCAGCGCCTTGAGGCTAGGTCCCACCCCGACGACGTCGAGGCCGATACCAGCCTTGGTGGCCGCTCGAACAATTAGATCGACTCGCTTGTAAGGGAGCAGGCGCGAGATGACGAGCAACCGCTGGCCTCGTGGTCGGGGGCTGAAGCGGTCCACGTCCACGGGCGGATGCACAATCTCCGCGTCGCGACCGTAGACGTCCTGGATCCGACGACGGACATTCTCGCAGTTGGCCACGTATACGTCCGCACGAAGGGCGGCGCGCCGATCCCACCGCCGCAGCGGGCCGTTCAGTGGCCCCAGCATGACAGGACCGAACGAGCGGCCGAGGTGCTCCTGCCGGCGGTGGAGCCACCGCGGAGGCGTGTGGCAATAGACGACGTGGAGCGACTCAGGCGCCGTTCGGACACCGTGAGCCCAGCCGCTGGAGGAGCTGATCACGAGCTGCTGATCGAGCGTGCCAAAGCTCCGGAAGCCCAGTGGGTACAGCGGTGCCAGGACGCGGAACGCTCGATCGAGCGGAAGGCGGTCGAGCCAAGTGGTTCGCACGTCACTGCCGGAGAATTCCGCGAAGGTCGAGCGGGGCCGGTACAGCGAGGTGTAGATCGGTGCCGTCGGCCACATGCGTGCCAGTTCGATTACGACTCGCTCCGCACCGCCGCACTGGTTGAGGTAATCGTGCACGATCGCGACCGATTCGGGCGTCAGGCCCGTCACGATGTCGATGGGACGCGAAGCGAGAGCCATCGCCGGATCAGCGGCTCGCATAGAGCGCCGGCGGGATCGCGTAGAGTGCGATGCGATAGCTGCGCGCCAGTTGACGGAACCCGAGCTGCCTGGCCCACGAGTCGGTTTGACCGGAGTACGGAAGCCCGATGACAAGGAGGTTGTAGCGGCCCGCGCGCAACTCGCGCTCGAACGAATTCTTGGTTCTGGGCAGCTCCAAACTGTGGACGACAGGGTCGCCCACGAGCGTGACATCGTTGCCAAGTCGCGGACCGAAGATGGGCAGCACCGCCGAGGGCCCGGAGGTCGAGCTCGTGCTGCCGGTCAGCCCGATCCGCTGCCCGGACGGGGCATGGTTGTCGATCCATGCAAACACCGGGTCGTCGGGGGCGTAGCTCTGGCGATCGAACCTCCGCTCTGCTATTCGGCCGCCAGCCACCAGGGCGACCAGCACGACCGCGGCGAAACCGGCGATCGGCGTGAGCCCAATCCTCCGCGGACGCGCGCGAAACCGGCGCCATGCAACGGCCACGACCCCCGCAGCGATTGCGAGCACGATCGCGATCTTCGCGGCCCGCGCGAGGGGGACGGATGGCCCCAGGGTGATCGCGTGGAGGACCGAAGCCGCGGCGAGCACCTCCAAGGCCAGCCCCCACGAGCCGATCGCCGTCGCCAGAGCAGCGCACAGGGGCGCTGCGATGACGGCAGCGGGCATCAGCCAGCGGATGTTCACGAATGTCTGAACCGGCTCGTTGATCGGGCCGTAGGCGCTGCCTGGCGTAATCACGTAGGCGGCGAAGATGCCAATCACGGACAGTGCCACGGCGAGCAGTAAGGCTCCTCGTTTCTGCCCTCGATTGTGAACTGACCAGACCACCGCGAACACCACGCCGATCCCCATCAACACCGCCGCTAGGCCGACCTCGACTTTGAACGCCGGATAGATGTACTTGCGGAGAACGGTGCTATTGAGCAGGTAGCGACTGACCGAATAGCCAAAGCGATTCAGCACGTCCCCGTGCGAGCCGGCGAAAAGCTTCAGCCCCAGTACGGAGATCGCTTTCGGATAAAGGGGATTGCCGGACTCGATCAGGTTGCGCACAAGCCAGAACCCGCCGCCAAGCCCCATCGTTCCCACCAGCACGGCGCCGTCTCCCATCAGCCGGGCGCGGAGTCTGGGCACGAGCAGGTGCCCTGCGCACCACACGACCACGACCACAGCTGCCGCAGTCAAGCCGAACCATTTGGCACCGAGCGCCAAACCGAGCGCCAGCCCACCGAGACCGAGCTCGCCGCGCCGCTGGTTCCGCGCGCTGCGCACGAGGAACATCACGCCGATCGCCATCATTGAGAGCGTCAGCTCGTCCGCGCTGCCATACAGCCCCTGCTGCACGATCGTGGGGATCGCCAGCACCACCGCTGCGAATGTCGCCGCGGCGGCTCTGGTCGCTCCGAGCTCCAGCGCCAAGCCGTACACGCCTCCCCCCGTCAAAGCGTAGAGGAGTAGACCGGGGATGCGGGCAAACGCCAGGTCATGCCACGGGAGCACCGCCGCAAGCATCAGAATGTCGCCGTTGTTCGGGTACTGGGCCGTGGCGAAGCCCGGCAGGAACTGATCTACCTGCCAGGCCGTGCCCGTTTGAATCCAGCGAGCCACGCCGGGCAGGTGGAAGGCCAGCAGGTCGATGTCGCTGGGAAGGCTGGTGAACAACGGGCGAAGGCGGGCGAGCTCGTAGATCGCCACTGCCGCCAGTGACGCGGCCGCGATCGCGATCGAGACGCGGGAACCGGCTGGCGCCGGCTGAACCTGATCCCGGCGCAGCGACTGCGGGCCGGCCGGCAGCGCCCAGGCCCCCGCCAGGGCCACCGCGGCGGCGGCCACCACCGTTCCTCTCGTGAGCACGCCCAGCGCAAGCGGGAGCAAATGGACGAAGACGACGGCACTGGTCGCCAAGACGGAGAGCGCGAGCGCTCTGGGCAAGCCGCCGAGGTATCCATATCGCTTCCGAAGCACGATCACAGCAGCCGCAAAGGACGCCCCGAGCGTCGGGAGCAGAAATAGAACGCCCGTCAGGTAGTCGCCGAGTTGCACTATCGTGCGTCGCGAATCTCAGTCTGCACCGCGCGCCCCCTTTCACCGAGACACCGCATCATCCCGCCTGGCATGTAAGCAGCCTACGATCGGTCGCGGCTCTGGTACCGGTCGCGCGACGTGACGCCTGATGGCACCACAAACACCTTCAGCTATCGTCGCCGCGCGTGGTGCCATCAGCGAGCGTCATCATCCCCGCACGCAACGCAGCGGGAACTCTGCGCGAGACGCTCGATGCGCTAGCCGCGCAGGAGCTCGATCTGTCCTACGAGGTTCTTGTTGTCATCGACGACACCTCAGAGGACGAGACGGCGGCGATCGCGCGTGATCACCCGGCGTGCAGTCGTGTGCTCTCGACCCGAGAGCTCGGTGCCGGCGCGATGCGCAATCTCGGGGCCGAGGCCGCAGGCGCTCCGGTGCTCGCGTTCACCGACGCGGACTGCGCCCCCGCTGCAGATTGGCTCAGGATCGGCCTCGAAGCGATCGAGAGCCGCGACATCGTGCAGGGAGCGGTGTTACCGATGCACGGCCGACCGCTAGGTCCATTCGATCGCACGCTCGGGGTCGTCAGTGAGTACGGGCTGTATGAGACCGCGAACCTGTTCGTGCGAGCCGACGTGTTCCGCCGACTTGGCGGCTTCGAGGACCTGTTCGCCACAAACGGGCGACCATTCGGCGAGGACAGCTGGTTCGTGTGGCGCTCGCGCCGCTCGGGAGCCCGTGTCGGCTTCGAGCGCTCGGCGGTCGTTCATCACGCCATCTTTCCAGGAACCAGGCGAGGCTACGTGCTGGAGCACGCCCGTCGCCGTCATTTTCCTGCGCTCGTACGGCTGATTCCCGAGTTGCGGGGGACGTTCCTGTATCGCCGGTGGTTCCTGAGTTCGCGCACCGCGGCATTTGACGCCGCTCTTGCGGCTGCACTTCTCGCGGTGCGGGCTCGGTCGCCGGTCCCGCTAGTGGCCTCACTCCCCTATGTCCTTGCCGTGTTGAAGGACCTCCGGCGGTGGAGCGGAAACGAGCAGGTCAGCAGCGTCGAGTTGGCGAGCGCTTTGATAGTGGCCGACGCAGTCGGCTGCGGCGCACTTCTGATCGGAAGCGTTTCGGCCCGCGCTCCGGTCCTTTAGTGCTGTCTCAGCTCCGCGTTCGGGCGAGCACCGAGTTGTGCGGCACGCCGTCGCCACCCAGGATCATGGTTCGGAGCAGCCGCCGCCTCCGGGAGCGGAGGTTCTTTCCGCGAGCGCTATGGCCGGCGCCGAACGGCTCGGCAAACGGCCCGAACCGGTCCACCACGCTGAAGCCGGCGGCCTCGATCATGCGGCTGTGCCCAGCTGCATTCACTACCCACCACTGAGTGGGATTTGCCTCGAACCGCATGTCCGCGACCGGGCGCCTGCGAAACCGGAAAGTCAGGTCGAAGGCAACCTCCTCGACGGACATGAACCACGAGTTGCAAACCGAGCGGATCGCCTCGAGCGCACGCACGGGGTCGCGCAGATGCAGCATAAGGCTGCCGCACACGACGACGTCGAACATTCCGAGCTCGTCCGGACTGAGGTTGTAAACGTTGACGATTCGCTTCTCTACCTTGGAGCCGAGCGCTCGTTTGGCGACCTCAAAGCCGAGCCCCTTCTCGCCAGTGAAAGACGCGAGCGCATTGGCGGCAAGCTCACGTTCGGCGACCGGCAGGTCCCACTCGGAGTGGCCGCCGATATCTGTCGCAATCACCTCGCTGGCGCCACGCCGCTCCAATTCGAAAGCGTAGAAGCCGTCGTAGGTCCCGACATCGAGGCATCGCTTGCCGCGAACGTCTGGCCACGGCAGCTTGTCGACGATCCCGCGCAGGTCGAACCATCCCGGAGTGACGACCCCGCCTGGCAGATCGAGAGTGTGGTACCAGAGTGGGACGTCCTCAATCGATGCTGAGATCGCCGAATCAACAGGGCCTGACATCGCCGCGAAGATACCAGCGGGCCGGTCCCGCCTCAGTCACGCGGCGGAATCGCGCCGGGCGTCAGAGCACAAGCGTGCGCCAACGAACCGACGACCTCATGGCGCCGGCGAATACCGACGCGTCGATCGCGATCCGCTCAGCGGCTCCCTGCAACTCGCCACGCGCGATGGCCCGAGGGCCCCTGAGGCGCGCGTATGGCACCGCCAGCAGCAGCGCTGCTCGACTCGCTCTCGCCAGCGCGAGAGCGGCGAGTGCTGCGACGAATGCCGCGTTCCGCGGTCGCATGAAGTAGTGGTGCCAGAGCAGTCGCGCACGGGATTCGGGAAACATCTTCACGACGGCCGCGATCTCTCCGTATTCGTGGACGCGGCGCAGGTGCCAGCTGCGCCCGGGGTACGTGATGTCGTGGCGGACGACCGCTTTGGGCTCGAACCGTGCATCCCACCCGGCTCGGAGCATCGCCCAGCCGGCGATGGTGTCCTCGCCCCAGTTGAGATCGCCGAACCCTCCCGCCCGCAGCAACGGTTCTCTCCGAAAGAACACGTTGCACGCGTCGAAGTGCCACGTCTGGCACGTGACCTCGCGGGTCGCGTGCCAGGGTCCGTACGGAGGCTGATGCTCGGGCAGCGTCGTACCAGTGACAACGCCCACGCGGGGATCGTCGAACGGCTCGACTCCGTTCGCCAGCCAATCTGGGGCGGGAACGCAGTCGGAGTCGGTGTAGGCCACGATTGGACCGACAGCCCGCGCGGCGCCGAAGTTGCGAAGTCGTCCGATCGAACCGTCCACGCGCACTACCCGCACGGCGATCGAGCTCTCACGGGCTGTCGCCACGCATACCTCGAACGTCCCGTCCGTCGATCCGTTGTCGAGTACCAGGATGTCGTAGTAGGCGTAATCCTGAGTAAGCAGCGCCTCGAGACAGCGACGCATCTGATCCCGCCGGTTCTTGACCGGGACGACAACCGTGACGTGAGGAGGCATGGGCCGCTAGCGTACTTGCCCTCTCCATGTACTCCAGACTGATCGAGCGACTCGACCGGTTGACGCGCGCTCCACGGCGACGCTACGCAGAGTCGGTCTTCTGGACGGGAAATGGGCGGTATCGGGACCGGATAGCGAGCAACCTGTACTTCGAGCTCTCCACCCCGTTGTGGGTCACGCGCGGTCAGGAGCCCGAGCACCTTGCGCCGTTCGAGGCGGCGCTCGAGCGGTGCACGCCACCCGAGCGCGCGCTCGATCTCGGCACGGGGGCGGGAGCGACCGCGGCCCTACTGGCGGAGCGTTTTCCGGAGGCCGAGGTGATCGGCTTCGATGGCTCGCGGGCGATGTTGCGAGCCGCCGCGTCGACGTTCAAGTCGCCGAACCTGCGATTCGTAAAAGGAGACCTGCGGCGGTTGCCGTTCGGCCACGAGTACTTCGACTTGGTGACGATGCTCAACACGCTGCCCGAGCCGGGCGAGCTCTCGCGCGTGGCCAAACCCGGGGCCACCGTGCTACTGGCCAACACTTATTTTTCGCGCTGGGATATGGCGGTTCTTGGAAACTTCGAGGCACACGGCTTAGCGCGGAGATCCGAGGGACAGGTGGGAAACGGCATGTGGCTCCTGCTTCGGGCGCGGCGGCCCGAGCGTGACGCCGCCGAGGCGGCGACCTAGCGGGGAGCTCCGGTGCCAAGATCGCGATACAACTCGATGTAACGCTCGGCGCAGCGGTCCGTCGAGAACTGCTCGGCCCGCGCCCGACAGCAAGCCGCCGTCTCCGGAAGGGCGGTCAACTCGAGTGCTTCGAGCAGCGCGTAGGCGATCGAGCTTGGTTGCACCTGGTCGAACAAGCGGCCGAGCTCGGGTCGGTCGACGACCTCCGGGATCGCTCCGTGCGCATATCCGACGACCGGCGTGCCACAAGCCATCGCCTCGACGAGCACGAGGCCAAACGCCTCATGCTCTGACGGCAGCGCCGCAACCCAGGCCTGCCCGTAGGCTTGCGCAAGCGCGCCCTCGTTGTCCAGGTCGGTCCATTCCACACCGGCCGCATCGACGTCGACGCCCGCACGGCGCACCGCCCCCAGGTCTCTCGGTCGTGAGAGCACCAGCCGGGCGTCGGGACGGTCCCGACGCACAAGCTTGAACGCTTCCACCAGCGTCCCGACGTGCTTACGCGGCTCAGCCGCATCGGCGGGGCAGATGATGGTTGGGACGAGCGCCCTCTCATCCGCCGGCCGAAACCTGTCGATGTCCACGCCAGGAGGAATCACCCGCGCGTCGTAGCCAAGCCAATAACGGAACCCTTGCGCCGCGTGCTCGCTGAGCGCGACGATTGCGTCGCACCCATTCATCGCTACCTCCAACACCTCTAGGCGCTTGCGATATTCCCTGAGCCCGAGATGGCTCGGAATCCCCATGTACGAGAGCAACACGGGGCGACCGGTGTGGCGTTTCCACCACAAACCAGCTACGGCATCGGCGGGATACATCGCGTGGGCCAGGTCATACCTACCTGCTCGCAACGCGGCATAGGTGAGCGGGACGTGCGTGAGGTAGGGCTCGTAGCGGCGCCGCAACAGTCTTCCCTGCGGCGGGCGAGGAAGTCGCAGGATCGGCAGACCATCCTCGACCTGCCTGGCCGGCCGTCCGGGGTGGCTCGTGATGAGCTCGGGTCGATGGCCGCGCGCTAACAGTCCGTTTGCCAGCTCGCGCGTGAAGCGTTCGGTGCCGCGACGGACCTCCGGCCAGAAGCATGGACTGAGAAGCGCAACCCTCAGCGAGTCGCTGCTCACAATAGGAGCGTGCGGTAGCGAACGCTGCCCCGGGCAAGCACGACCATCTCAGCGAGATCGATCACCGCCCATCCGGGCAGCTCGATCAGGAACCGTAGGCGCCCGCGGATGCCGGGATGCCGGTTCTGCCATTGCATCCCCCACGGGACCAGTAGCAATCCGCCCCACATGTGGCGGCGGGCCGCGTGCACGCCGAACAGTGCGAGAGGCAGCCAGGCGTGCGAGCGCTTCCAGAAGATCCAAAGCGGCAGCGCCTCTCTCAGCTGAGGATGCCGTTTAAACAGCAGCGCCAGATCGCTCCACTTCGCCATCCCTCGGATCCAGTCTCGAATCGTCCCTTCTTCGATCGCATGGTAGGTGAGCATCTCTTCGTCACCCACGTAGCGACCACCCGCGTCGAGCGCGCGAAGGTTGAGATCGGTGTCCTCGCCGGAATACACGTCCTCCACGAAGCCGCCCACCTCATCGATCAGCCACCGCGGATAGACGATGTTGCAGCACTCGGCCCACGGACGGGGGACCCGCGGGAAGTACTGGCCGCGCGGGTAGGCAGAGTGGCGCATCGAGTACTCGTGGGGATCGCCCTCAACGCGGCCCTGAATGATGGTGTCCGGATACTTCCGAACGGCCCGGAGGACGTTCTCAAGCCAGTCGCGCGGCGGGCGGCAATCATCGTCGGTGAACACGATCGTCGGTGCCCGCGCGAGCTTCAGCGCCGCATTGCGGTTTGCTCCGGGCGGCGCTGTCCCGGCCGGAAGACGAGTCGACCGGAGTACCCCTTCGTCTGCGAGCGGGTGCGTCGCGAGCACGCGATCGGTCTCGACACCAAACGAGTCGTGGCATACGACGACTTCCCATAGACAGCGATCCAGCGTCTGCGCATCGAGCGCGTTCAGCAGCCACCGAAGGCGCAGCGGCCGATCGTGGGAGGGCACGACGATTGAGAGTTCCGGGTTTTCCACGGCGCGGATTATGAATGAGCCCGATTCGTCTCTCGCGTATCCTCATCCGCGCATGCTCGAGTCGACCCGGAAGCATTTGCTCGACTCGATCGATGATGCTGCCGCGGTGCTCGATATCGGCGGCTGGGCTGACCCGTTCGCTCGAGCCAACTGGGTCATCGACCTGATGCCCTACGAGACGCGTGGCATGTACGAGCGTGAGGGGTGGGTCGGGGCACGCCAAGAGCGGGAGCGCTTCACCCGCGATACCTGGATCGTCCGCGACCTTTGCAGTCACGAGCCGTATCCGTTCGGCGACGACGAGTTCGACTTCGTGATCTGCGCGCAGACACTCGAGGACCTACGTGATCCGATCTGGGTATGTCACGAGATCAATCGGATCGGCAAGGCCGGCTACATAGAGGTGCCGTCACGGCTGGAGGAGCAGAGCTGGGGCGTGGCCGGGCCTTTTGTCGGATGGTCGCACCACCGATGGCTGATCGACATATCCGACGGCCGGATCAACTTCTCACAGAAGCTCCACTCGATCCACGCGCGGCCGGATCAGCATTTCCCCGCCGGGTTCTGGCACGCCCTCTCCGAGGAGGAGCGCATTCAGACACTGCGATGGGAAGGTACGTTTGCGTACGGCGAGCGGATCACGTTAGACGCGGAAGAGAGCAACCGCTATCTGAGCGACTTTGTGACGCGCGAGCTGGCAAAGCGCAAGCAGGGGCAAGTGCCAGCGAAGGCGGGCCCAAGCGCGATCGGCAAGGCCCGACGGCTGGCCGGTGGTCTGCGCGCCCGGGCGCGTCAGCAGCGCTGAATGGTACGGATCGTCCACGCGCTCCCCCAGCGGGACAGAGGCGCCGTCACGCGCCGGGAGCTGACCCTGCTGATGCTCCTCTGCGTCGTCGCGCTGGTGGTGCGCATCGCGGCGGTACTCGCTCACGGCCACACCATGCTGGTCGGCGACCAGCGCAACTACAGCGCGGCCGGGCAACTGCTTGCGAGGGGCAGGTTCGGCTGGGAGGTTGAACCGTTCCGCCCAGCACATCCGTCCGCGTTTAAAGCCCCGCTCTACCCGCTGTGGGTCGGAGTCCTGTATTCGATCTTGGGCGTGCACTCGGAGGCGGTGGAGCTGGTTCAGGCGATGGTCTCGCTGCTAACAATCCTGTGTGTCTGGCTCATGGCGCGACGGCTATTCGGTCCGAGCGTTGCGGTCGTGGCGGCCGCGCTGCTGGCGATATACCCCCTCGCCTGGGATCACGTGACGACACTGTATCCCGAGGCGATCGCCGTCCCGGGGTACGCGGCGATCCTGTGGGGAACGCTTGGCCGAAGGCCGACCGTGCGACGCGCTGCCGCGGTCGGTGCGGCGTGCGGCGTGATGATGCTGCTTCGTCCGGCGTCGGTGGTGCTGCTGGTCGCTGTGATGGTCGCCTGGACGGTTGTCTCGAGCTGGCGGCGCGCCATGACCCTAGGGGGCACAACCGTTGCGTGTGCCGCGCTCGTGATTGCGCCCTGGACGATTCGCAACGCGATCGTGCTGCATGCATTCATTCCAATTTCGGAGGAGGACTCTGCGATCGAGGGCACCTTCAATGCGGTTTCGGCCAGCGATCGGAGCGCTCCCTACGCGTGGCGCGCTTACACGCCACTCGCATTGCGCCTCCTCGCCGAACGACCCCGACCGACCGAGGTGGAGATCCGCAGCGTCCGGCTGCACGCCGCCCTGCACTACATCGAGCGACACCCGGCTTCTCTGTTCGCCGCTTTCTTTTGGAATGGCCTGTCCCGCACGTGGGATATCCGCGGGATGAGCCAGGTGCTCGCCGATGCACGGCTGGAGGGCCGCGGACCGACGCTCGCGCGCACCGGGATCATCATGTACTGGATCTTGCTGCCGTTTGCGCTCGTGGGTACCTGGCGCCTGCGACGTCGCAAAGAGTTGCTTGCACCGATCCTCGTGCTCGCGATCGGGACCTCGATTGTCTACACGGCCGTCGCCGGCACCCGCTATCGGGCGCCGCTCGAACCCGTGATCGCGATGCTCGCAGTGTCGGTCTTTGCGCCGCGATTGAACTCGGTCGGGGCGAAGTGGCTGCGTCACCGCCTACCGGATCCATCGGGCGCCGTGACTGCTACGGTCGCGGCGTGACCGTGAGGGTGGAGAGTGCGATCACGAGCAGGGGCGCCGCGCTCAGCGTATCTAGCGTGCTGTGGATCCTGCTGGGCCTCGGGGCGATCGTGCGGCTCGCGCTTGAGTTCGAGACCACCGGCGCGATCTACGACCTCAACTCATACGCGTTGGTCAACAAGGCGCTGATCAGCCATCCGCTGCACGTCTACGCTGCTGTCAACCAGCCCGTGTTCAGGTGGCCCTATCCCCCGGGCTTCTTTCCGTTTATCCGGCTCGCCGGCGCGGCGGCTCATCACCTCAGCATCTCCTTCACCAAGGTGATCCGGATCTGGCCGGTCCTTGCCGACCTCGTGATCGCGTGGCTCGTGTACGACTTTCTGCGGTGGCGAGGCGTGACTGAGCGCACGCGGCTTGCCGGCGCGGCCGCCGTGGCGCTCGGGCCTCTGTTCGTCGCCAACTCCGGTTACCACGGCCAGATCGACTCGGTGGCGATGCTTCCGGCAGTCGCGGCCATCGCCTGGTGGGACAGGCTGCCATCACGCTGGCGAGCGTTGGTTGCGGGAGCTCTGATCGGCATCGGCGGAAGCCTCAAGTCAGTGCCGCTGCTGATGATCATCCCACTGCTCGCCCAACGCCGGTCGTTGCGCGAGGCCGCCGAGCTGATCGCGGGAGCCGCTGCGATCATGCTGATCTCGATCGCGCCTTTCCTGGTAGCCGACCCACACGGAGTCCTGCACATAACCGCCTACCACAGCCTCTTTGGCCTGGGAGGACTGAGCCTGCTGGTGCAACCGAACCTCGCCGATGCATGGCTCGCCAATCAGCACATTCGCTACAACGGGCTGACGAACGCGCTCCAGGGACACCTCGGGACCGCCGTCGTCGTGGTCGCGGTTGGGCTGGCGATCGTGCTCGTCCTGCGTATGCGCCCTGCACCGGTCGACGGCGCCGTGCTGCTGTGGCTGGCCGTATTTGCCTTCAGCATCAACTGGGGGCCGAGGTACGCGATTTGGGGGCTCCCGTTCTTCATCATGGCCGGGCATATCGTCAAGTCGCTGGTCCTCCAGGTGGCTTTGTTGATTCCGAGCGTGCTGATCTACGCGCTCCCCGTGTCCGCCTCGTGGGCCAACTACGTGTACGTCCCGATCCTGCTCGGAGCGCTCGCCGTGTTCATGGTGAGCGCCGTGCTCATGGCCCGGCGGCTGATTCGCGGCAACGAACAGCGGCAAATCGGCGGGCTCGCGCCCGTTTGAGTGTGGCTGTCGGATTGCTGCTCGTCGAGCCGCTGGCTTCTCAGCGCGGCGGCCATCCCGCCCGGTCGCTTCCCCTGCTGGCCGCTGCCGCCGCCGAGGCCGGCCGCCCGCTCGTCCTCGTTAGCGCAGACGGAGTCGACCCCGAGGTTCGCGCGTCGCTGGAAGCCTCGGGCGCGCGAGTTATCGCCGGACCAGCCATGGCGCTCTCGATCGGCACCCTGTTGCTTCGGTCCGGATGGCTCCTGGCCTCCGCCTACAGGCTGTTGCAGCCACGCCTCCCGCGCCGACAGCTTCCATACCAGCTCGAACTGGTCGGCCGGTGCCTCACAGAGGCGGGATCGTTGCGCCTGGGCAGAGCAGCCTTCGCTCCGGGTATCCCGGTCACAGCGGCCGTTCTGACGGCCAACGTGACATTGCACGCCTGCGCCGCGGGCCTCGCCCGAGTGCCGCACGTTCGCTACCTACACGACCTCAGCCGAGATGAGTCCCGGACGATCCGCAGCGTCGAGTGGCTATTCGCACGCGCTCTTCGGCGAACCCACTTCTTCTGCACGACCGCCGCGATCGAGCACGGGCTGCGACAGCGCTACCCCCGTGTCGCCACCACGGTGCAGACCTATGCCATGTACGACGCCGGCGCGACGCTGGACGAGGCAGAGCGTGAGCGGGCCCGCGCTGCGCTCCGGCTGGAGAGCGCGCCGCGTCCCGTCGCATCGCTGGTCGGCGGATGGTGGCAGGTCAAGGACGTGTGGACTGTGGTCCAGGCGCTGTCGCAGGTGACGCACCCGTTCACGCTGCTGGTCGCGGGCTATCGCATGGATTACTCGCTGCTGAAGAAGATGCAAGTCGATCATCGGGGCGAGATGAAGGTGATCGACCGGCAGCTGACCGCGGCCGAGCTCCGGCGGGTCTATGCCGCCAGCGATCTCACGATCGTGAGCCGTGCGGCGGGCGGCAAGGAGAGTGGGGTCGCGCTCGATGCGGTGATGCACGGTGTGCCGCTGGTCATCTCCGACCACGATGATGCCATGTCGCGGACGCTTGAAGGCAAGGCCTGGGCGCGCCTCTTTCGTCAGGCAGACCCTGCTTCGTTGGCACAAACGCTTGACGCTGCCTGCACCGACCCACCGCCCAGGCCGCCGGTCGACGCTACGGCTGAGCTCGGGATGATCGACGCCGCCAGGATGCTGCAGCGGTTCGACCGCAGCCTCAACGGGGTGCGATGAGCCTGCCATCAGTGGCGTCACCAGAGGTCTCGGTTGTCGTGATCACGCACAACCGAGCGCCCCGCCTCGCCAAGCTCCTGGACACGCTCGACGCGCAGACGCTGGATCGGTCGAGGTTCGAGGTGATCGTCGTCGACGATGCCTCCGAAGACGACACGTCGGCCCTCCTGGTCGGGCGAGAGCGGGTGGGGCAGCCCCCGCTTCGGACGATCCGCCGCTCGGGTGCTCCCAATCGGGCGGCGGCAAGAAACGAAGGGTGGCGAGCGGCGCGCGCGCCGTTGGTCGCGTATATCGACGACGACTGCGAAGCGGACCCCGACTGGCTGAAGGAAGGCCTCGAGGCCTGCTCCCTGCAACCGGACGCAATCGTCCAGGGGCGCGTTGACCCAATCCCGGCAGAAGCCTCCAGCCGTTCGCCGGCCACGCGCACGCAGCAGATCCACCGAGCCGGCCCCTACTACCAGACCTGCAACATCTTCTATCCGCGCGAGCTGATCTCCCGTCTCGGCGGATTCGACGCCGAGGCATTCACCTCGCATGGAGGCGAGGACACAGACCTCGCATGGCGCGCGATCTCGCGCGGGACCTCGACGGCGTTCGCCGAGCACGCACGGGCCTACCACGCGGTCAACCGCATCGGGCTGCTAGGCCGACTGCAGTTCGCGTCGCATTGGGCCGAGTCGATGGCGGTCTACAAGCGTTATCCCGAGCTCCGGGACGCGGTCTTCACGAAACGGATCTTTTGGAAGCCGTGGCACTATGCCCTGTTCCGCGTCCTCGTGGCCCTGCTGTTGCCGCGGCGACTGCGCTTCGTCCGTCCCTACCTGGTGATTCCGTACCTGCGCAGCATCGAGCTGCGCTGCCACAACGAAGGTGGCAACGCCGCATATGCGCCGTTCTATCTCGCGGAAGACGTGATCGAGGTCGGAGCCATGGTTCGCGCCTCGGTGCGCCACCGGATGCTCGTGCTCTGATCAGGCCGACGAATCGCCGATCAACCGAACCAGCTTCGCCGTCTCGAGCTCGACGCTGCAATGTGCAATGACGTGCGAGCGGCCGGCTCGGCCCATCCGCACGCGCTCCTCAGGCGGGAGGTCGAGCAGAGCCGCGATTGCCTCAGCCAGCCTTTCCGGATCGGCTGGCGGCACAAGCCTCCCCCACTCCGGTCTGACGAGCTCCGGCAGACCAACCTCGTCGCTCGCAACGACCGGGATCTCCAGTGCGAGGGCCTCCTTGACAACCACCGGCATCGAGTCGCGGTCGCCGTCGGATGCGATCACCGAGGGCATCACCAGCAGATCGGCGCTCTCCAGGACGCGGCGAACGGAGGCGTGATCCAGCGATCCTAGAAAGGTGACCTTCCCATCGATGCCGAGGCGCTTGGCCCGTTCGCGCAGCGATTCACGAAGCGGGCCGTCGCCGACGATATCGAGGTGCTCGAGCGGCGCGATTCGCTCCAGGCGCCCAACCGCATCTAGCAAATGGGCGAACCCCTTCTTCGCGATCAGCCTCCCGACCGCGATCACGCGCCGGCCTCCGGGATACGGCTCGCTGCGCCGAAACAACTCGCCGTCGATGCCCATCACCACCTCGTGGATACGGGCCCGGGGCGCCACGCGCTCCAGATACTCGACGTTGTACAGACAGCCGGTCGTGACGAACGCGGCGTGCTCGAGCTTCTCCTGGAGGTTCTGCGGGGAGACGAAGATGTCGTATGCATGCGCTGTCACGCTGTAGGGCCGTCCAGTGATGCGCGCGAGGCGCATCGCAGTGAGTGCGGCGCTCGAGGCGAAGTGCGCGTGCAGGTGACGCGCGCGGGCCTGCTCCACCCTCCGTGCGGCTGGCGCGATCACCCGCAGCGGTGGCACCGGCTCCTCCGCGCGCCACCGTCGGCGGGCTCGGAGGTCGGCCGCACTCGCAAGCGGATGGTTGGCGAGCAGCCACGCCAGCGCTCGCAGCTTGCGAAGCGGCGATTCGTCCTCCAGGTAGGCAACCGGCTGCCCGTGCGTGCTCGTGAGGTCCTGCCGCGCCGCCCGGCGCACCGCCTCGACCCGTGCTTTGACCCCTGCGCCCGCAAGCGCGCGGAGCTCGGCCACGATGAAGGTCTCCGACAGCTCCGGAAACCTGTCGACGAACACCGCGATCTGAACGGCCGCCGCCTCCCCGGAGACCGGTGAAGGTCCGTTCGCCAGCGCGCTCCCGATCCGGTCGAGCACGATCACGAGAACGTCGATGGCGCGGAACGCCGCTCGCTCGCGGTCGCCGGCGAGGAGCCAGCGAAGCGAAGCCGCTCCGGCCCGCAGGGCCGACTGCCGCGTGTTGAGCGCAGCTCGCGCCCCCGGGTACCGGCGGTTCAGCCAAGCACGACCGGCGCTGTAGCGCAGGATCACTCGCCCGAACGAGCCAAGGCTCTCCCGGTGCCGATGGACCACCCAGGCCCCCGGCCGGTACGCGAGTCTCCATCCGGCCTCTTGCAGCCGCCAGCTGAACTCGGTGTCTCCGCCCGACCTGATTCCCTCCAGGAAGCCGCCGACCGAGCGCCAGGCGTCACGCCGCACAAGTAGGTTCGCCGTCACCGCGTACGGCCGGCTGCCGTCGTTGACGTTACGAGCCTGGCTCAGATACTCGCGATCCCGCTGGTAGCGCGCCACCGGATGCGTCTGCGAGCGATCGGCGACGATCTCGCCCGCGATCGCTCCGACGCGATCGTCGACCTCCTCGGAGAAATAGCTCGTCAGGATCTGCGGGTGTGGCTCGCAGTCCGAGTCGATGAACAGTAGCCACTCGTTGCCGGCCGCCTGGGCCGCGACGTTTCGGGCGTAGTATGAGGACCGCTGGTCCGGCGCGGGTAGCACCCGGATCGGGCCACCGGCGAGCGAAGCAAACGTTCCTCCCGGCGTGTTGTCGGCGACCAGCAGCTCATCGCCTGGCAGTAGCTCGATCGATGAAAGCGACCGAAGCGCAGCGGCCGCGTCGTCCGCGTCCCCGAAGAACGGCATCACGACACTCACCGTTGGCCGTTCGGTGTGCCTGCGGTCTCGGATGCGCGCGATTATGACCGGGCCGCGCTCGCGACCGCGCTCCTACACTTGCGCTCGATGACACAGCAGCCGATCGTCCTCAACGGGCGTGCGGCTGTGCGTCCTCGGGTCAGCGGAGTTGAGCGCTGGGGCAGGGAGGTAATCCCGCGGCTAAGGACACTTGCGCCAAGCCGCTACCTGACCCTCGCCCCTTCTCCCAAGATCAGGGGCGCAGCCGCAGGCCAAGCCTGGGAGCAGCTCGCGCTGCCCGCAGCGGCGGCGCGTGCCGGCGCGTCACTAATCTTCTCCCCGGCCAACCTCGCCCCGATGATCTGGCCGCGCAACGTCGTCGTGCTGCACGACGCGGCGGTCCTTCGCGAAGCTGGCTCGTACTCGCCCGCGTACCGCATCTGGCACGGATCATTCGGGCTTGCCTGCGCGCGCCGAGCCGTGAGGGTGGTGACCGTGTCGGAGTTCTCTCGCCGCGAGCTGAGCGAGCGGACCGGAATCGACGACGACCGGATCAGCGTGGTCTACGGAGGCGTCGACGGCCGCTTCCGGCCCGACGCCGACCGAGAGCGTGCAGCGCAGAGACTCGGGCTGGAAAAGCCGTACGTCCTCACGGTGGCGACCGACGACCCGCGCAAGAACCTGTCCGCTCTCGCACTAGCCGCCCAGCGCCTGACAGGCATTGGTGCTGAGCTCGTGTGGGCGGGCGCGCGTAGGGCGCACTTCGAGCGTGGTGACGCGGTCGAGGGCGTGCGGGCGCTCGGCTACGTCGGGGAGGAGGACCTTCCGGGGCTGTATGCCGGCGCCGAGGCGTTCGTGCTCCCGTCTCGCTACGAGGGGTTCGGACTCACCTGCCTCGAGGCAATGGCGTGCGGGACAGCGGTGGTTGCGAGCAACCGGGGAGGGATTCCCGAGGCATGCGGCGACGCCGCGCTGCTGGTCGATCCGGATGACCCCGAGGCGATCGCGGACGCGTTGGTCCGGTCGCTCACTGACGATCAGCTGAGAGCCCGCGTCCGCGACGCTGGACTGCGGCGGGCGGCCGAGATCACATGGGACCGAACGGCAGAGCGGCTGAACGCGCTCCTCACCGCGCTATGACGGCTGCGATCGCACCTCTGCCACCGTGTGTCGCCGTCGTGGTCCTCGACTGGAACGGAGTGTCGGACACGGTCCGGTGCCTGGAGTCGCTCTCCCGCTCCGACTGGCCCAGGCTCGAGACGATCATCGTCGACAACGGCTCCGACCAGCCGCTGGCACCCGTTATCCGTGACAGGTTCCCGAATGCTGTCGTGATTCGGAGCGAGAGCAACCTCGGCTTCGCCGGTGGCATGAACGTGGGGGTGCGCCGCGCCCTCGACGGGCGTGCGGATTACGTCCTGCTGCTCAACAACGACACGATCGTCGACGCTTCGACCATACGGCAGCTTGTGCAGGAGGCCGAGGCGCACCCTGATGCGGGCATCGTCAGCCCGCTGGTGCTGACTCGTGACGCACCGGAAAGGATCGCCAGCGCCGGGGCCCGTTTCGATCCTCGCCGCGGTCATCCCGGACGACCGCTGCTGGCCGGCGAACCGGCCGCCGACCTCCACGGCGTCCGCGAGGTAGATGCTTCCTCGGGAGAGGCGATGCTGGTGTCGGCCACGGCGATCAATGAGGTCGGAATGCTCGACGGGGCGCTCTACCTTCGCCTCGAGGACATCGACTGGTCGTTGCGGATGCGGGCGGCCGGGCGTCGCAACTACGTCGTTCTCGACGCCCGTGTGTGGCACGCGGTGTCGGCCTCCAGCGGCGGCGAGCATTCACCTCTGAACGCCTACTACCACACCCGCAACATTTTGTTCGTCTGCGCACGGCACGCGCCGATGCGCGGTCTGCGTGCACTGGCGCGCGAGGGCGAGGTGCTCCTTGCGAATCTGATTCACGCGCGGCGCGGCAGCAGACCGCTTGCCAACGCCCGCGCCGCAGTGGCCGGATGGCGCGACTATCGGCGAGGGAGGTCCGGCCGCCGTGAGGTGCGGGCGCGTATCCCTTCCTGATTGCGGGTTGACCTAGCGCTCGCTACGCTCAAAAACAGATGAGCGTCTTCCAGGCGGCTAACGGTCAGCGGCCCGGAGCAGGGGCAGTGGAGGTCAGCGTCGTCGTGCCTGTGTACGGGTGCCGGGACTGCGTCCACGAGCTCTACCGGCGACTGTGCGCAGCGCTTGAGCTGATCGTCAGCGACTTCGAGCTGGTGCTCGTCGACGACTCGAGTCCAGACGATGCGTGGCGCGTGTTGCGCGAGCTCGCGCAACACGATGGGCGCGTGTGCGCGCTTCGCCTCAGCAGGAACTTCGGACAGCACGCCGCGATCACCGCTGGGCTGGCCGCAAGCCGGGGCCGGTGGGTCGTGGTGATGGACTGTGACTTGCAGGATCGGCCCGAGGAGATCCCGCGCCTCTACGAGAAGGCGCTCGAGGGCTACGACGTGGTCCTGTGCCGCCGCGAGGAGCGCGTCCAGCCCCTTCCACGCAGGCTCGCAGCGAGCTCCTACTTCCGCGTGCATAACATGCTCTCGCGCGCGAGCCTGCACACTAACTACTGCAATCTGAGCATCATCTCGCGGAAAGTCGTGGACTCATACCTCGCGCTTCGCGACCAGGACAGGCAGTACCTGCTGATCCTGCACTGGCTCGGGTTCCGTCGAGCCGAGCTGGAGGTCAAGCAGGACGAGCGGCACGCCGGCGGGAGCTCGTACACGTTCCGTCAACTGGTCAAGGTCGCCGTCGATGGCGTGTTCTTCCAGTCGACCGTCCTCCTTCGCCTGATCATTTACCTCGGCTTCCTGCTGGCGCTGGCCGGCGTCGCGCTCGCCGCCTTCGCGCTGCTCTCCTGGGTCAGCGGTCATTCGCTGCCGCAGTGGACCGCGTTGCCCATGTTCGGCCTGTTTCTCGCGGCGTTCATCATCATTAGCGGCGGCATCACGGGCCTCTATGTCGGCAAGATCTTCGATCAGGTCAAGGGAAGGCCGCTGTTCGTGGTCGACGAGATCGCCGGCCGACAACCCGGCCAGGTCTCCACCCAAACGGCCTCAGCGGCCGACCCGGTCCAGCCGACGGACGTAGACACCGTTCTCGGATGACGCCCGGATACGACGGGGCGCAGCCGCCCCTGCAAAGCGCTCAACGGATCACGTTCAACCGGCCGTACGCCACCGGACGAGAATTCGGCTACATCCGGGAGGCGATCGAGAACCGGCACCTTTCCGGGAACGGCCCTTTCACCGAAAAATGCGCATCTTGGCTTCAGGAGCGGATCGGAACGGCACGCGCGATGCTGACCTTCTCGTGCACCTCAGCGCTCGAGATGGCCGCGATCCTCGCCGAGCTAGGACCGGGCGACGAGGTGATCATGCCCTCGTTTACGTTCGTCTCCACCGCGAGCGCGGTCGCGCTGCGGGGATCGGTGCCCGTGTTCGTGGATATCCGTCCCGACACCCTGAACCTCGACCCTGATCTTGTCGCCTCGGCCGTGTCGGAACACACCAAGGCGATCATGCCGGTGCACTACGCAGGCGTCGGGTGCGAGATGGACGCGATCATGGCGATCGCCGATGACCACGGGCTGCACGTGATCGAGGATGCCGCCCAGGGCATCTGCGCCTCGTATAGGCGTCGCCCGCTCGGCGGCATCGGCGACCTTGGGTGCCTGAGCTTCCACGAAACCAAGAACGTGACCTCCGGGGAAGGCGGGGCGCTGCTCGTCAACCGCCCCGAGTGGATCGAACGCGCCGAGATCCTTCAAGAGAAGGGCACCAACCGAAGCCGGTTCTTCCGCGGCGAGGTCGACAAATACACGTGGGTCGGGCTCGGCTCGTCGTTTCTCACGAGCGAGATCAACGCTGCCTACCTGTGGGCCCAGCTGGAGGCAGCCGACAAGATCACCACCCGCCGGCGCCAGATCTGGGATGCGTACCACTTGCGCTTCGCGGGGCTGGAGCAGACGGGGAAGGCGCGCCGGCCGATTGTGCCCGAGCACTGCGAGCACAACGCTCATCTGTACTACCTGCTCGCGGCCGACATGGCTGCGCGTGACCGGTTGATCGAGGACCTCCGCCAGGCCGGCATCCAGGCGGTGTTCCATTACATCCCACTGCATTCCTCGCCAGCGGGCCGCCGGCTCGGGCGGGCGCACGGACCGCTTCCCGTAACCGAGAGCATCAGCGATCGACTGATCCGGCTGCCGCTGTGGGTCGGCATGGGCGAGGAGGAGATCCGACGGGTCACGGCGGCCGTCGAACAGTCACTCGCACAGGACGTTCCGGCTATTGCGGACGTGCCAGCGTGAGGACTAGGTCGCCCCGGCGACGCGAGTTGAGGAAGAACAGCAGGTAGAGCAGCTGCGCGGCCGCGCGAGAGCTCGTCGACATCTGGGGCGTTGCGGTCATGCGATTCTGGAGCGTTCGCGCGATCGGGCTGTAGAAGGGGTACCCCCAGTAGATCGACCGAACGACCTGGAACCCTGCACTGGCGAGCTTGCGCTCCAGCTCCCCACGCGCGTAGTTGCGCACGTGTCCCATCTGCGCCTCCCAAGGACGGTAGCGCTCGAACGGCCCCGCGATCGTTGTCACGAGCAAGAACTTGCCGGTCATAGCTCTGAGGTTGGAGAACGCTGTCGCGTCGTCAACGACATGCTCCATCACCAGCGCGCAGCAGACGAGGTCCCACGTGTCCGGAAGCTGCTCGACCGTGATGTCGAGCTTGTGGAACTCGCCGGACCATCGGCCTCGCACGTGCTCGAGCGCGCGCTCGGATACGTCGACGCCCGTCAGGCGCTCGATCTTGCGCCCTTCGGTGAGTACCGGAAGGTTGTGCCCAAACCCAACCCCCACCTCGAGGACGGTTCGATATTCGAGCGGCGCCACGATCGTTCGCATGAGGCGCTTCATATGGCGGTGGGTAGGACCGATGTCCTGGAGGTCTCCGTAGACCTCATCCCATACCTCGTCATAGTGAGAGGGCTGGCCCTTAGCCATCTGCTGCCTTCTCTTGCAATTCGTCGGCGATTGCGCGGATCGAGTCCTCGAGCGTGTACCGGGGCCTGTAGCCAACCGCCGCCTGCGCCGCGGCGATCGAGACCTCCCAGCGAACGCCCTCCTCGGGGTCCTCGAGGCCCGAGAACTGTACCTCCGAGCACGAGTCCAGCACCTGAACGCATCGCTCGGCAAGCTCAAGGTTCGAGGTTGACCTCCCCGACGCGATGTTGAAGACGCCCGCCGCGCGCCGCTGAATCGAGGCTTCGACCCCCAGCGCCACGTCACGAAGGTCGACGTAGTCCTGGCAACGCGTCCCTTGGCCCGCGACCCGCAACGCCTCGCCCGCCAACGCGCGGCTCACGAACACCGACACGATGCGGCCGGGCGGGATCCCCGGTCCCACCGGTGCGGACAGGCGCAACGTGGCGGCTGCGATCCCGGCTCGCTCGGCTCCGGCGACCAGCTGTTCGCCGTACAGCTTCGACGCGTGGTACGCGGTCAGTGGCCGGGGGCACTGGTCCTCGGTGACGGGAAGGTCGTGCGGATGCCCGATAACCGGGACGCTCGAGATGAAGACGAAGGATTCGACCTCCCACTCCGCTGCGAGCTGGAGCATCTGCTGCGTGCCAAGGCAATTCGTGAGTGACAGGTCGGGAGCGTGCGGGTCGCGATCAAGGGCTGCGGCCGCGTGAACGATGACATCGCACCGCGGTTGCTTGCTGGCGACCAGCGATGCTGATCCGACCTGCCCGAGGTCGATCGCGAGCGCGCGGCTCAGCATCCGGTTGGCCTTGGTGAGCCCTCGTCCGAGGCCGATCACCTCGTGTCCGGCGCTCATCAGGTGCTTCGCGATCACGGAGCCGACGAATCCGCTTGCGCCCGTGACGAGGATCCTCACGGGCCGAAGCCCCACGCCTCGACGGTGATCTTCTCCGAAGGAGGATCCACCAGGTACCCGCGCTCGCCCGCCGTGCGCACCGCCTCGGCCGGGACGTAGACCTCGTTCCAGTACCGGAGCGCGACGCCGCTGCCCACGTCAGTGAGGTCCTCGATCGGCTGGCCTAGCCCGAAATGCCTGACCGCGGCGTCGACCTCGTTGAAGCCCATTCGTGCCCTCATGGCGGTCGTCCCCGAAAAGCGCGGGTTGATCTCGAATGGAATCGCCAGGCCTTCGTGGCACCGAAGCTGCACATTGCACGGACCCAGCGGCGCCAGCTCGGTGGCCACGGAAGCAGCGACGTCTCGGACCGCATCGAACCGGCCGAGCTCAGCGACCGCGGTCGTGCCCGCGAGGAGCTTGCGGCGCATCACGATTGTTCCTCTGAGGCGGCGATTCGAATCGATGAAGCAACCCGCGGTGTACTCGTCGTGCTCGCTGCCGAGGTACTGCTGAAGGATCAGGTCCGAGGCGGCCAGCCTGCGGCCCACGATCTCACGGAGTGAGAGGTCCTCGGCCGCGACCAGGCGGCCCAGATCCGATTCGTCGCGGAGGATCACGATTCCGTCGCCCCCTTTTCCGAAACGAGGCTTGGCTACGAGCGGGAATCCGCGCCGCTGCACTAACGCGCGGACAGCCGGCTCATCGAAGACGCCCGCATAGTCGGGAACGGGCAGCCCTCGCTCCTCCAGCCACCGGCACGTGAGTAGCTTGTCGCGTCCGATGCTCAGCACATCCGGGGGGCTCACGATGCAGACGGCCCCGGTTTGATCATGGATCGCGTTCGCCTCTCGCGCCAGCGCGTCGAGCACCACCTCGCTGCCCGACAGGACGACGTCGATCTGTTCGCGCTCGCATACATCGAGCAGCCACGGAATGAACTCGGGCGAGGCCGCGAGCGGCGAGATGTACGCGCGGTCCGCCACATAGAGGCCCGGCGAGTGCGGACTGATGCAGGCCGCCACGACTCGCGTCGGAGTCGATCCAAGCGCCAGCGCCTTCTGAATGCTCTGGCTCACGTTTCCCCCCACTCCGAGCACGAGCGCATTCAGCCGACGGCCCGCCATGAGCGGGATCGTAGCTTGGCGCGCGCCCGGTAGCTTGGCGCCGCGCCCGGGAGAGCCTTACCGCGCCAGCTCCCGCAGCGTCTTCACGAACGTCCACCAGGCCGGCTTCGGGCGAAGATTGCCCTTGACCAGCCCGAAATGGTCCTCGGGGCTTGAATTGGGAGCGCCCCCATCGCGCATCTCGTAGATCTCGACCGCCCGCACATAGCGAAGAACCGCCAGCTGCGTGAGCGCGGAGGCTACGCCCTCGGCCTGACCCTCCAGGCCGCTCACCGCCGAAGACCATCCGACTTCGGTCACCCATAGCGGTGTCTGGTCGCCGTGGCCCTGCTGGTAGGCGTGGAATGCACGCAGGCCGCCGAGGTGCGGTTGGCCATAGGGGTGAACGGCGATCCCGTCGTAGTAGCCCATCACCCCGTGGGAATAGAGCTTGCCCAGGAACGTGGTGTCGGTCCCACCCAGGCTCATGATGACCGGCAGCTTGGGTGCCACCGACTTAATCACGGGATACGCAGCCCTGACAAGCCGGGCGTAATCGGAGGCCGGATCAGACGAGGTGAAGAACTGGCCACCGTTGGGCTCGTTCCAGAGCTCGAGCGCGACGATCGACCTGCGCCAGCGCCTGGCGACGAACCCCGCGGCGGCGGCGTAGTCCTCCGCGCGCACCGGGGGATAGTGGGTCACGTTTCGGCGCCACCATCCAGGCGAGCATCCCAGCTTGACCCAGATCGGCGCCGAGGAGGCCCAGCACGGCGTTGCCCACAGATCGAGGATCACTTTCAGGTGATCGGCCCGAGCGAGCTTGAACACTCGATCGAGCCTACGCAGCGTGCTTGGGACGTACTGCCCCCTTTCCTTCCACTCGAGCGTCGCCCAGAACACGTCGAACCGAACGCTGCTCGCACCCGCCCGCTGAAGCATCTTGAACTCGCGAGAGAGGATCGCGACGTTGGCGTCAGACGCCTCAGGGTGCAGCGACACGCCGCGCAGCTGCTGCACGTCGGGGTGCAGCGTGCCCGCGTCGGCAAATTTGAACGGATACGCCAAGGCAAGCGTCACACACGCTGTGAACGCGACGATAAGAACCCGAACCACCGGTTTGGAGCATAAGTGAACGGCTCCGTTTTGTGGAGCGAGTTAGCTCATCTTTTCCTGCTGGTAGCGCATGGCCTGACTGGCGGACACCGGCACGTGGACATGGTTGTTCTGATTGTGCTTGTGGTGCTTGTGGCGGTGATGCGTGGTGTTTGGCGCGAGATGCTTCGGTTGACGCGCGGGAGCGGGTACCGCAGGAGGCTCGTTCAGGGAGTGAAGCGTGTTGTAGAACGCCGCCCACGCGGGCTTTGGGTGCAGGGTGTAGTCGAACAGTCCGAAGTGATCCTCCGCGTTGTTCGGATCCGTGCCCCCGTCGTGCATGTCGTAGATCTCCGCCGCGGCGACATATGGAAGCGCGGCCAGCTGCTGCAACACTGAGCTCACACCGGAGGCTTGTCCCTGGAGCCCAGACACGCTCGAGGACCAGCCGACCTCCGTGACCCACAGCGGCGTGTGGTCGCCATGACTCAGCTGGAATGCGTGAAACGCCCGCAGCCCCGAAAGCGTGGGCTGATCGTAAGGATGAACTGCGATTCCGTCGTAATAGCCCTGCACTCCGTAGCCATATAGCCACGTCAGCCACTGCGTGTCGGTGCCGCCAAGGCTGATGATCACTGGCAGGTTCGGCGCTACCGTCTTGACCGCGGGGTACACGGCCTTCAGTAGCCGCGCATAGTCGAACGCGGGATGCGGAGAGGTGAAGAACTGACCGCCATTGGGCTCGTTCCAGAGCTCGAGCGCGGCGAGGTCGCTGCCCCAGCGCTTGACCGCGAAGGTCGCCATGTCCGCGTAGTCCTGTGCATTGACGGGCGGATAGTGGGTCACCGGGTTCTCCCACCAGCCGTACGTGCACCCGTGCGTCATCGTCGGCGGCGCCGAGGAGGCCCAACACGGCGTTGCCCACAGGTCGAGGATCACCTTCAGGCCGTGGGCACGGGCCTGGGCAAACGCCGAGTCGATGTTGGCGAGCACGTTCGGGTCATCCTGACCCTTGGCGTTCCACTCGACGGTCGCCCAGATCAGATCGAACCGGACGCTGGTCGCGCCAGCCGCCTGGAGCATCGCGAATTCCTGGTCCCGCAACGTCGGATCATTGTCGATCTGACCCGCTTGGACGTGGACGTCAACACCGCGCAGCTGCACAGCACTGGCCGAACTGGGTACGCCCAGGGCCAGCGTGGCGCACAATGCAGCCAGGAATGCGGGAATTCGGGTACGTGGATGCGCTCCGGACGAGCACATGCGGGATGCCTCCTTACGACGCCAGCTCGAGGGACGGCCGCCGCGATCTCTCGCCGCAGGGCGCCCCGCCCTGCCAGGGTTTGCTCCCACATGTGTCGGCAGAACCGCGCGTCCGCATCGGTCTGAGCGCTCGTTTCCGGACGTTTTCTGGACGTTCCCGCGCGGAAGCTCCAGTGTCGCGACGACCGTCCAGGCGTCTCTGCACGGCCCTGGTCGCGCTCCTTGCGAGCGCCGCGCTCTTCGCCGCGGGTCACGCTTCAGCGAGCGGGTCCAGCAGCGCGGGCAGCTCGTATTGCAAGTTCAAGAACCACCGCTTCAGCGGCAAGTGGGCATTCGTCGGGATCGCGGCGCCTGACGTCCAGAACAACAGCCAGCCGTACCGCGCGTGCACGTTCGGGCGGATGGCCGCAGACCACATCGGCATGTACCGCTACGACATGGACTGGATCGGCGTCGAGTACCGCCCGGGGGTCTTCAACTGGAGCCACTACGACGCGATCATGACCGAGCTCGCCCTGCACAACGTCAAGTTCCTGCCGATTCTGATGAGCCCGCCTCCGTTCCGTTCCGCCGGGCCGCCGGGGCGCAATGGCTATCCGCCGAAACACGTTGCGGACTTCGCGCGGTTCGCGTCGCTGGCGGTCCGCCGGTACGGACCGCGGGGAACCTTCTGGCGCATGCACCCGGGGCTGCCGCGAGACCCGATCCGCTCGTGGCAGATCTGGAACGAGCCGAGCCTGCCCGTGTTCTGGGAGCCCAAGCCGAACGCGCTCGCGTACACGCGGCTGCTCCGGGCGGCTTACCAGGCGATCAAGCGCGTGGACCCGTCAGCCGAGGTCGTCACGGCCGGGATTCCGTGGTACGCAATCGGGAAGTTCGCCCAGAAGTACTACACCGAGATGTTCCGCGACGGGGCAGGCCGGTATTTCGACGCGCTCGCCTTCCACGCATATGCCCCGACGCCCAGCGAGTCGATCGCCCGAGTGATCGCAGTAAGGAAGCTGTTGGACCGTTTCGGACTGCAGCGCAAGGCGCTTTGGGTGACCGAGTGGGGATGGGCGGACTCCGGGCCGGCGTTCCCCTACGTGGCCGGGCGCAAGCAGGTGCCATACACCGAGCAGTTCCTGCGCTGGATCGGGCGCAACCGGTTCAGGTACGGCATCCAGAAGATCTTCTATTACTGCTGGCGGGACGCCCATCCGGTGCCCCCGAACAAGGACTGGTGGGGCAACCACATGGGCATCTACCGGTGGAATCTTTCACCAAAGCCGGTCGCGGCCGTGCTCGCCCGGTTCGCCGCCCAGCTCGATCAGTGATGTGCGCTCGAGGCGCGCGATCAGGTCAGGGGCAGGCTGCCGCGCCGTCGGCGGCGAGCGATTTCGACGCCCACCAGCCCAAGCGCGATTGCGGCGAGGATCAGGAACATAGGCCACCAAACGGAACTTGTGTCCACGGCCGAACCCCCACCCGGAGCTTGCTGCAGAGTCTTCGGAGAGGTGACGCGCGCGCCGTGTATCCGCGCGGGGGCCGGAATCGTGAGCAAAGAGCGATACCTGTGACTGATAAGCAACCGGAGCGCCGTCCGGGTCGGCAACGAGCTCGCCAGCTCCCTCGTTCCGGGCCCGGTGCCGTGACCTCCGCCGGCGCCCGGGATGACCTCACAGTACTGGTCGATCGCGCTGGCGGGCTGGCCACCACACGCGCCGGTGCCGCTCCCGGCGACCGCCACGCTGGGCGCCATCAGCGTCAGCGCGAGTACCAAACCTGCAACCTGGATGCGTGTTATCCGTAACATGCGCCTCAAGGATCCACCAGGGATGCTAGTCGATCCCAGCAGCACCTCAAGGGGGAACTGGCTGGTTGCCGGTTTGTCGGAGCCTGCTACGGCAGCGCCAAGCGAGAGCGACGCCGCACCGGAACGCTCGCCAGCGCGTCCTCCTGCGCGGTTGCACTGGCTACCACCTGTGCTGGCATTTTCGGGCGCTTTCGCCCTGATCCTCGTCTACGCATTGCGGGGCGGCTCCTACGACATCGTCGTGCGCCAGGAACAGGGGCTCGTGATCTGGTGGATCATCGCGGTGGGCCTCGCGCTAGGGATCCTGCCTCGCGCCGGCGTCTCACGGCACGCGCTGCTGCTGCTGGGGGCGGTGGTGGCGTACCTCGCTTGGACCGCGCTTAGCCTCGCGTGGACCGAGAGCTCTGAGAGCACGTTTGCGGAGGTCGCGCGGACCGTCGACTACCTAGGCGTGATCGCGCTCGCCGTTGTCGTGCTTGATCGTCGTACGTGGCGAGCGGCTGCGGCCGGGCTGGGTCTCGGAGCATTGGTTGTGTGCGCACTTGCGCTTGCGAGCCGGCTGGCGCCCTCGCACTTCCCGATCGACTACGCGGCCCGCAACTTCCAGGCCGATCGCCTCGATTACCCGTTCGGGTACTGGAACGCAGTCGGCGCCTGGGGAGCGATGTCGGTGGCGATCGGACTGGCGTGGAGCGCCCACGACCGCTCCCGGCTTCGCCGCGCGATCGCTCTTGCGTTCGTTCCGGTGGCGGGCATCGTCACGTACTTGACGTACTCGCGTGCAGGTGTCGCGGCCGTCGTCCTGGCTGTCCTCGCGGTCCTCGCGTTCAGCCGCAACCGTCTCACCGCCCTCGTTCATACGGCCGCCGCGGCGGCGGGCGTCGCGCTCGCAGTAGCGGCGGTTCGAAGCGCCCCCGAGATCGCTCGCGCGACCGGAACCGCAGGTGCCGGCAGCGTGCTCGGTGCGGTTCTGTTCGCGGCGGCGCTTGGCGCCGGCACGGCGCTGTGCACCCGCACGTTCGGCGTCGACTCCTGGCGCGTCCCACGGCGCGTTGCACGGGGCCTCCTCGCGGCCACGCTCACAATCGCGGTTGCCGCCGCGGCCGCCCTCGGCCCAAGCGTCGCGAGCGACGCCTGGCACAGCTTCCGCCACACGAGCACGGCAGCTCCGAGCGCCAACCCGACCCAGCGCCTGACCACCTTAAGCGGGACCAGGTACGACCTGTGGGCCGTCGCCCTCCACGGGTTCGGGACCCACCCCTCGACCGGAACCGGACCCGGAACGTTCGGCTTGTATTGGTCGCGCAACCAGCGCAATTCCGAGTCCGTGCGCAACACGCACAACATCTGGCTGGAGAACATGGAGGAGCTCGGGACGCCCGGCCTGCTGTTGATCTTATCTGCCGTCCTGGCCGCGATCGTGCTGGCCGCCGCTGCCCGGCGAAGGTCGAGGCGAACCACCAGTGCCGGGGTCTGCATCGCGGTCCTCGCCGCCTTCGTCGTGTACCTGCTCAGCGCGAGCGTGGACTGGATGTGGCAGTCCACCGCGATCACCGTGCTCGCATTGGGGGCGGTCGGAGTGCTCGCCGCGCGCTTGGGGAATGGCAAGCCGCGGATTCGATGGCTGGTCCGGATGGCGCTGGTCGGCTTCGCGGTCCTTGCGGGAGCCGTCCAGGTTCCGGGGCTGCTCGCGACCACGGAGCTGCGGCGCAGCCAGGCGGCGGCACGCGCGGGACATCCGGCCGAGGCGCTGGCGTGGGCACGCGACGCGATCGCGGCGGAACCATGGGCTGCGAGCGGCTACGAGCAACGCGGCCTCGTGCTCGAGGCTGACGGCCGGCTCTCAGCGGCCGCCGCCGACCTGCGACGGGCGATTTCTCGAGAGCCCACGAACTACGTCCACTGGCTCCTGCTGGCGCGCATCCAGACCGAGCGCGGCCGGTACGCCGTTGCGCTTCGGGATTACGACCGGGCACGAGCGCTGGGCCGCAGGGCGCAGGTGTTCCTCCTGTCAGCGACGTATGGGATCTACTGACAGGCCCCGCGCCAAATCCAGGGCCGAGCGCGTACGCTTTAGCTACGTATGAACGTCGCAGGGGGAGCGTAGAGTTGGCCGACCCAACGAATCAGCCAGTCTTGCGCAAGGTTCGCCGTGGCGGGCTATTGGGCAAGCTCGTCAAGCTCGAGCGGACATCGCCGGCGGGTGAGGTCGCGCCCGCGGCGGGCGCGCCGCCCGGGCAGCCTGCTCCGGCGGCCCCGGAGCGGCCCACCCCCTCGCCGCCAGTCGTGCCGCCTATCCCTCCGGTTGAGCAGCAGCCGCCTCCCGCGCTCGAGCAGCCGCCAGCCCCCGTCCCGGATAAACCGCCCGCCTCGCCCGACGAGGAGTTCAGGTTCGAGCCCGAGGTGCCCGCGCCAGCGGGCGATGAACCGCCGGTCTTCGAACCGCAGATGTTCGCGCCGCCCACGCATGAGCCGCATCACGATGAGCCGTCGGCGGCGGAGCAGGAGCGAGAACAGGACACCTCGGAGTGGGTTCCCGAGCAGATAGGCGCCGATCACGAGCTTGGCGAACCGCTGTCCGAAGCCAACGCCACCGCGAACGGGCACGCTGACCTCAGCGCGTGGCGACCGGTGCACGAGGAGTCCGAGGACGATCCGCCCGAAACCGACGAGGGAACGACTGAGACCGATGAGCCGCAGGCGAGCGAACCGGCATCGTGGCTTCCCGTAGGAGACGAGCCGTTCGCGGAGCCGATCGCCGCAGTGGCTGTTGCCCCGCCAATCGAGCTGCGCCCGCCCGACGACTGGCTTCCGACGGACGAGCCGAGCGCGCCCGAGGCATCGCTCGAGCCGGCTCGTCTACAGGCGGTCGAGGCGTACTGCCGGGATTACTGCGAGCGGGACGCGGCGCAAGCCGCCGCGTTGCTGGCCGTCGACGAGTTCAACACCGGGGTTCACCACCACAACCACCACGAGGAGGACAACGCCGCGTTGCTGCACGCCACTCGTCGGGCAGCAGCGTCGTATCCGCGGGTTCCGTTCAGCGCTGCTGGCTGGCGCGCGCGACTGACACGGAGCCTCTCTGGCGAGAGTCGCGAGGCGTGTCTCCAGACGTCGATGCTGTTGGCCGCGCGGGCGAACGGCGAGATCAACGCCAAGGAGCTCAGCGAGCTACGGGCGCATCTCGAGACCTGTCGCGAATGTCCAGCGCTCGAGGGGCGAATGGCCGCGGCGGCGGAGGCCTTCAACGCCGCGCTGAGCGCGGCAGGGATTGCACCGGTAAAGGTGATCGAGCCCTCGGTAGAAGACGAGGCTGCTGCCCCGGCAGAAGAGGCAGTCCCTGTCCTTGCGGCTTCAGGCGCCGCCGCCGCCGAAGACCTCGACTCAACGGCAGCAACGGCGCCAGTCCACTTTGGCGCCCCCGCCGAAGAGAAGCGTGGACTGAGGCGGCCGCGGCTGGCCGGCTTGCTCGCGATTCCGATCGTCGCAGCCGCGATTGCACTGGCGCTGCTTCTCACATCGGGGTCGAGTCACACCTCAACAAAGCCCACCCCCATGATCGCCAAGGTCACCGCGCCCGCGCCGACCCCCTCGATCGCATCGACCGCCCGACGGCAGCACCACAAGTCCGCACCACACAAGCCCAAGGCAAAGGCGAAGCCGAAGCACAAGGCGCCAGCTCCTGCGGCGCCGGTCTTCCAGGCCTCCGCTTCGCAGCCCGCCGCTTCTGGCTCCTCCGGCGGCGTTGTCGGCAGCGGGGGCAGCGGGGGTGGCTTCAGCGGCGGCAGCTCCGGCGGCGGCGGTGGCGGAGGCGGAACCTATACACCACCTCCTCCAAGCCCGCCTCCGCCCTCGTCCGGCTCGTCGGGTGGCAGCTCGTCGCCTACGTTTGTTCAGGGCGGCAGCGGCAGCGTGGGCAGCACGAGCAGCTCCGGGCAGGGGATCGGCTCGGGCTCAGGCGGGCACTGACGCTCGGACACCGGCGTCAACGCGGCCCTCAGCCTGGAATCAGCCCTTCGCCGCTGAACTCCTCGCTGGCTTCTTCCAGGGACACGTCGGGCGGCGGCAGGATCAGGTCAGAGGCTCGCAGGTCGTCAGAACCCACCGGCTGCCCCTTGCTTCGGACCATGTCCAGCAGCTGAGTGAACGCGTCGTGGAAGCGCTGCTCATCGCCGGCCTGGCACGCCGCGACCGTCTCGTTGTCGAGCTCGTTTAACGCCTCGACATCACCATCACTGAGCTCGTACTGCCCCTCCGTCGCGATCCTGACGATCACTGCGCCTGCTCCGGCGCTCCCGCCTCCCCGCCGGAAGCTGCTGGAGCCCCAGACGGTGGCGCGCTCTCTTCGGCGCCCGATCCGCTCGTCCCCGCTCCTAGCGCGCCAGCCGTGTTCGACCCGCTTCCCAGCTCGGCCTTCATCTTGGCGAGCTCCGCGTCCACCTCCGTCGAGCTCGACAGCTGCTTGAGCTGGCGGTCGATGTCGTCCTCGCCCGGTCCGATCTGGGTCAGATCCTCGAAGGTGCCCGCCGCCTCGAGCTCCTGGACCGCGTCCGCACGCGCCCTCATGTTCTCGGTCTTGTCGAGCGCCCGCTGCATCGCGAGCCCGACGTCGGCCATCTCCTCGCCCACGCCGGTCGCGGCCTCGGAAATCCGCACCTGCGCCTCCGCTGCGGAGTACTGAGCCTTGATGACCTCCTTCTTGGAGCGGAACTGCTCGAGCTTGACGCGCAGCTTCTGCTCTGAGGCGGTCATCTGCTCCTGCTGCTGCTCGAGCTGAGCGATCTGCGAGTCCAGCGACTGGAGCTCGGTCTGCACGACGTTCTTACGTTCGAGAGCTGTTCGCGCCAGCTCCTCGTTGCCGGCTGAGAGGGCCTGCCGGGCCTGGGTGTCAAGCTTGACGACCTGCTGCTGGAGCTTCTCCTCCTGAAGCTGGAGACGTTTCTTCGAAGTGACTACGTCGGCGATTCCCTTCTTGACGTTCTGCAGCAGCTCGATCTGCTTCTGGTAGCTGTAGTCGAGCGTCTCCGCTGGGTCCTCAGCGCGGTCCAGCAGCTTCGAGATCTTGGCTTTGATGACTGTTGACATGCGCCCGGAGAGGCCCGGCATCGCATCCTCCTTGGCGGGTGACTGGACGAGTAGCTCAAGCGTAGTGAAGCGCGCTGGCCTACGCTGCGAGCAAATGACCGAGGTGCAAGGCGATCGGTTCACGCTGCAGGAGTACTTCACGCCGGTCAGGCACAAGCGACTGCGACGGTTTCCCCGTTTGGTTGCCACGGCCTTCGGGATCGTCCTGCGAGCGGCGAAGCGCGAACTGATCGAGACGATCCTGCTCCAGGGCATGACGGCCGCCGGGCTGGCCGTGCAGCTGCTGTTGATCCGCACGCTACTCGCCCACCTCATCGGGACCCGGTCTCCGTCATTTTCCGGGGTTCTCCCGGAGGTGGTTGCCCTATCCGTGCTAGGCGTCCTGCTGGGGACTGGCGGGACGGTCTTGCAGTTGCGCAGCCGCCTCCTCGGGCAGCTCGTCGCCCTGTACGCCACGGACGAAGTTGTCCGGACCGCTAACGGGGTCGACCTGATCACATACGACGCGCCGGGGTTCCACGACCGCCTTCAGCGCGCTGCGCTCTCGGCCGCAGCACGTCCTGCGCAGATGGTCCAGCAGCTAACTGGCACGGTGGGCGCAGCGCTGTCGATCGGAGGCATCGCATTTGCGTTGCTCGTGATCCAGCCTCTGTTCTGCCTGTTGGTGATGCTCGCCTACATTCCCACCTGGATCGCTACCAACCGCGCTGGTGCGCTCGGGTACCGCCAGAGCGTCGAGCAGACCGAGCGCGAGCGCATGCGGCAGTACCTGTTCGAGATCCTGACAACTAAGCAGCCGGCGCAGGAAATGCGGGCGTTCGGACTGGGCGACTTTCTGGCCGAGCGTCATCACGCCGTCTACCAAGGACTCATCGACGAGCTGCGAGCCCTGCTCACCCGGCGGATGCGAATTGCCCTCGGTGGCCAAACGCTGACCGCGCTGCTGAGCGCTGGCGCCATCGCGGTTCTGGTCTGGTTCGTCACCACGGGACGGATGTCGCTGGCCGCGGCCGGGTCGGCGGCCAGCGCGATGGTGCTCCTGACCGGCCGGTTACGTGGTCTTGCAGGCAGTTCGGCAGGGCTGTATGAGAACTCACTGTATCTGGAGGATTACGTGAATTTCGTCGCGGCTGCGCCAAGGCTGGAGGCCGCGCGTCCTGTGACCCCGGTAACCCGCGAGCCCCACGAGCTCAGCGCCGATCACGTGAGCTTCACCTATCCCAGCCGGACAGTGCCCAGTCTGATTGATGCGTCGCTCACCTTGCGGCGCGGTGCGGTCGTGGCGCTCGTCGGCGAGAACGGCTCCGGCAAGACCACATTTGCGAAGCTGCTTGCAGGCCTGTTCACGCCAAGCGCCGGGCGGATCATGTGGGACGGCGTCGACATTGCGACGCTCGATCCCGTCCAGGTGCGCAGGCGTGTGGCGGTCATCTTCCAGGACTTCATGCGATACCTGTTGCCCGCCCATGACAACGTGGCGCTGGGCGATCACTTTCGCTACGACGACTTGTCCGCTGTCGAGAATGCGGCCCGGGCCGCCGGCATCCACGAGACGCTCGCGAGCCTCCAGCACGGCTACGACACGATCCTCGGCCCCCAATACTATGGGGGCAGCGATCTCTCGGGCGGCCAGTGGCAACGGATCGCGCTCGCCCGGCTGTTCTTCCGCGACGCGCCGATCGTGATCCTCGACGAGCCGGCCGCGGCGCTGGATCCCCGCGCCGAAGCCGAGCTGTACGCGAGCATGCGGACCTTGTTCGCCGGCCGCGGTGTGCTCCTGATCTCGCACCGGTTTGGTTCGGTACGCACTGCCGATCGCATTTATGTGCTGAGGGACGGCCGGATCGTCGAGCAGGGCAGCCACGATCAGCTGATTGCCGCGGGCGCGTACTACGCCGAGCTGTTCGAGCTCCAGGCCAACCTCTATCGGGACTGAAGCAGTTGCTGGAGGTCGTGATGAGAATCGTTCTCGCGAGCGGGCGGATCCCGGGACGGCCCGGGCAGCTGCTGCGAGGTGTACTCAACGGACTGTTGCTCGGGCTGATGTCGGACGAGCATCTGCGCAGGCTCGACGAGCACTACTACCGGCGGGATATGACCTACCGCAGCGTCGCATGGAACGAGCACGGACTCGCAGGGTGGGAGCGGAATGCTGTCAAGAGGAGCTTCGCATCGCACTCACGGATCACGGTCGTGGCGTCCGGCGGAGGACGGGAGGTCTTGGCCTTACTGCTAGCAGGATTTGATGCCACCGGCTATGAGCCACACCCAGACCTGCATCGCTTTGCGCAGGGCTTCCTAGCCGCGAACGGGTATCCAGGACGGGCGCTGCCGATGCCCCGCGACAACTTCCCGTACACGGGACGCGTCGACGGCGTGTTGGTGGGCTGGGGCGGCTACTCGCTGATCGCCCCGCGCGCGCGCCGCGTCCGTTTCCTGAGTGATGCCGCGGCAACGATGCCCAGTGGAGGAGGAGTCTTGCTCTCGGTGTTCGCGCGTGTGCTTCACGGCCGCGAGCTCCAACTCACCTCGCGCCTCGCGTCCGCGTTGCGACGGATCCGCGGAGAGGCGCCAATCGAGCTGGGAGACACCCTGGCCCCGAATCGCGTACATGTCTTCACGACCGCCGAGCTCAGAGCAGAGTTCGACGACGCTGGAATTGAGCTCGAATCCTGTGGTTTCGTGGGCGCCGCGGACTCGATGACCAGCTACGCCTGCGCGACCGGACGGACCAGGTGAACCGACCGGTCCCCCCGCCCACACCCGTTGAAGTGCTCGTCAACCTGTTGCTTGGAGCGGATCTTCACGTCGAACCGCTGCCGCCGGCCCGCAACGGCGACGTTCGTGCGGCGCTCGAGCCGGTTTTGATCGCGGCACTCGTGCGTCCTCCGTGCGTGGTGAGCTTCTCGGGAGGTCGCGATTCAAGCGCCGTGCTGGCAGCCACGACTGCGGTCGCGCGAGACCACGGCCTACCACTGCCAGTCCCCGCGATCATGCGATTCCCCGGCGTGGCCGCCAGTACGGAGACCCGCTGGCAGGTGCTCGTGCTCGATCACCTTCGCCTGCGCGAGCCCGAGATCATCGTGATCCGTGACGAGCTGGACGCGCTTGGTCCGGCTGCGACTGAAGTGCTCAGGCGCCACGGTGTCCGTTGGCCCGGTAATGCGTACATGCACATGCCGGTGATCGAGCTTGCTCGCGGCGGCACCCTGCTCACCGGAGTCGGGGGTGATGAGGTCCTGTCGACGCGGTCGCCTCGCCGATCGCTCCGGCAGCTGGCCGTGGCACGACTTCCAGCGCGGTTGCGTGAGGAGGCGTGGCTGCGCCGCCGGGCTCCACAAGGCTACGGATGGCTTACCGTCGAGGGGAGGCAAACGGCCTTGCGCGCGCTTGCGCGGGACGAAGTTCGCTGGCCCTATTCATGGGATCGAGCTTTGCACCACTGGTACGCCAGCCGCGCGTTCGCCGCAGTGGACGGCGGGATCGCAATGACAGCGGACGGACACGACGTCCGCGTCGTCAATCCCTTGCTTGACCGGCAGGTGCTCGCCGAATTCGCGCGCGCCGGTGGACGCACGGGTTTTCCAAGTCGGACCGAGGCGATGCGCAGGCTGTTTGGCGAACTGCTGCCGGAGACGCTCCTGAGCCGGCCGACGAAGGCCGGCTTCGCTGTGCCCGTGTGGGGCCCGTCGATGCGACAGTTTGTCGCAAATTGGCGCGGCGAAGGCGTTGACGACCGTCTCGTAGATGTGGTCAAGCTCCGAGTGGAGCTAGCCAAGCCCGAGCCAGATTTCCGGACGATCCTCCTATTGCATCAGGCGTGGCTTCACGCTCAACCGGCCATCGCTTCCACCAGCTGATGGGTCAGGCGCCGGAGCTCGTCGATTCCCGGAGGGCGAACGAATCGCCACGCCGGAAGGGCCGCCAACTCCAGCAGCGCGCCCGCGGCGGCACGGTTAGGTCGAAACACGCTGTTCGCGATCAGCGTGCGCAACCGGGTGGCGGGATCGAGCGGTTCGAGAATGGTCGATTTCCCCCATTCCAAAACGGCGAATCCGGCCAGGTGCATGCTCGCCGGGACGGCGTCCGGGCGCAGCCGCCATCGCCGTCGGCTGCCGAGGAGACCGACCGGCTCACCGCCGAACAGCCGGGCGGCGTCTGGCCGAAGATCGACGAAACGGGGGCCCGCAACGACACTGGTGCCATCCACGATCAGCACGTCGTCGGTAACGATCGCGTGACCGTTGCGTAGCAAACACCCAAGCGTCGCGCTCTTACCGGCCCCTCTCACGCCGAGTAACGCCCACGCTCTTGCCTCATGCACAAACGCCCCACCGTGCAACGGCTGACGGCCAAGCCAGTGGTTTGCGATCGCGGCCGGCAGGCCAAGCAGCGGGTGAAGCAATGCTTCCTCGCGGAGTGGCTCGTGAGTCGCAAAGCGAACCGTCAGCGGGCTACGGCGCAGCTCGATTCGATCGCCACCGGGCAACCAAACCTCCCCCTCGTCGGCGGAGAACCGCACAGTTCCGGGGGGCTCCGCACGGGCAGCCGTGCCGTTCTGAAGCTCGATGTGCATCTTGGGCCAGCTCGACGGCACAGGCATCAACCCGGGCGTCTGCTCCGGTATGCCGGTGATGCGCATCCCATACACGCCGGGTGCGGTTCCGGGTTGACCGGATATCGGTCTATCGTCTACCATCCTCGTCTCCGGGATCGAATCTCACACCACCGCAGGGGGAGTTTGACGTGCGAAAGCCGTACGAGCCGCCATCTATCTCCGACCTCGGATCGCTCCAAGAGCTGACCGAGCAGCATTACAACAAGATCGGCGAGACACCCGATATCTACACCACGATCACGAACGGGGCCGTGATCGGAAGCCTCGTTCCCGTCCCGTAGCACTTCGCCTGAGCTCGGTCGCCGTCGCGGAGTCGATCCGGCCCGGGGGTCTGCGTGATTACGTCGCGCGATCAGGGTATCCACGCGTTAGGCAATCCGAGGAGAAAACCGAACGTGAGGAAGCCGTACGAGACCCCCAGCATCGCCGATCTAGGATCGCTCGAGGAGCTGACCGAGCAGCATTACAACAAGATCGGCGAGACACCCGATATCTACACCACGATCACGAACGGGGCCGTGATCGGAAGCCTCGTTCCCGTCCCGTAGGATTGGGCCCTCGGCCGGCCCTAGGCCACAACTGCCGAAACCCGCCGTGAACCGGCGATTTACCGATTTGACGAGTCCTGGCTTTCGCGTATATGCTGGGGGGACCGTTATCAACAAGGCAAGGGGTACGACGTGAAGAAACCGTACGAGACGCCAAGTCTCACTGATCTCGGGTCGCTCGAGGAACTGACCGAGCAGCAGTTCAACAAGGTCGGCAGCACGCCGGATACCTTCACGACGATCACTAACGGCGTCGTGATTGGAAGCCTCGTCGGCGCTCCCTGACGCAGATCTTCTGGTCAAACCGTCGGTGGCCCTGCCGCGTCCCCTGTTGCGCTGGAGGAGTCTTCTCCTAGCAGCAAACCGCGGCGCGAGCACTCGCGCAGGAACCTGTCGACGTCCGCTTGCGCTCTTTCGGGGCTGACCTCGAATTCGGCGAGCAGTGCGTCTATGAGCTGCGCGCGCGTGGCACCGTGTTCCAGCTCCCGCCATAGCACCGTGGCAGTGGCGTTTGTCTCCAGATATCTGGACGACCGGAGGTCGAGCGCAATCGCCTGATCTCCGAATCTTCGCCAGACAACGTCGTTGGATCGCAGCTGAAAGCGGGGCTCAGAAGTGTCCTTGCTCATCTATCGATCCTAGTCGCTCGCGGTGAGACTCAGCTTAGAGCTCAATCAGGCGCGCAAATGTACCGTCGCCCCGCGCCAGCACCGGATAGGCGCCGACTTCTACCCATGCGTGGGCTCCAAACGCCGCCCCCGGGCGGACCCCGATCACGAGAGCGCACGGGATCCGGCGGCGGTCGAGCAGTCGGCTGAGAACGAGCGAGCACATGAGGCAGCGCGAGTCGGCGGGGATCACGCTGAGTAGGCGCACGGTGGCGTTCGCCAACCGCAGCGCCTCCGCCACCTCTTCGCCCGCGCACTGTCCATTCAGCCCGTCCCCATGCTTGCGGAGCACGGCTAATGTGGACGGAAGGTCGCTGCGGCGCATCAGCCGCCGGGCGCGGACGTACGCAACCAGAATCTCCGCCGCCAGGTATAGCCTCGCGGGGAACCGCGTCAGAGCATGAGTGGACGGCCCTCGCCGCGGAACCGGCGACTGCACGCGCTCGATTTTACGCGCCGTTGTCGCCGCAGCCGTCGGCGTGCTACCCGTCGATCCGCACTGGCCCATCGGATACCTTCGGAACGCCATCAATGATCATGACCCCGCATCGTGCCGACGGACTTATAACCATCGCCCGCGCGCTGGCTACGGATGCGGTTTGCGCGGAGGTGGTCCGCGCGTGGCAATCAGAGGCAATCGAACCGATCCTGATCAAGGGATCAACGATCGCAGACTGGCTTTATCCCGGCGATGTGCGGGGGTACGGTGATGCCGATCTCCTCGTCGCCCCGCACCAGGTGATGGCGGCCGCTGCTGTCCTCGAGCGCCTCGGTTTTGTGCCCGTCGGCCACCACGTCTCACTGCATGCCCACCCTTGGGTCCGTCCATCCGATCAGGCGGAGATCGACCTGCACGTGACGCTTTGGGGGCCCCACCTACCGCCCGAGCGGATATGGCAGGAGCTCCAGCGGTGGGTCGAGCAGCGCAGACTTGGTGCAGTGCCCGTGCGGGTCTTGAACGGGCCCGCAAGAGTGCTCCACGTAGTTCTGCATGCTGCTCAGCACATAGATGTGAACAAGCCGCGGGAAGATCTGCGTCGGGCCCTGCGCGTCACCAGCGGACCTGTCTGGACGGATGCGGAGTCGCTCGCCGACCGGATCGGCGCGCTCAAGGCGATGGCCAAGGGCCTGGAGCTCGAGCCCGCTGGACGTGTGCTGACTCAGCAGCTTCCGCTCGTCCGCGCCGCAGTCATCGCGGAACGCGAAGACGCGCCCCTGGCGATCGGGTTTGCGCGATGGTCCCGGGCCCGCAGTCCCGGGGCCAAGCTTGCAGTGCTGATCGGAGCGTTCACACGTCCTGCCGAGGACTACCCGTCCAGCACGAGCGATGCCGGACGGCGGACTGGACTGAACAGCAAGCGACACGTAGTTTGGATCGCTCGAGTACTGCACCTCTTTTCGCTCTTGGCGTCGGCGCCAAGGACGCTGCGCGCCCTCCGCAGGACCGGTCATCCCGCATACCGCCCTGACGAGCAGGCCTGATGACACCGAAGGAGGCGAGGCGGGTTTCCGAGTCGCGAACGCAGTTGATCCGGTGGATGGGAATCCTGGACGCGAACAGCGCGGGCAACGTGCACGGTGGCACGATCATGAAGCTGTGCGACGAAGCAGCCGGCCGCGCCGCGGTCAAGCATTCGCGCTGCCGCGTGGTCACCGCCGGCATGGACCGGATGACGTTCCTTTATCCGATTCGAATCGGTGAGCTCGTGACCTTCAGCGCGACAGTCAACGCCGTGTGGCGAACATCGATGGAGGTCGGGGTGCAGGTCGACGCCGAGAACCCGCGTACGGGCGAGGCGCGTCACACAAGCACGGCGTATCTGACGATGGTCGCACTCGACGACGAGGGACACCCGACTCCTGTGCCGCCACTGATCACCACGACCTCAATCGAGGAGCGGCGGATGCGAGAAGCCGAATTGCGGCGGGCGAACCGGCTTGCGGAGCGAACCGAGATCGTGGCGCGGCGAGAGCGGAGTGAGCCTGGCCCGCAAAATGGTTGAGGGCGCGGGCGAGACCAGACGTAGTCGCGACGACACGCGGACGGACCGAAAAGTCACCTCTAACAGCGACGATCCTCAGCGTCTCAACGGATCCCCGGCACCGTGAGGATTGCAGCGGTGAGCCGCTCTAACTCGAACGTGTAGCTACCACCAACAAGCGCGACCGCCGTTTGTCGAGGCGTCCCCTGGAGCCTGCCCGTGCGCGTCGCGAACGGGATCCATTGGCCGCCGACCTCCGCAGCTGCTCCGGTCCGGCCAGGAGCGCCGGCGTCGAATCGGATCAGGCTGGCGGCGGCGGTCGCACTCTGAACGCCGATTCGCACGGTTCCGGACTGCCTGAGATCCTTGTTGATCACGACGATCCGCAACGTTCCATCGCGTCCGCGGATTACCCAGCTGCGGATGTTGGCGCTCGTGGGGTGCCGCTCGCGGAACGATGGCCCGAGTTCGAGCCAGCCGCCGTCCCGCACCGCATCGGCGTACATCAGCATTGCGTAGTACAGCGGCGTCACGACGGCCACCCCGGAACCGCGGAGCACGCCGAAACCGAACGGCGTCTCGTACATATCGTCCATGTGTAGGTTCACGCCCCGAATCCCGATGGCGGTATCCAGAAGAAACTGGTCAAGCGCCCACAGTCCGGCGGCAAAACTGTTGCCGATCTGCGGCGGTGGCTGGCAGCCGGTGCTATTTATCTCTGTGAGCTGCATCGGAACGTGCCAGGTCTGGGCTGCACGGAGCCCGCGAAGCTCGGCCGGCAGCATCGCGTTGGTGCCGACGTCCCCCAACAACCTGGAGATCGTTGGATAGGTTGGATCCGCCAGCGTCGCCGGGCGCGTGCCGACCGGACACGTTGACAACGGATATGCGTGCTGGGTATAGAGCGCGACTCTCCCGTGCTCGTGTCTGAGGAACTGCCAAGCGGTCGGCAGGACACCGGCTCCTGCCGGACCGGCAAGCGGAATGTCACCGCGGATGCCGCGGATCGCACTTGCAACACGATCGAATTCCCGTAGGTATTCGGCGGCGTTCCACCCGGGCGGCCGCACCGGCACGGTGATGCTCTTCCCGTCAATCCTCTCGCTGTAGAGAAGCCGCCGACTGTAATAGTCGGGCTCGTTGCCGATCTCCAAGCCGAGGATGTCTCGCAGCGGCACGTAGCGGACGAAGGCGGCAGCCTCAGCGCGTGCCAGCGCGGGACTGTTTGCCTCTAGGTTGACCCCGAGGATCATTCGCTGGCCCGTCGCCTTTGCGTTCAGAGCCAGGCCCTCGAGGATCGCAGGCGTAATGTCGACCGAGACGCCCAGCCGCCCCGGCCGGGGCGCGCCGGACGGATTCCACCAAGCGTAGTCCTGATAGTCGCCACCGACCCGCAGCGTCGGCGGACCATCGCCCTGCGCGGTCAGATTGTCGATCAGCTGGTCGTAGATCTTGTTCGGGCCCGTCGCCGGCGTGCCCGTGCGATTCGATACCGACGGCCATTCGGTCGATACGCCGAGGAACGACCGCGGGATCGCCACGCCGGCGTCGTTCGTCTTCACTGAAGTGGTCATGAGCAGCGGCCCGTCCGACCCGCCCCCACCGGCACGCGAGAGCACAATGGCGACCGCAGCCACGACGACCACCACGCCGGCGCCGGCCGCCAGGCGCACATGAACTTTGCGAGTAGCTCGCACCGCAACTGAGTATTCACGTGGCGGTTTCCGTTTGCGCTGCCATCACCCGGCGGACCGAGGGTGGCCTGCTCCACCGGCGCCGAATCATCACACCGCTCGCTAACGTCCGCCCCGCAAGATGCTCCGGACCGGAAGCCGAAAGCGCCCCCTCGCGGTGCTCACAACCGCAGCCGCACTCGCCCTCGCCGGCTGTGGCGGCGGCACGCAGTTGATCCAGGGCCCCGGGCCGGTGATCGGGATCCAGTCCAAGACGCCGAACGCCGGCGAGAAGCTGGGGTTCCCGGCGGTCGCCACCAAGAACACGACGCGCGTCGGCGGCGCCGACCCGGTGGCGGACGCGGCCGGCGTGGCGCTCGCGGTGTATCCGTCATCCGCACCCGGCACGCATCCGCAGGTGGTGACGATCGCGCCGACCGACGACTGGCAGGCGGCGATCGCCTCGGCGCAGCTGATGGCCGCCCCGATCCGCGCCCCGATCCTGCTGTCCGGCTCGACATCGCTGCCGTCCGCAACTTCGGGTGCGCTTGGCCAGCTGGCGCCCACCGGCTCGGGTGCCGTCGGCGGCGCGCAGGCGATCCTCGTCGGCGACGTCGCCAGCCCGCCCAACCTCCGTTCAGCAGCGATTCACGGCGGCGATCCATACACGCTGGCAGCGGCGATCGACCGGTTCGCAAGCGCGATCCGTGGCAAGGCCAGCTCGGAGGTGGTGATCGCCTCTGGCGAACAGCCGGCGTATGCGATGCCGGCCGCCGGCTGGTCGGCGGAGAGCGGGGACCCGATCCTGTTCGTGACGAGCTCCGGACTGCCAGCGGCCACGCGGCAGGCGCTCCTCTCCCACCAGAGCCCCAGCATCTATGTCCTCGGGCCGCCGAGCGTGATCCCCGACAGCGTGCTCAAGCAGCTGCGCCAGTACGGAAAGGTCAAGCGCGTCGGCGCCGACGACCCGGCGGCGAATTCGGTGAACTTCGCGGAGTACCGCGATCCTCCGTGCGTGTTCGGACAACCCTGCGCGCACGTCCCCGGCAGCTTTGGCTGGGCGATGCGCAGCCCCGGCCACGGGTATGTGCTGCTGAACTCGAGTCGTCCGCTTGACGCCGCCGCCGCGGCGCCGCTGTCGGCCAGCGGCGACTACGGCCCGCAGCTGCTCGTCGACGATCCGGCACGGCTACCGAGCACCGTCCTCAACTTCTTCCTGAACTACGCGACACCGGGCTACACGGCTGAGGGCCCGACCGCCGCCGTCTATAACCACGGCTGGGTGATCGGTGATCAGCGCGCGGTGTCCGTTCCGGTCCAGGCTGAGATGGATACGCTGCTCGAGGTGGTGCCGCAGAAATGACGCACAATCCGGTCCCGCAGCACCGGCAGTGAGCCAGGCCGAGCATCCCGACCGCCTTCGCGACGGTCGACAGGTCACGATCGACGACGTCCGCCAGCTGATGGGCGCCTCCACCCCCCACTTCGCGCTGCAGCTGCGTAACCGCATCCGGGCGTTGATCGGCGACCTGCCGCCAGACCATCCGGCGCGGATCGAGGGGGAGCGCGAGATCGCGCGCCTGGACAAGCTCGCATACGCCGGCGAGATCCGCGGCCATCCAGCCGAACAGGGGCTCTCCCCGCTACCGAGCCTCGCGGAGGACGTCGAGCACTGAGCGTCGCTGCGCCGGTCCGGCTACGTTAAGCGCCGGATGAGCGACCAGTGCTTCGTGTCGGTGCTCGGTTTGGGTCGTGTCGGGCTACCGCTGGCCCTCTGCTTCGCCGACCGCGGCGTGCGCGTGCTCGGCGTCGACCACGATCCTGCGGTCCTCGAATCCCTCAGCGCCGCCCGGATGCCGTTCGCCGAGCCGGGCACGCAGGAGCTGCTCGAGAGAGCCCTCCAAGCGAACCGCCTGGAGCTGTCTGACCGCGCCGCCGACGCCGCCCGTGCGCACGACATCGTGATCACGATCGGAACGCCGTCGTTCTCTCATATCGAGAGCGACCTGCGCCAGATCCGCGCCGCGGTCGATGACCTGCTGCCGCACCTACGCCCCGGCCACGCGGTGATCCTCCGCTCGACGATCGCGCCCGGCACGACGGAGTTCGTGGCCGGCTATGTCGAGAAACAGCGTGACCTGCGCGTCGGGGAGGACATCTTCGTGGCGCACGCGCCCGAGCGCATCGCCGCGGGACGCTTCCTCGAGGAGATCTCGACGCTGCCGTGCATCATCGGGGGTGTCGGCGAGGCCTCGACCGAGCGCGCCGCCGCCACGTTCTCGGCGTTCGGCGCGCCGATCGTCAAGACCACTCCGGTTCAGGCCGAGCTCGCGAAGATCTGGACGAACATCCTCCGTTACACGACGTTCGCGCTACCGAACCTGTTGATGATGGACTGCGAGCGCTACGGCGCCAATGTCTTTGAGGTGATCGAGCTGATCAACCGCGACTATCCGCGCGGCGGCATCGCGCTGCCGGGCATGACCGCCGGCTCCTGTCTGCGCAAGGACTTCGCGTTCTCCGAGGAGCGCTCGAACGCTCCCGGGATGTTGCTGGCGGTCTCGCGTGTGAACGAGGCGGTGCCGCTGTTCCTGGTGGAAGGGATCAAGCGGCGGATCGGAAGCCTCTCCTCGCAGAAGGTCGCGGTGCTCGGGCTCACCTTCAAGCGCGACACCGACGACGAGCGCGACTCGCTCTCCCCGAAGCTGATCCGCCTGCTCGAGCGCGAGCTGGCCGACGTCGCGGTGTGCGATCCGCACGCTCGCACACCGACGTCGTCGCTCGAGGAGGCGGTCCAGGACGCGGCTGTCGTGATCGTCGCGACGAACCATTCGGCGTTCGAGCGGCCCGGCACCCTGGAGCTGATCCGCGAGCGGGCGGCCGAGGATTGCCTGCTGGTCGACCCGTGGAACGCGCTGGGCACCGGCCAGGTGTTCGTGTATGCGCTCGAGTCGGTGGCGCTGCTTGGCGGCGCGCCGGCGGCGAGCACCGGAAACCGAGCTACCGAGTCGCGATGAACCGCGTCCTGGTGACCGGTGGGGCCGGCACGATCGGCTCGGCGGTCGTGCGGCGGCTGTCCCGTGATCCGGCGTGGGAGGTCAGAGTGGCCGACCACCGCGCCGCGCCTCCCTGGATGCGCGAGCGCTGCGAGATCCACACCGGCGACCTGCGCGAACATGTGACCGCCAACGCGGCGCTCGCCGGCTGCTCGCACGTGATCCACCTCGCGGCGATCGTCGGCGGGATCGCGAACTTCCACAAGCTGCCGTTCACCCTCACGCTGGTCAACAGCGAGCTGACCGGCGCGGTCGTGCGCAGCGCGCTCGAGCAGGACGTCGAACGGTTCGTGTACGTGTCGAGCTCGATGGTGTTCGAGCGCGCCACCGAATTCCCGACCACCGAGGAACATCTGCTCGAATGCCCGGCGCCTCGCTCCGCGTACGGATTCTCGAAGCTCGCGGGCGAGGTCTGCGTACGGGCGGCGCACGACCAGCACGGGCTGCGCTACACGATCTGCCGGCCGTTCAACGCTTACGGGCCGGGCGAGCTGCCCGACCCGGATGAGCCGGGCGTCGCGCACGCCGTCCCCGATCTGGTGGCCAAGGCGCTGGCGAGGCAGAAGCCGCTTCAGATCTTCGGCTCGGGACGCCAGACCCGGACGCTCACCCACGTCGACGACATCGCCGACGGGATCGTCACCGCGATGGCCTCACCGCAGGGCGAGAGCGAGGACTTCAACATCTCCGCATCGCAGGAGCTGACCGTCGCGCAGATCGCGGGACTGATCTGGCAGGCGTGCGGCAATCCTCCCGAGGAGCTCGAGTTCGAGCACCTCCCCAGCTTCGAGGTCGACGTGCAGCGGCGCTGGCCATCGGTGGAGAAGGCGCGCCGCCTCCTCGGCTGGGAGGCACAGGTGCCGCTCGAGGACGGGATTGCGCACACCGTCGAGTGGCTTCGCTCGCGGACGGTGGTCGCGAGATGAGCGTGCGGCGCGCGCTGATCACCGGCGTGACCGGACAAGATGGGTCCTACCTCGCCGAGTTCCTGCTCGACCACGGCTACGAGGTGCACGGGATGGTGCGGCGCTCCTCGACCGAGCGCTTTGACCGGATCGACCACATCCGCGACCGCCTGACGCTGCACCAGGGCGACCTGCTCGACCAGCGCTCGCTCGTCGACACCCTGCGCGCGAGCCGTCCCGATGAGATCTACAACCTGGCGGCGATGTCATTCGTCGCCGCCTCCTGGGCCCAGCCGACGCTGACCGCCGAGTTCACCGGGATCGGCGTCACCCGGCTGCTCGAGGCGATGCGCGAGGTGTGCCCCGAGGCGCGCTTCTATCAGGCCTCATCGAGCGAGATGTTCGGCAAGGTCCGCCAGATGCCCCAGAACGAGACCACCCCGTTCTACCCGCGGTCGCCGTACGGGGTGGCGAAGGCCTACGGTCACTTCATCACGGTCAACTACCGGGAGTCCTACGGGCTGCACGCGACCAGCGGGATCCTGTTCAACCACGAGAGCCCGCGCCGGGGCCTGGAGTTCGTGACTCGGAAGATCACCTGGCACGCCGCCGCGATCAAGCTCGGTCTCCGCAGCGAGGTGCGCCTCGGGAACCTCGACGCGGAGCGAGACTGGGGTTATGCGCTGGACTACGTGAGGGCGATGTTCATGATGCTCCAGCAGGACACGCCCGAGGACTACGTGATCGCGACCGGCAAGGCGCACTCGGTCCGGGAGTGCGTAGAGATCGCCTTCGACCATGCCGGCGTCGAGATCGACGAGCACGTGGTGATCGATCCGAGCCTGCTGCGCCCGGCGGAGGTGGAGCACCTCGTCGGTGACGCGAGCAAGGCGCGACGGGTGCTGGGGTGGGAGCCCGGCGTCAGCTTCGAGGAGCTGATCCGGATGATGGTCGACGCGGACATCGCGCTGCTCGAGCGCGGGCTCACGCCGCGACTGCCCGGGTGAGCCCGCCCCGCCACCTTCACCCCTCCACCGCCAAGCTGAACGAGCACCCCCTGGTCTCGAGCTCGGCGAACATCTCGGCGGGGTCGATGCACCGCTCCGGCGGATGCACGCCCCGCCGCTGGAGCAAGCCGCGCGCCAGCAGGCGCACCGCTGCCGCGGCCGGCGCCGCGGTCGAGACGATCGAGCCGCCGAGGCCGAAGTGCGGCACGCTTACCGCGCGCATCGTCGCATTGCGCCCCGAGGCCGAGGTGGCGCGGACCATGTGCACCGACACGGTTTCAGACGACGGCGAGGCCGCGTCCCGCGCGGCCGCGGCGACCGCATCCGCATCAGCGCCCACCAGCTCGCGCAGGCGTGCCAGTAGGGCCGGCGCGAGCGAGAGACGGAAGCTGGCCTGCGCGCAGCCGAAGCTCTCGCCGAACGTGGCCAGCTCGGAGTGAAGCGTGTAGATCGTCTCAGCCGCTCCGATCGGCTCGCCGAAGTCCACGGTCCCGCCCGGTGTGAGCGGCTCGATCTCGATCGGCTGCCCGTCACGCAGCACCACCGGCGAGAGCGTGAGCTCGTCGATCAGAGTCTGCAGCGCATACGGCGGGCGCAGGCGACCGTCGTCCGGGGCCGCCGGATCGCGGCCGCCCGCCATCACCTCGATCGACTCCACCGCCCCTCTATCCAGCGCGGCGACCGTCCGTGTCGCCATCAGGTTGGTCTTGCCGGGACTTGAGCCGATCCCGAGCACCGCCACCAGCCCGGCCTGCTCGAAGCGCCCCGCCAGCTCCAGCTCGCGCTGGGTCATCCAGTACAGGCCGCCCAGGTCGAGGTAGTTGCAGCCCGCCTCAAGACACGCCCGCATTGCCTCGAGGTTCACGCGATAGGAGGCGGTGTTCACCAGCACATCGATGCCGCCGAGCACGCCCGCGAAGCCTGCGACGTCGCGTGCGTCGGCCGACCGGGCGACGGCCTTGCCCCCGCTCTGCGCCTCGGCGACCGCAGCGGCACGCTCGGCGTCGAGGTCCAGCAGCAGCATGCTCCCGACCTCGCTCGACTCCGCCAGATCGCGGACGATCGCCGGCGCGATCGTCCCGGCGGCACCGAGCACGGCGACCGATACAGCCACAGCCTCACCGTAACGTCCAACCGATTGGACATTTCGTACAAGCGCGGCGCGGCTTTGTGGCGCATCGGCGTCTTGCGGCTGGGCCGCGACGCCCGTAGCGTTCGGTGAAGGGTGGAGAGCGCAACAGTTCCAGTCCAGCAGGCGCGGCCTGGGCCGGACCAGACGGCGCCGGGGGCAAAAGGTCTGAAGCCGAACGCGATCGGCTACATCTCGAACCTCGTGATCGCGGTCGCCTCGACCGCGCCCGCCTACAGCCTGGCGGCGACGCTCGGGTTCATCGTCGCCGTCAGCGGCGTCGGCACCCACGCCCCCGCCGTCCTGATCGTCTCGTTCATCCCGATCCTGTTCGTGTCGGTCGGCTACCGCTTCTTCAACCTGGCCGATCCCGATGCCGGCACCACGTTCGCGTGGGTCACCCGCGCCTTCGGGCCGCAGATCGGCTGGATCAACGGGTGGGCGATCTTCCTGGCGGACATCATCGTGATGGCGTCGCTGGCGGCGATTGCCAGCCAGTACACGTTCTCGCTGTGGAACGGCCACCCCTCCAACGCCGCGCTGATCGCCGGCTCGGTGATCTGGATCGCGCTGATGACCTACATCTGCTACCGCGGCATCGAGATCTCGGCGCGCGTGCAGACCTTCCTCCTGAGCCTGGAGCTGTTCACGCTGACCCTGTTCGTGGTGGTCGCGCTGGTCAAGGTCTACTCGAACAACCCACACGGCTCGATTCACGTATCCGCGTCGTGGTTCAACCCATTCGACCTGAGCTGGAGCGCGCTGATTGACGCGGTGCTGCTCGGCATCTTCATCTACTGGGGGTGGGACTCGGGGGTCGCTGTCAACGAGGAATCGCGCGACCGCAACCGCGGCCCCGGCAAGGCCGCGGTCGTCTCGACGCTGATCCTGTTGCTGACCTACGTGCTCGTGTCGGTTGCGGCCCAGGCCTATCACGGCCCCGGATTCCTCGCAAAGAACTCCAGCGACGTCCTGAACGCGCTCGGCAAGGGCGTGTTCGGCTCCGGGCTCGACAAGCTCCTGATCATCTCCGTCCTCACCTCGGCCTCGGCCTCGACGCAGACGACGATCCTCCCGACCGCGCGCACCACGCTCTCGATGGCGAAGTGGAAGGCGATCCCGTCGGCCTTCGGCCGGATCCATCCGCGCTTCCTGACGCCGACCTTCTCGACCCTGCTGATGGGCGGCCTGTCGATCGTCTGGACCGTGTGCCTGCTCGCGTTCAACCCATCTCAGAACGTCCTCGGCGACACGATCTCGGCGCTGGGGTTCGCGGTGTGCTTCTACTACGGCTTCACCGGCCTCGCATGCGCGTTCTATTTCCGCCGCCAGCTGTTCGCCAGCGTGCGCAACTTCTTCCTGGTCGGCGTCGTCCCGCTGCTCGGCGGCCTGATGATGGGCTACATCGCGGTCAAGGCGTTCAGCTACTACAACACCGCGGGGAACAACTACTCAAAGCCGCTGGACGGCATCCAGACGCCGATCCTCGTCGGCGTCGGCGGCCTGATCCTCGGCATCGTGCTGATGTTCGCCTCGTGGCCGTTCTTCCGCGAGTACTTCGGCCGGCGCTGGGCCGAGGCCGCCGACCCCGCGGTCCTGGGCGAGCCCGGCCGGGTCGTCACGCGCTCCTGACGGCTGCAAGAATCGCCCGTTGATGGCCGACGCCACCGAACAGGCACGGCTCGTCCGCGAGCGGGAAGCCTCCCCCACCGAGCTGGTCGACGAGGCGATCGCCCGGATCGAGCGGCTGAACCCGCACCTGAACGCCGTCATCCATCCGCTGTTCGACGAGGCGCGCGAAACGGCCGCAGGCGAGCTGCCCGACGGCCCGTTCCGCGGTGTCCCGCTGCTCGTCAAGGACCTCTCCTGCTACATGAAGGGCGCGCCGGTGCACGAGGGCATGCGGGCGCTGAAGGAGGCCGGCTACCGCGCCGATCACGACATGTGGATCGCGCAGCGCCTGCGCCGGGCGGGGTTCGTGATCCTGGGGCGCACGAACGCGCCCGAGCTGGGGATTCTCCCGACCACCGAGCCCGTCGCCTATGGGGCGACGCACAACCCGTGGGACCGCGAGCGCTCCCCCGGCGGCTCCAGCGGCGGCTCCGCCGCAGCCGTCGCCGCCGGGATGGTGGCGGTCGCGCACGCCAACGACGGCGGCGGCTCGATCCGCATCCCCGCCAGCCACTGCGGGCTGGTGGGCCTGAAGCCCTCCCGCGGGCGGGTGTCGCTGGCGCCGGACTTCGGAGAGGTGCTCGGCGGGCTGGTGAGCGAGCTCGCGGTCACGCGCACGGTCCGCGACGCGGCCGCGATGCTCGACGTGCTGCACGGCCCCGCCCCCGGCGACCCCTACGCGGCGCCACCTCCGGCACGGCCGTACATCGAAGAGACCACGGCTGACGCGGGGACGCTGCGGATCGGGGTGACGGCGAAGCCACCGACCGGGCAGTTCGACGCGCACCCCGAATGCGTCGCCGCCGCCGAGCACGCCGCTCGCGCGCTCGAGGAGCTCGGCCATCACGTCGAGCGGTCCTACCCGCGCGACCTCGACGACCCCGGCTACGTCTCCAACTTCCTGCTGCGCTGGACGGCCGGCGTCGACTGGAACCTCAAGTACTGGGGAGCCGCGATCGGGCGCGAGCTCGGCGCCGACGATGTCGAGCCGTGCACCTGGGCGCTGGCCGAGCAGGGCCGCACCCACAGCGCCGGCGAGTTGTTCCGCGCCTTCGAGGAAGCGCAGCGCGCGACCCGCCGCCTCGCCAGCTGGTGGGCGGACGACGGGTTCGACCTGCTACTGACGCCCACCTGCGCCGAGCCGCCGCCGCGCCTGGGCGAGCACGACGCGCCGGCCGATAACCCGCTCGCGCCGATCGTCCGCGCGACGCCGTTCGCGATCTTCACTGCCGCCTTCAACACGACCGGTCAGCCCGCGATCTCGCTGCCGCTGCACCAAACGGCCGACGGCCTCCCCGTCGGCGTCCAGCTGGTCGCGGCGTACGGGCGCGAGGACCTGCTGCTGCGCGTCGCGGCGCAGCTCGAGCAGGCACAGCCGTGGGCGGAGCGCACGCCGCCGCCACACTGAGAGCAATGTCCCAATCCGCGCCGCTGCCCACCGGCGAGAGCACGCTTCCGGGCCCCTACCCCGTCGGCTCGTATGCCGCGCAGCTCAGACAGCGGCTGCGGCAGTTCGCGCGCGTGCAGCTGGTCGGCGAGGTGTGGGGATTCCGCTCCTCACGCGCGCGCGTGTACTTCGAGCTGCGCGACGCACACGGAGCGCTGCCCTGCTCGATGTGGCTGAGCGACTTCGAGGCGCTTCAGATCACGCTCGTCGACGGCATGCGGACCGTGGTCGGCGGCGGCTGCGACTACTACCCGGGCAGCGCCTCCTCCTCCCCATCGTTCACGTTCGCGGTCTCCGAGCTGCGGATCGCGGGCGAGGGCGACCTGCTCGTCCAGCTCGAGCGGCTGCGGCGAAAGCTGCACGCCGAGGGGCTGTTCGAGCCGCAGAAACGGCTGCCGCGCCCGCCGCTGCCGCGCACGATCGGCGTCGTCACCGGCGAACAGGGCAAGGCGCGCGATGACGTGCGCGCCGGCCTGGAGCGCCGTGGCTGGGCGGGACGGCTGGTGTGGGCGTTCGCGCCGGTTCAGGATCGTCACGCCGCGCCCGCGATCGCGGCCGCGCTGCGCGAGCTGGCCGCGATCGAGGAGGTGGAGGTGGTGATCGTCGCGCGCGGCGGCGGCTCGCTCGCCGACCTGTTCGCTTTCTGCGATGAGGCGCTGTGCCGGACCGTGGCGCTGCTGCGCGTGCCGGTGATCGCGTCGGTCGGACACCACACCGACCGGACGCTGATCGACGATGTCGCCGCGGTCTCGTGCTCGACTCCGACGCATGCCGCCGAGGCGGCGGTGCCGGTCGACTGCCGTGCCGCCCGCGCCGATCTGACCGCGCTCGCCCGCCGCCTGCACGGCCACGGCCGGCGCGCGATCCTCGACCGTGCCCGCGTGCTCACACATTTATCCCGCGCCCCGGCGCAGCACGTCGCGCGTCACCGCCGGCACCTTCACCAGCTGCTACGAGAGCTGCGCGCGAGCACCCGGCGCGCGGTCGACCAGGGCCGCTCGCTGGCGCAGGTGCACCTGCTGGTGCTGGGGCGAACACGCGAGCGCGCCCGCAGCTCCGACGCGCAGCGGCGACGGCGTGAGCTCGCACGGCTGGCGCTGGCGCTCGCCGCACACGATCCCGAACGCACGCTGGCGCGCGGGTATGCGCTGGTCCACGATCGCGCGGGCGAGCCGCTCACGTCGGCGGGCGCGGCGCGCTCGGCCCGGGAGGTGGCGATGATGTTCCATGACGGCGTCGTTCCCGCGCGGGTCGATGACGATGCCTGAGGAGCGCACCTACGAGTCCGCGCTGGCGCGCGTCGAGGAGATCATCAGGCGCCTGGACTCCGGTGAGGCCGGCCTGCGCGAGACGCTCGATCTCGTCCGCGAGGGCCGCGAGCTGGTCGAGTACTGCGCGAGCGAGCTCGACGCCGTCAGCCGCGGACTCGAGGAGCTGCGACTCGAGGAGCTGGTCGCACGCCTCGAGGCGGGCGGGCGCGCCGCGGGCCCCGGGCTCGACGAAACGTCCAGCTAACGCTCCGTTAACCCGCGGATCGCGCAACTTCGGCCGCCGCGAACGGTTCGAGGCGGTGGAACGCGAGAGGGCAATGAAGTCTGGATGTCAAAACGATGAAGGGAGTTGGCCCATGAAGAAGTTGCTCCTAGCCGCTGCGGTCGGGTCGCTGGCGGTAGCGGCACCGGCGGTTGCGAGCGGCGCCGGCGGTGGCAGCACCGCCACGAAGTGCACGGTCAAGAACGAGGCCTATACGGCCAGCGGCAGGATCGTCAGCTGGAACCTGACCAAGGATCCGAGCGGCAAGACCTACAGCGGCACGCTCACGATCCACGTCAGCAGCACCAACCATCACGCCAAGACTGACAAGCACGGCGACATCACCTACACGGTCAGCAAGGCCCATGTGTCGTTCGCCAAGGGCGTGAAGTCGCCCTACACCGGCGACAAGGCCACGGTCACGGGCACGATCACCTTCCTGAGCCCTCACGGCTGCACGAAGGCTGGCTACACCCAGTCCGAGAACATCAAGAAGATCTCGGTCACGAAGCCACCGAAGAAGAAGTAGACGGGACGCACCTGCGGCGACGGTCCGCGGAGCGGGGCCGGGATAGGATCCCGGCCCCGCTCTTTTCGTATGGCCACCTTCGACCTGCTAGCCGACCTGCCGATCGAGGTCGACGGTTACTCGCTGGAGGGCCTGCGCCAGCAGGTCTCAAGCGAGTTCGAGCGGCTGACGACCGTCGTGCATCTCCATGGCGGCGGCCACACCGGCGTCGGGGAGGACGTCGTCTACGACGCGGTCGACCAGCAGGCGCTCCAGCAGGCGGGACCGGTCCACGCAGACGCCATCAAGGGATCTTTCGCACTCGGGGAGCTGTGCGAGCTGATCGAGTCGCTCGACCTGTTCCCGGAGCAGCCGCAACGAGCCGTCTCGCGCCTGTACCGCCGCTGGACGTTCCACAGCGCCGCGCTCGACCTCGCCTTGCGCCAGGCGCAGAAGCCGCTCCACGAGGTGCTCGGACGCGAGCCCCGGCCGCTCACGTTCGTCGTGTCGCTACGGCTCGGCGAGCCGCCGACGATCGAGCTGATCGAGCGGCGCCTTCGGCTGTATCCGACGCTGCGCTTCAAGCTCGACCCGACCAGCTCGTGGACCCCGGAGCTGATCGAGCAGCTGGTCGCGACCGGCGCGGTCGACTCGGTCGACTTCAAGGCCCACTATCACGGCACGATCGTCGACCAGCCACCGGACCCGGTCCTCTACCGGCGCGTCGTCACCGCGTTCCCCGACGCCTGGCTCGAAGACCCCGACGTCGAGACCCCCGACACCGCCGCCGTGCTCGCCGAGCACCACGACCGGATCACCTGGGACGCGCCGATCCATTCGATCGAGGACATCGAGTCGCTGCCGTTCGCGCCGAGGATGGTCAACATCAAGCCCTCCCGGATCGGCGGCCTGCGCAAGCTGTGCGACACCTACGACTACTGCGCCGAGCGCGGGATCGGCGCCTACGGCGGCGGACAGTTCGAGCTCGGCCCGGGCCGCGGGCAGGCCCAGTACCTGGCGTGTCTGTTTCACCCCGATACGCCCAACGACCTCGCGCCGGTCGGTTTCCACAGTTCCGACCCGCCGCCCGGCCTGCCGAGCAGCCCGATGCCCCCGGCGCTCTCTTCAGTAGGTTTCCGGTGGGATGCCTGAGCAGCTGAACGGAACCGTCGCGCTCGTCACCGGCGCCTCCAGCGGCATCGGCGAGGCGACGGCGCTCGCGCTGGCCGAGCACGGCGCCACCGTCGCGCTCGTGGCCCGGCGCGAGGACCGCCTCACCGAGCTGGCCGCACGCACCGGCGACCGGACGCTGGTCATCGGCGCGGACGTCTCCGACCAGTCCCAGGCGCAGGCGGCGGTCAAGCGCACCGTCGAGGAGCTCGGGCGCCTGGACATCCTGGTCAACAACGCCGGCGTGATGCTGCTCGGGCCGGTCGAGAACGCGCCGCTCGAGGAGTGGCAGCGGATGGTCGACGTCAACGTGCTGGGGCTGCTGTACTGCGCGCACGCGGCGCTGCCGCACCTGCTCGAGGCAGCCCAGAGCGCCGAGCGTGGGGTCGCGGACCTCGTCAACATCAGCTCGGTGGCCGGCCGGGTCGCGCGGCTCGGGTCGGGCGTCTACAACCTGACCAAGCACGGCGTCGGCGCGTTCAGCGAGTCGCTGCGCCAGGAGATGACGCAGCGCCACGTGCGGGTGTCGCTGGTCGAGCCGGGCGCGGTCGAGACCGAGCTCGTAACCCACAACCGGCCCGAGATCCAGGAGGTCATCCGCGGCACGTTTGGCGAGATCCAGCGCCTCGACGCGCGCGACATCGCCGACGCGATCCTCTACATCGTCACCCGGCCGCGTCACGTCGCGGTCAACGAGCTGCTGATCAGGCCGACCGAGCAGCAGCGCTGACACACCCCGGGCGGGCGTGCACCGCGATCACGCGCCACGGTCCCGACGCGCCCAGCAGGCGCCCGCCCCGGCCCAGCCGCAGCAGCGATCCGCTGGCGATCAGCACCTGCGGGTGGCGTGAGCGCACGTCGAGCGCGGGGAGCAGGCCAACGTCGCCGACCGGCACGTTCAGATCCCAGGCGATCGCGGACTCGTCGGCAAGCTTCGCGGTCGGATGGCCGCAGCGCAGCACCGCGGAAGCGCCGCCCGCGTCGCTGATCGCGCGCGACAGGCTGCGGTGCAGCGCCGACAGCGAGCGCAGGTTGCTCACCGAGCTGACGGCGTCGGCGACCCGCATCGCGCCGTAGTAGACCGTGATCGCGGCGCCGGCGCTGATCGCCACCGCCGCGAGCGCGCGCCGCCATGTCCACAGCAGCTGCGCGGCCCACACGGCGCCCGCGCCCGCCAGCACACAGCCGGCCGCCGCTGCCGGCAGCATGAACCGCTGAAGTCCGGGGAAGCCGACCGCCGCCATCGCGGCCGTCCCCACCGTCCAGCCAGCGGCGATCGCCGCCAGCGCGGCGGTCAGCCGCCGCTCAGAGCCGCCGTGCCACGAGCCAAGAGCAAGTCCGGCCAGAGCGCAGGTCGCCACCGGCCAGATCACGATCGTCGCTCCCCGCGAGACGACCTTCAGGGGATTGTGCGTCGCGTTGCCGACATGGAACGCCGGATCGGAGGAGTTGAAGCCGTGCCCGAGCGCCAGGTAGGGCGGCAGGAACCACAGGGCCAGCAGCGCGAGCAGCCATGTCAGCTCGAGCCAGCGTGCGCGGCGATCGCCGACCCATAACCACAGCCCGTAGGCCCCCAGCACCAGGAAGCACTCGGGGCGGATCAGCGCCGCCACCGCCAGCAGGCCGAGCGCGAACCGCCGCTGGCCCGCCAGGTGGCGGTCGACCGCGCCGAGCGCCAGCGCCGCGCTGAACGGCTCGAGGTCGCCGTTGAGCAGAAACGTGAGCCAGTCGCGGCAGATCAGGATCGCGGCGAGCGCCAGGACCCCCGCGACCGCGCCCGCCAAGCGGTCAGCCAGGCGGTACGCGAGCCACAGCGCCGTCAGGCCGCCTGCCGCCGAGACGATCACCCACAGCGCCGGCGCCGCGCCGCCGGCCAGCGCGACGACCGTGCTCAGCAGCCACGCGAATGGCTTCCAGGACGGCGCGCCGAACGGGTCAAGCGCACCATGCAGCGTCTGGCGCCCCCACACCAGCCAGCCGTAGGGGTCGAAGCCCGGGTTCAGGCGCAGCGCGAGGACGAGGGCGGCGGCGATGACGAGGGCCGCCGATACCGCTGGGGTAGCCGCGGGCGCATGCGCCCGCGGCCGGGCGGGCGCATGCGCCCGCCCGCGGGGGCGTGCATGCACGCCCCCGAACAACCTAGATGCGCTGTAGCAGGGTCCCCGTCCCGAGCCCGCCGCCGCAGCACATCGTCACGAGCCCGAGCTCCTGGTCGGAGCGCTCGAGCTCGTGCAGCAGCGTCGTGATCAGACGGGCGCCGGTTGAGCCGAGCGGATGGCCGAGCGCCATCGCGCCGCCGTTGACGTTGACGCGGTCCATGTCGGGGTTGTGGACCCGTCGCCACGCGGCCACCACCGGCGCGAACGCCTCGTTGATCTCGATCAGATCGATGTCGTCGATCTGCATGCGGTTGCGCTCCAGCAGCTTGGCGGTCGCCGGAATCGGACCCTCCAGCATCTTGACCGGATCGCAGCCGACCGTCGTCTGATCGACGATCCGCGCACGCGCCTTGAGACCCAGCTCGCGTGCCTTCTCGGCGCTCATCAGCAGCACCGCCGCCGCTCCGTCGGAGATCTGGGAGGAGTTGCCGGCGGTGATCACGCCGTCCTCCTTGAACACCGTCTTCAGCTGGCTGAGCGCCTCCAGGCTGGTGTCCGGGCGGATCCCCTGGTCGCTCACGTAGGTGTTGCCGTTGACCTGCATCGGGATCATCTCGCGCTCGAAGCGCCCTTCCTCGGTCGCGCGGTGCGCGAGCTGGTGGGAGCGCAGCGCGAGCTCGTCGAGCTCGGGCCGCGGGATCTCGTACTCCTCGGCGATCAGCTCGGCGCCGAGGCCCTGGCCGACGATGTTGTGCTTGGCCATCAGCTCGGGTGTGAACGCGTAGCCGAACTCCTGCTGGGTCTTCATGGTCGCGGCGAACGGCAGCTTGCCCATGTGCTCGACGCCGCCGCCGATCACCACGTCGTGCACGCCCGAGGCGATCTGCGAAGCGGCCAGGTTCACCGCCTGCTGAGCCGAGCCGCACTGCAGGTCGATGGTCGTGGCTGAGGTCTCGACCGGGAACCCCTGCTGCAGCCACGCGTTACGCCCGACGTGCAGCCCCTGCGGTCCGAACTGCGCCACGCACCCGGCGATCACGTTCTCCACCTGGCCGGGCTCGATCCCCGCGCGCTCGATCACCGCGCGGTACGCGGCGCCGAGCAGCTCGTTGGGGTGGGTGTCCTTGTAGTAGCCCTTCTCGAGGTGGCCGCGCCCGATCGGGGTTCGGGCTGCCTCGACGATCACTACCTCGCGGCCATCTGCTGGCATTCGCTGCTCCTTGTGAGGGACGCCGCAGTTGTGGTGCAGCCGTCCAGATGAACTCTTACGTACTGTACCCAGCGGTGCTCGACGAACGACTCGGCATCGCCGGCTCCGGCGTGATCGCGTGCGGTCTCGCCGCCACCGCGGCACGCGAGGGGGCAGTGCTGATGTGGGCCCGCTCCGACGACTCGGCGGATCGCGCGCGATCCGCGATCACCGCCGCCTGCGCAAAGCTCGGCGACGAGATCGACCCCGAGCGGGTCAGCATCGTGACCGACCTGGAGGCGCTGCGCGATGAGACGTTCGTGGTCGAGGCGGTCGTCGAGGACCCCGACCACAAGTCCGCGGTGCTCGCCGAGCTCGCCGGCCACGTCAGCGACGACGCCGTGCTGGCGACGACCACGTCGTCGCTGTCGATCGAGGAGCTCGCGCTTGCGACCGGGCGACCCGAGCGGTTCCTCGGGCTGCACGTGTTCAACCCGGTGCCGCGCATGAAGCTCGTCGAGCTGGTGTTCCCAGACGAGGCCAGCGCCGATACCCGAAGCCGTGCACGAGCCCTGTGCGAGGCGCTCGGGAAGGTTCCGGTCGAGGTGCCGGACATCCCCGGGTTCGTGGTCAACCGGCTGCTGTTCCCGTACCTGTTCAGCGCGGTCGAGCTGATGAGCGAGACCGGCCTCGCGCCCGAGGACATCGACCAGTGCATGACGCTCGGCGCGGGCCTGCCGATGGGACCGATCGCGCTGCTCGACTTCGTCGGCCTCGACGTCGCGCAGGCGATCGGCGAGACGATCGGCGCGCCGGTGCCCGAGCAGCTCAACTCGTTGGTCGCGGCCGGCGCCCTCGGGCGCAAGGCAGGGCACGGGTTCTACGACTACGAGTGAGCGGGTTCACCGCGCTGACACAACTACGACGAACTATTTAAGGACCATTCAGGTCAGCTGCCGACACTACGTATCGCGACGTACCTCATAGCAGCACCTCCTCCCCAGAAGCACTGAAGCCGGTCCGTCCCCAGCGGGCCGGTTTCATTTTGTGGGAAACCAACCTGGCGCATCGCGCCAGGAACCGGTCTAACATGCTGCCGCCACGGTATGAAGACCGCCTCGGCAGGGTCACGAAGACCATTGCAGACCGAGCACGCTCGGGTGCCGGCCAGCTCGAGCTCACAGCTGAGCGAGTTCGTTCGCTACTGCCAGCTGCACACCGGCCGGCGGTTCGAATCGCACGCCGCCTTCCATGACTTCTCCGTCGCCGAGAGCGAGCGCTTCTGGGCGCTGCTGCTTCAGTTCTCCGCGCTGCTCCACGAGGGCTCGCCGCTCCCAGTCCGCACCAGCGAGAGCTGCGAGCACGCCCAGTTCTTCCCGAACCTCAGGCTGAGCTATGCGGAGAACCTGCTCGCGGGAGCCTGGGCGGACGATGCCCAGGGCGCGCTGATTGCGTACGCGCCGGGGCGCGAAACGGTGCGCCTGACGCGGGCGCAGCTGCGCACCCGCGTGCTGCGGCTCGGCCGTCGCCTGCGCGAGCTCGGCGTCACCCCTGGGGACCGCGTCGTCGCGATGGCCGGCAACAATGCGGAGCTCGTGATCGGCGCGCTGGCGGCGACCAGCATCGGCGCCACGTTCTCCTGCGGATCGCCGCAGATGGGTGTCGCCGCGCTGCTCAGCCGCTTTGCCCAACTCGAGCCGCGGGTGCTGCTCGCCAACCTGCTCGCGCCCGACTCGCGTCCGCTGGCTGGACACGTGCACGAGCTGGTATCCGGGCTGCCGTCGCTGCGCGCCGTGATCGCGCTCGACGAGGGGCCGATGCCGCCGCGGCTTGGGCCCGCGGCTTTCAGGCTCCGGGAGCTGCTGGACGGGCCCGACCCCTCGGAGAGCTGGGAGCGGCTGCCGTTCAACCATCCCCTGTTCGTGCTGTTCACCTCCGGCACCACCGGCGCCCCCAAATGCCTCCCGCACGGGGCGGGTGGGACGTTGCTCGAGCACATCAAGGAGCACCGCTTCCACGTGGACCTTCGCCCCGGCGAGCGGCTGTTCTTCCACACCAGCGCCGCGTGGATGATGTGGAACTGGCAGCTGTCGGCGCTCGCCAGCGGGGCCGAGCTGGTCCTCTACGATGGCCCGCTCGAGGGGCCGCAGACGCTGTGGGAGCTGGTCCGTCGCGAGCGCGTGAACGTGTTCGGGACGAGCCCGCCATATCTTCAGCTCTGCCAGGACAACGGCTACCACCCGGGGGATCTACCGGCGCTGCGGACGGTGCTCAGCACAGGCTCGATCCTTCACGACTGGCAGTACGACTGGGTCGCCGAGCACGTGGGCCCGGTCGCGCTGCAGTCGATCTCCGGCGGTACCGACATCATCGGCTGCTTCGTACTCGGCCACCCCGGCCTGCCGGTCCGGCGCGGCCTGATCCAGTGCCGGAGCCTCGGGATGGACGTGCAGGCGGCGGCGCCCGAGGGCGAGGGGCCAGGCGGTGGGCAGGTCGGCGAGCTGGTCTGCCGCAACCCCTTCCCGTCACGTCCCCTCGGCATCTACGGTGACGACGGCCTCCGGTTCCACGCTGCCTACTTCGAAGAGCATCCGGGTGTGTGGACGCATGGCGACCTGATCGAGTTCGAGCCCGATGGCCAGGCGCGGATCCACGGCCGCTCCGACGGCGTGCTCAATATCGGCGGCGAACGGATCGGTCCGGCCGACATCTATCGGGCGCTGCGCGGCCTCGAGGAGGTCGCCGAGGCGCTGGCCGTGCCCCACGAGCGGCCCGACGGCGAGCTCGAGATCGCCCTGTTGGTCGTGCTCCGCAGTGGCGCGGAGCTCGATGACCGGCTGGTCGTCCGGATCCGCCGGGAGGTGGCGACGCAGACCTCGCCGTCGCACGTGCCCTCGCTGGTGGTCGCCGTCGGAGAGCTTCCGGCGACGCACTCTGGCAAGCGTTCTGAGCGGGCGGCGCGCGACGCGATCAACGGCCGGCCGATCGGTAATCCGGAGGCGCTCGCAAACCCCGGGTCGCTGCCCGAAATCGCGCAGGCGGTGTCGGCTGCGGTGAAGCGGCGCGATGAGCTCGAGGCGGCGGTCGCCCGATTGGGCGAGGAGCCGCTGGAGCGGCGGTTGCTGGCGATCTGGGAGGCGATCTTCGGCATCCCGCTATCGCCCCATGACAACTTTTTCGACCTAGGCGGCACCTCGCTGCTCGCGATCAACCTGCTCCAGGCGATCCACGAGCGGATCGGGATCGACCTTCCGCCCGCGGCGATGATCCACGCCGACACGCCGGCCCGGATGGCGCGGCTGATCGAGGGGTTTGCGGAGCGACCCGCGCCGCTGCTCGTGCCGCTTCGCCCAGGCGACGGCGATCGCCCGGTGTTTCTAATTCATCCCGGCGGAGGAGATGTGCTGTCGCTGCGCCCGCTGGCGCTGACGCTCGAGACCGACCGGCCGGTCTACGGCGTCCAGGCCCGGGGCCTTGACCCGCGCGAGACGCCCCACCACCGCGTCGAGGACATGGCCGAGACCTACATCGAAGCGATCCGCCAGATCCAGCCACACGGGCCGTACGCGCTCGGCGGCTACTCGCTGGGCGGCCTGGTGGCGTTCGAGATGGCTCGGCGCCTGGCGGCGTGCGGCGAGCAGGTCGACTCGCTGGTGCTGATCGACGCAGAGCTCCGCCACAGCTGCCTGCCGCCGCTCGCGCGGTGGAGGTTCAGGGTGATCCGGTTGCTTCGACTGTTGCGCCACGGCCTCGCCGCTCCAGGGGTGAGGTTTCCGGCGTATATGCGAGCCGCGCTGCTGCACCTGATGCCGCGGCTCCCGATCGAGCCGCCGTCGCCCGAGGAACCGATGCCACCCCGGCTCGCCCAGCTGAGACGGGCCGGGCTCGAGGCATTCGCCGCCTACAGGCCCCGTAGCTACAGCGGATCGGTGACACTGTTGCTCGCGGATTCGCGCTACCCCGGCACCTGCGATCCGCTCGCCGCGTGGCGGCGATACCTGCACGGAGCGGTGCATGTCGAGCGGATCCCGTGCGACCACAACGAGATGCTGAAGGGCGCGAGCCTGACGCGGCTGGCGGCGCACTACCCCCTCTGATAGCGAAGCCGGCCCGAGTGGGCCGGCTTCATCTCTCCTCTCAACCACCGGGGGCTCTGCGCTTTATCTGCGTCTTCGCCCAGGCCGTTGTAGGTGTCAAATGTAACGAAAGTTGCGAGCACGTGCGCCGGTTCCCGGGTAGCAGATGCGCATGGAAGAATCGGGTGCCCTGCTCAACGGCCGTAACGAGACCGAGCTCGAGCGCCTTGACCGCAACCTGACCGAGCTCCTGCAGGAGGTTCGCGTCGTCCAGACCGGGGTGCAGGTGCTGTTCGCGTTCCTGCTGAGCGCGGTCTTCCAGAACCGCTTTCACACGCTCACGAGCTTCCAGCGGATCCTCTACTTCGTGACGCTGCTGGCGGCCGGGACGGCCGTGATGCTGCTGACCGCCCCGACATCGCACCACCGGATCCTGTTTCAGCGCGGCGACAAGGAGCACCTGGTCAGGCTCGCCAACCGGCTGACCGTCCTCGGGCTGATCGCGATGGGCATCGCGATGGTCGGCGTGCTCGCGCTCGTTAGCGACGTGATGTTCTCGGCCCTCGCGATGATCATCGTCACGGTGGTCGCGGTAAGCGGCTGCGTGACGCTGTGGTACATCGCGCCGCTCACCCGGCGGCGCAGGCTCGACCTGCGGCGGCGCGCGGCTAGGAAGCGGGCCGCGCCTCGGAAGCGCTCCGCCGCTGCCTGATCCGCACCGCCTCGACGCGATTCTGGCGGACCGACTCGACGCGGATCGAGAAGCCGTTGGCCGAGATCGTGTCACCACGCTTGGGCAGGCGGCCCAGCTCCGCGAACACGAAGCCGCCGACCGAGTTGTAGGCATCGGTGTCGACGGGCAGCTCGAGCCCGTAGTCCTCGAGGTCGCTGACCGCGACGTGCCCGCGCACGAACCAGTCGCCGTTGGCCAGCCGCCGGACCGCACCGCCGGCCGGATCGGTCTCGTCTGAGATCTCGCCGACGACCTCCTCGATGATGTCCTCGATCGTGACGATCCCCGCGGTCCGGCCGTACTCGTCGATCACGATCGCGAGCTCGGTCCGCTCGCGCTGAAGGTCGGCCAGGAGGTCGTCGAGCGGCTTGGTCTCGGGGATCAGCGGCGCCGCGCGGACGACGGCCGCGAACGAGGCGTCGCCGCCCTCGGACATCATCAGCTTGACGAGCTGGTTGACGTGGACGATCCCCTTGACGCGGTCCTGGTTCTCCTCCTCGGTCACCACGAGGCGCGAATGGCCGGTTGACACGCAGCGCCGTAGCGCGGCCTCCACGTCCTCGCCCACGTCGACCGTGACCACGGCCGGGATCGGGGTCATCACCTGCCGCGCCTCCTGCTCGTGCAGGTGAAAGACGCCGGTCAACATGCTGGCCTCGCCGATGTCCAGCTGGCCTCCGGTTTGCGAGGCGGCGATCATCCGCTTGAGCTCATCCGCCGTGCCGCTCTCGGGCTCGGCGTCCGGATCGACCCCCAGCATCCGCAGGATCCGGTTCGACGCGCTGTTGAGCACGACGATGAACGGATGGAACAGCACCCGGAAGAACTGCAGCGGGCGCGCGATCCGCCGCGCCAGCCCCTCCGCATGCTGGATCGTGTACAGCTTCGGGACGATCTCACCGACGATGCTCTGCGTGGTGGTGATCAGCAAGTAGGCGATCACGACCGAGATCACGATCGCGGCCGTGTGACCGAGCGCCGGACCGAACGCGGGCTCAAGCGCATGCGCGATCGCCGGCTGTCCGAGCGCGCCGATCCCGATCGAGGCCATCGTGATCCCGACCTGGCAGGCGGCGATGTAATCGCCGATGTCATCGAGCTGGGCAAGCGCCAGCCGCGCCCCGCGCGCGCCCTCCTCGGCGAGCGCCTCGAGCCGCGCCCGGCGCGAGCGGACCAGCGCGTACTCGGCGATCACAAAGAAGGCGTTGGCCAGGACCAGGAGGCCCGCGAGGATGATGAACAGGGCCTTCACCTACGAGCGCATCCGGCGCCTGAACGGGCCCTCTCCGTGCAGCTCTGCCGGCTGGCGGCGCTGCCCTCCCCACGTACGCTGCTACTTCGAGATGGATCGTCGTCGTTCATTACAGCGACGCGGCGAACGGTAGCAGCCGCCCGGACGGATGCCGGGGCCTGCTGAGGGGATGAACGGCGGCCGTCGGGCTAAAGCGCGTCGAAGCGCTTCGCCATCTCGAAATCGGGCTCGGTCAACCCGCCCGCCGAGTGGTTGCTCAGCGACAGCCGGACCTTGTTCCAGCCGTGGACCAGGATGTCGGGGTGGTGGTTTGCCTGCTCGGCGGCATCCGCCACGCGGTTGACGAACTGCATCGCCTCGCCGAAGTCGTTGAACTTCCACTCGCGCACGATCTCATCGCCCTCGCGCGTCCACTCGGAGCCCTCCAGCCGCGAGGAGATCTGCTCGTCGCTCAACAGCTCTGCCATATCGTTTCTCCTTCCCGTCGAACGGGGGAATACACCACCGATGCGCATCGTCAGCCTCGTCCCATCCGCCACCGAGATGCTGTTCGCCCTGGGGCTCGGGGGCGACGTTATCGCGGTGACCCACGAATGCGACTACCCGCCGGCGGTGCGCGAGCTGCCGAAGATCACCCGCGATGTGCTGCCGGCCGGCCTCAGCACCGCGCAGATCGACGCGGCGGTCAAGGAGCGCACGCTTCAGGGTCAGTCGATCTACGAGCTTGATACCGAGATGCTGCGCGACCTGCGACCCGACCTGATCGTCACCCAGGCGCTGTGCTCGGTATGCGCGGTCTCCTACGAGGACGTGCGCGCGGTCGCGGATGAGATCGAGACCCATCCGCAGGTCATCTCGCTCGATCCGCGCACCGTCGGCGAGGTCCTCGGCGACGCCCGCACGCTCGCGCAGGCGACCGACCGCAGGGACACGGCGGTGGAGCTGGTGCGCGACGCGTCCGTGCGGATCGACCGGATCCGGCTTGCGGTCCGCAGGGCGCGGCGCCCGCGCGTGGTCGCGCTCGAGTGGCTCGACCCGCCGTTCGCGGCGGGCCACTGGGTGCCGCAGCTGATCGAGTTCGCCGGGGGCGAGGACGTGCTCGGCTTCCCGGGCGAGCGCTCGGAGGAGCGCAGCTGGGAGGAGGTCGCGGCCTCCCAGCCCGACCTCGTGATCGTGATGCCGTGCGGGTTTGACGCGCAGATCGCGCATCGCGAGGCCGAGATGCACCGCGAGCAGCTCGCGGCGCTCGGCGCCGGCGAGATCGTGGCGGTCGACGCGGCGTCGTACTTCTCGCGTCCGGGCCCGCGGATCGTCGACGGACTCGAGCTGCTGGCGCACATCCTCCATCCCGAGCTCGTGGCTGAGGCGCCCGGCGAGGCACTGACGGTCGAGCTCTGAGCGTTCGCCGCGTCCTCCTCATCCACTCCTCGAGCGGCCGCTACGGCGCCGATCGCCAGCTTCAGCTGATCGCGAGCGGCCTGGACCGCGAGCGCTACGAGCCGCTCGTCGTGTTGCCCGCCGACGGCCCACTCGCGGACGACCTGGCGGCCGCTGGGATCGAGGTGCTGGTGCAGCCGCTGGCGGTGCTCCGGCGCGAGCTGCTGAGCGCACCCGGCCTCAGCGGGCTGCTCGCAGCGGCGCTTCGCGACGCGGTGGCGCTCAGGAGGCTGATCCGCCAGCGCGACGTGGCGCTCGTCCATTCCAACACCTCGGTCGTGCTGGCCGGCGCGGCCGCGGCGCGCGGAGCGGCCGTGCCGCACGTGTGGCACGTGCGCGAGATCTATTCCCGCTTCGGCCGCGCCTGGCCGCTGTACCGCCGGGTGCTCGCGAGCGCCAGCGCGCTGCCGTGCGTGTCGGCGGCGGCGGCGAAGCAGTTCCGCCCGACCGACCCGGCGCGCGTCGTTCACGACGGGCTCGCGGTCCAGCCGGTTCGCGTGGGGCGCGAGGAAGCCCGCGCGGCGCTCGACCTGCCGGTCGAGCGACCGCTGGTCGCGGTGCTGGGCCGCATCTCAGACTGGAAGGGGCAGGATCTGATGGTGCGGGCGCTCGCCGAACCGCCGCTGCGGGAGCGCGACGTGATCGGGCTGCTGGCGGGCGAGGCGTGGCCCGGCGCGGAGGATCGCCTCCAGCGCGTGCTCGACCTGGCGGTCGCGCTCGGGGTCCGCGATCGGCTGTGGCTGCTGGGATTCCGCGACGACGTCGGCGCGGTGTACGGCGCGGCGGATGTGATCGCGGTGCCCTCGACCGAGCCCGACCCGCTTCCGGGGGCCGCGATCGAGGCGGCCGCCGCGGGGTGCGCGGTGGTGGCATCTGACCACGGTGGACTGCCCGAGATCATCCGCGCCGACGAGACCGGGCTGCTCGTGGCGCCGCGGGATGCGACCGCGCTCGCAAACGCGATCGCGCTACTGCTCGACGACCCGGCGCGCCGGGAGCGGCTCGGCGCCGCGGCCGCACGCGACGTGCGCGAGCGCTTCGCGCCGCAGCTGCTCCTGCGCGAGCTCCAGGCGCTCTACGACGCGGTCCTGGTCAGCCGGTGAAGCCGATCCCGTTGGGCGCGAGCCCGTGCATCCCCGCGACCGCGATCGCGCCGGCCGCGCTGATGACCGCCACCACCAGGCAGCCTGCCAGGGCGGCACTCTGCAGGCGCCTGCGCTCGGCGACCTCCACGACCAGCCACCCAGTGATCAGGCCGCCGATCAGGCCGCCGAGGTGCCCGCCGATCGAGATCCCCCGGAAGCTCACCGAGAAGAACAGGTTGAACAGCAGCACCATGCCGAGCCCGCTCTGCCAGATCGAGATCCCGCGCGCCCGCGCGACCACGATCAGCGCGCCGAAGATGCCGAAGATCGCGCCCGACGCCCCGACCGTGGGCACCTGCGGCTGGAACAGCAACGCGCCAAACGATCCGGCCAAAAGTGAGGCAATGTAGATCGCGGCGAAGTTCAGGCGGCCGATCGCGGGCTCGAGCACCCTGCCCACGAAATACAGCGACAGCATGTTGATGAAGATGTGGAAGAAGCCGTCATGCAGGAACCCGGACGTGACGATCCGCCAATACTGATGCTGGTGGACGATCAGCGGCCCGAGCAGATAGCCCTTGTTGAACACCACCCCGCCACCACCGCCCTGTAGCGGCGCGCCGGCCGCGGTCTCCGCGACGAACACGGCGACGTTGATCGCGATCAGCGCCTGAGTGACGATCGCCGGGCGCTGGAGCGTGCGCGCCGTCCGCACCCGCGTGCGCTCGCGCGAGCACTCCGGGCAGCGCATCCCGACCGGCGTCGGGGTCATGCAGTCCGGGCAGATCGGCCGCCCGCACGAGGAGCACGAGACGCCGGTCTCGCGGTTGGGATGCCTGTAGCAGACGGCCATCTTTCTCGGGATTGACGCTATCAGTGCGCGATTTGCGCGCCGTTAGGGTCAGCGGTCGGGAAGAACCCGCCGTGCCTCTTCGGCGATGTCACGCAAGGTCCGCTCGGCGAGCTCGATCAGGTTCGATGACTGCTGCCTTCTGGAGCGGTGGCGACTGCGCACGCGCAGCAGCACAAGCGCGGTCCCGGCCGACGCGCCAACCAGCGCGGCCGCTGCCGGCCTGACCCAGTTGCGGGGGTCGCGCATCGCGGCCATCTCCCAGCTCTCGAGCTCCTCCTGGGCCAGCTCGGTGAGGTTGACGAGCGTCAGCTCGAGCCGCTGCGCGAGGTCCGCGGGGGGATCCACCGGCGTCAGCGCCTCTCTGAGCAGCGCCTCGAAATCCGCCGCGCCTGTGCTCACCGCTCGCCCGTCCCTGCGGAGCTCATCGGCTGCTCCTGCTGCTGCCCCGCGGTGTCGGCCACCATCCCCTCGAGCTGCCGGATCGCGCGGTGCAGGAGCACCTTCGTCGCACCGTCGGTGCGCCCAAGCGCACGCGCGATCTCGCGGTTGTCCATCCCCAGCGCGAACCGCATGATGAGGGCCTCCCGGCGGTCGTCGGGGAGCTGCTGCACGCCGGCCAGGATCTGCTTGAGCTCCTCGCGGCCTTCGACCAGCGACTCGGTTGTATGCGGCGCGGAGATCATGCCGGCGTCCTCGATCGCGGACTCGGGCTTGCGGGAGCGGTCCCTGTAGAAGTTGGCCGCGAGGTTGTGCGCGATCCGGATGAGCCATGGCCGCAGCGGCCGGCCGTTGGATTCGCGCAGCGCCCGCTCGAAGTGGCGGTAGGCCTGCAGGAAGGTCTGCTCGGTGAGGTCCTCGGCGTCGTGATGGTTGCCGACGCGGTAATAGCTGTAGGAGTAGACGTCGCGCAGGTGCGCCTTGTAGAGATCCGTGAACCGCGCGTCGAGCTCCGCTTTGTTCTTCGGTAGCTCGTCGTCCACGACATGGGAGCCTAGCTTCAGTTAAGCGGCCTGAGCAGAAGCTTTCCGCCGGCCGCGTTTCGGTTTGGTGACCGTCTCGGTCCACCGCTCGGGCTCGATCCTTCCCTCCACCAGTGCGGCGAGACCCTCGAGCGCTGGCGCATCCAGCTTTGCGTCGCGCGCAGCGCTGGCCAGCAGCGGCACCGAGTCGACCGCCTCGGCCGCGTGGCCCAGAGCGCGCCCGATCTCGGCGGCAGGGATCCCCTGGGCGAGCAGCTCGCCCGCCCGTCGGTTGCGCGAGCTCTCCGCCACGACCGTCGCCACCAGGTCGCCCGCGCCGGCGAGCCCGGCGAACGTTTCCGGCCGCCCACCATGGATGCGCGCGAGCGCGTCCACCTCGGCGAACACCTTTCCGGCGGCCGCTCCAGCTACGTTCGGTCCGGCAGTCGCGGCTGCGGCGGCGGCGGCGAGCACCGCGGCGTTCTTCGCGCAGCCGGCTAGCTCGACGCCGCTCACGTCGGCGGAGATCGATACGTCGAGGTGTGCGGCCTTGAGCGCATCGGCCACCTGGCGGGCAAATCCTCGGTCGAGCGACGCGACCACCACCGACGCGCCGTGCGCGAGCACCTCCGCGGCGTGCGCCGGTCCACCGAGCGCCGCCACCGCTCGCGCGGCGCACCGCTCGGCGGCGAACGCCGAGGGCAGCGTGCCCAGCGGCGGGACCAGTCCCTTCGAGAGCACGAGCAATCCGGCGCGGTTCGGGATCCGCTCGCCGTGGGCGGCCAGCACGCCTGGCAGCGCCTTGGCCGGGACCGCCAGAGCGATCAGGTCGTGAGCGCCGAGCTCGAGCTCGGCCGCGCGCGTCACGCGGACGCTGTCGGGGAGCTTGACCCCCGGGAGGTAGATCGCGTTCTCCCTGGTCGCATCGAGGGCCGCCGCCTGCTCCTGGGTGCGGCACCCGAGGTCGACCTCGAAGCCGGCGCGCGCCAGGCACACGGCGAGGCTCGTCCCCCACGCCCCCGCGCCGACGATCGCCGCCCGGCGGATCGGCGGCAGGCCGCCGAGCCACTCCCACTGGAGCATTACGCACGGCCAGATCCGGTCGGTGACCGCGGTCGCCAGCGCCGGCGAGACGTGGTCGACTTTCGGGAAGCGCAGCGCACGGCCGGCGCGGATCCTGACCTTGTGGGGGCGAATCCGCCAGCCGCGACGGATCGCTTCGGTGCCGATCACCGCGACCGGGACGACCGGAGCGCCGGTCTCGAGTGCCAGGCGGCCGACGCCCCGCTTCGGGTTGCCGAGCGCCCCCGGCCGCACCCGCGTGCCCTCTGGGAAGATCAGCACGATGTCGCCGCGCGCCAGGATTGCCCTGGCCGTGTCGATCATCTGCGCGTCGCCGGCGCCGCGGTCGACCGGGAAGGCGCCGAGGGCGTTCAGGATCCACGCCTGCCAGCGGCGGAGGAACAGCTCCTTCTTGGCGACGTAGTGCATCGGGCGACGCGCCATCGTCGCGATCACGAACGGATCGAGAAAGCTCCGGTGGTTGGCGGCGACGATCACCGGTCCCTCGGCGGGGATGTGCTCGCGGCCGATCCGGCTCATCCGGAAGTAGATGTGGAAGAACGGCTGAAGGACAGCCCGGACGAGCCAGTAGACGAGCGGATTCGCTCCCTGTTCGCGCGCGCGGCGGTGCAGCACCTCGTGATCCATCGCACATTCGGTACCCGCGCTGCCGTGGCCCGTTACAGTTGCGGTCCTTGATCGCACACTTCGATCGCACCCGCACGCTCAGAGGGGCGGTCTGCGGTGCCGTCGCAGCAGCCATCTGGGCGCTGCAACAGCCGCTGGACAAGCTCCTGTTCGACTGCGCGTACGACGACATCGAGGTCCTGGGCCGAGCGCTGACGCGCGGCGAGGCGTGGTATCCGGCGGGGCTGGCGCTGCATCTGAGCAACGGCGCGCTGTATGGAGCCGCGTACGCGAATATCGCGCCGTACGTGCCGCTGCCGGCGCCGGCGCGCGGTCCGGCGGTGGCGCTGGTCCAGAACCTGGCGTTCTGGCCGCTCGGCTCGCTGTCGGATCGCTTACACCCCGCTCGCACGAAACTGCCGGTTCTGAGCGGGAATCGCCGCGCGTTTGCGCAGGCGACCTGGCGCCACCTGGTGTTCGGGGTGGTGCTCGGCGAGCTCGAGCGGCGTCTGAATGCCGAGCCCGAGCCGACGCCGCCCGAGCCCGAGGCTGACTTCTCGAGCAACGGCCACGGCTCGCTCGAGCACGCGGTGTCGGTAGAGCCGGCGTCGTAGTCGCTTGCGCGTCCTGATAACCGGCGCTTCGGGATTCGCGGGCCGCTGGCTGGCGCAGGCGTGCGCGGCGGCGGGCGACACCGCGCTCGGGGTGTCGCGGTCAGGGCGTGCTTCGGGTGTGGACGCCGCGGTTGATGCGGTTTCGGTGGATCTGGTCGATGGCTCTGCGGTCCGGAGCACGGTGCGCGAGTTCGGGCCCGAGGTCGTCTACCACCTGGCCGCGCTCAGCTCCGTGGGCCGCTCGTGGGAGGAGCCCGGCCGGACGCTGCGCGAGAACGGTGAGAGCGCAGTCAACGTGCTCGAGGCCGTTCGCCTCGAGGCACCCGAGGCTCGGCTCGTGTGGGTGTCGAGCTGTGAGGTGTACGGCGCCGACGCCCGGCTGCCCGCGGTCGAGGACGAGCCGCTTCGACCGGCGAACCCCTACGCGGTCTCAAAGGCCGCGGGCGAGCTGCTGGCCTCGGTTTACGCCGACGCGTACGGGCTCGATCTGGTCTGCGCGCGGCCCTTCAACCACACCGGTCCGGGCCAGCCCTCGGTGTTCGTGGTCTCCTCGCTCGCGCGCCAGGCCGCGGAGGCCCGGCTTGCCGGTCGGCGGGCGGTTCAAATCGTGACCGGCAATCCCGACACCCGGCGCGACTTCCTCGACGTCCGTGACACCGTGCGGGCGTACCGGTTGTTGGCTGCGCAGGCGCCGGCCGCCGTCTACAACGTCAGCTCCGGCCGCTCGGTTTCCACGGCCGAGCTCGTCGCGCTGGTCGGGTCGCTGATCGCGCCGATCGAGGTGGAGCACATCGTCGCCCCGAACCGTGTGCGCGCCCACGAGGTGATGGATCTCCGCGGCTCACACGAGCGGCTCACTGACGCAACGGGCTGGCGGCCCGAGCTCGCCTTGAAGGACACCGTCGCGGAGATGATCGCGTATTGGGAGCAAGAGCTCGCGCGCGCGCGTGAAACAGAGGCGGGGTCGGCGCGGGGGTGACGGCGGGGCGGGGCTGTGCTCGCGGGTCGGTGACGGCGGGGGTGACGGCGGGGACGGTGCGAGCGAAGCTCGCTCGGGGCGGGGTCATTCGGGGCGGGGCGGGGCGGGGTCATTCGGGGCGGGGCGGGGCGAGCCGAGGCGAACCGACGCGTTTCGTGGTTGCTCAGCCGCCATTTGCCGCTTCGGTTCGGGGGAATGGT